>ERZ1066122.47-NODE-47-length-143286-cov-27.643890_pt1 | contig 143286 bp, 130 predicted proteins | sample MGYA00382769_ERZ1066122 | MGnify/ENA primary metagenome ERZ1066122 (study PRJEB33369, sample SAMEA5778352) | biofilm metagenome | biome: Industrial cooling water; feature: Water cooling tower basin; material: Biofilm | place: United Arab Emirates | collected...
GCGCCGGGGCGTCGGCGCTCACGACCCGGTGCCGCTCCCCGCCGCGGGCTTCGCCGCGGCCGGCGCGCCGCGCGCGAGGAGCGCGTCGCGCCCCGGTACGTCCTTGAGGAGCGCGAGCGCGCGCTGGAGCGCGACGTCGTCGCCGCTCCGCCGCGCCCACTCGGCATCACGCCCGAAGGCGTAGCGCGCCGCCTCGTAGCCGAGGAGGCGCGCCGCGAGCGCCGCGTGCGGCGCGGCGAGCACCGAGTCGGCGACGCGCCCCTCGACGCCGCGCGCGCGCAGCTCGCCGCCGAGCCCCGCGAGCATCGCCGGCGTCACGGCGAAGCCCGGGGCGAGCGCCCCCGTCCCCTTGAGCGAGAGCGCCTGCGCCGTGAGCGCGTCCCGGAACTTCGGCACGTCGCGGCCGAGGAGCTGCGTGAGCCCCGCGAGCTGCGCGAAGGCGGCGCTGTCGCGCACGACGACGTCGGGGGTGATGCCGCCGCCGCCGTAGACGGTGCGCCCCTTGTCGGTGCGGTAGGGGATGCGCGTGCTGTCGGCGTCGGCGGCGCTGTCGGCGGCCGTCTCGGCGCCGGCGCGCACGACGACCGGGTGCCCATCCTCGTCGAGCTTCGGGCGCCGCGTGATGCTGCGCCCGATCGGCGTGAACCAGAGCGAGGTGGTCAGCTTCACCGCGCCGCCGCCGGCCTCGAAGATCTGCTGCGCGCTCCCCTTGCCGAACGTCGTCTGCCCGACGACGACGGCGCGGTCGTGGTCCTGCAGCGCGCCGGCGACGATCTCGGCAGCGCTCGCGCTCGAGCGGTCGACGAGCACGACCAGCGGGAGCGACGGCCAGCGCTGCGGCGCGCGGTCGGTGAAGCTGCGCGTCACGTCGTCGGTGCGCCCCTTGAGCGAGACGACCGCCTGCCCCGGGTCGAGGAAGAGATCGGCGACCGCGACCCCCTGCTCGACCAGGCCCCCCGGGTTGCCGCGGAGGTCGAGCACGAGCGACTTCGCCCCCGCGCGCACGAGCGAGTCGACCGCCCGCGCGAGCTCCTCCGCCGTGCTGTCGCTGAAGGTGCGCACGTCGACGTAGCCCGCCTGCGTCCCCGGGAGGAGCTGCGCGCGCTGCACGGCGTGCACCTGGATGAGCTGCCGCGTGATCGTGAGCGGGATCGGCGTCGGAACGCCGGCGCGCTCGACGGCGATCGTCACCTGCGACCCCGGCGCACCGCGCAGCGCCTTCGTCGCCTCCTCGGGGAGGAGGCCGAGGGCGTCCTTGCCGCCGACCGAAACGAGCCGGTCGCCGGGCTGCACGCCCGCCGCTTCGGCCGGGCCGCCGGGGAGCGTGGAGAGCACGATGATGCGCCGGTCGCGCACGTCGACCTGGATGCCGATGCCGGCGTAGCGCCCGCTCGTCGTCTCCTTGAAGCGCGTGAGCCGCTGAGCGGTCAGGTAGACCGAATAAGGGTCGTGGAGCTCGCCCAGCAGCCCGGCGACCGCCTTCGTGTACAGCGAGTCGGCGGGGAGCGAGTCGACGTAGGCCGCGGCGACCTTGGCGTAGACCTCGTCGAAGAGGCGGCGCCCGCTCACGTCGCCGCCGCCCGAGGCCAGCGCCCGGTTCACGAGCAGCCCGCCCCCGGCCAGCGCGACGCCGAAGACGGCGCCCACGGTCACCCCACGCACACGACGGCTCATCGCGATCCCGGTTGCCGGTGGCGCGGCGCCGCGCCCTGCGGCGTCCGCATCCTCTAGGTAAGTGTCGCCGAGGGGGCCGGGCGTTCCCCGAGGGCCTCGAGGAGGCGCGCGGTGACCACGTCCGGGGCGCCGTCGGCGTCCACGCCGACGATCGGTCCGCATTCCGGGTGCCGCGCCTGCCACGCCGGGTCGAGCGCCGCGTCGTAGGCCGCCGCGACGCGCGCCGCGAAGGCCGCGCCGTGGCGCTCCATGCGGTCGGCCGCGCCACGCCGCGCGCGCCGCGCCGCCGCCGCGGCGGCGCCCAGGCGGAGCACGAGCGTCAGGTCGGGGACGAGCCCGCCGGTCGCGAGCGCCGTCGCGACGCGCACCTGCGACAGGTCGAGCCCGTGGCCGGCCGCCTGGTAGGCGTACGTCGAGACGAAGAAGCGGTCGGCGACGACCCACTCGCCCCGGGCGAGCGCGGGGCGCACGACGTCGGCGACGACCTGCGCGCGCGCGGCGAGGAAGAGGAGCAGCTCGGCGGCCGGCACGAGCGACGACGCCGGATCGAGGAGGAGCGCGCGGATCGCGTCGCCGGCCGGAGTGCCGCCCGGCTCGCGGATCGCGCGGACGACGTGCCCGCGCGCCTCGAGCGCCGTGACGAGCCGCGGGAGCTGGGTCGTCTTGCCGACGCCGTCGCCCCCCTCGAGGACGACGAAGCGCCCCCGCCCCGACGTCACGGCGCGAGGATGATCGGGCTCTGGGCCCCGGCGCGGATGCCGTCGGAGATCCACTCGTTCACGCGCATCATCAGCTTGTCGAAGTTCGCCTGCGCGCTGATCGCGCGCTGGTAGGCGGGATCGGTCTCGACCTGCTGCATCAGCGTCCCGAGCTCGGTCTCCATGCTCTCGGGCGGCTCCTGCCCGGCGTCGAAGAGGCGCTGCGCCTCCTGCCGGAGCGACTCGAGCTTGCGGAGGACCTCGGCCGTCTCGCGGTTCTCGGTGATCGCCGCGTTGGCGCGCTTGAGGGCCTGGTACTCGGCGCTCTGGCCGATGGCGCGGCCGAGGTCCTTCGCCTTGTCTTCGAGCATGGGTGCGGGACGGCGGGAGAGCGGGGGCGAGTGCGTCGCCGGGACCGGACAAGATAGGGCGCCACGGCGGGGCGAGTAACCGTCGTGCGGCCTTCCCCGATGCGGCGCGCGCCGGTCCCGCCCGCCCCGCCGGTGTCCTCAGCCCCGTCGTGCGACGAGGAAGCGCGGGCGCCCGAAGTGGTCGGCGACGATCGTGGCGTCGGCCCACGGCCCGGCCGCGCTGGCGGCGAGCGCGGCGTCACCGCCCGAGGCGTCGATCTCGACGAGGAGCCAGCCGCCCGGACGTACCACGCCCGCCGCCTCGCGCACGAGCCGGGTGACGACGCGCGTGCCGTCGTCGCCGCCGAAGAGGGCGAGCGCCGGCTCCCAGTCGCGGACGCCGGCGTCGAGCGCAGGGGCGGCGTCGAGCGGGACGTAGGGGGGGTTGCTCACGAGGACGTCGAGCGACATGCCCGCGAGCGGCGCGCAGAGGTCGCCCTTCGCGAAGGTGATGGCGCCCTCGCGCACGCCGCAGGCGCGCGCGTTCGTGCGCGCGACGTCGAGCGCGTCGGGCGAGAGATCGGTGGCGTGGACGACGAGGTCGGGGCGCTCGGTGGCGAGCGCGATCGCGATCGCGCCCGAGCCGGTGCCTACGTCGGCCACGACGGCGCCCTGCGCAAGGCGCGACAGCGCGAGGTCGACGAGCTGCTCCGTCTCGGGACGCGGGATGAGGACGCGCGGATCGACCGCGAGCCAGAGGTGGCGGAAGGCGGCGCGCCCGGCGGCGTAGGCCAGCGGCATGCCGCGCGCACGGCGCTGCGCGGCGTCGAGCGCGCGCGCCGCCTCGGCGTCGGTGACCGGTCGCGCGGCGTGGAGCGTCGCCCACGACCGTGGCGCGTCGTGCAGCGAGGCGAGGAGCTCGCGTGCCTCCGCGTCGGCGTCGGCGACGTGCGCGCGGAGCGCGTCGGCCATGGCGGCGCGCAGCGCGGCGACGGTATACGTCACCCGCCCATCCGCTCCTCGCTCTCCGCCAGCCGCAGCGCCTCCAGCAGCACCTCGAGCTTCCCGTCGAGCACCGACGGGAGGTCGTGCAGCGTGAGCCCGATGCGATGATCGGTGACGCGGTCCTGCGGGAAGTTGTAGGTGCGGATCTTGGCGCTCCGGTCGCCCGTCCCGACCTGCGTCCGCCGCAGCCGTGCGCGCTCTGCTTCCTGCTCGGCGAGCCGCAGGTCGAGGAGGCGCGAGCGGAGCACCTGCAGCGCCTTGAGCTTGTTCTGCAGCTGCGACTTCTGGTCCTGCTGGCTGACCACCAGCCCCGTGGGCAGGTGCGTGATGCGCACCGCGCTGTCGGTGGTGTTGACGCTCTGCCCGCCCGGGCCCGACGAGCGGAAGACGTCGATGCGCAGGTCGGCGTCGGCGATCTGCACGTCGACCTCCTCGGCCTCCGGGAGCACCGCGACGGTGGCGGCCGAGGTGTGGATGCGCCCCTGCGCCTCGGTCGCGGGGACGCGCTGCACGCGGTGGACGCCGCTCTCCCAGCGCAGCGCGCCGAAGGCCCCGGGCCCGTCGACCCGGAGGATCACCTCCCGCACGCCGCCCACCGCCCCCTCGGAGAGGGAGAGCAGCTCGGTGCGCCATCCCAGCCGCTCGACGTAGCGCTGGTACATGCGCCAGAGATCGCCCGCGAAGAGCGCTGCCTCGTCGCCGCCGGTGCCGGCGCGGATCTCGAGGATCGCCGGGCGGTCGTCGAGCGGGTCGCGCGGGACGAGGAGCGGGACGAGCGCCTCCTCGAGTCGCGCGATCTCGTCCTCGAGCCGCGCGACCTCGGCCTGCGCCTCGCGCGCCAGCTCGACGTCGCCGTCGCCCGCCAGCTCGCGCGCGCCGGCGAGCTCGCCCTCGGCCTGCGCGAGCGCCCCGGCCGCGCGCACCACCTCCTGCAGCCGCTGGTGCTCGCGTCCGAGCGCGGCGAGGGCGCGCGCGTCGCGCAGGACGGCGGGGTCGAGCAGTTCCTGCTCGACCGCTTCGGCACGATGGAGCGCCTCGGCGAGGCGCGCGCGGAGCGACATGCGAGATGGTGACGGAAGCGGGGCGCCGGGCGGCGCGGGCGACGGGGGCAAGAAAGCGGTCCCCGGCGCGGCGTCAACGGCGGCGGGGGCGAGTGGCCGGACCCGCACACGCCACCGCGCCGCCCGCCGAACGTGCGGCCCCGGCGGGGGTACCATCCCTCGTCCCGCGCGCCCGGTGGCACGACCGCGCGCGGGGGACGACCTTGCGGTCGGCGCCGCTGCGAGGTGCCGCCCCCTTCCCACACGGAGTTCGAGTCATGGGTTCGTCGCTCGTCCGTCGCACCATCCGCACCGCCGGCCTGCTCGCCGCCCTCGTCGCCGCGGGCGCCGCGCTGCCGCGCGTCGTCGCGGCGCAGGGGCAGCTCAAGCTGAGCGTCCAGGTGCAGCGCCAGGCGTCGGGGCCGGTGATCACGATCAGCGGGACCAACTTCGCCCCCGACGGCGCGGTGACGCTCACCGGCTCGCCGCCGCCGAACACGTCGCAGGCGATCCGCTTCGGCCCGGTGAAGGCCGACGCGCAGGGGAACTTCACGGTGCGCAAGGAGATGGAGTGCTCCTCGAAGAGCCCGGACGACGGCTTCCTCGAGGTCACCTTCACCGCGATCGACGAGACGTCGAAGCGGCGGGCGACGGCGCGCGAGAACGCGACGCCGTGGATCTGCCGCTGAGCGCCACAGGGAGGTAGTCGCATGACCGAGGCCCGCGCCGATGGCGGCGCCGGGATCGCACCCGAGGTCGATCGGCCCGCGGACGACACCGCCACGGCGAGCTCGCCGCCGGTGACGTTCGCGGGCCGGACCTTCTGCATCACCGGCCGCTTCGACACGCTCCGCCGCACGCAGGTCGAGCGCGAGATCCGCCGTCGCGGCGGGTCGACGATCGAGCACGTCCGCGGCACGCTCGACTACCTCGTCGTCGGCGGGGCGTCGAGCACGGGATGGAAGTTCGGCGGCTACGGCGCCAAGCTCGCGCGTGCGCGGCAGCTGCGGGAGAAGGGCGCGTCGCTCGAGATCCTCACCGAGGCGCAGTTCGGCGCCGCGCTGGCGGCGACCCCGCCGCTCGAGGACCTGGGCGACCGCGCGAAGGTCGTGCAGGTGACGTACACCGTCACCGCGGGGCACGAGGACGACGTCGACCTGCAGGGGATGGCCGACGTCGTGCGCGAGTGGCAGCGCCGCCCGGGGGCGACGGCGACGATGATCGTCCACGAGAGCAACACCGCGCCCGCGGCCGATCTCTTCACGGCGGTCCACGGTGCGGGGCGCTACGGCATCGTCGAGTGCCGCATGGTGCAGCAGGTGCCGCCGTGGTATCCCGGCCAGCGCGTCGCCGACGAGGTGGCGATCGCCTTCGAGCAGCTGCGCGGCGTGGATGGCCGCCTGCAGTGGCGCGAGCGCCCCGAGGGGACCGATGATTACGAGCGGCTGCTGGCGGAGATCCCCGCGTGGAGCCGGCTCCGGGCATCGTGAACGCGCGAGGCGAGGCAGGTGAACAGGTGACGCACGGCATCCGCACGACCGCACGCGCCGCCTGCAGCGCGTCGCTCCTCGCGCTCGCCGCGTGCGCGACCGTGAACGCCCGCGCGGCGCGCACCCCCGAGGAGGTGCGCGCCCGTGCCGCCGCCGACGATCGCGCCCGCGAATGCACGCTCGCGCGCGAGGCCGCGCTGCGCACGTTCTGGCTCGCGCCCGGCCTCCCGCTCAGCGACCCGATCGTCGTGCAGCGCGGGCAGTTCCTCGGCGCACCCGTGGTGCCGCGGCCGTGCGCGCCGGCCGATCGCGACTCGGCGCGCGCGGCGCCGCGCTGAGGGGGACGCTCAGAGCGGCACCTTCGCGTGCTGGTCGTGGTCGGTCGAGGGGGTGTCGCCCGTGACGTACGCCTTCGCCGCCTCGGCCATGTAGCGCAGCCCCTTCGCCCCCGCCTGGTCCCAGTACTCCGCGCTCGTCGGCTTGACCTGGAGCAGCACGAGGTCCGGGTCGTCCTTCCCGTGCGGGAACCAGACCTTCCAGCTCTCCTCGTAGAGCCGGTCGATCTCGGCCCGGTCGCGCACCACGGTGGCGACGCCGCCGAGCGAGACCCACTGGTTGTCGTTCTGCGCCGCGACGTGCACGACGGGGCGCGACGCGAGTTCGTCGACCTTGCCGCTGTCGGCCGACGTGGGGAAGACGACGGTGAGGTCGTCACGCACCTCCGCGACGTGCAGCGGGCGCGAGCGGAGCTCGCCGCCGAGCGATTCGGTGACGAGCATCACCGTGCGGAAGCCGCGCAGCAGGTCGCGCAGGTGCTCGAAGTTGTCGTCGTGGCGGTTGCGCTGGGTGTCGTGGTCGCCGGCCATGGCGCCGCTCCTGTCTCCGGGGGATCGGGGCGACGCGCGTCGTCGCCGCTCGGGTGGGGCGGGTGCACGCGCCGTGCCCGCCGCACGGTGCCGGCCCCGACCACTCCCCCGCCCCGTTAGCGTTCCGGCGACCACCGGCCGGGTCCGTCGCCCGCGCCCGCCACCGCACCGCCGCCGCTCCCGCGCATGTCCGACGCTCCGCACATCGAGGCCGCCCGACCGCGGCGGGTCTTCATGGTGGGCGCGACCGGGACGATCGGGCGCGCGACGCTGCGGGCGCTCGTCCGGCACGGCCACGCGGTGACGGTCTTCGTGCGACCGCGCCGCGGCGAGCGGCCGGCGCTCCCGCCCGGCGTCACGGTGCGCGAGGGCGACGTGACCGACGCCGCAAGCGTGGCGCGCGACGGCTTCGCGGGGGAGCGCTTCGATGCGGTGGTGAGCTGCATGGCCTCGCGCACCGGCGCCCCCGACGACGCGCGCGCCATCGACCATCGCGCGCACTCGCACGTGCTCGCGGCGGCGAAGGCGGCGGGGGTGACGCGCTTCGTCCTCCTCAGCGCGATCTGCGTGCAGAAGCCGACGCTCGCCTTCCAGCGGGCGAAGCTCGCCTTCGAGGCGGAGCTGCGCGCGTCGGGGCTCGCATGGTCGATCGTCCGCCCGACGGCGTTCTTCAAGTCGCTCTCGGGGCAGGTCGAGCGGGTCAGGCAGGGGAAGCCGTTCCTCGTCTTCGGCGACGGGACGCTGACCGCGTGCAAGCCGATCTCCGACGACGACCTGGCCGAGTTCATCGCCGGCTGCCTCACCGACCCGTCGCGCGCGAACCGCATCCTCCCCATCGGCGGCCCCGGCCCGGCGCAGACGCCGCGCGAGCAGGGCGAGGCGCTCTTCGCCCTCGCTGGTCGTCCGCCCAGGTTCAAGCAGGTCCCGGTCGCGCTGCTCGACACGATCATCGCCGTCCTCGGCACGCTCGGGACGGTCATCCCGCCGCTCAGGGCGAAGGCGGAGTTCGCGCGCATCGGCCGCTACTACGCGACCGAGAGCATGCTCGTCTGGGACCCCGCGCGCGGACGCTACGACGCCGAGGCGACGCCCGAGTTCGGGAGCGAGCGGCTTGCCGACCACTTCGCCAGGCTACTCCGCGGCGAGGCGCGCGACGATCGGGGGGAGCACGCGGTGTTCTGATCGTGTTCCGCTGCGGTGCGCGGCTTCGGGGTTCGCGTTACGCACGCATCGCTGAACTGCCGGGAACTGCAAGGGACGGCAGGGAACTGCAGGGACGGCAGGAACGGCAGCACCCGTTGCATGCGGGGCCTGCCGGTGCAGGGAGCGAAGGGAGCCCCTCTCGATGTGCCGACACGGACGGCGACAGCCCGCACGAAGCTCGACACTTTCTGCAGTTCCTGCCGTTTCCTGCCGTTCCCTGCTGTCCCTTGCAGTTCCACGCGGTTCAGCGATCCAAAACCGACACGAAAGGAAAACGCGTCACACCGGCACGTCGGCGAGCCGCCCGACCGGCGCCGCGTCGCGCGATTCGGGCTTGAAGAGGAGCGCGAAGAGGACGAAGACCGCGAGCGCCCCCGCCGCCGGCCAGAGCCAGACGCCGTGCCAGTCGTGGGGGATGCTGGTCGCGGCGCTCGGGCGCTCGTGGGCCTTGACGATCACGCCCGAGAGCCAGCTGCCGACGAACTGGCCGACCCCGAGGGTGACGAAGGCGATGAAGCCCTGCGCCGCGGCGCGGATGCGGACGTCGGCCTTCTGGTCGACGTAGATCTGCCCCGTCACGAAGAAGAAGTCGTAGCAGACGCCGTGCAGGAGGATGCCGAGGTAGAGCATCCACGCCCCGTCGGTCGAGTCGCCGTAGGCGAAGAGGACGTAGCGCGCGACCCACGCCGCCATGCCGACGAGGAGCATCCAGCGCACGCCGAGGCGCGCGAGGAACCACGGCATGAGCACCATGAACGCGATCTCGCTCATCTGGCCGAGCGTCATCGTGCGCGCCGGCGCCGGCACCCCGACCTCGTTGAGGAAGAGGTTGGCGAAGGCGTAGTAGAACTGCAGCGGGATGCAGAGGAGGAACGAGCCGAGGACGAAGACCGCGAACGAGCGGTCGCGGAGCAGCGCGAGCGCGTCGAGGCCGAGGACGTCGCGCAGCGAGAGCGCCGTGCCGGCCGCGTGCGGCGGCGTGTGCGGGAGCGAGAGGCAGTAGAGGGCGAGCGCGACGCTCGTCGCCGCCCCGATGCGGAGCGGCGTCGCCGTCGCCTCGACGCCGAGCTGCCCGATCACGATCCCGACGACGATCCACCCGATGGTGCCCAGCACGCGCACCCGCGGGAACTCGGCCGCCGGGTCGCCCAGGTGGTCGAAGGCGAGCGAGTTGGTGAGCGCGAGCGTGGGCATGAAGCAGAGCGTGTAGGCGAGCATCGCGCCGTAGAACGCGCCGAACGTCGCCTGCTGCGCCGCGAAGAGCAGCAGCGCCCCCCCGGCGAGGTGGAGCACCGCCAGCACCCGCTCGGTCGCGAAGAATCGGTCGGCGACCATCCCCACGACGAAGGGCGAGATGATCGCCGCCAGCGCCGGCGTCCCGTAGACCGCGCCGATCTGCGCGCCGTCGAAGCCGAGCCCCTTCCCCATGAAGGTCCCCATCGTCACGAGCCACGACCCGTAGACGACGTACTGCAGGAACATCATCACCGAGAGCCGGAGGCGGATGCCGCCTCCCGCGGCCGTCGCCGCGCTCACGGCAGCACCCGCAGCTTGACGTTGCGGAACGCCACCCACGAGCCGTGCTCCTGCAGCCCGATGAGACCCGCTCGCGCACGGCCGTAGCGTGGCCACTGGCCGAACTTGCTCGCGCGGACGCGCCCGGTCCACTCGGCGCTCCCGAGCTCGTACGACGCGATGCGCGTCCCGTTCATCCACTGCTCGACGGCGTTGCCCCGCACGACGATGCGCACCGCGTTCCACTCGCCCGGCCGGCGCACGACCCCCGGGATCGCGGGATAGAGCCCGTAGGCCGCACCGGCCGAGGTGAGCGGCGAGCGCCCGTCGGGGTGGCGCGCGTCGTCGAGCACCTGCATCTCGGGGGCGCTGAAGTAGATGGGCTCCCCCGCCTTCTCCTCGGCGCGGATGAAGATCCCGCTGTTGGCGGGTGGCCCGTCGGGCTTCACGCGCCACTCGAGCGCGAGCTCGAAGTTCGCGTACGCCTTCGTCGTCACGATGTCGCTCGCGCCGCGCGGCTGCACGAGCGCGAGCGCCCCGTCCTCGACCGCCCACCCCGCGGCGGGCCCGGTCCCGTTGTACGCGCGCCAGCCGTCGAGCGTGCGCCCGTCGAAGAGGAGCGTCCAGCCGGCGCGGCGCTCGGCCTCGGTGAGCATGTTCACGGCGGGGACGGGCGCGGGCTGCGCGGCGCCGCGCCCGCCGCAGGCGGTGGCGCCGACCGCGAGCGCGGCGACGGCGAGGTGCCGCGCGAGGCGGCGGGCGCGGGTCGTGCGTGCGGCGATCATGCGGCGGGCTCCCAGCCGGCGCGCCAGCTGCGCGACAGCCACCGGTTCGCGTCGGCGACGTTCGTCACGCGCATGGCGGGACCGTCCCATGCGAGGAGCGTCCCCGACCCCGCGCGCGACGCGACGAGGCCGAGCAGCATGACCTCGGTCAGCCGCGCCGAGTAGTCGAAGGGGGCGCTCGGCTCGACCTGCCGCTTGCACGCGCGCACCCAGTGCACCTCGTGCGACGTCTCGATGCGCGGCACCGACTGCGCGACCCGCTCGCCGTCGGCGCGCAGCGAGGCGGGCCAGAGCTGCGCCCCGTCGCCGTAGGTGCCGTACGAGATCATCCCGCGCTCGCCCACGATGACGCCGCCCCCGCCGTCGGAGTTGGGCAGCCGCTCGCCCGCGGGGAGCCAGCGCGGGCGCGGCGGCACGAGGCCACCGTCGTACCAGTGGAGGTCGACGGCGGGCATCCGGCCGCGTGCCGGGAAGCGGAACTGCGCGAGCATCGCGTGCGGGTAGCTGGCCGGGTTGGTCGCCGGGCCGCCCCACGGCGTGCCCGACGCCGTGATCGTCTCTGGGTGGCCCAGGTCGAGCGCCCACATCGGCTGGTCGAGGAGGTGCGCCCCCATGTCGCCGATCGCGCCGACGCCGAACGGCGTCCAGCCGCGCCACGTGAAGGGGTGGAAGGCCGGGTGATACGGGATGTCCTCGGCGACGGGGCCGAGGAAGAGCGACCAGTCCATCCCCGCCGGCGGCTGCTGCGGCTGCGCGTCCATGCTCGCGAGCACCGCACGCTCGACCTGCCGCACGTTCCAGCTCGGCGGGGGCGCGTTCGGCGCGGGCGGCGCGGCCGGCGGGCGGTTGCGATCCTGCCCGGGCCACGGGAGCCCCTGCGCCCAGTAGCGCTGCGGGCGGTCGGTCCAGACGTGGACCTCGCGCACCGGGCCGATGATCCCGGCCTGCACCCACTCGCGGATGCGGCGCGTCCCCTCGCGGCTGTGCCCCTGGTTCCCCATCTCGGCGACGACGCCGCTCCGGCGCCACGCGGCGACGAGCCGGCGCGACTCGTCGACGCTCCAGCAGAGCGGCTTCTGCACGTAGACGTGCTTGCGCGCCGCCATCGCCGCGAGCGCCACCACGGCATGCGTGTGGTCGGGCGTCGCGACCACCACGGCGTCGAGGTCGCGCTCCTTCGCGAGGAGCTCGCGGAAGTCGCCGTAACGCCGCGCCTTCTCGTAGCTCGCCTTGAGCCGCACCGCATCCGGGTTGACGGTGCCGTCCTGCCGCGGGCGGAGCTTGCCCGCGAGCGACCGCTCGACGTAGCCGAAGTCGACGTCGCAGACCGCGACGACGTCCTCGTCGAGGAGCTGCATCCAGTTGTTCTGCCCCATCCCGCCGGCGCCGACGATCGCGATGCGCAGCCGGTCGCTCGGGGCGACGTAGCCGGTGCCGCCGAGCACGTGCCGCGGGACGATCGTCACCCCGGCGCCGATCGCGGCGGCGCGGGCGACGAACGCGCGACGCGAGATGCCGGTCATCGTGCCACCTCCGCCGTGCGCGGGCGCCACGTCCCCTGCGCCACCGCGGGGACGAAGCCGTCGGCCAGCGCCGCGTCGTACGGGAGCGTCCGCCCCTCCTCGGCGCTCCGGTAGGCGAGCATCAGCATCCGGACCACCTCCACCCCGTCGTCGAACGTGAGTCGCGGCGCCTCCTTGCCGAGGAAGGCGCGCACGAAGTGACGATCCTCGGCCTCGTAGCCGTAGGCCGCCGCCTCGTTCGCGACGACCGGCATCTGCCCCGTCTCGGCGTTCTGCTTCTCGACCAGGTCCTCGCCCACGCCACCCCGCACCGCACGGCTGAAGAAGAGCCTGAGCCCCGAGTCGAGCGTGTCCCACTTCATGCTGTACTCCGGGCCCAGGAGCTCCGCCGAGAGCCGGAGCCCCGCGCCGACGAAGCTCCAGCTCGTCGTCGCCTCGCCGATCACCACGTGGCCGTCGTCGGTGAGGAACTCGACCTGCACGCTCGCGAAGTCCTCGGACGGCGTCGTGGCGTAGTCGACGCCCATGGTCTCCCGGAGCTGGCGCACGTACTCCGGGCGCGTCCACTTGAGCGAGGCGATCTGTCCCGTGACGCGCACGGGGCGCACCGTCGCGAGCGAGGCACCGGGCTTCACGAGCAAGTGCCGCACGACGAGCGCCGAGTGACACATCATGTCGTTGAGCACTCCGCCCCCCTGCAGCACCCCCTGCCAGAACCAGGGCATGTGCGGCCCCGCGTGCTCCTCGGCGGCGCGCGCGAGGTACGGGCGCCCGGTCGTCGCCGCGCCGCGCGCCCAGAGGAGCTGGTGCCCCGTCTCGACCTGCGGCGCGAAGAGCTGGTTCTCGAGGTAGCCGGTCGCGAGCCCCACGCTCGCCGCGAGCGCCGCGACCGCCTCGGCCTCGCGCACGGTGCGGGCGAGCGGCTTCTCGCAGGCGAGGCCCCGAAGCGTTCCCTTCCCCGCGCGGATCGCCTCGACGATCGCGCGCACGTTGTCGAGGCGCGCGTGGTTGGGCCCCGTGAGCCAGATCGCGTCGATGGCGGGGTCGGCGACCATCGCCTCGATGGACGGATACGCGCGGCAGTCGCCGACGTCGAGCGCCGTCGCGTAGGCCGCCGCCGCCGCCGCGCGCCCCGCGTCGGGCGACCAGACGCCGCGCATGTCGGCGTCGCGCACCGCGCGGAACGCCTGCATGTGGAACCGGGCGTTGAAGCCGCTGCCGATGAAACCGATGCCGAGTCGTGCGCTCATTTCGTCGGGATCCGGGTGTCCATGAGGGAGAGGGAGACGCCGAGGCGGTCCATGATCGGCTGCGGCGAGCCGTGCCACTCGCCCTGCGCCGCACCCTGCCAGCGCAGGTCCTCGTGCCCCATCCGCGAGGAGAAGAAGCCGGCGGCGACGAGGTCGCGCACGCGCACGAAGAAGGCGCTCCCGGCGCGGAACTCGGGCTTCACGCGGTCGGGCCACGCGAGGTCGTCGAGGATGGCGTGCCGCTCGCGCTCCGCGAGCGCGGCGTAGCGGCGGCCGAAGCGGCGCCGCGCCTCGGCGTCGAGCCAGCGGAAGCCCCCGCGCCACTGCACGCGGGTCGCCTCGGTCGTCTCGGGGACCGCGAGGTGGAAGTCGACGAACTCGATCGCCCCCGCCTCGGTGGCCGAGTCGGAGCGCCCGTCGCGCGGGATGATGTCGTCTGCGAGGACGCGGAGCGTGCGCACCTCCGACGCGGTGAGGAAGGCCGGCTTCCACGGCTTCGGCGGCGGCGCCGCGGCAGCCGCGTCGGGCGCCGCGACCGCCGCCCCGAGCGCAGGGGGGACGACGGCGGCGGCCGAGGCGGCGCCGAGCACCTTGAGCGCCGTGCGGCGCGAGACGGTCATCTCAGAGCTCCCCGCGCGTCCGCGCGGCGGTGATGAAGTCGGCGGTGCGCCACGCGAGCGCCATGATCGTCCACGTCGGGTTCTTGTCGGCCTGGCTGACGAACGGGCCGCCGTCGGCGACGAAGACGTTGCGGCAGTCGTGCGCGCGGCAGTTGGCGTCGAGCGCGCTCGTCTGCGGGTCGGTCCCCATGCGCACGCACCCCAGCTCGTGGATGATCCGCCCGCCGGGGGCGATGCCGTAGCCCTGCGCCTTCGTCGGCATGTCGCTGAAGACCTGCCCGCCCATGCTCGCGACGAGGGCGCGGAAGGTCTCCTGCATGTGCTTCACCTGGTTCAGCTCGTGGTCGCTCCACTTCCAGTGGAAGCGGAGCACCGGGATCCCCCACCGGTCGACCACCGTGGGATCGAGCTCGCAGAACGAGTCGGCGTTGGGGATCATCTCGCCGCGCCCGCTGAAGCCGATCGTCGCCCCCCAGTAGCGGCGGTAGTCGTCCTTGAGCTTCGCGCCGTAGCCGCCGCCGCCCGGGTAGCGGTGGATCCCCCCCATGAAGCCGTACGACGGCTCGCCGCGCCCGCCCCAGACCTCGATGTGGTAGCCGCGCGGGAAGCCGAGCTTCGCGTTGTCGCCCCACCACGGCATGTAGACGTGCCCGCCGCCGACGCCGACCTCGTTCCCCGGCGGGAGGTCGACCATCGCCGGGATGAAGCCCGCGACGTCGGTGCCGGTGGTGTCGGTAAGGTACTTCCCCACGACGCCCCCCTGGTTCGCGATCCCCTGCGGGTGCGCGGGCGAGCGGCTGTTGAGGAGGAGGCGCGCCGTCTCGCACGCGCTCGCGGCGAGGACGACGACGCGCGCCTTGACGTGCCGATCCTCGCCGGTGCGCGTGTCGACGTAGTGCACGCCGGTCGCGAGCCCGTTCGCCCCGGTGCTGACCTCGCGCGCCATCGCGTCGGTCACGAGCGTGAGCTTCCCCGTCGCGAGGGCGGGGGCGATGAGCACGTCGGGCGACGAGAAGTTTGCCTTCACCGAGCAGCCGCGGTTGCAGTGCCCGCAGTAGTGGCAGGCGGGGCGGCCGTTCAGCGGCTTCGTGAGGATGCTGAGCCGCGCCGGGATGCAGGGGATCCCCATCGCGTCGCTCGCCTTCTTGACGAGCAGCTCGTAGGCGCGCGGCGCGGGGGCGGGGAGGAAGCGCGAATCGGGATCGTTGGGGCGGTTCTCGACCGACCCGAAGATGCCGATCAGGTCGTCGACGCGGTCGTAGTACGGGGCGACGTCGGCGTAGGAGATCGGCCAGTCGTCGCCGAGGCCGTCGTGCGACCGCGGCTTGAAGTCGCGCGGCCCGAAGCGGAGCGAGATCCGCCCCCAGTGGTTGGTGCGCCCGCCGAGCATGCGGGCGCGCCACCAGTCGAACTGCGTGCCGGGGGCGCGCGTGTACGGCTCGCCGTCGATCTCCCAACCGCCGTCGCACGCGTCGTGCTCGCCGAAGGGGCGCGTGCGCGTGCTGCGCCCGCGCCGCGGCGTGGCGTGGGCCGGCTGCAGCATCGTGCTCTCCCTCGACGCGTACCACGCCGGCCCCGCCTCGAGCATCACCACCCGCGCGCCCGCACGCGTCAGCGCCCACGCGGCCATGCCGCCGCCGGCGCCGGAGCCCACGATGCAGACGTCGTACTCGGTCTCCGCCATCACGTCCTCGGAACGGGAATGTGTCAGGCCGTCGCGCGCGCGAGCGCGGCGAAGCTGCGGCGCACCGACGCGAGCGGGTCCGCGGGCGTGTCGTGCTCCACGAAGAGGTGCCGCACGCCGGCGCGCCGCGCGAGGCGCGCGAGCCGCCGCCAGTCGAGCGTGCCGGCGCCGACGTCGACCATCGCATAGCCGGGGTCGGGGCCGATGTCCTTGCAGTGCAGGAGCCGCACGTTGCGCAGCTTCGGGAGCTGCGTGTACGGACTGAGCCCGCCGCGCACCATCCAGAAGAGGTCGACCTCGAGGTCGCAGACCGACGGATCGAGCGACGCGACGAGCACCTCCCACCCCGAGCCGCCCCCCGTCACCGGCGAGAACTCGAAGTCGTGGTTGTGGTAGGCGAGGCGCATCCCTTCCCCCGCCGCCTGCGCGCCGAGCGCGTTCAGCCGCGCCGCGAGGCGCTCCCACGCGTCGCGCGACCGGTATTCCGCCGGCGGCAGCCACGGAATCACCACCCATTGCACACCGACCGCGCGCGCGGTCGCGAGCGTCACGCGCCACTCGGCGTCGTCCTTCGGCAGGGGCACGTGCGCGGAGGGGGCGACGAGGCCGTGCGTCCGCAGCAGCGCCGCCCACTCCGCGCCGTCGCGCCCGTACCAGTTGAACGGCTCCACCTCGCGGTAGCCGATCGCGGCGACCGCGGCGAGCGTCCCCTCGAGGTCCGTCCGCAAGAGCGTCCGCAGCGTGTAGAGCTGCACGCCGAGCGGGCGCCCTTCCGTGCCGTCGTCGGCGAGGTCGCGCGCGATCGCCCGCAGCGTGGCGGGCGCGATCGCCGCGGCCGTCCCGGCGGCGAGGAGGCGCGCGAGAAGCGCGCGTCGGCTGAGCGGGGCACCAGCGGGCATGGGGAGCGGCGTCAGGGGGAGACGGCGCGGAGCGCGGCGACGATCGCCGCCAGCGCCGTCTCGTCGGTGTCGTGCCACGCGTCGGCGTCGGCGGGGAGCGGCGTCCTGAGCGGGAGCGGCCGCGCTGCATTCTGCACCGGCGTCACCGGCCGCGCACCCCTCAGGTGGAGCTCGCGGACGCCGGTCTCGCGCACGAGCGCGGCCGCGTGGTCGGCGCGGACGCCGCCCGCGGCGACGATCGTCACCCGCCCCGCCGCCGCGCGCACGAGCGCCGCGAGGCCGGGGGCGTGCTCGCGCGCGCGCCCCGGCCCCCCGGCGGTGAGGATCCGCGCCACGCCGAGCGCCGCGCAGCGCTCGAGCGTGGCGAGGGGGTCGGGGGTGGCGTCGAAGGCGCGATGGCAGGTGACGGGGAGCGGGTGCGCCCACTCGACCAGCCGGGCCATCGCGTCGTCGTCGAGCGTGCCGTCGGGGCGCAGGACGCCGGCGGAGACGCCGTGCGCCCCCGCCTCGCGCGCGTGCACGACGTCGCGGCGCATCACGTCGAGCTCCGCGGCGTCGTGCACGAAGGCGCCGCCGCGCGGGCGCACGAGGACGACGACGGGGATCGCGACCGCCGCGACGACCGCGGCGATCGTCCCCGCGCTCGGCGTCGTCCCGCCGTCGTGGAGCGCGGCGCACAGCTCGAGCCGCCCGCACCCCGCGCGCTCCGCGGCGCGCGAGCCGGCGACGGTGTCCACGCAGGCTTCGACGAGGACCGTGCCGCCGCGCGCCGTGTCGCTCATGCCGCGCGGCGGGCCTGCGCGCGCTTCCCCTCGCGGTCGACGAGGAAGGCGACCGCCGCGTGCCCCGGCAGGAAGAGCGCCGCCATCTCGAGCGCGCTCCCGGCGTGCCCCGCGAGCGCGGCGCCGGCGCTGCCGGCGACGGCGACCACGAGGAGCGTGCGCATCGTCGTGCGCCACCCGCGCGTCACGCGCCCGCGCCAGCACGCGGCCGCCGCGCCGAGGGCGACGACCCACCCGGTGTGCACCAGCGCCACGCTCGGGTTGTTGGCCATGTACACGTGCCGCGTCGCGAACCAGGCGAGGAGGAGGATCGTCCCGAGCACCGTGGCGACCAGCGCCCACGTCGCCACCGCGATCGCCGCCCCGCGCGCCCCGCGCCCGACGATCAGGAGCGCCGCGCCGACGAGCGTGCCGGCGAACGCCGCGAGCGGCGCCTTGCTCGGCACGTCGGTCGGCTCCGGCGCGCGCGCGGCGCGCACCACGGTGTCCTCCCGCGTCACCAGCATCCGCGCCGGCAGCCCGTCGGCGGCCGGGAGCTCGACGCGGCGCAGCGAGGCGGCGAGCGAGGTGGGGAGGAACGCCTCTTCCCACGCCGAGAGCGGGCGGTCGGCGTCGACGCCGAGGACGAGCTGCGCGCCGAAGTAGAGCGGGATGTCGTCCTGCAGGATGCGCCGGGTGTGCCAGCGGTAGCTCCCCTGCCCCGGCATCGCGCGGAGCTGCCGCTCGACGGCACCGCCGGTCACCGCGTCGATCGCGTCGCGGACGCGCGTCGCGCAGTTGTCGCGGTAGTAGTCGTAGCGGTAGTACCGGTTCTCCTCGAGCGCGTTGGTCGCCAGCCGCCGCGCGAGGGTGTCGCGCTGCGCGACCGAGAGCGCGAGGTGCTGCGCGACGACGGCGCGGTTGCCGGCCGCGTAGGCGTCGAGCGTCTGCGGGACGCCGAACGGCTCCATCCAGTACTTCGTGTCGCCGGTGAGGAAGCGCGCGAGGAAGTTCGGCTGTGCGAAGTCGAACATCCCCCAGTTGTAGGCGAGCGCCGGCGTCCCCCGTCCGTCGGCGGGGACCACGAGCGCGTCGTGGCCGAAGCGCTCCCACACCGCGTCGCCCTGGCCCATCGTGAGGAGGACGACGCCCGTTGTGGTTTGCGGTGTCGCGGATGTCACCACAGGGGGCACAGGGGACACAGGGACCGCGGAAGGGCGCGGGGGTGCACCCGTCGATGCGGTCCCCTGTGTTCCCTGTGCCCCCTGTGGTGACACCAGCGACACCGCGAGCAGCGACGCCGCCGAAACCACGCCCGTCAGCCGCAGCGCGCGACCGACAGCCCGGCGGATCACAGCCGGATTTCCTTCTTCTCGTCCGCCGACTTGTACGCCGCCTCGACGATCCTCCAGACGCCGAGCTGGTGCGACGGCGGCTCGTACGGGGCGTCGCCGCTGACGACGGCGATGAAGTGCGCGAGCGAGGCGCGGTAGCTCATCGTGAAGGCGCTGTCGCGCGCCGCCGCGCCGCTCGGGCTCACGTCGACGGGGCGGCCGTTGAGCTCCTTCACCACGCGAAGCGGCGAGAGGCGCGCCGTGCCGCGCGTGCCGAGGAGCTCGAACCACATCCGGTCCTCCTCGCCCATGTAGCCCCACGCGGTGTCGATCGCGAGCGAGAGCCCGGTCTCGAACTCGACCTGCACGTGCATCATGTCCTCGACCGCGCTCGCCGCCTTGCCGCGGTCCATCGTCGCGCTCACGCGGACGGGGTCGGGGAAGTCGGCGAGCCAGCAGGCGAGGTCGAGGAGCGGGAAGCCGGCGTCGAGGAAGATCCCGCCCCCCGCCTCGGCGCGCCGCTGGCGCCAGCCGGCGTCGCCGCGCCGCACCTTGTAGGCGCCGCAGCGGATCCCGACGAGCCGCCCGAGCTCCCCGCCGCGCACGAAGGCGTCGAGCGCCTGCACCTCGCTGCGGAAGCGCTGGTTGTGCCCCACCTGCACCACGCGCCCCGCCTTCTCGGCCGCCGCGAGGATCCGCTCGATCCCCTTGGTGGTGAGCGCGAGCGGGCGCTCGCAGAGGACGTGCACCCCCTTCTTGAGCGCGCTCAGGACGTGTGGCTCGTGCAGGTGGTTCGGCGTCGAGATGAGCAGCGCGTCGAGGATGCCGAGATCGAGGAGGTCGTCGATGTCGGTCTCGACGTTCGGCACGCCGAAGCGCTCGGCCAGCGCGCGCGCCTTCGCGCGGTCGTTGTCGCAGAGGGCGGCGATCTCGACGCCCTTCATCTTCGCGAGCAACGGCAGGTGGGCCAGCTGGGCGATGGCGCCGACGCCGATCACCCCGATGCGGAGCGCGGGCTTGCTCATGCGGTGTGCGAGGGAGCGGAGGGTGGACCCCCGGCCCGCTCACTGCAGCGGAGCGAGCCGTGTCCCGGGATAGTAGGCGGCGAGGATGGTCCGCGCATCCTGCCCCGCGCGCGCGCGGCCGATCGCCCCCCACTGGCTCATGCCGACGCCGTGGCCGATGCCGTCGCCGCGCAGCACGATCGCGTCGACGCCCCCCGGCGCACCCTCCACCGCGAGCGCGAAGGCGGTGCTCGGGAGGAGCTCGCCCCGGGTGCGCAGGACGTAGCGGATGTCGTTGCCGCGCAGCAGGACGCGCCCGCCCGCCGTCTCGATCTCGAGCCGCGTCACGCGCCCGGAGGGGCCGCGCCCGGCGATGCGCACCGCGCGGATCGCGCCGGCCCCCGCCGGCGGACGGGCGCCGTAGGCCCCGCCCCAGCGCTCGAGCGCGTCGGCGAGGTCGGCGGCCGAGAAGCGGCGCTCCCACGCGGGGCGCCCGCTCACGTCGCAGAAGCAGCGCCCATCGCCCGCCCGGTCGTCGACGGGGCGCAGCCACGGCGCCGGCGACTGGCGCCAGAAGACCTCGTCGGGAGCGGCGGTCGTCGCGCCGCCGTGCGCATGGTAGGGCGTCGCGGCGATCGCGTCGGCGAAGGTGAGCACGAGGCCGTAGGTCGCGCGCACCGCGGCGTCGGTCTCGCCGCGCTCGACGTCGCGCCCGCCGTAGGCCTGGTCGGCGACGCCGCCCACGACGTCGAAGGCCCGCGCCGCGTTCGCGCCCATCCGCGCGGCCGCGTAGCTGCGCGCGGCGACGGCCTGCGCCTCGAGCGCGGGGCGGTCGCGGGGATCGCGCGCCGGGCCCATCTCGATCGGGAGGACGCCGCGGAGGTAGTCCTCGAGGCCGACGCGGTTCACGACCACGAGCGCGCCGCGCCCCGTGGGCTGCACGTCGAGCTCCCCGCGCCAGCGCTTCCCGCGGAAGGTCACCGCGCTGTCGGGATGGTCGGGGCGGACGAGCACGCGCTCCGCCACGCCCTGCGTCCCGTCGGGCGCCACGACACGCACGCGCGGCCCGTCGGCGAGGAGCCGCACCGCCGGGCAGCCGCGCCCCGCGGCGAGCACGCGCCCGATCGGATCGACCGCGCGCCACCCGCCCCCCGCGCACGCCTCGGCCGCCGACACCCCCTCGGCCAGCGCCACGCGCACCGGCACCCCGCCGAACCGCGCCGCGGCGGGCGCACCGCCGCCGTACGCGGCCTCCGAGACCGGGCGCAGCGCTCCCTCGCGGCGCCCCGCCGCACACGCCGCCAGCACCGCGGCCCCGATCGCGAACACGGAGGTCCTCATCGTCGCACGGACGATGCCCGTTCCGTCGCGGTCACGCGAGGTGTCGCGTCGTCGTTCCGGTGCGGTGCGTGGCTGCGTCGCGCGGAGACCGCTTCGGAACTGCGAGGGAAAGGGCAGACACTGCAGAAAACTGCAGAGAACGGCAGGACCCCCGGGGTGTGCGTCCGCGTCCGGGGGCGGAGCCAGCCCTGAACGGCGCCGAGCACAGGATCCTGTCTCGATCCCGCTCCGTGGGCCGCTCCGCGGCCAGACGCCGACGGCTGTCCTGCCCTTCCCTGCCTTTCCCTGCCCTTCCTGTCGTTTCCCTCGCAGTTCGGGACGGTCCAGCGAACGCCGCCCCCGCGCGTCAACCGGCCAGCGCGACGGCGAGCGACTCGTCGAGCACCGCGAGCGTCTCGGCGACGACGTCGTCGGAGTGGGCGGCGCTCATGAAGCCCGCCTCGAAGGCCGACGGGGCGAGGTAGACGCCGCGCTCGCGGGCGGCGTGGAAGAAGCGGCGGAAGAGCGCGACGTCGCTCGCCTTGGCCTCCTCGTAGCTGCGCACGGGGCCGGGGTGGAAGAAGAAGCCCCACATCGACCCGGCGTGCGACGCCGTCACCGGGACGCCGTGCTTGGTACCGAGCGCGCGGAGCCCCTTCACCAGCGCGCCGGTGCGCCGCTCGACGATGGCGTGCAGTTCGGGGGTGAGCGCGGTGAGCGTGGCGAGGCCGCCGGCCATCGCGAGCGGGTTTCCGGAGAGCGTCCCCGCCTGGTAGACGGCGCCCTGCGGCGCGACCCAGCTCATGATCTCCCGCTTGCCGCCGTAGGCCGCCACGGGGAGCCCGCCGCCGATCACCTTGCCGAGGGCGACGAGGTCGGGCGTGACGCCGAAGCGCTCCGTCGCGCCGCCGTAGGCGACGCGGAAGCCGGTCATCACCTCGTCGAAGACGAGGAGCGCCCCCGTCTCGTCGCAGATCGCGCGCAACCCCTCGAGGAAGCCGGGGAGCGGCTCGATGAAGCCGGCGTTGCCGATGATCGGCTCGACCATGATCGCCGCGAGCGGCGTCGCGCGCGCGATCGTGCGCACCGCGTCGAGGTCGTTGAACGGCGCCGTGTACGTGAGCGCCGCGAGCGCCGCCGGGACCCCCGGCGAGTTGGGGAGGCCGAGCGTCGCGACGCCCGACCCGGCCTTCACGAGGAAGGCGTCGGCGTGGCCGTGGTAGCACCCCTCGAACTTGAGGATCGCGTCGCGCCCCGTGACCGCGCGCGCCACGCGCGCCGCGCTCATCGCCGCCTCGGTCCCGCTGCTCACGAAGCGCAGCATCTCCACGTGCGGCATCCGCTGCACGATGTGCTCGGCCAGCGCCACCTCGAGCCCCATCGGGATGCCGAAGCTCGTGCCGCGGCGCATCGTCTCGTCGAGCGCGTCGAGCACCGCCGGCGGCGCGTGGCCGAGGACGAGCGGCCCCCAGCTCAGCACGTAGTCGACGTAGCGGTTGCCGTCGACGTCCCAGATGTACGGCCCCTCGCCGCGCGCGACGACGAACGGCTCGCCGCCCACCCCGCCGAAGGCGCGCACGGGCGAGTTCACCCCGCCGGGAAAGAGCTCGCGCGCGCGCGCCATGACGTCCTGCGAGCGCGTGGTCGTGAAGGTCGCCGTCATCTGCCGAAGCTGCCGATGGTGGTGGGGAGCGTGGTGACCGGGAGCGCGCGCGCCGGGCGCGCCGTCATCGCCGGCACCGGGGGCGAGGCGACGCGCAGCAGGCGCGCCTCGAAGTCGACGTCGTCGACGACCGCGGTGATCGTCGCCTCGACGAACGCGCCGACGGGGGCGTCGGCGTCGAGCCGCACGAGCCCGTCGATGTCGTCGGCCTGCCACGGCGCGCGCGCGAGCGCCGGCTCGCCGTCGTCCGCGGCGCGCTCGACGAGGAGCGTCGCCGTGCGCCCGACGTGGCGCTCGTAGCGCTCGGCCGTGATCGCGAGCTGCAGCTGCTGCAGCCGCTCGAGCCGCGCGCGCTTCACCTCCTCGGGGACGTCGTCGGCGAGGTCGAAGGCGCGCGTCCCCTCCTGCGGCGAGTACGCGAAGGCGCCGACGCGGTCGAACTGCAGCTCCTGCAGGAAGTCGAGGAGGATCGCGAAGTCGTCGTCGGTCTCGCCGGGGAAGCCGACGATGCAGGTCGTGCGGATCGTGAGGTCGGGGACGAGCGCGCGGAAGCGCCGCACCTTCTCGCGGATCGTCGCCTGCCGCTCGGGACGCCGCATGCGCGCGAGCACGGGATCGGAGCCGTGCTGGATCGGCATGTCGAGGTACGGGAGGATCCGCGGGTTCGCGGCCACCACCTCGAGGAAGCGCGGCGTGATGCCGGCGCTGTAGAGGTAGAGGTTGCGGAACCACGGGATCGACGTCTCGCGCACCAGCGCCTCGAGCAGCTCGGGAAGCCCAATGCCGTCGCGGCGGTCGCGCCCGTAGTGCGCGAGGTCCTGCGCGACGAGGTTCACCTCGCGCGCGCCCTGGAGCTCGAGCAGCTGCGCGTCGCGCACCACGTCGGCGAGCGCGAACGAGCGGTGCCGCCCGCGCATCAGCGGGATCGCGCAGAAGGCGCAGCCGTGGTCGCACCCCTCGCTCACCTTGAGGTAGCGCACGTGGCTCGCGCCGCCGCCGAAGACGCGCTCCCCGGGGTGCAGCACCGGCGCTTCGCCCACCAGCCCGCGCGCCTGCAGCTCGGGGACGAGCCGGTCGACGTCGGTCGTCCCGAGGAAGAGGTCGACCTCGGGGAGCGCCTCGGCCAGCTCGCCCTGGTGGCGCTGCACCATGCAGCCGAGGGCCACGACCGCGCGGCACTCGCCCTCGACCTTGAGGCGCGCCGCCTCGAGGATCGCGTCGATGCTCTCCTGCTTCGCCGCGTCGATGAAGCCGCAGGTGTTCACCACGATCACCTCGGCCTCCTCGAGCACCGTCGCCTGCTCGGCGCCGTAGGCGGCGAGCTGCGCCAGGTAGCGCTCCGAGTCGACGGTGTTCTTGTCGCAGCCGAGGGTGATGAAGCCGACCTTCACGGGGACGCGGGCGGAGGCGGGACGGCGGCGGCGGGCGCCGCGGGTGGAATCCCCAAAGCTACCGCCCCCGGCCGTGCCCGGCAGGGCGGCGCGCCACACCGCGACGCCCCGCGCCCGGCCGCCGCGCCCCCCGTCGTGACGCGACGGGCGCGATGCAACCGGGCGGCGCGACGCGCGTACGCCGTCGGCGACCCCGCCGCCCGACGATGCTCGCATCCCTCCTCGCCTCCCTCGCCCTCGCGGCCGGCGACACCGCCCCCGCCCCGCCGCCGCGCACCCTCGACGAGCTGCGCACGCGCATCGCCCGCACGTTCGACAGCGCCCGCACCACCCCCGGCGCCGCCGTCGCGGTCGTCGAGGACGGGCGCACCGTCCTCGCCGCCGGCTTCGGCCTCGCGCGCGTCGCGCCGCGCACGCCCGCCACCGCGGCGACGCTCTTCCGCATCGGTTCATCGTCCAAGACGCTCGTCGCCTTCGTCGCGATGCAGCTCCGCGACGAGGGGAAGCTCTCGCTCGACGACCCGATCGAACGCCACCTCCCGGGCTTCTACCACGTGAACCCGTGGCGCCGCACCGACCCGGTGCGGATCGTCCACCTGCTCGAGCACACGAGCGGCTGGGACGACGCCTCGCTCCGCGCCTACGCCGACAACGACCCGCGCCCGCGCCCGCTCGCCGAGGGGCTCGCGCTCGACTCCGCGCGCCGGGTCTCGCGCTGGCGTCCGGGGACGCGCTTCGCCTACTGCAACGTGGGGCCGGCGGTCGTCGCACGGATCATCGAGGTGATCGAGGGACGGCCGTTCGAGGCGGTCGTGCAGGCGCGCCTCCTCGATCCGGCGGGGATGCGCACGGCGACGTGGCTCCGCCCCGACACGACCCGCGTGGTCGCCGCCACGCTCTACCACCCCGACGGCACCACGCCGCGCCCCTACTGGCACGTCTTCGTGCGCCCCGCCGGGTCGCTCAACGCGTCGGCGCTCGACATGGCGGCGTGGCTCCGCGTGCTCACGGGACGCGGCACCGTCGACGGGCGGACGCTCCTCGCCGACTCGTCGTTCGCGCGGATGGAGGCCGGCCACGCGTCGCTCGCCGCGCGCGCTGGCCTCCCCGGTGCCTACGGGCTCCACCTGTACGCGCAGCCCGACACGCTCGGCCACACCTGGATCGGGCACGACGGCGCGGTCGAGGGCGGACTCTCCGACGTCGCCTACCTGCGCGGGACGGCCAGCGGCTACGCCGTGCAGACCAATGCCGACGACGGCGAGGTGCACGTCGCGATCGTGCGCCTCGTGCGCGGCTACCTCAGGCGGTCGCTCGCGCGCCCCGCCCTGCCACCCTCGGTGCCGATCGCGGCCACCGTGCGCGAGCGGGCCCCGGGGTGGTACGTCCCGGTCGCGCCCCGCCAGCAGCGGCTCGCCTTCCTCGACCGGCTCTTCGGCGTCGTGCGCGTCGCGGTGGATGGCGACACGCTGCGCGTCGCCTCGCCCCTCGATCCCGAGGGTTCCGAGCGCTACGTCGCCGTCGACTCGCTCCGCTTCCGGTCGCGCACCGGCACCGACCCCGTGCTCGCGTTCGTGCGCGACGCGGGCGACGGGCGCGCGGTCGCGATCGAGGAGACGCGCGGCGTGCACGGCCACTCGCTGGCGCGCACGAGCGCGGTGGCGGCGCTCGGCCCCCTCGGCCTCGCGCTCGCGTGGTCGCTCGCGTCGACGCTCTCGCTCCTCGTCCTCGTGACCGGCGGCGCGCGGCGGCTCTGGCGCCGCCTGCGCGGCCGTGCGACGCCGTCGGCCCCCGCCGCGCCGCTCTGGCGGCTCAACGGCGCGGCCGTCGTCGCGCTGCAGGCGAGCCTCGCCGCACTCGGCGCCGACATCGCCACGATCGGGCGCGCGACGCCGGTGAGCGTCGGGGCGTGGCTGGCGGGGATCGCCTTCGCCGTCCTCACGGCGCTGGCCGCCGTCGCTGCCCTCCGACGGCGCCGCGTCGAGGGGTGGCGCGACCGGCTTTCGCTCGGCGCGGCGCGCGTCGCGGTCGTGCTGTCGGTGCTCGGCGCGGCGGCGCTGGTCGCCGTGGGCTACGTCGGGTGGCGCACCTGGGCGTGAGCGCGGCCGCAGCGGTGTCGCGCCGTCGTCACCCGCCCGCGATCCACTCGCCGAAGCGCGCGGGGTCGACGTTGCCGCCGCAGAGGATCGTCGCCACGCGCGCGCCGTAGGCGCCGCGCGGGGCGGCGAGGAGCGCCGCCACGCCGGCCGCCCCCGCGGGCTCGACGACGAGCCCCGCACGGCGCGCGAGGCCGCGCATGGCCTGCACCAGCGTCGCGTCGTCGACGGCGACGACGTCGTCCCACAGCCCGGCGAGCATCGCCAGCGCCTCGGCCACCGGCTCGCGCACCGCGATGCCGTCGGCGATGGTGTCGGCCGACGGCGTGCGCACGAGCGTCCCGCTGCGGAGCGACTCGCGCATCGCGGGGGCGCCGGCGGCGACCACCGCGACGATGCGCGTCGCCGGCGCCACCGCCCGCATCCACGTGGCGACGCCGGCGAGGAGGGCGCCGTTGCCGAGCGGCACGATGAGCGTGTCGAGCGGCCCGGCTTGCGCGCACAGCTCGAGCGCGATCGTCCCCGCGCCGGTCGCGATCGCCGGCTCGCGCCCGTCCTCGACGAACGGGATCCCCTCGGCCGCGCAGTGCGCGCGCGCCGCGTCCTTGGCGGCGTCGAAGTCGGCGCCGGCCTGCACGACGGTCGCGCCGAGCGCGCGCATCCGCGCCACCTTGAGCGGCGTCGCGGTGGTCGCCGCGAAGACGGTGCACGGCACCCCGGCCGTGCGCGCCGCCCAGGCGAGCCCCTGCCCGAAGTTCCCCGCGCTCGCGCAGCAGAGCGGCGTGCGCGCGTCGACGCCCGCCTCGCCGCGCGTCCGCACGTACCAGTCGGCGCCGCGCCCCTTGAAGCTGCGGATCGGGCCGAGCGTCTCGACCTTGCACGCGACCGACGCGCCGAGCCACGCGTCGACGTCGTCGTGCCGGAGGAGCGGCGTAGCGAGGAACGCGGCGTCGATCCCCTCCGCCGCGCGCTCGATGGCGGCGGGCGACGGGGCGAGCGCCGCGCTCACCGGTAGTTCCCGAACTTGAGCTCGACGCCGAAGTCCTCGCCGCGCAGCACGGCGATCGCCTCCTGCAGCGCGTCCTTGTCGGGAGCCGAGACTCGCACCTGGTCGCCCTGGATGGCGGCCTGCACCTTCTTCAGCTTGGCCGCCTTGATCGCCGCGGCGACCTTCTTCGCCGTGTCGCCGTCGAGCGCCATCTTGAGCTTCACGGTACGCACGACCGTGTCGCCGCCGGCCGGCTTGACGTCGCCGTAGTCGAGGTTCTTCACGGGCACGCCGCGCTTGATCAGCTTCGCCTGCAGGATGTCGACGAGCGCCGTCATGCGGAACTCGCCGTCGGCCTTCAAGTCGATCACGCTCTCGGCGCGCTTGAAGTCGATCTCGGCCGTCGCGCCCTTGAAGTCGTAGCGCTGCGCGACCTCCTTCTGCGCCTGGTTGACGGCGTTGTCGACCTCCTGCAGGTCGACGCCGGTGGTCACGTCGAACGAATGCGTCTGGGCCATGGGTCTCAGTAGGGAACGAGGTCGATGTCGGTGCGACGGAAGCCGTCGCCCTTCGCGAGCAGCGGGACGCCGAGCGCGCGGGCGTGGCCGTAGACGAGGCAGTCGCCGAAGTTCAGGACGGCCGGGGCGCCGACCCCCTTGCCGTACTCGCTCCACGCGACGCGGGCGAAGCGGGCCGCCTCGGCCGGAAGGTCGACGATCTCGATGTGGTGCACGGCGAGCAGCGTGTCGATGCGGGCGTCGGCGCCGGCGTGCACGCGGCGCTGCAGCACGCACGACGCCTCGACCACGCTCTGCACCCCGATGACCGGATGCAGCGCGCCACGCAACGTCGCCGCGAGACGCGGCGCCTCGGGCTCGTCGAGTGCGAGCGCGACGACGACGGACGTGTCGACCAGCATCGTCATCGCGGCAGGCCGTCGTCGCCGTAGAGGATCTCGTCGCCGGGGCGATCGTCGCGTATCGGCTGCTCGCGGAACCACGCCTGGATCCGCGCGACTTCACGCTCCACGTACTCGGGATCGAGGCGCCGCTCGACGCGCGACAGCCGCTCCTCGATCGCCTTCGTCACCGCCTCGGTCAGGCTCTCCCCCGTCGCGGCGGCGAGGCGTGCGGCGAGTTGGTGGGTCCGCTCGTTCTTGATGTTGAGCGCCATCGACGGCTCCGGATCCGCGGGATGGTGGAAGATAGCCCGTTCTTCCACCATCGCACAGCCGCCGACGGCATCGTGTCAGCCGGCGCGCCAGGTCACCGCGTCCCCATCCCAGCATGCGGTCCACGCCGCCACCGGCTGCACCGCCCCGACGACCGGCGGGCGCAGCACCGCGACGCAGGTCCCGCCGGGATCGCGCACGCTCGGCCACGTGATCCCCCAACTCCGGAGCGCGCGGCACGCCGCGCCGAAGGGCTGCGAGTGCGCGTACGTGTCGGCCGCGAGCACGGCGCGCGCGCGGCGGACCATGCGCCCCCGCAGGTCGACGAGCGGGTGCCCCGGGCGCGCCACCTCCGCCGCCAGCTCGAGGCGCGGCAGCTCGGCCTGCGGCGCCTCGGTGGCGCGCAGCCAGCGCGCGAGGTGGAAGCCCACCTCGCGCTGCGCCGTCTCGACCGTCGTCGCCGCGTACCACGCGCCGAACGAGCCGTCGGTGAAGCGCGACGGCGGCAGGGGGACGCGCACGAACGGCGCGAGGAGCCAGCCGGCGCCGGCCACGGTCGGCCAGTCCTCGGGCGCGACATGGTGCACGTGCCCGAGGTGCGGGCGGAGCGTCGCGTCGTGCTCGGCCAGGAGCGCGAGGGCGAGCGGGGCCTGCGCGCCGTAGAGCGCGTCGAGCAGGGCGTGCGGGCGCGCGTCGCCGGCGACGATGCGCGCGAGGGTGAGGCCGGCGAGGTCGGTGGCGCGCGGGCAGGCGGCGGGGTCGAGCGGCGCGGGGCTCACGCGTCGCGGTCGCGCGAGGGCGCGCCGCCGTCGAGCACGGCGACCAGCGCACCGCCGCCGAGCGCCTCGAGGTGCCGTCGCACGGCGGCGAGCCCCGGAAGCCCGCCGAGCATCACGTCGAGCGCGGTGTGCTCCCCGTCGGGCGCGGTGCGCGGCCGGCGCAGGTGCGAGACGGCGAGCGGGCTCCCCACGCCGTAGAACCGGGCGAGCGCCACGTCGATGCCGACGCAGTGCGCGATCCGCTCGCGGGTGTCGAACGAGAGGAGCCGGGGCGCCTGCCCGCGCGTCCACTCCCAGAGCGTCGTGCGGCCGATGTCGCCGAGGAGCCGGCACCGTTCGGCCGTGGTGAGCTCCCACCGGTCGGCGACGGTGGTGAAGAGGGCGACGAGTGCGGTCGCCTCCCCGGTCGGCACCTGCGGCGCCGTCGCGCGTCTCGCCATCGAAGGCCTCTGTTCGGATCCAAACAAAGGATGGCCGAATGCGGACGGCCGTGCAAGTCGGGGGTCATCGGAGTACGGCGGACGGCTCCGCGGGGGTTCGGTACATCGCGCGTCACCGCGGAGGCGCGGAGGACGGGGGCGGAATCCTCCGTGCCTCGGCGGTGGGCCGCGACGCCGCTCAGCCCGCGTAGAACGACTCGAGCGCGCGCGCGGTGCTGACGTGCCGCAGGCGCGAGAGCGCCTTCTCCTTGATCTGGCGCACGCGCTCGCGCGTGATGCCGAGGACGACGCCGATCTCCTCGAGCGTCATCGGCTCCTTGCCGTCGAGGCCGAAGTAGAGGCGGATGATCTTCGCCTCGCGCTCCTTGAGCCGATCGATGGCGCCGGCGATGACCTCGACCATCGCCTTCTCGAAGTACTCCTCGTCGGGGGCGGCGCGATCGACGTCGGCGAGGTAGTCGACGAGCCGGTTCTCCTCGCCCGGGGCGACGGGGGCGTCGAGGGAGAGGTGCCCCTGCGCGATCGCCATCGTGCGGGCGACCTCCTCGGGGGTGAGCTCCATCTCGCGCGCGATCTCCTCGTGCGTCGCCTCGCGGCCGAGCTCCTGGATCATCGCGTTGGCGCGCTTGCCGATGCGGTGGAGCGCGCCGGCGCGGTTGAGCGGGACGCGGACGATGCGACTCTGCTCGGCCAGCGCCTGCAGGATCGCCTGCCGGATCCACCAGACCGCGTAGGAGATGAACTTGATCCCCTTGGTCTCGTCGAACTTGTGGGCCGCGCGGATCAGGCCGAGGTTCCCCTCGTTGATCAGGTCGGAGAGGGCGACGCCCTGGTTCTGGTACTTCTTCGCCACCGAGACGACGAAGCGCAGGTTGCTGCGCACGAGGGTGTCGAGCGCCTCCCTGTCGCCCTTGCGGATCCGTCGGGCGAGCTCGGCTTCCTGCTCGCGGGAGATCAGCGGGTAGTGGCTGATGTCCTTGAGGTACTGGTCGAGCGAGCCCTCGTCGGAGGCGAGCTTGCGGCGCGTGGCGGTGGGCATGGGCGACACTCCTGCACGACGGACCGGTGGGAACGGCACGCCCGTCGCCCGGGGGAGGGGGCGTCGGACGTCGGGGACCACACGCTCGTCGCGCGACCGCGTCGCCGCGCGCGAGCCGGCTCGTTACGGCGTCGCGCTCAGTGCACCCACTCGCCGATCCGCCGCCAGCGGATGCGCCGGAGCCAGGGGCCCGGGGCGAGGGAGTCGGGGGCGACGCTGTAGTAGACGACGAGGGGCTGGCCGCGCAGGAGCGAGTCCGGCACGAAGCCCCAGTAGCGGCTGTCGGAGGAGTTGTCCCGGTTGTCGCCGAGGACGAAGAAGTGGTGAGCCGGCACGACGAGCGGCCCCCATGTGTTGCGCGACGGCTGCGCGCCCGGGCTCGCGTGCGCGGCCGGGAGCAGCGCGCGGCGGAGCCAGTCGAAGTCGTGCCCGTAGCTGTCGTGCGCCGTCGGCTCGCGCCGCGCGAAGACCTCGCGCTGCGCCGCCCCGTTGACGTAGAGCGTCCCGCCGCGCATCGCGAGCGTGTCGCCCGGGAGGCCGACGAGCCGCTTCACGAAGGTCTTCGTGCGGTCGACCGGCCACTCGAAGACGATGACGTCGCCGCGCGAGGGCTGCTTGACCGCCGGCAGTCGCGCCTGCGAGAACGGCACCTCGGCCCCGTAGGCGAGCTTGTTCACGAAGAGGATGTCGCCCACGAGGAGCGTCCCCTCCATGCTCGCGCTGGGGATGCGGAAAATGTCGATGAGGAAGGTGCGCACCAGCACGATCACGACGACCGTGGTGGTGAACGACCGCGCCCATTCCCAGAGCCAGGTGAAGGCACGCCGCCCGTTCACGCGCTCGAGCGCGGCACGGCGCTCGGAGGCGCTGATCTCGCGCGTGGCGGCCTGGCTCGGCGTGGGCTCGTCCATGGCGTCGGCGACGGGGAGGCGAGAGCGCGGCGGCGGGGGAGCCCGACGGCGCTCAGGCAATCAAGAGAGGTGCGCGAACCGGTGCAAGCGCCCGGATCGCCGCGGGGCAAGACAGGCGAACCCTGACAGCGGGTGGTCGGGGTGGACCCGGTCCGGCCCATGGGCGAGGCCCGCAAGGGACGGGCCGTGCCGGGTTCTCGCAGGGGCTCCGTGCTCTCCCCCGCAGGATGACGGACGTTCCGCGGGCGGCGTCACCGCTCTGCTGCGGATGACGGCCCGAGGAGTGTGGCATCGGCCCGGCGCCCTGTGGCGTCCGGAGTTCGCCGGTCCGCTGGCGCGACCTGCGATGTCGAGCGCCAGGCGGGCGGCCGCGCCGCTGCCGCCATCGCGGAACGGCGAGGGAAACCGCAGAAAACGGCAGGGAACGCCAGTGAACGGCATGAACGGCACGATGGCCGTCGCACCGGTGCCGCGCGGGCAAACGCCCCACGACGTCCGTCCGTGTGACGAGCAGCAGCACGGCGTGATCCGCCCACGCGCGCCAGGCCGCGCAGGATGCCATGACGTCCCCTGCTTTTCCTGCGGTTTCCTGCTCTTCCTGCCGTTCCCTCGCTGTTCCCGTTCTCGCACCCCGCACGAACGCCGGAGACGCGCGGCGCGCTCAGTAGTTGTCGATCTGCGCCCGCTGCAGCCGCCCGCTGTAGTCGACGTAGCCGACCTTGGTCTCGGAGTAGAACTCGTAGACCTCCCACCCTCCCTCGCGGTGGCCGTTGCCGGTCTGCTTCACGCCGCCGAAGGGGAGGTGCGCCTCGGCGCCGATCGTCGGCGCGTTCACGTAGGTGATGCCGTTGTCCAGCTCGTTCAGCGCGCGGAAGGCGAGCGTCACGTCCGCCGTGTAGAGCGACGACGACAGCCCGTACTTCACGCCGTTGTTCACGCGGAACGCCTCGTCGGCGTCGGCCACCTTGATGACGCTCAGCACCGGCCCGAAGATCTCCTCCTGCTCGACGCGCATCCCCTGCCGCACGCCGGCGAGGATCGTCGGCGCGTAGAAGTGCCCGTGCGCGGTCGCGTCGGTCGTCGGGCGCGTGCCGCCGAGGAGGACGGTCGCCCCCTCGCCCCGCCCCACCTCGACGTAGCGCTCGACGTTCTCGCGGCTCCCCTCGTGGATGAGCGGCCCGACGTCGGTCCCCGCCGTGCGCCCGTCGCCCAGCACGAGGCGCGCGGCGCGCTCGGCGAGCCGGTCGAGGAAGCGGTCGTGGATGCCGGCCTGCAGGATGAGGCGCGACGTCGCCGTGCAGCGCTGCCCCGTGGTGCCGAAGGCCCCCCAGAGCACGCCGTCGAGCGCGAGATCGAGGTCCGCGTCGTCGAGGACGATCTGCGCGTTCTTGCCCCCCATCTCGAGCGAGAGCCGCTTGTGCATCCGCCCGCACGTCTCGCCGACGATCGCCCCCGTCGCCGTGCTCCCGGTGAACGAGATCACCGGCACGTCGGGGTGCGACACGAGCGCCGCCCCCACCTCCTCGCCCAGCCCGTGCACGAGCTGCACGACCTCGGGCGGGAGCCCCGCCTCGAGCAGGATCTCGACGAGCACCGCGACGGTGTGCGGCGTGTCCTCGGCCGGCTTGAAGATCACGCTGTTCCCGCAGAGGAGCGCGGGGAACGACTTCCAGGTCGGGATCGCGAGCGGGAAGTTGAACGGCGTCACGAGCCCGCAGACGCCGATCGGCCGGCGGAAGCTCATCGCCCACTTGTTCGCCAGCTCGCTCGGCACGGTGTGCCCGAAGAGCTGCCGCCCCATCGTCGCGGCGTAGTAGGCGGTGTCGATCCCCTCCTGCACGTCGCCGCGCGTCTCGGCGAGCGGCTTCCCCATCTCGCGCGTCATGAGGTCGGCCAGCTCCTCCTTGCGCTGCGTCAGGATGTCGCCCACGCGCCGCAGGACGTCGCCGCGCGCCGGGGCCGGGACGCGCTTCCAGTGCGCGAAGCCACGCTGCGCGCTCGCGACGGCACGATCGACGTCGGCCGCCGCCGAGCGCGGGAAGCGCCCGATCAGGTCGCGCGTGTCGGCGGGGTTGCGGTTCTCGAAATGGGCGCCGGTCGTGGGATCGACCCACTGGCCGCCGATGAAGTTCTGGAAGGTGCGCATCGCTGGTCGAGCCGTCGGGGAGGGACGCCGCGGCACGGCACGCTGCACCGGCCCGGGCGGAGCCGATGAATCTACTCGGCGCGTGTCTCGCTCCTCCGCGCGCCTCCCCTCTCGCTGCCGCTGCGTGCCACGCGCGGCCGAGCGCACGTCGGCATTTTCACAACCGCCGGGTGGGGCAGGTGACGGCAGGAACGGCAGGGGCACGGCAGGACGGCCTCGTAGCGCGCTGTGGCGCCGACGGCGCTGCGGGTGTCATGCGGGAGGACAGGGAATCGCCGCGTCGCGCCGTGGCGCCGTCGCGCGCTGTGCAGGCATGACGCCGCCGTCCTGCGGTGCCCCTGCCGTTCCTGCCGTCACCTGCCCCACCGAGCGGTTCAACGATGCCCAAGGACGCACCGACGCCCGCCGCGCGGCACCGGCCGTCACCCCGGACGCGCGAGGGCGGCGTCGGCCCGCGCGCGGCCGGCGACGGCGCGGATCGCGAACGCCCAGAGCCCGACCGCCCCGGCGATCGCCACCGGGCCCCAGATCCAGACCAACCCGCCGCGGACGAGGGCGCCCGTGCCGATCAGCCCGACGACGAGCGAGAGCAGGGCGAAGAGGAAGAAGCGACGGTTGGCGGGGGCGGCGGGCGGCATGGACGGCTCCGGGTCACGGGATGCCGCCGCTATGGGCAGGAGCCGCGCCGCGCGGTCAGCGGGCGAGGACGCGGATCGTGTCGGTCTCCCGGAGATGCGCAGTGTCGTCCATGCCGAGTCGCCACGTGCAGACGACGACGCCCGCACTCTCGCAGCGCCGATCGGCGCCTGAGCTGTATCCACCGCGCCTGGGCAGGAATTCCCCGTACCGCCCCATGCTCGGCGCCGCGGTTCCCTCGCCCGGGATCGGCAGCGGCCAGTCGGGCTGCACCACGTACACCTCGCGAAGCGGGAGCGGGACGGGAATCGGCAGCCCGAGCGATTGCCTGAAGACCGCGAGCATCCGACTCCCGTCCGGCGCGATGATCGCGAGTTGTGATTGCCCCGCCGCGTTCTCGTACGACAGCGAGTACGTCTCCGTGGCGACCTGCCGGGCCCGCACCGCCGAGCCGTCGGGGAAGCGGACCGGCAGGAGGCGTGAATCGTTCGCGTCGGTGCGCCGCCCAGCGCGCCACGCACAGCGGAGCGCGTCGGTCGCGGTGACGCCACAGAAAAAAAAGCCGCTCCAGTTGATCCCCGGACGGACGATCGGCACGTCGGACGGGAGCGGCACCCAGCGCATCACGGGCTGCGCCGTGTCGGGCGCGGACGGGCTCCCGATGCCATCACCGGGGCCGTGCGTGATGAAGCCGGCGGTCCCCGTGGAATCGATCCCCATGTCTCGTTCGACCACGCGCAATGGCGGGAGCTGGTCGGCGATCGGGACGGGGCCTGCGGGCCCCAGGTCGCGCCAGCAGGCGAGGCGCGCGTTCTCGCGCAGCACGGCGCAGGCGGCACCGCGCATCGAGAGCACGCGCACCGGCGTCCCCGGGAACTCGAGCCAGCGCGGCTCGCCAAGGGCGAGCGTGGGGACGTCGCTCCGGTCCCAGCGCGGCGGCGCCCACCGCGGGCCGTCGATGCCGGTCGATTGCGCCACGAATTGACGGTGCCCCAGGCAGCCGACGCGCGCACCGACGAGCACGCAGGTCACGTGCGCCCCGGCCGGCGCGACCTGCGTGGCCGCGAGCGGCACGGTGGCCCGTGCGAGCGGCCGCTCGAGGACGAGCGCATTCGTGTCGACGACGAAAGTGTCGCGTACGCTCGCGTCGATGCCGACGACGAGCCGCTGCGTCGGCTCGCCGTCGGGAATCCAGCGGATCGCGAGGCAACCGCGTGCGTCGGTGACGGTCTGGACGAACGTCCCGAGTGCCGGCGCGGGAAACCAGGCGCTGCCCGCGTCGCTCCGATCGCCGAGGTTCACGAGCCCGGTGGCGACGCGGAGCCGCACGGACACGCCGCGCACGGGGCGTCCGGTCCCGTCGACCACCTCGAAGGTGAGCGGCGCGTCGAGCTCGCGGAACGGCTCGACCCGTGCCGGGAGCGCGCTCGCGAGACGCACGCGCCACCCGGTCCTCGTCGCCGACTCGAGGGGAATGGCGGTGGGGGCGTCATCGCCGCAGGCGCCGAGCGACAACGCCGTCGCGACACAGGCGGCGCGAGCGCGCGGCACACGTCGCATGCGCGACGCGAAGGAACGAATGCGTTCGACGAAGCGGCGCGACATCGATCTCGCAGGCGGGGTCACCTGAGTGTACCCGCCTGCACGCCGATGCGTCACCCCGCCAGTGCGTCCGCCTCCGCCGCCGGCACCGGCGCTCCCGGTCGCCCGAGCCCGTACCGCTCGATCTTCTTGTACAGGTTCGAGCGCGGCATGTCGAGCGCGCGCGCGGTCTCGCTCACGTTCCAGTCGTGCTCCGCGAGCTTCGCGCGCAGGTACGCCTCCTCGGCCGCCAGCTTGAACTCCTCGAAGGTCGGGATCCGCAGCAGCGCGCCGAGCCCCGCCCCCTCGACCGCCACCGGGCGACCCACCAGCCGGTGCACGTCGGCCGCCGCGATCGCGTCGCCGCCGGCGAGGATCAGCAGCCGCTCGACCGTGTTGCGGAGCTCGCGCACGTTCCCGCTCCACTCGAGCTCCTGCAGCACCGCCAGCGCCTCCGCCGTGAAGCGGCGGGGGAGCATCCCGTCGCGCCGCGCCATCTGCTGCACGAAGAACTGCACGAGGAGCGGGATGTCCTCGCGGCGCTCGCGGAGCGGCGGCACCGCGATCGGGACGACGTTGAGCCGGTAGAAGAGGTCCTCGCGGAAGCGCCCCGCCGCGATCTCGCCCTCGAGGTCCTTGTTCGTCGCCGCCAGCACGCGCACGTCGACCTGCACCGGCTTGCTCCCGCCGATGCGCGTCACGACGCCGTCCTGCAGCACGCGCAGCACCTTCGCCTGCGCGGCGAGCGCCATGTCGCCGATCTCGTCGAGGAAGAGCGTCCCGCCGTCGGCCTGCTCGAACTTCCCCGGCCGGTCGCTCACCGCGCCGGTGAACGACCCGCGCATGTGGCCGAACAGCTCGCTCTCGATCAGCTCCTGCGGGATCGCGGCGCAGTTCACCTCGACGAACGGCTTCCGCGCGCGCGGGCTCCCCTTGTGGATCGCGCGCGCGACGAGCTCCTTGCCCGTCCCGTTCTCGCCGGTGATCAGCACCCGGGCCGGCGTCGCCGCGACGCGGTCGACGCGCTCGAGCAGCGCGCGGATCGCGCGGCTCTCGCCGACGATCTCGCGCCCGGTGTCGAGCCGCGCCTGCAGCGTCGCGTTCTCCTCCTGCAGGTCGAGGTGCGCGAGCGCGTTGCGCAGCAGCAGCAGCAGGCGATCGGTGTCGAGCGGCTTCTCGAGCACGTCGTAGGCGCCGGCCTGCGTCGCCTCGACGGCGGTCTGCAGCGTGGCGTGGCCGCTGATCATGACGACGAGCGCCGCGGCATCCTGCGCCTTGACCGCGCGCAGCACCTCGAGGCCGTCCATGCCGGCCATCTTCACGTCGCAGAAGACGAGGTGCGGGCGGAACCGGGGGTACTCGGCGAGCGCCTCGCGCCCGCCGGCGACGGCGCGGACCTCGTAGCCCTCGTACTCGAGCAGCTGGCCGAGCGCGGCGCGGATCGGCGCCTCGTCGTCGACGACGAGGATGCGACGGTTCACGGGACGGGGCGGTAGAGGGTGATCGAGTCGTCGGCGACGCGCACGTCGCCGACGCCGGCCGGGAGCGGGAGGGCGAGCGCGCCGCGCTCGTCGCGCGCGGTCGAGTCGCGCGCGCCGCGGGCGAGCGCGTCGACGAGGCGCGGGACGACGGGGCCCGGGACGTCGAAGCTCCCGACGGTCACGCGCGTCGGGCGCAGCAGCGCGCGCCCCTCCCCCGCCCCCTCGAGCGTCCCGCCGAGGACGACGCGCTCGCGATCGCCGAGCATCGCCGCGAGCGGCCCGAGGACGGCGCGCCCGCCGAGATCGCCCAGCCGCACCGACATGCGCAGCAGGAGCTCGCGCCCCTCGGCGCGGACCGCGAGCGAGTCGGCGCTCGCGGGGAGCCGCGCGCCGAGCGAGTCGAGGACGAGCCCCGCGAAGGCGCTCGGCGCCATGCGCACGTACGCCGGCCCCTTCGGCCTGCGCAGCGGTGCGAGCGCCCCGCGACCGCGCTCCGCCGCCGACCAGGTCACGCGCGTCCACCCCGTGTCGGGCGGTGCTGCGCGCCGGGTGCTGTCGGCGGCCGGGGCACCGCCCCCGCGCACGAGCGGGAGCCAGCGATCGCGCGTGACCCACGCGGCGATGCCGGCGACGGCGAGGAGGACGAGGACGACGAGACGACGCAGGCAGCCGAACACGGAGCGGGGAGCGACGGGACGGGGGAGGCGACGGCGGGCACGGCGCCCGGAGGGCCGGAACGGCCCCGCGGACGGCGCGTCAAGAATGGCCGCCCGGGGACGATACTCGCACCCGGGCCTTCCGTTCCGCCTTTCCCACCGCCGCCATGTGGTCCGACGAGCCGACCCTCGACCCCGACACGACCGCCCGCCTGGCCCAGCTCGGGGGCCCCGGCTTCGTCGGCGACCTGCTCCGTCTCTTCGAGGAACACGGGGCGCTGCGGGTGGCGGCCGTCGAGTCGGCGGCCGAGCGCATGGACCTCGTCGCGGTGCGCCGGGGTGCCCACTCGTTGGTCTCGACCGCCGGCAACCTCGGCGCGCGGCGCCTCGCGGCGCTCTGCACCACGCTCGAGCGCGCCGCCGCGACGCTCGACGCGCCGGCGGTGGCGGCCCTCGTCCCCGCGCTCGCGCCGGCCTTCGCCGCGGCGCGCGCCGAACTCGCCCGTCGCCTCCCCGTGCCCGCCGCCGCATGACCCGCCCCGCCGTCGCCGTCGTCGAGGACAACCCCGACAACCGCCTCCTCGTCCAGGCGCTGCTCGAGGACCGCTACGAGCTGACCGAGTACGCCACCGGGAGCGAGGCGCTCCAGGGGCTGCGGGCGCGGCTGCCGCGCGTCGTGCTGCTCGACATCTCGCTCCCCGAGATGGACGGCACCGACGTGGTGCGCGAGATCCGCGCCGACGCGCGGCTGCGCCACCTCCCCGTGATCGCGCTCACCGCGCACGCGATGAGCGGCGACCGCGAGAAGTTCCTCGCCGCCGGCTTCGACGAGTACGTCACCAAGCCGATCGTCGACGAGACGATCCTCATCGACGCGATCGAGCGGCTGCTGCGGCGCTGACCGCCGCGCGCGCACCGGCCGCGCGCCGGGCTACCGCGCCCGCGCCAGCGCCTGATCCAGCGCGGCGAGCAGCTCGGCCTGCACGAAGGGCTTCTGCACGAAGACCGGCGCGTCGGGGCCGTCGATCATGACGCTCAGCGACTGCGCGCTGTAGCCGCTGGCGAGGACGACCGGGACCGACACCCCCTGCCGCCGCCACTCGGCGAGGACGCCGTCGCCCGAGAGGCGCGGCATCGTCACGTCGAGGATCACCGCGCGGATCCGGTCGGCGTGCCGCGCGTAGCTCTCGAGCGCCTCGCGCCCGTCGACGGCGACGAGCACCGTCCAGCCGCGCCGCTCGAGCATCCGGCGCGCGACGTCGCGCACCTGCGCCTCGTCGTCGACGACGAGCACCGTCCCCTGCGGCACGACGGCGCCCCCGGCCGGTGTCGGCGTGCGCTCGCCCGCGGGAGGGAAGAAGACGCGCACCGTCGTGCCGTGCCCAGGCGCGCTCGTCAGGTGCATCGCCGCGTGGTGGCTGCGCACGATGCCGAGCGTCGCCGCCATGCCGAGCCCGCGCCCGGTGAACTTCGTGGTGAAGAACGGGTCGAAGACGCGCGCCAGCGTCGCCTCGTCCATCCCGGGGCCGTCGTCGGTGACCTCGAGGACCACGTACTCCCCCGGCGCGAACCCCGCCTCGCCGAAGGACTGCGCGAGCGTCGCCGCGTCGACCGTGGCGAGCGCGGTCCGGAGCGTGATTGTCCCCTCGCGCTCGCCGATCGCCTCGGCGGCGTTGCTGAGGAGGCTGACGAGCACCTGCCGGAGCTGTGCCGCGTCGCCGAGCACGGGAGGGACCGGGGTGTCGACCTCGAGCCGGAACGCGGCGGTGCGCCCGATCATGCTCTGCAGCAGGAGCGAGGTCTCGCGCACGAGCGCGGGGAGCTGCAGCGGCTCGAGGCGGAAGCGCCCCTTGCCGGCGTAGGCGAGGAGCTGGTTGGTGAGTTCGGCGGCCCGGCGCGCGGCGCTCTCGATGTCGTCGAGGAGCTCGGCGAGCGGGCTCCCGCCGTCGACCTCGGAGCGCGCGATGCTGGCGTTGCCGAGGATGCCGACGAGAAGGTTGTTGAAGTCGTGCGCGATGCCACCCGCGAGCACGCCCAGCGACTCGAACTTCTGCGCCTGCTGCATCTGCAGCTCGAGCGCGCGCCGCGACGCCTCGGCCTCCTTGACCTGCGTGATGTCCTCGACCGTGCCGACCCAGCCGAGGACCGCGCCGCCAGCGTCGTGCGTCGGCGCGGTGCGCAGCCAGAGCCACCGCTCGGAGCCGTCCGGGCGCGCGACGCGGAACTCGGCGCTCAACTCCCCGCCCGTGCGCACCGCCGCATTCCAGGCCGTCGCGAGCTGGTCGCGGTCCCCCGGGTGCACCCCCGGGAGCGGCCCCCGCCCGAGCAGCTCGGCCTCGGTGGCGCCGCACAGCTCGAGCAGGCGCGCCGTGGCGAAGGTGAGGCGCCCGCCCGCGTCGGCGAGAAAGATCCCGAGCGGCGACGCCGTGGCGAGCGTGCGGAAGCGCTCCTCGCTCTCGCGCAGCGCCAGCTCGGCCGACTTGCGCTTCTCGATGTCGGTGTTGGTGCCGACCATGCGCACCGGGCGCCCGTGTGCGTCGCGCTCGACGACGGTGCCGCGCGTCAGGATCCAGCGCCACGCGTTGTCGGCGGTGCGCAGCCGCACCTCGAGCTCGAAGGTCGTCGCCCCGCCCTCGAAGTGGTCGCGCAGCGCGCGCTCGACGCGCCCGAGGTCCTGCGGATGCAGCAGGTCGAGGAAGGTGTCGATGTGCGGCGGGAGCGCGTGGTCGGCGTGGCCGAGCATCGCGTACCAGCGCGGCGCGAAGTAGCAGTAGCCGGTCGGGACGTGCCAGTCCCAGACGCCGTCGAGGACCGCGTTGAGCGCGAGGCGGAGCCGCTCCTCGCGCGCGCGCAGCGCCGCCTCCTGCCCCTGGCGCGGCGTGAGGTCGCGCTCGGCCAGGATCCACCGCACGAGCGTCGGCCCCTCGGTGGCACGCGCGGCGAGGACGTCGACGTCGAGGCGCACCGCGTCGCCCTGCCGCGTGTAGAGCAGCAGCTCCTCGCGGGCGCGGCGGCCGCCGCGGATCGCCTCGGCGAGGCGCGAGAGCGCGGCGACGTCGGTGGCGGGGCCGCGCAGGACGCCCAGGTCGCGCCCCACCAGCTCGTCGCGGCGCCAGCCGAAGAGGCGCTCGACGGCCTCGTTGGCGTGCACGACGCGCGCGGCGGCCGCATCGCCGGGGACGTACTCGGTGACGATCACGAGGTCGCCGACGTGCTCGAGCGCCGCGGCGAGGACACGCGGATCGACCGCCGCGAGCGGAGCCGGCCCCTCGGCGGTGGCGGCAGGGGCGACCGGGCGCCACCGGACGAGGACGAGCGGATGACCGGCCGCGTCGTCGAGCGGCAGGCGCGCGAGCCCCAGCTCGACGCCGACCCGGGTGCCACTCCGCTGCCGCACGGTGCCGCGCCCGTGCCACGGCGCCCCCGCCAGCGCGAGGTCCAGGGCGCGCGACAGGCCGACCTCGACGCGGGGCTCGCAGAGCGCGACCAGCGACTGACCGAGCGCCTCGGCCTCGTCGTGCCCGATCGCCCGTGACGCCTCGGGCGACCACCAGCGCACGATGCCGACGGGAGTGATCACCGCCGCCGGCGCCCCCTCGGCCGCCACGCGCGCCACCTCGTCGAGCTCCCGCGGGGGGTGCATGCCCGAACGCCCCCCCTCCGGCCCGCTGAGGGTGGGATCGGGCCCCGCGGCGCTGGCAGGCTCGAGCATAGGTTGCGGAAGGATAGCGACGGCCGCGTGGGCGACCCGCGGCGGCGCGGGAGCTCGGGGCGACGGCCGGGGCCGCCACTACGATGCGCCACCGCGCTGCACGTTGCGTGCGAGCGCTTCCGGCGACGCTTGGCCGGCCACGCGCCGCGGCGCAGGGGCACGCGCGCCGGCCCCCAGCGCCGACGCAAACGCCCGATCACCCTCGGCGGGGCGGATGGGCCGGTACCGCAGCGCCTCGGCCACGGCGCCCACCGCGACCGTGTCGTCGCCGGCGAGGTCGGCGATCGTGCGCGCGACGCGGAGCACGCGGTGGAAGGCGCGCGCCGAGAGGGCGAGGCGCGTCGCCGCGTCGGCGAGGAAGTCGCGCGCCTCGCGGGCGATCGCGCCGTCGGCGAGAAGCCGCGGCGCGGGGACGCGGGCGTTGACGCCGCCGAAGCGGGCGTGCTGCCGCGCGCGCGCCGCGGCGATGCGCGGGCGCCACGCGTCGGTCGTGTCGGGCGACACCGGCGCGGCCGTCGCCCCCGCCCCGGCGAGCGCCGACGGCGGCACCGGGGCCACGGCGACGTGCAGGTCGATGCGATCGGCGAGCGGACCGCCGATGCGCTGCGCGTAGCGCGCGAGCGCCGCGGGGGCGCACCGGCACGCGACGGTCGGGTGCCCCGCGTGGCCGCACGGGCACGGGTTCATCGCGAGCACGAGGAGCACGTCGCTCGGGAAGCGGAGCGCGCCGCCGACGCGGGCGACGTGGACCTCGCGGTCCTCGATCGGCTGGCGCAGCGCGTCGAGCTGCGGCTGGGCGAGGCAGGAGGCCTCGTCGATGAAGAGCACGCCGTGGTGCGCGAGCGAGACCTCGCCCGGCCGTGGTCCCGGACCGCCGCCCACGAGCCCCGCGACGCTGATCGTGTGGTGCGGCGCGCGGAACGGACGCCGCGTCGCGTGCAACCGCTCGGCATCGAGGACGCCCGCGACGCTGTGGATCGCGACGACGTCGAGGCGCGCCTCGTCGTCGAGCGGGGGGAGGAGCCCGGGAAGTCGGCGCGCGAGCATCGTCTTGCCGGCGCCCGGCGGGCCGATCATGGCGAGGTTGTGGTGCCCTGCGGCGGCGACGACGAGCGCGCGCACCGCGGCCGGCTGGCCGAGGACGTCGGCGAGGTCGTCACCCGGGTGCGGCTGCGCGGGCGGGGGCGGCACCGGGGAGTCGGGCCAGGTGCCACGCGCGAGCCCCGCGACGGCCTCGCGGAGCGTGCGCACGGCGCGCGCGCGCGTCGCCGGCACCAGCCCCGCCTCGCCCGCGACGCTCGCCGGGAGCACGAGCGTGCGCCCCTCCGCGACGGCGAGCCGCGCGACCGGGAGCGCGCCGCGCACGGCGCGCACGGTGCCGTCGAGCCCCAGCTCGCCGACGACGAGCGCGCCCGCGAGCGCCTCGGGCGCGAGCTGCGCGGTGGCGGCGAGGAGCGCGAGCGCGATCGGGAGATCGAACGCCGTCCCCGCCTTGCGCAGGTCGGCGGGGCCGAGGTTGACGATGATGCGCCGCGCCGGCACCTCGAAGCCCGACTGCGCGAGCGCCGCGCAGACGCGCTCGCGGCTCTCGCGCACCGCGCCGTCGGGGAGGCCGGTGATGACCCACTGCGGGAGGCCGCGCCCGGCGTGCACCTCGACGGTGACGGGGAGCGCGCGGATGCCCACGAGGGCGGCCGACTGGATGGAAGCGAGCATGGCGCGACGATGGCATCGTCGCGCCGGCGGTGCATCACCCTTCCGCTGGCGCCGACAGCGTTTCGCTGCCACCCCCCACCGGCGGCTCGTTGCGCGGGCTCAGCCCGTACTCCTTGTCGTAGATCGCGACGAGCTCGAAGAACCAGGTGATCGCGAGCGGGCCGAGGAGGACGCCGATGAGGCCGAAGACGCTCACCCCCGCGAAGGCGCCGACGAGCGTCGTGAGCGGGTGGAGCTGCGCGCGTCCCTTGAGCACGATCGGGCGGAGGACGTTGTCGAGGTTGCCGACGACGAGCGCCCCGAAGAGCGCGAGCCCGATCGCCCGCCCCGTCTCGCCCATGATGACGAGCGCGATCGCGCCCGGGAGCCAGACGAGCGCCGAGCCGAGGAGCGGGAGGATGCTCGCGACGGCGGTGACCGTCCCCCAGACGAGCGCGTTCGGCAGCCCGACGACGCGGAACGCGAGGCCGACGAGGACGCCCTGCACCGCGGCGACGAGGACGATGCCGCGCATCGTGCCGTCGGTGACGTCGTGGAAGCGCTCGCGCAGGTGCTCGCTGTCCTCGTGCGTGAACGGGAGGATGCGGCGCACGCGCGGCCACATCTCCTCGCTCGCGACGAGGAGGTAGTACTGCGTGAGGAGCGCGAGGAAGAGGTTGAGCGTCGTGCTCGCGGCGGCGCCGAGGAAGCCGACGGCCTGCCGGCTCACCCAGGTGACGGCGGTGTTCCCCGCGTTGGCGAGCTGCGCGCCGACCTCGATCGGCCCGATGCGGAGCCCGCGCAGGCGCGCCATGAGCGGGCCGGCGTCGACGTTGCGCAGCGTCGCCGGCACGTCGTCGAGGATCAGCCCGACGAGGAAGCCCCCGGGGCCGAAGATCAGGAAGAGCGTGATCAGCGCGACGAAGGTCGCCGCCTGCGTGCGGTTGAAGCGGCGCGCCACGAACCACCGGTGCATCCCGCGCGTGAGCGAGTAGAGCACCGCGCCGCCGAGGAGCCCCGAGACGTACGGGACGAGCACGTAGAGGAGCCCGAGCCCGAGCGCGATGATGATCGCGGCGGCGCGGTACTTCCCCGGCGGATGGTCGTCGCGTGCGACGGCGGGGGGCGGGAGCGGGGTGGCGTCGGGCATGCGGAACGGGTAACCGGGGGGGTGACGTGCTGCCACCATGGGGCCGTCCCCGCCGCTGGCGCGCGGCGCTAACGTGGCCGGCATGAAGCCGCTTCTCGTTCCCACCGCGCGGATGCGCGCGGTGACGATCGTCGCCGGTGCCCCGGGCACGGTCCGTACCACCGAGGTCGACGTCCCCGCCGCCGACGCCGCGCAGGTGCGCGTGCGCGTGCACGCCGCGGGGCTCAACCGGGCCGACCTCCTGCAGGCGGCGGGGCGCTACCCGCCCCCCGCCGGCGTCCCGGCCGACCGCCCCGGCCTCGAGTTCGCCGGGACGCTCCTCGACGACGCGCCCGCGGCCGGGCTCGCCCGCGGGGCGCGCGTCTGCGGCCTCGTCCCCGGCGCGGCGCAGGGCGAGATCATCCGCACCGACCCGCGCACGCTCCTCGCCGTCCCCGACGCGATGGACTGGCCCGAGGCGGGGGGCTTCGCCGAGGCGGCGCTCACCGCCTTCGACGCGCTCGCGCGCCGCGCGCCGATCGCGGCCGGCGACGTGCTGCTCGTCCACGCGATCGCGAGCGGCGTCGGCCTCGCGGCGGCGCAGTACGCGCGTGCCGTGGGCGCGACGGTGCTCGGCACGACGCGCACGCCGGCCAAGGCGGCGGAGGTCGAGCGACGGGGGCTCGCCCAAGTGCTCGTCGTGCGCGAGGGGCTGGACGGGCTCGACGCCTTCGTGCGCACGCACGCGCCGCGTGGCGCGACGCACGTGCTCGACCTCGTCGGCGGCAGCTACGTGGGGGCGAGCGTCGCCGCGCTCGCCCCGCTCGGCCACCACGTCGTGCTCGCGACGCTCGGCGGCCGCGAGATCGCGCTCCCGGCGGCCGCGTTCCTCGGCAAGCGCCTGACGCTCCACGGCTCCGTCCTCCGCAGTCGCGGCGCCGACGAGCAGGCCGCGCTCGCCGCCGACGCCCGCGCGCGCCTCATGCCGCTCGTCCGCCCCGATGCCGTGTGGCCGGTGCTCGACGCGACCTTCGATCTCGACGACGCGCCGGCGGCCTACGCCCGCCTCGCCTCCGACGCGACGCTCGGCAAGGTCGTCCTCGTCATGGGCGCCTGACCTCCACCGGTTTCCGCGATGTCCGACCGCATCATCGTCCGCGCCCCGCACGGCGGCGCGGTGCTCGGCGAATGGGCGCGCCACGACGCGGCGACCGTCGCCCGCACGCTCCGCGCGACGCGCGACGCGCAGCGCGCGTGGGCCCGCGTCGCGCCGGCGGACCGCGCCGCGGCGCTCCGGCGTCTCGCCGGCGTGCTGCGCGAGCGGCGCGACGACCTCGCGGTGCGGGCCACGCTCGAGATGGCGAAGCCGATCACGCAGGCGCGCGGCGAGGTGGACAAGTGCGCCGCCTGCTGCGAGTGGTACGCCGAGCGTGCCGCGCTGCTCGACGACGCGCCGGGGCCGCGCGCGGGCGACGCCATCCGCCTCGCGCCGCTCGGGACGGTGTTCGCGATCATGCCGTGGAACTTCCCGTACTGGCAGGTCGTGCGCGTCCTCGCGCCGGCGCTGCTGCTCGGCAACGCGGTCGCGCTCAAGCACGCCGAGCAGGTGACCGGGTGCGCACTCGCCCTGCACGACGCGCTCGCGGCGGCGGGGATTGATCCGGCGCTCTTCCCCGTGCTGCTCGTCGACCACGAGGCGGCGACCGCGGTCATCGCGTCCGACGACGTCGCCGCGGTGACGCTCACCGGGAGCGAGCGCGCCGGCGCCGCGGTGGCCGCCGCCGCGGGGGCGCACCTCAAGCCGGTGGTGCTCGAGCTCGGGGGGAGCGACCCCTTCGTCGTCTGGCACGACGTCGACGTCGCGCACGTCGCCGCGCAGGCGGCGGCGGCGCGCTGCCTCAACAACGGGCAGTCGTGCATCGCGGCCAAGCGCTTCGTCGTGCACGCCGACGTGCACGACGCCTTCGTCGAGGCGTTCGCGGCGGCGATGCGCGCGAAGCGCGTCGGCGACCCGCGCGACGACGCGACCGACGTCGGCCCGCTCGTGAGCCCCGCGGCGCGCGACGGCGTGCGCGAGCAGCTCCGGCGCACGCTCGACGCGGGCGGGCGCCTCGTCGTCGGCGCGCTCCCGCCGGAGCACCACGTGCCGTGGGTGCCGCCGGCGATCGTCACCCACGTCCCCGACGGCACCCCGCTCGCCGACGAGGAGGTCTTCGCGCCCGTCGCGGCGGTCTGGAAGGTCGCGACGCTCGACGAGGCGATCGCCCGCGCCAACGCCACGCCCTACGGGCTCGGCGCGAGTGCGTGGACCCGCGATCCGGCGGCGATGCGCGCCTTCGCCGACGGGATCGAGAGCGGCTCGCTCATGTTCAACGAGGGCGTCGCCTCCGACCCGGCGCTCCCCTTCGGCGGCATCCGCCGCAGCGGCTTCGGGCGCGAGCTGGGCGAGGCCGGGCTCCGCGCCTTCGCGAACGTGCGGACGCTCCGCGGCCTCGTCGCCGGCTGACGCCCCCTTGCCTCGCGGTGCGGGAGGGCGAGACTGCACCGCATCGCCATGTCCGACGACGCGCCCTCCCCCGCCGCCGCGCTGCTCGCCGCGTTCGATCGCCTCGTCGAGCCCGTGCTCGTCCTCGACCCTGCGGGGATCGTCCGCCACGCCAACGTCGCGGCGACCGCGCTCCTGCGGGGTGCGGGGGGCCCGCTCGGCCGCCCGATCCGCCAGCTGCTCCCGGCCCTCGCCCCCGAGGCGCTCGCGGCGGCGGGACGGGTGACGGTGACCTGCCCCGGCGTCCCCGGGCGCTTCGAGGTGACGATCGCGCACGACGCGACCGGGACGACGCTCGTGCTGCGCGAGGCGCCGGCCTCGCTGCACGAGGCGGTCGACCTCGTGACCGACGGCGTCTACGAGTGGGACATCGCCCACGATCGCGTGCGAGGGAGCGCGAGGCTCGCGCAGCTGCTCGGCTACCCGGCGGGGCACATCGCGCCGACGGTCGCCGAGTGGTTCCGCCTCGTCCACCCCGACGACGCCCCCGCCGCGCGCGCGGCGCTCGCGCGTCACGTCGCCGGGCAGACGCCGCGCTACGAGGCCGAGTACCGCGTGCGCACCGCCGACGGGCGCTGGCTCTGGGTCTGGGACCGCGGCCGCGTGGTCGAGCGCGACGGCGACGGCCGCGCGCTCCGCATGGTCGGCGCGAACGCGGAGGTGACCGCGCGCAAGGAGCTGGAGGAACGGCTCCAGCGCGCGCAGCGGCTCCAGGCGATCGGCGTCCTCGCGGGGGGGCTCGCGCACGACTTCAACAACCTGCTCACGGTGGTGCGCGGCCACGCGCGCTTCCTCCTCCGCGCGCTCCCCGACGGCGAGGCGCGCCGCGACGCCGAGGCGATCCGCGCGGCGAGCGAGCGCGCGGCGGGGCTCACGCGGCAGCTCCTCGTCCTCGGCCGCCGCGAGGTGGCGGCGCCGCGCCGCATCGCCGTCGACGACGTCGTGGCCGCCTACGCCGAGCTGCTCGACCGCGTGGTCGGCGCGCACGTGCACATCGAGCTCGCGCTCGCGGCGGGGCGCCGCCCCGTCCGGCTCGACCCGACGCACCTCGAGCAGGCACTGCTTAACCTCGTGCTCAACGCGCGCGACGCGATGGCGCACGCCGGGACGCTCCGCATCGCGACCGCGTGGGTCGGCGCCGACGACACCCCGCTCGTCGCGCCGCGCGGGGCGGTGCGGCTCACGGTGCGCGACGACGGCGCGGGGATGGACGCGGCGACGGCCGCCCGCGCCTTCGAGCCGTTCTTCACGACCAAGCCCGCCGGGCAGGGCACCGGGATCGGCCTCCCGGCGGTGCTCGGCATCGTCGAGCAGGCCGGCGGCCGCACATGGCTCGAGAGCGAGCCGGGTGCGGGGACGACGGTGCACCTCGAATTCCCGGTCACCGACGGCGTCGCCGAGCCGCTCGTCGCCGCGCACGCCCCCGCCCCGCCGGCCCCCGGGACCGGGCGCGTGCTCCTCGCGGAGGACGACCCCGAGGTGCGCGCGCTCCTTCGCCGCACGCTCGAGGACGCGGGCTACGCCGTGAGCGAGGCGGAGCACGGCGTCGCGGCGCTCGAGCGCTACCTCGACCTCGCGGCGCAGGGCGCGCCCGTCGCCGCGCTCGTCAGCGACGTGCGGATGCCGCGGCTCGACGGCCACGCCCTCGCCCGCGCACTCCGCGCCGAGGACCCGACGCTCGCGATCGTGCTGGTCACGGGCTACGACGACGTCGCCGTCGACGGTGCGGGCGACGGCTCCGGCGTGCGCACGCTCGCGAAGCCCTTCACCCCCGAGGCGCTCGTGCGCACCCTTGCCGAGGCGATCGACGACGCGGCGACCGTGCGCGCGCTGGCGTCGGGGGAGCCGGCCTAGCCAACGCCCGGGCGACGGGTCGGCGTCGCGCGGCGGCGATCACCCGCGCGCCGACGGGGGCGCGCCTGCGTCAGCTTCCGCCGAGCCAGCGCCACCACGAGTCGCGTCCCTCGGCGTCGTCGCGCTCCGCCGCCTCGACCGCCTCGTACCACGCGCCGCGCATCGCCTGCGCGTTGGCGAAGCGCTCGTCGGGGCGTGGTGCCAGCGCGTGGCGCAGGAAGGCCGCGAGCGGCGCCGGCACGCCGTCGAGGTCGGGGGTGCCCGCGAGCTGGCGCGCGGCGATCGCGCGTGCGTCGTCCTCGCCGAAGGGCGGGCGGCCGGTGAGCACGAAGGCGATCACCGCCCCCATCGCGAAGAGGTCGGCGGCCGCGCCCGTCGTCTCGCCCAGCAGCTGCTCCGGCGCCGCGAAGGCGGGCGTCCCCACCTGCGCGCGGGCATCGTCGACGCCCGATGGCTGCACCACCCCCGGCACGTGCGCGACGCCGAAGTCGGTGAGGCGCCACCGGCCGCTGCGGTCGATGAGGACGTTCTCGGGCTTGATGTCGCGGTGCACGATGCCGGCCGCGTGCGCCGCCTCGAGCGCGTCGAGGACGCTGTCGACCTGCTCGGCGATCTCGGTCGCGGGCTGCGGCCCGTCCTTCGCGACGAGGCGCGCGATGCTCCCGCCCTCGGCGAGCTCCATCGTGTACCAGCTGATGCCGTCGCGCGTCTCCCAGTCGTGGATCTGCACGATCGCGGGGTTCGCGAGCTGGGCCGCCAGCTTCGCCTCGCGGCGGAAGCGCGCCACGGCGACGTCGTCCTCGGCGACGTCCGGGTGGAGCACCTTCATCGCCACTTCGCGCCCGAGCGAGAGGTCGCGCACGCGCCAGACCGAGCCGAACGTCCCCGCGCCGAGGCGGCCGAGCACCTCGTAGTCGTCGCCGGTCGCCCAGCGGAGCCGCAGCTCCTCGCTCTCGCGCCCGCGCTTGCCCCCGCTCCCCGGCTGCACGCGGTCGGTGAGGAGCACCGCGCCGCGCCCCGCGCCGATGCGCTCGAGCGCGCGCAGCAGCGTGGCGACGCTCCCGTGCCGCTGCGCCGGGTCGGGGAGGAGCGCCTGGTCGAGCACCTGCGCGACCTTCACCGGGCAATCGGGACGGACGAGCGCGAGCGGCGGCACGTCGCCCGCGGGCGGGCGCTCGCCGGTCAGCATCTGGAAGGCGAGCGCGCCGAGCTGCCACTGGTCGCTCGCGGGCGACGGATGCCAGCCGTCGCCCCACTCGGGCGCCCACGCCGTCTCGTCGCGCGGCGGGAGCACGCCGGCCGGGCGCTCGTCCTCGCGCACCGTCCACTCCCAGCCGAGGAGCCAGAGCCGCCCCGTCGGCGACATCCACGTCGTCGAGCCGGCGATCGCGCCGTGCGGGCGGTTCTTGTCGTGCAGGTAGACGAGCGCGGTGCCGATCGTGCGCACGACCTGCAGCATCGCCGGGACGTCGTCCGCACCCATGCGCCGCACGCGCTCGGCGATCGTCTCGCCCGTGATCCAGCGGCGCAGGTAGCCGGGGCCGCGCTGCACCATCGGCGAGTCGGTCCAGTAGTGGTACGTCGTCGGGAAGGCGGGGTGGCTCTGGTGCGCGAGAAAGCGCGCCTCGGCGGCGAGCCACGGGCGATGCGCGGGGTCCGGGACCGTCACCAGCGCCAGCGAGCGCCCGAGCGCGTCGATCACCTCCTGCACGTGCCGCACGGCGCTCCGCTGGCTGCCGCGCCCCCAGCGCCACTCGGGCGGGAGGCTCCACCCGAGCAGGTGCGAGGCGAGCGGGGCGGCGGGCCACGGACCGCTCCCGGGGAGGCCGGGACGCGGCGTCGCGCGAGGCGGGAGCGTCATCCCGCCAAGTTAGCGTCGCCGACGCCGCCCGCCGCCGCGGCGGCGGGGAGCGGCGCGGCGCGCAGCGCGACGATCGCGGTCGTCCCCGCGCCGGGCGTGCTCTCGAGCGTGATCGTGCCGCCCCACCCCTCGACCAGCCGGCGCGAGATCGCGAGGCCGAGGCCGGAGCCGCTGGTGCGCGTCGAGAAGTGCGGCTCGAAGACGCGGCCGAGGAGCTCGGGCGCGATCCCGGCGCCGTCGTCGCGCACCAGCACGCGCACCGTCTCGGCGTCGGCGTCCACGTCGACCGCGATGCGCCCCGCCTGCGCGAGCCGCGCGTTCTCGAGGAGGTTGAGCAGGACGTCGCGCAGCTCGGCGCGGCGCGCCCACGCGTGCACCGGGAGCCCCGTCGCCGGGCCCCGCCAGTCGATCGGCGCGTCGCCGAGCCGCACGAGGCGCAGCAGCTCCTCGACCACCTCGCCGACGGGCACCGGCTCGGGCGGCGGCGCCTTCTCGGCGGGCGTGCCGTAGCGGCTGAAGGCGCGCGCGATCTCGTCGAGGCGGTCGATCTGCTCGAGGATGGTCGTCACGTTGCGCTCGAGGATCGTGTCGAAGTCGTCGCGGTGCCGCGCGCGGCGCAGGTGCTGCACGCCGAGGCGCATCGGCGTGAGCGGGTTCTTGATCTCGTGCGCCACCTGCCGCGCCATCTCGCCCCACGCGAGCACCCGCTGCGCGCGCGCGAGCTGCGTGACGTCGTCGAGCGTGACCACGACGCCGCCGCGCTCGAGGCGCGTGAGGCGCCCCGTCACCGACATCGTCCCCCAGACGTCCTCGAACAGGTCCTCCACCGCGTCGCCGGCGGCGAAGCCGCGCGTGCGCGCCGCCAGCGCCGGCACCGCCGCGTCGAGGGGCTCGCCCGGCGCGAGCGCGCGCCCCACGAGCTGCTCGGCGCGCGGGTTGGCGAGCACCACCGCGCCACGCTCGTCGACGGCGATCACGCCGGACGCCACGGTGCGCAGCACCGCGTCGGTGCGGCGCCGCGCCGCCTCGAGCGCGCGCTCGCTCGCGCGCAGGTCGCGCGCCATCCGGCGGAAGGCGTCGAAGACGGCGACGAACTCGCCCGGCGGCGCCTCGTCGCCGAGGCGTGGCGCGCGCTCGCCGCGGGCGACGGCGACGGCCGCGTCGCGGAGCGCCGCGATCGGGCGCGCAAACTGCCGCGCCGCGAGCCCCGAGAGACCGAGCGCGCCGAGCGCGCCCGCGAAGGCGGCGAAGAGGAGGAGGACGACGAGGTCCTCGCGCCGGCGGTCGGTGACATCGCCGGCGAGCACCGCGGGGGCGGCCACGACGACGCGGTCGCCGCGCGTGCCGCGCGTGCTGAGGTAGGTCACGAGCACGTCGCGCCCCGCCACCTCGACCGTCGCCGACGCGGTGAGCGAGCCGCCGGGAGCGAGCGCCTGCGCGACCGACGGCGGGAGGAAGAGCCCGAGCGGCGCGAGCGACGCGAAGAGCTCGTCGCTCACGTCGACGAGCCGCCCCGACGCGTAGCCGAGGAGCGGCACGCCGATGCGCCGGCTCGCCTGCTCGAGCGGCGGGCGCTCGCCCGAGCGGTCGACGGCGCGCAGGAACTCGCGCACGAGGAGCTCGCGCTGCCGCAGCTCGTCGTCGCGCAGCCGCCCGACGCTCCACCCGGTGAAGGCGCTCGCCGGGACGAGGAAGAAGAGGAAGAGGACCACCGTCAGCTGCCCGCGGAAGCTCGAGAAGAGCCCGCGCCGGCGGATGCGCCACCAGCGCCCCATGCTCCCGCGCGTCCACGCGCTCACCCCCCAGAGCAGCGCGAGCACCGCGACGTCGCCGAGGACGATCAGCGTCCCGCGCTGCACGAGGCGGAAGGCGTCGGGGACCTCGACGCGCGCGTGCGCCTGCAGCGGCCCGGCGAGCGAGGGGACGATGCGCGAGCCGTCGAGCACCGTGCCGTCGCGCGTCCAGCGCACGCCGTCGCCGACGCGCCGCCCCGGCTGCACCTCGCCGAACTGCACCGCGTACGCGGGGCGCCCCTCGCCGCGCGCGCCGTAGCCGAGGAGCGCGGCGGTCGTCGGCGGCGTGGCGACGCGCGTGCGCGGCTCGACGAGCACCGTTGTCACGCGCCCGTCGCCGTGCGGCACCGCGAGCACCTGGTAGAGCCCCGGGTAGCCCGCGATCGCGCGCGCGACCGGCACCCCGCGCGCGACCGCCTCGGCGATCACCGGCTCGCTCGACACCACCGGCTCGCTGATGCCGAAGACCTCGAGGGCGACCACGGTCGAGTCGCGCAGGTCGAGCGTGAAGGCGCTCACCGGATAGCCCGCGGCCACGAGGTCGCTCGCCTGCACGCGGTCGAGGAGGTCGGCGCGCGTGCTCGGCGCGGGCTGCTCGCCCAGCTGCGCGGCGAAGCGCTGCAGCAGCGCCGCCGCCTCGGCATCGGCGGTCGCGAGCTGCGCGGTGTCGGCGGCGGCGAACTCGGTGCGCTGGCGCATCACCGCGCCCCACGTCAGCACCGCCGCGCCGAGCGCCGCGACGACCGCCGCCGGGAGGAGCGCGAAGCGGCGCGGCCGGCGCGCGAGCGTCGTCACCACCGTCACCGCGATCCACGCGGCGGCGTACCACGGCGGCCACGCCCCCTCGGGCCACCAGACGACCGGCGCGAGCGTCGCCACCGCCGCGGCGAGGAGCGGCCCGGTGGTCGCCGCGAAGCCGCGCCCCGGCGCGAGCAGCGCACGCCCCGCCCCCGCGCCGGCGAGCAGGATCGCCACCGCGACGAGGAAGGTGCCGAGCTGCCACGCGAGCCAGAGCGCGGTCGTGTCGCCGTCGGCCGGGATGCCGATGCCCCGCGTCATCGCGCGCAAGGCGAAGGGGGCGGCGATGGCGCAGGTCGCGAGCACGAGCGCCGCCACCGGTCGCGACGCCGCGTGGCGCCGGAAGCCACGGCGCACCGCGAGGACCGCCAGCGCGACCGTCGCCCCGGTGGCGAGGAGCGCGGCCGGCGTCGCGAGCACCACCGGCCCGAGGCGCAGCACGAAGCGCCCCGGATCGAAGAGCCACGACGCGTTGCTGAGCGCGCCGAGCGGGACGAGCACGAGGACGAGCGCGGCGACGGCGAGCACCGCGAGCTGCTCGGGGAGCGGCGGGCGCCGGCGCCACGCCGCGACGACGAAGGCGAGCGCCCAGGCGAAGAGCACCACGCCCCCCCACCAGCGCGCCGCGTCGAGCTCGCGCGCGAGCGCCTCGTCCTGCGACGGGGCCGCGGCGTGGTAGCGCAGCAGCTCGGCGCCGTCGACGCGCCACGGGCGGAAGCCCGGCGCGCGCGTCCCCGGCGGCGCGAACTCGATCGCGCCCACGCCCGTGCGCCGCGCCAGCTCGGGGCCGAGCGCGGGGACGAGGTGCCGCGCCGGCGGGTCGGCGTCGAGGACGATCGTCGCGACCGCCACCGATGCACCGCGGCGCTCGGCCGCGTAGAGCAGCAGGTAGAAGCGCGAGCGCTCGATGCCGAGGCGCGCGCGGAGCACCTCCGGGACCGCGCGCATGCTCCCGGCCCACGCCGCGGGGAGCCCGTCGCGATAGACGACGACGCTCGTGCGGTCGTCGAGCCCCGGCAGGGCGGCGAGCGTGGCGAAGAGCCGTGGCGCCGGCCCGTCGGCGGCGACCGCCGCGCGGGCGAGCGCACCGACGCGCGCCGCGGCGATCGGGAGCGCGCGATCGACCGCCGCCTCGCCGCGATCGATCGCCTCGGCGTTCCACCGCGCGAAGTCGTGCGCGATCCGGTCGAGGGCGCGCTGGTGCCACCCCGCCATCGCGCAGAACGCCACGCCGAGCAGCACCACCGCGACCGGGCTCCGGCGCCGCTCGGCCCGGCGCCCGAGGAGCGCCGTCGCCACCGTCGCCCCCGCCGCGATCGCGAGCCACGCGAGCGCCGGCCCGCGGAGCCAGGCGGCGGCGGCGAGGACGCCGACGGCGGCGGGCACCAGCCAGAGGCGGCGGGGGGAGAGGAGGGGCACGCGGGACGGGCGGACGGTTCGGGGAGGGCGCCCCGTCGCGCGGGCCCCTCCGGACTGGGCAGTTTACACCGTGCCGACACGCGTCACGATCCACGCCGCCCTCCTCGCCCTCGCCGCGGCCGCCCCGGTCGCGGGAGCGGCGCAGGCGACCGCGCCCGTCTCCGACGTGCGGACGGCGACCGCGCCCGTGGCCGACGTGCTGCAGGCGACGCTGGTCGACGGGAGCGCCGCCGCGGGGCGCGCCAGTCTGCGGGTGCGCACGGAACGCACGGCCGCGGGGACGGTCGAGGTGATCGCGAGCGGGATCGTGGTGCGCGGGCGCCGCCGCGTGCAGGGGGAGCTGCGCACCGACACGCTCCTCGCCCTGCGCCGCTACGTGGCCGAGACGCGCGACAGCGCCGGCGCCGTGGCCGACCGCGTCGAGCTCACCGCCGCCGGGGGGCGGCTCCTCCTCGTGCGCACGGTCGGCGCGCATCGCATGACGCGCGAGCTCCCCGCACCCGCGGGCGGCGCGCTCCTGCTGCGCGACGACGACGCGCTGGTGCCGCTGCTCGTCGCCGCGGCCCGGCCGCCGGCGCGCGGCGACTCGGTGACGGTGCTCGACGTGCGCACCGGCGTCCGGGTGGCGGGCGTCGCAACGGCGGAGCCGCCCCGGCCGTTGACGATCGCGGAGGCGACGCTCGACGCGGTGCCGGTGATCGTGCGGGCCGGGGGCGTCGTGCTCCTCTCGTGGTGGCGCGATGCGCGCGGGCGGCTGCTGCTCGTGCCCGTCGATGGCGCCGCGGCGCTCCGGCGCGACGATCCGCCGGGCTGACGCCTCATCCGCATGAAACCGGACGGGCGGCGCGGCCGTAGGCCCCGCGACGCCCGGCCCCGCCCTTCCCGACGCCCCGCTTCCATGTCACTCCTGCGTACGTTTGCGCTCCTCGCCGTCTCGCTCGCACTTCCCGCGCTCGCCGCCGCACAGGGGACACCGGCGACGCCGGTCGCCCCGGGCACGCTCACCATCGACCAGGCGGTGGAGCTCGCGCTCGCGAACAACTGGCAGGTGCGCCAGGCGCGCAACGACCAGCGGAGCGCCTCGGCGAACACGCGGGCCGCCTACGGCGGGCTCCTGCCGGCCGTGAACGCGAATGCCGGCGGTGTCTGGCGCGAGGGGCGCGTGCAGGTCTTCGGCGGGCAGCCGATCGGCGCGGCGTCGAACACGATCGGCTCGAGCGGGAGCATCGGCGCGCAGCTCAACCTCGGGCTCGACCGGTTCGCGCAGACCGGCGCCTCGCGTGCCGCCGAACGGGCCACGGACCTCAACGTCGACAGCCGCCGGAACGCGGTGCGGCTGCAGGTCGTGACGCAGTTCCACGCGGCGATCCGCAGCGAGGCCAACGCGGCGCTGCAGGACTCGCTCGTGGCGAGCACGCGGCTGCAGGTCGAGCTCGCGCGCGCCCGCGCCGCCGTGGGGACGGGCAACCAGCTCGACGTGCAGCGCGCCGAGGTGGCCAACGGCCAGCAGCGCGTGCGCGCCGTCCAGGCGCGCGCGCAGGCGCAGGCCGACAAGCTCGAGCTCTTCAACCGCATCGGCGTCGCCCCCCCCGCGGGCGACGTGCGCCTCGGCAACACGCTCGCGCTCGTCGACGTCCCGCTCACCGTCGAGCAGCTGCTCGCCGAGGCCCGTCGCGGCAACCCCGACCTGCAGGTGCAGGGGGCGCTCGTCGAGGCCCGGCAGGAGGACCAGCGCGTCACGCGCTTCTCGTACTTCCCGCAGCTCCAGCTCTCGGCGAGCTACGGCGGCTTCACCAACCAGTTCACCGACCGGCAGTTCGTCGTCAACAACGCGCTCTCGCGCCTGCGCTCGCCGTGCTTCCAGCAGGCGGCGATCCTCGGCACCGTCGGGCAGCCCGTCCCCGACTGCAGCACGATCGAGCTGACGCCGGCGCAGCGGCAGGCCGCGCTCGACCAGAACGCGACCTGGCCCTTCCAGTTCACGCGCAACCCGTACGCGATCAACGTCGGGCTCTCGCTCCCGATCTTCGACGGCTTCCAGCGCGGCGCCCGGCTCCAGCAGGCCGCCGTCGCCCGCGACAACGCGCGCGAGGACGCGCGCCGGACGCAGCTGCAGGTCGAGACGACGGTGCGCACCGCGCACGCCAACCTCCTCGCCACGCGCGAGGCGGCGGTCATCGCGGGCGAGAACTCGAACACCGCCCGCACCGCCCTCGCGCTCGCCGAGGCGCGCTACCGCGCCGGCCTCGCCACCTTCCTCGACGTGAGCACGGCGCGCGACGACTTCGCGCGCGCCGAGACCGATCGCATCAACACGATCGCCGCCTTCGTCGACCAGCTCGCCCAGCTCGAGGCGGCCGTCGGCCGCCGGCTCCGCTGATCCCGCCCCTCCCCCGGACCACGTCATGAAGAAGGGAACCAAGCTCGCCATCGCCGGCCTCGTCGTCGCCGCCATCGCCGGGGGCGCCGTCGCCGCGAAGCAGCGCGGCGGCACCAAGGCGACCGAGGTGCGCGTCGAGGCGGTCGCCGCGCGCGACCTCGTCGCCAGCGTCACGGCGAGCGGCCAGGTGCGCCCGCGCACGAAGGTCGACCTCGCCGCCGACATCACCGGCCGCATCGTGCGCCTCGCCGTGCAGGAGGGCGACGTCGTCTCGAAGGGGCAGTTCCTGCTGCAGATCGACCCGCAGCAGTTCGAGGCGACGCTCCAGCGCTCGCTCGCCGCGCTCGCCAGCGCCCGCGCGCAGCTCGCGCAGGCCCGCGCCAACGCGCTGCAGGCGCAGCGCAACTACCAGCGCTCGGCCGAGATCAAGAAGGCGCAGCCGACGCTCGTCTCCGACGACCAGCTCGAGCAGCTCCGCACGACGGCCGAGGTCAACCAGGCGCTCGTCGACGCGGCGCGGTACGGCGTCGAGCAGGCCGAGGCCGCGGTCCGCGACGCCCGCTGGAACCTGAGCCGCACCACGATCGTCGCCCCGATGAGCGGCAAGGTCACGCGGCTCAACGTCGAGGCCGGGGAGACGGCGATCATGGGGACGCTCAACAAGGACGCGGCGACGCTCCTGACCATCGCCGACGTCGCGGTGTACGAGACCAAGATCAAGGTCGACGAGACCGACGTCTCGCGCATCAAGCTGGGCGACAGCGCGGTCGTCGAGATCGACGCCTTCCCCGACACCACCTTCGCGGGCAAGGTGGTCCGGGTCTCCAACAGCTCGGTGCGCCCGACGACCGGCGCGACCACGCAGGACCAGGCGGTCGACTACGAGGTGACGGTGCAGCTCCTCAACGCCCCGCCCGAGACGCGCCCCGACTTCAGCGCCACCGCGCGGATCATCACCGACGTCCGCACGCAGGTGCTCAGCGTTCCGATCATCGCGCTCACGGTCCGCGAGGAGGAGCGCGTGGGGGGCGACACGGCGCAGGCGCCCGGCGGCAAGGCGCCGAAGCGCGAGGTGGGGCGCAAGGAGACCGAGGGGGTGTTCATCGTGAACGCCGACAACACCGTCTCCTTCCGCCCGGTGCGCGTCGGGATCGCCGGCGAGCGGTACTTCGAGGTCCTGGGGGGCGTGCGCGCCGGCGAGCGCATCGTGGCCGGCACCTACCAGGCGATCCGCGAGCTGCGCGAGGGGGCCCGCATCCGCGAGGCGCTCGCCGACACCACCAAGGGCAAGAAGCCCGAGCGGAAGGCCTCCTGATGTCGACCAGCGCCGACCTGTCGGTCACCGCCGAGCGCCGCGCCGTCACCGGGGCGCGGGGCGCGGCCCCGGGCCGCGAGTGGGTCATCGTCACGCGCGGGATCGAGCGCCAGTACGACATGGGGGGCGAGGTGGTGCGCGCCCTCCGCGGCGTCGACCTCGCCGTCCGCCGCAACGAGTACGTGGCGATCATGGGCCCGTCGGGGTCGGGGAAGTCGACCTTCATGAACATGGTCGGCTGCCTCGACACGCCGAGCGCCGGCGAGTACTGGCTCAACGGGCAGCTCGTCAGCACGATGAGCGACGACGCGCTCGCCCAGGTGCGGAACAAGGAGATCGGCTTCGTCTTCCAGACGTTCAACCTCCTCCCCCGCGCCACCGCGCTCCAGAACGTCGAGCTCCCGCTCGTCTACGCGGGCGTCGGCGCGAGGGAGCGGAAGGAGCGGGCCGCCCAGGCGCTCGAGAAGGTGCAGCTCGGCCAGCGGATGTCGCACAAGCCCAACGAGCTCTCGGGCGGCCAGCGGCAGCGCGTCGCGATCGCGCGCGCGCTGGTCAACAACCCCTCGATCCTCCTCGCCGACGAGCCGACGGGCAACCTCGACTCGACGACCTCCGAGGAGATCATGCGCGTCTTCGAGACGCTTGCCTCGAGCGGGCAGACGGTGATCATGGTGACCCACGAGCCCGACATCGCCGCCCACGCGCGCCGCGTCGTCGTCCTGCGCGACGGCGTCGTGGCGAGCGACGAGAGCGCCGAGGCCTACCGCGCCCGCGTCCTCGGCGGCTGAGCGATGTCCTTCCTCGAGGCGGTGCGGCTCGCGCTGCACACCATCCGCACCCAGAAGCTCAAGAGCTTCTTCAGCGCCGTCGGCGTCTGCATCGGCGTGACCTTCCTCATCGCCGTGGTCAGCATCATCGAGGGGATGTCGCAGTACATGCAGAACGACTTCGCCGGGAAGTTCTTCCCCGTGAACACGTTCGAGCTGCGGCACCGCCCCAACATCACCATCGGCAACGTCACCGAGGAGCAGTGGCGCGAGTGGCAGCGCCGCCCGCGCCTCCGCGAGACCGACATCGCCGCCGCGGTGCGCAACCTCCCCGCCGACGTCGCCTGGACCCCCTACTCCGCCGACGGCATCAGCGCCGCCTACGGGAACCTCAAGCCGAAGCAGGTGCAGGCGTACAACGTCGGCGCCGACTACTTCCGCATCAAGCAGCTCAAGCTCACCGCCGGCCGCGTCTTCACCCCGCAGGAGGACGCCCTCGGCGCGAACGTCATCGTGATCGGCAAGGACCTCGTCGACGCCTTCTTCACGGGCATCGACCCGATCGGCAAGGAGATCAAGCTCGGGCCGATCCCCTACCGCGTCGTCGGCGTCGCCGAGCCGCAGGGGAGCACCTTCGGGATCTCGATGGACAAGTTCGTCATCGCGCCCTTCCGCTCCCCCCTCAAGCGGCTCACCAACCGCCAGAAGGGGGTCATCGACGCGGTCATGATCCAGAGCCCGAGCGAGCTGGCGATGGCGGGAAACATGGAGATCGTCCGCGAGTCGATGCGCTCGCACCGCGGCCTCCGCCCCGCCCAGCCCGACAACTTCTCGCTCGAGACGGCGAGCGGCGCGCTCGAGTTCTTCGCGAAGATCAAGAAGTACCTCGCCCTCGCCGGCATCGCGCTCCCCGCGATCGGGCTGATCGTCGGCGCGATGGTGATCATGAACATCATGCTCGTCGCCGTCGCCGAGCGCACGCGGGAAATCGGCGTTCGCAAGTCGCTCGGCGCCCGCCGGCGCGACATCCTCGCCCAGTTCCTCGTCGAGTCGGCGACGCTCTCGACCGTCGGCGCCGCGGCCGGCGTCGGGCTTGGCATCGCCCTCGCCTACGTCATCGCCGCCGTCTCGCCGCTGCCGGCGGCCGTCGCCTGGTGGTCGGTGGTCCTCGCGGTCGCCGTCGGCGGCGGCGTCGGCGTCGTCGCGGGCGTCTACCCCGCCTCGCGCGCCGCGCGGCTCGATCCCATCGCCGCCCTCCGCGCCGACTGACCCGTGGCCGTCTCCTCCACCTGGACCGCGACCGTCGAGGGCGTCGCCATCGCCTTCGAGTCGATCCGCGCCAACAAGGTCCGCGCGGCGCTCACGATCCTCGGCATCGCGATCGGCGTCTTCGTCGTCGTCGCCATCTCGAGCGTCATCAACGGCATCAACAAGGGGATCGTCGCCGACATCGAGTCGGCCGGCCCGAACACCTTCTTCCTCTCGCGCAACCCGGTCGGGAACTTCGAGGCCTGTGACGGCACCGACGACACCTGCAAGTGGCGCCGGAACCCGCGCTTCACGCTCAACGACGCCGCCTACCTCCGCCTCGTGCCGAGCCTGCGCGAGGTCAACGCCCGCATCCAGACGCAGGTCCCGGTCAAGTACCGCAACCGCGAGCTCCCGGGCGTGCAGGTCACGGGCTCCAACGTCGGCTGGCTCGACATCGACGGCGGTGACATCGTCGCCGGCCGCAACTACACGGCGGCCGAGGACCAGGCGGGGGCGATGGTGGTCGTCCTCAACGTCGCCGGGACGAAGCAGCTCTTCGGCGACGCCGACCCGCTCGACCGCACGATCCTCGTCCGGAACGTGCCGATGCGCGTCATCGGCGTCTACAAGGAAACGCTCAACCTCTTCGGCTCCGCCGACGACGTGAAGCTCTGGATCCCCATCGCCACCGCCGTCCGCTCGCTCAACAGCGACACCCGCTGGATCGGCATCGCCGTCCGCCCCCACGAGGGCGTCACCCGCGAGCAGGCGATCGACGACGTGACCGCCGCGCTCCGCGCGCGGCGCGGCCTCCGCCCGTCGCAGGAGAACAACTTCTACGTCATCACGCAGGACAAGATCAAGGAGAGCTTCGAGCAGGTCACGGGGATCTTCTGGATCGTGATGCTCTCGCTCTCGGCCGTGGGGCTCCTCGTCGGCGGCGTGGGCGTCGTCGCGATCATGATGATCAGCGTCACCGAGCGCACGCGCGAGATCGGCGTCCGCAAGGCGCTCGGCGCGACCAAGGGCGTCATCCGCTGGCAGTTCCTCGTCGAGGCGACCACGCTCACCGCGCTCGGCGCGACCCTCGGCCTCGCGATCGGCTGGATCATCGCGGTGATCGTCCGCAGCGCCTTCCCCGTCCCGGCCGAAGTGCCGGCGTGGGCCGTCGCCGCCTCGCTCGGCGGGAGCTGCATCACGGGGATCCTCTTCGGCCTCATCCCCGCGCTGCGGGCGAGCCGTCTCGACCCGGTGGTGGCGCTCCGGTTCGAGTAGTCGCCGCGCGGACGCGCCGCTCGAGCGCGTCCGCCAGCGCCACCGGGACGTCGGGCCAGACGACCGACGTCCCGTCCCCCAGCGCCACCTCGAGCGTGCAGACGCCGGCGCGCCGCTGCAGCGGCCCCGCGCGGCGGTGCGCGACCTCGGCGCTCGACGCGCGTGCGAGCGCGGTGACGCGCGTCCACCCGCCCCAGCGCGCCGCGAGCCACGCCGCGTCGCCCGCCGCGCCGCTCGCGGCGTTCGCGCGGCCGGCGACGTGCGCGACGGCCCACCACGCCGCCACCGCCACCGGGAGCCACGCCGCCCATGCCACGCGCGCCGGGAGCGGTGCCCAAGCCGCCGTCGCGGCCGTCGCCGCCCCCGCGCACGCGAGCGCGAGCAGCGCCCGCAGCAGCGCGACGCGCACCGACGCCACGCGCGACCACGCCCCCTCGACGTGCGCGGCGCTCCCCGGCAGCACCGCCTCGGCCAGCCGCGCGCGCGCGGCGCCGCGCACCAGCGGCACCAGTTCGACCGCGCCCGTCCCCGCGTCGGGCTGCCCCGGCACCCCCTCGGCGAGCCCCGTCGTCCCCACGCGCAGCGCCGCTCCCGCGAGGGCGCGTTGCAGCGGCGGCGCCACGAGCCGCACCCCCTGGACGGTCGCCAGCGCGATGCGCCGGTCGCTCCGGTCGAGCAGCCCGGCGCGCCGCGCGAGCGTCGCCCCCTCGCGCGTCACCGTCAGGCCGGCGTGCCGCACGACCGACAGCACCGCCGCCAGCGGGAGCGCGACGACGAACACGCCGACGAGGCCGAGCCCCACGAGCAGGAGCGCCGACTCGATGCCGAGCGCCGCCAGCCGCGGTTCCATCGCCTGCGAGAGCCAGTCGACGAGCCTGTCCTCGAGCCCCAGCCCGTCCAGCGCCCGCTGCGCGACGGCGAGGATCGCGGCGATCCCGGCGAGCGCGCCCCCGGTGAGCCCCGCGAGCGCGAGGTCGCCGGTCGAGGCGCGGTGGAGGAGCGTCCCCTCCGGCGCCGCCGCGGGCGCCGTCCCGGCCGCGCGGTCGAGCGCGTCGCCGACGGGCGCCGCCACGGTCGCGACGGGCGCGTCGGCGCGCGCGCCCGTGAGCAGCGCGCGGACCGTCGCCACCTCGGCGCGCGGCACGGCGTCGAGCACCGCGTCGTCGCCGGCGCCGGCCGCGGTGCGCACGCGGAGCCGCGCGAGCCCCGCGAGACGCCAGAGCAGCGGCTCCTCGATCGAGACCCCCGCGATGCGCGCGAGCGGGAGCTCGCGCCGCGTCGAGCCGAACGTCCCGCGCACCACCACCAGCCGGTCGTCGCCGATCCCCCAACGCACGTGTCGCCAGCGCAGCACCGCGCCGACCGCGACGAGCGCGGCGACCCCCGCCGCCACCGCCGCGTCGGCGCCCGACACCCGCCCGTCGCGCACGCGCGTCACGAGCGCGACGACGATCGGGAAGGCGAACTCCTTCGCCACCTGGAACGCGCCGATCGCGAGCCACGACGCCGGCAGCCGCCGGAGCGGGATGGCGTCACGCCCCGCGCCGTTCACGTCGGGCACCGCGCCGGTCACGTCGCGTCGGCCGCGAGACGTGCGCCCGACGCCGCGGACGACACGTCGCCTCCGCGCGGCGGTGTGGCGCCGTCGTCCACGGTCGTCACCGCGGGCGGCGTGGCCACGGGCGCCGCGGCGTCGTCCGCCGCCGCCTCGCGCACCTCCGCGAGCCAGCGTGCGTGCAGCGTGCGCACGAGCGCGTCGCGCACCGCCGCCGCGTGCGTCGCGTCGAGTCCCGGCAGCTCGTGCTCGGCGTCGCTCCCCGCGACGTGCAGCGTGAGCGAGGCGACGCCGTGCCGCCGCTGCAGCGGCCCCTGCGCGAGGTCGACGTGCTGGAGCCGGAAGCGCGGGAGCGTGGTGGTGGTGCGCACCAGCCCCCCGTGCGTCAGGACGATCGCGACGTCGTCGACGTGCCAGCGCCAGCGCCGGTGCCGCACGCCGTCGAGCCACCACTCGACCGCCGCCACGACGAGCGCCACGCCGACCCCCGCGCCGATCGCCACGGGCCACGAGCGATGGAGCGCGAAATGCGCGATCGCCCCCGCCACCGCGGCGACGACCGGGATGCCGAGCAGCGACGCCGTGCGGCGGACGGCGAGGTCGCGCGGGTCGAGCGGCGTCGGCGCGGCTGGGAGGGCGATGGGCGCGTCGCCGGGCGGATGGTCGCTGGTCACGGGGATGCAATGTCGCGGGGCGGCCGTGCGCTCCAAGGGGGGGCGACCGTCACGGTGCGCGCGCCGGCAGGGCCGCTGTCCGGCCTTCCCCGACCGCCCCGCCGTCGCCCGCCCGCTCGGGCGCGCCGGCGCGCGACCGTAGCTTGGCAGGACGATGACCTGGGCCGACGTCGTCCGCACCGCGATCGCCCAGCTCCGCGCGAACGCGCTGCGGGCGCTCTTCACCGCGCTCGGCATCACGGTGAGCGTCGCCTTCCTCGTCGCCGTGATCGCCATCATCCAGGGGATGAACGCCTTCGTCGCCGACCGGATCGCGGGGGCGATGATCGGCAAGGACGTCTTCCAGGTGCGCCGCACGCCGATCGCGATCGGGCTCCTCGACGACGAGGCGCTCTCGCGCATGCGGCGCCGGCCGCGCATCACCGAGCGCGACGCCGCCGCGGTGCGCGCCGCGCTCCCGGACGCGCAGGCGATCGCGATCCAGAGCGGCTGGCCGACGCCGCTCGCGGACCTCGACTGGAACGGCCGCACGCTCGGCAACGTCATCGTCTTCGGCGTCAGCGCCGCCTTCCAGGACGTGCAGGACTACCGCATCGAGCAGGGGCGCCCGCTGACCGACCTCGACGTCGCGCAGCGCCGTCACGTGGTCGTCGTCGGCAACGACATCGCCACGCAGCTCTTCGACGGCGTCGATCCCGTCGGCCGCCCGATCCGCCTCCGGGGGGAGCGGTTCGAGATCGTCGGCGTCGTGGCGCCCAAGGGGCGCGTGCTCGGCCAGTCGTTCGACGCCTTCGTCCTCGTCCCCCTCCCCGCCTTCGAGGCGATCTACGGGCGCCGGCTCACGACGGTGGTGAGCGTGAAGATGGGCGACCCGGCACGCATCCCCGAGGCGATGGCGCGCGCGCAGGAGGCGATGCGCCTCGCCCACCGGCTGCGCCCAGGCGAGGCGGACGACTTCGCGCTCTCGACGTCCGATGCGCTCGTCTCGTTCTGGCGCCGGCTGACGGCCACGCTCTTCGCCGTCATCCCCGCGATCGTCGCGATCGGCATCGTGGTCGGCGGGATCGTCATCATGAACATCATGCTCATGAGCGTGAACGAGCGCACGCGAGAGATCGGGATCCGCAAGGCGGTCGGCGCCTCGCGCGCCGACATCCGGCGCCAGTTCCTGGCCGAGGCGATCGCGCTGAGCGCCGTGGGCGGGATCACGGGGCTGCTCGCCGGCAGTTCGCTCGCGTGGCTCGTCGCGGCGCTCTCGCCGCTGCCGGCGCGCGTCACGCCGTGGTCGGTCGCCGTCGCGCTCGCGCTGGGAGCGGGGGTGGGCGTGCTCTTCGGCGTCTATCCGGCGACCCGCGCCGCGCGGCTCGACCCGATCGACGCGCTCCGGGCCGAGTAGGTGCGGCGCGTCACCCGCCTCGGCGAGAACGTCGGCGTCGCGTTCGCGGCGCTGCGCGCGAGCACGCTCCGCTCCGCACTCACGATCCTCGGCGTCGTCATCGGCGTGGCCACCGTGATGACGATGGCGTCGCTCGTGCAGGGGATCCGCGACCAGATCGTGCGCACGATCGAGATCGCCGGCCCCACGACCTTCTACGTGCTCAAGGTCTACAGCAAGACGCCGCTCAACCCCGACCGCCTGCCGAAGGAAGTCCGCATCCGCCCCGACCTGACCGAGGCCGAGGCGCGCCGCATCGCCGCGCTCCCCGCGATCGCCTACGCGGCGCTCTGGGCGCAGGTGACGGCGCGCCTCGAGTTCGAGGGGGTGCGCACGCAGGGCGTCGCGGTCTTCGGCGCCGACGCGGGCTTCACGCGGATCCAGGGGGGCGAGCTGGTGCGCGGGCGCTGGTTCACGCGCGCCGAGGAGTCGGGGGGCGCCGCGGTCGTCGTGCTGCGCGACGAGGTCGCGGTGCGGCTCTTCGGCCGTCTCGACCCGCTCGACCGCACCGTGCGCGTCGGCGGGCGCCCGGCGCGCGTGATCGGCGTCTACGAGCAGCCGGGGAACATCTTCTCGCCCCCCGGCTCCGAGATCGGCGCGATCGTCCCGCAGCGCATGCTCGAGCGCCAGTTCGCCATCGACCGCACGAACGCGCTCTGGATCCCGGTCAAGCCGCGCCCCGGCGTCACGGTGAGCGAGGCGCAGGAGGCCGTCACCGTGCTCCTGCGCGCCGGGCGCAAGCTCCGCCCCGGCGTGCCGGACAGCTTCGACCTCGTCGCGCAGGACGTGATCCTCGAGACCTTCAACACGCTCACGGGGACCTTCTTCCTCGTGATGATCGGGCTCTCGAGCATCGCGCTCCTCGTCGGCGGCATCGGCGTGATGGCGATCATGATGGTGAGCGTCACCGACCGCACGCGCGAGATCGGCGTCCGGAAGGCGGTCGGCGCCACCACCGGCGACATCCGCCTCCAGTTCCTCGTCGAGGCGGCGACGCTCACCACCCTGGGCGGGATCATCGGGATCGCCGTCGGCGCCGCGCTCGGCCGCGCGGTGAGCGCGTCGCTCGACGTCGAGACGGGCGTCCCCCTCGGGCTCACCGCGCTCTCGGTGCTCGTCTCGGTGGCGATCGGTGTCGTCTTCGGGGTGATCCCCGCGAACCGGGCGGCGCGCCTCGACCCGATCGACGCCTTGCGCTACGAGTGACGCATGCCGGGCGTCCGGCAGCGGTCCGCGGCGGCGCGCCGGGCCACGCTCAGTATCCGCGCCACTCCAGGAAGACGTCCCACAGCGGCGCGTCGGTGCGCACGCCGAGCAGCGCGTACTCGACCGCCGCCAGCCCTACCACCACCCCGAGCAGGATCGACTGCTGCCGTACCATCGGCGCCTTCGGGTGGAGCCACGCCCGGAAGAAGAGCAGCGCGGCGCCGAGCGCCGCCGCACCCGTGGTGACCGGGAGCATGAAGCTGTTCACCGCCGGCCCGTAGTAGCTCAGCAGGAACTGCATGTGCTGCGGGAGGAAGCGCGCCCCGGGGTTCGCCACGCCGAGGAAGATGTCGAGCTTCGCGATCTCGTGGACGCCCCAGAAGGTCAGCAGCGTCCAGAAGGCCGTGCGGTTCGCCGCGCCGCGCAGCATCCACCAGAGCCCGCCCAGCATCACGAGGCAGAGCCCCTCGTGCCAGGCGAGGCTCCACAGCGCCTCGAGCGCGAGCGCGAACGTCGGCCCGCCCGCGTGCGACGCCGTCCCGCCGGGGCCGACGATCCACCCGCCGTAGAGCCCCATGCAGACCCACGTCCAGACCACCGCGCCGGCGAGGAAGCTCTTCCGCGTCGCCGCGGCGCTCGCGTCGGTGCGCCAGAGCCAGATCAGGTGACAGGCGTACATCGCCAGCACCGTCACCCCGAGCCACGCCACCGTGCGCGTGAGCGCGTTGCGCTGGAGCGCGACGATCAGCCCCGTGACGAGCCACCAGAAGGCGAGGACGATCCCGACCCCCGTCGCCACGTTGCGCCGGCGCGGCGTCCACCACCCGGCGGCGGCCGGCAGCACCACCGTCGGTGCGAGGCGCTCGACCGCGGTCTCGTCCGCACCACCAACGACGCGCGACTCGGGGGGCGTCATCGCGCCGCCTCGCGCGCCATCGCCACCGCGCCCGCGAGCGCGTCGGCGTCGAGCGAGGGGAGCGGCACGTAGCGCGCACCCAGCGCCTCGGCGTAGTCGCGCGCCTGCGGGTCGGGGCGCGGCGACGTGTCGATGAGCACGGCCGCGACCCCGGCGCCCCGGAAGGCCGCCGCCGCCGCCATCGCATCGGCACGGGCCTCGGCCCGGCCACCCTTCCCGTCGCGTGCCACGTTCGCGCGCCCGTCCGTGAGGAAGACCACCACCGGCACCGTGCCGGTCCGGCGCGACGCCGTCGCCGCCGCCGTCGCCGCGTCGATCGCCGTCGCCAGCGGCGTCCCGCCGCCTCCGGGAAGATCACCCAGGAGCCGCCGCGCGCGAGCCAGCGCCCGCGTGGGCGGCAGGAGCTGCTCGGCCGTCGTCCCGCGGAAGGCGATCAGCGAGATCCGGTCGCGCCGCGAGTAGCTCTCCGCCAGCAGCTTCTCGACCGCCCCCTTCGCCTCGCCGAGCCGCTGGGCGGCGGCCGAGCCCGACGCGTCGACGACGAAGAAGACGGTGGTCCCCGCATGCTCGACGTAGCGCCGGACGCGGAAGTCCTCGCGCTCGACGTGGAGCGTGCGCGCCCCGCCACCGCGCGTGGTGGCCACGCGCGCGCGGGCGCGCTGCCACGGCGCCGCCGCGCGGAGCGTCTCGAGGAGGTGGAGCCGCTTGACGCCGTCGGGACGCCCGCGGCGCGCCCCGAGCTGCCGCCCGCGCACCCAGCTCTCGCGCTCCTGCCCCGCCTTGCCGAGCTCGCCCTGCCCGCGCTGCGCCCGCGCGAGGAGCTGCGCGAGAAGCTCGGGCGGGAGCGCCGCCTGCACCGCGTCGAGCACGCGGTCCTCGAGCTGCTCGCCCTCGTTCGGCGGTGGCGGCGGCGTGTCGGCCTCGGGGGGCGGATCGCCCGCCTGCTGCTCGGGCGGCGGCGGTGGCTCGGGCGGGGGCGGCGGCTCCGGCTCGTCGTCCGGGGGGGGCGCCTCGGGCTCGTCGGGGGGCGGGACGCGCGTCGCGCGCGGTGCCAGGACGAGCTGCGCGGCGAGCGCGACGTCGTCGTCGTCGGTCTCCTCGCGCCCGTCGAGCGCGGCGCTCGCGCACGCCGCCCGGAGCGCGAGCTGCGCGCCGCGCGCGCTCGCGATCCCGAAGGCGACGCTCGCCGCGGCGAGCGCCGGCATCGCGTCGTCGTGCGGGACGACGCGCGCGAGGCGCCCGCGGGCCTCGGCCACCTGCGCCCGCGACGGGAGGAGCGACGCGTCGACGCGCGGCACGCCGTCGAGCGCGAAGGCGAGCCGGTCGCGCAGCGCCGCCGCCACGCCCTGCTCGTCGGCGTCGCTCTCGTCGACGGCGCAGAGCGCCACGCGCGCGGCGAACGTCTCGTCGACGCCGTCGCGCTGCACGTGCACCCGGCCGTCCTCGAGGACGCCGGCGATGCGCGCCTGCATCCCCGCGCGCATCCGCTCCACGAGCGGCACCACGACGACGCCGCCGTCGGCCGTGGGGAGCACCCCCTTCTCGGCGCGCGGCGCGCCGTGCGCGATCGTCGCGACGAGATCGAGGCCGCCGAACGCGCGGTCGTCGGTCGCGGTGCTCGGCAGCCGGAGCCACGGGGTCCCCTCGGGGAGCAGGGCGCGCAGCGCGTCGAGCCACTCGCCGGCGGCGGCGGCCGAATCGCGGATCACCACGCCGCCCAGCGACGCGCCGCCGACCGCGAGCAACGCGAGCGCGCTCGCGGCGAGCGTCGCGCGCAGCGCCGCGTCGTCGGCGCCCGCATCGCCCGCGTCGCCCTGCGCCGCGCGCGCGGCGCGGAGCGGCGCCATCGGATCGGCGGCGATCGTCGGGCTCACGCGGGGCGCGGGTGCGGGGTGGCGGCGCGCGGCGTCACGCCGTCGGCGCCTCGGCGTAGACCGCCGCGATCGCGCGCTCGACGCGCGTCGATCCGCCCGTGTCGTCGAGCACGTTGCGACGGAGCCGGTGGCGCAGCGCGAGCGGCGCGACGCGCCGCATGTGCGCGTCGGTGACGGCGTGCGCCCCCTCGAGCGCGGCGCAGGCGCGCGCGGCGCGCAGCAGCGTGAGCTCGCCGCGCACGCCGTCGGTGCCGAGCTCCATGCAGAGCGTCACCGCCTTCTCGAGCACCGGCGCGGGAACCTCGAGCTTCGCGACCTTCTTGCGCGCCGCGACGAGCTTCTTCCGGATCTTCTCCTCCTCGGGCGCCCACGCCTGCATGAACGCCGCGGCGTCGCGCTCGAAGGCGTCGCGCCGCTGGATGACGAGCAGGCGATCGGCGACGGCGGTCGGCGTCTTCACCTCGACGGAGAGACCGAAGCGATCGAGGAGCTGCGGGCGCAGGTCGCCCTCCTCGGGGTTGCCGCTCCCCACGAGGACGAAGCGCGCCGGGTGGCGCACGCTGACGCCGTCGCGCTCGACGACGTTCTCGCCCGTCTGCGCGACGTCGAGCAGGAGGTCGACGAGGTGATCCTCGAGAAGGTTGACCTCGTCCACGTAGAGGAAGCCGCGGTGCGCGCGCGCGAGGAGCCCCGGCTCGAAGGCCTTCTGCCCGTCGCGCAGCGCCTTCTCGATGTCGAGCGCGCCGACGAGCCGGTCCTCGGTCGCGCCGAGCGGGAGGTCGACCACCGGCACCGGCTTCTCGGCCACCGGGAGCTTGTGCCCGTGCGCCGCCTCCGCCTTCGCGCGGCACTCGTCGCAGCGGGCGCCGTTGGCCGCGGGGTCGCAGCCGTAGCGGCAGCCGTCGACGGCCTTCATCGCCGGCAGGAGCGCGGGGAGCGCGCGCACCGCGGTGCTCTTGCCGGTGCCGCGGTCGCCGAAGACCATCACCCCGCCCACCGCCGGATCGGTCGCGGCGATGAGGAGCGCCAGCTTCATCTCGTCCTGGCCGACGATCGCGGAAAACGGGTAGGCGACGCGCATGCACACCGGGGAAGGACGGCGCCCCGTCGCGCGGGCGCGCCCGGGATGGTGCGCCGTGACGGGGAGGCCGCGTTCCCCGCGGGGAGCGGCCGCTGCAGCAACGCTAGACCCGGCGGGGAGGTGTCGCAATCGCCTGACGCCGTGACTGTCTCGCTTTCTTGACGATGGCGCGAGGGCACTCCAATGTCCGGCGCCGGCGTTCTCATGCGATTGGCGCCCCCGCCGGCCCGCGTCCCCCCGAATCCCTCCCCCGCGGTGATCATTCCCGAGCCCAGTGCGCGCGAGGCGGCGATGGCCGTCTCCCCTCCCCTCGACGGACGGGCAGCGTCCGCGGACGAAGTCTGGGCCCCGACGATCGTGGAGCGGCTGCGCGACTGGCTCGCCGACCGCATCGCCACGCCGGGCTTCCAACAGTGGGCGGCGCGCTTCCCGCTCACCGCGCCGCTCGCCCGGCGCCGCTCGCGCGCCCTCTTCGACGTCTTCGCCGGCTTCGTCTACACGCAGACGGTGCAGGCCGCCGTCCGCCTCGGCCTCTTCGAACTCCTCGCGGCCGAGGGGCCGATGCAGACGGCGGCGATCGCCGCGCGGATCGGGTTGCCGGTCGAGGGGGCCGAGCGGCTCCTCAAGGCGGCCGCCTCCCTCCAGCTCATCGAGCGGCGGCGCCCGACCTGGTGGGCGCTGGGGCAGCGCGCGGCGCCGCTCGTCAACAACGTCGGGCTCCGGGCCCTCGTCCACCATCACGCGATGGTCTACCGCGACCTCGCCGACCCGGTGGCGCTCCTGCGGAAGACGGGCTCCGACCACCCGCCGACCGAGGTGCGGAGCTTCTTCCCTTACGGCGACGTCGACCGCCCGCAGGCCTTCGACGGCGAGACGGTGACGCCGTACTCGCAGCTGATGAGCGACACGCTCCCGCCGCTCGCCGCCGACATCCTCGACGCCTACGATCTCTCGCGGCACGAGCGGCTCCTCGACGTCGGCGGCGGCAACGGCACCTTCCTATCGCTCGCGCTCGAGCGGCACCCGCGGCTCGGCGGCCTGCTCTTCGACCTCCCGGCCGTCACCGAGCTCGCCGACGCGAACCTCCGCGCCCGGGGGCTCCGCGAGCGGGTCGCGCTCCACGGCGGGAACTTCCACGCCGACCCGATTCCCACCGGCGCCGACGTGATCTCGCTCGTCCGGGTCTGCCTGGACCACGACGACGCCTCGGTGCTCCGCCTCCTCACGCGGATCCACCGGGCGCTGCCGAAGGGAGGGACGCTCCTGATCGCCGAGGCGATGGCCGGGGCGAAGGGGGCGGAGCCGGTCGGCGACGCCTACTTCCAGTTCTACCTGCTGGCGATGGGGCGCGGCCGGGCCCGCCAGCCGGCCGAGCTGCGCGAGATGCTGCGGAAGGCCGGCTTCCGCCGGAGCCGGGTGCACCGGACCCCCTACCCGGTGCAGACCGGGCTCATCTCGGCCGAGGCCTGACCGTCGGGTTCGCCCGACCCGGATCGTGGGCGTTCCCCTGTCGTGACGCCCCCGACGGGTTCGGCAGGGTTCCCCTTGTCGCGAATGGTTGACACAGCCATGCGTCAACTCCACGTTACACCCACAGCCGGCCGGTCCCGCGTCGAGGCGGGGGCGGCACGCGTCCACAACTGAGCCCGCCGGCACACCCACGGTGGATACCCTCGCGGTCGTCTTCGAAGAGCCCAACTCGTTGAGTCTCCGTCGTTTGGGACTCAACGCCCCTGGTGACGCCGACGTCGTCGTCGACGTGCGCTGGTCGGGGATCTCCACCGGCACCGAGCGCCTGCTCTGGACCGGCCGGATGCCGCCCTTCCCCGGCCTCGGCTACCCCCTCGTCCCCGGCTACGAGGCGGTCGGGACGATCGTCGAGGCGGGGCCGACGAGCGGACGCAGCGTCGGGGAGACCGTCTACATCGCCGGCTCCAACGGCTTCGTCGACGCGCGCGGCCTCTTCGGCGCCTCGGCGCGCCGCCTCGTCGTCCCCGCGGCCAAGACGACGGTGATCGCCCCCGCGCTCGAGGAGCAGGGCGTGCTCTTCGCGCTCGCCGCGACCGCGTACCACGCGCTGGGTGACGGCGCGCCGGAGCTCATCGTGGGCCACGGCGCGCTCGGGCGCCTCGTCGCGCGCCTCGCGCTCCTCCGCGGCGTGACGCCGACCGTCTGGGAGAAGAACCCGGTGCGCCGCCAGGGCGCCACCGGCTATCCCGTCATCGACGCGAGCGAGGATCCGCGTCGCGACTACAAGGTGATCTGCGACGTCTCGGGCGACGCGTCGATCCTCGACACGCTCGTCATGCGCATGGCGCGCGGCGGCGAGCTCGTGCTCGCCGGCTTCTACGACACGATCCAGTTCTCCTTCCCGATGGCCTTCATCAAGGAGATCCGCGTGCGGATCGCCGCCGAGTGGGCCGAGAAGGACCTCGTCGAGCTCGCGGCGCTCGCGAACTCGGGGCGGCTCTCGCTCGACGGGCTGATCACGCACCGCCTCCCCTGCACCGCTGCCACCCAGGCCTACGACACCGCGTTCGGCGACCCCGAATGCGTCAAGATGGTCCTCGACTGGAGAGATGCCGCATGACCGACCACGGCTCCGCCACCGCGCCCGACAGCGCCGCCCTGCACCAGCTCCACCGCGCGCTCCGTGACGAGGCGGCCTCGGAACCGGAGGCCGTGCACACCGGCCCGGTGACCAAGGAGACGCAGATCATCGCCATCTACGGCAAGGGCGGCATCGGCAAGAGCTTCACGCTCGCCAACCTGTCGTACATGATGGCGCAGCAGGGGAAGAAGATCCTCCTCATCGGCTGCGACCCGAAGTCCGACACGACCTCGCTCCTCTTCGGCGGCAAGGCGTGCCCGACGATCATCGACGTCAGCAGCCGGAAGAAGCTCGCCGGCGAGAGCGTCCGCATCGAGGACGTCTGCTTCAAGCGCGACGGCGTCTTCGCCATGGAGCTCGGCGGCCCCGAGGTCGGCCGCGGCTGCGGCGGGCGCGGGATCATCCACGGCTTCGAGACGCTCGAGAAGCTCGGCTTCCACGACTGGGGCTTCGATTTCGTCCTGCTCGACTTCCTCGGCGACGTCGTCTGCGGCGGCTTCGGCCTGCCGATCGCGCGCGACATGTGCCAGAAGGTCATCGTCGTCGGCTCGAACGACCTGCAGTCGCTCTACGTGGCGAACAACGTCTGCAACGCGGTCGAGTACTTCCGGAAGCTCGGCGGCAACGTCGGCGTCGCCGGCATGGTGATCAACAAGGACGACGGCACCGGCGAGGCGAGGAAGTTCGCCGAGGCGGTGAACATCCCCGTCCTGGCGACGGTCCCGGCGCACGAGGACATCCGCCGCAAGTCGGCGAACTACGAGATCATCGGCTACCCCGGCGGGCAGTGGGGCGACCTCTTCGCGGAGCTCGCGACGAACGTCGCCGAGGCGCCGCCGCGCCGCCCGAAGCCGCTCACGCAGGACGGCCTGCTCGCGCTCTTCGACGCCAAGGACACGGGGCGCGACTTCGTCCTCGAGCCGGCGACGATGGTCGACATGTGCGGCAAGGAGGAGATCGTGAAGCCGTCGCTGGAAGTCGTCTACGACGCCGCCGTCTGACCGGGAGCGCACGACGATGAGCATCAAGGAGAGCGCCGCGGTCGGCGAGGTGGTCTACGACGAGGCGGGCGCCGCACCGATGGCGAACGACGCCGACCAGCCCGGCGGGATGGGGTGCGGCACCGGCGGCCGCGCGCTGCCGATCGTCGACGGGCAGTCGATCAACGTGGCGGCGACGCAGGGCGACGGGATGGGGTGCCACGCCGGCAAGGACACGATGCTCGAGGCGGCGCGCCAGGCCGGCAAGAGCGAGGTCCTCGACCGCTACGCCGCAGACTACCCCACCGGCCCGCACGACCAGCCGCAGTCGATGTGCCCGGCCTTCGGGTCGCTGCGCGTCGGGCTCCGCATGCGCCGCACCGCGACGATCCTGTCGGGGTCGGCGTGCTGCGTCTACGGCCTGACGTTCACGAGCCACTTCTACGGCGCGCGCCGCACCGTCGGCTACGTCCCGTTCAACTCGGAGACGCTCGTCACCGGGCAGCTCTTCGAGGACATCCGCGACGCCGTCTTCAAGATGGCCGACCCCGAGCAGTACGACGCGATCGTCATCACGAATCTCTGCGTGCCGACGGCATCGGGCGTGCCGCTGCAGATCCTGCCCAAGGAGATCAACGGCGTGCGCATCATCGGCATCGACGTGCCGGGCTTCGGCGTGCCGACGCACGCGGAGGCGAAGGACGTCCTCGCCGGCGCGATGCTCAAGTACGCGCGCCTCGAGGCCGAGCAGGGGCCGGTCATGGCGCCGCGCGGCGGCAAGAGCGACAAGCCGACGGTCACGCTCGTCGGCGAGATGTTCCCCGCCGACCCGGTCGGCATCGGCATGATGCTCGACCCGCTCGGCCTCGCCGCCGGGCCGGTGGTGCCGACGCGCGAGTGGCGCGAGCTCTACGCGGCGCTCGACTGCGTGGGTGTCGCGGCGATCCACCCGTTCTACACGGCGGCCTTCCGCGAATTCGAGGCCGCCGGGCGCCCGATCGTCGGCTCGGCCCCCGTGGGGCACGACGGCACCGAGGCGTGGCTCGAGGCGATCGGGCAGATGGCCGGCGTCGCACGCGAGAAGATCGACGCCGCGAAGAACCGCTTCCTCCCCGCCATCAAGGGGGCGCTCGCGGCCAAGCCGATCACGGGGCGCATCACGCTCTCGGGCTACGAGGGGTCGGAGCTGCTCGTCGCGCGGCTGCTCGTCGAGAGCGGCGCCGACGTGCGCTACGTCGGCACCGCCTGCCCGCGCACGCCGTGGAGCGACCCCGATCGCGAGTGGCTCGAGGCGCGCGGGGTGCACATCCAGTACCGCGCCTCGCTCGAGCAGGACTGCGCGGCGATGGACGAGTTCCGGCCCGACCTCGCGATCGGCACGACGCCGGTCGTGCAGAAGGCGAAGGAGAAGACGATCCCCTCGCTCTACTTCACGAACTTGATCTCGGCGCGCCCGCTCATGGGCCCGGCCGGGGCGGGGTCGCTGGCGCAGGTGATCAACGCGGCGCTCGGCAACAAGCACCGCTTCGACGAGATGAAGGCGTTCTTCGGCGAGACCGGCACCGGGTACGGCGCCGGCGTCTGGGAGGACGTCCCCGAGGACCGCCCCGAGTTCCGCGAGCACTACAAGCGCCACCTGGCGAAGCTCGCGCGGCAGCGGAAGGCGGAGGAGATGGTCTGATGCTGATCCTCGACCTGGATCGCGCCGGCGGCTACTGGGGCGCCGTGTACGTCTTCACCGCGATCAAGGGGATGCAGGTGGTGATCGACGGGCCGGTGGGGTGCGAGAACCTCCCGGTGACGTCGGTGCTGCACTACACCGACGCCCTTCCCCCGCACGAGCTGCCGATCGTGGTCACCGGGCTGGCCGAGGAGGAGCTCGGGCAGAAGGGGACCGAGGAGGCGATGAAGCGGGCGCACCGGACGCTCGACCCCGAGCTGCCGAGCGTGGTCGTGACGGGGTCGATCGCCGAGATGATCGGCGGCGGCGTGACGCCCGAGGGGACGAACATCCAGCGCTTCCTCCCGCGCACGATCGACGAGGACCAGTGGCAGGCGGCGAACCGCGCCATGTACTGGCTCTGGACCGAGTACGGGCTCAAGAAGGGTGTCCGGCCGAAGAAGCGCGAGCGGCAGCCGGGCGACAAGCCGCGGGTGAACATCATCGGCCCGATCTACGGCTACTTCAACACGTGGTCGGACCTGGCGGAGATCCGCCGGCTGGTCGAGGGGATCGGGGCCGCGGTGAACATGGTCTTCCCGCTCGGCTCGCACCTGATGGACGTGCCGCGGCTGGTGGATGCGGACGTCAACGTCTGCATGTACCGCGAGTTCGGGCGGATGCTGTGCGAGGACCTCGAGGTGCCGTACCTGCAGGCGCCGATCGGGCTGCACAGCACGACGCGCTTCCTCGAGAAGCTCGGGGAGCTGCTGGGGCTCGACCCGCAGCCGTTCATCGAGAAGGAGAAGCACACCACGATCAAGCCGCTGTGGGACCTGTGGCGGAGCGTGACGCAGGACTTCTTCGGGACGGCGAACTTCGCGATCGTGGCCAACGAGACGTACGCGCGCGGCGTGCGGCACTTCCTCGAGACGGAGCTGGGGATGCCGTGCGCCTTCAGCTTCGCGCGGCGGGCCGGCGTGAAGCCCGACAACGAGGCGGTGCGCGCGGCGATCCGGGCGACGCCGCCGCTGATCATGTTCGGGAGCTACAACGAGCGGATGTACCTGGCGGAGATCGGGGCGCGGAGCATGTACGTGCCGGCGTCGTTCCCGGGGGCGGTGGTGCGGCGCCACACGGGGACGCCGTTCATGGGGTACGCGGGGGCGACCTACATCGTGCAGGAGGTCTGCAACCAGCTCTTCGACGCGCTCTTCCACATCCTCCCGCTGGGGACGGAGATGGACAAGATCGACGCGACGCCGAGCCGGCTGCACGAGGAGCTCCCGTGGACGGACGAGGCGAAGGCGGCGCTCGACGAGCTGGTGGACGAGCAGCCGGTGCTGATCCGGATCTCGGTGGCGAAGCGGCTGCGCGACGCGGCGGAGAAGGACGCGCGGGAGCTGGGCGACACCGAGGTGACGCGCGACCACGTGCTGGCGACGCGGCGGCTGGTCGCGGGGGCGGCGCGGTGACGGCGATGGCGGCGGGGCGGGCGTCGTGGACGCGGGTCCGGACCGGTGGTCCTAGGTCGACCCCCTCTCACGCGTCGGCGTCCCCGGGTGCAGTTTTGCACGGACGGCGCGGTCCGGGCCCCGAGGTCGGGGTCGTGGTGGTCGCCCCTTCCGACTGCGTGCGACGGTGATGCTGTACCGGCTGGCCTGCCCGGTATCGCAGGCCGACCGCTCCGCGGCGCGATCCGATGGGGCGGCGCATTCTCCCTCAACCCCCGAGGTGCGAGATGGAAGGACGGAATGACAGCGGGATGAACGACGAGGAGGCCCGGGTCTTCCACGGGTACATGGTGATGGGGACGGTGGCGTTCGTCATCACCGCCGTGGTGGCGCACTTCCTCACGTGGTCGTGGCGTCCCTGGTTCTGATCCGGTCATCACTTCACCCCTGACAAGGAGCATCGAAGTCATGCATCGGATCTGGATCGGGCTCGAGCCGCGGATGGTCGTCTTCGCGCTGCACACGGCGGTGGCGATCATGGTGCTGGTGATCCACCTGTTCGCGTTCAACGTGATCGGGTATCCCCAGAGCATCCGCCAGAAGTACCCGCAGTACAAGCAGGCCACGGCGTCGGTGCCGGTGGCGGCGCCGACCGTCGCGGTCGCGCCGACGCGGTGACGTCGGGTCCCGGCCGCGGGGCGCCTCTCCCCGGAGCGGCCCGCGGCCGGGACACCACACCCTCCACGTTCTCCCCCGATCGGGGAAGGATCTTCACTCATGGCCGAGCAGTCCCCCCTCACCGAGGCCGAGGCCCGGGCCTTCAACGGGTGGTTCATCATCGGGTTCGTCGGGTTCACGGCGGTCGCGCTGCTGGCGCACTTCCTCGCCTGGATCTGGCGCCCCTGGTTCTGACCTGACACCGGAGCGCCCACGTGCACCGCATCTGGCTGGGGCTCGACCCCAAGATCGTCCTGGCGTGCCTGGGAGGCGCGGTGTCGATGATGGTGATCGTCATCCACCTCTTCGCCTTCAACGCCGTGGGGTACCCCGCGAGCGTGAAGGCCAAGTATCCGCAAGCCGCGTCCGCCCCGGCGGCGACGGCCCCCGCGCGCTGAGCGCGCGCCACCTACCCGGAGATCGGCAATCATGCACCGCATCTGGCTCTGGTACGACCCGCGTCGCGTGATGGTGGCCCTCGTGGGCTTCCTCGCCACGCTGGCCCTCCTCATCCACTTCATCCTGCTGAGCTCGAGCCGCTACTCGTGGATCGAGAACGGCACCCTGGACGCCGACAAGGCGCCGGTGGGGGCCTCCTCGGCGGCCCAGGCGGCGGAGATGGCTCCGCTGCCCCCCGGCCGGTAACTCGGCCAGCGGCGGCGGCCGCGGGGCGCCCGGTGCGTCACGCCGACCCGGCGTGGCGTGACGGGCCCCCCGGCCCGCCGGCCCGCAGCGCGTCGCCCATCCCGGCGCGCGCGGCGTTCACCTTCGGAGCATCCTCCCGATGGCTCTCCTGAGTTTCGAGCGGAAGTACCGCGTCCGCGGCGGCACCCTGATCGGCGGCGACCTGTTCGACTTCTGGTTCGGGCCGTTCTACGTCGGCTTCTTCGGCGTGGCCGGCGCGTTCTTCACGGTGCTCGGCACGCTGCTGGTCATCTACGGCTGCGTCATCGACCCGCACCGCAGCATCTGGCAGTTCAACATCGCCCCGCCGGACCTCAAGTACGGCCTGATGTTCGCCCCGCTGCGCGAGGGCGGGCTCTGGCAGATCATCACGATCTGCGCCACGGGATCGTTCATCTGCTGGGCGCTGCGCGAGGTCGAGATCAGCCGCAAGCTGGGCATGGGGCTCCACGTCCCCTTCGCCTTCGGCACGGCGATCTTCGCCTACGTCACCCTCGTCGTCATCCGCCCCCTGCTCCTCGGCGCCTGGGGCCACGGCTTCCCCTACGGGATCTTCAGCCACCTCGACTGGGTGTCGAACGTCGGGTACCAGTACCTGCACTTCCATTACAACCCGGCGCACATGATCGCGATCGTCTTCTTCTTCACGACGACGCTGGCGCTGGCGATGCACGGTTCGCTGATCCTCTCGGTGACCAACCCGAAGCGCGGCGAGCCGGTCAAGACGAGCGAACACGAGAACGTCTTCTTCCGCGACCTCGTCGGCTACTCGATCGGGGCGATCGGCATCCACCGGCTCGGGCTCTTCCTCGCCCTGAACGCCGGCATCTGGGCGGCGATCTGCATCCTGATCTCGGGCCCCTTCTGGGCCCGTAGCTGGGTGGAGTGGTGGAACTGGTGGCTCAACCTCCCCATCTGGCGCTGAGCCGGCGGCCCCATGCTCGAGTACCAGAATCTCTTCACCCGCGTCCAGGTCCGGCATGCGCCGGATCCCGGGCTGCCCATCCCGACCCCGCAGTACCGCGTCGGCAAGGGGGGCTTCGGCCTCCTCGGCTACCTCGCCGGCAAGATCGGTGACGCGCAGATCGGCCCCATCTACCTCGGCTGGTTCGGCACCCTCTCGCTGGTCTTCGGCTTCGCCGCCTTCGAGATCATCGGGCTGAACATGTGGCGGTCGGTCGGCTGGGACACCGTCGAGTTCATCCGCCGGCTCCCGTGGCTCGCCCTCGAGCCGCCCAGCCCCGAGTACGGCCTGCGCATCCCGCCGCTCGACCAGGGCGGCTGGTACCTCCTCGCCGGCTTCTGCCTGACGGTCTCGATCCTCCTCTGGTGGGTCCGCACCTACCGGCGGGCGCGCGCCCTCGGCCTCGGGACGCACCTCGCGTGGGCCTTCGCGAGCGCGATCTTCCTCTACCTGTCGTTCTTCTTCCAGCCGGTGCTCGTCGGCTCGTGGAGCGAGATGGTGCCCTTCGGCATCTTCCCGCACCTCGACTGGACCTCGGCCTTCTCGATCCGCTACGGGAACCTGTACTACAACCCGTTCCACGCGCTCTCGATCGCCTTCCTCTACGGGTCGGTGCTCCTGTTCGCGATGCACGGGGCGACGATCCTCGCGGTCAGCCGCATGGGCGGCGAGCGCGAGATCGAGCAGATCACCGACCGCGGCACCGCCTCGGAGCGCGCGGCGCTCTTCTGGCGCTGGACGATGGGGTGGAACGCCACGATGGAGTCGATCCACCGCTGGGCGTGGTGGTTCGCCGTGCTCACCACCCTCACGGGCGGCATCGGCATCCTCCTCACCGGCACCGTCGTCGACAACTGGTACCTCTGGGCGGTCAAGCACGACGTCGCCCCGCGCTACCCGGCGGCGAACATCGTCACCCCCGACCAGCGCGAGTTCCTGCGCGGCCGCTACATGGGGACGTCGCCCGACAGCTTCCCGGACTACAAGGTCCCGGCCGCCGTCATCGACACCATGGCGCTCCCGCCGCTCGACTCGGCCGAGATCGCCCCGGTGATCGACGCCGCGACGATGCGCGACTCGCTCGCCGCCGCCGGCCGCGTCTCGATCCGCGCGATCTACTTCTCGACGGCCAACGCGATGTCGCGCCCCGAGTCGCAGCCGCAGTACCTCGAGATCCAGCAGCTCATGCTCCAGAACCCGACGCTCCGCGTCATGGTCGAGGGGCACACGGACAACGTCGGCCAGCCCGACGCCAACCTGACGCTCTCGAAGGAGCGCGCCGCGTTCGTGCGCAGCCGCCTGATCTCGGAGTTCCAGGTCGACAGCACGCGCCTCGTCGGCACCGACGGCTTCGGCGACACGAAGCCGCGGGCGACCAACGACACCCCCGAGGGGCGTCGCCAGAACCGCCGCGTCGAACTCGTGAGGATCCCGTGATCCGCCGCACCTCCCCCGCCCTCGCCCTCGCCCTGGCCGGCCTCGCGCTGGCCGGGTGCCGGGGCGACGAGAAGACGCAGGTCGTCCAGCTCGGCACCAAGGACGCCGTGCAGGTCGGCTACCGCGGCACCGGCATGGAGCAGACGTACGACATGGACGACGTGAAAGTCCGCTTCGCGGGCACGAACGTCCCCACGCCGCTCCCGCCGGCCGGCACCTCGCCCCCGGGCCCGCTCCCGTGGAAGAACGTGCAGGTCCTAAACGACATCTCGGTCGCGGAGTTCAACCGCACCATGGTCGCCTTCTCGACCTGGGTGGCCGGCACGGGCAACTGCGCCTACTGCCACAACGTCGCGAACTTCTCGGCCGACACGCTGAACGACGGGACGCCGATCTACACCAAGCTCGTCGCCCGCCGCATGATCCAGATGACGCGGCACATCAACGGGCAGTACGCGGCGCACGTGAAGAACACGGGCGTCACGTGCTACACCTGCCACCGCGGCAAGCCGCTCCCGAACGGCCTCTGGTTCTACAGCGACCGCGACGACTACCTGCGGCACTACCTCGACCGCGACGGCGCCCGCGTCATCAGCCAGACCGAGGGGCCGAGCAACGCCAACCGGTCGAGCGTCAAGCAGACCGAGTGGACGTACGCGCTCATGATCAGCATGTCGCAGTCGCTGAACGTGAACTGCACGTACTGCCACAACTCGCGCGCGTTCAGCAAGTGGGAGCAGTCGCCGCCGCAGCGCGTCACGGCGTACCACGGCATCTTCATGCTGCGGGACCTGAACCAGAACTACCTGGCCCCGCTGCGCCCGGTCTACCCGGCGGTCCGCCTCGGCCCCATGGGCGACGCGCCCAAGGCGCAGTGCCTGACCTGCCACAACAACGCCTACAAGCCGCTCTACGGCGCGCAGATGGCGAAGCACTACCCGGCGGTCTGGGGGCGGAGCGAGTGGAACGGCGTCCCCTTCCCGGCCTTCGGCGCGGCCCCGTCCATCGCGGCGGCCACCACGCCGGCCGCAGCCGCCGACAGCGGTGCGGCGGCCGCCCCGGCGGCGGTCGATGCCCCCGTCCCGTCGGCGGGCACCACGGCCGCCCCGGGCGCGACGGCGGCCCCCGCCCCGCGGACGCAGCAGCGTCGCTGAGTCCCGCGGACGCAGGTCGCACGACCACACCGCCCCGTCGAGCTCCGGCTCGGCGGGGCGGTCCCGTTTGCGGGGCGGGCGCGACGGAGCGGCGACGCGCGGCATGGAACGGGACGTGCCCTCGACGAGGGACGAGCGAACGGGCACCGAATCGCCCTCTCAGGGGTTACTACGTCGCATGAACGCCACCGCCGCGTCCGCTGCCGGGAGCCGCTCCGTCGAGATCGACGGAGGGCGCTGGCACGTCGAGGTGGGTGGCGCCGGGCCGGTGGTCGTGCTGCTCCACGGCACCGGCGGTGCGACGACGAGCTGGCACGCGGTCGCCGAGCGGCTGGCGCCGCACGCGACGGTCGTCATCCCCGACTTCCCCGGGCACGGGCGCTCCGCGATGCCGCCGTTCGACCGGCTCACGCTCGACGCCTTCGCGCGCGGCGTCGCGTCGCTCTGCTCGGCGATCGGCGTCGCGCCCACGGTACTCGTCGGGCACAGCGCGGGGGCGGCGGTCGCGCTCCAGTGCGCGGCCGACGGCGCCTTCCCCACCCTGCGGCACGTCGTCGGCGTCAACGCGGCGCTCGCCGCCGTGCCGTGGACCGAGCTCCCGGCCTGCGCGGCGCTCGTGCGCACCACCTTCGGCGCCCCGCTCGCGCTCGACCTGGTGCGCCGGCTCGCCGCGCGTCCGGGGACGGTCCCCGGGCTGCTGCGCAGCGCCGGCGGCCGGGTCCCCGACGACGTGATCGCGCGCTACGCGGCGCTCTTCCGCGAGCCCGGGCACGCGGTCGCCGCGTACGGCATGACGGTCAACTGGCGGCTCGCGCCGCTGCTGTCACGACTCCCCGCCCTTCCCGTGCCGACGACATTTCTCGTCGGGAGCGACGATCGCTGGACGCCGTCGACGGTCTCCGCCCGCGCCGCGCGGGCGATGCCGCGCGCGACGGTGCGCGCGATCGACGGGGCGGGTCATCTCGTCCCCGAGGAGCGCCCCGACGCCGTCGCGACGGCGATCCTCGCCGTGCTGCGCGATGCCGGGCCGAGCGCGCACGACGTCCCGCCCGGCCCCGCGGCCACCGCCGCCGCCTGATCCACGTTCCGCCCCGAGCCACCGATGTCCACGCGTCGCCTCCCGGTCTACATCCTCGCCGACACCTCCGGCTCCATGCAGGGCACGCCGATCGAGTCGGTGAAGGCCGGCATCGGCCAGCTGCATCGCGACCTGATGAGCGATCCGCAGGCGATCGAGAGCGCCTATCTCTCGATCATCACCTTCTCGGACACCGCGCAGCAGCTCGTCCCGCTCACCGAGGTCTCGGCCTTCTCGCCCCCCGACCTCTACGCGCGCGGGCAGACGAACTTCGGCGACGCGCTGCGGCTGCTCATCGACTGCTTCGACACCGAGATCGTCCGCACGACGCCCGAGCAGAAGGGCGACTGGCGCCCGCTCGTCTTCATCCTCTCCGACGGCGCGCCGACCGACGCGACCTGGCAGCAGTACGCGCAGACGCTCGCCGAGCGGCGCCCGGCGAACATCATCGCGGTCGCGTGCGGCGACCAGGCCGACGTCGGCGTGCTCAAGAACGTGACCGAGATCGTCATCCAGATGCGCGACATGTCGCCCGACGCGTTCCGCGCCTTCTTCAAGTTCGTCTCGGCCTCGGTCAAGCAGACGAGCGCGAAGGTCGGCAGCGTCCCCGACGGCGGCTCGATCACGCTCCCGCCGCCGCCGCCGGGGATCACGATCGTTCCCTGACGTCACGTGCTCCGACGCTTCCTCTCCCCGCACGACCCCGGCACGACGTCGGTTCCCGCCCCGGGAGCCGACGTCGATCCGTCGTCGCCGCCTGCGTCCACCCCGCCGCCCGTCGCGGCGGGGTGGACGGAGAAGGAGCCGGAGCAGCCGTGGCTCCCCGAGGCGCTGCGCGAGGTGATGCCGTCGCTCGCGACGCATGCGTACGCGCACGCCGATGCGGTGCGGGCGACGGGTGCCGCGTGGGAGGCGACCGGCGCGACGCGGCGCGGGCGGGTGCACGCGCACGCTGGTGACTTCCGCGAGGACGCGATGGCGGTGCACGTCGCCGACGACCTCGTGGTCGCGGTGGTGTCGGACGGCGCGGGGTCGGCGCGGTGGTCGCGCGTGGGCGCCGAGGCGACCTGCCGCGCGGTCGTGGACGCGGCGGTGGCGGCGTGGCCCGCGCTCGCGGCGGCTCCGGGCGACGCGCTCGACGCGGGGCTCGGCGCCGCGCTCGGCGACGGCGTGGTGCGCGCCGCGACCACGCTGCGCGAGGCGGCGACCGCCGCCGGCGGGCAATCGCGCGACTTCCGCTGCACCGTCGTCGCGCTCGCGTGGGGGCGGGCCCAGGGGCGCGAGGCGATGGTGCTCGTGCAGGTGGGTGACGGCATCGCCGCCGTGCGCCGCACCGACGGCGCCGTCGAGCGCCCGGCCGCCGGCGACAGCGGCGACTTCTCGGGCGAGGTGACCTGCTTCGTCCCCGACGACGGCTGCGAGGGCTTCGCGCGGCGCGTCGTCGCGCTCGACGCGGCGACCGTCGACGCGGTGCTCGTCGCGACCGACGGGATCGAGGATCCCTTCTACCCGATCGCGCGGCGCGGCGCCGACGTCTTCCGCCAGCTGGCCGAGGGGAACGACGCGACGCTCGACGGCTTCGTGCGCCAGCCGGCGCACGGCCCGGTGGTCGGCCACGCCGACGGCGCGGCGCACCTCGCCACGTGGCTCGGCTTCGAGAAGCGCGGCGAGAACGACGACCGGACGATCGTCGTCCTCGCGCGGCGCGCGGGGAGCGCCGGGTCGTGAGCGGGCGCATCCTGCAGGCGCGGCAGACCGACGGCCGCGTCATCGAGTTCGAGTCGACCTCGCTCAACCAGGGGGGCGAGAAGACCGTCTTCATGAGCCGCGACCGGTCGCACGTGGTGGCGTTCTACCACGGGCAGCTCAAGGACCGGCTCGAGCGCGTCGACCGCCTCACGCGGATCCTCACGCGCTACAACCCGACGCACGGCGAGCGCGGGGCGTACTGGCAGCCCTACTTCTGCTGGCCGACGGGGATGATCGACCGCGACGGCGTCCCGGCCGACTTCGCGAAGTCGTACGGCCTCGCGTGGCCGGCGCTCGCGGTCGTCGCGCCGGTCTACCGCCCCAACTTCTTCTTCCGCGACCGCTTCGGGAACCGGCAGGAGAAGGAGGTGAAGTGGTTCACGGGGATGAAGGCGGCGAAGCTCGTCCCCGACCCCGAGAAGGGGAACCTCCTCACGCGGCTGCAGGTCTGCGTGCGCCTCGCGCGTGCGGTGCGGCGGATGCACTTCGCCGGGCTCGCGCACAGCGACCTGTCGAACAAGAACGTGCTCATCGACCCGAAGGCGGGCGACGCGTGCGTGATCGACATCGACTCGCTCGTGGTGCCGGGCGTCGCGCCGCCGAGCGTGCTCGGGACGCCGGGGTACATCGCCCCCGAGGTCCTCGCCGGGAAGGCGCAGCCGAGCATCGACACCGACAAGCACGCGCTCGCGGTGCTGATCTACCAGATCCTCCTCGGCCGGCACCCGCTGCAGGGGAAGAAGGTGCACAGCATGCACTCGGCCGAGCACGACGAGGCGCTGGCGATGGGGGCGCGCGCGCTCTACGTCGAGCACCCGCTGGACCGGTCGAACCCGCCGCTCGCGCCGATCAAGGTGGCCGCCGAGCGGCTGGGGCCCTTCCTCGCGCCGCTCTTCATGCGCGCCTTCGTGAACACGCTCCACCACCCGACGCGGCGCCCGCACGCGGCCGAGTGGGAGAGCGCGCTCTATCGCACGCTCCAGCTCGTGCACCCGAGCCCGACGAACCGCGACTGGACGATCCTCGCCCCCGGGCTCCCGCTCGACGCCCCGTTCACCGGCGAGCGGCTCTCGCGCCCCGTCCCCTACGCGCGCTTCCTGCGCGACATGGACGGGACGCTCGCCGACGAGAAGACGGGGCTCGTGCTCTGGCACAACCTCGTCGTGCACGACTGGCACCTGCGCTCGGGCGTCCTCCCCGACGAGGGGGCCGACCGGACGCCGATGGGGTACGTGAGCTTCCACGGCGGGCAGTGGTGGCTCGTGAACACGAGCCGCCGCGACCTCCTCGTGCGCAACGGGGGGACCGTCGCGCACGGCGCCCAGCTCGAGCTCGCGCCGGGGCTCGAGGTGCGGACCTCCGATCGCGACGATGCGCGCGTCTGGCGGATCGAGTTCCTGCGCCCGTGACTGCATCTCCTGCCGGTCCGTGCGCGTCCGGGCGTCGTGCGACCGCCGGGTGAAGCAGGTGAACGGCAGGAACCGCAGGCGGACGGCAGGACCGCCGGGCGACGGCGCGTACGTGCAGGCACGCCGCGCACGCGCTCTCGCCTTCTCGTCCCGACCCCGCGCACGTCGCACCGTCCGCTCGCCCCACGAGGTGTCGTCCTGCCGTTCTTCCGCCGTTCCTGCCGTTCACCTGCTTCACCCGTGCGGTTGACGATGCCGACGACCGCACCGCAGCCCGACTGACGCGATGGACGCGCGCGCGCACGTGCAGGCCGGCCTGATCCGGCTGCTGCGAGGCGACCCGGCGCTCTGGCCGGTCGCCGATCGCCAGCGCTTCCTGCACCGGCTCCTCGACGAGACCGGGAGCGACCATCGCGCGCTCGCGGTGCTCCTGCTGCGCGCGTGGGACGCCGAGATCCCGCAGCGGCTCGACGCCGCCGCGGCGCGCGGCACGCCGTGGGGCGAGAGCGCCGCCCCGCACGTCGTCGGGCTCGCGAGCGAGCACTTCATCCAGCCGGAGATGGCGCGCTGGGCGGTCGAGACGTGGGGGATGGCGCTCGGCCACTACGTCGCGCCGAAGCCGGTCGCGGCGCCGGTCACGTCGACAACGAGCGCGTGGCGCGCGCCCCAGCGCGCCCCGGTGGCGGCGAGCGGGCCGCCCCCCTTCGCCGGGCCGCCGGCGCGCGGCGGCGGGGTGCTCGGCACGCAGCCGCGCTGGCAGGGGCCCGTGCAGGCGAACCCGCCCGGCACCCCCGGCTGGGTGAAGCACGGCAAGGTCCCGCCGACGCCGCGCTACATCCAGGGATCGCTCGGCACCGCGGCCACGCCCCCGCCGCCGGGATCGATCACGCTCTTCGGCGGCGCCGTGCTCACCCCCTCGGACGTGCGCGGGATCGCGATCCTGGGCGGGCTCTACGTCTTCGGCATGGCCTTCCTCTGGTTCGGCATCCGCTCCGTGCGCGAGGACGACGTCGCGCGCCCGCTCGGCGCCGCGGTGGTCGCCACGCGCGCGCCGGCGCTCACCGGGGCGCACGCGCGCGACAGCGCACGGGCCGTCGAGGCGATGCGCCTCGCCCGGCGCGACTCGCTCCTCGCCGACGCGTCGCGCCGCACGCAGGTCGCGATGCCGCCGGTCGAGCGCAGGATCGGCACCTCGCCCAACGTCGTCGCACTCTCGCCCGACTCCGAGGCGACGCCCTCGGCGATCCTCCCCGACGAGCTCCGCCCGTGGCGCGGGCGCTACGTCGCCGCGCGCGCGCCGGAGATGGTCCCCGGGCGATGGACGGTGCGCGCCGACGTGCAGGGCGTCTCGGGGTCGCGCTCGTGCGACGCGGTCTGGCGCTCGCTCGCGCCGGGGCGCGAGAGCGTCGAGGCGATCGCGCTGGGCGCCCTCGTGCGCGGCGACCTGACGACGCTCCCCGGCGTCGAGTTCCACTTCACGTCGCGCCCGGGGCTCCGCGGCACGATCCACGACGACGGCTCCTTCCAGACGGTGCCGCTGCGCAGCATGCGCGAGGGCGTCGGCTACGAGTACCGCATGGCGGGGCGCTTCGCCGACGGGGCCTTCGAGGCCGAGGCCGAGGCGGTGACGCGCACCACCCTCCGGTTCGGCGACCCGCAGGTGTGCAGCGTGCGCACGCGGCTGAGCGGACGGCGCATCGCCGCCGGGCGCGACGGGGTCGTGCGATGATGACGCTCCGCCCCGCCGTGCGCGCGGGACTGGTGCGGTTGCTCGCGGCCCCCGACGCGTGGCCCGCCGCCGATCCGTTCATCTTCCGCAACCGGCTGCTCGACGAGTGCTCGAGCGACGCGCTCCCGCTCGTGCGGCTCCTGCTGCGCGCCGGGGAGCTCGGCTTCCCCGAGCGGATCCGTCGCGCGCAGCGCGAGGGGAGGGCGTGGGAGCAGGCGCGCGCGCCGCTCGTGCTGCAGCTCGTCGAGGAGCTGTTCGTGCAGAGCGAGGTCGCGCAGTGGGTCGTCGACACGTGGGCAATCGCGCTCGGCGTGACGCGCGAGGCGCCGCCTGTGCCGGTCGTGGCCGCGACGCCGGCGCGCCGCGCGACCACCGCGCCACGCGGGGCGCCGCCGCCGCGCACGGCGACCGTCCCCGCCGCCCGCGGCGCGGCGCGTCCGGGCGTGATGCAGGTGGCCACGCTCCCGGCACCGCTCCCCGCGACGCGTCGCCCGATGACGCCGCTCCCGAGCGCGTCGCAGGTCGTGCTGCGCAGCCCCGTCTTCTGGACCGCCGCGCTGCTCATGGTCGTCGCCGTGGTGATCGCGGGAGCGCGCATCCGGCAGAAGCGCGAGGGGCTCCGCACGCCCGAGCTGGGCGGTGCCGCGCCCGCGAGTGGCGCGCCGGTCGTCGCCGGCCCCCCCCCGTCGGCGGTGCCGACGCCCGGCGTCGCCGCGCTCACGCCGAACCAGCTCCCGGGCGTGGGCCCCGACCGTCGCGGCGTGCTCGCGGTGACGCCCGCGACGCGCCCGAACATGCCCGCCGGCCCCGGCGCGACGGCGATCGTCGCGCGCGAGGTCGGCGCCGACGGCATCCCCGGCTCGCCGACCGCGCTCCCGCGCAACGCGTCGCCAGCGGAGCGTCGCCCCGATCGCGTGGAGCTGCGCGCGGGGCGCGTCCTCACGGGGCGCGTGGAGCTGGTGCGGCCGAGCGTGATCATCTTCCACGAGTGGGAGAGCGGGCTCCGCTTCGAGCTGCCGAAGACCGACATCGCGGCGATCGTCACCGAGTTCGGGACGACGGTGCGCTTCAACACCGAGGGGACGCCGGCGAACGAGAAGCGCCTCCCGCTGGTCAAGCGCGGCGTGGGGGGGCTCTACGTCGCGAGCTACCGCCCGGTCGAGGTGCGCGGGAGCCCGGAGTGCCGCACCGTCTTCGGGCCGACGATGGCGGCCGAGCGGGTGACGGTGACGCACGTGCCGGGGGCCGACACGCTGACGATGGTCTTCGAGAGCGGGAAGCGCTTCGCGACGGTGATCGACGGCGTGGGGCAGTTCGCGACGAGCTTCGCGATCGCCGAAGGGCAGGCGCGGACGAGCACCGCGCTCACGACGCGGCTCGAGGGGCGCTTCGGGAGCGAGGGCTTCGACGGTATGACGCACGTGATCGCCTTCCGGCGCTCGGCGACGAGCGGCGGGGACCTGAGCTGCTACGCGCAGATCGCGACGACGGCGATCCGGCAGGCGGCGGGGGTGGCGGGGCGCTGAGCGCGCGACCGTGACGCACGGCGGGCGTTGCGCCGCGGCGAGATTCCGGAGCCGCGCGTCGCGCGCCCATCCGTGGTCGTCGCCCCTCCACCGTCGCCGCCCATGCGCCCGCTCCGCCTCGCCTTCGTCGTGCTCGCGGCCGTGCAGTTCGCGCTCGCCGCCGCCGCGTACCCGGCGCTCCCGGACCGCTTCCCGACGCACTTCGACATGGGTGGCGCGCCGGACGTGTGGTCCGACAAGTCGTGGTGGGCGTGGCTGGCGCCGCTCCTGCTGCTCACCTCGGCCGCGGCGGGCGTCCTCGGCCTGGGGGCGTTCGCCCTCCGTCACCCGTCGCTGCTCAACATCCCCGGCGACCGCAAGGCGCGCTGGCTCGCGCTGCCGCCCGAGCGCCGCGCGATCGTCGACGACGCGCTGCGCTCGATGTTCGAGTCGATCGCGCTCGCGACGCTCCTCGTGGGCGGCGCCGTGCAGCTCCTCGTCTGGCAGGGGGCGACCTCCGACGCGGCGCCGATCCCGTGGCCGCTCCTCGCGACGCCGTTCACCGCCATCGTCGTGATGCTCTCGCTCTCGCGCATCGAGTCGGCACTCGAGACGGCCGAGAAGGGGCTCGCTGCGCGCTGAGCGGCGCGGGACTGGCCGCCAGGCGCACCGTGACGCATCGTGGGGGTTCCCTCCCTCACCCCGTTCCCGTGCCGACCGCCTTCCGCCAGTTCCTCGCCGTCGCCGGCGGCATCGTCGCCGCGCTCGTCGTCGTCACCGTGGGCGACGGCCTCGCCGGCGCGATCGCCCCGCTCCCGCCCGGGCTCGACTTCAAGGACACGCAGGCCGTCGCCGCGGCGATCGCGGCGCTGCCGCTGACCGCCAAGCTGGTGCTCCTGGCGGGATGGGCGGTCGCCGCGGGGCTCGGCGCCTTCACCGCGGCGCGCACCGCACCGACGAAGCGCGTCGCGATGGGGTGGATCGCCGCCGGCTTCGTGCTCGTGTCGACGGTCGCCAACATGCTCATGCTCCCGCATCCGGCGTGGATGTGGCCGGCGGCGATCGCGGCGATCCTCGCCGCCGGGGCCTTCGGCGCGCGCGCGGGGGCGGCGGGAGGCGAGCCGACGTTCAGCGCCGATCCGGCGTGACCGCCGAGGCCGGCACGCGCAGCGAATCGAGGAACGGCCGCACCGCCGCGAGCGCCGCGTCGGGCGCCTCCTCGAACGGGACGTGCCCGAGCCCCTGCAGCACGACGCGCCGCGCGCGCGGCAGCACCGCGAGGTAGTCTGCGGCGTTGCGCGGGGGGATGAGCCGGTCCTCGCTCCCCCAGACGAGCAGCACCGGCGCGGCGATCGTGCGCAGCCGCGCGCGCGGATCGGTGAGCACCGTCTGCGAGAGCCGCTCGAGCAGCGCGGCGCGGTTGCCCGGCGCGAGCAGGAGGTCGTGGTAGCGCGTCAGCGTCGCCTCGTCGAGGCGTGACGCGTCGCCGTAGGCCGGGGCGAGCTGCATGCGGATCGTCCACTTCGGGAGCGCCACGCGCAGCAGCTTGAAGGTGGCCGGCACCTCGGGGGCGCGGTCGTACTCGAAGCCGGGGCTCGCGAAGCCGTCGGGAGCCACGAGCACGAGGCGCTCAACGCGCGACGGCTGCGCGGCCGCGAAGCTCCACGCGATGCGCCCGCCGATCGAGTTCCCCACGACCGTCGCGCGCGCGATGCCGAGCGTGTCGAGGAGCGCGGCGAGGAGGCGATGGGTGCGCGTGTCGCGGTAGTCGCCGGTGACGTCTGGGCCCGAGAGGCCGTGCCCGGGGAGGTCGAGGCGCACGACGCGGAACGACGAATCGAGCCGTGCGGCCCACGCGTCCCACGTGTGGAGCGAGGCGCCGAGGCCGTGGAGCAGCACGATCGCGGGAGCGTCGCGCGGCCCGGTGTCGCGCACGTGGAGGCGCGTGCCGTCGACGAGGCGCATGTCGCCGCCCGACGCGAGGTAGCGCGCCTCGAGCGCGGCGCGCGGCCGGTCCGGGGTGTACGCGGCCGACACCCCGGCGACGAGGAGCGTGGCGAGGGCGACGAGGACGACCTGGCGGCGACGGGGCATGATCGACGACGAACGACGAGGCGCGGGGCGCCGTTTCCCGGCGTCGCCGCTCAGCGGAGCGCCTGGTAGACGAGCGTACGGAACAGCTCCTCGAGCGGGATCTCGGTGCCGTAGGCGTTCGTGTAGACGAGCGCCACGAGCCGCTCCTTCGGGTCGGCCCAGTAGACCGTGCCGAACGCGCCGCCCCACGAGAAGCTCCCCTGCGTGAGCACCGAGCGGTGGTCGTTCGCCGCCGTCTCGAGGCCGAAGCCCAGGCCGAAGGGGACGCCGAGCGTCGGCACCTGGTCGGTGAGCATCAGCTCCACCGTCTTGCGCCCGAGCAGCCGCACGCCGTCGAGCTCCCCGCCGTTCATGACCATGCGCAGGAAGCGCGCGTAGTCGCCGATCGTCCCCGACATCCCCGCCCCGCCGGCGAGGTAGGTCATCGGGCGCGCGGGGAAGTCGGGGTGCAGCGTCCCCTCGGCCTCGTGCGTCGGCACGAGCGTCCCGTCGCGGTCGCGGTGCATGGCGACGAGGCGCGCGCGGCGGTCGGCCGGGAGCGCGAAGAAGCTGTCGGTCATGCCGAGGGGGACGCAGATGCGCTCGCGCACGAAGCGGTCGAGCGGCATCCCGCTCCAGACCTCGACGAGGCGGCCGAGGAGGTCGATCGAGAGCGAGTACCGCCAGCGCTCGCCCGGCTCGTGCCGCAGCGGGAGTCGCGCGAGGGCGCGCATCCGCTCGGCCAGCACGTCGCCCTCGCGCCCGAGCGCGGTGATGCCGGCCTTCGCGTAGATCGCCTTCATCTCGTCGGAGCCGATGTCGGCGTAGTCGAGCCCCGCGCTGTGCGTCATGAGCTGCCGCACCGTCATGCGGCGGCGGGCCGGTCGCGCCGTGTACGACGAGTCGCGCGGCTCGAAGCGCTCGAGCACCGTCATCTTCTCGAACTCCGGGAGGTACGTCGCGACCGGGTCGTCGAGGCGGAACCGGCCCTCCTCCCAGAGCATCATCGCCGCGACGGTGGTGATCGCCTTGGTCTGCGACGCGATGCGGAAGATGTCGTCGCGGCGGAGCGGCGCGCCGGTGGCGAGGTCGCGCGTGCCGTAGGCGGCGTGGTGGACGACGCGCCCGTCGCGCACGACGAGCGTCACCGCCCCCGGAAGCCGCCGCGCCGCGACGAGCGCCGAGAGCGCCGAGTCGATGCGCGCGAGCCGCACCGCGTCGACGCCGGCGTCGGGCGCGCCCTGAGCGGCAAGCGGGGAGAGGGCGGCGCCGACGACGAACGCGGCGACGGCGAGCGGGCGGAGGCGCGACATGGGCGACGGGCGGCGGGGCGAGGGGTGCGGGGCGCGAGCGGCGGGACGATCGCACCGGCGCGCACGCGGTGCCAGCGGTCGTGCGCGATCCGTGACCGGGCGCGCAGGATCAGTCGCGCGGCACCCGGGGTCGCATCGGCGTCGCCACGAGCGCGCGCGTCGCCCGCATCGCGCCGTGCACTCCGTCATCCCGTCCCGCCCGATGCCGTTCCTCGCCCTGCGCCCGCCGTCGCCCGCGATGACGCTCACCGTCCGCCCCTTCACCGCGGCCGACTACGCGCCCTACCGGCGCTGGTACGACGACCCGGTGCTCGACGCGCGCCTCGGGCCGATCGACGACGACTGGCTCGACTGCGTGCTGCGCGAGGTCGACGGGCGGCAGGCCGTGTGCGAGGAGGCGGGGACGATGGTCGCGGTGGCGGGGGTCGTCCTGCCGCGCGACACCGGCGGCTGGGGCGCCGTCAGCGACCTCGCGGTCGATCCCGCACGGCGCGGCATGGGGATCGGGCGACGCGTGCTCCGCGCGCTCCTCGCGCGGCCGGAGCTGGCGTCGGTGACCGAATGGCGCGCGTGGGCCGAGCACGACAACCTCGGCGCGATCGGGGTGCTGCGGGCGGCCGGGTGGCGGCACGTGGGGATCGACGACGGGATGGTGGAGTTCCGGCTCGTGCGCGCGGGCGCCCTCGCCTCCTGAGTCGCCGCCACGCGACCGCCGACGCCCCTCGCCGCGGCCCGGCGCACGCGCGTATCGTGCGTGCATGCCGCGCTCCATGATCCGCCGGTCGGCGATCGCCGCCGCCCTCGCCGGCGCGCCCCTCGCCGCGCAGGCGCCCGCGCCCGCGCCGATCCCCGTCACCGAGTACGTCGCGCGCCGCGACTCGCTCGCCGCGCGCCTCGGCGACGGGCTGCTCGTCGCCTTCGGCGGGCGCCAGCCGGTGGCCGACTTCGGGCCATTCTTCCAGCTCCCCGCGTTCCGCTACCTCACGAACTACCCCGACCCCGACGCCGCGCTGGTGATGCTCGTGCGCGGCGGCCGCGTCGAGCGCGCGACGCTCTTCACGACGCCGATCACGGCGCGCGAGGCGATGTACAACGGCGCGCGCCCCGACTCGGCCGCCGTGGCCGCGACCACGGGGCTCGTGGCGCAGCCCGTCGCGCGGCTCGACGCGACCGTCGACTCGCTCGCGCGCACCGTCGCCACGCTCTGGACGCTCGCCGACTTCGCCGCCTCCGACTTCGCGTGGCGCGACACGCTCACGCGCGGGCAGCTCTACACCCGGGCGCTCGCGGCGCGCCGCCCGTCGCTGCGGGTGCGCGACGCGCACCCGGACGTCTACGCGCTGCGCGCGCGGAAGAGCGCGGCCGAGCTCGCGCTGGTGAAGCACGCGGCCGAGGCGAGCGCGCAGGGGCACCTGGCCGCGATGCGCGTGCCGAACCCGACGCGCGAGTACGAGCTGCAGGCGGCGCTCGAGGCGGAGTTCATGCGGCGCGGTGGCGCGCGCCCCGCCTACGGGAGCATCGTCGGCGGGGCGCTGCGCGGGACGCAGCTCCACTACATGCGAAACCGCGGCGCGATCAAGGCGGGCGACCTCGTCGTCATCGACGCCGCCACCGAGTACGAGGGCTACGCCGCCGACGTGACGCGCACGATCCCGGTCGGCGGGCGCTTCGGCCCCGAGGCGCGCGCGCTCTACCAGGTGGTGCTCGACGCGCAGCTCGCCGCGGAGCGCAACAGCCGGCCGGGGCTGAGCGCGATCGCCGCCCTCGACTCGAGCGTCGCGGTGCGCGCGAAGGGGCTGCTCGCGCTCGGGCTCATCGAGTCGCTCGACGCGCAGCTCGACATGCCGTGGCGCACCGACTGCGTCAACCAGCCGCGCTCGTGCCAGCAGGCGCAGTTCTGGATGATCCATGGGATCAGCCACGGCATCGGCCTCGAGGTGCACGACCCGGCGCAGTTCTACGCGGGCGACCGCACCTTCAAGGTCGGCGACGCCTTCGTGATCGAGCCCGGGCTCTACGTCAGCACGCAGATGCTCGACGCGCTCCCCGACACGCCGCGCAACCGCGCCTTCATCGCGAAGGTGCGGCCCGCGGTCGAGCGCTTCCAGGGGATGGGGGTGCGCATCGAGGACTCGTACATCGTCACCGAGCGCGGCGTCGAGCGGGTCTCGGCCGCGGCACCGCGCACGATCGCCGAGATCGAGGCGGTGATGCGCGAGCGCACGCCGCCGGTGCCCTGAGGACAGGGACCGGCGGCGGCGACGCTCACGGGCGCGCCGCGCTCCCGGTGCGGAACGGGAGCAGCTCCCCCGCCTCGAGCTCGCGCACCATCCGGTCGTCGCCGGTGAGCTCCCAGTGGATCATGCTCACCGGGATCATCCCCGCCCCGTTCACCTCGTCGAAGAGGCGGCGCATCGTGAAGCGCTCGCCGAGCTGTCGCGCGCGTTCGGCGATCACCTCCTCCATCAGTCGCCCGCCCGTCACGTACGCGGCACCGTAGCCCGGCTGGCGCAGGTAGAGGTGCTGCTCGAAGCCGAGGAGCGGGTCGCGCTTCATCCAGCCGCGCGCGGTCCAGTCGACGTGGATGTCGGCGGCCTTCGCCATGTCGAGCCGGTCGTCGTGCGCGTAGAGGTTGCCGAGGCCGCGCGCGGCACGGTTCATCAGCATGATCCAGACGATCTCGCGCGAGCGCGGGCTCCGGTCGTAGAGCCCCATCTGCATCATCCACTCCTCCATCGCGGTCGCCGTCCCCTCGGCGCGGCTCATCCAGACGTTGTAGAGGAGCGGGCCGCGGCGGATCGGGCTCGGGTGCGGCGCGTACCGCATCCGGCCGTTGTCCCACCAGTGCCAGAGGTGCGTCCAGAGCGGGAGCGGGTCGCGATGGTTCGCCTGGAAGAAGAAGTTGCGGCGCTCGGGCGGCGCGTAGCCGTGCATCCGCTCGCGGAGCGCCCGCTCGAACCACGGCTCGACCGTCACCACGTCCTTCTCGCGCAGCCAGCGCAGGTAGTTGGCGATCGACGTGTCCTGCAGCGTGCGGTACTCCTCGGGCGACGCGGCCGGGCGGAGCTCCGGCAGGCCGCGGTTGCGCTGCTCCTCGAGCCTGAGCGACGCGTGCGCACGCGCCAGTTCGCGGCGCGTGACGTTCACCTCGTCCTCCCACGAGAGCGGGACGAGGAGGACGTTGCGCAGGAACCACGAGTACTGCGCACGCCCGATCCCCGAGGGGCCCGTCTTCTTCGGCGCCTCGGCCGCGAGCCACGCCGTGAAGTCGTCGGTCGCGGCCTTCGCGTCGGCGACCGCCGCGGCGAGCGCGCGGTCGCCCCGCACGCGCGGGGCGAGCGTGGCGAGCGCCTCCCCCTGCTCCTCGAAGGCGCGCACGGCACCCGTCCACAGGTCCTTCGCGTTGCCGCCCGCGAGGTTCACTCGCGCCTGCGCCAGCAGCGGGCGCACCGCGCGCAGCCGCGTGGCGAGTTCGGTCGCCTGCGCGCGCGTCAGCGGGGCGACGGTGTCGAGCACCGTGCGCGGCCAGATCGGGTACTGCCAGAGCCGGATCGCGCCGTGGATCACCGGCCCCTCCTCGGCCGGCGTGTCGCTCTCCTCGGTGCGGAGCCAGACGTAGTACGCCGGGTCGCGCGCCCACGGGCGGAGCGTCTCGAGGTGGAACTGCATCCCGCGCATCTCGGCGCGCACGAGGTGCCAGTCGACGCGCTGCGGAATCGTCCACCCGGTGGTGTCGAGCGCGGCGAGGCGCTGCATCCACTGCGTGAGCTCGGCGCGCCGGCGCGCGGTGGTCGCCGGCGAGTGATCGGGGACGCCGTCGACGAACGGCGGCACCTCGAAGCGGCGCCACCCCTCGAAGAGGGTGACGAGGTCGGCGTACGTGGCGCCGCGCGCGGGGGCGGGCGTCGGCTGCGCGGGGAGCGCGACCGCGCCGAGGAGCGCGGCGAGGGCGAGGAGACGGGAGCGCGGCATCGGGCGAGGTGGGCCGGGTCGTGGCGTCGTGCGCGACGCGTGCGGTGAAGCTACGCCGCCCCCCTACCGCGCGCCGCGCTCGCCGCCGGGGGCGCGCACGCCGAGGAAGTGGGCGAACGCCGAGAGCTCGGCGTCGAGGGCGTCCGCGAAGCCACGCTCGCGCGGCGGCGCCCCCGCGACCCAGCCGAGGGCGGGGGCGAGGACGCCGTCATGCACGGCGACCGTCGCCCACCCCGGGATCGTGTCGCGCCAGAGGAGGGGGAGGACGTAGTAGCCGCGCACGCGGCGCGCCGCGGGGACGTAGGCCTCGAAGCGGTACGCCCAGCCGAAGAGCCGCTCGAAGCGCGCGCGGTCCCAGACGAGCGGGTCGAACGGGGCGAGCAGGCGCACCACGTCCGGGGCGGCGCCGACGCGCGCCGGGAGCGGCGCGTCGGCGGGGAGGAACCACGTCGCGCCGTCGGCGTCGAGGCGCGCGAGCCGCGCCTTCGCGCGCGCGAGCGCCGCGCGGCGGCGCGCCGCCCACTGCGGCGCGGCGTGCACGAGCCGATTGGCGAAGTGCGCGAGCGTCGCCGCCGGCAGCGGCCCGTACTGCGCCACGAGGACGTCGAGCATCGCGTCGAGCGCGCGGTCGGGGTCGGCCGCGGGCGCCGACGGCGCGCGCACGGCGTAGGTCCGCGTCCCCCCCTCGCGCCCCGCGACGCGGAGCAGCCCGTGGTAGTGCATCCGGTCGAGGAGCTGCGTCGTCACGCGCGACGCGCCGCCGAACCAGTTGGTCGCGCGGCCGTGCGCGAAGTGCGCGTCGGCCGCGGCGGGGTGCACGGTGCCGCGCTCGCGCACGAAGTCGAGGAGCGCCGCGACGCGCCGCCGCTCCGCGGCCGTGAAGGGGCGACGCGGCGTGCGCGGGTGCATGAGCGCGTGCAGCGCCGGCGTGACGACGCCGTAGTTGACGAAGAAGTCCTCCTCGACGCCGAGCCGGGCGTAGCGCGCCTCGAGCGCCCCGGCGCGGTAGCCGCGCACGCGCTGCCGGAGGATCAGGTCCTGCGCGCGCGCGGGGGCGCGGATCGGGTCCATCTGCACGAAGCCGAGCGCGGCGATCGCGCGCGCGAGCGTCGTCGGGGCGCCGAAGGCGCGTCGCACCGCATGGCGCCGCAGCCGATCGAGCGGCGTGCTCACCGCGGGGCCGCCCCCTCGCGCCGTCGCCGCGTCACGGCACCGGCGCGCGGCGGAACTCGTCGCGCGTGCGCCGGCCGAGCCGGTGCAGGAGGAGCGCCGCGCGCTCGGTCTGGAGCCAGAGGAGCGGGACGTGCACGACCTCGTCGGGGTTGTGCGCCCCGCGCCCGACGGCGCCGAGGCCGTCGAGACCGTCGACGATCGGCGCGACGAAGGAGATGTCGCCCGCGCCGCGCGCCCCGGGGTCGAGCGCCTCGACGCCGCCGTGGCCGAGCGCGCGGCTCGCCGTGTCGTAGGCGGCGAGCACCCTCGCGTTCCCGGGCGTCGGCGACATCGCGGGGTAGCCGTCGCTGAAGGTGATGGTCGCGGTCGTGCCGGGGAGGTGCGCCGCGACGATCTCGAGCATCCGCGCGCGCGTCGCCTCCTTCTGCGCCTCGCTGATGAAGCGCAGGTCGCCCTCGGCCACCGCGCGGCGCGCGACGATGTTGGTCTTCGTCGCCGCGCGGCCGGCGATGGCGACGGTGTCGTACTCGACGTCGGTGCCGCCGAGCGCGATCGCCGCGTTCATCGTGAGGTACTGCTGTCCCGCGAACGCCTGCCGGAAGGCGTCGAGGATGCGCGCGAGCTCGTAGACCGCGCCGTACCCCGCCCCCGCGCCGAAGACGCCGGCGCTGTGCGCCTGGCGCCCCGTCACCTCGACGCGCCACCCGCTCGCCCCGCGTCGCGCGACCGTCGCCGAGGTGCGGCTCCCGCCCTCGAACGCCAGCGCGAGGTCGCTCCGCCGGGCGAGGTCGATCAGCTCGCGGCGCGTGACGTCGAGCGGATCGCCGGGGTGCTCCTCGTCGCCGGTGAAGATGACGGTCACGTCGAGGTCGCGGAGCGCGCCCGTGCGGTGCAGCGCCTTGAGCGCGTAGAGGACGATCACGTCGCCCCCCTTCATGTCGCCCGAGCCGACGCCGCGCGCGAGCGAGTCCTGCCGCGCGAAGGTCGGCCCCGCCGGCTCGACGACGGTGTCGAGGTGGCCGATGAGGAGGAGGCGCGGCGCCCCGGCCCGCCCCCGCTTCTCGGCCACGAGGTGCCCCGCCCGCCCGACGGCGTCGGGGAGCGCGACCCAGCGCGTCGTGAAGCCGAGCGAGTCGAAGGAGGCGCGGAAGACGTCGCCGACGCGGCGCACGCCGGCGAGGTTCAGCGTCGAGCTCGGGATGTCGACGACGCGCTCCAGGTAGGCGACCTGCTCCTCGCGCATCGCCGCGAGCGCGTCGCGGATGCGGCGCTCGACGGGGGTGAGCGTCGGCTGCGCTGGGAGCGCGGCGGCGGCGAGGGCCGTGGCGGCGAGCGCGGTGGCGAGGCGGCGATGCATGGAGACGGGGAAGCCGGGGCGACGGGGGGCGGGAGCCGGGCGGCGCGGCGGGTGGCGCGCGTGAGGATCCTGTCATGCACGCGCACGTGCCGGCAGGTAACGTATCGGCCGCCAGCGCCATCGCTCACCCGCGTCCCTCGGCCCCGCGTTCCCATGCGACAGTCCGTCCGCCTGCGTCGCCTGCTGACGACGCTCCTCGCCGTCGCCGCCACGATCCCGCTCGGCGCGCAGGGGGCGCGCCCCGGCGACGCGTACGTCGGGGTCTGGCGTGCGACGTTTGGCATGGAGCCGTATGCGATGCGCGTCGCACTCGAGGTCAGGCGCGATTCGGTCGGGGAGCTCGCCGGGCGACTGCACGCGGTCGACGCGCCGGGCAACGTCACGCCGATGCGCGTGACGCTCGTCGGCGACTCGATCGTCGCCAGGGCGATCGACGACTCCGTGGCCTTCGCGCTGCGCGGGATCCTGGAGCGCGACACGCTCCGGATCGTGTGGCGCTCGGGAGGACGCAGCGCGACGGTCGAGCTGCCGGGCGAGATGACGCGCGGCCGGCTGGAGGTGGCCCAGCGCCCCCAGCGCCCACGCGCGCCCCTTCCCTACCCCACGCGCGACGTGGTCATCGCCGCCACCGACAGCGCCAGCGGCGCATCGACGCGTCTCGAGGCGACGCTCGCCCTCCCCGCCGGACGCGGGCCGCACCCGGTGCTCGTCCTCGACCCGACGCTCGTGTCGCCCAACTGGGCGAACACCGGGCATCCGATCCTCGAGGTGCTCGCGGACGGCCTCGCGCGTGCCGGGGTCGCGACGCTCCGCCCCGCATCGCCCCCCGACACCGGGGCGGCACGAGGGCCACGCCGGCCCCCCACCGTCGCGGCCGCGCTCGCCCGCTGGCTCGCGAGCGACGAAGCGCCGCGCGAGATCGCGCGCGACCGGATCGGCCTGCTGGGGCATGGCCGTCCCGGGACGCGGGTGGTGGCCATCCAGCGGAAGCGCCCCGCCGTGTCGTTCCTCGTGCTGCTGGGCGTCCCCGCCGCCCGCGGCGACGCGGCGATGATCGCCACGATCGACGCCCTGCTGTCGCAGCTCCCCGTCGAGATGCCGGCTGCGGCGCGCCGGGCGTTCGAGCTCCCGAAGACCGCAGTCCGCCTCATCGCCGGCGCACGCGACACCGCCGACGCCCGCCGGGTCGTCGATTCGCTCGCGCTCGCGGCGACCGACTCGATCCCCGGCCTGCGCGGCGAGCAGGCCGAACGCTTTCGCGCGTCGCTGCGCGGCTACGCGACGCCGGCGACGTTCGCGATGCTCCGTGACGATCCCGCGGCCGAGCTGCGCGGCGCGCGAGGCGACGTCCTGGCGCTCGCCGGGACGCAGGACGGCGAGGTGCCGCCCGAGCTGCACATGCCGCTGCTCAAGGGCGCGCTCGCCGCCGGCGAGGTGACGACCATCGAGGCGGCGGTGCTCCCGGGGCTCAACCACCTCCTCCAGGAGTCGCAGGGCGGGGGCGTGTTCGAGTACGGCCGCATCGAGCAGACCGTCTCCCCGCTCGCGCTGCAGACGATCGCCGACTGGATCAAGCGGCTGCCGCGCGCGCGCGGGCGCTGACGCCCCCGCGCGCCCGGCGCTACGCCACGCGCACCTCGAACGCCGCCGTCCGCACCGCGCCGTCGATGCGGAACTGCACCCAGACGCGGTAGCGCCCCGCCTTCGGGAAGGCGTACGGGAAGGCGAAGCGGCCGGGGAGCCGCTCCGCGTCCATGCCGTGCCCCGCGTGCAGCGTGTCGGCCGCGAGGCGCCGGGCGAGCGCGCCGCGCGCCGTGTCGGCGGCGGTGCGCTCGAGCAGCGCGCGCTGCGCCGCCATGCTCGCCGTCCCCACCGGGTGCAGGTGCACGAAGACGTCGAAGGCGTCGCGCACGACGACCGCGTGCGCCGCCATGCCAAGGTACGGCTCGACGGGACGCTCGGCCCCCGTCGCGTCGCGCAGCACGAACGCCAGCGTCGCCTCCGCCCCCGCGCGGAGCGGCGTCGCCGCACCGGTCCGGGTGAGCGTGCTCCCGTCGGCGAAGCGCACCGTCGCGCCGGTGGGTGCGCCCGTGAACGTCGCGTCGTCGCGATCGGCCACGGGCGTCGCCGGGCCGCCGCCGTCGTGCGCGAACGCCCCCACGAGCGTCTCGGCGTACCCCGTCTCGCGCACCACGTCGGCGAAGACGCGGTAGCGCCCCGGCGGGAGGTCGGGGAGCGCCCCCGCGAAGTGGAGCGAGTCGCGCATCGCGGGGTGGAGGTGCGCCATGGCCCCGAGGTCCTCGCGGATCGCGAAGAGGTGCATCATGCGGCCGTGGTCGGGGATGAGCGGCGAGGCGCGCCGCCGGTGGAGCGTCGCCGTGTCGATCGCGAGCGCGAGCCGTCGTGCCCCACCCTCCGCCCCCACGCTGACCAGTGCGCGCGTGGGTGCGTACACGTTGCGCGCGTACGCCGCCTCCTCGGCGCCCCACCACAGGCGGCCGAGCACGAGGAGCGCGGTGACGATGCCCGCCGCCGCGCCGCGCGCGATCCACCCGCGCCGCCGTCGCGACGCATCGACCGCCACCCCGGGCTCGAGCGTCGCCTCGCTCGAGGCGACGCCGACGAGCGTCACGAAGCCCGCGACCAGCAGCGCGCCGAAGGCCGCGAGGCCGAGCGCGAGGCCGCGATCCATGCCGAGCACGCGCGTCGGCAGCGCGGCGAACGGCACCGCCGCCGTCCCCTCGCCCGCGGCGCCGGCGACCGTCACGCGGATCGAGTAGCTCGTCGGCGCCATGATCCAGAGCTGCCCGCTCCAGAGCGACGAGTCGCCGGCGACGCGCGCGAGCGCGTCGGGCGGCGGCGCGCCGGCGTCGCCGCCGTTCCAGATGTAGGGCGCGGCGACGACGCGCGTGACCCCGCGCCCCTCGGTCACGCGCACGATCACCTCGGCGCGCGCGGGGATCACCGGTGGCGCCTTGACGATCACGCGGACGCCGTACGGCCCCGCGCGTCCCTCGAAGACGGCGTCGGGGCTGCCGACGTGCGCGCTCAGGAGCGTCGCGCCGAGGGCGAGCGTCGCGAACCGGGCGACGCGTCCGGGGAGGTTGCGCATGCGCCGCGGCTTAGCGGCGGACCTGCGCCATCCACCGCCCCCACGCGAGCCCGAGGCGGCTCGAGAGCGCGGCGAGCCCCATCGCGATCGCGAGCCCGCGCGCGAGCTCGACCCCGACCGGCGGGGTACCGATCCCGTTCGTCGCCGAGCGCGGCCCCCAGAACTCGCCGATCCACGGCCCGATGCGCGTGCTGTACGGGAACTCGCCGCCGTTGAGTACCGGCACGCGCGCCGCCGGCGTGAGCATGAACGCCGACCACGGCCACTGCGCCGCCGCGTGGAGCGCCACGAAGGTCACCCCGAGCGCGAGCGCGACGAGCCACGCGTCGCGCCCGCGCGTCCGCTGCAGCACGAGATCGACGCCGAGCGCCGGCACCACCAGCCAGACCGGGAAGTACGGCGGCCACATGTAGGTGCGCGGGTTGTAGATCGGCGCGAGCAGCGGTTCGGCGGGGACGAGGCGGAGCGCGATCCCCATCGCCAGCCACAGCCCCATGTACACGAGCGCCGCAGCCGTCGCCGGCCATCGCAGCCGCCCCGCGGACGCGTAGGCGACCAGCACCACGGGGAAGACCGCGCCCCAGACCTGGTAGTAGAGCGGCGCGTGCTGCTCGTTGGGCCACGAGTACTCAAGCGTCGCGCAGGCGAGGATGAAGCAGAGGATCCCGCCCGAGGCGGCGTACATCCACGCGTCGCGCGTGCGCTGCCGCGCCCCCTGCGCGCGGTTCTGCGCACTCACCGTCAGGCAGATCGCCCCCACGAGGATGCCGAGCATCCCGAGCAGGAGCACCATGTGCGGCGGCGAGACGATCTTGACGTCGAGGCCGTAGGCGGCGTGCCACCAGTCGTCGAAGGGGGCCGAGAGGAGCATCGCGAAGGTGCCCCAGATCGTGATCCACGCGCCGAGCGGGCCGCGGAACCCCCAGAAGCGCACGCTCGCCGCGCGATCGCCCGGGCTCCCCGCGAAGGTGGTGCGCAGCACGACGTAGCCCGACGAGAGCCCCGCGGCGAGCCCGCTCGCGTACTCGAGCATGTGCGGCGGCGACCAGAACGTGTCGCGGCCGACGGTCATGTGCCACGAAATGTCCCAGAGCAGCCCGATGACGATCCCGGCGGCGCTGGCGAGGACGGTCGCGATGTAGGCCGTCGACGTCGCGACGTCGGCGCGCGTGGGGGCGACGGTGGCCGACGTCGCCGCCGGCGCGGGGGCGAGCCCCGGCTCGAGTGTCGTGCTCATGGCTCCTCCGCGGTCGCACCGGCGAGCGGGCCGGCGATGGGCGAAAGGTCGGCGCGGCCCGCGCGGGCCGCAATCGCGGGCCCGGCCCCAGGCCGGGGCGGCGGCACGGCCGCTGCACCGTGGCGCCGCGACCATCACCACGGGGCGACGGATGCGGCAGCGCGAGGTGCAGGACGACGATGGGACCCGCTGGAGCTGCGTGCAGGCGCTCGCGGGGCTCGGCGAGGGGGCGGCCGCCGAGGCGGGGGCGGCGCAGCTCGCCGACGGCGACGGGCGCGTCCCGGTGGTCTGCACGCCGAGCGGCGGGGCGCAGAGCGTGCGCGCGATGCTCGATCCCGACTGGGCCGAGGCGCTCGACGACGACGCGCTGCGCGCGGCGATCGCGGGGGCGCGGCGGGAGGGGTGACCCCGCCGGCGCCCCGCGCGGTCGCCCGCGCTACGTCTGCTGCCGCGGCGTCGGGATCGCGGGGCGCACCTTGATCAGCGTGTCGCCGTTGGTGCGGATCAGGTCCTGGATCAGGTCGACCTGCGAGCGGCCGAAGGCGTTGATCGGGACCCAGTTGTCGTGCTTCGGGCTCTCGACGTTGACGTCGCCGTTGCGCCGGATGGTGAGCAGCACCTTGACCCCGTCGCGCGTGGGGTCGATGCGGCGCCCGCCGGCCATGCTGCGCACGGCGACGCGGAGGAAGGTGCCGTCCTTGAAGTCGAAGCTGGCGAGGAGCTTCCCCGAGGCGGCGTCGCGCACGGCGAGGCCGCGGTCGGGGGTGTCCTTCACCTCGACCCACCGGCTCTCGACGATCGGCGTCAGCGCGGGGCGCGCCCGCTTGGCCTCGCGCGTGAGCCCGCCCCAGACCGCGAGCGCGAAGCCGGTGAGCGCGAGCGCCGCGACCATCCGCCCGATCGGCTTGGGCATCGTGAGCGGGGCCGCGTCGCGGCGCGCCCCCGGTTCCGGTTCGAAGTAGACCGAGGGGTTGGTCATGCCATCGCCTCCTGCGGGCGCGGCGTCGGCGCCGGCGCCGTGCCCGCCACCGTCGCCGGGAGCGGGGCGTCCTGCTCGGCCAGCACCGCCTCGCGCAGCGCGGCGGCCGCCGCCTCGACGTCGGCGAGCCCGATGAGCATCGGCACCGGCTGCCTGAACTCGAGCGTGCGCGCGTGCGGCCAGAGCGCGAGCCAGGCGATCTTGAACGCCGGCAGCAGCGTGAGCGCGATCGCCCCCGAGCCGTCGGCGTAGCGCGCCACGTCGGCGCTCGCGACGACCTTGAGCGGGACGTTGATGCTCATGTCGATCGCGATCCCGACCTGCAGCACGACGCGCCGGTCGGTGATGACGTACGTGGTGCAGCGCGCGTGCAGGTAGGCGAAGCTCCACAGCATCCCGAGCGTCACCGCCACGAGGAGGACCGGGAGGACGAGCACGCGCGCGAGGTCGGCGCCCGAGAGCTCGCCGAGCGCCGTGACGACGCTCAGCGCGACCAGGGCGGCCAGGTACAGCGAGACCGCCCGCACGCGGAGCACGTGCCGGGCGATGAGCCCGGCGCGCGGCTTCCCCTTCCAGCGGATGCGCTCCCCGGCGGGGAGCGCCTCGCCGATCCCCTCGAGATACTGCGGCGACGACTGGGTCACGTCAGATCCACGGCTCCTGGCGGTGCGGGAGGGCGTAGAGGTGCCCGCCGGCGTAGTACGCCATGATCTTGTCCTCCTCGAGCCGCGTGATGGTCGTCGGCGCCTTGGTGGTCGGCACCTGCGCGAACTGCGCGGCGGTGATGCTCTTCACGAGGAGGCGGTCGCACCCCCACAGGCCGAAGTTCGGCCACTGGACGTAGCCGTACGGCAGGAGGCGGCGCGCCTCGCTCCCCGTCAGCTGCACCTCGTAGTACGCGATGCTCGGCTCCGAGCGGTTGACCCAGAGGTCGACCACGGTGCCGGCGACCTTGCCGTCGCAGCCGATCACCGGCATGCCGCGCGGATCGGGGTCGCGCTTCTCGACCGACCACCCCGAGAGCGCGCTCATGGGGACGATCTTCGGCTCGCCGTAGACGGTGAGGTCGGGGACGTCGGCGCGCATCGCGTAGGCCGCGGGGCCGACGCCGTCGACCATCGGGTTCCCCGTCGGGACGAGCGGGGCGCCCGGGTTCGGGTTGAGCTTGCGCGCCTTCAGTGCGTACTCGGCCATCAGTGGTCCCCTCCGTGCGGGTCGTGACCGGGATAGTGGTTGTCCACGTGCCTGTAGACCTTGCGCGTGCGCGGCGGCTTCGGCCACCCCTCCCGCGGGCCCTGCCAGCTCTCGAGGGGGTAGCCCTCGCGCTTGTCCTCGCGGCGGAGGTAGAAGACGAGTCCCGCGAAGAAGATCCAGAACGCGTACAGCGCGATCTGGGCGCCGTCGATGTACTCCACGGATGGCTCCTTGGGCGATGGGAACGGGGGGAACGGACGACTGCGGGGGAGGGTCAGCCGAGATACTCCGCCATGCCGAACGACGGCTGGGCCCGCGCCGGATCCACCGCCTTGCGGGCGAGGAGCGGGACGAGGGCGACGGCCGTCAGGACGAGGATGGCGATCTCGAGGAGGTAGACGACGTCGTAGGGGACGACCTTCGGCATGCCGTACGAGGGGAAGGTGCCGCGGGCGATCATCGCCGCGACGCCGTCCTTGATCACGCCGCTGAAGGCGAGGGCGAGCCCCTCGCCGGTGGCGAAGACCGCCCCCCAGGCGCCGAGCGCCATCCCCTGCGCCTTCTCGTCGCGGAGCCCCATGGCGTAGCTCAGCGTGCCGAGGCCGAAGAGCGCCTCGCCGAAGCCGATGCCGAAGGCGCCGATGCGGAAGACGCCGGGGAGCGACTGGTACGAACTGAGGGTGACGAGGGCGAAGGCGACGACGCCGACGCCCACGCCGACGAGCGAGACGCGGATCGGGTCCCACCCGCGCTCCATGAGCCGGGCGCCGAGCACGAACGAGAGCACGGCGCCGATCGCCATGATCCCGGTGAGCGAGGTCGTCTCCGAGACCGAGAGGCCGAGGACCTCGCCGCCGTACGGCTCGAGGAGGACGTCCTGAAGGTTGAACGCCATGAAGCCGAAGAAGACCGCCGTGAGGAGCTTGACGACGGGCCCCGAGTCGACGAAGCGGAGCCACGACTCCATGAAGATCGGGCGCCGCTCCCCCTTCTTCCACTCGGTGAACTCGGCGCTCCGCGCCTCCTGCTTCCAGAGCGAGACGAAGCTGATGACGACCGTCAGCGCCGCGCACGACTGGATGACCTGGATCAGCTTGATCGGCTCGTAGTCGCGGAGCGCCGCCCCGAAGAGGAAGGCGGCGAGGACCGTGCCGACGAGGAGCATCACGTACATGAGCGCGACCACGCGCGGCCGCTTCTCGGGCGTGGCGAGGTCGCCGGCGAGCGCGAGCCCGGCGGTCTGGATCGTGTGCGCGCCGCCGCCGGCGAGGGCGAAGGCGAGCCCCGAGGCCCCGATGCCGACGAGGTGGCCGTACGAGTAGACCGAGTCCTGCATGACGAGCAGGGCGAACGGCATGATCGCCAACCCGCCGAACTGGAGCAGCGTCCCGAACCAGAGGTACGGCACCCGGCGCCAGCCGAGCACCGAGCGGTGGTTGTCGCTCTCGAAGCCGATGAGCGCGCGGAACGGCGCGACCAGGAGCGGGATCGCGATGAAGATCGCGACCAGCGACGCCGGCACGCCCAGCTCCACGATCATCACGCGGTTGAGCGTCCCGATGAACAGCGTCTGCACCATGCCGACGCTGATCTGGAAGAGCGACAGCCGCAGGAAGCGCGAGAACGGGACGTCCGTGGTGCCGATGTCGGCGAACGGCAGCCACGACGACGGGAGCGTCGCGATGCGCTTCCGCATCGCGTCGCCCATCGACGGCGGCCGGGTCCGGGTGGCGGGAGGGGTCACGGGGCGGCCCGGCGCCTCACCACACCGGCTGCATGCGCACGTCGGCCGGGACGGTGTTGTCCTTGACCGGCGTGAGGAAGAGCCCGACGAACGTCGCCGCGATCTTCAGCTTGGTCAGCACCCCGCCCTTCCCCTCGGCCAGCTGCTTGTTGAGCTGGTACATCCGCTCGAACTTCGCCCAGATCGCCGGGTTCTCGAGGTCGATCTCGATCGGGAAGACCTGCTTGCTGATCGTGCTCGTGAGCTTGATCACCGTGCGGTCGTACCAGTCGACGTCGAGCCCCATGTAGCCGAAGAAGTCGCGGCGCAGGTGGTCGCGCACGTACATCGTGCTGAAGACCGCCAGCAGGAAGAACCGGATCCAGTACTTGTTGAGCCCCCGCGTCGTCTCGGGGTTCGCGCGCATCAGCAGCGCGAACGCCTCGCCGTGCCGGAACTCGTCGTGGCACCAGTTCTCGAACCACTTGAAGATCGGGTGGAACCGCTTGTCCGGGTTCTTCTCGAAGTGGCGGAAGATCGTGATGTAGCGCGCGTACCCGATCTTCTCCGACAGGTACGTCGCGTAGTAGATGTACTTCGGCTTGAAGAACGTGTACTTCTTGGCCTTCGTCAGGAAGCCGAGGTCGACCTGGACGTTGAAGTCGTTCAGGACGTGGTTGATGAACCCCGCGTGGCGCCCCTCGTCGCGGCTCATCACCCCGAACAGGTCGCGCACGTCCTGGTTCCGGCACCGCTTCTTGATCTCGGCGTACAGGATGCACCCCGAGAACTCCGCCGTCACCGACGACGTCAGGAACTCGATGAACTCGCGCCGGAGCCGCGGGTCCATCTTCTCCCAGTCGCCGTCGAACTCGGCGTTCCGCTTGAAGTGGTCCTTGTTCGGGTCCGAGCGGAACTCGGCGATCAGCGCGTCCCACTGCTCGCGCACGCTCTCGACCGAGATCCGGTTCATCTCGTCGAAGTCGGTCGTGTAGAAGCGCGGGTTCAGCGTGGCGTTCTCGAGCGCCTTCGCCGTCGTCTCGTTGGGCGCCTTCGGCGCCGTCGTCGCGGTGGCCGAGTACTGCTCGGCGTCGCGCTGCAGCTGGTACATGCGGGTCAGCCCTCGAAGCCCACTTCGTACATCTCGGTGATGTAGGTGCGTCCCACGACGCGCTCCCACAGGCGGCGCGGCAGCGAGGCCTTCTGCACCGTCGCCGTCGCCTCGAGCGTCCGCACCTCGTCGATCGCGATCCGGTCCGGCGCGCCGTGGACCAGCACCACGTCCCCCTCGTCCACCTCGACCCCGCGCAGGTCGACGTGCGCGTGGAAGTGCTGGTGCGTGTTCTCGAGGTCGATCGTGCACGGCACCTCGACCGTCTTCCGCATCAGGAACCAGGCGACGAGCCCCGTCGCCGCCACCGCCAGCACCACCCACGTCATCGCGACTTCCTCCCCAGGGTTCCCAGCCCGTAGCCCATGATCGCCCCCACCGCCACCCGTGCGCCGACGCTCACGCCGCGCCGCCGGCGCGCCGCACCAGCTCCAGCGCCTGGCTCTTGTAGAAGCCCCGCGAGACGCGCCGCGTCCGCCCGAGCCCCCACCCCGAGAGCCGGGGGTCCTTCGTCACCGCCACCCGCAGCAGCCCCGCGTGCACCGGCACGATCCGCGGCGCCCGGTCCGACTGCGGGAAGAGCCGCCCGATCGCCTGCAAGCTACCGAGCACGGGCGTCCAGGGGGCATGGGTCACGAGGATCGTCCCCCGGGTCCGCGCCGCCAGGACCGCGTAGGCGTTCACCATGTCCCACGGCTGGTAGTGGATCAGCGAGTCCATCGCCACCACGTGGTCGAAGGTGCCCAGCGCGGGGTCGAGCATGTCCCCGGCCCGCCAGTCGATCGTCCCGCGGCTGAATCTGCCCTCGGCGCGCTCCGCGGCCAGCCCGACCAGCGTCGGCGAGAGGTCGATCGCCACCACCTCGGCCCCGCGATTCGCCAGCTCCACGGCCAGCAGCCCCGTCCCGCAGCCGGCGTCCAGCACCCGCCGCCCGGTCAGGTCGGCCGGCAGCCACCCGGCGAGCGTCCCGAGCATCTCGGCCCGCCCGGCCCGCACCGTCGCCCGGATCCCGCTCACCTTCTCGTCGGAGGTGAGCTTCGCCCACGCCGTCGCCGCGGTGCGATCGAAGTACTCGGTGAGCCACGCCCGGCGATCCGCGTAGCTGCGGCTCGCCACCGGCGCCGGCTCCCCCGTCACGGCCGTCATCTCAGTCGTACCCCAGCAGGTCGAAGATCTCGCGATCGCGCAGCGGCTCGACGAGCAGCGGCGGCACCCCGTCGAGCAGCCGCTGGGCCGCCCGCAGGTACTCGTCCTGCACCGCCTTCACCTCGGGATCGCTCGCGTCCATCTCGAACATCGTGCACTTCTTCAGCCGGCTCCGCCGGATCGCGTCAAGGTCGGGGAACCGGGCCGTGGTGGTCAACCCCACCCGCTCGTTGAACCGGTCGATCTGGTCGGTCTCCCGGCTCCGGTTGGCGATCACGCCGCCGACCCGCACCTGGTAGTTCTTGCTCTTCGCGAGGATCGCCGCGACGATGCGGTTCATCGCGAAGATCGAGTCGAAGTCGTTCGCCGTCACGATCATCGCCCGGTGCGCGTGCTGCAGCGGCGCCGCGAAGCCGCCGCACACGACGTCGCCCAGCACGTCGAAGATCACGACGTCGGTCTCCTCGAGCAGGTGGTGCTCCTTGAGGAGCTTCACCGTCTGCCCGACCACGTAGCCGCCGCACCCCGTCCCCGCCGGCGGCCCCCCGGCCTCGACGCACATCACCCCGTTGTAGCCGGGGAAGACGAAGTCCTCGGGGCGCAGCTCCTCCGAGTGGAAGTCGACCCCCTCGAGGATGTCGATCACCGTCGGCACCATGCTCTTCGTGAGCGTGAACGTGGAGTCGTGCTTCGGGTCGCAGCCGATCTGCAGCACGCGCTTGCCGAGGTGGCTGAACGCGGCCGAGAGGTTGCTCGAGGTCGTGCTCTTGCCGATCCCCCCCTTGCCGTAGACGGCGATCACGAGGGCGCCTGTGATCTTGTCGGCCGGGTCGAGGTGGACCTGCAGCGAGCCGTCGCCGTCGGCGCGGCTCGGGAGCACGGGGAGTCGGGTCGAGGTCATCGGAGGAAGGGGCCGTTCGGTGGGGGAGCCGTTCGGGGTCGTGCCCCCGCGCGCCGGGGGGAGCGTCGCGCGGGGGTTCGTGCGCAGGGCCGTCGCCTACCGGGCGACCACCCCTTCGAGCCGGTCCTCGAGGTCGGCCGCCGCGTCGCGCAGCGCCTGCAGCGTCGCCGCGTCGGGCGACCAGTAGCCGCGGTCGGTGGCCTCGAGGAGCTTGGTCGCGATCCCGGCCGCCGCGTCGGGGTTGAGCGCCGCGAGCCGGTCCCGCATCTCCTGGTCGAGCACGAAGGTCTGCGCCGCCTCGCCGTAGACCCACTGGGGGACGGCGCCCGCCGTCGCGCTCCACCCGAAGGTGGTCCCCACGTGGCCGGCGATGTTCCGCACCCCTTCGTATCCGTGGGCCAGCTGCCCCTCGTACCACTTGGGGTTGAGCAGGCGCGTCCGGCTCTCGAGCGTCACCTGCTCCTCGAGCGTCCGGATCTTCCCGTCCTTGCCGGTGTGGTCGCCCATGTAGACCGCGACCTTCTTCCCCTGCGTCGCCTCGATCACGCGGTTCATCCCGCCGAGCGATTCGACGTACTGGTCGATGTCGGTCGCGCCCAGCTCCACCGAGTCGACGTTCTGGAAGCTGAGCGACGCGGTGCCGAGCGCGCGCTTCATCATCGCCTGCCCCGCGCGCGCCTTGCCGTCGACGCCGTAGGCGAAGCCCTTGCGCTGCACGAAGAGGTCGGCGAGCTCGTTCTCGTCCTGCCAGCGCCCGGTCTCGATGAGGAGGTTCACGTTCGAGCCGTAGGCCCCCTCCTGGTTCCCGAACACCCGCAGCGCCGCCTCGGCCATGTCGCACCCGGTCTCGCGCATCGTCGCCAGCGCGTGCTTGCGGACGTAGTTGAGCTCCTCGGGCTCGTCGGCCTGCGCGCAGAGGAGCGCCGCCTCGGCCAGCAGCTTCACCTGCAGCGGGAGCAGGTCGCGGAAGATCCCCGAGAGCGACGCGACCACGTCGATGCGCGGCCGCTTCAGCACGTCGAGCGGGACGAGGCGCGCGCCGCAGAGGCGCCCGACGCCGTCGAAGCGCGGCACCGCCCCCATGAGCGCGAGCACCTGCGCGAGCTGCGTCCCCTCGCTCTTCATGTTGTCCGTCCCCCAGAGCACGAACGCGACCGTCTCGGGGTACGGGTTGCCGTCGGCCATGTGGCGCTGCACCAGCTGCTCGGCGCGCGCCGCGCCCTCCTTCATCGCGAAGGCGCTCGGCACGCGGTACGGATCGAAGCCGTAGAGGTTGCGCCCTGTCGGCAGCACGACCGGCGAGCGCACCAGGTCGCCCGCGGGCGACGCCGGCACGTAGCCGCCGTCGAGCGCCTTGAGGATCCCCGCCGTCTCGCCGTCCATCGCCAGCAGCCGGTCGAGCTTCGCGAGCCCCTCGAGCGTCGGGCGCAGCGGCGCCGCGTCGAGCCCCATGTCGCGCGCCACCGCGCACGCCGCCTCTACGTCGCCCGACTCGACGACCGCCGTCACCAGCGCGCGCACCGCCTGCTCCGCCTCGGCCTCGCCCATCGGGCGCCGCGCCGCGGCGCGCACCGACTCGCCGAAGGGCGGGATCTCGACGTCGGGGCGCCCGACGCTCGCCATCGCGAGCAGCGTCTCGACCCGCTCGCCCGCCTCGGGGGGCTTGCCCACCACGTGCAGCCCGACGGCGATGAAGCTCTGCTCGACCTCGAGGAGCTGCTGGCGCACCCGCTCGACGACGGCGTTCGCCCCGTCGAGCGTCCACGCCGGCTCGGCCTTCGCCAGCTCGACGGCCACCGCCTGCTCCTGGATCGTCGGCAGGAGCGACGGGCGCTCGGCCGAGTCGTCGGGGAGCTGGCGCCACCGCTCGATCGTCGCCTTGAGGTCGGCGAGCCCCTTGTAGAGCCCCGACGTCGCGAGCGACGGCGTGAGGTAGCTGATCAGCGTCGTCGCCCCGCCGCGGCGCTTGGCGAGCGTCCCCTCCGACGAGTTGTTGCTCGCGTAGAGGTAGACGTTCGGCAGGTCGCGGATCAGGCGGTCGGGCCAGCAGGTCTCGGTGAGCCCCGCCTGCTTGCCGGGCATGAACTCGAGCGCGCCGTGCGTGCCGAAGTGCAGCACGACGTCGGCCTTCCAGTCGCTCTTGAGCCACTCGTAGAAGGCGCTGAAGGCGTGCGTCGGGGCGAAGTTCCCCTCGAACAGGAGGCGCATCGGGTCGCCCTCCCAGCCGAAGCTGGGCTGCACGCCGACGAAGACGTTCCCGAGCTCGACGCCCATCACCTGGATGCCGCGCGAGTCGGCGAGCTGCTTCCCCGGCGCCGCTCCCCAGGTCCGCTCGATCTCCGGGAGCCACTTCTCGCGCCGCAGGTGCACGTCGGTCGGCACGTGCGTGAAGACGTTGGCGGGGGCGCCGTACCGCTCGCGGTTCCCCTGCGTCACCATCTCGCGCAGCGCGTCGACGCTCTCCGGCACCGTGACCGTGTACCCCTCGGCCTTCATGGCGAGGAGGACGCGATGGAGCGAGGCGAGGCAGTCGAGGTAGGCCGCCGAGCCGGTGTTGCCCGCGTTGGGCGGGAAGTTGAACAGCACGCAGGCGACGCGGCGCCGGGCCTTGGGCGTCCGCCTGTTGCGGACGACCATCGCCACGCGGTCGGCCATCGTGTCGATCCGCTCCTGGATCGGCACCGACTCGCCCTGCTCGACCCCCTTGGCCTGCGCGCTCTTCCCGGCGAAGACCGTCGGGCCGATGGCGCCGTCGAGCTCGGGGATCGCGACCTGCAGCGTCGCCTGCAGCGGGTTGAGCCCGCGCGGGTCCTTGCGCCACTCGTCGGTGCTCTGGAACTCGAGCGTCTGCAGGCAGAAGTACGGGACGTCGAGGCCGCCCAGCACCATCTGCGCGGCGCACGAGTCGTTGTAGGCGGGGCCGCCGACGAGCGAGAAGCCGGTGAGGTTCACCACCGCGTCGACCTGCGCGCCGCCCCCGGCGCGCGCGAAGTAGCGGTCCATCGCCGGGCGTGCGTCGAGCGCGCTCGCGAAGGCCGGGATCGTGCGCAGCCCGCGCGCCTCGAAGGCCCGCACCACGGCGGTGTAGTGCGCGACGTTGTTCGCGAGCAGGTAGCTCCGCCCGAGGAGGATCCCCACCGTCCCCGCCGCCCCGGCCGCGGGGAGCCGGCGCGCGTCCTCGGTGATCCCGAGGTCGGCGCGCACGTCGGGGTGCCAGAGCCCCACCTCCGGGTACTGCTTCGGCGGCGCGGCGTCGACCGCCTTGCGGAGCGGCTTGCGCGGCCCGTCGGCGTACTTCTGGACGTGGAGCCGGACGAGGTTCGCGATGTTCTCGCTCGTCCCCGCGAGCCAGTACTGGATGCTGAGCAGGTAGACGCGCACGTCCTGCGCCGGCCCCGGGACGAACTTGAGGATCCCCGGGAGCGCGCGCAGCGCCGTCATCTGGCGCTCGCCGCTCGAGCGGCCGTCGGTCTTGCTCCCGCGCAGCTTCTTCAGGATGCCGAGGGGCGACCACGGCTTCGGCTCCTTCGCCTCGGCCCCCCCCATGTCGAACTTGCCGAGCCGCGTCATGCGCACCAGCTCGGGCGCGGAGACGGCGACGAGGATGCTGTCGACCTTCTCGCGGATCTCGAGCAGCACGTCGCGCAGCGCGCGGACCTGCTCGTCCTGGAAGCACTGCGTCACCGCGACGATGTGCGCGCTCCGCAGGTCGGCGTGGCACTGCGCGAGCAGCGCCGGGTTCTCCGGCCAGTCGGCGGCGACGTGGATCTTGAGCTCGAGCGACGGGAGCTGGGGCGCCAGCATCGCCACCGCCTCGTCGATCGCGCCGGCGAGGTGCGAGTCGAGCGTGACGATGACGAACTTCAGCGGCGGCAGCGACTCACCGGCCATAGTGCGCCTTGGCCTCGTACAGGGTGTCCACGGTGATCTCGGCGATGCCGTGCGATGCGGCGTACGCCTCGGTGTTGCGGCGGGCCTTGCCGCGGACGAAGAACGGGATCTTGCGGAGCTCGCGTTCCCCGTCGGCGGTCCAGACGGGAGCGACGGTGGCGGTGGCCGCGGCGCCCGGCGCGGCGGCCCCCGCGGCGACGCGCGCGAGGTCGATCTCGCCCGTGTCGCCCGAGGTGTCGGCGAGCGCGTCGCCGTGCACCGGCGGCGCCGCCTCGGTCTCGACGGCGGGGGGCGCCGCCGGCGCGGGGGCCGGGGCGCGCGCGCCGCCGTGCCCCGACGTCGCGAGGTGGCTGGCCACCGCGCCGTCGTGGAACTCGAAGTCCTCGCGGAACATCTGCAGCAGGTGCTCCTCGAGCCCCATCACGAGCGGGTGCACCCACGTGTCGAAGAGGACGTTCGCCCCCTCGAAGCCGTAGACGGGGCTGTAGCGCGCCGGCACGTCCTGCACGTGGATCGGGACGCTGATCACCGCGCACGCGACCCCGAGGCGCTTGGCGATGTGGCGCTCCATCTGCGTGCCGAGCACCAGCTCCGGCGCCGCCGCGGCGATCGCCCGCTCGACCTCGAGGTAGTCGTCGGTGATCAGCGCCTCGACGCCGTATCCCTTCGCCGCCTCGCGCACGTCGCGCGCGAACTCGCGGGCGTAGGTGCCGAGCCCCACGACGGTGAAGCCCATCTCCTCCTTCGCGATCCGCGCCGCGGCGATCGCGTGGGTCGCGTCGGCGAAGATGAAGACGCGCTTGCCCGTGAGGTACGTGCTGTCGACCGAGCGCGAGTACCACGGGAGTCGCGACCGGCTCGCCGCGAGCGCGCTCATCCCCGGCACCTCCTGCCCCAGCACCGGCGTCGCGTCGACGCCCGCGAGCTGCGCCACCTCGCGCACGAAGTCGCGCGTCGCGCCCACGCCCATGGGGATCGTCCTCGTGTACGGCATCCCGAAGGCGCGCTGCATCCACGCCGCCGTGGTGCGCGAGACCTCGGGGTAGAGGTCGACGTTGAAGTCGGCGTCGGGGAGGCGGCGGATGTCGTCGACCGTGGCGCGGAAGGGGACGACGGCGTTGACCTCGATCCCGAGCTCGCCCAGGAGGCGCGTGATCTCGGTGACGTCGTCGCGGCAGCGGAAGCCGAGGACGGTCGCGCCGAGGAGGTTGGCGCGCGGGCGGCGCCCGGGCTCGCGCGGCGCCCGCGCCGCGCCGGGAGCCGGGACGCGGTCGGCGAGGAGCGCCTTCACCAGGTGGTACAGCGTCTCCGCCGCCCCCCAGTTCTCCTTCTTGCTGTAGGCCGGGAGCTCGAGCGGGACCACCGGGATCGGGAGCCCCGCCCCGACGCCCAGCGCCCCCGCCTGGTCCTGGATCAGCTCCGCGGTGCAGCTCTCGCCGACCAGCATCGCGCGCGGCTGGAAGCGCTCGTACGCCTCGCGCACCGCCGTCGTCACGAGCCCCGCGGTGTCGCCGCCCAGGTCGCGCGCCTGGAACGTGGTGTAGGTCACCGGCGGGCGCGCGTCCTGCCGCTCGATCATCGTGAAGAGCAGGTCGGCGTACGTGTCGCCCTGCGGCGCGTGGAGCACGTAGTGCACGTCGCGGAGCGAGGTGGCGATCCGCATCGCCCCCACGTGCGGCGGCCCCTCGTACGTCCAGAGCGTCAGCTGCATCGTCGTGCGCCTCCGGTCAGACGGTCAGGCGCTCGCGCCGCTCGAGCGGGCGGGCGAAGATCTCGGCGAGGTCGGCCGCCTGGTCGTAGCCGTGGATCGGCGTGAAGACCAGCTCGATCGACCACTTGGTCGTGATGCCGTCGCGCTCGAGCGGGTTGGCGAGGCCGAGCCCGCAGACGACGAGGTCGGGGCGCGCCGCGTGCACGCGGTCGAGCTGCTTCTCGACGTCCTGCCCCTCGCTCAGTACCGTCGTGGCGGGGAGGAGCGGGAGCTCCGCGCCGACCATCGTGCGGTCGAGGTACGGCGTGCCGACCTCGGTGAGCGTCATCCCGAGCTCGCGGTGGAGGAAGCGCGCGAGCGGGATCTCGAGCTGCGAGTCGGGCATCATGAACAGCCGCTTGCCGGCGAGCCGCTCGCGGTAGCGCGCGAGCGCCTTCTCGGCGCGCGCCTGCAGCGGCGCGGTGACCTGCCGGAAGGTCTCGGCGTTCACGCTCCACTCGGCCGCGGCGGCCGCGAGCCACTGCGTCGTCCCCTCGGCGCCGAACGGGTAGGGCGCCGCGAGCACCGTCGCCCCGCGCGCCTGCAGCGCGCGCACCGTCTCGCCGTTGAACGGCTGCGCGAGGAGGAGGCGCGTGTTCGGCCCCACCGGCGGGAGGTCGGCCGCGCGGCGCGCCGGGAAGAAGCGGACCGGGCCGATGCCGAGCGCGGCGAAGAGCCGCTGGAACTGGTCCTCGACGACGTCGGCGACGCAGCCGACGACCATCAGCTCCTTCGCGTCGGTGGCGGGGAGCACCGGGACCATGCACTTGAGCGCGTTGTCCTCGCCCTGCGTGAAGGTCGTCTCGATGCCGGAGCCCGAGTAGTTGAGCACCCGCACCGAGGGGAGGAGCCGCGCGTTGAGCCGCTCCGCCGCCTTCGCGAGGTCGAGCTTGATCACCTCCGACGGGCACGAGCCGACGAGGAAGAGCGTGCGGATCTCGGGGCGCCGCTCGAGGAGCGTGGTGCAGACGCGGTCGAGCTCCTCGTTGCAGTCGGCCATGCCGGCGAGGTCGCGGTCGGTGAGGATCGCGGTGCCGAAGCGCGGCTCGGCGAAGATCATCACCCCCGCCGCGCTCTGGATCAGGTGCGCGCAGGTGCGCGACCCGACGACGAGGAAGAAGGCGTCCTGCAGCCGCCGGTGCAGCCAGACGATCCCCGTCAGGCCGCAGAAGACCTCGCGCTGTCCCCGTTCCTTGAGCACCGGCACGTCCGCGCAGCCACCGGCGGTGGGGAGCGGGACGACCGGCAGGGGGGTGCTCATGCGCCCTCTCTCACCCGGTGGTGGCCGCCGCGGCCTTCGCCTGCTCCTCGGCCTCGAGGAGCCGCGCGGCGCGCAGCTTGAGGATCCATTGCGTGGCGTTGATCACGTACGCGACGTACGCCGCCAGCGTGACGTACATCAGGAAGCGGTCATCCATGCTGGTGAAGAGCCCGTACAGGTACCAGCAGTGGAAGAAGATCACGAGGAACGAGAAGACGTCCTCCCAGAAGAAGGGCTCGGCGAAGAGCCAGACGTCGAAGACGACCTTCTCCCAGATCGACCCGGTGACCATGATCGTGAAGAGCAGGATCGTCTTCACGATGATGCTGACGTGGGCGGCCTGCACCCCCTCGCCGGTGGCGAGGAAGCGGAGGACGAGGACGAGCGAGACGGCGAAGACGAGGAACTGGACCGGGGCGAGGATCCCCTGGACCAGCGTCCACTTGGTCGCGTTGCGCCGGGCGCGCTGCTCCGGCGTGTAGAGGGGCTTCCGGACCTTGCCGGTCCGGGTGCGCCCGACCTTCCCCGCCTGTTCGACCCCGACCCCCGTGGCCATCGTCGCGCGTCCTCCGGTTCGCGTCCAGAGGGACGGTCACCTACCCGCGCCCATGTGTCAAGCGCGCCTGACGTATCGACAGGTTGACGGTCGGCGCCTCCGGACACACTCTTTCCGACGGGGCGCCCCCGACGATCTCGTGGGGCACCGCCCGGGGCCCCCGGCCCGGGCGGCCGGCGCCTCGACTCCCCGCTCTCCCCTACCCATTGGAGGCCTGTTGTCGGGCTCCGTGGACAATCCGGTCGTCGCGGCGCAGTGCGGCGGGCGCGGCCCGGTCGGGCGCGCCATGCGCGATGCGCTCCTCCCGCAGCTCGTCGCCCGGTCGCGCCATCAGGGCGGCGCCGACGGCGGGCGCCCGATCCTCAACACCGACGTCGCGCGCTTCGTCCGCGACGCGCTGGCGCACGACGAGGAGCGGCTCGGGGCGCGGGTGGCCGAGTTCCTCGAGGCGGGGATCCCGGTCGAGCGCCTCTGCCTCGACCTCTTCGCCCCGGCCGCCGCGCGCCTCGGCGAGCTCTGGGAGCACGACGAGACCGACTTCGTCGAGGTGACGCTCGCCGTGGGACGGATCCAGCGCGTCGTCCGCGACTTGGCGCGTGCGCTCCCCGGCCCCTCGCCCGCCTTCGACGGCGGGCAGGTCTTCCTCGGCGGGCTCCCCGACGAACAGCACTCGCTCGGTCTCGCCATGGTGGCCGAGTTCTTCGTGCAGGACGGCTGGGGGGTCACCGTCGGCCCGCCGCTCGGGCTCGAGGAGCTGGAGCAGGCGGTCGCCGCCCGGTGGTACGACGTGGTCGGCCTCGCCAGCGCCCTGCAGGAGCGGGCGCCCCGCATCGCCGACGCCATCGCCGCCGTCCGGCGCCGGTCGTCGAACCCGGACATCGTGGTGATCGTCGGGGGGCAGGCCTTCCGCAACCGCGCCGACCTCGTCCGCGAAGTGGGCGCCGACGGGTGGGCCCCCGACGCGGTGCAGGCCCCCCTGATCGCCCGCGAGATCGTGGCCGCGCGCCGGGCCGCGGCCCCTCCCGCCTGACCGTGGTCGTGTCGCACCCGCGGACCACCGACGGCGTCATCGCCGACCTCGACCCGACCGTCGCCGCCGACCTGGTGGCGTCGGTCGGCGACCTCGCGGTCGTCGTCGACCGCACGGGGATCGTCCGCGCCGTCGTCACCGCGGACGCCGAGCTGCGCGAGGCGGGGGTCGGGGAGTGGGTTGGGCAGCCGTGGGCGCAGACGGTCACCGTGGACACGCGCGGCAAGGTCGAGGCGCTCCAGCGCGACGCCGCCCACGGCGCCCCGCTCCGCCGCCGGCAGGTCAACCACCGGCTCGCCAACGGGACCGACCTCCCGGTCTCGTACGCCGTCCTGCGCGTCGGGCGCGACGGCGGCCTCCTCGCCGCCGGGCGCGACATGCGCTCGGTCTCCGCCCTCCAGCAGCGCCTCGTCGAGGCGCAGCAGGCGATGGAGCGCGACTACTGGCGTCTGCGGCACGTCGAGACGCGCTACCGGCTCCTCTTCCAGCTGGCGAGCGAGGCGATCGTCGTCATCGACGGGGGGACGGGGAAGGTGGTCGACGCCAACGCGGCCGCGGGGCGCCTCTTCGCCGAGGCGCCGGAGAAGCTGCTCGGCCGCACCTTCCCCTTCGGCATCGCCACCGACGACCTGCGCGCCCTCACCGACGCGCTCGCCAACGCCCGCGCGGTCGGGCGCTCGGCCGACGTGCGCGTCCATCTCGCCCCCGGCGGCGAGCCGTACCTCGTGGGGGCGAGCACCTTCCGGCAGGACGCCGACACGCTCCTCCTCGTCCGCTTCCTCCCCGCCGGCGACAACGGCGACAAGGTCACCGAGCGGAGCCAGCTCGCCCGGCTGATCCACGACTCGCCCGACGCGGTGGTCATCACCGACCTGGGCGGCGCGGTCCGCTACGCGAACCGGGCCTTCGTCGACCTCGTCCAGCTCTCGAGCGAGGAGCAGGCGCGGGGCGAGGACATCGGCAACTGGGTCGGCCGCCCCGGCGCCGACTTCGACGTCTTCCTCACCATGCTCCGCAAGCACGGTGCGGTGCGGCTGGCGGTCACGGCCGTCCGCGGCGCCCACGGGCTGTCGAGCGAGGTCGAGGTTTCGGCCTCCTGGCTCCCCGAGGGCGAACCGGCGGCGGTGGGCTTCGTCCTGCGCGACGTCGGGCGCCGCCTCGCCGTCGCCCCGCAGGGGGCGCGCGACCTGACGCGCGCCGTCGAGGAGCTGACCTCGCTCGTGGGACGGGTCTCGCTCCGCGAGCTGGTCCGCGACACGGTCGACCTCGTCGAGCGCCACTTCATCGAGGCGGCGCTCGAGCTCACCGACGACAACCGGACGTCGGCGGCCGAGGTCCTCGGGGTGAGCCGGCAGAGCCTGTACGTGAAGCTCCGGCGGCACCACCTGATCGATGGTCCCGAGCCCGCCCCGGGCGCCCCGACCGAGCCATAAGGAGCCCCCTTGGAGCCGCGCGTCCCCGGTGTCATCTTGTCGGCCGGAACTGTCAAGACATGTTGACACTCGACTCAGTCAGCCCGCCGATACAGCCCGCCACCCGCCGGGTTCCGACCGCCGGGGCGCTGCTGGAGCTGCTCAAGCCGGTCACATGGTTTCCCCCCATGTGGGCGTTCTCGTGCGGCGTCGTCTCGAGCGGCGTCCCGATGACGGCCGAGCTGTGGTGGAAGTTCGCGCTCGGCATCGCGCTTACCGGCCCGGTGACCTGCGCGTCGAGCCAGGCGGTCAACGACTGGTTCGACCGCCACGTCGACGCGATCAACGAGCCGCAGCGCCCGATCCCCTCGGGGCGCATGCCGGGGAAGTGGGGGCTCGTTGTCGCCCTCGCGTGGAGCGCGCTCGCGCTCGCGATCGGCGCGCTCTTCGGCCCGGTGGGGCTCACCGCCACCGCCGTCGCCGTCGCCTTCAGCTGGGCCTACAGCGCCCCGCCCTTCCGCCTCAAGGCGAACGGCTGGTTCGGCAACGCGGCCGTCGGCATCACCTACGAAGGGCTCGCGTGGATCACGGGAGCCGTGATCATGCTCGGCGGCGCGGTGCCGCGCTGGGAGATCCTCCTCCTCGCCGTGCTCTACTCGGCCGGCGCGCACGGCATCATGACGCTGAACGACTTCAAGGCGATCGAGGGCGACCGGCAGATGGGCGTCCGCTCGCTCCCGGTGCAGCTCGGGGCGGAGCGGGCGGCGAAGCTGGCGGGGGCGGTGATCGTCGCCCCGCAGGTCGTCGTCGTCGCGCTGCTCGTCGCCTGGGGCAAGCCGTGGCACGCGCTCGTCGTCGGCGCGCTGATCGCGCAGCAGCTCCGCATGCTCCCGGTCTTCTACCGCGAGCCGGTCGCCAAGGCCTTCTGGTACAGCGGCGTCGGCGTCCCCTTCTCGGTGCTCGGCATGATGGTCTGTGCCCACGCGGTCCGCGGCCTCGGAGGCATCGCGGGATGACCGCCGCCGCCGCGTCGATGCCCGCCGTGCCGGGCCACTTCGGGTGGCTCGCGATCGTGCGCGTCGGCGTCGTGCAGGCGTGCATCGGCGGACTCGTCGTGCTGATCACGGCGACGATGAACCGCGTGATGGTCGTCGAGCTCGGGCTCCCCGCGACGCTCGCGGGCGGCCTCGTGGCGCTCTACTACACGATCCAGCTCGGCCTGCGGCCGCGCATGGGCCACCTCGCCGATCGCTCGCGCGCGCTGGCGCGCTGGATCACGCTCGGCATCGCGACGCTGGCCGCGGGCGTGGTGAGCGCGGCGTTCGCGCTCGGCCTCGTGCGCGGCGCGCCGGTCGTCGGCTATCCGCTGCTCGTCGCCTCGTTCCTCCTCGTGGGGCTCGGCGCCAGCACCTCGGGGACGCTCGCCCTGACGATGCTCTCGCTCCGCGTCGCCCCCGAGCGCCACGCGCGTGCGGCGGCGATCGCCTGGCTCTTCCTGATCGTCGGCTTCATCGTGACGACCGTCGTCGCCGGGAAGCTCCTCGAGCCGTTCAGCATGGCGGCGCTGCAGGAGACGGCGCTCCGCATCGGCGCCGGGTGCACGGTGCTCACCGCGCTCGCGATGCTCGGCATCGACCGCGCGGCGGCGCGCGCGGCGGCGCGGCCCGCGGGCGAGGGCGCCGGCGACTTCGGGGCGGCGCTCCGCGAGGTGCTCGCCGACGACGTCTCGCGCCGCTTCGCCGTCTTCGTCGCGATGAGCATGGTCGCCTTCGCGATGCAGGACCTCATCCTCGAGCCCTTCGCGGGGGCGGTCTTCGGCCTCACCCCCGCCGACAGCACGCGCATCAGCGGCGTGCACCAGGGGGGCGCGCTCGTCGGCATGCTCGTCACCGCCGCGCTCGCGACGCGCATCGGCACCGTCGCCAGCTGGGCGCGGTGGGGGTGCGTGGCGAGCGGCGCGGCGCTGGTGGCGATCGCCTGCGCGCCGATGACCGGCTCGCTCCTCGTGCTCAAGCTCTCGCTCCTCGCGCTCGGCATTGCCAACGGCTGCTTCGCGATCGGGGCGATCGGCGCGATGCTCGGCCTCGCGCAGCGCGGCGGCGAGGCGCGCGCGGGGATCCGCATGGGCGTCTTCGGCGCCGCGCAGGCGATCGCGCAGGCCTCGGGCGCCTTCCTCGGCGCGGTGCTGAGCGACGGGACGCGGGCGCTCCTCGGCTCCGACACGCTCGGCTACGGCGCGGTCTTCGTGATCGAGGCCGTGGCCTTCGGCGCGGCGGCGGTGCTGGCCAGTGGCGTCGTCGCCGCCGCCCCGCGGCCGCGGGCCCGCATGGACGACTTCCTCGCGGCGGGGGCCTGATGCCGGGCACGCCGCGCACGACGCACGACGCACTCCCCGCCCGCCGCCCTTCCGCGGCCGGGCGGACTCCGGTTCGCGGACCTTCTACCCGGGCGACGCGATGAAGACGTGGGACGTGGTGGTGGTGGGCGGTGGCCCCTCGGGCGCGACGGCGGCCAACGAGCTCGCGCAGGCGGGCTTCGACGTCGCGCTCCTCGACAAGCAGGGGCGCGTCAAGCCCTGCGGCGGCGCCGTGCCGCCGCAGCTCCTCGTGGACTTCGACGTCCCCGAGTCGCTCATGGTCGCGCAGGTCAGCACCGCGCGCATGGTCTCGCCGACCAAGCGCCACGTCGACATCCCGGTCGGCAAGGGCTACGTCGGGATGGTCGACCGCGGCGAGTTCGACGAGTGGCTGCGCGAGCGCGCCCGGAGCAACGGCGCGACCCGGATCACGGGGCTGTTCAAGCACTTCACGCGCGACACCGACGGCACGCTCCTCGTGCACCACACCGAGGGGAACTCGCGCAACGCGCCCATGGGCGTCCTGCGCACCCGGCAGCTGATCGGCGCCGACGGCGCGCTCTCGGCGGTGGCCCGGCAGGCCATCCCCGTGGCCTACCGCGGCAGCTGCCGCGTGACGGCGTACCACGAGATCATCGAGAGCCCGACCGTCGAGAGCGACGCCTTCCAGAAGGCCCGCGCCGACGTGATCTACGACGGGCGCTACTCGCCGGACTTCTACGCGTGGGTCTTCCCCCACGGCCCGGTGACGTCGGTCGGGACGGGGACGTTCAAGCAGGGGTTCGACATGCGCGAGGCGATCGCCGACCTGCGCAAGGACCTCGGCCTCGACGCCTGCCGCACGATCCGCAAGGAAGGCGCGCCGATCCCGCTCCGCCCCCTCGACTGGTGGGACAACTGGCGGGACGTCAGCGTGACCGGCGACGCCGCCGGGGTGGTTGCCCCGGCGAGCGGCGAGGGGATCTTCTACGCCATGACCTGCGGGCGCTTCACGGCGCAGGCGGTCGGGGCGGCGATCCGCACCGGCAACCCGCGGAAGCTCAAGCAGGCCCGCCGCCGCTTCCTGTGGGAGCACGGCCAGGTGTTCCGCGTCCTCAACGTGATGCAGAACTTCTGGTACACCACGGACGACCGGCGGGAGCGCTTCGTGAAGATCTGCCGCGACGAGGACGTCCAGCGGCTGACCTTCGAGGCGTACATGCGCAAGAAGCTGGTGCGGGCGAAGCCGCTCGCGCACGCGCGGATCTTCTTCAAGAACATCGGGCACCTCACGGGACTCCTCTCCCCCGCCTGAGCCCGATGACTATCTTCGACGTGCAGCACGGACCCCCCTCCCCCAAGGTGCCTGCATGCTGATCTGCCTCGCCGTGGACTACCGCAAGGCGGACGTGGCCACCCGTGAGCGCTTCCATCTGGCCGAGCAGCGGCTCGGCGAGATGTACCGCCGGCTGATCGGCGGGGGCGTGAGCGAGCTGGCGCTCGTCTCGACCTGCAACCGCACGGAGCTCTACGCCTGGACCGAGACCGGTGGCCAGGACGCGCTCGAGCGTGCGGTCGAGCACCTCGCGGCGGTCTGGATGCCGGACGAGACGGAGCGCGCGAAGCTCCTGCAGACGCTCACTCTCCGCATCGGCGACGAGGTCGGGCGCCACCTCATGCGGCTCACCGGTGGGCTCGAGAGCCAGATCCTCGGCGACGGGCAGATCCTCGGGCAGGTGCGGAGCGCCTACCGCACCGCGTGCGAGATGGAGACGGTGGGGCCGATGCTCCACCGCCTCTTCGAGATCGCGCTCCGCACGGGGCGGCGGATCCAGCACGAGACGGCGCTCAGCACGGGGCGGAACTCGGTCGGCGCCGAGGCGGCGAGCGTCGCGCTCCGGCGCTTCGGGTCGCTCGAGCACGCGCGCTGCGTGGTCGTCGGCTGCGGCAAGACCGGGACGCGCGCGGCGCGCCAGCTCGCGAAGCTCGGCGCGACCGACATCGTCCTGATCAACCGCACGCCGCAGCGCGCCGAGGAGCTGGCGCGGTCGCTGCGCGGGCGAGTGGCGAGCATGGAGACGCTGCACGCCGAGGCGGCGATGGCCGACGTGGTGATCGTCGCCACCGGCGCGGCGACGTACACGCTGAGCGCCGAGACGCTCACCACCGCGCGCCGGAACGTCGGCACGGCGGAGCAGCCGCTCCTGCTGATGGACCTCGCGCTCCCGCGGAACGTCGACCCGCAGTCGGCGCACGTCGCCGGCGTGACGCTGGTCGACCTCGACTCGCTGCACCCGCCGATCGTCGCGGCCGAGACGGCGCGGCGCGCCGCGGTGCCGGCGGCCGAGCGGATCGTCGAGGCCGAGATGCGGTGGCTCCGCCACTGGCTCGCCACGGGCGCGGCGCGGCTCGCGATCCGGTCGCTGCACGACGCGCTGGTCGACCTCTGCCGCCGCGAGGTGGCGTTCGTGGCCGGCGACGGCGTCGCCGAGCGCACCGCGCAGCGGATCGCGGCCAAGCTCCTCGCCCGGCCGATGCACGTCTTCTCCGACGCGATCGCGCGCGGCGAGAACGTCGAGGAGCTGGCCGAGCACCTCGACCAGCTCTTCGCGGCGCCGCCGCGTCGCAGCACCGCCGAGCACGCGCTCCCGCGCGACCCTGCCCCGGCACCGCTCGCGGTGGCGGGTGCCCCGCTTTCCTGAGTCACTCCCGCAGGGGACAATGAGCTTGAGCCCGCAGGCGCCCGTGGCCGACGCGTCCTCCACGCTCGCGCCGACGGCGCGCGGCAACGACCTCTTCCTGCGGGCGTGCCGGCGCGAGCCGGTCGAGCGCCCCCCGGTCTGGATGATGCGCCAGGCCGGGCGCTACCTCCCGGAGTACCGGGCGGTGCGCCGGAAGGCCGACTTCCTCACCATGGTGCAGACGCCGGAGCTGGCGACCGAGGTCACGCTCCAGCCGGTCGACCTGCTGCACGTCGACGCCGCGATCATCTTCAGCGACATCCTCGTCGTCCCGCAGGCGATGGGGCTCCCGCTCACCGTCGACGAGGGGATCGGGCCGATCTTCCACGAGACGGTCCGCAGCATGGACGCGGTGAAGCGGCTCAAGGAGGTCGAGCCGCGCGAGGGGATCGCCTACCACCTCGACGCGCTGCGCATGACGCGGCGCGCGCTCGACGGCCGCGTCCCGCTCATCGGCTTCGCCGGCGCGCCGTGGACCCTCGCGGCGTACATGATCGAGGGCAAGGGGACGAAGCAGTTCGCGCTCGCGAAGCGCATGCTGATGGAGGCGCCCGAGGTCGCGCACGCGCTCCTCGAGCAGCTCGCGGTGACGGTCGGGCGCTTCCTCGTCGCGCAGGCCGAGGCGGGGGCGCAGGCGCTCCAGCTCTTCGACTCGTGGGCGGGCTACCTCGCGCCGGCCGAGTTCCGCGCCTTCGCGCTCCCCTACCTCGCCCGTGCCTCGGCGATCGCGCGCACCGCGGGCGTGCCGCTCATCGTCTTCGCGCCGGGCGCGGGGTGGGCGCTCGCCGAGATCGCCGAGGCGACGCTCTGCGACGTCGTCGGCGTGCACTGGGACACCGAGGCGACGGTCGCGCGCCGCCGGCTCGAGCACCTCCCCGTCGCGCTGCAGGGGAACCTCGACCCGACGGTGCTCTACGCCCCGCCGGCGGTGATCCGCGAGCGCACCGAGCGGATGCTCGCCGACTTCGGCGGCCAGGGGCACATCGCGAACCTCGGCCACGGCATCCTCCCCGACATCCCGGTCGAGCACGCGCGCACCTTCATCGACACGGTCCGCGGCTGGCGGAGCCCGGCGGGCGCATGACGACGCCGGCGGCCGAGCGCGGCACGGCGCTGACGCCGCGCGCCGAGGCGAACCCGCGGCAGGCGCGCGCGATCGCGTGGATCGCCGCGCTCCACGACGACGTCACCGCGCTCTTCGAGCGGCTCGACGGCGTCGCCCGCTTCCGCGAGGACACGTGGGAGCGCGCCGAGGGCGGCGGCGGCCACTCGCGCGTGATGCTCGAGGGAGCGCTCTTCGAGAAGGGGGGCATCAACCGCTCGGTCGTCTTCGGGCGGCTCCCCGCGGCCGCGGCGGCGAAGCTCGGCGGGCGCGGCGTCAACGACGGCGAGACGCGCTTCTTCGCGACCGGCGTCTCGCTCGTCATGCACCCGCGGAGCCCGATGGTGCCGACGGTGCACCTCAACGTGCGGTACTTCGAGCTGTACGACGACGACGGGGCGCTCCGCGACGCCTGGTTCGGCGGCGGCACCGACCTGACGCCGTACCAGCCGTTCGTCGAGGACTGCGCGCACTTCCACCACGTGCTCGCGCGGACCTGCGACGCCTTCCACCCGTCGCTCTACCGCCGCTTCAAGCCCTGGTGCGACGAGTACTTCCGCAACCTGCACCGCGGCGGCGAGGCGCGCGGCGTGGGCGGGATCTTCTTCGACCACTTCCGCCCCGGCGAGGACGAGTCGGGGCTCGACACCGACGGCGCCTACGCCTTCGCCGACGCGGTCGGCCGCTCGCTCGAGCAGGCCTACGCGCCGATCGTCGCGCGGCGGCGCGACGTGCCGTGGGGCGAGCGCGAGCGGCAGTTCCAGCTCGTGCGGCGCGGGCGCTACGTCGAGTTCAACCTCGTGCACGACCGCGGGACGCACTTCGGTCTGCACACCGCGGCGCGGATCGAGAGCGTCCTCATGAGCATGCCCCCGCTCGCGGCGTGGCCATACGCCCCGGAGTGGGAGCCGGGGTCGCCCGAGGCGCGGCTCCTCGCGCTGCTCGCGCCGCGCGACTGGCTCGCCGAACGGGCGGAGTGACGACGATGCCGCGGCAGGTGCTGGTGGTCGGCGCGGGGCTCACCGGGCTCTCGACGGCGCATCACCTGCGCCGCGCCGGGCACGAGGTGACGGTGGTGGACGCGGGCGACGCCCCCGGCGGCGTGATGCGGAGCGTCGCGCGCGACGGGTGGCTGGCGGAGCGCGGCCCCAACTCGTGCATGCTCACCGCCGACGTCGCGGCGATGATCGACGCCGCGGGGGCGACGCCGGCGCTGCTGCGCGCCGCGCCCGCCGGGCAGGTGCGCTACATCGTGCGCGACGGCCGCCCGGTCGCGCTCCCGATGTCGCCGCCGGCCTTCGTGCGCACGCCGCTCTTCGGGGCCGCGGGGAAGCTCCGCCTCCTCCGCGAGCCGTTCGTCGCGCGGCGCGCCGAGGGGGGCGACGAGAGCATCGCCGACTTCGTGCGCCGCCGGCTCGGGCGCGAGGTGCTCGACTGGGCGATCGACCCGTTCGTGAGCGGCGTCTACGCGGGCGATCCCGAGCGCCTGAGCGTCGGGCACGCCTTCCCGCGGCTCGTGGCGCTCGAGCGGGAGCACGGCTCGCTGATCCGCGGCGCGATCGCGATGGCGCGCAAGCGTGGCGCCGCGCGCGCCACCGAGGCCGCGAGCGGGCAGCGCGGGGCGATGATCTCGTTCCGCGGCGGGATGGAGGCGCTCCCCGCCGCGCTCGCGCGCACGCTCGGGCCGCGGGTGCAGTGCGGCACGCGGCTGGTGGCGATCGCGCCGCAGCCCGGCGGCGGCGTGCGCGCGCTGCTCGAGCGCGACGGCGTCCGCGCGGACGTCGACGCCGACGCGGTCGTGCTCACGCTCCCGCTCCACGCGCTCGCGCACGTCGCCCTCCCCGAGGCGGCGCGCGGGCACGTCGCGACGGTCGCCGCGTGCCGCTATCCCGCGGTGCACTCGCTCGCCCTCGGCTTCCGCCGCGAGCAGGTCGCGCACCCGCTCGACGGCTTCGGCATGCTCGTCCCGCGACGCGAGGGGCGCACGCTCCTCGGCACGCTCTTCTCGTCGTCGCTCTTTCCCGACCGCGCCCCGGCGGGGCACGTCCTCCTCACCTGCTTCGTCGGCGGGATGCGTCGCCCCGACCTCGCGGGCGCGACGACGGGCGAGCTCCTCCCGGTCGTGCTGGCCGAGCTGCAGGCGCTCCTCGGCGTGCGCGGCGAGCCGGTCTTCGTCGAGCACGCGGCGTGGCCGCACGCGATCCCGCAGTACGAGCTCGGGCACGACCGCATCGTCACGGCCGCCGAGGCGCTCGAGCGGACGGTGCCGGGCGTGATCCTCGACGGCCAGTTCCGTCGCGGCGTCTCGGTCGGCGACTGCGTGACCGCCGGGGCGACCGTGGCCGGCCGCGTCGTGGCACTGCTCGAGCACCCCTCGTCGCGCGCGCTGGCGCCGGCGTCGCCGACGGGCGTCCGCTCCTAGCGCTGCCGCCCCGCGGCCGACTCCGTTCCGGGGCGGCGTCGGGTATGCCGGCGGAGAACGGCGCGGGGGGCGCGGAAAACTGCATTTCGTGACGCGGAGGGCGCGGCGAAACGGCCGATGGTCGGCATCGGGGACGAGCCGGTCCGCAGTCGTGCACCCTCTGCGATCGGACTTTGAATGGGTGACGGAGCCCATTCCATGTCCGTTTCGCGAGGGTGCACCGATGTCGAGGAACTCGTCCCCGATGCCGACCATCGGCCCGTCCGCCGCGTCCTCCGCGTGATCATGGCAGTTCCCCGCGGTCTCCGCGCCGTCCTCCGCTCGCCGCACCGACGCCCCGAAGGAATGGACGAGGAACCGCACAAACCCCGAATGACGGGGCGCCCGACGCGGACGTAGCTTCGCCCGCATGACCGACGCCCCGCTCGACGTGCTCGCGATCATGGCCCACCCCGACGACGTCGAGCTGACGTGCGGCGGGACGCTCGCGGCGAGCGCGGATCGCGGGCGACGGGTGGGGATCCTCGACCTGTCGTACGGCGAGACGGCGTCGCGCGGCACGGTGGAGGTGCGGCAGCGCGAGGCGGCCGAGGCCGCGCGCATCCTCGGTGTGGTGCACCGCGAGAACCTCGGGCTCCCCGACGCGGCGATCGTCGACACGCCGGCGACGCGCGAACGGCTCGCCGTCGCGCTGCGCCGGCTCCGCCCGCGCGTCGTGATCGCGCACGCCCCGACCGGGCGGCACCCGGATCACGTCGCGGCGGCGCAGCTCGTGCGCCACGCCGTCTTCGTCGCGGGGCTGCGCAAGGTGGCGCCCGAGGTGCCGGCCTTCCGGCCGACGAAGGTGCTCCACTCCCTCGCGTACCGCGAGGACGCGCCCAGGCCGACCTTCGTCGTCGACGTCTCGGCGACCTTCGAGCGGAAGCTCGCGGCGATCGCGTGCTACCGCTCGCAGTTCGAGGGGCTGACGCAGGCGGGCGAGGTGTACCCGAACGGCGAGCCGCTGGCCGAGATCGTGCGGCACCAGGGGGCGCACTACGGCGCGATGATCCGCTGTCGCTACGGCGAGCCCTTCCTGACCACCGAGACGATGCGCGTCGAGGACGTCGCGTCGCTCGAGGTCCCGACCTTCTGAGTGCCATGGACTACGGCGCCTACCTCGCGCTCCCCGAGCTCCTCGACCTGCAGCGGATCCAGTCGCAGCCGCCGCACCCCGACGAGCTCCTCTTCATCGTCGTCCACCAGGCGTCGGAGCTCTGGTTCAGGGTGCTGCTCCACGAGATGGACCAGCTCGAGGACGCGATGGCGGGCGACGACGCCGAGCGCGCGCTCACGAGCGCGATGCGGATCAACGTGCTGATGCGGATCGTGAGCCAGCAACTCGCCGCGCTCGAAACGCTCCCGCCGCAGCGCTTCCTCCAGTTCCGCGGCTACCTCGGCACGAGCTCGGGGTCGCAGTCGGAGCAGTTCCGCGCGATCGAGGCGCGGAGCGGGCTCCGCGACGAGCACTTCCTCGCGGTCCTCCGCGAGCACGGCGAGATCCCGCCGCTCGTGCGCGACGCCCTCGCGCGGCCGGGGATGCAGGCGCTCTTCCTCGGCATGGTCGAGCGCGCGGGGCTCACGCTCGAGTCGCTCTACCTCGCGCACGAGCACTCGGCGCTCTTCAAGCTCGCGGAGTCGCTGCTCGAGTACGAGCAGCAGTTCGGGCAGTGGCGCTTCCTCCACGTGCAGCTGGTGGAGCGGATCATCGGGCCGCGCACCGGCGGGACGGGCGGGACGCTCGGGGCGAAGTACCTGAGCAACACACTCAAGTCGCGCTTCTTCCCGGCGCTCTGGGACGTGCGCGCCGCGATCTACCGCACGGCGCCCTCGTGAGCGACGCGCCGGGCGTCATCGACGTCAGCGTCGCCTTCGGCCCTGGGACACCGCCCTTCCCCGGCGACACGCCCTTCCACTGCGGGTGGGCGTGGGACATGGTGCAGGGGGCGAGCGTCAACGTCGGCCGGGTGACGACCTCGCTCCACGTGGGGACGCACGCCGACGCGCCGCTCCACGTGCGCCCGGGGGCGCCGTCGAGCGAGACGCTCCCGCTCGAGGTCTTCCGCGGCACGGCGCGCGTCGTGGACGTCTCGCACGCCGCCGACGGCCACGAGCTCGGCGTCGACGAGCTGCGCGAGGCGCTGGGCGGCGACACGGTGCCGGCGCGCCTCCTCCTCCGCACCGGGCGCTGCGTGGCGTCGGGCCGCTTTCCCGACGGCTGGCCGGCGCTCCACGTCGAGGCGGCGCGCTGGCTCGTCGCGCGCGGCCTGCGCCTCCTCGGCACCGACGCGCCGAGCGCCGACCTGCGCCCCGCGCAGCACCTCGCGGTGCACCACGCGCTCTTCGACGGCGGGGCGTACAACCTCGAGAACCTCCGCCTCGACGGCGTCGCGCCGGGCGACTACGAGCTCGTCGCCTACCCCGTGCTCGTCGCCGGCGCCGACGCGGCCCCGGTGCGCGCGGTGCTCGTCGCGCGCTGACGCCGGCGCGTGCCTCGTGCGCGGCCTCCGGTCGCGGAGCGAACCGGGAGACCGCTGGACCGCTCGGAAGGGCAGAAGAAGGGAAGGAACCGCAGTCGAACGGCAGGAACGGCGGCTGGGACGAATCTGGACGGAGGGATCGCGCCACACGGCCACCACGAAGTGGAGCGTGGGCAGGCCGGTCGGCCGGTGCCGGCACGGTGTCGATCCCGTCGCGGGGGCCCGTCCGTCCTCCATCGCCCTGCCCTCCTGCCGTCCCCCCGCCCTTCCTGCCGTTCTCCTGCGGTCCCGAGCGGTTCGGCGATGCTCGACCCCCCGCCGAGGCCACCGAACCACGGGCACCGCTAGATTGGACGCCACGATGACGCGCCCCGCCCCGATCTACCTCGACCATGCCGCGACGACCCCGGTGCGAGCCGAGGTCCTCGAGGCGATGCTGCCGTACTTCAGCGCGCGCTTCGGCAACCCGAGCTCGAGCCACCGCGTCGGGCGCGAGGCGCGCGCGGCGTTCGACGAGGCGCGCGAGCGGCTGGCGACGACGCTCGGCGCGCACGCCGACGAGATCGTCTTCACCTCGGGCGGCACCGAGAGCGACAACCTCGCGATCCTCGGCACGTGGCGGAAGCGGCGGGCGGAGGGGCGCGACGTCGTCGTCACCGCGCCGACGGAGCACAAGGCGGTGCTCGAGGTGGCGCACCACGTCGCGCACGAGGGCGGGACCGAGCGGCTCGTCGCCGTCGACGCCGACGGCGTCGTCACCACCGCGGCGCTCGAGGCGCAGCTCGACGCCCGCGTCGCCGTCGTCTCGCTGATGTGGATCAACAACGAGACGGGCGTGGTGCAGGACATCCCCGCGCTCGCCGCGCGGGCGCGGGCGTGCGGCGCGACGGTGCACACCGACGCGGTGCAGGCCTTCGGCAAGGTGCCGATCGACCTGCGCACGCTCCCCGTCGACCTGCTCGCGCTCTCGGGGCACAAGCTCGGCGGGCCCAAGGGAATCGGCGCGCTCTACGTGCGGCGCGGCACCCCGCTCGCCCCGCTGCTGCACGGGGGCGCGCAGGATCGCGGCCGCCGCCCCGGCACCGAGAACGTCGCCGCCGCGATCGGGCTCGCCGTCGCCGCCGAGCTCGCGGTGGCCGAGCGCGAGCGCGAGTGTGCCCGCCTCGCCGCGCTGCGCGACGCGCTCGAGCGGGCGCTCCTCGCGCGCGTCCCCGACGCGGTCGTGCACGGCGCCGGCGCGACGCGCGCCCCGCACGTGCTCAACGTGAGCGTCCCCGGCACCGACAGCGAGTCGCTCCTGATGGCGCTCGACCTCGCGAACATCTGCGCCTCGGGCGGGAGCGCCTGCCAGTCGGGGAGCGTCGGCGCGAGCCACGTCCTCGCGGCGATGGGCGTCCCGCGCGACCTCGCCGCCGGCGCGCTCCGGCTCTCGGTGGGCGCGCTCACGACCGAGGCGTGCATCGCGCGCACGGCCGAGGTCTTTCCCGCGCTGGTCGAGAAGGCGCGGCGCCTGAGCGGCACGTCGTCGCCGGGGGCGCCGATCGCCTGCGCCTTCGACGCGCGGTGACGATGCGCAAGCGCGTGCTGGTGGCGATGTCGGGGGGCGTCGATTCGTCGGTCGCCGCCGCGCTCCTGCACGCCGACGGGTACGAGGTGATCGGCGCGACGATGAAGCTCGGCTGCCACGGCGACGCCGACGTCGCCGACCGCCCCTGCTGCTCGCTCGACAGCGTCAACGACGCACGCCGCGTCTGCGAGCGCCTCGGCGTGCCGCACTACGTGCTCGACCTCCAGTCGGCCTTCTCGCGCGACGTCGTGCGCGACTTCGCCGACGAGTACGCCCGCGGGCGTACGCCGATCCCGTGCGTCCGGTGCAACACCTTCACGAAGTTCCGCGACCTCGCGCGCAAGGCGGCCGCGCTCGACTGCGACTTCGTGGCCACGGGGCACTACGCGCAGGTCGTCGACGGCGCGCTCCACCGCGGGCTCGATCCGGCCAAGGACCAGAGCTACTTCCTCTGGGGGCTCGCGCGCGACGTGCTCGCGCGCCTCCTGCTCCCGGTCGGCGGCCGTACCAAGGCGGAGACGCGCGCGGCGGCGCGTGCGCTCGGGCTGCAGGTGGTGGCCGAGAAGCCCGAGAGCATGGACATCTGCTTCGTCCCCGACGGCGACCACGTCGCGGTGCTCCGCCGCGAGCTCGGCGCCGACGCGCCGGCGCTCGCGCGCGGCCCCTTCCTCGACCGTGACGGCCGGGTCCTCGGCGAGCACGACGGCTACGCGCGCTTCACGATCGGGCAGCGGCGCGGGCTCCCGGGGGGCTTCCGCGAGCCGATGTTCGTCGTCGCGATCGACCCCGCGCGCCGCGCCGTCGTGCTCGGGCCGCGCGACGCGCTCCTCGGCCGCGGCATCGTCGTGCGCGAGGCGAACTGGCTCGCGTCCGCGCCGCCCCGTCCCGGCGACGCGGTGCAGGTGCAGCACCGGCACCGCGCCGCCCCCGCCGCGGCGACCGTCGTGCGCATCGACGGCGACGAGTTCGAGGTGGCGCTCGAGTCGCCGCTCCCGGCGATCGCCCCGGGGCAGTCGCTCGTCTGCTACGACGGGACGCGGGTCGTCGGTGGCGGGGTGATCGAGTCGGGCCTCGCGGCCTCGCCCGGGCGCGCGACGCTCCCGATCCTCGCGGCCTGAGCGGCACCGGCGGCACGGCGACGTCGCACCCGCGTCGCGCGACGGTCACGCCCCGTGCGCGGCCCGCCTCGTGCCGGGAACGTGCGCGCACGGGCGGCGCGCGGGCCGTCCGGGACCGTCCCGTCGGGGCGGGCGGCGGTGACGCCGGGCGGCCGCGCGCGTCCTTGCCCCGGACGATGACCCAGTCGCACGACCTCCCCGGCACGAGCCGGCTCCGCTTCCGCCCGGCCACGCGCGACGACGTCGCGGTGCTCGCGGCGCTCTTCCGCGCCACCGACCTGCGCCCCTTCCCGCGCGACGCCGAGCCCCTGGGCGACGCGGACGTGGCCGCGCTGCTCGACGAGGTCGGCGCCGCCGGCGCCCCGCACGGGCTCTGGCTGCTCGAGGAGCGTGCCGGTGCCGCCCTCGTCGGCTGCGTGGGGCTCGTCCCGCCGGGCGCGGCGGCCGAGGGCGACGCGCGGCATCAGGGGACGAGCGAGGCGCTCGTGGCGCTCGACGCGTCGCATCGCGGGCAGGGACACGCGACCGAGGCGCTCGCCGCGGTCGTGCACCACGCGTTCGAGCGGCACGGCTGGACGCACCTCGCCGCGGCGATCCCCGCGGGCGATCCGTGCGCGCGCCGGCTGGTCGAGCGCCTCGGCTTCCGCTTCACGAGCGAGGTGGCGGGACCGGCGACGCGGCTGGCGACCTGGCAGCTCGACCGCGCGGGCTTCGTGGCCGCCGACGTCCTCGCGGCCTGACGCCGCAGCGGGGCGACGGCCGGCACGTCGTGGGGCGGATGCCGCTGGCGACGGCGGTGCACGCGGGGTAGCGTCCCGGCACGACCGTGACTTCCCGCATCCCGGAGCCCGCCCGATGCCGACCGTCCGCGACCTGCTGCTGCGCAAGGGGACGCACGTCGTCTCCGTCACGCCCGACACGTCGGTGCTCGCCGCGTGCGAGCTGATGAACGAACGCGGGATCGGCGGCGTGGTGGTGCTCGACGCGGGGGGCCGGCTCGCGGGGATCTTCAGCGAGCGTGACGTCATGCGCCGGGTCGTCACCGCGCACCGCCCGCCGGCCGACACCGTCGTCGGCGACGTGATGACGACCAACGTCGTCACGACCGACATGGACGCGAAGGTCGCCGACTGCCGCGCGCTGATGACGACGCGCCGCATCCGGCACCTCCCGGTCGTCTCGGGCGAGGGGCTCGTGGGGGTGATCACCACGGGCGACATCCTCGCCTACGAGGTGGCGCTGCAGGAGGCGCACATCAACGAGCTGGAGAAGTACGTCTTCGACACGCGCTGAGCGCGGCGGCGCGCCGCGCCCGGGCGCGCGGGACGCACTCAGTACTTGAGCCCCCCCGCCTCCGCGAACTCGCGCATCAGCTTCTCCTGCGCGTCGCTGAGCTTCTCGGGGACGGTGATCTGCACGTCGACGAGGAGGTCGCCCGTCGCGCCGTCCTTGCTGATCCCCTGCCCGCGCACGCGGAAGCGCTTCCCGCTCGGCGTCCCGGCCGGGATGCGCACGGCGACCCGCGTCCCGGCGAGCGTCTTCACCTGGATCCTCGAGCCGAGCGTCGCCTGCGCGATGTTGATCGGCACCGTCGCGACGAGGTCGAGCCCCTCGCGCCGGAAGAAGCGGTCTTCGCCGACGGCGAAGGTGATGATCAGGTCCCCCGGCGGGCCGCCCTGCTGGCCGCGCGAGCCCTGCTCCTTGAGCCGCACGCGCGTCCCCGTCTCCGCCCCGCTCGGCACGGTGATGTTCGCCTTGCGACGCGCGCGCACCTGCCCCGCGCCGTCGCAGGTGCCGCACTTCTCGCTCGGCACGGTGCCGCGCCCCATGCAGGCCGGGCACGGGCGGTTGACCGCGAAGCCGCCCTGCCCGAAGCTGATCGTCCCGCGCCCGCCGCACTCGCCGCAGCCGCGGATGCTCGCCCCGGGCTTCGCGCCGCTGCCGCCGCACCCCGGGCACTCCTCGATCATGTCGAGCTCCACGGGGACCTTGCCGCCGGCGGCGGCGATCCGGAACGGCACCTCGACGGTCATCTCGACGTCGTCGCCGCGCTGCGGACCGCGCGGCTTCTGGCGCCCGCCGCCGAACATCGTGCCGAAGAGGTCCCCGAGGCCCCCGATCCCGCCGATGTCGAAGTCGAAGCCACCCGGCGGCGCCTGCCCCGCCCCGGGCGCACCGCCGCCCCCGCGCTGCGCGGCGCGCTCGGCCTGCGCGCGCTGCTGCGCGGCCTTCCACGCCTCGGCGAAGTCGAAGCCCGCCTGCGGCCCGCCCGCGGTGCGCCCGCCCCCGCCCCCGAAGCCGAACGCGCCGAGCTTGCGCATGTCGTCGTACTGCTTGCGCTTCGCCTCGTCACCGAGGACGCCGTAGGCCTCCGAGATCTCCTTGAAGCGCTCGGCCGCCTTCGCGTCGTCGGGGTTCGTGTCGGGGTGGTACTTCTTCGCGAGCCGGCGGTACTGCTTCTTGATCTCGTCGGCCGTCGCGGACGACGGGACGCCGAGGATCGCGTAGTAGTCGGCGGACGGGGGCATCGCCTCGGGGTGGTGCGGTGGGCGTCAGGACGCGCGGCGGCGGCGCGCGATCAGCGCTGCCACTGGCGCACGACGACGCGCGCCGGCCGGAGCAGCTGCCCGTTGTACGTGTAGCCGACCTGATAGGTGACGGCGACCGTCCCGTCCTCCTCGGCGGCGTCGGCGGGCTGCGTCCCGACCGCCTCGTGCAGCTTCGGGTCGAACGGCTGCCCCGTCGGGTCGACGACCGCGAGGCCGCCCGCGCTCAGCTCCTTGAAGACCTTGCGCGCCACGAGCGACGCCCCCTCGACCATCATCGGCACCGAGGTGCTCGTGACGTCGACGGCGGCGAAGCGATTGAGGTCGTCGAGCGGATCGAGGAGGAGGCGCGCGAGCTCGGCCTGCGCGCGGCTCCGCTCCTCGGCGCGCTCCTTGACCGTCCGGCGGCGGAAGTTGTCGAATTCGGCGGCGAGGCGGAGGTACTTGTCGTTGGCCTGCGCGAGCTGCTCGCGCAGCGCCGCGACCTCGTCACCGCCGGCGACCGCGGCGTCGGGGGCCGCTTCGACGGCCGCCTCGTGCACCTCGGCGCCCTCGGGGGGGATCGTCGTGTCCTGCTCCATGCGTCGTTCCTCCTGGATCGATCTGACGCCCCGGTGGCGGGGCGCCGGGCGTGTCGGCTCGGCTCGCCGGCCGGAGCGCAATGCGGATGCCGCGCGCCGCTGCCGGGACGGCAGCAATCTACCCACGCCCGGGGCGGCCGGGTTCGCCGTTCCGGCGTGCCGTCAGCCGTGGGCGACGAGCCGGCGACGGACGAGGTCGAGCGCCGCCTGCGCGGCGCGGACGCGGATCTCCTGCCGGTCGCCGATGTAGACGCCGCGGTGCACCCGGACGTCGTCGCGGTGGTCGACGGCGATCCAGACGGTGCCGACGGGCTTGTCGGGGGTGCCGCCGTCGGGCCCCGCGATGCCGGTGATCGCGATGCCGATCGTCGCGCCGGTGCGGTCGCGCGCGCCGCGCGCCATGCGCCGCGCGACGGGCTCGCTCACGGCGCCGTGCGTCGCGAGGTCCCCGGGCGACACGCCGAGGTCGCGCACCTTGACGTCGTTGTGGTAGGCGATGGTGCCGCCGAGCACGACGCGGCTCGACCCCGGCACCTCGGTGAGGCGCGCGCCGAGGAGGCCGCCGGTGCAGCTCTCGGCGACGGCGATCGTCTCGCCGCGCGCGGCACAGAGGTCGAGGACGACCTGCGGGAGCGTGGTGCGGTCGGTGGCGTAGGCGTGCGCGCCGATGGCGTCGCGGATCGCGCGCTCGGCCTCGTCGAGCGCGCGCGCGGCGTCGGCCGCCGACATGTCGCGCGCGGTGACGCGCAGGTCGACGCCCTCGACCCCCGGCAGGTAGGCGAGCGGGAGCCCGGCGACCTCGCGGCGCGCCGCCCCGAGCGTGTCGGCGAGCGCGCTCTCGGCGACGCCGGTCGTGCGCACGGTGCGCGTGCGGAGCACGGTGCCGCCGGCGCGCGCGGCGAACCACGGGACGAGCGAGTGCGCGAGCATCGCGCGGAGCTCGCGCGGGACGCCGGGGAGCATCGTGACGCTCCGTCCCTCGGCGTCGGCGAGCCGGAGCCCGGGCGCGGTGCCTTCGGGGTTGGGGACGATCTCCGCCCCCTCGGGGACCATCGCCTGCTGCAGGTTCGACGACGGGAGCCGCCCCGCGCGCCCGCGCGAGGCCCAGAGCGCCTCGAGGTGCGCGACGACCGACTCGTCACGCACGAGCGCGCGCCCGAAGAGGGCGGCGAGCACCGGGCGCGTGAGGTCGTCGGCGGTGGGCCCGAGGCCGCCCGTGGTGATCACCGTCCCGGTGCGCGCGAGCCCCTGCCGCACCGCGTCGGCGATGTCGTCGGCGACGTCGCCCACCGTCGCCCGGCGCACGACGCGCACCCCCACGGCGCCGAGATCGCGCGCGAGCGTGACGGCGTTCGTGTCGACCGTCTCGCCGAGCAGCAGCTCGTCGCCGATGGTCACGATCTCGACCTCGTTGCGCTTCAGCATCGCGGCAATCTAGCGGCGACGCGCTTCCCGGATCCTCGACAGCCAGCGACACGTAGGGCACGTCGGGATTCACCACAGGGGTCACAGGGGACACAGGGACTACACGAAGGCGGTGCGCGGCTTCTCCGCAGTCCCTGTGTCCCCTGTGACCCCTGTGGTGAACCCCGACGTGCTCCCCGCTGTCGCGGAACAGGGACTACACGAAGGGGATGCGCGGCTTCTCCGCAGTCCCTGTGTCCCCTGTGACCCCTGTGGTGAACCCCGACGTGCTCCCCGCTGTCGCGGATCAGCGCGCCGCGCGCGCCGGGGCGCCGAGGACGACGCGGTAGCGCTGCAGGTAGAGGCCGAGCGACCAGAGGGTGAGGGCGGTCGCGACGGTCATGCTGACGACGATGACCGAGCCGTTGAGGTGCGCGAAGGCGGTCCACCAGCGGCCGGTCCACCCCTGCTCGCGGGCGAGCGTCGCCGCGAAGACCCAGGCGTAGGCGGCGCCGACCCAGATGCTCTGGAAGATCGTCTTGAGCTTCGCGGGGCCGATCGCGGCGATGACGATGCCGCGGCGCTTGGCGCGCTCGCGGAAGGCGGTCATGAACGCCTCGCGCCCGAGGACGACGACCACGACCCAGAGCGGGAGCGAGACCCACCAGAGGGTGAAGAGCGCCGGGAAGCGCCCCGCCTCGGGGAGCGAGACCGAGGCCGGCGCGACGAAGCGCTCCCCGCGCATGAGCAGGTACATCGGCACGAAGGTGCCGAAGAGGAGCAGCTTGTCGGCGAGCGGGTCGAGGAGCTTGCCGAGGTCGGTGATGAGGTTGTCGCGGCGCGCGAGCCAGCCGTCGACCCAGTCGGTGATCGCGGCGACGAGGAAGAGGACGAACGCCAGCCCGCGCAGCGTCGCGCTCCCGAAGAAGGGCAGCACCGCCACGAGGGGGGTGATCGCGATGCGACCGACGGTGAGGGCGTTCGGCAGGTTCACCGGACCGCGGGGGCGAGGGGTCAGCTCGACGACGACTGGGCGAGCGACTTGAGGACCAACTTGCTCACGATCTTCAAGGTATCGAAGACCCCGTCGCCCGCCACCGCGACCGCCTCGACCGTCGGGGCGCGCTCGATCCACTCCCCCGACTCGAGCTGCTGGACGAGGAGCGTCCCGGGGCGGTTGGGGTCCTCGAGCGGCTTCTGCCGCCCCGGCTCGACGACCTCGAAGCCCGGGTTGAGGATCGCGTCGAGCTCGTCGACGGTGGCCGCGTTGGGGAGGTCGCGCTTGTTGTACTGGATGACGAAGGGCATGCGGGTGATGTCGTACCCGTACTCCGCCATGTTGTCGTACAGGTTCTGCATCGCCTCGACGTTGGCCTCGGCGCGGTCGACCTGGCTGTCGGCGACGAAGACGATGCCGTCGACGCCCTTCAGGATCAGCTTGCGGCTCGCGTTGTAGTAGACCTGCCCCGGGACCGTGTACAAGTGGAAGCGCGTCTTGAAGCCGCGGATCGTCCCGAGGTCGACGGGGAGGAAGTCGAAGAAGAGCGTGCGCTCGTTCTCGGTGGCGAGCGAGATCAGCTTGCCGCGCGTCTCGGGGGCGACGCGCGCGTAGACGTGCTCGAGGTTGGTCGTCTTGCCGCCCAGGCCGGGGCCGTAGTAGACGATCTTGCAGTTGATCTCGCGCGACGCGTAGTTGATGACCGACATGTGGGGGTCAGGAGAAGAGCCGGTCGATGTCGTCCTCGGCGCCGGCGAGGATCCCCGAGGCGCCCTCGAGGCGCAGGTCGGCCGCGTCGGCGGGGCGCTCGAAAATCGCGACCAGCTCCTGCACGGCGGCCTTGAGGCGCAGGCGCACGAGGCCGAGCGTCGTGCGGGTGTCGAAGAGGACGACGAGGATCAGCCGCCGCGCGACGTCGGCGACGTACATCGAGTCGCGCTCGCCCTGGTGGAAGAGCGTGGTGAAGTCCTGCTCGCCGATCAGCCGCGCGAGCTGGTCGTTGGCGCTGAAGTCGGCGGCGGCGAGCGTGGCGAACGCGGTCGCGTCGAAGTGCGGCTGCTCGCCCACCGTGGTGACGAGCTGCCCCGCGCGGTCGACGAGCATCGCGCTGCGGCTGTTGGTCTCCTGGAGGAACGACTGCAGGATGCGCGTGATCGCGTCGGCGTCGTCCTGCGTGAACGTCCAGTGGGAGGCGCGGGCCATGGCGGTCACGACTCGAGGGTGGCGAGCATGCGGGCGAGCACGCGCTCGCCCCGGCGGCGGAGGGCGGGCGAGCGCTCCCAGCGAATGTAGTCGCGCACGGTGCGCGCATTGGCGACGCTGGGGTGCCGCGCCAGCCAGGCCAGCGCCGCCGCGCGGTCGACCCGCGATCCGCCGAAGAGCCGCGTGCTCGCGGTCCCCTGCGTCCGTCGCCAGAGGAACGCCCCCGCGAGCACCCCGCCCGCGAAGCCCGCGGCCAGCCAGGTCGCCGTCCCGCCCCGGGTGGAGGGCCGTGGCTGCATCAGCGCATCTCCCGGCGCGCGGCCAGCGCCTGCGCGATCGTTGAGCCGTCGGCGTACTCGAGATCCCCGCCGACGGGGAGCCCGCGCGCGATCCGCGTCACCGTCACGTCCGTCCCCTCGAGTCGCGTCTGGAGGTAGAGCGCCGTCGCATCGCCTTCCATGCTGGGATTGGTGGCCAGGATGACCTCCGCAACGCCCCCCGCGCGCACGCGCGCGAGCAGGGCGTCGATCGTCAGGTCGGCCGGCCCGACGCCGTCGAGCGGCGAGAGGCGCCCGCCGAGGACGTGGTACGTCCCGCGGTACTCCCCCGTCCGCTCGATCGCGCCGATGTCGGCCGCCTCTTCGACGCAGCAGACCATCGAACCGTCACGGCGCGGGTCGGCGCAGATCGCGCACGGCTGCGCCTCGGTGAGGTTGAAGCAGGTGCGGCAGGGATGGATCCGCTCCGTGAGCGCCACGAGCGCCTCGGCCAGGGCCCGGCTCCGCTGCGCGGGCTGCTTGAGCAGGTGGTACGTGAGCCGGAGCGCGGTCTTCCGCCCGATCCCGGGGAGGCGCGCGAGCTCGCCGGCGAGATCGTCGATGGCCGTCACGGGCTCACATGAAGGGGAGCTTGAACGGGAGGTTCATCCCCCCGGCGATCCCCTGCATCTCCGCCTGCGCCAGCTCGGCCGCCTTGGCCTGCGCGTCGCCCACGGCGACCGTCACGAGGTCCTCGAGGAGCTCGACGTCGCCCCCCTGCACCACCGACGGGTCGACCTTCACGCGCCGGACCATCCCCTTGCCGTCGGCCTCGACGGTGACGAGCCCGCCCCCCGCCGTCCCGGTGACGGTCTTCCGGGCGAGCTCCTCCTGCATCTGCGCCAGCTTGCCCTGCATCTGCTGGGCCTGCTGCATAATCTTGAACAAGTCCATGGGATCGCGTGGATTGGGGTCGCCCGCGGACGGCAGCCGGCCGCGGGTCAGTCCTGCAACTCGAGGTCCAGATGCTCGATCGCGGCCTCGAGGAGCGGCGCCTGCCGCTTCATGGTGTCGAGCCGGTCGCGCACGACCGTCTCGCGCGTGATGCGCGTCCCGGGGCCCCCCGGCGCTCCCGCCGCCGCGAGCCGGACGCCGCTCACCCCGGGGAGTACCCCGACGACCGCCTGACGGACCGCCGAGAGCCCCTCCTCCAGCATGGGGACGTCCTCGGCCAGCTCGCAGCGCAGCGTGAGCACCCCCGCCGCGGTGATCGCCTGCGGCGCGGTGCGCGAGAGGAGCTCGCCCAGCATCCGCTTCCCTCCGTCCCGCAGCGAGGCGACGATCGCGTCCCAGCCATCGACGACCTGCGGCAGGTCGGGGACGGCGGCGGTGACCACCGGGCGCGGCGGCGGGGCCGGCGGCGCGGCCACGCCCCCCTCGCCCTCGTCGCGCCAGCCGGGACCGGCGTTGGTGACCCGCGGCCCGCCCGAGGGCATCCCCGGCGGGGCCGCGACCTTCCAGCGCGCGGCGCGCGCGTCGCGATCGGCGATCGGCGGCGGCGGGGGGGGCGCGTCGTCCCCCCCCGGCAGCCCGGGGCCGGCGTCACCGGTCGGGCGGGCCGACGCGCCGCCCAGGCGG
>ERZ1066122.48-NODE-48-length-140354-cov-42.397023_pt1 | contig 140354 bp, 116 predicted proteins | sample MGYA00382769_ERZ1066122 | MGnify/ENA primary metagenome ERZ1066122 (study PRJEB33369, sample SAMEA5778352) | biofilm metagenome | biome: Industrial cooling water; feature: Water cooling tower basin; material: Biofilm | place: United Arab Emirates | collected...
GGCGGTCAGGGCGAAAACGCCGGCGACGAGCAGGGTGGCGAGCTTGATGTTCATGATGGGCTGATCCTGTGAAAGGTGGGTGGGTCGATGGTTGCGTACGTGAGCGTCCATGCGGGAGCCGGGACTCGCTGAGGGACAAGTGCGAACCGGCTTTCAGTCTTCCGGCCCGTGGTGTGCGACGGCATCCTGCGATGCGGCGCGACGCCCTGCGGGCTGGATCCGGCCATGCGACTGGCCGGGGGCGGGCAACGGCGGCCCGAATGACGGTGGCTTACTGCTTTTCTGCCGCCTCGGCGGCCTGTTCTTCGACCATCTTCGCCGCTTCCTCGGCGGCGGCCTCGACCACGGCCTGGGCCTCGGCGGGGTCTGCCGGAGGCGCTTCGCCTGCGGGCGGCGCGGCGCGCTCTTCGGTCACCCCGTCGGCGCCGGCGATGGCCGGCTCGACCACATCGGTCGCGGCGGGCGCGGTGTCGGTGGCGGTGTCCGCGGCGGGCGCCGGGTCCTGCTTGCAGGCCGAGAGCGCAAACGCGGTCAGGGCAATGGCAGCGTAGAGCTTGATGTTCATGCGGCTCCGTACAGGGGTCGGCAGGAATCGAAACAAGGCGGACGGCGGAGGGCGGCCGGTGAGTGCGCAGCGCGGTCATGCCAGTACCCGCATGCCGGTATCCGCATGCCAGTACGACATGTACCAGGGGCGTGCGGGCCACCTGCGGGCGCGAAGCCTGCCGGAAGCCGCCTCACGAACCGCCGGGCCGTGGATCACGGTGAAGCCTGTTCAAGTGCAGTGGTGCTGAGTGGTGCTGGAATGCATCCCCCACTGCCGTGGGGGCGACGGCCGAAAGGCGAACCTTGTCGGCCGTCTGTGCCCTCGCGCACGCAGCCCGCGTGGGCTGCATGCACGGATGCCTTGCGGCATTACTGGGCCGGAGCGGCTTCCGGAGCGGCGTCGGCAGCGGCTTCGGCGGCGTCGGCAGCAGCCTCGGCGCCAGCAGCGGCGGCGTCGGCACCGGCTTCGGCGGCGTCGGCAGCGGTGGCGGCGGCGTCGGCAGCAGCGTCGGTGCCGGCAGCGGCAGCGGCGTCGGCTTCGGCAGCGGCGGCTTCGGCAGCGGCCTGGGCTTCGGCAGCGGCGTCAGCGGCTTCGGTGCTGGCTTCGGTGGCGTCGGCAGCGGCGTCGGTGGCTTCTTCAGCCTTGTTGCAGGCGGTCAGGGCCAGGCCCAGGGCCAGGGCGAACAGGATCTTGTTCAGGTTCATGGCGAAATCTCGGATGGGTGAAGGAGGTCGTAAGGTGAACGTGCGGCAACGCACGCCGACAACATCATGACAATCCCACAGACAGTGTCAAGAGTCGTGTCCGGTTTTTTTTGCTTTTTGCGTCATGCCGCCAGCTGTGACGGGGTTCACGTTTAGCCGGGCGGCAGGTTTCTGTCTGCTTCCGCCGGGCTTCATGCCGGGCCTGCAGGCCGGCCCACACCGGCAATCTGCTCTCAACGCATTGATTTTCGGATACTTTTAATGCGTGGCGTTGTCCGAGGCCTGCCCCGGAGGGGCGGGAGGGCGTCCGGATTCAGGTCAGCTCGATGGCGATTGCGGTCGCCTCGCCACCGCCGATGCACAGCGATGCCACGCCGCGGCGGCCGCCGGTGGCGCGCAGTGCGTGGATCAGCGTGACCACCAGGCGTGCGCCGCTGGCGCCGATCGGGTGGCCCAGGGCGCAGGCACCGCCGCGCACATTGAGCTTGTCGTGCGGGATGCCCAGCTCCTTCATCGGCGCCATGGCGACCACCGCGAAGGCTTCGTTGACCTCGAACAGGTCGACATCGCCCACGCTCCAGCCGGCCTTCTTCAATACGTTGTCGATTGCGTTCACCGGCGCGGTGGTGAACCACTCCGGCGCCTGCGCGTGGGTGGCGTGGGCCACGATCTTCGCCAGCGGGCTCAGGCCGCGGCGTGCGGCTTCGTCTGCGGACATCACCACGGTGGCCGCGGCGCCGTCGGAAATCTTGGAGGACGAGGCGGCGGTCAGCGTGCCGTCCTTGCCGAAGGCGGCGCGCAGGCCGGGGATCTTGGCGGTGTCGATCTTGCCGGGCTCTTCGTCGGTGTCGTAGGTCGCTTCGCCCTTGCGGGTCTGCACCGTGACCGGCGCGATCTCGTCCTTGAACGCGCCGTCGGCGATGGCCTTCTGCGCCCGGGTGGCGCTTTCGGCGGAGTAGGCATCGACCTCTTCGCGGCTGAAGTCGTACTTGCGGCAGGTGGCGTCGCCGAACACGCCCATCGCCTGCTTGTCGTAGGGGTTGGTCAGCCCGTCCCAGGCCATGTGGTCGAGGAACTCGCCGCTGCCGTAGCGGATGCCGGTGCGCGAGCCGTTGAGCAGGTGCGGCGCGTTGGTCATCGACTCCATGCCGCCGGCGACCACGGCGGTGGCCGAGCCGGCCTTGACCAGGTCGTGGGCCAGCATGATGGCCTTCATGCCCGAGCCGCAGACCTTGTTGATGGTGGTGCAGCCGGCGGCGGTGGGGATGCCCGCGGCCAGTGCGGCCTGCCGCGCCGGGGCCTGGCCGAGGCCAGCCGGCAGCACGCAGCCCATCACCACTTCGTCGACCTGATCGGCCGCCAGCCCGGCGTGTTCGAGCGCGCCGGCGATCGCGGCGGCGCCGAGGGTCGGCGTGGGCACGCCGGTGAACTGGCCGAGGAAGGAACCGATGGCGGTGCGCTTGGCACCGACGATGACGATGTCGGACATGTGGGACTCCGTGGCGTAGGCCCGCAGCGCTGGCTGCGAAGCCGGGCGAGGGACGGCCCGGGGGCATCCGGGCGCAAGCCGCCGATTATGCGGCGCGTGCTGCGGTGCCGCAAATCGGGGGGCGGGGCAGGGTGTGGCGGGGCCGGCCCGGCGGGGCGCAGCGGCACGCCGGCTCAGCCCGGCCCGGCCAGATCCTCGATGAACGCATCCAGCGCGCGCCGCATCAGTGCGGCTTCTGCGCGCTCGACCAGCACGTCGATGACCTCCCTGCGCTGCCCCGGGTCGACCAGACCGGCGGCGATGCCGCGCAGGATGGCGGCGTTGCGCATCACGCGCTGCACGTCCATCTCCAGCCAGAGCAGGAGATGGGCGGCATCGCGCGGCCGGCCGTGGGCGATGGCGATGTCCGGCGGCGTGGCCGCATCCGCCGCACGCCTGGCCTCGGTTTTCAGCGCTTCGAGCTGGGCCTGGAGCAGGGCGATGTAGTCGCGGGTCTGCGCATCCGGCAGCGCCTGCGATGCCGGGTCGCCGCCGACCGCCGCCTCCGCCTGCAGTGCGAGCATGGCCAGCAGGTCGCGGGCCTCCCACGCGGCGTTGAGCGCCTTCATCTGGACGGTGCGACGGGCGCGGGCCTCGCCGTCGGGCGCGCGGTCGGGGTGCAGGGCGCTGGCGAGGCGTCGATAGAGGCCACGCAGGCGGTCTTGCGGCGTGGCGTCGAGACCGGGCGCATCCTGCGTTGGCGATTCGGGTGTGCCCGCTTGGTCGATGCGGGGATCCCGCGACCCGTCGCTGCCGCCCGGCGCGTCGGTTGCCGGGTCGGAGCCGGCGCTGCGCGCCCCGCGTGCGCCACGGCCGCTGCCCTTTCCCGCCTTCGCGGCATCGCGCGCGGATTTGCGCGCGGCGCGACGTTCGGCGCGTCGTGCGCGGGCGGCATCTTCGCGTGCGCGGTCCGATTCGTAGGCCTCGAACAGCCGCCGCTCGGCGCGGGCGTAGAACGCCTCGTCGGATTCGCCCGGCAGCGGACGCACTGTGCCTTCGCCGAAGGCGGCATCGAGCATGGCCAGGGCCTGGCCCATCGCATCGGCCCGCGTGTCTTCCTCCATCTCGGCGTGGCTGCGCCAGCTGTGGCGGTCGTGGATCGCGAGCAGGGTGTCGTCCTGGCCGTGGGCCAGCAGGCTGCGGCACAGGTCGAGCAGGTAGCACGCCAGCGCCTCGCGCCGCTGCGCGCCCAGACGCAGGCCCTTCGGCGGCGACGTCAGCAGCGCGTCGAGCTGGATGGCGAGGCGGTGTTCGGCCTCGCGCTGTTCGGCCATCGCGGGTGCCAGCGCGGACGCGACCCGGGCGGCGACCGCCTGCGGCGCGTCGCGCCAGGCCTGCAGCCGGCGCTGCGCCTGTTCGACCTGCCGCGACAGCTGCGCGAATGCGCGCTGCGCGTCGCTGCCGGCAGTGTCGGCAGTGCGATGGGCGGTGCTGCGCGTGTGCGCGGAGCGCGTGATCGGCGTCTTCATGCGATGCCGCGCCCGGACGCTGCCGTCGGGGCGGCGTGGGGGTGATGACTGGACAGAGTCGGCCTGCCCCGCATGCCATGGCCCGGCCTCCACGTCGACGTGGCCTGCAGCCGGTCGACGGGTGCCTGGCATGCGCTGCACGGATGCATGTCGGTCATGGCGATTCCTTGGCCGCAGTGGAGGACGGGGCGCCCGATGTGGGCGGCGCTCGGCGGCCATAGCGGGCGCGGGATTCGTTGACCCGATGCCCAGGTGCGAGCGCGATGTACCTGCGCAGCCAGGCCGCGAACTCGTCCTCGTCGACATGGCCTTCGGCGAGGCTGAGCAGAGTGATGTACTTGTCCTCTTCGCTGGCGGTGAACCTGCAGTCGTTGAGGGCGAGGAACACGCGGTAGCCGACCTGCGCCGTGCGCGCGTTTCCGTCGATGAAAGGCGCATGGCGGGCCAGGCCGAAGGCGAGGCCGGCCGCCAGCGCGGCCAGGTCCGGAGGGGGATCGCCGCTGGCGAGCAGCTGCTGCGGGCGGGCCAGCACCGCATCCAGCAGGGCCTCGTCGCGCACGCCGCCACGGCCGCCGTGTTCGGCGAGCTGGCGGTCGTGGATGGCCAGGATGAGCGCTTTGGTGACCCAGACGATCATGGGCGCGGCATCACTTCGCGAGCTTGCGCAGGACCAGACGGTCCTCGCGCATGATCTGCTCCGCCGCCTCCATCTGCGCCGCCAGCTCGGGGTCGTAGGTGGTCAGGCGGATGCCGTCCGGGGTCTCCAGCGCGAAGAGCTCGTCGCCTTTTTCCAGACGCAGGCGGGCCAATAGGTCCCTGGGCAGGATGACGCCAGCGGAATTGCCGATGGTGGTGATCTTGAGCTTCATGCGGCGGGCTTGATGCGGCCTCGAAAGTTATAACATGTGTTATACAAGACGCTTCGCGGTGGTGGCAAGCCCTGCCTGCGCCGCGTGGGCATTCGATGTGCAGGGCCGCCGCGGGGGTCCTTGCCGACAGCGGTCCGTCTCCAGGCCTCGGCCCCGATGCTTGCGGACGCTAGGCTGTGATCTTCTTCGCCGCGCTTGGAGCCCGTCCTTGGCCCTCGACTCCACCTCCGCCCCGTATCCGGACAAGCCCTTCTCGCCCGCCTGCGAACGCAACCGCGGCCCGATCCTCGACGTGCTGCGTACGTATTTCGCCGACCGCCGGCATGTGCTGGAAATCGGCAGCGGCACCGGCCAGCACGCGGTGTACTTCGCGGCGGCCATGCCCTGGCTGCGCTGGCAGTGCGCCGATGCGTCCGGCTATCTGCCGGGCATCCGCCTGTGGCTGGACGAGGCGGGTCTGCCCAATACGCCCGCGCCGGTCGCACTGCAGGCGGTCGCCGCGCGGGCGGGCGAGCTCGGCGGACTGCGCCCGGCGCCACCCCTGCCCGAACAGCCCGGCGGTGACCGTGGCTTCGATGCGGTGTACAGCGCCAACACCCTGCACATCATGGGCTGGGAGGAGGTGCTGGCCTTGTTCGCCGGCTTGCCGGCAGTGCTGACCGCGGACGCCGTGATCGCGGTGTACGGCCCCTTCAATCGCGACGGCGCCTACACCAGCGACAGCAACCGGGAGTTCGACGTCGCGCTGCGCGCCCGCGACCCGCGTTCAGGGCTGCGGGACGAGGCCGCGGTGCAGGCGCTGGCCGCAGGCATCGGCCTCGCGCCGGTCGCCGCGGTGGCGATGCCGGCGAACAACCGTCTGCTGGTGTGGCGGCGGACTCCTGGCCGGGCTGTGGGAGGCTGACCGCGCCGATCCGCTCCGCTCCCATGCGATCTGCTCCCATTCGATCCGCCACGGGACGCGCGAGGCAAAGATCGCCCAAACCGGGCCGGCCGCACCCCGGCACCGGCGTGTCCACCCCGCCGATGACCGCCCATCGCCCACTCCAGTCGGCACTTCGCATGCGATAGGGCATCCATTGCGGGGTGGTTCCGGGGCAAAGTCGGGTCAATATCGGGGAAATTTCCTTTTCAAGGCAATCACTTGCATTTTCCCGTGGCTAGACTCCGGACCACGTCGCACACCACCTGCGACGGGTCGGCGCCACCGCCCACGGGCATGCGCACCGGCACCCATCACGCATTCACGAGGAGCCGTTCACGATGAAACGCAAGATCGCAGCCCTGTTGCTCGCCGCCCTGGCGGTTGCGCCCGCGGCGCATGCGGTGCCCTGGTGCTGGAAAGGCACCATCGCCCAGGTCGGACCCAACCAGTATCTGAGCCCGACCCAGCTGCAGAGCTGGTGGACCGCCAACGGCGTGCCGGTCGGCGTGGCCAACCCGCACTACTACGTCGCCTTCCATGCCTCGCATCAGCGCTGTCAGGTCTACGCCGGCTGGACCGGTCCGACCTACAACGTGCCGGGCGCAGGCCAGGTGCAGGCGCACGTGTATGCGCCGAGCAGCTACCTCAGCACGCTCAACGGCTACACCATCTCGCAGGGCCTGTGGTTCAAGTGCATGAAGTGCTATCCGATCATGGTGGCCGAGCCGGTGCCGGACCCGGTCGAGGTCAAGTAACGCGCTGTCCGCGGGCAGGCGTGGCACAGGCCCGCCCTGCGGGCGCGCCGCTCCGCCGCGTGGTCATTCACACGATCGCCGGTGCCGGGAGGGGGATCCCGGCACCGGCGATGTGTGTGTGGGCGAAGTGTGCGACGACGGCCCGGCGCCGTGCCGGTGGTCGCGTCTGGCGGGCTGGTCTGGCGGGCCGCCTGCCGGCTGTCAGGGCGCGCGCGCGCCGGCGTCGTCGCGGCCACCGGCGCGGACCTCGGCCGAGGCGCTGCCCGAAGCGCTGCCCGAAGCACCGCGCCCATCGCTGGCGGCGTTGCCGCGGCCCCGGCCCTGCGCATCCGCGCCCAGACGCAGGCCGCCGTTGCCGCGCGCTGCCGAGGCGTCGGCACGGGCGTCGCCGTCGGTCGAACCGTTGAGGTTGGGCAGGTTCGAGGCGGACGGGTTCGGGGCAGGCAGATTCAGTGCCGGCGTGCCCGGTGCAGCGGGCGCCTGCGGAACCCTGCCGGCCAGCTGGCCGGGCGCATTGCGCACGCGGCCGGCGGCATTGCCGGCGCCACCCGCGGTGGCGCGCGCCAGGCCCTGGGTCCGGGCGCTGCCTTCGGCGGCGGCCGCTGTGGTGATGCCGGCGGCACGATTCGCACCGGCTTCGGCCTGTGCACGGCCCGCCGCAGCCGCTTCGATGCCGGTCGACTGCGCGCGCTGCAGCGCGCTGCCGGCGCGTGTGCCCGCATCGCTGGCGGTGTCGCCCGCGCGACGCTGCAGACGCTCCGCGCGCATCTGCGCACGGTCGCGCACCGCGCCGATGCGTCCGCTGGTCTGATCGACGCCGCGTTCCACCGCGCGGCTCGGCAGTGTGCCGCGCAGGCTGCCGCTGCCGCGCAGGCTGCCCTCCAGATTGCCGGTGGCCGGGCCCAGGCTGCCGCCCGCGCCGCCGGTGAGGCCGCCGCTGCCACCCAGCAGCTGGGCGTGGGCGGGCAGGGCCGCCGCCGTGGCAAAGAGGGCAGCCGCAAGGATCGAAGTCTTCAGAGTGATGTTGCGCATGGGTGTCTCCTGTGGTCGCGCGGAACCGCCGCGCTCAGGGACAGGACGACCGGGCGATGTCGATCCTTCCCGCGCCCGGGGTGCGGTTCGGATTCCGTTCAGCCGCTGACGACGGCCCGCAGCACGCCCAGGCCGCAGCGCGCATCGCGCCCGCGCGCAGCGGGCTGCACCAGCTGCGGCAGATCGGCGAACGCCTGCTCCGCCGTCTCCGGCTGCAGGGCGTCGACCCGTTCCGCCAGCGCGCGTGCCACCAGCGGCGCGGCGAACGAGGTGCCGCGCACTGGGCCGGCTACGCCGGGTGCGCACAGGTCGATATGCGCACCGGCCGCGGATTCGGCCAGCGGCCGGCCGCGGGCATCCACCGCCGCCACCGCGACTGCCTGCGCATATCCGGCCGGGTAGCGCGGCGGCGCCGCGGGGCCGTGCGCAGCACGTCGCCGAGGCGCTGGCGCAGCTGCCGCTGGAACAGCGCGGAGTCGTCGTGCTGGTGTTGATCGAAGGCCTGTCCTACGCCGAAGCGGCACAGGTGCTGGAGGTGCCGGAGGGCACCGTGACCAGCCGCCTCGCGCGCGGACGCGCCGCGCTGCGCGAGCTGCTGGGCGACGACGCTGCGGCGCGCACGGGCGAGGGGGCGAACGCAGCGCATGCGGTTGTGGCGCCTGCGCTCGCAGCACATTCGATCCTCGCCCCGACGACGCGGTGCGCATCGGCCTGAGCTTCCGCGACCGCGACCGCCGCTGGTGCCGCAGTTTCACCCTGCCTGCCGAAGCACTTGCAGGCCTCGCCTGCCGCCGCGGCGAAGACTGGGACGTGGTCGCGAGCGCTGCGCTCGATGCGCCGCCCGCCGAAAACGACACCCTGCGCCAGGCCTCGGCCGACCTGCCGGCCTACGTGCTTGCCGCCATCGATGCACGCATCGATGGTGATGCAGCACTGGCCGAGCAGGAGCGCGCCGCGCGGGAGACTGGCTGGCGCTGAGTGCGGCGCCGATCTCGACGCTGATTGAACGCCGGGGAGCGCCTGTCCGCGCTGCCCGGATGCCTCGCAGCCCGGTGCGCTGGACGGCATCGACGGCCTGCTAAGCTTGCCCCGCCGCCACCGCCGTCCGATGCCGTACAGGATGTCTTCTTCCCCGTCTTCCCTATCGTCGCCGTCGCGCGTGCCGGGCGCTGGCCTGGCGACCTGCAGCCCGCCCGTCGGGGGGGGCGGCCATCGCATGAGTCTGTCGCTGGAGGTCGTGCAATCCCTGGCGCCGGATCAGGGCGCTCTGGGGTCCGCCGGCAAGCTGCTGGCGGCCAAACACTGGATCCGGGTGGCGCGCGATGCGGCCACCGACACCATCTGGGGCGAATGCCAGGGCTCTGGCGCCAACCCCTATCTGGTCGTGGCCGATACCCGCGACCACGGCTACAAATGCAGCTGCCCCTCGCGCAAATTCCCGTGCAAGCACAGCCTGGCGCTGATGTGGCGTTACGCCGAGCGTCCGCAGGAATTCGCCGACGATGCGCCCCCGCAGTGGGTGCAGGACTGGCTGGGCCGGCGCAAGCGCGGCGCGAAGCCGGGGACGCCTGGCGCGGCCGAGGGCGTGCCGGCCAAGGACATCGGCGAAGCCCGCGACGCCGCCGCCGAGGCGCCTGCGCCCAGCGTCGAGGACTTGCAGAAGAAGGCCAGGGCCGCCGAGCGCCGACGGGCGCAGACCGAAGACGCGGTGCGCGCCGGCCTGGACGATCTGGCGCAATGGCTGCGCGACCTGCTGCGCGGCGGGCTGGCGGCCTTCGTGGAGGATGCCCCCACCCACTGCCGGCGGATCGCCGCGCGTCTGGTCGACGCCAAGGCCGCTGCACTGGCCTCGCGCATCGACGAACTGCCTTCGCGTCTGCTCGCCCTGCCCAAGGCCGTGCGCGCCGAGGCGGCGGCGTTCGAACTGGGCCAGTGCGTGCTGCTGGCCGCGGCCTGGAGGCAGACGCCCGATGATGCCGACGCGCGCGCCGGGGTGCTGCAGTCGCCCAGCCGCGACGAGGTGCTGGAGGCCGGCCAAGGCCTGCGCGTGGCCTCGCGGTGGGAGGTGGCCGGCACCCGCATCGCCACCCGACGCGACGGCCTGGTGAGCCAGGCGACCTGGCTGGTGGACCTGGCGGCTGCGCCCGCTGCCGATGGACAGCTGTCCGCGTCGAGCGCGGGCTGCGGCTTCGCGCTGTTGCTGGACTATGTCCCCGCCACCGCGGGGCGGCGCAGCGCGGCCTTCGTGCCGGGCCAGCGCTTCGATGCCGAACTGGTGTTCTACCCGGGACGCCACCCGCTGCGGGCGGTGCTGCACCGCAGCCTCGATACCCCGGCCGCGCGCCCGCCACCCCTGCCGGGCGGGCCAGCGTCGCAGTCCGACGCCGCCGCCGACCCGCTGGCCGCGCATCGCCGGCACCTGTCCGCGCTGCCCTGGGCGCAGCTCACCCCGCTGCGGCTCGGGCCGGGCGCGCTGAGCCGCGATGGCCGCGGGCAGCTGTGGTGGACCATCCGGCCGGGCGTGGACGGCCACGCATCCGCCCAGGCCGCGTCCGCGCTGCGGGTGGCTGCGCTGGCGGACGAGGCGCTGTGGCTGGGTGCGCCGCTGACCGGCGCCATCGCGCTGTGGGACGGCTTCCAGGCCGATCTGCTGCGTCTGGACACCCCGCTGGGGGCGGCCTGGCCCGATGACTGAGCCACGCAGGTCCGCCGATCTCGACCAGGCCCCGCACGAGCTGCCGGCGCGGCTGGATGCCGTGCTGGCGCGCTGGATCGCCGGTGGCGACCCGCCGTCGGCGGAGGCGCTGGGCGAGGGCGCCGATGCCGCCACCGATGCGCTGGCGCTGCTGGCCGTGGCCGGACAGTGCCGGCAGTTCCTGCTCGACACCCCGCTGCCGCGCGATGCCCGACCCGGGCCCGACTGGCCGGCGCCCACGCTGCCGCTGCTGCCCGATGCGCTGCGCCCGCGGTTCCGCCGTACGGCGAAGGCGATGCACCCCGTCCAGCGCAGGGCGCTGCTGCGGCTGCTGGACGCGCGCGGCTGGATGGCGCACCCCTTCGACTGGCGTCCCGGTCACGGCGACGACGACCTGCCCGCCGCCTACGACGGGTGGCGGCGCCGTGCCGGCAGCCTGCGCGCCCAGGAGACCGCCGCTGACGACGAGACATTGGACGCCGCCTCCCCCGGCGAGCGCCGTCGCCAGTTGACTGCCCTGCGCACGCAGGACCCCGCCGCCGCGCGCGCGCGCATCGCCGCGCTGCTGCCTGCGCTGCCGGCCGAACAGCGCCTGGCCCTGGTCGAACAGGTGCTGGCACTGTCGCCGACCGCCGAGGACCTGCCGCTGCTCGACACGCTGTCTGCCGACCGCTCCGAACGCGTGCGCAGCGCCGCGGCCCGCCTGCGCGCCAGGCTGGGCGTCACCCAGCCGCTGCAGGACGAGGAGCGCGCCGACATCCGCGCCTGGTTCGAGGTCGGCAGCAGCGGGCTGCTCAAGCGCCGGCCCAAAGTCTCCCTGCTGGCCCTGAAGACCCGGCCGCAGCAGGCCGCGCGCCGCGAACGGCTGCAGCGTCTGGGCTGGATGGACCTGTGCGCGGTGCTGGAGATGGACCCCGCCGCGCTGCTTGCCGCCTGGGTGCCGGGCGACCAGGACGACGACCTGCTGCTGGAATGCGCCGCCCACACCCTGCCGGCCGAAGCGCTGCCGGCGCTGGTCGAACGCCTGCTGTTCGACCCCGCGCTGCAGGCGCGCCGCTACGCCGGCACGCATGCGGCGCTGTCCGCCGCGCTCGCGCGCCTGGACCCCGCCGCGCGCCGGGAGCGCCTGGCCGAATGCTTCGCCCGCCAGAGCGCCTTCGACGGCTTCTTCACACTGCTGGATCTGGCCGATGCGCCGCTGCCCGCGCTCGATCTGCGCACCCTGCAGCGCAGCCCGTTCTGGGACGGCTTCGGCAAGGCGCTGCGCGCGCATCTCGAACACGGCGCCGGCGCCAGCGCCTTCGCCCAGGAATGCGCGTCACTGGCCTGCCTGCTGGCGCCGCCCGCGGCCCAGGCCCTGCTGGGCCATCTGACCGAGGCCGGCGTGCCTGCCGGGGACCCGGCGCTGGACGCGCTGACCCTGGCCGCGGAGCTGCCGCCCGCCCCCGCGGTGCCCGCGTCATGAGCCGGCCGCAGCGTGCCCTGCATCCCGCCTCTCCCCTTCGTCCCATGAGTCCGGCCGTCGTCGCCCCGCGGCGCCGCGCCCGTCCCAGCCCAGGAGCCCCCGCATGAGCGAGACCCAGCGCCAGACCGCCGAACAGACCTACGCCGCCGAGCTGCAGGCGCTTGCGGCCGGCGACACCCGTCCGCGCCCGGCCAACTGGCGGCTGTCGCCGCAGGCGGTGGTCACCTACCTGATGGGCGGCAAGGCCGCCGACGGCACGGTGATCGCCCCGAAATACGTCGGCAACCGCCGGCTGATCGAATCGGCCGTCGCCACTCTCGCCACCGACCGCGCGCTGCTGCTGCTGGGCGTGCCCGGCACCGCCAAATCCTGGGTGTCCGAACACCTGGCCGCGGCGATCTCCGGCGACTCCCGCCGTGTCATCCAGTGCACCGCCGGCACCGACGAAAACCAGGTGCGCTACGGCTGGAACTACGCGCAGCTGCTCGCCCACGGCCCCTCGCGCGATGCGCTGGTGCCCACGCCGCTGTTCCGCGCGATGGAGGCCGGCACCCTGTGCCGCATGGAAGAGCTCACGCGCATGGGCTCGGAAGTGCAGGACACGCTGATCACCGTGCTGTCCGAGCGGATGATGCCGATCCCCGAGCTGGACGACATCGTCCACGCGCGCCGCGGCTTCAACGTCATCGCCACCGCCAACAACCGCGACAAGGGCGTGAACGAACTCTCCGCCGCGCTCAAGCGCCGCTTCAACGTGGTGGTGCTGCCGCTGCCGGACGACCTGGACGAGGAAGTGGGCATCGTGCGCCAGCGCGTGGCCGAGATGGGCAAGGCCCTGGACCTGCCGGTGCCGAAGAATGCCGCCGACGAGATCGCCCGCGTGGTCGCGATCTTCCGCGAACTGCGCGGCGGCAAGACCCTGGACGGCAAGGTGGCGCTGAAGACACCCACCGGCAATCTGTCCACCGCCGAGGCCATCGCGGTGATGGTGGGCGGCCTGAGCCAGTGCCACTACTTCGGCAACGGCACGCTGGCGCCGGCAGACCTGGGCGCCACCCTGCTGGGCGCCATCGTCAAGGACCCGGTGCAGGACCGCGCGGTGCTGGAGGAGTATCTGGAAACCGTGCTGAAAAAGCGCGGCGACTACGCCGGCTATTACCGCGCCATGCTCGAGATGCTCTGAGCGCGCAAAGACCATGGCCGCAGACAACAGCACTCCCGGCGTCGGCAGCGCGCATGTCGGCCATGCCAAGGTCCGCCTGTTCGGCATCCGCCACCACGGCCCGGGCTCCGCGCGGCGGCTGCGCGCGGCGCTGGATGCGCTGCGCCCGGCGTGCGTGCTGATCGAAGGCCCGGCCGATGCCAGCGCGCTGCTGCCGCGCCTGGCCGACCCTGCGATGCGCCCACCGGTCGCGCTGCTCAGCCACGCCGTGAATGCGCCCGACCGCGCCAGCTTCCATCCCTTCGCCGAGTTCTCCCCGGAATACCAGGCGGTGCTGTGGGCGGTGCGCGCGGGCGTGCCGGTGAGGTGCATCGACCTGCCGTCCTCCGCGCAGGTCGCGCTGCGCGAAGACGGCCCGGCCTGCGACGAGGCCGAAGCCGCGGCAGGCGAAGACGCCGCCGCGCCGGCCGAGGCCGCTGCCGACGCGCGCGACGCCGATGCACCCGAGCCTGCCGAGGCCGAATCCGAGGGCAGCCACATCGCGGGCAGTGATGCCGAGCGCGATGCTGGTGCTCATACCGATGCCGACACCGATGCCGGCGCGCTGGCCATCGCCCGCGACCCGATCGGCGCCATCGCGCGCATCGCCGGCTACGAGGACGGCGAGAGCTGGTGGAACGACTGGGTCGAAACCCTCGATGCCGCCGAACACGACGCCGCACAGGCCGGCGATGCCTCGCCCGAAGATCCCTTCCAAGTGTTCGAGGCCGTGGCCGAGATCATGCAGGCCCTGCGCGATGCCGCACCGCCGCCCTCGCGGCTGGACGCGATGCGCGAGGCGCACATGCGTCTGCAGATCGCCGCCGCCGCGCGCGAGACCGACGGCGCCGTGGCGGTGATCTGCGGCGCCTGGCACGTGCCCGCGCTGCGCGGCAGACACAAGGCCGGGCAGGACCGCGCACTGCTCGCCGGCCTGCCGAAACAGAACATGCAGCAGACCTGGGTGCCCTGGACCTTCCCGCGCCTGGCCACCGCCAGCGGATACGGCGCAGGCGTGACCGCCCCACGCTGGTATGCCCACCTGTGGCGCCACGGCGCGCGCGAATCCGGCGCAGCGCGCTGGCTCACCGCGGTGGCGCGCGCGTTCCGCGAAGGCGGCGCGCAGGTCTCCACCGCCTCGGTGATCGAAGCGGTGCGCATGGCCGCCGCGCTCGCCCGCCTGCGCGAGCGCCCGCGCATCGGCTTCGAGGAATTGCGCGACGCCGCCATCGCCTGCCTGTGCCACGGCGAAGCGCTGGTGTGGGCGCAGCACGAAGCCCGCCTGCTGCTGGGCGATGAGGTCGGCGCGATCCCGCCCGATACCCCGCTGATGCCGCTGCTGGACGATCTGCAGCGGCAACAGAAGACCACCCGCCTCAAACCCGAAGCGCTGCCGCGCGAACTCGCGCTGGACCTGCGCAGCGACGCCGGAGCCGCGCGCTCGGTGCTGCTGCACCGCCTGCGCCTGCTCGATGTGCCCTGGGGACGGCTGGAAGATGCCGGACGCAGCCGCGGCACCTTCCGTGAACGCTGGACCCTGGCCTGGGAGCCGGAATTCGCCGTGCGCCTGGTCGAGCACCTGCCGCTGGGCCCGACCATCGAATCCGCCGCCGCGGCGCGCAGCGCCGAACGCATGGCCGCCGAACCGCGGCTGTCGGCCCTGGCCGAGCTGATCCAGGCCTGCCTGGAAGCACGCCTCGACGCCGCCGCCGACCGCGGCCTCGACCTGCTGACCGAGCGCGCCGGCCACGCCCAGGAATGCGTCGAACTGCTCGCGGCGCTCTCGCCGCTGATCGCTTTGCATCGCTACGGCAGCGCGCGCGAGATGGCGCTGGCGCAGCTCGCCGGCCTGATCGAGCGGATGCTGGTGCAGGCCGCGCTGGCCCTGCCGCATGCCGCGCGCAATCTCGACGCACAGCAGGCCGAAGCCCTGTGCACCGCGCTGCAGGACACCCACCGCGCGCTGGACATGGCCGATGCCGGCGAAGACGCGCAGGCCGCGTGGTGGCGCGCCCTCATGGAGCTGGCCACCGGCGGGCGCAGCGACCTGCGCGTCTGCGGGCTGGCCTGCCGCCTCGCCTACGAGGCCGGTCGGTTGGAGGCCGACCATCTGCAGACCCTGCTGCGGCGCATGCTCTCTCCGGGCGTGGCCACGCCCGAAGCCGCGCGGTTTTTCGAGGGCTTTTTCGAACAGGGCGCCAAGCGGCTGCTGCACGACGACACCCTGCTGCTGATCGTCGACCAGTGGCTGCAGGCGCTCGATGCCGAGGTGTTCCAGGAGCAGCTGCCGCTGTTCCGTCGCGTGTTCGCCGGGCTGGACGCGCACGAGCGCCGACGCCTGCTGGAGCGCACCGTGCGCCCGCAGGCGGCCGGCGACACCGCCCACCGCCTGCTGCCCGCGCACTACCCGCAGTGGTGCGCGCACCGCGACCGCGTCTGGGCCCTGCTGCGTGGAGAGGCGACATGAGCCACACCGGAACCCCGCCGCCAGACCGGACACCCGTGCCCGGCCCGCCCGACCCGGACGCGCCCGCGCCCGCGCAACAGGCAGACCGCGCCCACGACGCCGACGCACGCCGCGAGCGCGCGCGACGCTGGCATCTGATGCTGGGCCAGGACGACAGCCAATGCCTGTCCGAGGCCGACCGCCGGCTCAATGCCGCGCTGTCCGCGCTGTACGACAGCGGCAGCGGCGAGGGTGAATCCAAAGGCCGCGGCTCGCTGTCGCGCTCCGCACCCAAGGTCTCGCGCTGGCTGGGCGATATCCGCGAATTCTTCCCCTCCTCGGTGGTGCAGGTGGTGCAGAAGGACGCGCTGGAGCGCCTCGGCCTGAAACAGATGCTGCTGCAGCCGGAGTTCCTGGCCGCACTCGAAGCCGATGTGCATCTGGTCGCCGACCTCATCAGCCTGCGCTCGGCGATGCCGGACAAGACACTCGACACCGCGCGCACGGTGGTGCGCAAGGTGGTGGACGACCTGCTGCAGAAACTCGAACGCAGGACCGCCGAGGCCATCCGCGGCGCGGTGGACCGCGCGCGTCGCACCCGTCGCCCGCGCCCGGCCGACATCGACTGGCCGCGCACCCTGCAGGCCAATCTGCGCCACTACCAGCCGCAATACCGCAGCGTGGTGCCGGAAACCCTGATCGGCTTCCTGCGCCACCAGCGCCGCCTGGTGGATCTGGACGAGGTGATCCTGTGCGTGGACCAGTCCGGGTCGATGGCCACCTCGGTGGTCTACGCGTCCATCTTCGCCGCGGTGATGGCCTCGCTGCCGGTGGTGCGCACCCAACTGGTGTGCTTCGACACCGCCGTGATCGACCTGACCGACGACCTCGCCGACCCGGTGCAGGTCCTGTTCGGCGTGCAGCTCGGCGGCGGCACCGACATCAACCAGGCCGTCGCCTACTGCGCGCAGAAGATCGAACGCCCGCAGAAAACCCACCTGGTGCTGATCACCGACCTCTACGAAGGCGGCAACGGCGATGAACTGCTCGCCCGCGCCGCCGGCCTGGTGCGCCAGGGCGTGAACCTGATCGTGCTGCTGGCCCTCAGCGACGACGGCCGCCCCGCCTACGACAGCCGCATGGCCGAAGCCTTCGCCGCCCTCGGCGCCCCGGTATTCGCCTGCACCCCGGACCAATTCCCCGACCTCATGGCCACCGCCCTGCGCCGCGAAGACGTCCTCGCCTGGGCCGCCGACCGCGACATCAAGGCCGTGCGTGCGGGCTAGGGTGCTCGGGTTGACTCAAACGAGTGAGTAGGGCGGGCTCGAACCCGCCGCTTTTGCTCAAGTCCGCTGCCTTGCGGTTTGCGGCAGCGTGCGCGGCTTCGAGAGCAATCAAAAGCAAAGCTTCCGGCCGGCCAGCGGGCGGAAGCTTTGCTATTCGCTCTGCATTGCCGTTTGCATGACGACGCACCGCGACGCATGCCTCCCTCACCCCAATCCTCTCCCCCGCATGCGGAGGAGAGGGAGCGAGAGGCGGTGCTCAGACTTGCGCGTCCGCCGGTTCCTTGTACGCATCCACCGGAATGCACGCGCACATCACGTTCTTGTCGCCGTAGACGTTGTCTACGCGCGCGACCGGCGGCCAGTATTTCTGCTGCTTGAGCGTCGCCAGCGGGAAGGCGGCGAGTTCGCGCGGGTAGGCGTGAGTCCACTCGCTGGCCGAGACCGCGGTGGCGGTGTGCGGGGCGTTCTTCAGCGGGTTGTCCTCGCGGTCCAGGCGGCCGTCCTCGATCGCGCGGATCTCCTCGCGGATCTGGATCATCGCGTCGATGAAGCGGTCCAGTTCGTGCAGGCTTTCGCTTTCGGTGGGCTCGACCATCAGCGTGCCGGCCACCGGGAAGCTCAGCGTGGGCGCATGGAAGCCGAAGTCGATCAGACGCTTGGCCACGTCCTCCGCGCTCACGCCGGTGCTGTCCTTCAGCGGGCGCAGGTCGAGGATGCACTCGTGCGCCACCAGCCCATTCCGGCCGGTGTACAGCGTCTTGTAGTGCGGGGCGAGACGGCGCGCGATGTAGTTGGCGTTGAGCAGCGCCACCTGGGTGGCGCGGCGCAGGCCGGAGGCGCCCATCATGGTGATGTACATCCAGCTGATCGGCAGGATGCTGGCGCTGCCGAAGCTGGCGGCGCTGACCATGCCCACATCGCCCTGGCCGACGCCTTCGGTGCGCAGCCCGTCGGCATCGAGCGCACGCGGCAGGAACGGCGCCAGATGCGCCTTCACCGCGCACGGGCCGACGCCCGGGCCGCCGCCGCCGTGCGGGATGCAGAAGGTCTTGTGCAGGTTCAGGTGCGACACGTCCGAGCCCCACTTGCCGGGCTTGGCCAGGCCGACGATGGCGTTCATGTTGGCGCCGTCGGTGTACACCTGCCCGCCGTGCGTGTGCACGATCTCGCAGATCTCGACGATGTCTTCCTCGAACACGCCGTGCGTGGACGGGTAGGTGACCATCAGCGCGGCGAGGCGGTCGCTGTATTTCTCGGCGTTGCGGCGGATGTCTTCGACATCGACATTGCCGTTGGCGTCGGTCTTGGTCACGACCACGGTCATGCCGCACATGTGCGCCGACGCCGGGTTGGTGCCGTGCGCGGAATCGGGAATCAGGCAGATGTCGCGATGGCCTTCGCCGCGGCTGCGGTGGTAGGCGCGGATCGCCAGCAGGCCGGCGTATTCGCCCTGCGCGCCGGAATTGGGCTGCAGGCTCACCGCGTCGTAGCCGGTGCATTCCACCAGCATCGCTTCCAGCTCCTCGATCAGCGCCTTGTAACCCTGCGCCTGGTCGGCGGGCGCGAAGGGATGCAGGTTGCCGAATTCCGGCCAGGTCACCGGGATCATCTCGGCGGTGGCGTTGAGCTTCATCGTGCAGCTGCCCAGCGGGATCATGGTGCGATCCATCGCCAGGTCCTTGTCGGCCAGCGCGCGCATGTAGCGCAGCAGTTCGTGCTCGCTGTGGTGGGTGTTGAACACCGGGTGGGTCAGGAACGAGGACTGCCGCTGCAGTTCGGCGGGAATCAGCGACGGCGCGCTCGCATCCAGCGCATCGATGTCGGGCAGCGTGGCCTCGTCGCCGCCGAAGATCCGCCACAGCAGCTCGATGTCGGCGCGGGTGGTGGTCTCGTCGAGCGAGATGCACAGGTACTCGCCCCAGGCCTTGCGCAGGTTCGCGCCCATCGACACGGCGCGCGCGGCGATCGCGTCGGTGCGCTCGCCGGTCTTCAGGCACAGCGTGTCGAAGGCGGTGTCGTGGTGATGGCGGTCGAAGCCCAGCTCGGCCAGACCGGCCGACAAGATGGAGGTCAACCGCGCCACGCGGGTGGCGATGCGGGTGAGGCCATCCGGGCCGTGGTAGACGGCGTACATCGAAGCCATCACCGCCAGCAGCACCTGCGCGGTGCAGATGTTGCTGGTGGCCTTTTCGCGGCGGATGTGCTGCTCGCGGGTCTGCAGGGTGAGGCGGTAGGCGGGCTTGCCTTCGGCGTCGATCGACACGCCGATCAGCCGCCCCGGCATGCTGCGCTTGAAGGCGTCGCGGCAGGCCATGAACGCCGCGTGCGGGCCGCCGAAACCGAAGGGCACGCCGAAGCGCTGGGTGTTGCCGACCACGATGTCCGCGCCCATCTCGCCCGGCGGTTTGAGCAGGGTGAGCGCGAGCAGGTCGGTGGCGAACACCACCAGCGCGCCGCGCGCGTGAATCGCCTCGGCATCGCGCTCCCAGTCGGCCAGCCAGCCGCTGGAGGCCGGGTACTGGATCAGCACGCCGAAGAAATCGCCTTTTTCGAGCGCGGCCTTCCAGTCCTCGGTGCCGTTCGCCAGTTCCAGCGCGATGCCCAGCGGCTCGGCGCGCGTGCGCAGCAGTTCGAGCGTCTGCGGGTGGGTGTCGCCCGACACCAGGAAGGTGTTCGATTTCGACTTGGCCGAGCGCTTGGCGAGGGTCATGGCCTCGGCCGCGGCGGTGGCCTCGTCCAACAGGGAGGCGTTGGCGATCTCCATGCCGGTGAGGTCGGCGCACATCTGCTGGAAGTTGATCAGCGCCTCCATGCGGCCCTGCGAGATCTCGGCCTGGTACGGCGTGTAGGCCGTGTACCACGCCGGGTTTTCGAGGATGTTGCGCAGGATGACGTTCGGCGTGTGCGTGCCGTAATAGCCCTGGCCGATGAAGCTGCGGAAGATCTTGTTCTGCCGGGCGACGGCGCGGATCTTCGCCAGTGCTTCCACTTCGGTGATCGCGGCCGGCAGCGCCAGCGGCTCGGTGGACTTGATGCTCGCCGGCACGATGGCGTCGGTCAGTGCCTCCAGCGAGTCGTAGCCGACCGCACGCAGCATGTGCGCGACCTCGGCGTCGTTCGGGCCGATGTGGCGCTCGAGGAAGGCGGAATGGTGCTCGAGTTCGCGCAGGCTGGCGCGCGGGGCGGCGTTCGCGGTCGGAGAAGCTGCGGTCATGGGGAGGGCGTCTCTGGGTGCGGCCGGGCCGCGGGAGGGGGTCGGGACATCGTCCGGCGCGATGAACGCCGCTCGATGCATGGTCCGGCCCGCCGGCCTCACGGCTGGCGGACGTTCGCGGGCGCGACGTGTCGCAGGAACTCCCGCTACCCCTCTGTCCTTCTGCCTGAGAGTTTGGAGACGCGATGCGCGGCGCGGCCACGCGACGTCTGTTGCCCCTTCGGCGCCGGCGCGGCCCGTGTCGCGTGGGCGGCCGATCTCTCCAGAGTGTGTGCCTCGACGGTGGTCGTGGGGCCTGAGCGATTCCGGGCGATTGCGCCTTCGGCAGCGGTCAGTCGATGCCGGTCGGTATCGACGAGGTCGACACGACCGGAATGGGCGGACCGCTTCTCCCACCGTCGGGCGATTATAAGCCACCGGCCGGGATCGGGGTGGGAGCTCCCGCCCCGTCTCTCGGCAGGGATGTATCCTGTACGGATGCCTCGTTCACGTCGTCGTCGGCCTCCGGAATCCCCCGCTCCGGCTCGCTCCGTGCCAGCCGGGACAGATCCGCCCCGGGCTCCGGTCGCATCCGCAGTGCCTGAACGGCATGCCGGTGTTTCACTCTTCACGCGGATAATGCGCGCCCTCCGGCGCGAGCCCGTGCTGATCGTCAGTCTCGGCTACGTCCTGCTCTGCCTGATCGGTCTGTGGTGGAGCGTGAATTTCTACAACGCATTCGGCATGCCGATTCTGCAGTACATGCAGCCTGCAGATTTTCTCGTGGCCGGCCTTCGCGAGCCGGAGTTGCTGGGTGTGCTGCTGGTCGCGATCGTCCTGATGACGCTTCTGAATTGGCCGCTGGTCCTTCGCGACCGCCATCGACATCGCGCGGAGGAGTTCCGTCGGCGTTGGTGGGGCCGCCTCGTCTATCCGCGCAGCCGCTTCGTGCAGACTTTTTTCGGTGATCGTCTGGCCCGCGTCGATACGCAATTGATGGTGAACTGCGTCCTGGTCACTGCGGCGCTCGTCTACCATGACGCACGGGTCAAGGCAGACCAGGTGCTGTCGGGAGACGGGTACGAGGTCGACATCCAGATGGGCGACGCCGCATCCAGCCCACCCGAGCGCGTCTTGATGCTGGGGACCACGGCGGGCTTCGTCATCGTGCACAAACCGCAATCCGGGCGGACCGATGCCATCCCGATCGAATCCGTCGGTTCCATCCGCAGCATGAAAACGCCACCAGCCGATTCGCCGCCGCCCGGCTCGCGCAAGACATCGCCATGAGCCGTATCGCGAACCGTCGCCTGGTTCTGGTCCTCGGCGGTCTGGCGATGATCGGGCCGTTCACCATCGACACCATGTTCCCGGCCTTTCCGCAGATGGCCGGGCAGTTCGGCGCCGACACCCTGGCCATGCAGCAGACGCTCAGCGTCTACCTGCTGGCGTATGCGGTGATGAGTCTGGTGCACGGCCCGGTCTCCGACGCCATCGGCCGCCGCCGGGTGATCCTGGCCGGCCTGGTCGTGTTCATCCTGGCCTCGATCGGCTGCGCGCTGTCGCCGGATCTGCCCACGCTGCTGGCCTTCCGCGTGCTGCAGGGCATGAGCGCGGGTGTGGGGATGATCGTCGGACGCGCGGTGATCCGCGACGTGCTGCAGGGCGAAGCCGCGCAGCGGCTGATGAGCCATGTCTCGATGCTGTTCGCCATCGCGCCTGCGGTGGCGCCGATCCTCGGCGGCTGGATCGTGGGCTGGGCGCGCTGGCCGGCGATATTCTGGTTCCTGACCGGGCTGGGCGTGGCGCTGCTGCTGATCGTCTGGCTGGCGTTGCCGGAGACCCACCCGCCGGCGGCCCGGTTCAGGCCTTCGCCCAGGCAACTGCTGCGCACCCACTGGTACATGGCGCGCAACCCGCGGTTCCTGCGCTTCACCGCGGCCGGCGGCTTCAACTTCGCGGCGCTGTTCCTGTACATCGCCTCGGCGCCGGTCTTCGTGCTCGAGCATCTGCGTCTGCAGGAGGACCAGTTCGGCTGGTTCTTCGTGCCCACCATCGCCGGCATGACCCTGGGCTCGTTCATGTCCGGACGGCTGGCCGGCCGGCTCAGCGCCACCCGCACCGCGGGCCTGGGCTTCGCGATCTGCCTGGTCGCGGCCGTCTGCAACGTGGGCTACAACCTGGCCGTGGACGCACACAGCCTGTGGGCGGTGCTGCCGCTGGCCCTCAATGCACTGGGCATCGCCCTGGTGTTTCCCATCCTCACCCTCGCCATCCTCGACATGTACCCGCGCCAGCGCGGTGCGGCCTCGTCGATGCAGGCCTTCGGCAGCCTGCTGCTGCAGACCGCGGTGGCCGGCGCGCTGTCGCCCGCGCTCAGCCACGATGCCCGCCAGTTGGCCGCAGGTGCCGCCGTGTGCAGTCTGCTCGGTTTCCTGCTGTGGTGGTGGGAGATCCACCAGAGCCGGCGGATGCCGCCCAGCCCGCCGGAGGAATGCGCCGCGGTACGTCCGCCGGCGCTTTAGGGCCCTGCCAAGGGAGGTCTGAACAACTCCATCCTGGAGTCGTCCAGACGTCGCGGACTCAGGCCAAGCCTGAGTCCGCTCCTGCCGAATCAATCGCTTGCGCGATCGATTTGCGAGCGCGCCATCCATGGCGCGCGGAACCTCTGAATGGATCAGAGATTCCTTAGCGCACGCGTTCGCCTGCACGCAGCGTGCGCGTGTCGCCCTCGTCCAGACGCGGCGCCTGCCGTACGGGCTGGCTGGCCGCGGCCGGCCTCGTCGGCGCGACCGCGGCGCCACCGGCTGGCGGCAGTCTCGGCGCCGAGCCGTTGAGCACGATGGCCTGCGGTGCAAGCCACTGGCGCATCTGCGCGATGTCGATGTCGAGACGCGAGTAGTAGTCGCGGTTGCCGCTGTTGTTCAGGTTGCCGGCGTTCGCGCAGGATGCGAAGCCGCCGAACAAGCCTCCGCGCAGCTGGTAATAGCCGCGGCTGTCGATGGTGAAGATGCCCGAACCGCTGCTGCCGCCCTCGGTCGTGCCGCTGGTCCAGCCCATCTCGTGCTGGACGCTGTCCTGGGAGATCTTGGCCCCCTGTGACACCATCCTGGCGTCGCCGGCGGGATGGTGGATCGCGAATATGTTGCTGTCGCCAGACGCGCTGACGGCCAGCGGACGAGCATCCCAGCCAGAGAAATAGGCCACTGCAGGCGCCGCGTTCTTCAGCCGCAGCAGCATGCCGTCGGTCTGGTTGCTCGAATACAGATAGTCCGCGCCCCCGCTCAGCTGGGTCTGCGGCGTGGAGACGTTGCCGTTGCAGGTGCTGGCCTCGTAGTTCCAGAAGGTGTTGAGCGTGTTGGCCACCGTCTGCATCTGGCTGACGACCGGTGCGGCGTTGGTGTTGGTGGAGAAGCAGTGATTGGCGCCGTGGAAGTACGGCACCTGCGTGACCGGTACGCTGTCGTTGAGCAGAGTGCCGGTGCAGATGAAGGTCGAACCGCTGACGACGAAACGCATGTGCGCCACCGCGTTCTTGGCCTGGGCGAACTTGGGGCCCAGCTCGTTCACGCGGCAGACCACATCGACGTTGCAGCTGCCCGACTCGCCGATCTTCTGCAGCAGTTTGTAGCTGCTGCGGCTGTCGACGACATCATGCGAGAGCTTCGGCGCCTGCGGGCGCACGGCGAAGGCGGGCACGCCGGCCGGGCGCCAGAATTCGACGATCTGCAGCTCGCCGTCGGTGCTGGGGGTCCAGAACAGGCCGTCGTCGGCGGGCAGCGCGCGCGCCTCGGCCACCGACATCGCCGCCACCGGGCGGCCAGTGTCGCGGTTGCCGGAGAAGCGCAGCTCGACGCGCGGGTCCACACGGCTCAGGTCCAGGCCCACGCGCAGGGCTTCGGCGTCGGCCGAGCGGATCTCCAGCCGTGCCACCGCGCCGCCGCGGCCGTCGGCCACCCAGCGCAGCGCCGGAGTGGCGGAGTGCATGCCTTCCGTCGACAGCGTGCGCGCCACGCCGATCCGGACCGCCTTGCGTCCGCGGTTGGCGTTGTCCTGCTGCAGCTGCAGCAGCTTGCGCGTGGGCAGCGGCGGGTAGTCGATGCGGGCGGCGACCGCCGACTTGGGCAGGCGCGCCAGCTTCCACGCGGGGGCTGGGGCCGCCGGCGTCGTGCTCGATTCGCCGGACAGCGAGAGCGGTGCGGCCGGGGCCGCGTTGCCGGCGTGGACGGCCAGCGGCAGCAGCGCGGCCAGGCCGAGGAAAAGGGCGGAGCGTGGGATCGAAATGGACATGGCGTTGCTCGTCGACGGATGGCGTCGGGGCGATGCGCGCCCCGGCTCGAAAGACCGGGCCCGGCGAAGGCCGGGCCGGAGGCGGGACGTACCCGGCCTCGCATGCAGGCGGAGGGAAGCACGGCTGCCGCCAGACTGCGGCCCGATTATGGCCCAATTCCGACCGCGTCGGCCGACCCCGGTCACGCCTCGCGGTAGGTACGACGCAGCAGCTCGTGGAAATGATGCACCGCGTTCTCGCGCAGCGGGTTCAGCCGTCCCGGCTCGTACGCCCCCGAAGCCAGCCCGCGCTGCACGTCCTCGCAGATGGTCAGATCCTCGTCCTGCACCTCGTCGCTGAACGCGATGTCGCCCTCGCGCCGGGCCGCGGCCTCTGGGCTGTCGTCCAGCGAATAGTAGAAATCGAACTCCACCCGGCAGCGGTCCACGCCCAGCGGCACCACCCGGTTGGTCTGCAGCCGCCCGGGCAGGATGTTCAGCATGGTGTTGGGCCACAGCCAGTAGTACAGCGCATCGCCGTTGCCGTACATGCTGTCCGCACTCTCCAGCGGGCTGAACTGGAACGAATACCACTCCGCGGTCTCGGTGACGTAGCTGCGGTAGTCCAGCAGGCTGTTCAGCCCGGGATGGATGTGCGGGACGTGATAACCCTCCAGGTAGTTGTCCACGTACACCTTCCAGTTGCAGGCCACGTCGTAACCCACCCGGCGGTGATGCCCGTAGCCCGCCAGCCCGCGATCCGCCCCCAGCCGCGCGTCGATCCCGGCCACGAACGCCTCGAACGGCGGCGCCAGCGCCTCGTCCACCGCCGCGAACACCAGCCCCTGCCACTCCCGCACCGCCAACTGCCGCAGCCGGATGTCCCCGGGCACGAAATCCGGCGCCGAACCCATCTCCGGCGCCGAGCGCAGCGTCCCGTCCAGGGTGTAGGTCCAGCCGTGATACCGGCACCGCAGCGACCGCGCCCCCAGCCCATCGCAACTCGCGATCGGCCCCGCCCGATGCCGGCACACATTCACCATCACCCGGATCACCCCATCCGCCCCCCGCACCGCCACCACCGGCAGCCCGGCCAGGTCGGCCACCACATGATCCCCCGCCCCCTGCAACTGGCAGACATGTGCCACCAACTGCCAACCGCGGTCGAAGATCAACGAGCGATCCAGCGCCGGCATCGACGGGTCGGTGTAGAACCGGGCGGGGAGGGCGGTGGGGTGGGGGAGGGGTGGGGGGCTGAGGTCGGGGAGGGTCATCCCGCAAGTATCGCGCATGCAAGGCAGTAAGGCGCGGCTAGGTGCAGGCCCCGCACCCCAGGCAGCAAGCTCAGGGGCCGGGCCATTCGATCCGAATGGCGACGCAATGAATGGGCACACCTTGGCCGGGAACTGAGTCGAGTTTGAAACTCGGCTTCCGTCCCTCTCGATCCTGGAATGCGAATGTGCCGCAATTGCCGAGATCGAGAAATTGATGAGGCAGGCCCTTGACAAGCTGTTTGGCTCTGGCGCGTGCGCGTTCCTGTGTGCTCGCCAGCACGATATGGATTTCTACGGGCATGATCGGCTCTCCAGATGATGATCGATGGGTTGTGCTTTATGTGATGTATTCGGGTGATGAATGCTGTATGTAGGCGTCGCTCAGTCGCCGCCGTCGATTGCCCGCACGATCATCGCCCTCGCATCGTCGGGTAGTGCCGAGACCGCATCATGAAACTCGACTTGATTTTTCGAGGAAACCAGTCGGTGCTTTTCGAGAGACGAAATGTTCACCTTGGCCTTGAGCAAAAGTGCTTCCAGTTTCGAAGTATCGAGCTGGCCGTTGGGCGCAACATGCTTCCAAATACGCTGAGCGTCCGGCGCTGTCTCCGCAAGCAGTTCGCTGATTGCGAGTCGATCCCGAATCGCTTCGAGCTCGAGCTCGGCCGCGCGATTGCTCGCGATCGCATCGACATATGCGAAACATTTCTCCGCGAATTTCTCGGCACTCGCAACTGCGTTGGAATCGGCGATTCCGCGTGCCTTGGCCCTACTTTTCATTGCCGAAATATCATCATTGAATTTCGCAAAGTTCCTGAAGAGCACGACACAGGTCATTTCGACTTCGTCGAAGTCGTTGTTCGCGATCACGATGTCCTTCACGGCCTTGGCCAGTGTGGCTTGCGCCTTTGCCGACTCCGTCTCGAATGCTTCCGCATTCCCGCTCGCCTCGGTGGACAAGGTGCCTGTGCGTCCCGCCAGCGCCTTCTGTTCGGCATAGTGTGCCTTCGCTTCATCGGCCCTGGCTTCCGCCGCGTCGGCCTCTCTGCAGAGAGCCTGCTTTTTGTCGATTTCGCTCTTGTCGCTGTCCGAGGCATCCGGGTAGGGATTGTCTCCGCTCTGACATTGCGACTTTGGTGGGTGTTTTTCCGCGGCCTCGCGCGCGTCCACGGCGGCCTTGGTGAGTGCCTGTTTGTTCTCGTACGCCATCTGCAAGGCTTTCATCGCCTGTTCGCCGCCACCCGATGACGATGCGTTCGCCTTCGTGGCCAGCGCGATGGACTGCGTGCGCGCGGCGCCGGTCAGTTGCTCGATCGCCAGCACATGCACGATCGCACGCTGGTCGCGCGCGGCCTGGACGATAAATTCCTCTTCGGTGATCGCGCCGCTCAGATAACGCTCGCAGTTGCGGTACATCATCTCGCGCAATATGTTCACGGTCTGGGTCTTGCCGATGGTGGCCGCGTTTTCGCTCAGCGCCTGCTGGATGTCGGCACTGATGTCCTGGCGCGCTTTTTCGGTGCCGAGCGCCGCTTTCAGGCCGAAGCTGCTGGAGATGGCGGTGAACACGTCCGGCGGCGGCTCCGCGCAGAAGCGCAGGATGTCCTGGTCGCCCTTGCGATGCGGCGTGCTGAGCACGAACCGCTGCTTGGCATCGACGATGATGGCCTGGGCGCGGCCGCCGGGGATGCGGTCCTTGTTGTGGTACGTGGTCAGCGATGCGCAGCCTGCGCAGAGCAGGGCCGCGATCGCGCAGAGCGCCGTGCGGATGCGGACGCGGCTGCGCGTGAGCGGAATCGTGGTGTCCATGTGTCGCTCCTCAAGTGATTATTGCCGACGCTACGCACGCCGCGATGCCCATGCGGGCGCGAAGCGGCGGCGGACCGGGATCGGATCGGGATCGGTTGGACGTCGAAGCGGCCGTTTGTGATGGGGCTGCAGGTGCTGCCTCGGCCGCGATGCGCTGGGGCATCGGCACGAGCGACGCGATGAAGATGCGGATCAATCCGCACGCAGCAACCGTTCGACCGGCACCTCGAAACACCGCGCCAGTTCGCGCACGATGCGGAAGCGCACCGCTTGCCCGCATTCGGCGCGCTTGATTGTGGCGATCGAGACCCTGATGTTCCGCCGCCAGCAGTCGTCGGCCAGATCTTGTTGGCTCAACATGCGGCTGTGGCGCAGGCCTCGCAGCGCATCGGGGTCGAGCGCGACCCGGCCACGGCCGAAGGCGTGCGCCGCGGTGGTCACCATCTGTCGTGGATCGGGTTGCACGGCGACCGGTTTGACGGCCGGTTCTACGGTGGCCCTCGCGGCGGTGCTGGCGTCGGAATACGGATCAGCGACAGCGTTGGGGTCGGTAAGCGTGAAGTCGTTCATGGCGGTTCCCCTGTCGGAGATGAGCCCGGTGAGCCGGACGCCCGCGGTGGAGTCCGCGGGGTAGGGGGAACCATGCCTTGATGCGCTGCGGGAAGTCCTTCCGGAGTTCTTACTTTTCAGGCCATTGATTTGCCTGGCTTTCTTGTCGCGTGACAAATGTGCCTGACGCTCATGCTACAACTGCCCCCCGCGCCTTGAGACCCTAAATGAGCGGCTCAGCCGTGGCACAGCTTGTGGCACGAAAACCGGGATTCCGGGTGTGCAACGCGATACAAATCGGCACCGGCACCGGCACCGGCACCGGCATGGGCGCGTCGGGTTTCGGCGCCTGACGACGATCTCATGCCAGAACACCGAGGTCGGTGTCCTCGACGGTGTGTGGATTCGCGGTGTTGGGCCGCCATGTTGTCGGCGCGATGTCTGTCCGGGATTACGGCCGGCGCCACCGCTCTGGCTGCTGCTCGCGCACCACGAGAGCGGCGCCGGGTGGTGCCTGGTCAAGAGAGGTCGAGAGCAGTTGGCGCCTTGTCCATCTTCGGAGGTCCATTGCCGATTTGCGGGTCGCACTTCTTCTCTCGTCGCTCGCGCGCGTCGTATACGACTGCGACAAAGGAGAACATAGTGTTGTCGTACGGTAGTTTCATTCGCATGCGAATGGAAGAGGTGTGCTTCGGAAAGTCGTCGTTCGCGACTTGCCAAGACGCACCATCGTAATAGTCGTATCCCAGGATGTGCGGTGACAATGTGGCCGATGGCTCAATGCGGACGAAATAAAAGCGTGGCCGGTAATTATGGATGTCCCGCGTATGCAGATCGACAACGAACGTCTGGTCGTGCTCATGCTCCGGGCAATTGAATTTGTATTTCCGCCGGTGCCACTGATAGCGGATATCCTCTCCGGCGGGATTGTCATACACCACGATCGAAGTGCGTATCGCGCGGGCATGATTAGAAGGGTTGGAGCGCTGCCCTAGTTGCTTGATGCTTCCGTCTTCCTCGAATAGTATCGCGTCCCCTGCGACGAAGTGATAGGTCGTCATGATCGTCTCCAGATAAATTCGATAAGGTCGCAGATGCCGCTCCGGACTTCGACCGCGACCGCAGCGTAATCGGTAGTCCTGCGCAGCCCGGCAGCGGCGCTGGACCGCTCGCGATCAGATTAGCTCCAGTGCGGTCAGTGTTTTTCCAGGCTTCGGAGGCCCATTGCCGATCTGTGGGTCGCATAGGAAATCCTCCTCGCCCATGCCCCGATCAATGCGGACGATCAGGCCGAAATTGAGCAGTAGCCGAGGTGGGAGATTCGCTTCAAAGCGCACGAATCGCGCGTTTAGTGGAAATTGGTCATTTTGGAACGAAATGTCGGTAGCTTTTTCGTTATTGTTCTGTGGATTTTCTTTCACCCGCAGCGCTTTGAAGAAGCCTTCATGCAGCGAGGTGGCGCAGTAGCTGACGAAGAAAGAGCTCTTATATTTCGATTCATGTTTGCGCACGGACAAATTCACATCGATATGCGTCTGACCGGTGACCACCAGTTCGTTAGGGTCGTACTCATAGGTCGGGTTTCCACAGTCTGGAATGTCGAGAAACAGAGTGATGGGTTTTGTTTTGATATTGAACATCTCGATCTCCCTTATGCGTCATTTATAGAAAATCATAGCCAGCCAATCGCAGCACTCAAGGAGGCCCGTTGCCGATCTGCGGGTTGCAGAGCACAAGACGGTCGGGCTCGTTGCTACGCCGCCTCAGTACGATCAATTCGATATGGATCTAATCGTGTTCGACGATTATGCCGCGACTGAGCTTCAATCTTGCTTTCTGCACGCCATTGCCGTTGTTATAGGCAAGTCCGGTTGAAGTGGGTTGATCGGTAACGGTATCCAGAATATGGAGTTTTGATTGTGGGTTTCCGTTGCTGGGGTTGATGCTGCCGCCGCTGACGTGCTTGATGATAGCGGCAGTGGCGTTCGGAATTTCGTAGATAAGATTAAATGTGACATCGTCGCCGGGATGACGGAACGTAAAATCGCCATCGTAACGGTAGCGATACTCGTCCATTTCGGGGTCGATGCCCGCTCTCATGCGGCACCGCTACACGGTGGGCGCGACTGCCGGTTGGATGCCGAGTAGATAGAGTCCGGGAGAGGGTCTTGGTCCTGCCTGAAGAATGTACCCATGACATTCACCCGATGTTGATAATGTGGTGTGGTCGTTTTTTCCAGTTATCGGTTTCACGAAAGCGCGATTAGTATCCCACTTCGAGCATAGGGCGTTGGGATCGCGACCGTCTGCACTCGGTATCAGTGCGGTTCGTCGATACCGACTGCGAAGCGTGTTGGAAGCTGTAGAAGAATTGATTCTTTAAGACGCTCACTGCCTCAAAATCGTTTTCTCGTAACCAATATCACGCAGCCAGGCCTCGGCTTTCCGATGGTCGTGCTTGTGTGCGAATTGTGCTATGCCATCGATCCGGTGCGCGTCTACCCAGAGAGCAACAAGCTGAGGAATTTTCGACTCCGCGCGGTCCACCAGCAGTGCATCGACGCGCAGGGCGTCGGCTGTAGCGCCTTTTGGATCTCTCTGCCATTGTCGGAGTTCCGCACGAGCGACCAGCGCCTGGGCGAGCTCTGCCAGGATGTAGCGGTCGTCAGGATGTTCGCCAAGTAGCGCTTCCAATTCGGCGACCGCCACGTCTATACTCTTCGTGTCCATTGTCGTGCGCCCAGCTAACCATCGGGTGCGCGACAGGAGGCGACGCCATTTCGGTTTGTCGGCCTCCTCTTTCCTTAACTGTTGCGCGAAGTCTTTTCTGGCGAGCGCGAACGCCTTACGGGCGGCGGCATGATCTCCCCGAGAGTCCGCGATCTCGCCATCGATCATCCGCGAATACGCCAGGCTTCCCTTCCATTCCATATTCTCTTTATGCGCGTCAGTGAGTGTTGTCAGCGAGGCGAGTGCCTTGTCGTTCTCGACTGCAGCGAAAGCTGTTTGGCCCATTGATAGTGCGAGAAGGGAGCGCAGTTGACGATACTCGGCGAGCCGGTACTGCCACGTCAACGCATCCGGGCGCCGAAGGATTAATTCTTGCAATTCGTGGATGTTGCGGTCGTAGCCGAAAGCAGCAGCTTGCAGCAGCCCGCCGGCTTCCTTGGTCCTGTTGATCCACGAGTCGGTGTCGTTGACTTCGAACCGCCAGCCCAGATTACCAGAATCCGCCGGAGCACCGAGCTGCTTCAGTGCCATCGAGCGCGCGAAGTAGGTAGCCGCTTCATCAGTTTTTCCTCGATCGAGCGCGAGCGTACCCAGACTGTTGAGCGCGAACGAGGCTTCTACGAAGCCTGCCGCGTCGTACTCCCTCAGTGCGGTCATGGCCTGTGCGAAGCGCAGGTAGTCGTTGAGTTTCGCCTCGGCTAAGTCGAAATCGCGCAGTCGGTAGTGTTCGTAGCCAAGATAGAAGGAGACTTGCCCGGCTTCAAGATTCGCAGCGTAAAGCACATCCGGGGCACCACTAGCCATTCGGATGGCCTCGCGCGAAGCGTCTTCGGCGGAGGCTAGTGCGGTTAGTGCACTCTCGCTCTTACCGCTCAGACTCAAGACGATGCCGGTTGTACGGAATGCTTTAGACAGGTTGATGAGTTCTTGTCCGTTGAGCGCCTCGACGGGGCGCTGTTGCAGATAATCCAGTGCTTCGTCGGCGATATCTCTGAGCAACTTCAGTTCGCCTCTTTCCTGTAGAGGATCGCCCAAGTCTACAAGCATGAACTCGGCCAATCGCTGCGTTTCGCGGCCCCGTGCCTCGGCTTCTTCGCCTGCTCGCCAGGCGGAGTAGGCCATGCCTGCTGACACGACCGTCGAGAGCATCAGCGCAGCGATTGCGCCGCGCCGCCAGCGGCGTTTGTTGCGCTGGGCCCTGCTGGATGCAGTGAGGAACTCGCGTGCGGGCGATTCCATACGCTCTGGTAGGCGTTGCGCGACTTCCAGAGCTTCACCCAAAGGCTGCCCGGGATTGAGCAACAGATCGTCCCGGTTACCCAATTCAGACCATCGTGCTGCCGCACGTTCCAGTCGTGCGTGCGCAAGCAGAAGTCTGCGATTGTTCTCGATCCACTCCCGTGCCTGAGGCCACTGCCGCAGCAATGCCTCATGCGCCACACGGAAATCTGGTCTCGATTGAGTGCCTCCCGACACGAACAGCCGGGCGTTGATGAAAGCGTTGACCAGGGCGCGGGCGGGGTCGTCGGGGAGCATGGTCCACAAGGCCGACCGGCCGCGCACGCGGTCTGTATCGCCATCGAGACGGATCAAAAGCGACAACACAGTGTCGAGTTGCAGCTGCACATGATCCGGAAGACTTTCGAAGACTTCCTTCGCGCGTCTTTCAAGAGCACCCTCCAATCCACCCAAGACCTCGTAAGCGGCGAAAGTGAGCGTGTCCTGCTCGTCGCGCGCCTCGCACAGCGCGGCGAGGGTGTGCTGCAGCAGGGGCAGGGCATCGGGCTGGCCGATGGTGGCGTCGCGGAGGACGTCGTCGAGGCGGGCGCCGTCGCTCGGGCGTTGGTCGAAGGTGAGTCTTGCGATCGCGGCGGGGCCGCGGATCATCTGGGTGATTTCCGCCGGCTGTGGCAGGGGCACATCGACATGGCCTTCGCCGCCCTTGCGTGCCATCAGTACGGGCAAGGCGTCGGCGAGTTGGGCGTAGTAGTCGCCGCGCACCACTGCGATGACCAATACCCGAGGGTGAGAGCAGAGTGCGTTGACGACGGTTTCGACTTCGGCACGTTCCCGCGCGAGATCGGCATTGCCTTGCGTGTCGACGGCCTCATCCTTCTGCTTGCCCACGAGCGCTTCCGCATGGTCGATCACCAGCAGCAGGTGCGCATCTTCTGTGGCCTTGTCGCGAAGTGCGGCAGGCCATTTCAACCAGGCATCGTCGATGGCCGCGACGAGCGAATCCGGCCGTGTCGTCAGGGTTTCGGCGAGGGTCGTGGCCGACGGTTCGTGGAAGACGCTGCGCCCGTGCAGTTGCCAGGTACACAGCGCTGCAGCGAGATGGTGCAGCAGCTCGCCCGGCTGCGCGGCGCCGAAGTCGCAGCGCGCCAGTGCCAGCGCCTGCAGGCCGTCCACGCCGCCGTCGCGTCTCATCGGCGGCAGCACGCCGGCCTGCAGCAGTGAGGTCTTGCCGCAGCCGCTGGAGCCGACAATCAGGACGAATCCCTGTCCATTCCTGTGCTGGCTGCGGATGGCCGCATGCACGCGTTGGATGAGGTCATCGCGACCGAAGAAGACATCCTCATGTTGGCTGTCGAACGCGGCCAGTCCGACGTAGGGATTGAGGCCGGCCCAGTTCGGGGCCTCGAGTGGATTGATCAGGCGGTTGTCGATTCCCCGCACCTGTCCGATCAGGCGGTAGCCTTTTTTCGGCAGGCTCTGGATGCAGATCGGGGACTTGGGATCGTCGCCGAGTGCATCGCGCAGGATCGACATATTCTTGTGCAGCATGCTGTCGCTGAATTCGATGGAGCGCCAAGCCGCCTCCATCAGTTCGTCCTTGCTCCAGTCCTGGCCCGGATGACTCGCCAAGGCGACCAGAAGTTCCATCTGCCGCAGATCGAGCTTGAATTCGCTGCCGGCGCGTTCGATCACCAGGCGCTCGGGATGGACATGCGCGGATTCGATGCTGAAACGCGGGACTTCCGCGAGCCTGCGCAGGCGGGTCTTGCGGTCTCTGGGCTCGGAAGTTTCGGGCATGGGCATGCCTCCCTGTCGGGAACGACGTAGCGTGGGTCAGCGGTGCAGGGGTCCCTTCGACGGGCGCACCTGTGGAGGTGCCGAGCCGGTTCGTCGTCGCGTTCGTGCGTCTGCGGTGTGCGCGCGAGCGGCCCGTTCGTCCGGGCCGGCCTGTCCTGCGGATGTGTCCGTGGCCTTGCGCATGATCCACTGCCCCCTTGCAGCGGAGCCCGGCCGCGAGGCCGTACTCCGGTGGATGTTGTGATCCATTACCGCTTTCGGAATCTAGCGCAATCCGTGTGCGCGGGAAACATGACCTTCGAGACGTTTGGCATTCAGTAACCCTCGACTGCGGCAATACCCGGACACCGAGGCGCGGTGCGGTGGCCATCTCGGCGAGCGTCGGCCCGTGCCGCATCGTCCGGAGGCCAGGATGGGACAGCTGTCCAACAAAAAACGCCCCGGCGCTGGCCGGGGCGTTTCGGGTGGAACATTCGGGCGAACAGCGACCGGCGATTTCAGCCCTTGGTCGCGCCCTCGGCAGTGGCGCCCGCCTGCCAGCCGCAGCTGCGGCCTTCGTTCTGGGTCTTCAGCCAGGCCTGCAGCGGGGCGAAGTATTCGAGCACGGCGGAGCCGTCCATCTTTTCGCCGCCGGTGAGTTCCTTCATGGTCTTCTGCCAGGGCTGGCTGGCGCCCTTGCCCAGCATCGCCCAGAAGCGTTTGCCGGCTTCGGGGTTGCCGTAGTAGTTGCATTCGTACAGCGGGCCGGTGTGGCCGGAGGCGTCGCACAGGGCCTTGTAGAACTGGAACTGCAGGATGTGCGAGAGGAAGTAGCGGGTGTAGGGCGTGTTGCCGGGCACGTGGTACTTCGCGCCCGGGTCGAAGAATTCCTCGCCGCGGGTTTCGATCGGGGCCACGCCCTGGTATTTGGCCTTCAGCTCCCACCAGGCCTTGTTGTAGTTGTCGGGCTTGATCGAGCCGTCGAACACGCCCCAGCGCCAGCGGTCGATCATCAGCCCGAAGGGCATGAACGCCACCTTCGACAGGGCCATGCGCATCTGCGCGTTGATCAGCGCTTCCTCGCCCTGCCGCTCGCCTTCGATGAGGTTGATCGACTCCAGGTACTTGGGAGTCATCATTGCCAGCACGATGGTATCGCCGATGGCCTCGTGGAAGCCGTCGTGGGCGCCGGTCTGGAAGATCGGCGGCTGGTCGTTGTAGGCCAGGTAGTAATAGACGTGGCCCAGCTCGTGGTAGATGGTGGTGAACTCGTCCTCGGTGGGCTCGATGCACATCTTGGTGCGCACGTCACCCGACATGTTCATGTCCCAGGCGCTGGCGTGGCAGACCACCTCGCGGTCGCGCGGCTTGATGAACTGCGACTTGGTCCAGTAGCTGGCCGGCAGTTTGGGCATGCCCAGCGAGACGTAGAAATCCTCGGCGCGCTGGGTCATCTGGATGGCGGTGGTGGACATCGCCGCGCGCTCGGCCTCGGCGAAGTCGGAGGGCTTGGCGTCCATGCCGCGCTTGGCGGTCTCGGCGGCGTAATTGCGTTCCTGCAGGCCCTGCAGCGCCTTGCCGATGTCCAGCGTGCCGGCGGCGGGGTAGGGCTGCAGCAGCCCGGCGAGATTGGTCCAGTCCTGCTGCCAGAGGTTGCCGGTGAGGTGCGCCGGGATCATGCCGCCGGACACGCTGCCCTTGTCGGCGCCGTATTCGGTCTCGAGCTTGGCGCGGGCGTAGCAGTGCAGCTGGTCGTACAGCGGCTTGACCTGGCCCCAGAGCCGGTCGGTTTCGGCGGCGATTTCCGCCGGTGTCATGTCGTAGCCGGAGCGCCACATCTCGCCCGCGTCGGCGAAGCCCAGGTCGCGCGCGCCTTCGTTCACCAGCTCGACGAAGCGCACGTAGTCCTTGCGCATCGGCTGCGAGATGGTGTGCCAGCCGCGCCAGGCCTCCAGCTGGCTGTCGTAATCGGTGCGCTCGGCCAGCACGTTGCTGAGCGCACCGATGTCGCGGCAGGTGCTGGGGTCGTCGGGGGTGGTGCAGTATTTGCCGGCGCCGTACATGCCTTCCATGCGGGTGGCGAGGGTGGTGAGTTCCGACAGCTTCTTCGGGTCGCGCGGCGGCGGCATTGCGGTGGACAGCTTCAGCAGCAGGATGGCGCGCTCGGTGGCCGGCGACATCGGCTTGCCTTCATAGGTCTTGGCCTGCTCGATCCAGGTGTTGAGCTTGGCCAGATAGCGCTCGTTGGCCTTGGCGGCGATCAGCTGGCTGTCGTCGTTGATGTAGGTGGACGAGAGCCACTGCGCGCCGGTGGTTTCCGGGTACATGGCCTTGATCTCGGCATTGACCCGGGCGATGAAGGCATCGGCGTCCTCGTCCTTCGGCGCGCTGGCGGCCGGCGCGGTGCCGCCGTCGGCGGGGGCGTCGTCGCGGCTGCAGCCATTGAGGGTGAGCAGGGTCGCGGAGACCGCGAGGGCGAGCAGAGTGACGCGATATTTCACGAGGATTCTCCCGGGACTACAGAGGGGTCGAACGAAGGGGTGTGGGCGGAGTCGCGGTGGACGCGGCTGTGCCCTGATGGCGACGGGTCGGCAAGTTTCGCTGCGGCCCGGAGGTGCTGCAAGGGCCGGAGGGCATGGCGCCGGGGAGCGCCGTCGAGGAGTGCCGTCGAGAGGCCGCGGAGGGCGCGAAGCGCGCAGACCCGGGAAGACGCCCGTTCGGCGCGGCATGCCTGCGCTCGGCCGCGCCGCTCAGGCGTCCCCGGTGGCGGCCGGGGGCGTGGCCGGCAGCAGGCCGTCCAGATGCGGCAGCTCGCGCAGGAAGCGCGCCGCGTCCTCGGCGTCGCGCGCGAACCAGGCGCGGGCCGAGCCGAGGCGGAAGGAATAGCCCCAGGCATCCATGTCGGCGAAGGCGCGTTCGATCCCGAAGCCGGGCAGCGCATCGGCCAGCAGCAGCTGCAGGTAGCAGGTGGCGTCTTCCTCGAACTGCGAGTCGCTCGCGTCGGTGTGCACGCGCGCGCGCAGCGGCGGCGGGATCACGATCAGGTGGCAGGCCTCGTGCAGCAGCGAATGCAGCGGGGTGTCGGCGCGGGCGTAGACCAGGCTGCCGATCACTCCGGCCTCGCGGTCGCCCCAGAAACTGCCGGGGATGGTCTGGCCCTCAGGCACCGGCACCAGCCGCAGGCCGTAGCGCGCGAGCAGTGCGGCGGCAGCGTCGAAGCCGATGTCGCCGAGCGTCATCACGCCGTTTTCCGGCGCCTCGGGGGCGCTGTGAACGCGCGCATCGGCGGACAGCTTGGCGGCAGGGACCGCGTCTACGCCGGGCGTGCCAGCCGAGACGGTGTTCGCAGCGACGGTGTCGGCAGCAATGGGCACGCTCATTGCGTACGGCCGGCGGCGATCACGGCGCTCTCGACGCTCAAGACGCCGATGGGCGCCCGTCCGGCAGCGCCACCGAGATGTCGAGCACGTCGTGGTCGCCGTCCTTCGCCATTTCCACCTTCACCGCGTCGGTGTCCACGCTGACGTACTTGCGGATCACTTCCAGCAGCTCGCGCTGCAGCAGCGGCAGATAGTCGGGCGCGCCGCGGTTGCTGCGCTCCTGAGCGACGATGATGCGCAGCCGTTCCTTGGCGATGGACGCGGTGTTTTTCTTGGTGCGGAGGAAATCGAACAGCGCCATGGCTCAACCTCCGAACAGCTTGCTGAAGAAGCCTTTCTTGTCGTTCTGGGTGAAACGCATCGGGCGCTCCTCGCCGAGCAGGCGCGCGACCGCGTCGTCGTAGGCCTGGCCTGCGTTGGATTCCATGTCGAGGATCACCGGTTCGCCCTTGTTGGAAGCGTTGAGCACGTCGGGCGATTCGGGAATCACGCCGACGGTCTTCAGGCCCAGCACTTCCTCCACGTCCTTGATGCTCAGCATCTCGCCGGTTTCCACGCGCGCGGGGCTGTAGCGGGTGAGCAGCAGATGCTCCTTCACCCGCTCGCCGTCCTCGGCGCGGCGGGTCTTGGAGGCGAGCAGGCCGAGGATGCGGTCGGAGTCGCGCACGCTGGAGACCTCCGGGTTGACCACCACCACCGCCTGGTCGGCGTAGTACATCGCCAGGAACGCGCCCTTCTCGATGCCGGCCGGCGAGTCGCAGAGGATGATGTCGAAACCATCGTCGGCCAGTTCCTTCAGCACTTTCTCCACGCCTTCCTTGGTCAGCGCGTCCTTGTCGCGGGTCTGCGAGGCGGCCAGCACGTGCAGGTTCTCGAAGCGCTTGTCCTTGATCAGCGCCTGCTTGAGCGAAGCCTCGCCCTGGATGACGTTGACGAAGTCGTACACCACGCGCCGCTCGCAGCCCATGATCAGGTCGAGGTTGCGCAGCCCGACGTCGAAGTCGATGACCGCGACCTTCTTGCCGCGACGGGCGAAGCCACAGGCGAGGCTGGCGCTGGACGTCGTCTTGCCGACGCCGCCCTTGCCCGAGGTGACTACGATGATTTCAGCCAAGGTCGTTCTCCGGAAAAATACGTAATGCGTGCGCTCAGGCGAGCGCCGCGATGTTGAGTTGATCGTCGTCCAGCCACACCTGCACGGCCTTGCCGCGCAGCTCGGCGGGAATGTCTTCCATGACCTTGTAGTGGCCCGCGATGGCGACGAGTTCGGCGTGGAACTCGCGGCAGAAGATCCGCGCCCGCGGGTTGTCTCGCGCGCCGGCCAGCGCGCGCCCGCGCAGGGCGCCGTAGATGTGGATGCTGCCGTCGGCGATGACTTCCGCACCGGCGCCGACCGTGGACAGCACGGTCAGGTCGCGGTGCTCGGCGTAGATCTGCTGCCCGGAGCGGATCGGCGCGGTCTGGATCATGCCCGGCTGGGCGGATGCGCTGCGCGCGGTGGCGGCCTCGGGCTGCGCGCGCGGGGCCTCCGCCCGAGCGGGCGCGGGCGGCGCCGGCGTGGGCGCAGGCGGCGCGGCTTCGCCGGAGGCCGGTTCGTACTGGGCGCGGAATTTCGCCAGCAGCGGCAGGCCCAATTCGACCGCCAGCGCCTCGTTGGCGCTGCTGCCCCAGGCCAGGGCCACCGGGATGGTGCCGGCCGCGCGCAGGGCATCCAGCAGAGCGTGGGCGGTGGCGGCATCCGGCAGCTCGGCCAGGCCACCGAAGTCGACGATCACCGCCGCGCGCGCGAACAGGTTGGGCGCGCGCTCGACCCGGTCGCGCATCTCCGCGCCGAGGCGCTCCACATCGAGCGTGCGCACGCGCAGGTTGGCGATGCCGACCTGACCGATCTTCAGGTCGCCGGCCAGGGCGAAGTCGACCGCGGGGGCGCCGCGGCTCATGCGGCGCCGACTGCCGCGTGGGAGGCCTGCGCCGCAGGCACGCGCGGCTGGGTCAGCCAGGCCTGGTGCGGCAGCGCATCGCCGTAGGTCTCGTGCACCCACTCGTAGCTGCACAGCGGCTTCATCAGCATCGAGGCGCGCAGCCCGGTCTCGGGCATGACGTGCTGGCCGATTTCACGGAAGCCGAAACTGCCGTGGAACAGCAGCGCCGGGTCGGGACGGCCGGGCTGTTCGTCGGCATCGAGGAACACTTCGCAGGCCAGCTGCGGGTAGCGCAGTTCGGCGTAGCTCTGGGCATCGGCATAGAACGCACGGCCGACGCCGCCGCCGCGACGGCGACTGGCGACCACGATGCGGTCGATGTAGAAGAAATGCGGGTGGCGCTCGCGGAACCAGCGGAAGTTGCTGCTGTCGTGCTCGGCCGGCGAACCGAAGCCGACCATGAAGCCGGCGATGGTGCCGTCGCGCTCAGCGATGCGGAAGTATTCGGCCTGGTCGTAGAAGTAGCGGACCCGAGCCGGTTCGATGGGAAGAATGGTCGGCGCAGCGGCGTTGTTCAGGGCAAGTACCGAATCCAGCTCGTGCTCGCGCACGTCGCGGATGAGGATCGACATTCCTGGGGCTCCGGAAAGGACAGGCGGCCGGCACGGGCCGCGAACGAATGGCCTCTAGTATCGCACGGGGCGGATGGAGGGCGCGATCAGCCCGCGGGGCGGGAAAGAGGGGCCGGCCCCGATCCGCGTCGCCAGCAGCGCGCTCCCCGGCACGGCTTCAGCGCGCCGGACTCCATGACTTCCGTGGGGTTCCCGCGCGAGCGGCGAGGCCTACACTGGGCCATGCTCGCCCGCCTGAACCATATCCGACTGCTGCGCTACGCGGGCCTGTTCACCTGGGCCATGCTCGGCCTGCCGCTGCTGCTGCTCTCGCTGGAAGCGCTTGAGGTGGGCGACGAGGCGGCAGCGCCGCTGTCGCTGCCCGGCTGGGGCGCCTGGCTGCTGTTCGGGCTGTGCTACGCCTGGCTCACGCGCTCGCTGGGCAGCCGCAGGGTGACCGTGTTCGATCACGGCGTGTTGATGCTGCTGACCCTGTGCGCGGTCGGCGTGGGCGTGTTCAACGACAGCGGCCTGGGCAGCATGCTGCTGGTGGTATCCGCCTGCCTGCTGCCGTGGCTGCTGCCGATGGCGGTCGGCGTGGCCTGGCTGGTCGCCAGTCAGCTGCTGCTGCTGCCTGTGTTCATGCAGTGGCTGGAGTTCGGCTGGCTGGAAGCGCTGATGCTGTCGCTGCTGTACGCGGGGTTCTCGGGGTTCGTGTTCGTGACCAGCCTGGTGGCCCGCCAGCAGGCGCAGGAGCGCGAGGAGCAGCGTCGCCTCAACGCCGAACTGCGCGCCACCCGCGCGCTGCTGGCCGAGAGCGTGCGCGTCAACGAGCGCACCCGGATTTCGCGCGAGCTGCACGATCTTCTGGGTCACCATCTCACTGCGCTCAGCCTGAATCTGGAAGTGGCCCATCACCTGGTGGAAGGCAAGGCCCAGGACCATGTCGCCCAGGCGCGTACCCTGGCCAAGCTGCTGCTCAGCGATGTGCGCGAGGCGGTCAGCCGGATCCGCGACAGCGACACCATCGACATGGCGCTGATCCTGCGCCCGCTGGCCGAGAACGTGCCCGGCCTGCGTGTGGAGATGGAGCTGCCCGACCCGTTCGTGCTGGACGATGCCGAGCGCGCCCACGTGCTGCTGCGCTGCACCCAGGAGATCGTGACCAACGTGGTGCGCCACGCCCAGGCCGAGCGTCTGCGCCTGAGCTATCGCTGGGAGCGGGGCGGGGTGCGGATGGTCGCGATCGACGACGGCCGCGGCGCGGAGGCCATCGCCGCTGGCAACGGCCTGCGCGGCATGCGCGAACGTCTGCAGGATTACGAGGGGACGCTGTCCTGGGAGACCCAGCCGGGGGCGGGTTTCCGGCTCGACATCCATCTGCCCCTGGGCGGCGCACCGGCCCAGGATGCGCGGGCCGCGTGAGGCGGCCGCCTGTCCTGAGCCGGGCTTGACCCGTGATCCATGGCCGGGCGATCCGGTCACCCCATCCATTCGTCAGCCGAGTCGTCTGCCGAGCCATCCGCCGTTCTTCGGCGCGTTTCCATGGAGATAGCGACATGATCCGAATCTGTCTGGTCGACGATCAGACCCTCGTGCGGCAGGGCATCCGTTCGCTGCTGGCGCTCGCCGAAGACATCGAAGTGGTCGCCGAGGCCGCCGACGGCAAGCAGGCGGTCGAACTGATCCCGCAGATCGCGCCCGATGTGGTGCTGATGGACATGCGCATGCCGGTGATGTCCGGGCTGGATGCGCTGCGTGCGCTGTCGCAGGCCGGGCAGCTGCCGCCGACCATCATCCTGACCACCTTCGACGACGACCAGCTGGTGCTGGCCGGCATGAAGGCAGGCGCCAAGGGGTATCTGCTCAAGGACGTGTCGCTGGAGCAGCTGGTCGGCGCGATCCAGACCGTCGCAGCCGGCGGCTCACTGGTCCAGCCGGCGGTCACCCAGCGTCTGCTCTCGGGCCTGGAGCACATGCGCAACGACTTCGTCAGTCTCGACCGGCCCGACCCGCTGACCGACCGCGAGACCGAGATCCTGCGCCTGATGGCCTCCGGCTTCTCCAACAAGGAGATCGCCAATTCGCTGGGCGTGGCTGAAGGCACGATCAAGAACCATGTGTCGAACATTCTGTCCAAACTCGGCGTGCGCGACCGCACCCGGGCGGTGCTGAAGGCCTTCGAGCTGCAGCTGATCTGAGCTGCCGCTGAGCGCAGTGGCCTGCAGGCGGATTCTTTCAGGCCATTGATCTGATTGTGTTTTTTCTGGCTCTGACTGCGCCTGTCTGGCCCCTTGGGCCTGTTTCGGGGCCGCCCGCCGGCCAGGACGGGGCGGCCGGGCCGGGCCGCGGCCGGTTCCGCGCGCCCCGGTCGCGACCGCCCGGGCGCTCGCTCCGCCGTATCCAACCCTGCTACGATTCGGGGCTGTGCTAGCCCGGCTTCGGCCGGCACCGGTCCCTGGAGAGCTCCTGAATGACTCGTCTCATCGAGATCCTGATTTCCCTCGCCATCGTCTTCGTGTTGTTTCTCGTGGTGGGCGTGTTCCTGCCGTCGAGTCGTTTCATCTCCGAGAAAGTCGAGACCAACCGCAAGATCGGCATCGTTTACGACACGCTCAACAGCTTCAAGCGCTTCAAGGACTGGAACGCCATCGCTCTGCGCGACCCCACCATGCCGATGAGCCTCTCCGGGCCGGAGTCGGGCGTGGGCGCCACCTTCAGCTTCGATTCCAAGCAGTCCCAGGTCGGCAAGGGCAGCTGGAAGATCGTCGAGTCCGTGCCCAACGAGAAGATCGTGATCGACGTCGACAACGACGCGATGGGCACCGACAAGCGTGTGCAGTTCATGCTCAAGCCGACCGGCAGCAACGACCGCAACGTCGAGATCACCCAGACCTACAAGGTCGATTACGGGTGGGACCTGGTCGGCCGCTACGCCGGCCTGTATGTCCGTAGCCACGTCGGCGACGACATGCAGTTCAGCCTCGGCAAGCTGGCCACCCTGCTCGCCTCGATCCCGAACGTCGACTACAACGTCTACGGCGACAAGCTGGGCGAGATCTCGGTCACGCAGGTCCCCGCGGCCCACGTGCTGATGGTGTCCTCGGGCACCATCGAGCTGAAGGAAGAGCCGCTCGCCAAGTCCATGAAGGACAACATGGAATGGATCAACCGCGCGCTGGCCTCGAACAATCTGGTCGCCGCCGGTCCGATGCGCATCGTCACCGACGAGCAAGGTCGCGAGAACTACACCTTCAACGTCGTGCTGCCGGTCCGCCGCGCCGATGCGCCGGCCGATGCCGCCGTCGACGCTCCGCTCGAAGGCCTGAACCTGCCCGAGGTGGTGAAGTACGAGCGCATGCCGGCCCACCGTGCGATCACCGCCGATTTCCAGGGCTTCTTCCTGCAGCTCGAAGGCGTGCGCAACGCGCTGCGCGCCTGGGGTGCGGTGCGCGGCCTGGAGCCGACCGATCGCGCCTACGAGGAGTGGAAGAGCCCGATCGACGACTCGTTCTCCGACGCGCAGTTCAAGGTCTACTGGCCGGTCAAGTAAGTCCGCGGTCGTCGCGGCCACGCGCTCCGGCCCATGACCCGCACCGCCCCAGGCCGGCTCGCGCCGGCCACCGCCGAAACGCCGCCTCGTGCGGCGTTTCGCGCGTCTGCAACCCCGGCCGGCCATGCGCCGTCGCGTCCGGTCCTTTCGGCCCTTCCTCGGCTCGGCTCCGCGTGTGCGGACCGCTGGCCGGGCGTATCGGCGGGGCTGGCATGAATGCGGCACGGGGCGTGGTGCGGCCGCTGGTCGCCGCCGGCGCGCTGCTGGCCGCGGCCGGCGTGGCGCTGTCGGCGTACGCCGCTCATGCCGACGGCGCTGCCCGCCTGCAGTCGGCGGCGCTGATGGCGTTGGTCCACGGCGTCGCCCTCGCAGCGCTCGGCCGCCAAGCGCAGGCTCTGCTCGGCCGCGTGGCGCTGCATGCACTGCTGCTGGGCACCGTGCTCTTCGCCGGCGCGCTGCTCGGCGGGCACCTCGCGGGCTGGTCCACGCGCCCGGCGCCGGCCGGCGGCCTGCTGATGATCGGCGGCTGGCTGCTCTACGCCATCGATGCGCTGCGTCCGGGCACGCTGCGTCCCGGCACGCCGCAGGGAGACCGCTGATGCCCCGTCACGCCCGTGGTTTCGACACCCAGGCCGCCTGGGACCACCTGCAGCGCCGCGACCGCAAGCTGGCGGCGTGGATGCGCAGGCTCGGCCCGATCACGCCCGACCCGCGCTGGCGCAAGCCCTTCGACCCGGTGGACGCGCTGGCACGCGCCATCCTCTACCAGCAGCTCAGCGGCAAGGCCGCGGCCACGATCGTGGGACGGGTGGAAACCGCCATCGGCAGCGACCGCCTGCATCACGACACCCTGGGCCGCTGCGACGACGCGTCGCTGCGCGCCTGCGGCGTGTCCGGCAACAAGCTGCTGGCGCTGCGCGACCTCGCCGCGCGCGAGGCCCGCGGCGAGATCCCCGACCTGCGGCGCATGTCGACGATGGACGAGGACGCGATCGTGGAGGCGCTGGTGCCGATCCGCGGCATTGGCCGCTGGACGGTCGAGATGATGCTGATGTTCCGCCTGGGCCGGCCGGACGTGCTGCCGATCGACGACCTCGGCATCCGCAAGGGCGCGCAGGCGGTGGACAAGGCCGAGGCCATGCCCGCGCCGAAGGCCCTGGCCGAGCGCGGCGAACGCTGGGGCCCGTACCGGACCTATGCCAGCCTGTACCTGTGGCGGATCGCGGACCTGGCGAATGCGCCGGCCGCCTCGGACAAGCCCAAGGCGACGACGAAGGCCACAACGAGGTCCACAACGAAAGCCGCGAAGCGCTCCCAGGACTGACCGCGACCTGCGGCTTCAGCGCCCGGCCGACGCATCCGGTCCGGTGGCAACCGACGGCGCTGCGGTGTGCGCGGCGCGCGTCTGGGATGCGGTCTCAACGGTGCCTTCAACCGCTGCTTCAACCGCCGCCCCCGCCGCCACTGCGCGTGCGGTTTCAAGCTGATGCCGACGCGGCTTCAGCGCCAGCGCAGGACGCTCGATCAGGAACCACGACAGCGCCGCGCAGGCCAGGGCCAGCACGCTCGACAGCAGGGTGTTGGTCAGCACGCCGGTGGCGCCGAGCAGGAAGGCGATCTGCTGCATCGGCCAGCCGTAGAGATACAGGCCGTAGGACAGGTCGTTGCGGCGGATGTGCGGCAGCCGCGGCACGAAGGCCAGCCACAGCGCGCCGTAGATCACGGCGGCCATGTACGCCGGCACGAAGGCGAGGGTGTCGCGGGCGAGACAGGCCGCGACGATCAGCGGGACCACCCAGCGGCCGTCGAGGCGGATGCGCTCCCGCCACAGCCACAGCAGGGTGCCGGTGATGAAGAAGGCCACCGTCCAGCATAGATACGACAGGTGCTGCGGCAGCGGCGCCTTGATCCAGGCGAACGCAGCCGCGCCGGCCATCGCCAGCGCCCAGGCCGGCAGATAGCGCCAGGGCCGCAGCATGCCCAGCGCCCCGGCGGCGAACAGCAGCAGATACAGCCGGCCCTCGATCGGCAGGGTCCACAGCGAACCGTTCACCGAGGTGTGTGGCAAGGTCTCGAACACCCCGGGCAGCCAGAACTCCGCGCGCCACAGGCTGGCGGTGGACCAGACATAGCGCCACACCCGGCCGTCGCTCCAGTAGTCGGCCGCGGTGGTCAGCAGCGGCCCCAGCACGAACGCGGTCAGCGCCACGCAGACGATCAGCGCCGGGTACAGGCGCAGCGCGCGCGCCAGCAGGAAATCGCGCCAGCGATGGCGCTGCACGCTGGCCGCCACCAGGAAGCCGCTGATCAGGAAGAACAGATCCACCGCGAACGCGCCCGCGCTTCGGCCCAGCGTCTGGTTGAGCCAGTCGCCGCGCGCGGTGCCGGTGATCGGCCAGGCATGGCTCCAGATCACCAGCCACGCCGCGACCAGACGCATCAGATGGAAGTTGTTGCGCCCCGCGTCCCAGGCGGCGGCGAGGGTGGGACGGCTCGGGCCGGGACCGTGCATACCGGGGCGACTCATGCGGGATCGAGGTGATACCAATGCCACGGCTCGTACACGATGCCGTGCGGGTTGTCGCGCGGGTAGCTCATGCGGAAGCCGTGGCCGGCGGCGTGATGCTGCAGCCACGCGAAGGCATCGGTGTGCTCGAAGCTTTCCTCCGCCGGCGGTTCGCCCGGCGTGCCGATGTCCAGCGCGCGGCCGTCGTGGTGTTCGCTGAAACCGGGTGCGGCGTTGACGGTGAGGATGTCCTCCACCGTCAGCCCGCGCGCGCGCTTGCGTTCGAAAATGCCGAGCTGGTAGTCGTGGCTGCGATAACCGGAAATCGCGTCCAGCAGCACGCCCTCGCGTGCGGCGTGCGCGCGCATCCGCGTCCAGGCGCGCGCGGCCGCAGGCCTGAGCCAGAGCGGGCGGCGGTAGCGGTCGAGGCCGGCGAAGGCCAGCCAGGCCGGCTCCGGAATCAGCGGCAGGCCGGTGGCGGCGGCGTAGGCGGTGGCATCGAGGCCGAGCGCGTCCAGGCGCTCATGCAGGCGCGCCAGCGGCAGTGCGGGTGGCGTGCGCGTGTGCGCGGCGGGGGATGTGCCCGCGGTGGACAGCGCGTGCAGTGCATCGGCCAGCCCGGGCGTGCGTTCCCAGCCTGGCAGCAGGCCAGACACGCCCTCGGCGCCGACCGCGGCGAGATAGCGGCCGTCGCGCTTGCGTCGCAGCACATGCCGGGCGCGCGCGATCAGGCGCGCATCGCGGTTGGCGCGCGCGCGCAGCAGCGGCGCGGGCCAGATGTCGATGTCGGCGGTGTTCAGCAGCAGGCGGGGGGTGTCGCGCATCGCGGCAGGGTAGTGCCTGCGCGGTCGTTTTGCATCCCGTCGCGCGGGCGCCGGTGGGGCCCGCGCCGTCGCGCGCCCGTCGTCTCAGCGCCCGCTGCGCAGGGCGTCCAGCAGTGCCTGCGGCTGCTCCAGGCTCAGCAGCAGCGTGCGCCCGTCGTGTTCCGGCAGCACCAGCACACGACGCGGGGCGGTGACCAGCACGAAGGCCTTGGTGCCATTGCGCAGCCGGTAGTGGCCGGCGCGGTAGCCGGGCAGGCCGATGCCGAAGCTGCGCCAGAACGGGCGCAGCTCGGTGCGTTCGGCCAGGTCGACCACCGCCGCCGCGTCCAGGCGCAGCGCCGAGCGCTGCACCCGATGACGCAGGAAGCCGGCAGCGATGCGCAGTTCACCGCCGTCCAGCTCCACCCGGCGGCGACGGATGCCGATGGCGATCAGCACCGCCGCCAGCGCGACCGGCAGCAAGCCCCAGGCCGCCGATGGGGTCTGCGGGATCATGACGGCCAGCCCGATCAGCGCCATCCCCAGCGCGAACGCCGGCAGCAGCCAGATCAGCGGGGTGGTGGGCGGCGTGACGGCGTATGGGCGAGGCATGGCGTGGGCGTCCGTAGCGTGGGGGCGGAATACATCGCTTCTGCGATGGCTGTGCGAGCGCGCCGTCCATGGCGCGCAGAACATCCGAATGGATCGGCGCTTGCTTACTGCGCCTTGTCGGCCGCGCAGGCGCTGCACACCCGCTCGACGGTGTAGCCGCGCGCGCGCAGTTTTTCGACCACGCCGTCGCTGCCGAGCAGATGCATCGCGCCGACCACGGCCAGGGTGTCGTCGCTGGTCTGCTGCTTCAGGCGGGCTTCCAGCAGCGGGATCCAGCGGTCGTTGCGGGCGACGTTGACCAGCCGGTAGGTCTCGGGCGATTCGCGCTCCAAGTCGGCGCGCAGCGTCTTGTCCAGCGTGTCGACATCGCCGGTCATCCACGCCCGGTGCAGCAGGTCGAGCATGGCCACGGTCTTCTTCGGGTCGGAGAGGAAATCCTCCAGGCCTGCGACCTGTTCGCCCATCGGCCCGCCATCGAGCGCGGCGAACTGGTCGTCGATGGTTTCCAGGGCGCCGAGCGACTTGCCTGCGGCGCGCGCGCGCGCGTCGATGTGCTTGTCCACGCCGGCATCGGCCTGGAAGCCCATGGCCTGCATGATGCCCAGCGCCATGCTCAGGTTGATCGCCCAGGGGTCGAGCGGGTCGACCTGTTCCAGTGAGGCGCCGCTGGCCTTGAGCAGCGTTTCCAGCTGGGTGCGCGCCTCCGGCGAGAGCCGTGCGCTCAGGATCTTGCCGTCGGCGGCCATCATCGTCTGCTGGATCATCGCCAGGTTCTCCGGCGCCGCCATGCTCGGCAGATCGATCTCGAACATCACGTGCTCGGCGTCGTCCAGCGCGGCGTCGATGTCGGTGGACAGCGGGTAGTCGCCCGGCTTGAGCACATGGATCGAGCCGAGCAGGTACAGGCTGTTGTCGGCGTCGGACACCTTCCACAGCAGCGGTCGGTGCGTGGAGGCCTGCTGTGCGGAGGTTTGCGGTGCGGACGCCGGCTGCGTCGAGGCGGCCGAGGGGTCGGCAGCCGATGCGGCGGTGGCGAGACCGGTCGCCAGGGCGAGCGCGAGGGAGAGGCGGAGCAGGCGGGGGCGGAGGGACATGCGGGTATTCCTGTCGGGAAAGGGGGGAGTCGGGTGCGAGTGCGCCGAAGCGGCGTCACGTGAACAGGACGCGGGCGGGCGACGGATGTGACCGCATGCCCTTCCGCCTCAGCTGGCGTCGTCCTCGGCCGACGACGACGCGGGGGGGACGGAGAGACGGCCGGCCTTGCGCAGCGCGTCGCGGAGCACGTACTCGATCTGCGCGTTGAGGCTGCGCAGCTCGTCGTCGGCCCAGCGCTGCGTGGCCGCGAGAATCTCGGCGTTGATGCGCAGCGGGTAGGCTTTCTTTTCGCTCATGTCGGTCGTGGCTCGGCGGGCGATGGCATGGAGAACGGTGGTGGGCGGTGCGGGAGGCAGGAGGGCTGATGTTCAGGGGGCGATGTTCGCGCCTGATCTTCGGGGCGATGTTCGGGCCTGAAGGCCCTCCTACGAGCGCGTGTTCCGGCCTGAAGGCCCTCCTGCGGGCTGGCGCCTCACGTAGGAGCGGCTTCAGCCGCGACCTCGGGCCTGAAGGCCCTCCTACGGGTGTGCGCATCGCGCAGGAGCGGCTTCAGCCGCGACCCGCATCCGGCACGATGCGGGCCGCACGCGCCTCGCGCAGGCTCAATACAGCGAACCGGCATTGACGATCGGCTGGGTGGCGCGCTCGCCGCACAGCACCACCAGCAGATTGCTGACCATCGCCGCCTTGCGCTCCTCGTCCAGATGCACCACGCCGTTCTTCTGCAGCTCGGCCAGGGCCATTTCGACCATGCCCACCGCGCCGGCCACGATGCGGGTGCGCGCGGCGATGATCGCGTTGGCCTGCTGGCGCTGCAGCATGGCCTGGGCGATTTCCGGCGCGTAGGCCAGATGGCTGATGCGCGCCTCGATCACGTCCACGCCGGCCTGGGTCAGACGCTCGTCCAGCTGCTCCTTGAGCCGGTCGCTGATTTCGACCGGATGGCTGCGCAGCGAGATCTGGCCGTCCTCGTGCTGGTCGTAGGGATAGCTGGTGGCCATCGCGCGCAGCGCGGCCTCGGACTGGATGTGCACGAAGCTCTCGTAGTCGTCGACGTTGTAGACCGCCTCGGCGCTGTCCATCACCTGCCAGACGATGACCGCGGCGATTTCGATCGGGCTGCCGTCCAGCTCGTTCACCTTGAGCTTGCCGCTCTCGAAGTTGCGCACGCGCAGCGAGACCTTTTTCTTGGCGAAGAAGGGGTTGTTCCAGCGCAGGCCGTTGTCCTTGACCGTGCCCACGTACTTGCCGAACAGGTTGAGCACGGCGGCCTGGTTGGGCTCGACCATGTACAGGCCGGCCATGCAGAAGCCGGCGACGATGATCGTGACGATGCCGATCACGATCAGGCCCGGGGCCTCGGAGCCGCCGCTGGTGGCGCCGACGCCGGCCAGGAACACCAACAGGCCGGCCACCATGGCCGCCAGAAGCAGCAGCAGCATCGGAATGCCGGGAAGGGAGGGGCGGGACGTCTCTTTCATGGTGGCGGCTCTCGTGATGGCGTCGCGGATGACGGTGTCGTTCGAGACAGTGTCGCGCGGCGCCGTGGTTGGGATGTGTATTTGATATCAAAATGATATCTATCTGCGCAAGCGCGTGCCGACGAACGGTGCGCCTGTGTCCTGGTCCGCGCCGGTGGTGCGAGCCGACCGACTGGGCCGAGGGAGATGGCGCCTGCGCGCGTGGCGGCCTCGGCAGGCCGCGAGGGCATGCCCGAATGCGAGGAGTGGGGATGGCCCGGTGCCGTGGTCCGCCGACGGGCAGGTGCCAGCGCATCACGCTGAATCGGGCGGCGGCGGCCGTCGGATCGGGATGCGGCCGAATGAGGCGGCTGCCGAATGAAGCCGCCAGAGAATGAGGCCGCCGCTCTTGCCGCGTCCCGCCGGAAGCGGGTCAGAGGGCCGGGACCTTCAGTGTGTGGATCGCTGCAGGCGCCTGTTCGCCGCTGATCAACAGACGCTCGCCCTCGGCCGACCAGGTGATGGCCTCGGCCTGGCGCATCGCCGGCAGCGGCAGCACACGCGGAGCGCGCGAGACCGCCTCGGCCCAGCTGTCGTCGCCGCGCCGGGTGTAGAGCAGGATGTCGGTGTAGGACAGCACCGCCAGCCTGCGGCCGTCCGGCGACAGCGCGATCCCGGTCGGCTGGTGACGCCAGGCCGTGCTCGGGTTCGCCCGCACTTCGGCCTCGGGCGTGACCGGCACTCCGGCCAGGGGCGCGGCCCATTCGGCCCGGAGCGGTCCGTCAGCGACGCCATCGCCGGCAGGCAGCCGGGCGATGTAGAGCTGCGGCGGCGAGGTGCGTTTGCTGACCAGCAGGATCTCGCCGCGAACCATGTCCACCGCGACGCCCTCGCAGTCGCGCGGGCCGTCGGACCAGACCAGTTCCATGGTCCAGGTCGGGGCCACGCTGGCGTCCTGCAGCGTCGCGGGTTCGGGCACCGCATGCAGCAGCACGCGCCCGCGGACCGCGTCGTTGTCGCCCACGTCCGCGATCAACAGGTGCGGCCGGCCCTGCCACTGGAACGGCGCCAGCGCCTCCCAGTCGATGTTGCGCACGCCGACGATCTCGACCTGCGCCCGGCGCCGGCCGTCGCGGTCGATGCCGAACAGGGCCGTCGGGTTGCCGCCGTCTTCCAGCACCCAGACCGCACCGGGCTGCAGGCGCGACGCGGCGATACCGCTGATCTCGTCCAGCGACGGGTCGTCGATGGTCGCCACCCGATCCGGTTGGACGGCGTGGGCGCAGCCGCACAGCACCAGCGCGAGCGCGGCGTACAGGCAGGAGACGTGTGGAAGCGGGAGCGCGCGCGTGCCGCGCTGCGGAGCGGTGGACGGACGATGCATGCGTACAGGATCGCATGCGCTCCCGACGCCCGGAAGTCCGCGCCGCACGCGGGCCAGCTTCGGCCACACAAGCCAGGCGCGCCGGGTGCCCTACACTCAGGCGTCCTACACTGTGGCTCTGAGGCATCCACGTCCGCAGCTGCGTCTCGCAGTTGCCCGCCATCCCCGCGTCGACCATCTCCTCTTCGCCCATCTTCGGCCCGCCCATGACTGCAACGACCACGACTGCCGCGCCCATGACGCCCACCGCCCCGCTGGAATTCGGAACCCCGCTCTCGCCCTTTGCCCTGCGCGTGCTGCTGCTCGGCGGCGGCGAGCTGGGCAAGGAGGTGGCGATCGAGCTGCAGCGCTTCGGCTGCGAAGTCGTGGTGGCCGACCGCTATGCCGACGCCCCGGCGATGCAGGTCGCGCACCGCAGCCACGTGCTGCACATGCTCGACGGCGAGGCCCTGCGCGCGCTGATCGCGCTCGAACGCCCGGCGCTGATCGTGCCGGAGATCGAGGCCATCCACACCGACACCCTGGTCGCGCTGGAGCGCGAGTTCGCCGGCCGCGGCACCCACACCCGCGTCGTGCCGACCGCGCGCGCTGCCCGCCTGACCATGGACCGCGAGGGCATCCGCCGCCTGGCCGCCGAGACCCTCGGCCTGCCGACCTCGCCCTACCGCTTCGTCGACACCCTGGAGGACTACCGCGTTGCGGTCGCGGCCATCGGCCTGCCCTGCGTGGTCAAGCCGGTGATGTCGTCCTCCGGCAAGGGCCAGAGCACGCTGCGCGAGGCGGGTGAGATCGACGCCGCCTGGGTTTACGCCCAGACCGGCGGCCGCGCCGGCGCCGGCCGGGTCATCGTGGAAGGCTTCGTCGACTTCGACTACGAGATCACCCTGCTCACCGTGCGCCATGCCGGCGGCATCGCGTTCTGCGCCCCGATCGGCCACCTGCAGCGCGACGGCGACTACCGCGAGAGCTGGCAGCCGCAGCCGATGTCGCCGCGCGCGCTGGCCGAGGCGCAGCGCATCGCCCGCGCCGTGGTCGACGACCTCGGCGGCTGGGGCCTGTTCGGCGTGGAGCTGTTCGTCAAGGGCGATGCGGTGTGGTTTTCCGAAGTCTCCCCGCGCCCGCACGACACAGGCCTGGTCACCCTGGCCTCGCAGGAGCTCAGCGAATTCGCGCTGCACGCCCGCGCCATCCTCGGCCTGCCGGTCCACACCGATGCCGAAGGCTGGGTGGCGCATCGCACCGCGGCCTCCTGCGCGGTGCTGGCCGAAGGCCACGGCATCCCGGTCTTCGAGGGCGTCGCCGACGCCCTGCGCGCGCCGGGCACCGCGCTGCGCCTGTTCGGCAAGCCGAGAGTGGATGGCCAGCGCCGCGTCGGCGTGACCCTGGCGACCGCGGACGACATCGACCAGGCCCGCGCGCTCGCCCGCGAGGCGGCGCAGGCGCTGAGGATCGAGCTGCGCGAGTGAAGTGCTGTTGAAGCGCGGTCGACGCGCGATGGCATGGCGCTGATGCCGTGCTGATGTCGTCCCGAGCGCAGCGAGGGACCTGCTTCATCTTTGATCCCCACGCTTGCGTACAGTGACAAGCAGGTCCCTCGCTGCGCTCGGGACGATAAGTCTTGAGAGTTTCGCGACGACAGGATTGAATCGCTCCTCGCATGTCGCAAATGCAGTTTGAGCTTTGACGCATGAGGCATCGCGCATGGCGGGTGAGGGTGAGTGCGCGGAGGGTCACGAACAGTCCGGCGTCTCTTTCGGTCATGTCGATTGCTGGATGCCCGAAGGCCGTATCGCGTCTACGATGCCGTTTCAGGGAACGGCTCGGGCATGGTGCCCGGCCGCCCGTCCGCACAACACCGGAGTGCAGCAGATGAACGAGGCGCAGGGCTATGCCGTGTATTTCTTCCCGCAGGCGCTGGAGGCGCTGGGCGATGCGATCAAGCCCTTCCTGCTCGACGGGCCGGCGGGGCCGCATATCGGCTGTGTGGAGGTCGATACCGGCGGTGCGTTCATCGAGATGACGTTGCAGGGCACGACGCAGGATGGCAGGCCGGTGGCGCTGGAGTTGATGGTGCCGGCGGGGATGGTGCGGATGATCGTGTCGACGCAGAGCGAGGGGGTGTTCGGGTTCGGGTTGCGGCAGGCGCCGGTGGTCTCGCCGCCGCCGGTGTCGCCGGAGCAGGCGCCGACGGGTGCGGCATCCGCCTGATCCCGGGTGCGGGCGGCGTGTCGTAGCCGTCGGGAGGCTTGGGTTGGCCGCGGTGTCTGGGCGTTGTCCGGTTCGTGCGGCAGCGTTCTGTCTTTCGGTTGCGGTTGCGGTTGCGGTTGCTGTTGCCGTTGCCGTTGCCGTTGCGTTTTTTTGATCTTGATCTTGATTTTCAACCGCCCTTCGGAGCGGCGAGCCTCGCGGATCAGGCCCGCAGGGCGCGCGGCAGGACGCCGCGCGTTTTTCGATGGCACAGGATGTGCCTTCGAAAAACCTCCGCGAGGCTTGCGGACCCGGCGCGCAGCGCCGGGCGCGACGATGGCCTGCCCTTTCTTTTGGTGACTTTTCTTGACTCGCACCTGCGGTGCTCGCCCTTCGGGCCGGCTTCGCCGTTCGCGCCGCAAGCGGCGCAGTGGGCACGCAAAGAAAAGTTACCCGCGCGCAAGCGCGGAAGCTTTTGATTTGAGCCTGTTTTGAATCGAGCCTCGATCGAAAGCTCCCAATTCAACTCGGAATGTTGTGCAGCCGTTGCAGGCGCATTGCCTTTTGTCCGGAAAATCAAGGGCTTTCGCGCTGTCGCGCGACCATACTTTTCTTTGCTTGTGCAAAGAAAAGTAGGCAAAAGAAAGCACAGCCCATCGTTGCGCCCGGCGCTCCGCGCCGGGTTCGCGGACCTCGCGGGGTTTTTCGAAGGCACATCCGTGTGCCATCGAAAAACGCGCGGCATCCTGCCGCGCGCCCTTCGGGCCTGATCCGCAAGGTCCGCCGCTCCGAAGGGCGGTCAAAGGTCAAAATCAACGGCAACGGCAACGGCAACGGCAACGGCAACGGCAACGGCAACGGCAACGGCTCCAACCTCATGCCGATCACCGACAAAAACAAACAGGCCGCTGCTCCCGCAGCGGCCCACCGCACGCCAACAGCCGAACACCACCTACTGCAACGGCGGCAAATCGAACACCAACACCTCCGCACCCTCGCCATGTTCGATCACCACCGCCGCCTCGTCGCGATACTTCAACGCATCGCCCGCCTCCAGCGCATGACCATTGGCCGTGACCCGCCCGCGGACCACGTGCAGATAACCGAGGCGGCCCGGGGCGAGTGAGAGTTCGGCGCGTTCCTCGCCGTCGAACAGGCCGGCGTACATCCGCGCGTCCTGGTGGATGCCGACCGAATCCTCGGCACCGTCGGGGCTCACCACCAGGCGCAGGCGGCCGCGTTTGTCGGTGTCGGCGAAGGTCTTCTGCGCGTAGCCCGGCGTCACGCCCCGGCGCTCGGGCATGATCCAGATCTGCAGGAAATGCGTGGTGCGGTTGCTGTCGTGGTTGTACTCGGAGTGCGTTACGCCGGTACCCGCGCTCATGCGCTGCACTTCGCCGGGCACGATGGTGGCGGTGTTGCCCATCGAGTCGCGGTGGGCGAGTGCGCCGTCGAGCACGTAGCTCACGATCTCCATGTCGCGGTGGCCGTGGGTGCCGAAGCCCATGCCGGGCTTGACCCGGTCCTCGTTGATCACCCGCAGCGGGCCCCAGTGGACGTGGTCGGGGTCGTGGTAGTCGGCGAAGGAAAAGCTGTGCCAGGACTCCAGCCAGCCGTGGTTGGCGTGGCCGCGTTCGCGGGCGGGTCGGTGCAGGATCATGTGTGGTCTCCCATGCAGTGGCCGGCGTGCCGGCGTGGAGACAGTCTAATTAATGATTTATTTGGAACAATAATCGAAAATAATAACTATTGTTCTATTTTATTTCGATGACCCGGGTCAGCGCCGCGTCAGCGGCGTGGGTCTGCCCAACAGGTAGCCTTGACCGAACTGGCAGCCCTGGGCGACCAGAATCTCGCGCTGGGCCTCGGTCTCGATGCCTTCGGCGGTGGTGTCGATGCCCAGGGTCAGGGCCATCGCCAGGATCGCGCGCACCAGCGCCAGGCTCTCGGTCGCGGTCGGGCCTTCCAGGCCGGTCACGAAGCTGCGGTCGATCTTCAGGCCCTGGATCGGGAAGCGGTGCAGGTAGGACAGGGCTGAGAACCCGGTGCCGAAGTCGTCGAGGACCGCATAGACGCCGTGGTTGCGCAGTTGGCGCAGCACCAGCAGCGCGCGGTCGGCGTCCTCGATCAGCGCCACTTCGGTGATTTCGATGCGCAGCCGGCGCGGGTCCTGGCGGGCTTCGTCGAGCATGCGCAGGATGCGTTCGGCGAAGTTGTCCGACAGGAAGTGCCGCGGCGAGACGTTGATCGACACATGGTCGCCGGGCAGCTCGCTCATCGCGGCGATCACATGGCCGTACATCAGCCAGTCGATCTGTTCGATCAGGGTGCTGTCCTCGCCCACGCCGATGAACTCGGCCGGCGACAGCAGCCCGCGGTGTTCGTGCCGCCAGCGCACCAGCGCCTCGCTGCCGACCGGCTGGCCGTCGGCCAGGCGCACGATGGGCTGGAAGAAGGGCAGGAAATCGTCGTGGATGATCGCCCGGCGCAGGTCGGCTTCCAGGTCGAGCAGGCGCATCGCCTCCGCGCGCATGGCCTCGTCGAACACCACGCTGCGGTTGCGGCCTTCGCGCTTGGCGCGGTACATCGCCGCGTCGGCGTCGCGCAGCAGTTCCTCGCTCTTGCGATAGCGCGGGTGCCACATCGCGATGCCGATGCTGGCGCTGGGGAACAGCTCGCGGCCGTGGATCCACAGCGGCTGCTCCATCGCCGTCAGGATGCGCGCGGCGTAGCGTTCGGCCTCGGCCGGGTGGGTCACGCCCTCGGCGATCACCGCGAACTCGTCGCCGCCCAGGCGGGCGACGGCGTCGTCGGGGCCGATCACCAGGGACAGCCGGCGGCTGGTCTCGACCAGCAGTTCGTCGCCGGCGACGTGGCCCACGCTGTCGTTGATCAGCTTGAACCGGTCGATGTCCAGAAACAGCACCGCGAACCCGCAGTTCGCGGGACGCGGGGCCTCTGGGTCGGTGCGCCGTCCGCATTCCGTGGCGCGGGCGATCGCGTCGTCGAGGCGCTCCTGCAGATGGGTGCGGTTGGGCAGGCTGGTGAGGTCGTCGTGACGGGCCTGATGGCGCAGGCGCTGTTCGGCGCGAAGACGCTCGTTGACCTGGGCCAGCAGTTCGCGGTTGGTGTCGGCCAGCTCGCGGGTGCGCGCTTCCACGCGTTGTTCCAGCTCGCCGTGCGCGGAGACCAGCCGCTCCTGCGCGCGCTTGCGCGCGAGTGCGGCGTCGACGTGGTGGGCGACGAAGGTCAGCAGCTCCTGGTCGCGCTCGCTGAAGTCGATCTCCGGGGTGTAGCTCTGCACGCCGATCACGCCCTCCACCGCGCCGTCGCGCACCAGCGGCACGCCCAGCCAGCAGTGTGCGAGCGGGCCGAAGCTGCGCACCAGCCCGCGCGCTTCCAGGTCCTGGATCAGGCCGCGGTGGGCGAGCAGTGGACGGCCGGTGTCGATCACGTATTCGGTCAGGCCGCGGGCGCGCGGACGACTGCGGTCGGTGCGGGTGTCGCGCTCGTCCACCGCATAGGGGAACTGGAGATAGTGGCCGTCCTGGGTAAGCAGGGCGATGTAGAAATTGCGCGCGTACAGCAGTTCGCCGATGGTCTCGTGCAGGCCGGCGTAGAACCGGTCGAGGCTGTGTTCCACCACCGACAGCTCGGTGATGCGATACAGCGCCTGCTGCAGCTTTTCCGCACGCTCGCGCTCCAGCACTTCGGCCTGCAGCTCGCGGTTGGTCTTCTGCAGCTCGCGCGTGCGCTCCTCCACGCGGGCTTCGAGCCGCTCGCGCTCCGATTTGCGATCGAGCGCCACCAGGATGTGCTGGCCGACGTAGTCCAGCAGCGCGCGGTCCTCGTCGTCGTAGCTGTCGGGCTGTTCGTAGTGCTGGACCACGATCGCGCCGCAGACCTGGTCGTCGCGGCGCAGGCACACGCCCAGCCAGTCTTCGCTCATCGGCCCGCCGGTGGCGGCTTCGACGTCGATGCCCAGGCCGTGCAGGATGGTCATCGGCGGCCCGATCAGCGGCTGGCCGTGGCGCAGCAGCGCGGCGGTCATGGTGTGGTCGATGTGGTGGATCGAATACTCGGTGCGCGGGTCGGGATCGAAGTCGTCGCGGCAGTCGGCGAAGTAGAGATAGCGGATGGTCTCGCGCTCGGCGTCGTAGAGCACGATGTAGAGATTCTCGGCGGACATCAGCCCGCCGACGATGCGGTGGACCTGCGCCAGCATCTCGCGCATTTCCAGCCCGGAGCCGGCGAGGTCGGAGATGCCGTACAGCGCCTGCTGCAGACGCTTGGATTTCTCCAGCGATTCGATCCGCGCCGCCGCCGCGTCCAGACGCAGCGTCTGCAGCGCCCATTGCGCGATCAGCGCGCACCAGGTGTCGCGGCTGGTGCCGGTGTCCGGCGGCGAGGCGACGGCCACGCCGACCGACAGGCGCATGCCTTCGCCGACATCGATGGTTTCCATGCTGTAGCCGGCCCGGGTGTCGGCATCGGCATCTGCCTGCGCATCGTCGTCGTGATGGGCGTCCAGTCTGCGCATCACCGCCTCGCGCAGGGCGTCGGCCGCATTGCGGTTGGCGACCACGCGTGTACCGAGCACGGGATGACGGCAGGCCACGGCCGCGAGCACGCCCTCGGGCAGTGGCCGCAACAGGGCTTCGAGCTGCGCACAGGACAGCAGCGAGGGCGCTGTGCCCTCGTTGCCGGTCTCAGGCCCCCCCGTGCCGGCCGCTTCCGCAGCCACTCTGGGCGGGGGCAGTGCGATGTTCATGCCCCGCGCGATCATTCCGAAGATATACGCCCTTCCATGCGAAACGACAACCGCGTCAGCGCGTCGTTGCGCCGACGGCCGCCGGCTTCGACAGCTGCAGGTCGATCCACACCGCGCGGTGGTCGGAGGCCGCCAGCAGCGCGGCATCGGCTTCGCCCGCGACCGGCCAGAACACGCCGCTGCCGCGCAGGCCGAAACGGCGCGACGGGATCGCGTAGTCCAGGCGCAGATTGCCCACGCGCGGGCCGAAATCGCCGGTGTCCTCGGCGGGGTCGCCGGTGTGGGCCGCATTGGCGCCGCCGCTCAGGCGCGCGGCCTCGACCGCACCCGCGCTGCGCGGCGCGGGCGCCTGCAGCACCCGCGGGTGCGCGAGCAGCGCGCGGATCGCGTCGTGGCGCCCGTCGCCATCCACCGGGTCGTTGTTGAGGTCGCCCAGGATCACGAACGCGGCGTCCGCCTGGAGGCCACCGCAGCGGCCGGCGTCGTCGCACAGCCAGGCGCGGTCGGCGGGCTCGTTGTCGAGATAGTCGGTCCATAGCCGGATCTCGTCGGCGTTGCGCGCGCCGTTGCGGTCCTCCGGGCCGTCGAATACCGGCGGCGTGGGATGCGAAACCAGTGCATGCACCGTGCCGGCCGGCGTGCGCACCGGCACGTCGAGATGGGTCTTGGACGAGAGCCGCAGCTGCCGCCAGACCGGGTCGGGATAGAACATGCGCCGCGCCTGCGGGTCGACCGGCGCGGACGCATCCGGCATCGCACTCCAGCGCAGCAGGCGGAAACTGCGCACCGCGTCCATGTCGATCGGCCAGCGCGAGAGCACCAGCATCCCGTACTGTCCGGGGTGCAGGCCGTAGCCCCAGGCATCGTTGCCGCGCGCGCGGCCTGTGCCGCCCACCTGGCCGTCGCCGTCCAGATCCAGCCCGCTGGGCACGCCGGTATTGACCGGGGCGGCGTAGCGGTAGGGATAGCGCAGCGCCTCGCCGCCGCCGGCCTGCGGCTGTTCGAGGTAGCCGCGCTGGAACAGCTCGGCGGCGCGGCCGTCCGGGTCGTAGTCGAATTCGTTGAGCAGCACGATGTCCGGGCGCAGGCGCTGCAGCACCGCCGCGGCGCGGCGCGCGCCGTCGTCGCCGGCCTCCAGGCGGCGGATCAGCCCGCCCGCGGCTTCGTCGTACAGCGAGACATTGAACGTGACCACGCGCAGGTCGAGCGTCTGCGCATCGTCGGCCGGCGTGCCGGCCGAAGATGCAGGCGTCGATCCATCGCGGACCGTCGGCGCGCTGCAGCCGGACAGCAGCGTCGCGGCGAGCAGCGTCGCGGCGAAGATTGGCACCTTGAACATTGGCACTTTGAACATCGGCACCGAGATGCGTTGCGGCCGGAGCGCGGGACGCGCGGGGAGGGCGAACGTGGGCGGCATCATCGATCCTCTTCCATCGGCCGCCAGGCGCGGCCGTCGTAGCGTTGCAGCGGGCGGAAGCGCCGCTTGTAGTCCATCTTCGGGTGGCCGTCGATCCAGTAGCCCAGATACAGCCAGTCCAGCCCCTCGCGCGCGGCCCAGGCCAGCTGCTGCAGGATCGCGAAGGTGCCCAGTCCGCGCTCGGCGGCTTCCGGCGCGTAGAAGGTATAGACCGCCGACAGCGCGTCGCCCACCTGGTCGGTCACCGCGACCGCCAGCAGCGGCCCGTCCGCGCTTTCGCGGATCTCGAGGAACCGCACCTGCGGCCAGTCGCCGATCAGGAACTGGCGGAAATCCTCGGCATCGTGCGTGGCCATGCCGCCGTCCGGGTGCCGCGACTGCAGATAGCGGGTGTACAGCGCGAGCGGTTCGTCGCCGTCGCTGGCCGGCACCACCGCCACATGCAGGTCGCGATTGCGCGCCAGACACCGGCGCTGGCTGCGGTCGGGCCGGAAAGCCGCCACTGGCACCCGCACCGGCCTGCAGTCGCGGCAGGCCAGGCAATGCGGCCGATACACAAGCCGCCCGGAGCGGCGGAACCCCATCGCCAGCGCGAATGCGTACGCGTCGGTCAGGCGCGGGTCGCCGGGGTCCAGCACCAGGTCGCGTGCCTCGCGATCGGGCCAATAGCCGCAGGCGTGTTCGGCGGTGTGATACAGACGCAGATCGCGCAGGTCCTCGGCGCGCAGCGCGGAGGACGCCCGGGGCGGCGTGTGTTCGTCGGCGTGCCCGCTCATGCCGGGGCTCCGGTCGACGCCCACCCCGCGAAGACCAGGGCCGCGATGCTCCCGGCGCAGGCGCCGGCCACCAGGTCGCGCGGCGCATGCCGGTCCAGCGACAGCCGCGACCAGGCCACTCCGGCCGCCAGCACCGCGAAGCCCGCGGCCAGCGCGGGCGAGGCCGTCCAGACGATGCCGACGGCGAAGCAGGCGAAGGCCACGTGCAGCGAGAGATGGCAGACCCGGGCCGAGGCCAGCGCGGCGACCAGGATGGCGGCGGACAGGCCCGCGCCCAGGGCCAGACCGGTCGCGCCGGCCAGCCAGCCGGCGAGGGCGACCGGCAGCATCACCGCGAGCACGCGGCGATTGAGCATGCGTCGCTCGGCCGGCGCGCTGGCATCGACATGCGCCCAGCGCCGGCGCGCCACCTGCCGATGCGACCAGGCCAGCAGCAGCGCGGCGAGGATGAGCAGCCCGGCCATCGTTGCCAGCAGCATCGGCATGCGCGTGCCGCGGGTCAGCATCGCGGCCAGTGCGGCCAGCGGCAGCACCATCAGCGGGTGGCCGAGGATCGAGAGGCCGCGGGCGAAGGGGTGGGGCATCCCGGCAGGATACCCGCCCGGCAGGCTGCCCTGCCCGTGCCCGGCCTCCGCAGCCGCGGTCAGCCTGCCAGACGTGCGACCAGGATCTTCAGTGCCAGCGCGATGCCTTCCGAGCCGTAGTGCGCGGCGAAGTAGATCACCAGCATCGACAGGACGTACAGCACGCCGCTGATCACGATCGCGGTCGGGCCGTAGCTGAAATCGTACTCGCGCAGGCGCTTGCGGGCGCCCACCGGGTCGCGGGCCTGGTCGCGGGCGATCAGCGGCTTGAGCCGGCGACGGATGCGCAGCAGGGTCCACAGCGAGGCGCCTTCGCAGACCGCGGTGGCCAGCATCGTCCAGATCAGGCCCGGCACCAGCAGCGCGATCAGCACCGAGGCCACCAGCGTCGGCAGGGTGACCTGCAGGTACAGCCGGTAATCGCCGACGATGGCCGCGCGCTCCTCCAGCGTCTCGGCATAGGCGAGCAGGTAGCGGCGGGTGAGATGCGCGGCCAGCCAGCCGAATGCGATGCCGCCGAAGATTCCGCCGCCCAGGCCGAACAGGCCGGCAGTGGTCTTCGCGCCGGCCGCGCCGCCCGCGGCCAGCGCGCCGGCAGCGGCCACGCTCGCCGCGGCGGGCTTGCTGACCATGCCCAGCGCCGCGACCACCGCCAGCGAAAACCCGGCCGAGGGCGCGCTGCCCTGGGCGAATTCGCCGAAGCGGCCGAGTAGTTCGTCGCGCACCAGCTGGCGCGCGCGCGACAGGCGCTTGCGCACCGCCGCGTCGCTGATGCCCAGCAGCAGCGCGACCTGCTGCGAACTCTGCCCTTCGCGGTAGAACAGCAGCAGCGTTTCGCGGCTGTCCTCCGGCAGGGCCGAGATCAACTCGGACGCTGCCATCTCGCGTTCGTCGCTGAGCACCTGCTCCATCGGCTGCTGGCCGGGGTCGGCGGCCATCGCCATCGCCAGCTCGGCATTCGGGCCGTCCAGCGGGGTGTTGCGATGCCGGCGCAGATGGTCGCGGGCCAGATTGCGCGCGATCTGGCGCAGCCAGGGCAGGAAGCTGTCCGGGCTGTGCAGCCGCTCCAGGTGCTGCCACGCGCCCAGGAAGGCCTCCTGGGCGATGTCCTCGCTGGCCTGCACGTCGCGGGTGATCGCCAGCGCCACCGCGGTCACCGTGTTCTGGCATGCGCGGACGATGCGCCCGTAGGCGTCGCGGTCGCCGCCGCGTGCAGCGGGCAGTTCGCGCTGGATCAACACGTCGACCGGCAGCGGGGAGAGGAAGGTGTCGGACTGGAGTGCGGCGGTGTTCATGCGGTGGGCAGCTTAGCGTGTGGGATCACACCAGGACGTGCCCGCAGGCCGGATGTGACCGGGCCCGAGAAGACCAGGCCCGAGATGACCGGGCCCGTGGCGGCGGGGCCGGACCGGCGATGCTGAACGCTGCGCAGTCGTCGCTGATCGCGGTCAACCCGCGTGCGCCCCGCGCGTTGACCTCCGCAGACGCGCCGCGGGCGCGTCCCGCGCTACGCTCACCACTCTGCCGAGGATGTTCCCGATGACCGCCCCTCCGATGAAAACCCTTCCGCTCGTCGCCGCGCTCGCCATCGCGCTGGCCGCTGCCGCCGTCCACGCGGCCCCGCCTGCCGGTGCCCAAGGCACGCGCGCCAAGATCGACGCCAACGGCGACGGCGTGATCGATCGCAGCGAAGCCGCGGCCCATCCGCGCCTGGCCGAGCGCTTCGATCAGCTGGACAAGAACCGCGACGGCAAGATCGACGCCTCCGAACGCCCGCAGCGCGGACAGGGCGGCCGTCAGGGCGGCGGCATGGCGAAGATCGACACCAACGGGGACGGCATGATCGACCGCAGCGAAGCCGCGGCGCATCCGCGCCTGGCCGAGCGCTTCGACCAGCTCGACAAGAACCGCGACGGCAGGATCGACGCCTCCGAGCGCCCGCAGCGCGGGCAGGGCGGCCGTCAGGGCGACGGCCGTCACGGCGGCGGCATGGCCAAGCTCGACGCCAATGGCGACGGCGCGATCTCGCTGGACGAGGCCGCCGGCCACCAGCGCCTGCTCGACAAGTTCGAAATGATCGACACCAACGCCGACGCCAGCCTCAGTCGCGTGGAACTGCAGGCCTGGCGCGCCCAGCACGGCGGCCGCCGCGGGCCGGGCGCGCAGGGCGGCAAGCCCTGAGCTTGGCAGCGCTGCGGCAGCGGCTTCGCAGAAGCGGCCTTCGCAGGAGCGGCCCCGCAGGAGCGGCCCCGCAGGAGCGGCCCCGTAGGAGCGGCTTCAGCCGCGAATCGGCACGTCAGCCGCGACCGGCACCCGTGCCATCGCGGCCATTCGGGCCTGAAGGCGCTCCTGCAGACAGCATCTCGCTGCAGCGGCCTACAGCCGGACCCCGGTCACCTGCCACTCCAGCTCGACGCGCTGCACCTCCAGCGTGCGTACGTCGGTGCGTTGCGCGCCGTCGGCGCCGGTGTCGGCGATCTCCAGACGCACGGTGCCCTTGCCCGAGCCGTCGGTGCGGTAGTCCCGTACCGAGATCGAGACCGTCTCTGCGCCTGCAGCCCCGGCGTCGGCACCGCATGCGGACGCCGGGCGCAGGCGCACGCCTGCGGGATTGCGCAGCTGTTCCAGCACTTTGGGTGTCGGGTCGGCGTCATCCACCGACAGACAGGCCTGCTTCGCGCCCTGCGCCTGCAGCTCGGCTTCGATCAGCATCGCCGCCAGCGCCGTCGGCATTTCGACGATGAAGGTGCCGTCGTCGGCCGTCACGGCGGCGGGGGGCGCGCTCGCGGCGATGTCCTCGGTCGCGTCGGGGGCCGGCCCGCGCTTGCCGAACACCGCCAGCCCGATCGCGAACGCCGCGCCGACCAGCAGCAGGCTGCGCAGGCCGAAGCGGCGCTTCGGGGCCTGCTGCGACTTGGCGAAGGTCAGCTCCGGCAGATAGCTGTCGCGCCGGCGGTTGTCCTCGACCAGGCCCTCGCCGCGCAGCAGCTCATTCGCGCGCGGCCGGTCTTCGGAGCGCACCACCCACACCGACGGCTCCTCGCCGCGCTCGGGGCGCTGACGGTAGCTGAAATCGCCGCGGATGCCGCCGCGATACGACCGCCCGTTGACGATCCGCGTCTCGATGCCCTGATCCTGCAGCAGCTTCGCCACCGCTTCGACGTTTTCCAGCCGCGGGCTGGTGTAGACCTGACGCATCGTCACTCCACCCTGTCTTCGGGCAGCACCCGAATCATGCCTTCCTGCGCGGTGCTGGCCACCAGCCGGCCCCCGCGGTCGAACACCAGTCCGCGCGCCAACCCGCGCGCGCCCTGCGCACTGGGGCTGTCGATGGCGTACAGCAGCCAGTCGTCGGCGCGGAAACTGCGGTGGAACCACAGCGCATGATCGAGCGAGGCCATCTGCACGTTCGGCTGGTAGTAGCTGATGCCGTGCGGAAAGGTGGTGGTGCCGAGCAGATGGAAGTCCGAGGCGTAGGCCAGCAGCGCGCGGTGCAGTTCCGGCGCATCGCCCACCCGCTCGGCGAGGCGGAACCACACCTGCTGGAACGGCGGGCGCTTCGGCGGGTTGAGGTCGTCGCGCGGGTAGACCGGGCGGAATTCGAACGGCCCCATGCGGTTGAGCCAGCGCTGCACCTTGCTCGGCAGCTTCGCCAGGCGCTCGGCGGGGATCTGCGGCGTGGGCGCGAGGTCGTCGGGGTCCGGCACTTCGGGCTTGGACAGCTGGTGCTCGACGCCGGGCTCGTCGATCTGGAACGACGCGGCCATCACGAAGATCGGCTTGCCGTGCTGGATGGCGGTGACCCGGCGCACCGAGAAACTGCCGCCGTCGCGGGTGCGGTCCACGTCGTAGACGATCGGCGCGGCGATGTCGCCGGCGCGCAGGAAATACGCATGCAGCGAATGCGCCGAACGCGGGCCCTGCCCGGGTTGGCCCAGCGGATCCATCGTCGCCTGCGCCGCGGAGAGCGCCTGGCCCAGCACCTGGCCGCCGAACACGTATTTGGTGCCGATATCGCGGCTCTGCCCGCGGAACAGATTGTCCTCCAGCCGCTCCAGCGACAGCAGTTCGATCAATTCGGAGACGGGTGACGCCGGCGCCGCGGCGTCGGGCGGGGCGGAATCGGTCATGGCGTGCCGGAGGCGTGGAGACGGAGGACCGCGATTATAGGCGCCCGCCGCGCCATGACCCGCGACGCTGCGCCTGCGGTTCAGCCGGCTGCCTGCCGGCGGATCTCCACAGACCGACGTCCGCAGATCGTCGGCGTGGCGGTGCGGCCCGGCCGGGCGCGAACACAGCGTTGCCCTCGCGAGGTGTTCGCGCCGTCGGGCGCGTGCAAGGCTGTCGCCATCGCTTCGCGCCATGCTCCGCGCACTCCCGCCGCAGTGTTCGGCGGCGCACGGTTCGGCGCGAACCTCTCCGCAAGCCTCTCCGCAAGCCTCGCGTCCGCTCCTGCCCATGACTCCCGCAGCACACCCCTCGCCACGCGCATCCGATGACCACGCCATGACCACCGTCGTCAAACCCCGTGTCCACGACCTGGGCGGTTTCCAGGTGCGCCGCGCCGTGCCCAGCGTGCAGGCGCGCAGCGTGGGTTCGTTCGTGTTCGTCGATCATATGGGCCCGGCCGACTTCCCGCCGGACGAAGGCATCGACGTGCGCCCGCATCCGCATATCGGGCTGGCCACCGTGACCTTCCTGTGGTCCGGACGCCTGCGCCATCGCGACAGCCTTGGCAGCGTGCAGGACATCGGCCCTGGCGAGGTGAACTGGATGACCGCCGGCCGCGGCATCGCCCATTCCGAACGCACCCCGCCCGCGCTGCGCAGCAGCGGCCAGCAGGTGCACGGGATGCAGACCTGGGTCGCGCTGCCGCGCGCGCAGGAGGAGTGCGCGCCGGCCTTTCATTATCACCCCGCTTCCGCACTGCCCTGGCAGGAACGCGGCGGCGCCCTGCTGCGCGTGGTCGCCGGCCGCGCCTACGGCGAGGAATCGCCGGTCAAGGTGCTGTCCGATACGCTCTACGTCGCGATCGATCTCTCGCCCGGCGCCGAGGTCGAACTCGACGCCCGTCACGCCGAGCGCGCGTTGTACATCCTGGAGGGTCAGGCGCGCCTCGACGGCAGCGATGTGCCGGAGAAGCACCTCATCCTGCTCGACCCCGGCACCCGCCATCGCCTGCACGCGCTCGGCCCGGTCAAGGCCATGCTGCTCGGCGGCGAACCGCTCGACGGCCCGCGCCACGTCTGGTGGAACTTCGTCTCCAGCTCGAAGGAGCGCATCGAACAGGCCAAGCGGGACTGGGTCTGCAATCGCTTCGGCGATGTGCCGGGCGAAACCGAGTTCATCCCGCTGCCGGAGCGCTGACGCGGACGCGTCGGGTGGGGGGCGGTCAGCTGGCGGCGCCCTGCAGACATCGCCGACGTCACGACTACACCGATGCAATCGACGCCACCGATGGCACCGATGCTGCCGACGTGACCGACGTGTGACTTATATGGCCGACCATTACCGATGTCGTCCCGAGCGCAGCGAGGGACCTGCTTCTTCCTGGTTTGCTTCTGATGGCGCGCGCGTGCCGATGCCATCGTCGCCGACGTAACAGCAGGTCCCTCGCTGCGCTCGGGACGACAAGGAAAAGGATGCTGGTCGCGCCGCATTGCGTTGCACCGCATCGCGGCGGATACGACGACTCAGGTCGCGACTGAAGCCGTTCCTATAGAGGGCTGCGTTCTCGGGCCGGGTGATCTTGGCCGGATGCGTTGTCGGTGCTGCCTGTCTGCGGCATCAACCGCTCCCACCCCACCCCCGCCATCACCCGTTCCCACGGGAACAGCGGCCCGGGGTCGCGTTTGCGCGGGACCAGCACCGCGGGGTCGTCGAGCGCGGTCTCCTGCTCGGTGTCCAGGTCTTCGTGGCCGGCGATGTAGCGGATCGACGGATGCTGTTCGCGCAGTTGCGCCAGCAGGGCGATCAGCGCGGCGATCTGCGCCTCGGGGTAGGGCTCGTCCATCGCCTGGTGCCGCGAGTCGCGCCAGTGCGGGTAGCGGCCGGTGTTCACCAGTTCGATGCCGATCGCGCGCGTGTTGTAGCCGCGCACGTGGTGCGCGATGCGGTCCGGGCGCACGTAGAGCACGATGCGGCCGTCGCGGTCGATGTAGTAGTGGCCGCTGTTGCCGGTGCCGCTGCCGGGGTAGAGCACGCGCTCGCCGAACTCGCGGGCGGAGGCCAGGGTCGGGGTTTCGGTGCAGTGGATCACCACCAGGTCGATCTGCGACAGCGGGCGCGCGTCGAGGCGCTCCTCGTAGGGCAGGGGGTCGCGTTCGACGGGGGGCAGCGGCGGAAAGTCGGGCAGCATCGGGCGGATGCTAGCATTCGCGCATGTCCAGTCCCCCCAAAGCCGCACCCGCCAAGGGTGCGACCGCCAGAGCCGCGCGCGCCAGGACCGCACTGCCGTCCCCCGATTCCGAGCTGTACCGGCTGATGAGCGCGTTCCCGCGCGGCGGCACGGTGCGCTGGATCGGCCTGCGCCCGAAGCGCGATGTGCCGATGCACCCGGTGGAGGCCGTCGAGGCCATCGAAGGCGGCGGGCTGACGGGTGACCGCTATGCCGGCGGCAGCGGCAAGCGCGGCATCACCCTGATCCAGGCCGAGCACCTGCCGGTCATCGCCGCGCTGGCCGGGCTGGAGGATGTCCTGCCGGCCCTGCTGCGCCGCAACGTGGTGGTCTCCGGCATCCCGCTGATCGCGCTCAAGGGCCGCCGCTTCCGCATCGGCAGCGCGGTGTTCGAGGGCACCGAGCCCTGCGACCCCTGCTCGCGGATGGAGGCGGCGCTGGGGCCCGGCGGCTACAACGCGATGCGCGGCCACGGCGGGCTGTGCGCGCGCATCGTGCAGAGCGGCCGTTTCGCGCTGGGCGATGCGGTCGAGTTCGTCGGCGACCCTCCGGCCGCAGACGACCTGTTCGGCGGTGCCGCGTGAGCGCGCACTGCATCCTGTCCCACGGGTTCGAGAGCGGCCCGCACGCCACCAAGGTCACCGCGCTGGCCGAGGTCGCCGAGCGCCGCGGCATGAGCCACGAGCGGCCGGATTACACCGACCTCGATGCGATGCGCGAGGTCAGCGTGGTCGGTGACGTGCGTGCGCGCCTGCAGCGCCTGCACGGCCTGGCACGCGCCGCCGCAGCGCGCGGGCCGCTGGTGCTGGCCGGTTCCAGCCTGGGCGCCTGGATCTCCGCGCGCGTCGCGCTGGAGCTGCAGGCCGAAGGCGCGGCGGTACGCGCGCTGTTCCTGATGGCCCCGGCGCTGCGCATGGGGCCGCTGCCCGATCTCGACGCGCCCGACGTGCCGCTCTCGATCATCCACGGCTGGCATGATGAACTCATCCCTGCCGCGGAGGTGATTGCCTGGGCGCAGCCGCGCAGCGCGCGTCTGCTGCTGGTCGACGACAGCCACCGCCTGGCCGACCACGTCCAAACCTCGGCCGAGGCCTTCGACGCGCTGCTGGCCCGGCTGCACGACTGAATCCACTCCGGGCCGACGGCGCGGGCGCCCTGCGCTGCCTGCGTCCGTCCCTGCCGCGGCCCCGGCGCGTACGCGCCGGCCGTTGCGCTCACCGTTTCCTCTTCATGACACTTCCCCGCATGCACTTTTTCGTCTCCTGCGCCAAGGGCCTGGAATATCTGCTGGTCGACGAGCTGATCGCGCTCGGCTGCAGCCGTGCCACCGCGGCGCGCGCCGGCGCCAACGCCGAGGGCACGCTGCAGGACGCGCAGCGCGCGGTGCTGTGGTCGCGGCTGGCCAGCCGCGTGCTGTGGCCGATCGCCGACTACGACTGCCCCGACGAACACGCGCTGTACGCCGGCGCCGCGGCGATCGACTGGTCCCAGCACCTGCGGGTCGGCATGAGCCTGGCGGTCGACGCGCACGTCTCCGGTGACGCCATCACCCACGCGCGCTACGCCGCGCAGCGGGTCAAGGACGCGGTGGTCGACACCCTGCGCGGGCCGAACGGCGAGCGGCCCAGCGTGGACCTGGAACAGCCCGATCTGCGCCTGAATCTGGTGGTGCGCGCCAACAAGGCCGGGGCGACCAAGGCGCTGCTGTCGGTGGACCTGGGCGGTGGCCCACTGCACCGCCGCGGCTGGCGCCTGGAGCAGGGCGAGGCGCCGCTGAAGGAAAATCTGGCCGCGGCCGTACTGCTGCGCGGCGGCTGGCCGCAGCTCTACGCCGAAGGCGGCGCGCTGCTCGACCCGATGTGCGGCAGCGGCACGCTGCTGATCGAAGGCGCGCTGATGGCCGCGGATGTCGCGCCCGGCCTGCAGCGCGACGGCGCGAAGCTGCAGACGCCCTCGCGCTGGCGCGGTTTCGACCCGCTGCTGTGGCGGGCGCTGGTGGAAGACGCGCAGCGCCGCGCCGAGGCCGGCCGCGCCGCGCTGCGGCCGGTCTTCCACGGCAGCGACCTCGACCCGCATGCGATCCGCGCCGCGCGCGCGAATGCCGAGCGCGCGGGTGTGCTCGAAGCTGTCGAATTTTCGGTGCGCGATATCGCCGCGCTGCCGGCGATGGCCGAGCCGCGCGGGCTCGCGGTCTGCAACCCGCCCTACGATGCGCGGCTGGCCGCCGACCCTGCCTTGTATCGGGCACTCGGCGATGCGCTCAAGCGTGCCGCGCCGGGCTGGAAGGCCAGCCTGCTCTGCGGCGATGCCGACCTGGCGCGCGCCACCGGCCTGCGCGCGGCGAAGAAGTACCAGCTGTTCAACGGCGCGATCGAATGCGCGCTGATCGTCTGCGACCCCATCGCGCCGCCCGCACGCGAAGTGCCGGCCGACGGCGAGGCGCCGCGGGCGCTGTCGGAAGGGGCACAGATGGTCGCCAACCGGATGCGCAAGACCCTGCGCGCCTCGAAGACCTGGCGCACGCGCGAGGGCGTCACCTGCTGGCGCGCCTACGACGCCGACCTGCCCGAATACGCCGCGGCCATCGACGTGTACACGCAGGTCGACAGCGGCCAGGCCGACAGCAGCGAGGGCAGCAGCGTTGAGGGCAGCAGCGGCACGCAGTGGCTGCATGTGCAGGAATACGCGGCCCCGGCGGATATTCCCGAGGCGGTCTCGCGCCGCCGTCTGCAGGACCTGCTGGCCGCCGCGCGCGAGGTGTTCGGCATTCCGCGCGAGCGGGTGGCGGTGAAGACCCGCGCCCGCGGCAAGGGCGGCAGCAAATACGCCGACAGCGGCGCGTTCAAGCGCGGGCAGACGCTGGTGGTGCGCGAGGGCGCGGCGCGGCTGATCGTGAATTTGTTCGACTACCTCGACACCGGCCTGTTCCTCGACCACCGCCCGATGCGGCTGCGCATTGCCGAAGAGGCGCGGGGCGCGCGCTTCCTCAATCTGTTCGCCTACACCGGCGCGGCCAGCGTGCACGCGGCGGTGGGCGGGGCGCGGCAGACGACCTCGGTGGATCTGTCCGCCACCTATCTGCAGTGGTGCGCCGACAATCTGGCCGAGAACGGCATCCGCGGCGCGCAGCACCGTCTGGTGCAGGCCGATGCCCTGCAGTGGCTGCTCGCCGACCGCGGCGAATACGACCTGATCTTCTGCGACCCGCCGACGTTCTCCAACTCGGCGAAGGCCGACGATTTCGACGTGCAGCGCGAGCATGTGCGCCTGCTGCGCGCGGCAGTGGCGCGGCTGTCGTTCGGCGGCACCCTGTATTTCTCCAACAACTACCGCCGCTTCCGCCTGGACGAGGCGGCGGTGGCGGAGTTCGCGCACTGCGAGGAACTCGGCGCGGCCGCGCTGCCGCCGGACTTCGCGCGCAACCCGCGCATCCACCGCGCCTGGCGGCTGCGGGCGAAGTGAATGCGGGCGAAGTGACTTCGGACGAAGTGGCCGTGCGCGAAGCGAGCCGGCACGGCCGGCCTGCGCTGCGCGCAGGCGCTGGCCGCGCTGGGCTCACATGTCGCCGTAGACGATCTTGATCCAGGTGGTCTTCTGCCGGGCCGTATCCTCCGCCGAGAGCTCGCCCATGCCGGCCAGCTTGGCCTGCACTGCCGGCGGCGGATAGATCGCCGGGTCCTCGGCGATGGCCTTGTCGACCAGCGCAGCCGAGGCACTGTTGGCGTTGGCATAGGCCACGTAGTTGGTGATCGCGGCGATGGTCTCGGCTTCCATCAGATAGTCGATGAACGTGTGCGCGTTCTTCGGATGTTTGGCGTTCTTCGGAATCGCGATCACATCCGTCCAGCGCAGCGCGCCCTCGCGCGGGATCACGTAGGCGATCTCGGGGCCGCCCTCGCGTTCGGCGGCGATGGTCTGCGCCTGGATCACGTCGCCCGAATAACTGATCACGATGCACAGATCGCCCGCCGCGAGGTCGGCGATCAGCTCGGAGGAGCCGGTGAACTTGCGCACGTAGGGGCGGATCGCCATGAAATCGCGCTTCACCTGATCCAGCGACTCGGCGCTGCGGTCGCTGGCGTTCTTGCCGCGCCAGATCAGCGCTGCGGTGATCGGTTCCATCGGGTCGTCGAGGATGCCGATGCCGCAGGAGGAGAGCCTGGCGGCGATGGCCGGGTCGAACAGCAAGTTCCAGCTGTCCAGCGGGACGGTGTTGCCGATGGCCGCGCGCACCTGCGCGGTGTTCATGCCGATGCCGGTGGTGCCCCACATGTACGGCACCACGTGCGCATTGCCGGCATCGAACTGCGCCAGGTCTTCGAGGATGCTCTTGTCGAGGTTGCCGAAATGCGACAGCGCCGACTTGTCCAGTGGCTGCAGCCGGCCTGCGACGACCAGTTCGCGTGCGAGCGGGCGGGCCGAGGGGAAGATCACGTCGTAGGTGTCCGGGTCCGATGCGATCGCCGTGCTCAGCACGTCCATCGACGAGAAAGTGTTGTAGTTCACCCGGATGCCCGTGCGCTTCTGGAACGCCTGCAGGGTGTCTTCGGCGATGTAGTCGGGCCAGTTGAAGACGTTGAGCTCGGCCGCTTCGCCGGTGCCCGTGGATGCGGTGGCGATCCGGTCCTGCGAGATCCGGCCGGCGCTGCCGTCCGCTGCGGGTGTGCCGCCTCCGCCACAGCCGGCCAGCAGTACCGCCAGTGTCCATGTCCATGCGCAGCAGCGGCGCACGCCCCCTGTCGTCGCCCGTGAGGCGGCTTCGATACGATCCATGTACGGCCCTTCCAGAACAATCCAATGTGGTCAATGAAGAGGGATGCGACGCTGCAGATCTGCCCGACGCCTTCGCCCTGTCGGCCGATGGTAACCCGGAGATCATGTCGAAACAGCCCATGCCGCCGCTGCGCCCGCGCTGCGGCGATATCGATGCGCGGCCCGGCGCAACCCTGCGTTGCGGCCGTCGCGCTGGAGACGCAGCACGGCGCAGCCATATCGTGACCGCGTCCGGGTGGCCCGGACGGCCCGCGGCCGCGTCGACCGATCTGGCGATGCGGCCGATGTCCTCCCCGTGATCGGAGCCCGCCCATGACCGACCCGTCGTCCCCTCTGTCCGCCCCCGCCCGCCTGGTGCGCCGGGTGCCCGCCATCGCCGCGTCCGACGGGGCGGGCGTGCGCCTGCGCCGGGTGATCGGCACCAGTGCGCTGCCCGATCTCGACCCGTTCCTGATGCTGGACGAATTCGGCACCGATCGTCCCGAGGACTACATCGCCGGTTTTCCGGACCATCCGCATCGCGGCTTCGAGACCGTCACCTACATGCTGGACGGGCGCATGCGTCACCGCGACAACCACGGCAACGAGGGCGTGCTGGTGCCGGGCGCGGTGCAGTGGATGACCGCCGGTCGGGGCCTGGTGCACTCGGAGATGCCCGAGCAGCAGGAAGGCCGCATGCGCGGTTTCCAGCTGTGGGTGAACCTGCCGGCGGCGCAGAAAATGTGTGCGCCGCGCTATCAGGAGTTCGCGCCCGCGGCGATTCCGGAGCTGCAGCCTGCGCCCGGCGTGCGGGTGAAGCTGATCGCCGGCACGCTGCCGCTGGCGGCGGGCGAGGTGTCGGGGCCGATCGTGCAGCCGGCCACCGCGCCGCTCTATCTCGACATCGCGCTGGAGGCCGGCGTGGCCTGGACGCATGTGCTGCCCGATGGCCATCGCGGCTTCGTCTACGCATACGAAGGCGCCCACGCAGGCGCGCTGGAGGTGGGCGAGGGCGAAGATGCGCGCGCGCTGGAGCCGCAGACCCTGGGTGTGCTCGATGGCGGCCCCAGGGTCGTCCTGCGCGCGGGCGGGAAAGAGGCGCGGGCGCTGCTCGTGGCCGGGCGCCCGCTGCGCGAGCCTGTGGCGCGGCATGGCCCGTTCGTCATGAACACCCGCGAGGAATTGATGCAGGCGTTCGTGGATTTCCAGCAGGGACGGTTCTGAACCGCGCGCGTCGACTCAGCGCTGTGCGAGCCCCGGGTCGCCGAAGCGCAGGTTCTCGACCACGTTCTGATACTGCTTGAGTTCCGCCGCGTCCCGGGTGCGGATCACCACGTGCGCCACGCGGTTGCGATCGATCTCCAGCAGCGTCTCGCGCACCAGCTCGTCGGGGCGCCCGGCGATCTCGCTTCGGTACCACCACAGCGTGCTGCCGCCGAACCGACCCTGCTCTTCGCGCAGATTGCGCTGCGGCTTGAACGGCGTATCGCGCGAGATGGTCACCGCGAACGCCTCCCGGCCTTCCGCGTCGATCGCGCGGCACAGATGCAGATTGCCGGCCTGCATGTCGGTCCAGAACAGCTCCGCGGCCTGACTCGGGAGGGCGGGGCAGGGACTGGAGGCTTCCTGCGCCTGCGCGAGCGGCGCGCAGGCCATGAACAGGGCGAGGGTGAGCGTGCGTCGGGCGATCATGTGCATCGGTGGTCTCCGCTTCGGGGGTGGCGAAACGCATCCTGCGCAGGTGGCGACGATGTGCGTGTCCAGTGCTTCGGCCCATTGCTTGGCCGGACCTGTGCTTGGCCGGACCTGCTGATCGCAGCCGGCGAATCTCGAGCGGACTGCCGGGGGCTGCTTCATCTGCGCTTGCAGGCCATGGGAAACGGTCGTCTGTTCCCGAGGACCTCGCGCATCGTCGTCGTGTGGATATGCCAAGCATCGAGCGTGCCAGTGCCTGGAACGGTGCATCACGGCAGTGAAGCGTTGCTCTCGTGTCGTGCATGTGCGCTGCGCCGCCCCGGTGTTTCATGCAATCACTTGCAGAACGGTCCGCCTGACTTCCGGGCCAGCGCCCGCTGCGCTGCAGCACGACGCTGCGGGTCAGTTCACGACACGCTGCGCAGCGCGCAAGGTCGAATGGAGGCAGTGAGCACCCGCCGGGTGGCCGCGCGCGATCACGGCCCTGACGTGGCCCTCGACCACGACAAGACGCCGCCTTCGCGGCAGGCGCAGGCGGCCGATGGTCTCGTGTTGGTGAACGTCATGCCCCCGATGCCGGTTCGTACCGGCATGGACGGCTGGCGTTGCGGACTCAGTCGTCTTCCGCAGCCCGCGCGATGTCCAGGGTTTCCACCATGCGCTGGTGGCGGGCGATGGTCTCGGCATCGGTCGCGCGCATGAAGATGTGCGCCTTGCGGCCATCGGCGGTGTCGATCAGGGCCTCGCGGACGATGTCCTGCGGCGCGGTCGCCAGCTCGCTGCTGTACCACTGCAGTTCGCCGCCGCCCAGCCGCCCGATTTCGGCGCGGTTGCCGCGGCGCGGCTTGAACGGCGACTCGCGGCTGATGGTCAATGCGAATGCCTCCTGTCCGCTGTCCGCCAGCACCGCCTTGCAGAACAGCATGTCGGGCGTACTGAAGGCTTCCCAGCGCAGATCCGTGGAGAGCGGTTCACTGAGGGAGGGGCACTGGGCCGCGGCGTCCGTGGCGGCCGTCTGTGCATTGACGCAGCCTGCCCAGAGGCAGACGAACAAGACGGTCCGGGTCGATTTCATTGCGGGTCTCGCAAGACTGAAGTCGTTGCGACCGAACATAATGCAGCGAATGGTGCGCCGCAATAGCGTTCGTGACTGGCGTCACGATTTTTTGCATGCTCGTGGCGCCAACGGCACGGCCCGCTGCCGCCCACGTGGTCCGGTCAGCGCCGCTGCAGCAGGTACTCGAGCACGAAGCTGCTGCCGAAATACGCCAGCACCAGCAGACTCATCGCGAGCAGCACCCAGCGCACCGCCGTGCGCCCGCGCCAGCCGCGCAGGCGCCGGCCGAGCAGCAGCGCGCCGAAGGCCAGCCACGACAGCATGCTGAAAACGGTCTTGTGCGCCAGGTGTTGGGCCAGCAGGTCTTCGACGAACAGCACCCCGGTCAGCAGCGCCGCGGTCAGCAGCACGAAGCCGAAGGCGATGGTGCGGAACATCAGGGTTTCCAGCTCGATCAGCGGCGGCAGCGCACGCAGCCAGGCCGAAAACCGCCGCTGGCGCAGGGCGCGTTCCTGCATCCACAGCAACACCGCCAGCAGCGCCGCGAGCGCCAGCGCCGCATAGGCCAGCAGCGCGGACCAGGCATGCAGTTGCAGGCGCCAGTCGTGGTCGGAGGGCGCGCGCTCGCCGAGCACGGCATACAGCGCCAGTGTGGCCGCTGCGATCGGCAAGACGATGGTCGCCAGCGCCGCCATCCGTCCGCGCGCGGCCAGCGGCAGGGTGAGCCCGACCATGCCCGCGCCCACCAGGGACAGCGCCGAGGCGAAATGCAGGTCGGCGCCGCCGATGGTCCGCCAGATCAGGACGTGGGTGCCGAGATGCGCGAGCAGCGCCAGCGCGGGGATCGCCCAGAAGGCCACCGGCATCGGTCCCCGCCCGCTGCCGATCCGGCGCGCAAGCTGCAGGGCGCCGGCGAGGTAGAGCAGGATGGCCAGCGGCGGAAGGATGAGAACCATTGTCATCGTGGAAGTGTGGCACAAAGCCGCGCGCACGCACCCGCCCGCACGCACCCGCCCGCCAATGCGCGGCCGGCCGTCGGGTGCCAACGGGCGGGCCGCTATACTGATCGGCCCTCACGCACCCACCCGGTCCCGTCCATGTTCGAGTCCCTCACCCAGCGTCTGTCCGCCACCGTCGAGCGCCTGCGCGGCCGCGGCCGGTTGACCGAGGAGAACATCCGCGAGACCACCCGCGAGGTGCGCGTTGCCCTGCTCGAAGCCGACGTGGCGCTGCCCGTGGTGCAGGCGCTGATAGAACGCATCAAGGTGCGCGCGGTCGGCCAGGAGGTGCTGAAGTCGCTCACCCCCGGCCAGGCGCTGATCAAGGTGGTGCAGGACGAACTCACCACGGTGATGGGCTCGGCCGCGACCGAGCTGAACCTCAATGTGCCGGCGCCTGCGGTGATCCTGATGGCCGGCCTGCAGGGCGCAGGCAAGACCACCACGGTCGGCAAGCTCGCCAAACTCCTGAAGGAAAAGCGCAAGAAGAAGGTGATGGTGGTCTCCGCCGACGTGTACCGTCCGGCCGCGATCGAACAGCTCAAGACCCTGGCCGAACAGGTCGGTGTGCTGTTCTTCCCGTCGAGCGCCGACCAGAAACCCGAGGCGATTGTGCGCGCCGCCATCGACGACGCGCGCAAGTCGTATGTGGATGTGCTGCTGGTCGACACCGCCGGCCGCCTGACCGTGGACGCGGCGATGATGGCCGAGATCCAGGCTCTGCACGCCGCGGTCAAGCCGGTCGAGACCCTGTTCGTGGTCGACGCCATGACCGGCCAGGACGCCGCCAACACCGCCAAGGCCTTCAGCGAGGCGCTGCCGCTGACCGGCGTGGTGCTGACCAAGACCGACGGCGACGCCCGCGGCGGCGCGGCGCTGAGCGTGCGCTACATCACCGGCCGGCCGATCAAGTTCATCGGCACCGGCGAGAAGCTCGACGGCCTGGACGTGTTCCATCCCGACCGCATCGCCAGCCGCATCCTCGACATGGGCGACGTGCTGTCGCTGGTCGAGCAGGTGGAGCAGCAGGTCGACAAGGACAAGATGGCCAAGCTGGCCGAGAAGGTCACCAAGGGCAAGAAGTTCGACCTCAACGACATGAAGGAACAGCTGGAGCAGATGCAGAACATGGGCGGCCTGCACGGGCTCATGGACAAGCTGCCCGGCATGGGCCAGGTGCCCGACCAGCTGAAGAACCAGATCACCGGCAAGGAAATCCCGCGCCAGATCGCGATCATCAATTCGATGACCAGGAAAGAGCGGCGCCACCCCGACCTGCTCAACGGCTCGCGCCGCGCGCGCATCGCCCGCGGCGCCGGCCTCACCCCGGCCGACGTCAACAAGCTCATCAAGCAGTATCAGCAGATGGAAAAGATGATGAGCAAGCTCAGCGCCGGCGGCATGAAGGGCCTGATGCGCAGCATGAAGGGCATGATGGGCGGCCGCGGCGGGATGCCGTTCCGCTGAGGCGGCGGGCGCGCTGCTTCACAGCGCCGCTTGAAAGTACTGCTTCAACCTACCGCTTCAACCTCTCGCTTCACTCTGTCGCGAGCACTGTGCGCAGAGCACCGATCCCCGCGCGCCGCATCGGCCGCTCGTCCACCGGCGAGAGCGGTGCCTGGCGGAGCGCGTGGTAGGGCAGCACGGTGAGGTCGAAGCCGAGGTCTTCGGCGGAGAACAGCCAGACCGGACAGTCCAGGCTGCGCTCGCGGTCCAGGCGCAGGCGACGGCTGCGCGATTCGGCCGGGATGCGGTGTTCGTCGAGAAAGTGCGACACCGCATCCGCATCGTCGCAGTGCAGGTGCAGTTGCACGGCGGAGTAGGCATCGGCGGTGCCCTCCAGCACCGGGCCGACCAGGCGCGGATCGAAGTCGGCGAAAAATTCCAGCGCGCGCAGGGCGGCTTCGCGCCGACGTCGCAGCGCGGCCGGCTGGCCGGTGGCATGGCTGTCATGCCGCGCATCCGCGGCCGACATCGCCTCCGACACGCCGCCGCCTTGGTCATGCCGCGCCAGGCCGCCGTCGGACGGCGTTTCCTGAGGCAGCGCGCCCTGCGATAGCGCGCCCTGCGACAGCGTGCCCTGCGACAGCGTGCCCTGCGATAGCCCGCCTTGAAACAGCCGCTGATATTCGCGCAGGGCTTCTTCGATCTCGCGATTGCGCGGCAGCGAGGCGTCGTCGTGGATGCCGAGCCGCTCGGCGGCCTTGAGCTTGGCCTGGTGGAAGTCGCGGACGCCGGATTCGGCCATCAGCCGTGCGGCTTCGTGGGCGAGACGGTAGCGCCGTTCGCGCGTCTTCGTCTCGGCGTGCTGGCGGGCGTGGTGCATGGCGGCGTCCCGTCGTGGCCTGTGACCGACTCTAACCGATGACGGCGGGAATGAGGAGTCGGAGGGGGGACGGGATTGGGGATTCAGGGTTCGAGATTTGGGATTCGGGGTTCGGGGTTCGAGGTTCGAGGTTCGAGGTTCGAGGTTCGAGAGTCGATGCTCCGCCCGGCATTCTCTTGTCGTCCCGAGCGCAGCGAGGGACCTGCTTTACCTGCAAGGCGGTCAAGCAAAAAGCAGGTCCCTCGCTGCGCTCGGGATGACAGCGGGTGGGGGGGGCAGCTGCCGCCTCACCGATCGCGAGCATTCGAATGCCGAATCACGTCATCCCGAATCCCGTCATCCCGAATCCCGTCATCCCGAATCCCGGAATTCGCGACTCCCGACTCACGACTCCCGACTCCCGTCAGAAAATGTCGAACGCTTCCTCGTCCGGCACCGCGTCGCCGTAGTCGCCGTAATCGACGTAGCTTTCCATCCGCTCCAGGTCTTCGACCTTCACGTATTCGACGATGCCGCCGCCGGTCTCGGAGGCCATCAGGCGGCCGTCGCCGGAGACCACCACGCGCACCATGTTGGCCGGCGGTTCGTTCGGCGCGACGGGCACGTCCTTCAGCGCGACCTTCATGTAGTCGATCCAGATCGGCAGCGCGGCCTTGCCGCCGTATTCACGGTAGCCCAGCGAGGTGTTATCGCTCTTGCCCACCCAGACCGTGGTCACCAGGTTGCCGCCGGTGCCGGAGAACCAGGCGTCGCGATGGTCGTTGGTGGAGCCGGTCTTGCCGCCGATGTCCTCGCGACCGATGCGCTTGGCGTCGGTCGCGGTGCCGCGCTGCACCACGTCGCGCATCATCGACACCATCTGATAGGCGATGCGCTCGTCGATCGCGCGCGGCGCGACCTGGGCGTCGGCGGGCAGCGGCTTGGGCGGGGCGGTCTCCTTCTTCTTCTCCTGCTCCGCCTTGGCAGGGCCGGTGCCGGACGCAGGAGTGGAGGCCGGGCCGAGGTTGAAGCCGTCGACCACGTTCGACGCCGCGGATGCCACCGGGCGACCCGCCAGCGCAGTGCCCGGTGCGCATCCGCGGCAGGCCACCAGCGGCTTGTGCTTGTAGATCACCTGGCCGTCGCTGTCGCGCACCTCGTCGATCACCCACGGGTCCACCCGGAAGCCGCCGTTGGCGAACACCGCATAACCGCGCGCGATCGACATCGGCGTCAGCGAGGGCGTACCGAGCGAGATCGAGAGATTCGGCGGCAGCTCCTCCTTGTTGAACCCGAACTGGGTGATGTAGTCGCGGGCGTAGTCCACGCCGATGGCGTCGAGCATGCGCACCGAGACCAGATTGCGCGAACGCACCAGCGCCTCGCGCACCCGGCCCGGGCCGGCGAAGCCGCCGCCGTCGTTCTGCGGGCGCCACACCTTGTTGTTGCCCATGCGGAAGACCACCGGCGCGTCCAGCACGATCGATGCCGGGTTGTAGCCGCGCTCGAACGCCGCCGCATAGATGAAGGGCTTGAACGACGAACCCGGCTGGCGTTTGGCCTGGGTCGCGGTGTTGAACTTGTTGCCGGCGAAGCTGTAGCCGCCGACCAGCGCGCGCACCGCGCCGGTGTCGGCATCCAGCGAGACGAGCGCGGCCTGCGCGCGCGGGACCTGTTCAAGACGGTACCTGGCCGGTCCCGGCGCAGCGGCGCTCTGCGCAGCGGCCTTGTCCGCAGGCGCGCCATCCGCGGGCATGCCGTTCGGAGGCCTGCCGTTCGCAGGCATGCCGTCCGTGCCCTTCGGCGCATCCACCAGCTTTCGCACACGGGTCACGTCGCCGCGCTTGAGCAGCGTGGCCGGGCTGCGGCCGGGCCAGCGCGCTTCTTCCTTGCCGATGGTGATCACGGTGCCGTCGCGCAGCACCGCTTCGACCGCATCGCCCTGCACGCCCAGCACCAGCGCCGGCAGCAACTCTCCCTGCACCGGGTACCGCGACAGGCGTTTGGCCGCCTCGGCCGCGGTCTCGTTCGGGCCGAGTTCGAGGAACGGCATCGACTTGGGGTTCCAGCCGTGGCGATGGTCGTAGGTATGCAGGCCGTCGCGCACCGCCTGATCCGCCGCGGCCTGCATGCTCGCGTCGATGGTGGTGGTGACGTGGTAGCCGCGCTCCAGCGCGTCCTCGCCGAAGCGCTCCAGCATCTCCTGGCGCACCATCTCCGCGATGTACGGCGCGTACACCTCCACCGGCTTCTCGTGCGGGCTGGCGTGCATCGGCACCGCGCGTGCGGCGGCTTCCTCGGCGGCGGTAATCATCCCCAGTTCGCGCATGCGCTTGAGCACGTACACGTCGCGGCGCTCCTTGGCGCGCACCGGGTTGCTGATCGGGTTGGCGCTCGACGGGAACTTCGGGATCGAGGCCAGCGATGCGGCCTCGTCCAGGTCCAGCTGGTCGAGCGTCTTGCCGTAGTAGTACTCGGCCGCAGCGGCCACGCCGTAGGCGCGATTGCCGAAGAAGCTGTTGTTGAGGTACAGCGCGAAGATCTCGTCCTTGCTCAGCTCCTGCTCCATCTTCCGGGCCAGCAGCATCTCCTTCAGCTTGCGCTCGATCCGGTATTCATTGCTGAGGAAGAACTGACGGGCCACCTGCTGGGTGATGGTCGAGCCGCCGGCCACGCGCTCCTTGTCGGTGGACACCATCTGCCACACCGCGCGGCCCACACCCTTGTAGTCGACGCCCTCGTGCTCGTAGAAACGCGCGTCCTCGGCGGCCAGGAAGGCGTCCTTCACCCGCTTGGGCACGTTCGCCATCTCCACCGGATAGCGCCGCTTCTCGCCGAACAGGGCCATCAGCCGGCCATCCGCGGCATAGACATAGAGCGGCTCCTGCAGCTCCACGGCGCGCAGGGTCTTCGGGTCCGGCAGGTCGCTGGACAGCTTCGCATAGAGGATCGCGAGGCCGATGCCACCGACCACGGCCCCGATCAGGCCGAGCAGGAACATCCAGCGAAGAAGGCGGCGGATCCGGGACATGGGCGAGCGAACCTGGAACAAGTGGAGAGAGCGCGCAGTATACGGATACCGTCCACGGGCTCCTCCACGACCGCACGCGAGGTCCGTCGCCACCTGGACGGGGCAGGGCGGGCATGCGGGGCTGGGGGGGCGGCGCTGGGGTGCGGCGCTCGGGGCGGGCCGGCACGCGAACGCGCGGGGGGATCCTGCAGAGGAATCGCACGTTCGGGACGGGATACCGATCACAACCCCAGAATCAAACACTTGCGCTGTCGAATTCGACGCGTACCATCGCTCTTCCCCCGAGCGCCTTGATCTTTGGCGCCCGGGGGCAGGTTTCCGGCCAGCGCGAGGGGTCCGTCCGACGGATTCGCGCAGGCCCGAAGCCGGCGCGGCCAGGCCCACCTGATGCCGCGTCGTGTCCAGGTCGTGTCGAGGGGGAGGCAGGCCGGACCCGGTTCCATCCAGCGAATGCCAACGAAATCAATGCGCTGCGCCGGTCCGGGCGGGGCATTCCACGGTGTCGCCGGAGTGTGATCGTGGTCACTGTCAGCGCTTTCCACCCAACGGACAGTTGCCACAGGGTGAAAAGTCCGTTATTTAATGTACTGGGACACGTAACGCGCGTAACCGCGCGTGGGATGGGGAAAAAGTGGGACTGTTCTCGAAAACTCAGTCACCGTTGGTGGGCGTCGACATCAGTTCGACCGCCGTCAAACTCCTGCAGCTGTCTCGGACCGGCGACCGCTACCGCGTGGAGCATTACGCGGTCGAGCCGCTGCCGCCGAACGCCGTCGCCGAGAAGAACATCGTCGAGGTCGAGGCGGTGGGCGAGGCGATTCGTCGCGCGCTCAGCCGGTCCGGCTCCAAGGCCAAGCATGCAGCCTCCGCCGTCGCCGGGTCCTCGGTGATCACCAAGGTGATCCCGATGTCCGCGGAGCTCGACGAAGACGACATGGAGTCCCAGATCGAGCTGGAGGCGGCCAACTACATTCCGTACCCGATCGAGGAAGTGAATCTCGACTTCGAGGTCCTCGGGCCGATGCCGGGCAATCCGGAGATGGTCCAGGTCCTGCTGGCCGCCTCGCGCGCCGAGAACGTCGAGATGCGCGCCTCCGCGCTGGAGATCGGCGGCCTCACCGCCAGGGTGATGGACGTCGAGGCCTTCGCGGTCGAAAACGCCTTCGGCCTGATCGCCGGCAGCCTGAGCGTGCCGCATGACGGTCTGGTGGCGCTGGTCGACGTCGGCGCCACCATGACGACGCTCAGCATCCTGCGCAACGGCCGCAACATCTACAGCCGCGAGCAGGTCTTCGGCGGCAAGCAGCTCACCGACGAGGTGATGCGCCGCTACGGCCTGAGTTATGAAGAGGCCGGGCTCGCCAAGCGCCAGGGCGGCCTGCCCGAAAGCTACGAGATCGAAGTGCTGGAGCCCTTCAAGGAAGCCATGGCCCAGCAGATCGGGCGTCTGCTGCAGTTCTTCTACGCCGGCAGCGAGTACAACCGCGTCGACCAGATCGTGCTGGCCGGCGGCTGCGCCTCGATTCCCGGCGTCGCCGCGATGGTCGAGGAACAGATCGGCGTGCAGACCACGGTCGCGAACCCACTCGCGCAAATGACCCTCGGCCCCCGCGTGCAGGCGCACGCGCTCGCGCAGGATGCGCCGGCGCTGATGATCGCCTGCGGCCTCGCCCTGAGGAGCTTCGACTGATGGCACGGATCAATCTCCTCCCGTGGCGCGCCGAGCGCCAGAAGCAGCGCCAGCAGCAGTTCTACGTGATGCTCGCGGTGGCCGTGGTCGGTGGCCTGCTCGCCTGGTTCATGGTCGACAGCTACTACGACATGCAGATCGCCGGCCAGCAGAAGCGCAACCAGTTCCTGGTCGGCGAGATCGCCAAGCTCGACGCCGAGATCGCCGAGATCGCCGAGCTGGACGAGAAAAAATCCCGACTGCTCGCGCGCAAGAAGGTGATCGAGGAACTGCAGGCCAACCGCTCGCAGATGGTCCACTTGTTCGACGAGCTGGTGCGTACCATTCCGGACGGCGTGATCCTCACCTCGATCAAGCAGGACGGCGAAAAGCTGGTCCTGGAAGGCCGTACCCAGTCCAACGCGCGCATCAGTACGTACATGCGCAACGTCGAAGCCTCGCAGTGGATGCGCGCGCCCGAGCTCTCGATCATCGAGGCCAAGGGCGAAGAGCGCGGACTGCCGTTCGTGTTCACCATGAGCGTGACCATGACCGACCCGGCGGCCGAAGCCGAACTGGCCCAGCAGGCCGCCAAGGAGGCCGGAACGGATCCCGCCGCCGCGGGCACTGCGGAGGCCACCGGCCTGCAGCCGCTGAGCCCCGCTGGCGCGCCTGCACCGGCGGCCGCGCCCGGCAGTGCTCCGGCCACCGCGCCCGCGTCGCCCGCCCCCGCATCGGGCGCGCCCGCAACCGGCAACCCGCAGCCGCCGGCGGCCACGCCCGCGCCGGCAGGAGGTCCCGCGTCGTGAGCAAGAAGAAAATGTCCTTCAAGGACCTCGATTTCAACAACATCGGCTCATGGCCGCGCGAATGGCAGCTCGGCTTCTGCGCGATCGTGGCGCTGGTGATCCTGATCCTGCTGTGGAACTTCCTGACGTCCTCCAAGGGCGATCAGCTCGAGAATCTCGAGCGCGAGGAAGCCACCCACCGCAAGACCTTCGAGGAGAAGGCGGCCAACGCGGCCAACCTCGAACCGCTCAAGCAGCAGCTGGCGCAGATGGAGCAGCAGCTCCAGCAGATGCTGCGGCAGCTGCCAAGCAAGACCGAAATGGCCGACCTGATCGTCGACATTTCCCAGACCGCGCTGGCCACCGGCATCCAGAACGAGCTCTTCCAGCCGAAGGAAGAGACGCCGAAGGATTTCTACGCCGAGAAGCCGATCGATCTGAAGATGGTGGGCAGCTACCACCAGTTCGGCGCCTTCGTCAGCGGCGTGGCCTCGCTGCCGCGCGTGGTCATCATGACGATGCACGACATCTCCCTGACCCCGCGCGAAAAGACCGCCGGGAAGGGCATCGTGCCCGGCGCCGCGCTCGAGTTGTCCGGCACGATCAAGACTTACCGCTACCGCGACGAGACCGAAACATCCTCGACCGCGACCACCGGCACGCCTGGCGGGACTCCCGCACCCGGCGCGGCGCCGGCCGCGGCGCCCGCACAGCCTGCGCAGCCCGCCACGGGAGGCAGCCGATGATGCCGCAATCCAACCTCCTCGCATCGCTGCGGGTGCCGGCCGCGCTTGCCTGCGCACTGTTGTTGTCCGGCTGTCTCGGCCGCGACATCGAGAGCGAGCCCGGTGAGGCGCCGAACCTCAAGACGTTCGTCGCCAACATCCGCGCCAAGCCCGCTCCGGCGCTCGATCCGCTGCCGGTGATGCAGCAGTTCGAGAGTTTCGAATACTCCGCGCAGAATCTGCGCGATCCGTTCAGTCCCGCGTTCGCGTCGAGTGCCGCCGCGGCGGGCAAGCGGCCGAATCCGGATCGGCGCAAGCAGTTGCTCGAACAGTTTCCGCTCGACAGCCTCGACATGGTCGGCACCATCGGCACCGGGGGCAATCTCGTCGCCCTGGTCCTGGCGCCGGACAAGGTCACCTACAAGGTCCGTCCCGGCGACTACATCGGCCAGAACGATGGCCGGGTGAGCCGGATCGACGAGTATCGGGTGGAGCTGGTCGAGCTGGTTCCGGATGGTAGCGGCGGTTGGGAAGAGCGCGCAGCGACGCTGACGCTCGAAGACGAATAAAGACGAGGGGATAGCGATATGACCTTACTCAACGCGCAAAGCCTGCATCAGGGCCGACGCTCCATGCCGCTCCGGGCTGTTGCCCTGGGCGTTGCCGCCGGTCTGCTTTCGGCGCTGAGCGCCGTGCACGCAGCCCCGCCCGCCCAGCCGTCCGCTCCGGCCGCAGCCCAGCAGGCTGTCGCACAGCAGGCTGTTGCACAGCAGGGGGGCGCTAATGGCCAGACCGCCGGCCCGGTGGTCGTCGACAGCATCGACTTCCGCCGCGGCGAGGGCGGGTCGGGCAAGCTGATCCTGCGCTTCGACCGCGAAGGCGCCACGCCCGACCTGCGCACCGGCGACGCCGGTGTGGTGGTCGACATCGGCAACGCCAGCGTGCCCGCGCATCTGCAGAAGCTGTACAACGTGGCCGACTTCGCCACGCCGGTACGCGACCTGCAGGCCAGCGGCAGCGGCGGGCGCACGCAGGTCGTGCTCAACGCCAGTGCCGCTTTCGAGCCGCTGGCCTACCAGAGCGGCCGCGAGTACATCGTCGAGCTGATCCCGCGTGCGCCGGCCAAGCCGCAGCGCGCGGTCGGCGCCGCCTCTCCTGCGGTCGCCGGTCAGGTGTCCGCGCCGGCCGCGCCCCGCAGCTACAGCGGCCGCCCGGTGACCTTCAACTTCCAGGACGTGCCTGTGCGCACGGTCCTGCAGCTGATCGCCGAAGAGTCCGGTCTCAACATCGTCGCCAGCGACACGGTCACCGGCAACGTGACCCTGCGTCTGGTCAACGTGCCCTGGGATCAGGCGCTGGACATCGTGCTGCAGGCCAAGGGTCTGGACAAGCGTCGCAGCGGCAACGTGGTCTGGATCGCGCCGCAGGCGGAAATCGCCAAGTTCGAGCAGGAGCGCGAGGACGCGCGCATCGCGATCGAGAACCGCGCCGAGATGGTCACCGAGTACATTCCGGTCAGCTACGGCAACGCGGAGGAAATCGCCAAGCTGCTGACCGAGGACAGCAAGACCGCGCAGGGCGCCGGCAATTCCAGCGGCGGTGCCGGTGGCGGCGGGCAGCAGAGCCGCGGCTTCCTGTCGTCGCGCGGCAGCATCAGCTTCGACAAGCGCACCAACACCCTGCTGGTGATCGACATTCCGCAGAAGGTGGCCGAGATCCGTCGCCTGGTGGGGCTGCTCGACAAGCCGGTGGATCAGGTGCTGATCGAAGCGCGCATCGTCATCGCCAACGAGGACTTCGCCCGCGAACTCGGCGCCAAGTTCGGCATCCGCGGCCAGAAGGACAACGTGCGCTTCGGCGACGAGATCACCGAGGTGATCGACGAAACCACCAAGCAGCGTTTCACCATTCTCGATGAAGGTCTGGGCGTGAACCTCCCGGCCACTGCGGGCGCGCTGATCACCAGCAACCCGGCCAATTTCGCGCTGACCTTCCTCAACGCGGGCTATGGACTCGACCTCGAGCTGTCGGCCATGCAGGAAGAAGGCCGCGGCGAGATCATCTCCAACCCGCGCGTGGTCACCAGCAACCAGCGCGAGGCGGTGATCAAGCAGGGTCGCGAAATCGGTTACGTCACCACCCAGTCGCAGGGCGGCACCATCACCCAGACCGTGAACTTCAAGGAAGCGGTGCTGCTGCTGCGGGTCACCCCGACCATCACCAACGACGGTCGCGTGTTCATGAACATGCTGATCACCAAGGATGAGCTGGAAGAGTTCGTGCAGACCATCAACGGCTCGGTGCCGATCATCTCCAAGCGCGAGGTGACCACGGCGGTGCTGGTCGACGACGGCAACACGGTGGTGATCGGCGGCGTGTACGAATTCACCGACCGCCAGTCGATCTCCAAGGTGCCCTTCCTCGGCGACATCCCCTTCCTCGGCAACCTGTTCAAGAAGAAGGGCCGCGGCAAGAACAAGGCCGAGCTGCTGATCTTCGTCACGCCGAAGGTCGTGCCGGTGGCGCCTCGCCGCAACTGAGGCGACGCGGACCCGGTGTCCGATATCACCGACGGGACACGAAAACGGGGGCTTCGGCCCCCGTTTCCGTTGGCGGGTCCGCGCTCGATCGTGTCTGCCCGGTCTTTTGCCGCGGCTTCCGTTCATGGGCGTCCGCTCGGGACCTGTGCGAACATTCGCGCCCGACTTGGGTCAAACTGCGGGCCGGACTTCCGCACAGAGCGCACGACACGATGGACACCGCCACTGCCCCGCCCTCCGCCGCCGTCGGCGATCTGCACGCCGCCTTCGCCCGCCTGCGCGAGCGTCTGTCGGCGGAGATCGTGGGCCAGGCGGCGCTGATCGAGCGACTGCTGATCGCGCTGCTGGCCGATGGGCATCTGCTGGTGGAGGGGGCGCCCGGTCTGGCGAAGACCACCGCGATCCGTGCGCTGTCGGCGCGGCTGGAAGCGGACTTCGCCCGGGTGCAGTTCACGCCGGATCTGCTGCCGGCCGATCTCACCGGCACCGAGGTCTGGCGCCCGCAGGACGGCCGCTTCGAGTTCCAGGCGGGGCCGGTTTTCCATTCGCTGCTGCTGGCCGACGAGATCAACCGCGCGCCGGCCAAGGTGCAGTCGGCGCTGCTGGAGGCGATGGGCGAGCGCCAGGTCACGGTGGGGCGCCGCACCTATCCGCTGCCGCGGCTGTTCCTGGTGATGGCCACGCAGAACCCGATCGAGCAGGAAGGCACCTTTCCGCTGCCGGAGGCGCAGCTCGACCGCTTCCTCATGCATGTGCGCATCGGTTACCCCGACGCCGCGGTGGAGGGCGAGATCCTGCGTCTGGCGCGTCAGCGCGCGCGTGCGGGCGAGGCCGGCGGCAGCGTGCAGCCGGACACCGTGCCGATCCCGCAGGCGCAGGTGTTCGCCGCGCGCGATGCGGTGCTGGATGTCCACGTGTCGCCCGCGCTGGAGCGTTATCTGATCGAACTGATCCTGGCCTCGCGCGATGCGCGGCGCTACGACGCGGCGCTGACCCGGCGCATCGCCTGGGGGGCGAGCCCGCGTGGTTCGATCGCACTGGAGCGCTGCGCCCGCGCGCGCGCGTGGCTCGCCGGCCGCGACTACGCCACGCCGGAAGACGTGCGCGCGGTGGCCCCGGACGTGCTGCGCCACCGCGTGCTGCCGAGCTACGAGGCGGTGGCGGAAGGTTGGGACGGCGAGCGCCTGGTGCAGGCGCTGCTGGACAAGGTTCCGGTGCCCTGAGCGACGCGGCCGATGCACGGACACGGTAGTCATCTCGGCCTGTGCCTTTGCGGCCCCGTTCGCGAAGGGAGCCGCGCATGAGCGCGCCACTGCCTCGGGAGACGCCCGCCGCGGGCATTGTGCCCACGCTGGAGGAACTCGTCGCTCTGCGCCGCGCTGCCGTCGGCCGGCGCCCGCCGCGACGTGCGCGTTCCGGCAGTGCGGGCATCGCTCCTTCGCCGATCCGCGGACGCGGCATGGAATACGCCGAATCGCGCGAATACTCCGCGGGCGACGATGCCCGCCACATCGACTGGCGCCTCACCGCGCGCACCGGCCGCGCGCACACCAAGCTGTACCAGGCCGAACGCGAGCGTCTGACTCTGCTGGTGGCCGATACCTCGCCGCTGCTGTATTTCGGCACGCGCACCCGCTTCAAGTCGGTGCAGGCCGCGCGTGCGGGCGCGGTGGCGGCCTGGGCGGCGCTGCGCGACGGTGATCGCGTTGCGGCGCTGCGCGGGAGCATGAAGGAACCGCCCGTGGTGCCGCCGCCCGGCCCCCACGCCGCACTGCGGGTGCTGGATGCCCTGCGGCGCTGGTACGCCACTCCGCAGGAGGAAAACGCCGGGCTCGGCGTGGCCCTGGATCACGCCGACCGTCTGCTCCGCCCCGGTTCGCGCATGCTGGTGCTGGCCGATGTCGGCAGCGTGCTCGCCCTGCCGGAAGCGCGCTGGCCCGGGCTCGCCCGGCATCGCGAGGTGGTCGTGCTGCTGCTGGTCGACCCGATCGAACACAGCCCGCCGCAGACCCAGCTGCCGGTGATCAGCGGCGGGCGCCGGGTCGAACTGGATCTGGCCTCGGAGGCGGTGCGTGCGCGCTGGCGGGAGCAGTTGGTGGCGCCGGTGGACACCGCCCTGAAACGGCTTTCGCGCAGCGGCATCCGCGCGCAGCCGCTGTCGAGCGAGGCGGCCAGCGAGAGCTGGCTGGGCCTGTTCGGCGCGGGGCCGGCGCGGTGAGGCGTCGCGGCCGGTGCATCGCAAGTGTCGTCGCGCCCGCGCGTGCACGCATGGCGGTGCTGGCTGCGTGCGCATGGGCCGCGCAGGCCCTGGCCGGTGCGACATCGCCCGAGGACCTGCCGCTGCGCCCTTCGCACAACCCGCCGCCGCCCTCGTGGTGGCCGCCCGCTCCCGGCTGGTGGCTGGTCGCGGGCGGGGTGCTGTCGGTGCTGGCGGTGGGCGCCTGGTGGCGCTGGCGCAAGCGGCAGTACCGGCTGCGCTGCGAAGGCCTGTTCCAGGCGCGGCTGGCGCTGGCGAAGACTCCTGCGGCCGAGGTCGCGGCGATGTCCGAACTGCTGCGCCGCGCCGCCCGTCGCCGCGAACCCGCTGCGGTGGCCTATGCCGGCGACGATTGGCTGCGCGTGGTCGAGGGCGGGCGTCGCGGCCCGCATTTCGAGCCCGACCAGCAGCAGCTGCTGCTGGAGGGCGGGTTCCGTCGCCAGGTGGCCGCGGACGAGGCCGCTGCGCTGCGCGCACCGGTGCTGCGCAGGTATCTGCAGCTGATGGGGGCCGGCCGCTGATGGGAGTCGGACGCTCATGAGGGCTGCGCGATGAATCCGTGGCTGCTCGAACACTGGGAGCGCCTGACCGGCAGCATCGACTTCGCCTGGCCGTGGCTGCTGCTGGCCCTGCCGCTGCCGCTGCTGCTGCGCTGGTTGCTGCCGCCGGTCGCGGCGCGTCGTGCGGCGCTGCAGGTGCCCTACGGCGAAGCGCTGCGTCGGGTCGCTGCAGGCCCCGCGCCGGGGCGCCCCGGCGGCATCGGGCCGTGGCCGTGGATCGCCTGGGCGCTGCTGTGCCTGGCCGCCGCGCGTCCACAGCAGCTGGGCGAGATCCAGCAGCCGCCGCAGGCCGGGCGCGACCTGATGATCGCGATCGACCTCTCCGGCAGCATGGAAGAACGCGACATGCTGCTGGACGGCCGGCGCACCGACCGTCTGACCGTGGCCAAGGCGGTGATCGCCGACTTCCTGGAGCGCCGCAGCGGCGACCGCGTCGGTCTGATCGTCTTCGGCAGCCGCGCCTACGCGCTCACGCCGCTGACCCGCGACCTGGCGAGCGTCGCCGAGCAGCTGCAGGCCAGCGTGGTCGGCCTGCCGGGACGCGCCACCGCCATCGGCGATGCCATCGCGCTGGCGAGCAAGCGTCTGCAGGAGCGGCCGGACGGGCAGCGGGTGCTGATCCTGCTCACCGACGGGGTGAACACCGAAGGCTCGCTCGACCCGCTGCGCGCCGCCGAGCTGGCGCGCGCGACCGGCGTGCGCGTGCATACCATCGCCCTGGGCGGCAGCGAATCCAGGCCGCAGACTTTCTTCGGGATGCAGGTCACGCCCACGCGCATGGCCTTCGACGAGCAGACGCTGCAGAAGGTGGCCGAGCTGACCGGCGGGCGCAGCTTCGTCGCCCGCGACACCGACCAGCTGGCCGGCATCTACGCCGAGATCGAGACCCTGGAGCCGGTGGAGTTCGCCGGCGAACGCGTGCGTCCGCGGATCGAGCGCTACCTCTGGCCGCTGGTCGCCGCCGTGGCCTGCCTGCTGCCGATCTGGCTGGCGCCGTGGCTGATGCCGCTGCTGCGGGAGCGCGGCGCATGATGTCCTCCGCCGCGGGCGCCGAGCTGCTGGTCGATCCGCGCTTCCTGCGCCCGCTGTGGCTGCTCGCGCTGCTGGCCCTGCCCGCGCTGTGGTGGTGGCTGCGCCGCAGCGGTCGCCGTGCGGCCGAATGGCAGCGCGCGATCGATCCGCATCTGCTGCGGCATCTGCTGGCGGAGGAGGGCGGTGCCGGTGGGGGCAGGCTCGCGCCCTGGCTGTGGAGCCTCGGTTATGCGCTGGCGGTGCTGGCCCTGGCCGGCCCGAGCTGGCGCGCGCAGCCGCAGCCGCTGCTGCAGGACCGCAGCCCGCTGGTGATCGCGCTGGATCTCTCCAGCGCGGTCGAGGCGCGCGACCTGCCGCCGAACCGGCTGGCGCGCGCGCGCGCCGAGATCCAGCGCATTCTCGACCGCCGATCCGGGCAGATCGCGCTGGTGGCCTATGCCGAAGATGCCTACACCGTGGCGCCCTTGACCGACGACGCCGCCAATGTCGCGCTGTTCCTGCCCGCGCTGGGGCCGCAGGTGATGCCGCTGGATACCGAGGACGGCGCGCCCGGCCGCGCCGACCGCGCGATCGAGGAAGCAGTGCGCCTGCTGCGCCGCGCCGGTTTCCGCAGCGGCGAGGTGCTGCTGATGACCGCCGGTGCCGACTACGACGGCGAACGCGCCGCGGCGCGTGCCGCCGAGGACGGAGTGCGGGTGTCGGTGCTCGGCCTGGGCACGCTGCGCGGCGGCATGTTCCGCGACCGTGAAGGCGCGGAACACCCGGCGCTGCTCGACCCCGCGCCGCTGCGCGCGCTGGCCGCGGCCGGCGACGGCGATTTCGCGGCCTACAGCGACGACGACCGCGACCTGGAGGTGCTGGGCGCCTTCGAGAGCGCACGCATCGCGCCAACGGTGAGCGGCCGGCACGGCGCCGCCGAACCGCTGGACGACGGTTACTGGCTGCTGTTGCCGCTGCTGGCGCTGGCGCTGCTGGTCTTCCGCCGCGGCGTGCTGGTGCTGGCCATGGCGGTGTGCCTGCTGCCGCTGCACAGCCCGCCGGCGGCCGCGGCCGACCTGTGGCAGCGCGAGGACCAGCGCCAGCACGGGCGAATGCGCGAAGGGCTGGAGCGCTACGAGGCGCGCGAGTACGAGGCGGCGCTGGGCGATTGGCAGGACCTGCCCGGTCCCGATGCGGCCTACAACCGCGGCAACGCCCTGGCCCGGCTGGGCCGCTATGCCGAGGCCGTGGCCGAATACGACCGCGCCCTGGCGCAGCGTCCGAACATGCTGGATGCGGCGGAAAACCGCAGGATCGTGCTGGAGGCGATGCGCAAGCCGCCACCGCCGCCGCAGCCGAAGGACAACAAGGACAAGCCGCCCGAGCAGGGCAAGAGCGGCGGCGACGAGCAGAACAAGGGGCAGGGCAAGGGACGCGAACAGGATCAGCAGAAAAACCAGCAGAAAGACCAGCAGAAAGACCAGCAGAAAGACCAGAAAAACGATCAGCAGAAAGACCAGCAGAAAGACCGGCAGCAGGACAGCGGCAATCCGTCGCAGCAGCAGGGCGGTCGCGGCTCCGAGGGCGGGCAGCAGCAGAGCCGGCCCGACCGGCCGGGCGGCGAGCGCCCGAACGACCCCGGGCGCAGTCCGTCCGAGCGCAGCCCGCCGCAGGGGCAGCCGCAGGAGGGCGCGCAGGACAGCGCATCCGGCCAGCCGCAGGCACCCGCGCAGCAGGCGCGCGGCAAGACCGAGCAGGCCGCCGAGCGCGCACGCCAGCGCAGCGCGGGGCAGACCCCGCAACAGGCACAGGACGGCCCCGACCCGGCCCGTGACCCCAATCGCGATGCCGCCGAGCAGCGCCGCGCCGACGCGGCGCAGCGCGAGCGCATGGCGCGCGCCCTCGCGGAGCGACAGGCCGGCGCCGGTTCCGACCAGGCCGGCACCGGCGGCGAGCGCGAGGGCGGCGACCGTCCGGAAACGCCGGCCGAACGCCAGCGTCGGCTGTCCATCGAGGCGCGTCTGCGTCGGGTCGAGGACAAGCCCGGCGACCTGCTGCGCACCAAGTTCGAGCTGGAGCACGCCCGACGCAAACGCGAGGGCGAGCGGCGATGAGAGCGGCCCGCCAGACGGCGATGCGCAGTGCGGCGGCGTGGCTCGCGACGCTGCTGCTGGCCCTGTGCGCCTTCGCTGCCGTGGCGCAGTCGCCGGTCACGACCCTGCCCAACGCGCGGCTGGACCGCGACCGCGTTGGCATCGACGAGAGTTTCACCTTGATCGTCGAAGTCGAAGGCAGCCCCCTGGCCCAGCGCTTCGACCCCTCGCCGCTGCGCGATACCGGCGATTTCGTGCTGCTGCGCCAGGACAACACCCAGGAAGTGCGCCTGGTCGGCGGCCGCAACCGCCTGCACATCGTGTACAGCTTCGAGCTCGCCGCACAGCGCACGGGCCGGCTGGTCATTCCGCCGCTGCGGGTGGGCGAGACATCGACCCGTGCGCTGACCGTGACCGTGCTGCCGGCCGGCGAGCGCGGCCCGCCGCCGCTGGTGCCCGCGGACGGCGAGGCGTTCATCGACAGCCGGATCGACGACACCACGCCCTACGTGCAGCAGAGCGTCGGCTACGTCCTGCGTCTGTATTACGACGGCGACAGCGTGATCGACGGCACCCTGACCCAGGACCCGCCGCAGAACGCGGATCTGTTCAAGATCGGCGAAGACCTGCAGTACCACCGCCAGCTCGGCCAGCGCGTGTACAAGGTGCTGGAGCGGCGCTACAGCCTGGTGCCGGCGCGCGCGGGCACGGTGGTGCTGCCGGCCGCGCGTTTCGAGGGGCGCAGCGCACGCAGCATGTTCGACGACCTGATGGGCGGTGGTCGCAGCCAGCTGCGCGTCGCCGGCCCGCGGCATGTGCTCCAGGCGAAGACGATTCCCGCGCAGGCGGCGCAGCCCTGGCTGCCGCTGCGCGCGCTGCGGGTGCAGTGGCTGGAAACCCCGCGCGAAATCCCCGGCGGCGAGGCCGCGACCGTCACCGTGCGCCTGGTCGCCGACGGTGCCGGTATCGGCCAGCTCGCCGAGCCCACGCTCGAGGTGGCCGAGGGCGACGCCCAGGTGTTCGCCGATGCGACCCGCAGCGAGGAACGCTTCGTCGACGGCCGTCTGCAGACGGTGCTCACCCGCAGTTTCTCGGTGGTGCCATCGACGCCAGGAGAGACCCTGGTCCTGCGCGCACCGGCGCTGAACTGGTGGGACACCGTCGGCGGCATCCAGCGCGCCACCCGCCTGCCCGACCTGCGGCTGCCGGTGGTGTCCGGCGGCCAGACGGCGGCACAGGGCGCGGGAGCGGGCGCGTCCGCAGCCGATGCGCCCGCGCCGTGGCGGCGCGGCCTCGATCGCCGCTGGGGCGACCTGCGCGCCTGGTATGCCGACGACCCCGTGCTGCGCAGCGCCTGGACGCTGCTGATCTGCAGCTGGCTGGTGGTCATGGGCCTGCTGCTGTGGACGCGCCTGCGCGCTCGTCGCCGCAAGCGCGCCACCTCCGCGCCGTCGCGGGCGGCCTCCGCGCCGACGCCTGCGCCCCCGCCGACCCTGGACGCGGCCGCCCTGCGTCGGCTGTTCGCCGCAGGCGATCTGGCCGACATCGCACGCACGCTGTGCGCGCTCGCGACTCCGCCCGCGCCCGACCTCGACCGCCTGCGCGCGCGGCTGGCCGACCCCGCGCAGCGCGAGGCCGTCGTCCTGCTCCAGCGCGCACGCTGGGGCCAGGGCGACCCGGTCGAAGCCCGCCGCGCCCTGCGCGACGCCTTCGCCGAAGGCCCCCGCTGGCACACCCCGCCGCCGAACCGCCGCGAACCCTCGCTGCTGCCGCCGCTGTATCCGGTGTAGGGGCACAGGGCCGGGAATCGGGAATGGGAAATGGGGAGTCGTGAAGAGCGGCATCGGCCGCGATTTGGCGTATCTCCGGTCCTCGTCACGACTTGCCATTCCCGATTCCCGAATCCCGATTCCCGAATCCCGATTCCCGCAATGGGCTATCCTCGCCCGGTCCTTCCGCAGGAGACGTCATGAGCGTCGAGACTTCGCGCAGCGGGTTGTCGCTGCACTGGAAAATGGGGATCGGTTTTGCGGTCGGCATCGGTGCCGGTCTGCTCGCCAATCTCCATGGCGCGGATGCGCCGTGGCTGCAGGGGCTGATCACCTGGGTCACCGATCCCATCGGCCAGCTGTTCCTGCGTCTGCTGTTCATGCTGGTGGTGCCATTGGTGTTTTCGGCGCTGGTGCTGGGCGTGGTCGAGATCGGCAATCCGAAGTCGCTCGGCAGGATCGGCGGGCGCACGCTGCTGTGGATCCTAGTCGGCACCTCGATCGCGGTCGCCATCGGCCTGCTGCTGGTCAACGTGATCCAGCCCGGCGTCGGCCTGCCGCCGGAGCTGGCGCAGGACCTGATCGCGCAGGGCAGCGAGCGCGGCGGGCAGATCGCCGCGGCGGCGCGTGAGGCGCCCAACGGCATCCAGATCCTGCTCAACATCGTGCCGCGCAACGTGGTCGACGCCGCGGCCAAGGGCGACCTGATCGCGGTCATGTTCTTCGCGCTGATGGTGGGCATCGCCGCGACCATGATCCGCAATCGTGCCACCACGGCCTTCGTCGAGGCCTGCCAGGGCCTGTTCGACATCTGCCTGCGCCTGATCGAGTGGATCATCCGCCTGGCGCCGTACGCGGTGGCGGCGCTGCTGTTCGGCATCGTCGCCAAGCTGGGCGTGGACGTGCTGGCGCAGCTGGCCAAGTACGTGGGCACGGTGATCTTCGCGCTGGCGCTGCAGCTGTTCGTGGTGTTTCCGCTGCTGATCAAGCTGTTCGGCGGGCGCTCGCCGGCCGTGTTCTTCAAGGCCAGCGAGCCGGCGATCATGACCGCCTTCTCCACCTCCTCCAGCAGCGCCACGCTGCCGACCACGCTGATGGTGGCCGAGGAGCGCCTGGGCGTGCCGCGGCGGGTGGCGCGCTTCGTGTGCACGCTCGGCGCCACCGCCAACATGAACGGCACGGCGATGTTCGAGGGCATCACCATCCTGTTCCTGGCGCAGTTCTTCGGTGTGGAGCTGAGTCTCGGCCAGCAGGTGCTGGTGCTGGCGATGTGCATCCTGGGTGCGATCGGCGCCGCCGGCGTGCCCGGCGGCTCGCTGCCGGTGATCGCGATGATCCTGGCGATGTTCGGCATCCCGCCGGAGGGCATCGGCCTGATCCTCGGCGTCGACCGTCTGCTGGACATGTGCCGGACCACGGTGAATGTCACCGGCGATCTGGCCATCTCCACCCTGGTCGCGCGCGGGCTGGGCGAGGGCGACCTGCCGGGCACCGGGCCCGAGGACTTCGAGGCCGAGGCCATCGACGAGCCGGCGCGCCGCTGAGGCGAGGGCTGCCCTCCAGGGCTGCCCTCCAGGTGTGCTGTCCAGGGCCTGCAGTTCTCGGCGACGGTCTGCGATGCGGCGGTCTGCGAGCAGGCCGTCTGCGAGCAGCCCTCTGCTCAGGCCCACCTGCCGTGCGTCGGCCTGCCATCGGTCACTTGCGGCAGACGGTCGCGGCCCCCTAGATTGCGTGGCCGCGCGCCCGGTCGCCTGCTCCGGTGCGGCCCCCGCGCGGCTTTCCACTGGGGGTTTCATGATCCGTACCGCTCTGGTGCTGGGGGCCTTGTTGGCCGCCGGCAGCGTCTCTTCGACCGCGGTCGCCGCCGACCCGGCCTGCAAGGTCAACTACAAGCAGGAAGGCAGTTTCTTCGCCGGCCGTCGTTTTTCCACCTTCGACGTGGTCGCCGACGTGGCGCCGGCCGTCGCCTTCAAGCGCATCTACGCCGAGGGCGTGAAGTCCGGCCTGACCGTGGCCAGCTCCGACAAGGAGATGGGCATCATCTCGTTCCAGCAGCTCAATGCCGGCGTCACCAACAGCGGGACCCAGGTCAACGTGCCATGGAATGTGACCATCGAGGCCGAAGGCAAGGGCTCGAAGATCACCGTGTCCAAGACCACGCCGGGCGGCTATGCGACCAGCCAGGACTTCCAGCAGACCTCGATGTGCGCGGTGATCGACGCCGCACGCGGCAAGTAAGGCCAAGGCGAGGCCGGCGCTCCCACGCGCGTCGCCGCGCGTCGGGGGCTGCGCGGTCACGGGCGTCGGCAAGACAGCACGCAGCCGGGATGGGACAATGGCGTGCCCGCGCCTCGACGGGCGCCGCCGGATTTTCGTTCCCGCCATGACTGCCGCCACGACGACGCCCAGCCGCCGCGACCTCGCCAACGCCCTTCGCTTCCTCGCCATCGATGCGGTCCAGGCCGCGAATTCGGGCCACCCCGGCATGCCGATGGGCATGGCCGACATCGCCGAAGTGCTGTGGAACGGCTACTACCGCCACAACCCGGCAGACCCGCGCTGGGCCAACCGCGACCGCTTCGTGCTGTCGAACGGGCATGGCTCGATGTTGCACTACGGCCTGCTGCACCTGGCCGGCTACGACCTGCCGATCGAGGAGCTGCGCAATTTCCGCCAGCTCGGCTCGAAGACCCCGGGTCACCCCGAGAATCACATCACTCCGGGCGTGGAGACCACCACCGGCCCGCTGGGGCAGGGTCTGGCCAATGCCGTCGGCTTCGCTCTGGCCGAAAAGCTGCTGGCGCAGCGCTTCAACCGTGAAGGCTTCGATCTGGTCGACCACCGCACCTGGGTGTTCCTCGGCGACGGCTGCCTCATGGAAGGCGTCTCGCACGAGGCCGCGTCGCTGGCCGGCACGTGGAAGCTCAACAAGCTGGTCGCGTTCTGGGACGACAACAACATCTCGATCGACGGCCAGGTGCAGGGCTGGTTCACCGACGATACGCCGGCGCGCTTCGAGGCCTACGGCTGGCAGGTGATCCGCGGTGTCGACGGCCACGACCCGGAGGAAATCCGCACCGCCATCGACACCGCGCTGAAGTCCAGCGACCGCCCGGTGCTGATCTGCTGCCGGACCACGATTGGTTTCGGCTCGCCCGCGAAGGCCGGCAAGGAGTCCTCGCACGGCGCGCCGCTGGGCAAGGACGAAGTGGCCGCGACCCGCGAGGCCCTGGGCTGGGCGCATGGCCCGTTCGAGGTGCCCGAGGCCATCTACGACGCCTGGTCGGCGCGGGCGAGCGGTCACGCCGCGCAGACCCAGTGGGAAGGGCTCATGGTGCGCTACGCCGAGGCCCACCCCGACGCCGCCGCCGAGTTCGCACGGCGCATGCGCGGCGAGCTGCCGGAAGGCTTCGCCGCCGCGGCCGACGCCTGGATCGCCAAACTGCAGGCCGAAGGCCCGGTGATCGCCTCGCGCAAGGCCTCGCAGATGGCGCTGGACGCCTACGGCCCGCTGCTGCCGGAGCTGGTCGGCGGCTCGGCCGATCTGGCGCATTCCAACCTCACCCTGTGGAAGGGCAGCAAGTCGGTGACCAGCGGCGATGCCGACGCCAACTACATCTATTTCGGCGTGCGCGAATTCGCGATGAGCGCGATCAGCAACGGCATCGCGCTGCACGGCGGCTTCGTGCCCTACGACGCCACCTTCCTGGTGTTCAGCGACTACGCGCGCAACGCGGTGCGCATGAGCGCGCTGATGGAAACGCGCGTGGTGCACGTCTACACCCACGATTCCATCGGCCTGGGCGAGGACGGCCCCACCCACCAGCCGGTGGAGCACCTGGCCGCGCTGCGCTACATCCCGCACAACGACGTGTGGCGGCCCTGCGACGCGGTGGAATCGGCGGTGGCCTGGAAGGCCGCGCTCTTGCGCCGCGAAGGCCCGAGCTGCCTGGTGTTCTCGCGCCAGAACCTGGCGCACCAGGTGCGCGACGCCGACCAGGTCGCGGCCATCGCGCGCGGCGGCTACGTGCTGAAGGATTCGACAGGTGCGCCGGAGGTGATCTTCATCGCCACCGGCTCGGAAGTGGGCATCGCGATGCAGGCCGCGGCCGAGATCGGCCCCGGCGCGCGGGTGGTGTCGATGCCCTGCGCCGAGGTGTTCGCGCGCCAGGACGCGGCGTATCGCGAGTCGGTGCTGCCCGACGCCTGCCGCCGCCGCGTCGCCATCGAGGCCGGCGTGCGCGACTACTGGCGCGCGTTCACGGGCCTGGACGGCGCGGTGATCGGCATGCACGGCTATGGCGCGTCGGCCCCGGCCGAGCAGCTCTACCCGCATTTCGGCATCACCGTCGAAGCCGCTGTCGCGGCCGCGCGCGGGCTGCGCTGAGGCCCTGCCGGTGAGCGAAGCGCCGCGGCCGAGCTGGACCGCCGAGATCGAGGGCCGACGGCTCTCGGTCTTCGACGGTCTGCTGCCTGCGCCGGAGCTGGTGCGTCTGTGCGATGCGCTGGACCGCTCCGGCTACACGCGCACCGAGATCGCCCGCCCCGATACCGCCGACTACCGCCACTGGGCGACCGAGATCGCCCCCGCCTCGCTGGGGGCGATGCCGCTGTTCGCACCGTCGATGGCCGCGGTGGCCGCGCACGACCCCGCGCACCGCTATCGCGTGTATCGCAGCTACGTCAACGTCTCGCATTACGGCGACATGCTGTTCACCCACACCGATTGCCTGCCCGACGCGCACGAACTCACCGCGCTGTGGTACGTCTGCGAGCGCTGGGACCACGAGTGGGGCGGCGAAACCATGTTCTTCGACAGCGCGAACGACGCCCGCGCCGCGGTCACGCCGAAGCCGGGGCGCCTGGCGATCTTCGACGGCGCCATCCTCCACGCCGGCCGCCCGCCCAGTCGCATCTGTCACGTCCCGCGCTACACGCTGGCGCTGAAGCTGGAGCGGGTGGCGGTTTGAGCCGAGCCGCCGGACGCGCTGCGTCGCAGGTGGTCCTCGCCGCATGGGTCGCGGGGCTGGCGAGCTTGCTTGCGCCCGCATCGCAGGCGGCCGGTCGCGTCTGCGGCTGGCCGCAGTCCCTGCCCCCGGCGGAACTCTGCGCCGCCGGGCTTCGTGCGGCATCGGCATCGGCCGCTTCCGATGCGGACGCAGCTGCGCAGAACGACCCGATCGCGGCCCTGCTCATCCGCGCAGACGCGCTGCGCCACGCCGACGATCTGCCCGCCGCCGAGCGTGCGCTGGCCTGCGCCGCGGCGCAGCCGGGCGCCGCTGACGACCTGCGCAGTCGCTATGAAGTGGTGCGGCGGTTCGGCATCGTCGACTACGCCCTCGCACGTCCGGTCGAGGCGCTGGGTCGCTTCGAATGCGCCTTGGGGATGGCCCGCGAGCTGGAAGACCACGTCGAGATTGCGCGTCAACTGAAGAATGTCGGCAGCAGTCTGCGCCGGATCGGCGACTATGCCGGGGCCATGCGCATGCTGGTGGCCAGCCTGGAGATGCAGCGCCGTGCGGGCGATCCCGCGGTCGGTCCGGTGCTCAACAACATCGCCGACGTCTATCGCGAGATGGAGCAGCGCGACGACGCAGAGCGTTATTACCGAGAAGCCCTCGCCGCACTCCGCACGTCGGGCGATGTTGTCCAGGCCATGCATGTCTACGACAGCCTGGCGGATCTCGCCATCGACCGGCGCGACACGCGTGCCGCCACCGCACTGCTGCAGGAAGCGCTGGACGACCTGCGAACGGAAGCCTCACGCGACGGTAGCGAGGCCGGTGCGCTGCGTTACCAGCTGCTGATCCGCGCCGGGTTGATCCGCGCCGCGCTCGCGGGCGGTGACACCGTCGCGGCGCGCGGACACCTGACCGATGCGCTGGCGCTGGCCGAGGCGCACGGTCTGGCCCTGCCTTCGCAGCTGCAGTTGGAAGCGGCCCGCACCGAACGCCTGAGCGGCCGCGGCGACGCCGCGCTGGCGCGCCTGCGCACGGCGGTGGCCGCCACCGAGGATGCGCCCGGCCAGCAGGCGCTGTTGCTGCGCGAGCTGTCGCTGGCACTGCAGGCCGGCGACCGCGAGGCCGAGGCGCTGGAGGCCCTGCGTCGCGCCTACGATCGCGAACTGCAGGATCTGCGCGCGCAGCGCGACCGTGGTCTGGCCTGGTCCAATGCCCGCTTCAATCTCAATGAATCGCGGCGCCAGCTGGCCGAAGCCGAGGCGCGCAGCCAGCGTCGCACCCTGCAGCTGTGGCTGACCGGCGTGTCGGCGCTGGCGGCACTGGCGGTGCTCGCCCTGTTCTTCCAGCGTCGCCACCAGCGCGCCCGCGAAGCGGAGCAGGTCCGCCGCGCGCGCTACGAGGAGGCGCTGGCGCACTACCGCCGCGAGTACGAGGCCCTGGCGGAAGATCGCCATCTGCTGCAGGCCCTGCTGGACAGCCGCGAGGAGGCCCTGCTGCTCACCGACGGCGACGGTCTCGTGCTGGCGGCCAACCGCAGCGCGCGCGCGACGCTGGGCGATGCGGGCGAGACGCTGGTCGGCGCGTCGCTGGCGGCAGGGTTCGCGGCGGATTCGGCGCAGGCGCTGCACTATGCGCTGGAGCGGATGGAAGACCTCGGTGGACTCGTCCTGCCGGCGACGCGGGTCGGCGACGGGCCGCGTCTGCAGCTCGAACTGCGTTCCTGGGAGGGCGGCGACGGCATGATCGTGGTCGCGCTGCGCGATGCGGACACTGACACCGACACCGACGTCGACGTCGACGCCGACGCCGTCCAGGTCGAATCCGGCCGCGAAGCCGCAGGCGCTACTGCAGGGGCTGCCGGGGGCCGGGCTGCGGGAGTGCCCGGCCCCGGCCTCGCGCCGGAGCGGGCGCGGATGTCCGCGCTCGACGAAGCGCCGGCTGCCATCGAGGCGCACGACCACGAGGGCCTCGGCGATGCCGACGCCCAGCGCGGGCGCTTCCGTCGCGAACTGGTGGAATTGATGTTGGCGCTGGTCGACGCCTGGGAACGCAGCACCGGGCACAACCGGATCGAACTGGCCGAGCGCAGTCGCATCTGGCGGGTCAACATCGACGACGGCCGCCTGCGTGCGCGTGCGATGGAGCGCTACCTCAGCCTGTCCAAACTGCCGCGCAACCCGCGCTGGCGCGACGTGCTGCGCACGGCGTATTTCGTGCTGTCGAATTGCGAGACGATGCCGGCGGAGCTGCGCGACGGCCTGCAGGCGCGGGTCGATCGCATCCTCGCCGCGACCCGGCGCCAGGCTCTCAGTGATCTCTGATCAATTCGGAGGTTCCGCGCGCCATGGATGGCGCGCTCGTCGATCCATCGCGCAAGCGATGGAATTGGCGGGAGCGGACTCAGGCTGGGCCTGAGTCCGCGACGTCTGAACGACTCCAGGATGGAGTTGTTCAGACCTTCCATCACCGATGCCGCATGGACGCGGACACGCCTCGTCCATCTCGACGACGGCGCCCGAGTGCCGGTTCGGAACGCCCGTCCCCGGAACCCGGGCTCAGGGCGCGGTGGTGCACACCGCGCAGCTGCCCTGCACCGCCTCGTAATCGTACTGCTGGTGATGCAGCGGGCTCAGGAAGGTCGGCGAGCTGCCGACGTAAGCATAGGCGTCCGGGTCGCCGGTCGCCGCCGCGCAGTATTGCTGCAGGATGTAGTTGGTCAGCAGCCAGCGGTCGACGATGCCGCAGCGGCCGTCGGCCATGCGCGGTGCGATGCCTTCGGCGATCAGGCCCTCCTCGCCGAGCTGCTCCACGGTCTGCAGGGCCATCGTCTTCAGCTGCGTCTTGTTGAAACTGAAACCGGTGATGATCTGCGGCGTCTGATTGGGGGCGGTACACCAGGTGGCAGGCATGGTCTCGTGGGCCAAGGCCGGAAGGCTCAGGGCACAGAACAGCAGGGTGGACGCGAGGCGGAGCGGGGCGGGGTATCGGCGGCGGAGTGACACGGAGGACGTCCTCGGAGGGTGGGCGCGCGGCAGGATAGTCGGAGGGACTGGAGTCGTCCATCGAAAGTGCGGGAACGATACGGGAATAAATCGCCGCAACCGCTTGATCTGCATGGTGAATGTCAGAGCCCGCCGTGGCGTTCGAGGCCGGCTTCCGGCCGCGGATGCGGCCTGCGACAGGTGGGCACGTCCCGGCATTCCGCGTTCGCTCCAGGGATGGCCCGGTTCGATCCTGCCCCCTCGCCCTCCGGCCGAGTAGGGTCTTCGCCCAAGACGACGGGGCTTCCGGCGCCGCCGTCCCCAACACGCTGATCGATGTGGCGAGGGCTGAGCGCTCAGCCGCCGATTGCAGCCCGCGGCGTGTCGAACCGCCGGAAATACCGGTGGTGGCGCATCGCATCGTGGTCGAGGCCCAGGGTGAAATAGGCCTTGCCGCCGCGACGGCCCTGCTGCTGGCAGGGCAGTTCGTGCACCGCTTCGGGGTTGTTGGTGTAGTAGTGCGGGATGCGGTCGGCGAAGCGCGAGAGGAAGGCCGGGCCGCAGTCCACGCCGTTGTAGCTGTCGTAGCCGAAGCCCGGGTGGCCGATGTTGAAGTCGTCCACGCAGACCACGCCGCGCTGGATCAGCTCGATCTCGCGCTGCAGCGGCCAGTCGTCGTACCAGTGCGCATCGAGGTAGTAGAGCGGGCAGCGGAATTGGCCGAGGTAGCGCTCGATGGTGGCGCGCGAGTCGGACTTCTCCACCACCACGTGCGGCATGAAGCCGGTGCGGCGGCGCGCGATGTCGACGTAGCGGTCGACGATGTCGCAGGCGACGATGGTCAGCTGCGGATAGGCGCGGGCCAGATATTCGGTGGTATCGCCGACGTTGCAGCCGGCCTCGATCACCGCGTCGCAGCCGTAACGCTCGATCAGGACGTCGAATTCCAGCGCGGTGGTGATGTCGAAACCGAACGGGCCGCCGCCGTCGCTCAGCTCCGAAGCGCCGAGGCGCATGATCCGGTAGAAGTGGCGGTAGACGTTGTCGCTGGACATCGGGCGGGCGCGGAGCGGCGGGCGGGCCAGTATACGCAGGCCTGCGAAACCCCGGCCGCGGGCTGCGCGATGCCGCATTCCGATGCCGTCCCGTTCTGGATTATGGTGTGCGGCCACCACGCGCGGTCCACCCCTCCGACCATGACGCAGCAGCGTCGCATCACCACAGGATGTCTGCTGGCCGCTGCCGTTGCGCTGGCCGCCGGTGCGGCTGCGCGCGCGCTTGCGGCGGCGCCCGCCGTCGGCTCCGCGGCCTGTGCCGACCTGCATGTCCCGGTGCGGCCGGTGGCCGATTCCGAGGGCTGCGCGGAAATGTTCGCGCTCGGCACGGCGGTGGCGCCCGAGGTGTCGCTGCAGCGGCTGTTCGACGCCGCGTCCACCGCGGCCGATGCCGGGCAGCCCGAGCGCGCCGCCCGAGCGCTGGACTGCGCGGCGGCCAGACTCGCCGCCGCGCCCGAATTGCCGGACTGGCCGCTGCGCTACGAACTGGTGCGCCGGCGCGGGCTGCTGGCCTATCGCCAGGAGCGCATCGATCAGGCGCTGGCCGGGTTCGAGTGCGCGCTGCATCTGGCCGAGGCCCGCGGCGATCGGTCGGCTGTCGCGCGCGATCTGAAGAATGTCGGCAGCGCGCTGCGCCGCCTCGGCGACTACCCCGGCGCGCTGCGCGCGCAATCGCAGAGCCTGGAGATGCTGCGCGCCGACGGCGGGCCCGCCGGTGCGGTGCTCAACAACCTGGGCGATCTGTACCGCGAGCTGGGCGAACGCAGCGAGGCCGAGCGCTACTACGCCGAGGCGCTGGAAGCGCTGCGCGCCGAGGGCAAGGCGGTGGAGGCCGCGCATGTGCTGGAGTCGCTGTCGGTGCTGGCGCTGGATGCCGGCGACGTGGACCGCGGCGAATCGCGCCTGCATCAGGCGCTGGGTGCGTATCGCGAAATCGGCAATCTGCCCTATCAGCTGCGGGTGCGCGCCGGCCTGGCGCGGGCCGCACTGCTGCGCGGCGATGTGCCCGCGGCGGCGGAACAGGTGGCCGCCGGGCTGGCGCTGGCCGAGGCCAACGGCCTGGCGGTGCCGGCTGCGCTGCAGCTGCAGGCGGCGCGGGTGGAGCGCCTGCAGGGCCGGGCGCAGGCGGCGCGCATCCGACTGGAGGCGGCCCTGCTCGAGTTGCCCGAGGGCGACGCCGACCGCGCGCCGCTGCTGGAGGAACTGGCCGCCGCGCATCGCGCGCACGGCGATGCCGCCGCCGCGTTTGCCGCCCTGCGCCGTGCCGCCGAGGCCGAACGCGCGCTGGACAAGGCCCGCTACGACCGCCAGCTGGGCTGGCTGCGCTCGCGTTTCGAGACCGCCGAGCGCGACCGCACCATCGCCGCGCTGGCCCTGGACAACCAGCGGCGCGAGGCGGCCCTGCGGCAGCGCACGCTGCTGCTGTGGGCTCTGGCCGGCTCGGCGCTGACCGCGCTGCTGGCGCTGTGGCTGCTGCTGCAGCGCCGCCAGCACCGGCACCGGCTGGCGACCGCCGCGCAGCAGGCCAGGCACGAGCAGGCGCTGGACCGCTACCGGCGCGAGGCCGAGGCCCTGGCCGCGGACCGCAGCCTGCTGCAGACCCTGCTCGACAGCCGCGCCGATGCGGTCTGCCTGCTGGATACCGAAGGCCAGGTGCTGGCCGCCAGCCACGCGGCCAGCCGGCTGCTGGATGCCGAGACGCTGCCGCTGGTCGGCCGCCATCTGCCCGAAGCGCTGCCGCCGGAGGCCGCCGCGGCGCTGACCACGGCGCTGGAGCGCATGGACGACAGCGAGGCCATGAGCATCCCCCTGCACGGCGGCGCGAGCGCCCTGCAGGCCGACCTGGCGCAGTGGCAGGGCGGTGATGGCCTGGTGCTGCTGACCCTGCGCCCGGCGGCGTCGGCCGCGGCCGGCCCGGAGCCGGCGACGCCGCCGCCACCGACGGCCGAGGCCGACCCCGCGCCCGTGCCGGGCGCGCCGAAATCCGCCCGCGCCGACTTCCGCGAAGCCCTGGTCGCACTCATGCAGGGCGCGCTGCAGGCCTGGGAGGCGGCGACCGGGCTCAACCGCGTGGAGCTGGCCGAACGCAGCCGGCTGTGGCGGGTGCATATCGACGACGGCCGCCTGCGCACCCGCGCGCTGGAACGCTATCTCAGCCTGTCGCGCCTGCCGCAGAACCCGCGCTGGCGCGACGTGCTGCGCACCGCGTATTTCGTGCTGGGCGAATCCGGGCTGGACCCTGCCGCACGCGAGGCGCTGCAGCAGCGCGTGGACACGGTGCTGGCCTATACCCGGCGCAGCCCGAGCGCCTGAGCCCTACCGAGGCCGGCCGCAGGCCCGGCCCGGCCTGCCTTGCCCGGCCTGCCCTGACCGTCATGTCCTGCCCGGCGCGGGCCGATCACTCTCCGCCCGGCGGGTCGCCTGCGCCCAGGCTGGTGCTGCAGACCACGCAGACCCCGGTCAGGGTGCCGTCGCTGAACCGGTACAGCTCGTGGTGCGAGGCGCTGTTGTTGAAGTCGGTCGGGCCATTGACGAAGGGCAGGGCGACGTCCTCTTCCGGCACATCCGGGGTCAGGCTGCGGCAGTAACGGGCCGCCATCCTGCTGGCGTAATGCCATTCGTCGACGATCCCGCAGCTGTCGTTCTTCACCGGCGGCACCGAGACCCCGAGCAGGGTCTTGGGGCAGACCCCCTGGGTCGTGGCCTCCTGGATGATCTGGGTGCGGAAGCCACCCAGCGCTTTTTCCGAAAAGCCGAACGAGGCGAGGATCACCGGCTCGTTGCCGGGGTCGGTGCCGCACCAGTTGGGGGCGATGTCCTCGTGGGCCTGCGCCGGCAGGCCCAGCAGGGCGGTGCCCAGGATCAGGGTGGCGGCGGCGAACGGGCGGGCGGCGGTGTGCGGACGGCGATACATGGCGATCTCCTCGGAAGTGGTGCGCAGGCGGCTGCGGGGTGCCCAGTCTAGGCAGCCGGCGCGGGCGATCGCCATCGATTCCCGGGGCCGATGCCGGGTCAAAAAATCGCGCAAGCGTTTGATTCTTATGCAGCGCCTGGCTGCACTGCGATTCCTTCCCCTGCTTCGCACTGTGCCCGGGCCGGTCTGCGGCCTAGCGTGGCCCCATCGCGGCATCGGCCGCACCGCCCAGCCCAGGCCCGCCATGTCTCCCTCGTTCTCCGAGTCTCCGCAACGCCGCCGCTCCGCGTTCGATCCGCCGTCGGCGCAACGCCGCCCGGCACCGCCCGACGGCTGATCCGCACCCGGGCGTCACTGCCCACGGCGCATCGCCGCGGAGGCCCAGCCTGCAGCGGGCGCCCCTCCTTCCCATCCGGACCTGCAGCGCCGGGCCGCTTGCGGCCCACGGCCCGGCTGTGTCCGCGGATGGCCCCTTCTACCCCCGCCGCACCCGCACGTCCGCACCCGCACATCTGCACCCGCACGTCCGCATCTGCCCGCCCGGCTTCCGGGCAGGTGCCGCCCTCGCAACGAAGCCACGCCCTTTCCGCAACGGAGGAGTCACTCTCATGAAGATCCGCAGCCGCACCCCGATCCGTACCCCGATCCGTACCCAGATTCGTACCGCGATCCGCACCCGCATCGCGCGCCAGATGCTGCCCGCCGCCTGCCTGCTCGCCCTGGCCCTGCCGGGCGTCGTGCTGGCCGACGGCTCCGAACGCGACACCCCCGCCGACGAGCAGAAGCTCAAGCTGGCCGAGATGGACCTGCCCGTCGCCGTGCAGGAATACATCGGCTACGTGCTGGAGTTCGATGCCCGCTACCCGGACACCGGAGCCTTCGACATGGACCAGGTGATGCGCGAGGAGGGGGAGCGCTACGCAAGCCTGTACTGCAGGGCCCTGGGCTTCGAGGGCCCCTGCGTCCCCGACGAAAGCAGCGCTGATGGCGGCTTCGTGGCGGTGTCCGCCGAGCCGGCAACGACCAGGACCGCGTCCGCCAAGGTGGCCGGCGGCGACGTGCCGCCGCCGAACGAATGGTGGGAATGGATCATCTACATCGGCGGACGCATCGGCGTGATTCCGGAGACTAGCTATTGCCCGGCCCCGTACTACCTGACCACCATCTACATGGACGACGAGAACCGCAACAACGGCAACAGCCGGTCCGGCTGGATCGGCGCCACGGTGTCCACCAGCAACACCCGCTGGCACCACTGCAAGCTCAGCCGCGACGCGTCCTGGCAGTTCCGGCCGCTCGCCAAGTCCGGCCCGGAGTACGACTACGCGGTGCTGAGCCTCGGCGCGTTCTGCCCGTCCGGCGCGCGCCGGGTGTGGCGCTTCCACGACAACGAGGACAAGAGCAACAGCAACAGCGGGTCTGGCCCGTATTGGCCCAATCTCAATGTGGGCGGCAAGAACTGGCTGATGCAGTACTGCTACTTCCAGGGCGGCGCGCCCTCGTTCAACGGCCACATGACCGAGTTCCCGCAGATCGGCATGAAGTACGGCGTGTATGCGGCGCGGACCATGCCCGCACCGTTCTCGCTGGCGCCGGGCCGGGTGCGGCACGACGACGAGGACTTCGCCAATACCAACTTCTGGCTCAACCTGCCTTCGGGCAGCCTGGTGATGGGCGACAGCGCCAACACCATCTACTGGCTCTCGCGCGTGCGCTGAGCCTCCGCTGGCGGGCAGCGTCCGTCACGTCTCGGCCGCCGCGCAGGGGCGCCGAGCATCGGCATCGTCCGCTGCGCCTCCACACGACCCCCGGGCATCCGCCCGGGGGTCGTGGCGCGTGCGTCGTGTCCTTCCTGTGCGGGGGGCGTGCTCGCCATGTGCGGGCTGCGGCGAGCCGCGGATGCTGAGCGCAGAGCGGCCCGGCCCACCCCTTCGGCTACACTCCCCGCGCATGGAACCGCCGCGCGCATCCGCAGGGACAGCAGGGACATTCGGCAGAGCGAGCGTCAGGCCCTTCGTGGGGCTGCTGACGCTCGCGCTGTGCGCGGCCTCTGCCGTGGCGCAGGGCGGCAACGAACGCGTGGCGCTTTGCGCACTGCCGGTCCCCGCGACGCCGCCGGACCCCACGCGCTGTGCGCGGATGCTCGACCAGATGCGCGACGAGATGCGCGAGGAGATCCGCCACGACCAGGCGATGCCCGCGGACGGCGACCGCATCGACGCATGGATCGCCTATGCGCGACGCGAGTCGGCACGCGCGCGGCACGACCGGGCCGAAGACGCCCTGGACTGCGCCGTGGCGGCCAGCCCGGCCCTGCCCGATGCCGCGCTCAAGCGCCGCCTGCTGCGCGCGCGCGGCGGCCTGGACTACAACCGCGACCGCATCCCCGAAGCGCTCGAACGTCTGCAGTGCGCACTGGCGATCTCCTCCGCAGGCGACGACCGCGAGGCGGAAGCGGCCGATCTCAATGCGCTGGGCAGCGCGCTGCGTCGTCTCGGCGACTACCGCGGCGCGCTCGCCGCTCTCACCGAGAGCCTGGAGATGCGCCGGGCCGCCGGCGGCGACACCGGTGCGGTGCTCAACAACATCGCCGATGTGTACCGCGAGCTGGGCGAGCGCGACGACGCGATGCGCCACTACCGCGAAGCGCTTGCCGCCTTCCGCGAGGCCGGCGACGCCGCCCACGCCGCGCACGTGCTGGAAAGCATGGCGGTGGTGCTGCTGGAGGACGGCGATCCGGTCCAGGCCCGCAGCTGGCTGGAAGAGGCCCTGACGAACTACCGCGCCGAGCGCCGCCGCGACTTTGAGCTGCGCGTCCACGGCTGGCTGGTCCGCGCGTCGCTGGCCGAAGGCGATCTGGACGCCGCCCGGCGCTGGAGCGCGTCCGGGCAGGCGCTGGCGCTGGAGCACAGCCTCGCGCCGCCGGCGTCCTTCACCCTGCAGGCCGCGCGCACCGAGCGTCTGTCGGGCGCGGCGCGTTCGGCGGTCGCGCGCCTGCGCGGCGTGCTGGCCTCCGGCGCGGATGCACCGCCCGCGATCAGCGGCGACGAGCGCGCCGAGCTGTATGCCGAACTGGCCGCCGCCCAGGAGGCCTCGGGCGACACCAGCGGCGCCATCGCCAGCCTGCGCCGCGCACGCGAGCAGGCCGAGGCCTTTTCGCGCGCCACCCACGACCGCCAGCTCGGCTGGCTGCGCGCCCGCTTCGAGACGGCCGAGCGCGACCGCACCATCGCCCGGCTGGAAAGCGACAACCGCACCCGCCGCCTGCAGCTGGCCTTGTCGCTGGCCCTGGCCGCGGCGGCGATGCTGGGCGGCTGGCTGTGGCTGCAGCGCCGGCGCGTGCGCGAGCGCGAGGCCGAAGCCGCGCGTCTGGCGCGCAAGGAAGAGGAGCTGGCGCGCTACCGGCGCGAAGCCGGCGCGCTGGCCGAGGACCGGGAGCTGCTGCAGTCGCTGCTGGACAGTCGCGAAGAGGCGCTGTGCCTGCTGGATGCCGAAGGCCAGGTGCTGGCCGCGAACCGGGTCGCCTGCGAACGGCTGGGGGCCGAAGCCTCGGGTCTGGTCGGGCACAGTTTCGCCGAGGGCCTGGAACCCGGGCAGCGCGCGGCGCTGCTGGCGGCGGTCGAACACATGGAGGACACCCCCGGGCAGATGCTGGTGCTCGACGGCGCCGACGGCCGCGCGATCGAGGCACGGCTGTCGCAGTGGGCGCAGGGCGAAGGCCTGCTGCTGCTGGAGCTGCGTCCGCAGGAGCTGCGTCCGCAGGAGCCATCGACGCAGGCACCGGCCGCGGCGCGCACGTCCTCGCATCCACCCGCCGAGCTGGCGCCTCCTGTCGCGGCGGTCCATGCCGAGGGTGTGTCTGCGGACGGCATTCCCGCAGACGGCATGCGCGCAGACGGCATGCAATTAGACGGCATGCAACTAGATGGCATGCCTGTGAAGGGCATGTCTGCCGAGGGCACATCGTCTGATGCCATGCCCGCCGACGCGATGCGCGATGCATTCCGGCGCACGCTGGTCGAATTGATGCTCGCCGCCACCGACGCCTGGGAGCGCAGCACCGGCGAAACCCGGCTGGAGCTGGCGGAAAAAAGCCGCATCTGGCGCGTGGCCATCGACGATGGCCGCCTGCGCGCGCGCTCGATGGAGCGTTATCTCAGTCTGGCGCGGCTGCCGCAGAACCCGCGCTGGCGCGATGTGCTGCGTACGGCCTATCACGTGCTGGAGAACTGCGTGCTGGACCCGACGGTGCGCGCCGATCTCCAGGCCCGGGTGGATGCGGTGCTGGCCTTCACCCGGCGCAGCGCCCTGGTCTGAACGCCCTGGTCTGAACGCCTTGGTCTGAACGCCTTGGTCTGAACCGGCGTCAGCTCAGTCCACTGCCGATGGCGGCTCCAGCGGGACCGCCGTGGGCGACTTGCTCGGACGGCAGACCACGCACTGTCCGCGCAGGTTGCCGTCGTCGAAGTCGTAGATCGCATGATGGTCCACGGCATTGAACGACTTGGGCGCGCCCACGAACGGGATCGCATCCTCCGGCTTCAGGGCGCGCAGCCCGAGCGCGCTGCAGGTCGCGCCGGCCGCCTCGTTGGCCCAGAACCACTCGTCGATGATCCCGCAGGTCTTCTGCTCCAGGCAGCCGTCGTACTGCTGCTTCTCGTGCGTGCGGCGGTACTGGCGGAGCTGGTCGGGCGTCAGCGTGAATTCCGACAGGATGACCGGCGTGGAGCCGACCGGGCACCAGTCGGCGGGGATGGTCTCGTGGGCCAGCGCCGGGCTGGCGAGACCGAGTGTGGCGAGGACGGTGAAGACGACTGCGCGACCCGACATGAGGGGCTGCCTGACAAGTGGAAGTGGGCGGTCAGTCTAATCGGCGTCGGCGTGATCGCGCACCGATGTTCCCGGGGCGAAATCGGGCAAATCTCGAGCGCAACGCATTGATCTGCCGAGATTCCCCGCGCCGCAGTGACGATCGCGACGAGCGCCGGGCATGCCCGGCGATGCTGCGGCGTCCGCGGCAGAGCCCGCGCTGCATCGTCCGGGCCGCGCCGTCCACGCCCGCTTTGCCCCGTTTTCGCCCCGGCTTCGCACTGTGCGCCGCGGGGCCCTCGGCCTAGCGTGGACGGGTCGGCAGGCGGTCGCGACCCGGCGCCCCGAGCGGGGTGTCATCGAGCCGTGCCATCGATCGGCATCGATCGCGACCTGTCAGGATCGATCGCCATCAATCGCGCCACCAAACGCGCCACCCATCGGGGGGCATCCCCGCAGACCGCAGCTCCGAACCTTCGGAAGAGGCCTGGACGCATCTGCAAACGCCCGTCCGGTCGCCGGCCGCCATGCGCCGACATCGCAGCGACATCGTCATTTCGACACAACAAGGAGAGTTACATGTTGAACCCAGCACAACCCGCCCGCCTGTCCCTGCTCGCCTGCGCCGTGGCCATCGCCCTGCCGGGCCTGGCCCTGGCCGAAGGCTCGGAACGCGACACCCCCATCGAAGAGCAGAAGCAGCAGATCGCCGAAGCCGACCTGCCTCCGGCGGTCAAGGAATACCTGGCCTACGTTCAGGACTTCGACGCCCGCTACCCCGACAGCGGCGCCATCAAGGTCGACGAGGTGCTGGCGCAGGAGGGCGAAGTCTTCGCACTGCTGTACTGCGGCGCGATCGGCATCGACGGCCCCTGCGTGCCGGACGAGCGCAATCCCGAAGGCGGCTTCCTGGCGGTCCAGAGCGACGGCACGATGAAAGCCGCACTGGACGGCAAGTGGTGGGACTGGGTGCGCTATCTGTTCGGCAACATCGGCGTGATTCCCGACACCGCGTATTGCCCGTCGCCGTATGCCTACACCTACATGTACATGGACGACGAGAACAAGAACAACAACAACAACCGCTCCGGCTGGATCGGCGCCACCACGTCCAACAGCAACACCACCTGGCGTCATTGCCGCCTGACCGCCGCGGCCTCGTGGCAGTTCCGGGCGCTGCCGGTGGCCAACGCGGCCCACGGCTACGCCGTGCTGAGCATGGGCGCGTTCTGCCCGCCGGGCTCCACGCGCTACTGGCGCTTTCAGGACAACCAGGGCGGCAGCAATTCCAACAGCTCCGGCGGGCCGATCTTCCCCAACGTGAACGTGCTCGGCCGCAACTGGCTCACCTCTACCTGCCATTTCAACGGTGGATTGAACGCGTCGGGCAACATGAGCGCCTTCCCGAATCTCGGCTTCAAGTACGGCGTCTACGCGCCGCAGGCGATGTCGTCCACCTATGCGCTGCAGCGCGGCTGGGTGTATCAGGACGACGAGGACTTCCTGAACATCAACTACTGGGCACCTTCGCCGCCCAATAGCGGAATCATGAACGGCACCAACAACACCTGGCGCTCGCTGGTCCGCGTGCGCTGACCGCATCCTGCCGCGGCCACCGGGTCACCAGATCCGAGGCCGCGGCAGGTCTTCCCGCGCCCGGCGATGCCGCCGGGCGCCTCGTTCACCCCATCGAAAGGAAGACGACCATGACCGACCAAGGACATCCCGCATCGAACCCGCGCCGCTCCGTGCTGGCCCAGGCGCTGGCGCTCGCCATCGCCCTGAGCCCGGCCGGCTTCGCCGCCGCCCAGGACGCGCTGCCGGAGGCGGTGCGCGAATTCGATGCCTATCTCGCCGATTTCGACGCCCGTTATCCGGACCCGTCGAAGGTCGACATCGAGGCGACGATCGAGGCCGAAGGCGAGCGCATCGCCCTGCTGTATTGCCGCGCCAGCGGCTTCGACGGTGCCTGCGTCCCGGGCAAGGACGACGACGGCTTCGTCCCGGCCAGCGCGCGCACGGCTATAACCACGGGCACGCCCACGGCCACGACCACGGCCGTGCCGTGGTGGGGCTGGATCTGGAACTTCATCGGCGGCGTGGGCGTGATTCCGCAGACCTGGGCGTGTGGCCCCTACGCCCCGGTGCAGATGCACATGGACGATGCCGCAGCGCCGTCGCCGTCCGGCTGGACCGGTGCCACGGCCACCGGCGCCGACACCACCTGGCGTCTGTGCAAGGTGAACTGGCCGACCTCCTGGCAGTTCAGGAAGCTCAGCCCCGTTCCGGATCTGCATCGCGACTACGGCGTGCAGCGCTTCGGCGTGTTCTGCCCGCCGGGCAGTATCGGCGTGCGTCGCTACCAGGCGAACATCCCGGGCAACGGCAATTGGTCCACCGGCCCGATCTTCCCCAACATCCGCATCCCCGGCGCCGGCTGGTACACCTGGGTCTGCCTGTTCGACACCGCCCCCTCCGGCGGCCCGCAGATGACCACGTTCCCCACGCTGTCGCTGCCGGCCTACGGCGTCTACGCCTCGCGCGGCCTGCGCCAGCCCAACTACCCGAGCCTCGCCAACGGCTATGTGTCCCAGCGCGACCACGCGGTCAGCTTCTGGAACTGGGGCGCGGCCAATCCCGCCAACTGGGTGTTGATGGGCGGCAGCACGAACACCCTGCGTTTCCTGGCCCGCGTGCAGTAGGTCAGGCATTGGCAGGCTGTTGAACAACAGCCTGATCACGCAGCCAAGGATGGCTGCGACGACGAGGCAAGCGCGCAAGCGATTGATTCGTCGGGAGCCAGTCCGGACACGTGCCGGACTGGCGACTTGAAAAACGCGCACGATGCGCGTTGTTCAACACCCTGTCAGGACCTGTGTCGTCATGCGCCCGGCGGCTTCGCTGCCGGGCGCGTGACTGCGCCAGTGACAGCACACTGCTGTCTGGAGCACGTTGTTCCCGTTCGTCCGCGACGCTTCCCGTTCAAGCATTGCTTCCCATTCAAGCATTGCATCCCATTCAAGCGCTGCCTGCGATTGCGAATCTGGAGCGATTCGAATGGTGCGCACATCGACTCCCCTCTCTGCGGGACATGGGCTGGGGGTGAGGGCCGGCTAAACGACAAAACATCAAGCGTCTGCGCGAGGGCCGGACCCTCATCCGGCCCTGCGGGCCACCTTTTCCCGAGGGGAGAAGGGCACAGCATGGGCGCACTGGAGATAGTCCGGACAGCAGTGAGTGACAGCGCGGGTGGCAGCCCGGTCGGCAGCCAAGGTCGGCAGCCAAGGTCGGCAGCCAAGGTCGAACAGCCGCTCAGCCGCCGGTCTCGCGCAGACCGAGCAGCACCAGCTTCGCCGCGATGCGTTCGCCGATGTCGGCTGGCGCATCCAGCCCCATCCGCTGCAGCGCCTCGCGCTCCGCGTCCGTCCCCGGCGCCCCGCCGAACAGCGCGCGCGCCAGCGTGCGCAGCTTCGCGCCGCGCGCTGCGGTGTTGTTCTTGAGCCAGGTCAGCGCCTTCACCAGGCGCTGCTCCACCGGGGTGAAATCGCTGCCCAGCGGATAGTCGGGCAGGGTGCCGTCGGCGCGGAACGGCGCCAGCGCCGCAGCCAGGCGTTCGGGCGTGTTCTTCGGAGCGCCCGACACTGCACCCGACACCAGCCGCGCATCGGCCGCCAGCTTGCCGCCGCTGCGCGCGCAGGCCAGCAGGCTGGCCTGGAAGCGCGCATCGGCGATCCCCGCCATGCGCAGCACGCAGTCCTCGTCGCAGGCGCCGCGCAGGTCGGCAATCCCATACTCGCTGACGTAGACATCGCGCAGATGCCGCGGAATGGTGGTGTGGCCGTAGTTCCAGACGATGCTCGACACCGCATCCGCGCCCGGCACTTCGCGCAGCGCGCGCAGCATCAGCACCGAGCGCGCGTCGGGCAGGGCGTGCGCCATCGCCACGAAGTTGTACTGCCCGCCCACGCCCGACACCACGCGGCCGTCGGCCAGCGCATCGGACACCGCCGCGCCCAGCGCGGTGGCCATCATGCAGGTGTTGAAGAACCGCGCCTCCCGGCGCTGCACGCGCTCCAGCGATTCGCGCCCGCCGTACAGCTCGTTGACCTCGCTCACCCGGCGCATGCCGATCGCACGCGCGTGGTCGCCTTCCAGGCCGCGCAGCCAGGCGTAGAAATCGTCCGAGCCCAGATAGAATGCGCCGTGCAGGAAGTCGCCTTCGCGCTCCAGCCGCGCCTGGTCGTCCGCGCTCGCGCTGCCGTCGGCGATGCGCCGCATCAGCGCCTCGTCGTCCACCACCTTGCGGCGCAGCACGCCGCTCTGCACCAGCGCGCGGAAACCCTCGTTGATCATCTCGCTGCAGCCGTACAGGCCGGTCTCGAATGGCCCCAGGCCACCGCTCTCGATCACCGCCGGATGCTGTTCGATGCCGGGGTCCAGTGCGCGCAACACGTCGCGGTAACGCGCGTTGTCGGTGTGGCGCAGCACCAGTGCGTGACACAGCGCATCGGCCAGCGCGCCGATGCCGATCTGCAGCGTGCCGCCGTCGCGCACCAGCGCGCTCGCACGCAGGCCGATGGCGTATTCGGCGTCGTTCACCGGCTGCCTGGGCAGAGCGAACAGTTTGGGATACGGGCCGGGCGGTGCGACCACGATGTCGAAGAAGTCGGCATCGACCACCGCGCCGTTCTCCAGCCACGGCAGTTCCGGGTCGATCTCGGCCACCATCAGCGGACGCGGCAGGCCGCGTGCGGCGACGGCGTCGATCAGGTCGAAGGTGAGGTCGGTGTTGGACGACAGCGACAGCCGCGTGCCGTCGGCATTCGCCGCCACCTTCTGCAGCACGCAGTTGGCGCCGCGCTCGGCCACCGCGCGCGCGACGTGGGTGTAGTTGAGGCTGACGTAGCGCCGCTGCGCCTGCGCTGCGCCGAGCAGCGCGCCGGACTGGAAGTAGAACTCCTGTACCTCGACATGCGCCGGCAGCGCGCCGCGCTTGAGCGCATCGACATAGGCCAGGCGCGGGAAGTCCTCGCCGAACTGGCGCGCCGCGAACGGCGCCAGAAAACGCCGCTGCAGATCGCTCGTGGCGACCGGCGGGTCCAGCGACAGCGCGGTGTAGAGATGCATCGCCCGCGCGGGCTCGGCGGCGATGCGCGCGTAGAGCGCATTGAGCAGCCGATGCGGCTTGCCGATGCCCAGCGGCGCGGCGATGCGCAGCGGGCCGTCGATGCGGGCGAGCAGGGCCTGGACGGTGGCGTCGAGGCTGTCCAGTCGGAGGGGCGCGCGGGGTCTGTTCATGCCGACATCATCGCGGAGCACGCGGCGATTGTCCTGCGCAGGATCAAAATCCGGCTGGTGGGTGCGTGGGCACGCGGATGCGAGCACGCGGGTGCGGGCGAGCGGGTGCGCGGGCGCAGCGTGAAAAAACCCCGGGCAGGCTCTAACAGGGTGTTGAAAAACGCGCATCGTGCGCGTTTTTCAAGTCGCCAGTCCGGCACGTGTCCGGACTGGCTCCCGACGAATCAATCGCTTACGCGCTTGCCTCGTCGTCGCAGCCATCCTTGGCTGCGTGATCAGGCTGTTTTTCAACAGCCTGCTAAGATCGGGCTGCGTCCTCCGTCCACGCATATCCGGGGTTCATCCATGTCCAATACCACTCGCTGCGCGCGCACCGCGCTCGCTTCCGCTGTCGCTGCGCTGCTGGCAGGCGCCGCTCTCGCCGGCGCTGCCCAGGCCGATACCGGCCGCGGCCAGGCCGTCTCTCAGGCCAGCACCACCGTCTCGGCCGAATCGCTTTCTCCGCGCGAGCGCGGTGCCCTGACCCATCAACTGGTCCGCAAATGGGGCCACCACGTGCAGCGCGTGTACGGCGTGCATGTCGGCACCTGGGCGCAGCGCATGGTCCCGAACTTCGTCGCTGCCGACGCCGGCAACTTCCGCAAGGCCCTCGCCCGCGACACCTTCGAAGGCGCCATGGCCGAACTCGCCGGCACCGGCAGCAGCCTGTCCGACGCGGCGGTGATCGAGCGCATGGCCAGCGCCGCCATCAAGCAGGGCGGCAAGCTCTCCTCCGCCGACGCCAAGGCCATCGGCAGCCTGACGTCCGACCTCGTCTACACCCCGCTGCAGCCCTGCCGCATCGTGGACACCCGCGTCTCCGGCGGCGCGATCGCCGCCAACGGCTCGCGCAGCTTCAAGGCGGTCAATGCCGCCAATTTCACCAGCCAGGGCGGCAGCGCCACCAACTGCGGCACCCTGGGCGTGGCCGCCAGCGCGGTCGCGCTGAACGTGGTCGCGGTCACCCCCACCAGCGGCGGCTTCGCGACCGTCTTCCCCTTCGGCAGCAGCCAGCCGGTGGCCTCCAGCATCAACTACAGCACCGGCGCGGTGGTCAACAACGCGATCGTCAGCGCCATCCCCAACCCGCTGCAGTCCTCGGACTTCACCATCTTCACCTTCGCCCAGGCGCATTACGTGGTGGACATCGTCGGCTACTTCGCGCCGCCGGTGGCGACCGCGCTGGAGTGCACCAGCACCTTTGCCGAGCAGAGCGCGGCCGCCGGCCAGCCCTTCGACTTCGCGATCCCGGCCTGCCCGAGCGGTTACGCCCTGGTGGGTGCGGGCTGCCGCACGCCGGTGTTCAACGCCGCCGACTGGGCCATCAACGGCCTGTACAAGGCCACCGCGGGCGGGGTGCTGGGTGCGCAGTGCGCGGGCGTGAACAAGACCGCCGGCAGTATCCAGATTCAGGGCACCGCCAACTGCTGCCGCATCCCCGGCCGCTGATCCGCGTCACGCTTCGGCTCTCGTCGCTCCGGCATCGCCGGGTCGACGCCAGCACCGCACCGGCCCGTCCCCGCGAGGGGGCGGGCCGATTCGTTTTGACCGCCCGAGCCCTGGCCCGCACGCTCAGGCGAACAGCAGCTTTCCCGCCGCGATCATCAGCACCGCCACCAGCGAATAGCGCAAGGCGCGCACCGGCAGCCAGCGCAGGCCGAGCTGGGTGCCCAGCAGGGCGCCCGCGGCCGCGGCCAGCAGCCACAGCGGCAGCACCGCCGGCAGCGACTGCCCGGAATACAGCAGCCCGGACAGCGCGGTCAGCGAATTGATCCACACGAACGCCACCGAGGTGCCGCTGGCGTCGCGGGTGGGCATCCAGCGCATGAACAGCAGCAGCGGGGTGAGGAAAATCGCCCCGCCGGTGCCGGTCAGGCCGGACAGGGTGCCGATGGCCGCGCCCGCGATCAGCCCGATGCCCCACGGCACCTGCCGGCCGGCGCTGGCCGCGTCCTCGGCCTCGGCCCGATGCGCAGTGCGCAGCACGCCCGCAGCGGCGACCAGCAGCACCGCGCCCAGCAGCAGGCCGTAACTGTCCTGGCTCAGCTGCACCTGCGCGGCCAGCCAGGCGGCGGGCGCGGAGGCCAGCACGAACGGCAGCACATTGCGCCAGCGCACGTGGCCGCCGCGCCAGAAGCGGATCAGGCCGATGCCGCCGACCAGCAGGTTCAGGGCGAGCGCGGTCGGGCGCAGCTCCTCGGGCGCGAAGCCGAGCAGGGCCATCGCCGCGATGTAGCCGCTGGCGCCGGCATGACCGACCGACGAATAGAGCGTGGCGACCAGCAGGAACAGGCCGGCGGCGGCCAGCTCGATGCCGGTCATGACTCCGGCACGGCCGAAGGCGTCGCTGCGGTGCTCCCGGCCTCGCGGGGCTTGCCACCCAGGGTGGCATTGAGCAGCCGCGCAAGCCGATGCCCGGCCAGACGCATCTGGGCATCGGCGACCGGCCGCCAGCGCGCGAGATAGACCTCACCGACCTCACTGCCGGCCTTCGGGTAGAACCCCGGCCGCAACGCCAGCCGGCACGCGGCGGCGGTCCATTGCGCGGGCTCGGCGGTGTCGGCGTCGGCCGGAAGCGGCAGCCGCGCGATCGCGTCCACCTGCTTGCGCCGGCTCAGGCCGGTGCGCGCCGGCAGTTCGGCGTCCCACAGGCGATGCAGATTGCTGCCTTCGCCGGCATGGCGGATCTGGTGGGTGTTGCCGCCGCGGTCGCGCGCGTAGCCGGCATGCAGGGGCTGGTGCGCATCGCCGACGAAGTGCACCAGGAATTTCAGCGCCTGCCTGCGTTCGGCCAGCGGGCGCGCGTGGTCGGCCAGGATCGCGCGCTGGGCGGCGATCGCGGCGTACAGGCAGTCGCCGCCGGGGCACTGCCTGGCCGGACGCACCGCGCAGCCGTCCTCGGCCATGTTCACGTAATGCCATTTCGCCGAGCGCCGGCCCAGGTCCGGGTCGTTCTCGCGCAGGGTGTCGGCCCAGTCGGCCACGCCGGCGAGGCTAGGCTCGGGTTCGCCGGCCAGCAGACGCGCCACTTCGGCGCGGGCGGCCGGCGACAGCTCGCGCTCGGCCAGCGCGCCCACCAGCGCATGCCCGCGCTGGCCCCAGGCCGCGGCGATCAGCGGTACAAGCACCAGCGCGCAGAGCAGGGCCAGGAGGCTGGCGGAACGGAGCGTGGCGGTGCGTCGGGCGGAGGGAAGGTGGCGGCGAAGCGGCGGACGGAGCGTGGACATCGGCAGGTCGGCGACAGGGGGAGCGCGCATGGTATCGCCTGCGCCGTGACGCTTCCCGCGTGGGCGTGCCGCAGACGCGACGACGCCCGGCCGGGGCCGGGCGTCGGGGCCACAGTGCGCGGCGGTGCGCGGAGCCTGGGGTTGGAACACCAGGCCTGTGCGGCTCAGACTCAGAAGTTGAACACGTAGGCCACGCCGTAGACCAGCGGGTCGATCTCCACCGTGCCGATGTCGGCGCCGTTCAACTTGGCGTCGGTATCGATGTCGATCCAGCGCGCGTCGACCCGGATCGCGCCGCTCTGGCCGACGGCGAAGTCGATGCCGGCATGCGCGGCGGCGCCGAAGGACGCGTCCAGCTCCAGGTCGGTGCCGGCCAGCGGGCCGCTGGTCTTTTCGCTGGAGAAATAGGTGTAGTTGATGCCCGCGCCCACGAACGGCCGGACTTTGCCCTCGCCGAAGTGGTACTGCAGGCTGATCGTCGGCGGCAGATGCTTGGTCGAGCCGACCTTGCCCAGGCCCTTGATCGAGATGTCGTGCTCGAACGGCCAGGACGCGAGGATTTCCAGGCCAAGGTTGTTGGTGAAGAAGTATTCGGCGGTGATCGTGGGCTTGACGTCGCTGCCGACTTCCACGTCGAGTGCGCCGCCGACCACGCTGCCGTTGTCGGATTTGGGGTCGACGTTGTGCGCGCCGACGGCGAACTGCCACTGGCCGGCTTCGGCTGCGACGGCGGGGAGCGCCAGCCCACCGAAGGCGAGCGCGAGGGCGAGGGGGGCGAAGCGGGGGGTACGGGGTGTCGTGCGGAGTGTGGTGCGGGCTTTCATGCAGGTGCCTCCTAGGCGTGGTCGATGCATCCAGTCTGGTCCGCCGGGCTGCGGCGGCGGTTGAGGATAATCAAATTTTTAACGAATGCCTCCCGCGGAGGGCATGGCCGCCGCCCCGGGGGTGGGGTTTTGGGATGCGCGTCGCGCTCTGCGCTAAAATGACCGGCTTGCCACACTCTTTCCCTCACAGCTGACAGGAGCCTTCGCGCATGGCGATCAAGGTGGGTATCAATGGGTTCGGCCGCATCGGCCGCAACGTGCTGCGTTCCGCGGTGCAGAACTTCGCCGGGGACATCGAGATCGTCGCGATCAACGACCTGCTCGAACCCGACTATCTGGCCTACATGCTGCGCTTCGACTCGGTGCACGGTCGCTTCAAGGGCGAGGTCTCGGTCGAAGGCAACACCCTGATCGTGAACGGCAAGCGCATCCGCCTCACCCAGGAGCGCGACCCGGCCAACCTGAAGTGGGACGAGGTCGGCGCCGACGTGGTCATCGAATCCACCGGCCTGTTCCTCGACAAGGCCAGCGCCGAGAAGCACCTCGCCGCCGGCGCGAAGAAGGTGCTGATGTCCGCCCCGTCGAAGGACGACACGCCGATGTTCGTCTACGGCGTCAACCACGCCACCTACGCCGGGCAGGCCATCGTCTCCAACGCCTCGTGCACGACCAACTGCCTGGCGCCGATCGCCAAGGTGCTGAACGACAAGTGGGGCATCAAGCGTGGCCTGATGACCACCGTGCACGCCGCCACCGCCACCCAGAAGACCGTCGACGGCCCGTCCAGCAAGGACTGGCGCGGCGGCCGCGGCATCCTGGAGAACATCATCCCCTCCAGCACCGGCGCGGCGAAGGCCGTGGGCGTGGTCATCCCCGAGCTCAACAAGAAGCTCACCGGCATGAGCTTCCGCGTGCCGACCTCGGACGTGTCGGTGGTCGATCTGACCTGCGAACTGGACACCCCCGCCAGCTACGCCGAGATCTGCGCCGAGATGAAGGCGCAGTCCGAAGGCGCGCTGAAGGGCATCCTCGGCTACACCGAAGACAAGGTGGTCGCGACCGACTTCATCGGCGAGACCTGCACCTCGGTGTTCGACGCCGACGCCGGCATCGCGCTGGATTCCACCTTCGTCAAGCTGGTGGCCTGGTACGACAACGAGTGGGGCTATTCCAACAAGTGCCTGGAAATGGTCAAGGTGATCGCCGGCTGAGCCGGAGGCGATTCGCCGCGGCCTGGCCTGCGCGCTCACGGCCCCGAGGAAGGTCTGAACCACTCCATCCTGGAGTCGTCCAGACGTCGCGGACTCAGGCCAAGCCTGAGTCCGCTCCCGCCAGATCAATCGTTTGCGGGATCGATTTTCCGAGCGCGCCATCCATGGCGCGCGGAACCTCCGAATTCAGAGGTTCCCGAATACAGCGCGCGCAGCCGGAGGCCATTCCGGTGTGTCCGCCGACGCCCCGCCACCGCGGGGCGTCGTGCGTTCGGGCGCGGCCCCGCTTCCGTCGCGGCGGGTTTTCGGTCACGCTCGCCGCTTCGCCACGGCCTGTCGCGCCGTCCCCGCCAAGCAAGAGAACCCGCCCATGTCGCAACCGCCGCGCCCGTCCTCCAGTGCCCTCGATGTGGTGCTCCCGACCAACCCGCTGGCGGCGCTGTCGTGCTGGATCGGCCTCGGCAGCCTGCTGCTGTGTGCCGCAGGGCCGCTGCTCGGCCCGATCGCGGTGGTCCTCGGCTGGCTGGGCCTGAAGAAATGGAAGCATCAGGAAACCGCCTACGGCGCCACGACCAGCAAGATCCGCGCGTGGATCGGCATCGTGAGCGGCGTGCTCGGCACGGTCGTCGGGGCGGTGGTGCTGTTCTCGATGCTCAGCCAGCGCTGATGGCCGCCGCCGCCGGCGTCGCCGCGGCGCTGGTGACCCGTCGCGGCTGATCCGGTGATCGTCACTGCCGCGATCCGTGACCGCCGCAGCGCTCTGCAGCGTGCGTGGTGCGCTTGTTCCCGTCGCACGCGGGTCGTAGTCTAGTGCGCGCGGCTGGATGCGACCTCGAGGTGTCGATCGCCGCGTCCCTGCCTGGCGTCTCGCGACCCGGCAGGCGATTTTCCCCCATCAGTCAGGACGAGGGCCTGGAACCATGAACACCAAGACGTTACTCGCCGTCGCGGCATTGCTTACGCTGACGCTGTCGGCGCCTGTCTCCGAGGCCGGTGGGCTGTTCAGGAAGAAGAAGGACGCCGAACAGACCGAAGACACCAGCCAGAAGGACGCGAAGGCCGCACAGGACGAAGCGCGCTGGGAGGTCGACTTCATCAAGAAGAACATCATCCAGGGCAAGACCACGAAGGAACAGGTGCGTGCGATCTGGGACCAGCCCGCCGACATCAGCTACGCCGGCGACGGCATCGAGTACTGGTCCTACAACCGCTCCAGTTCCGGCGGCCGCGGCCTCGTCGGCAGGCTGTCGCGCGCGGGCGACGCCTTCAGCCGGATCACCGGGCGCGGCACGGTGGCCGGCGGTGCGGCGAAGCAGACGGAGCAGAGCATGAAGGGCACCGACACCATGCAGGATCTCGGTCGCCAGACCTCGGGCAAGACCAGGAAGATCAACAACATCAGTCTGACCTTCAACGAAAAAGGCATCGTGACCGAGCTGTATTTCAGCGAATGACCCGCCTGCGTTCCGGCATCGCTCCGGTCGCATCACGACAGGCCCCGCCCCGTGCGGGGCTTTTCTTTGGGACTGCACCGCGGACCAGAGGGTGAGCGGATATACGGTCGCACGTCTAGGAATCCTCGACCGGGCGTCCTTGCTGCCTCCCGGGAGCGGCCGGTGCATTGCAAATGGCACGCGGTTGCAGGACGCTGCGGCTCGGGGTGGTACGCGCCGAGGCCCGATGGGCCGTCGATCGGTCGAGTCCCATCGATACCGGGGAATGCCGGATGAGGCCGGCTGCGAATGGAAGAACTGGTGATTCTGCTGGTGGTCGTGCTCGGCCTGGTGCTGTTGCTGCTGCCGGTGCTGGTCGGTGTCGCCCTGGTGCGCCTGGCCGCACAGGGCCGTCGACTGTCGGCGCTGGAACTGGAGATGACGTCGCTGCAGGCGCGCCTGGACGCACAGGCGCAGGCGCAGATGCAGGCGCGCATCGCGGCGGCGACTCCCCGTGCGCAGGCCGATTCGCCGGCCATCGCGTCCGCGCCGGCCGCTGCGGTGCCGTCCGCTGCCGCGCCGGTGGCCGCGCGTGCGGACGCACCCGCGTCGGTGGTCGCGTCTGGGCCCGAGTCGCCCGGTCAAGCACCGCTGTCGCAGGCGCCGTCGTCGCAGGCCGCACCCCCTCCGGCACCGCTGCATGCGCCATCGCGCGCGGCGGAACCCGCCGCGTCGCAGGCCGCCAGCGCTGCGCCCTCGATGCCGCCACCCCTGCCGCCGAGGCGCCCGTCGCCCGCAGCCCCGCCGCGCACCCCGCCGGCCGATCCGTTCGCGCCGCTGCTGCGCTGGGTGCGCCGCTTCTTCACCGAAGGCAATGTGCCGGTGAAGGTGGGCGTGCTGGTGCTGCTGGCCGGCGTCGCCGCGCTGCTGAAGTACGCGACCGACCAGGGCTGGCTGCGGGTGCCGATGGAACTGCGCCTGGCCGGCATCGCCGCCGCCGCGATCGGCGCGCTGGTGTTCGCATGGCGGCAGCGCGAGGACAAGCGCAGTTTCTCGCTGGCGGTGCAGGGCGGTGCCATCGGCACGCTGATGCTGGTGGTGTTCGCCGCGTTCAAGCTGTACGGCTTCATCGACGCGGGGCCGGCGTTCGCGCTGACCATCGCGCTGGTCGCCGGGCTCGGCGTGCTGGCGGTGCTGCAGCGCGCGCTGGCGCTGGCGGTGTTCGGCAGCCTCGCCGGGTTCATGGCGCCGATCTGGCTGTCCACCGGCAGCGGCAACCACGTGGCGCTGTTCGCCTACTACGCGGTGCTGGATGTGGCGATCTTCGCCATCGCCTGGGCGCAGTCGCGCGGCAGCGGCTCGTGGCGGCAGCTCAATCTGCTGGGCTTCGTGTTCACCTTCGGTATCGGCACGATGTGGGGTGTGCTCGACTACGCGCCGGAGAAATACGCCAGCACCCAGCCGTTCCTGATCCTGTTTTTCCTCCTGTTCCTGCTGATTCCGGTGTTCCACGCGCGCAGCCGCGGTGGCGACCGCCGCGATGCGGTCGACGGCACGCTGGTGTTCGGTACGCCGCTGGTGAGCTTCATGCTGCAGGCCGGCCTGCTGGAAGGCCGCGGCATGCCGCTGGCGTATTCGGCGCTGGCGCTGGCGGCGGTGTATGCGCTGCTCGGCGCGCTGTTGCGCCGGCGCGGCGGGTATTCGCAGCTGGTGCCGGCGTATGCGGTACTGGCGGTGGGCTTCGCCACGCTGGCGGTGCCGCTGGCGCTGTCGGCGCGCGCCACGGCGGGTGTGTTCGCGCTCGAAGGCGCGGCGCTGGTGTGGCTGGGCCTGCGTCAGCAGCGGCGTCTGCCGCAGCTCAGCGGCCTGGCCCTGCAGGCACTGGCGGCGGTGGCGTACATGGCGGGCGCGCGCGGCGCGATGCCGCCGGACATCGCTCGCTTGGTCGAGATCCAGGACGGCCTGCAGCCCGCGGCGCAGGCCTGGCCGGTGCTCAACGGCGCATACATGAGCGCGCTGCTGATCGCGCTGGCCGGCATGGTCACCGCCTGGGCGTATCGGCGCCGTGCCGATGTCGCCCTGGTGTCGGTGTTCACCGTCTGGAGCCTGGCCTGGTGGAGTTTCGCCGGGGTGCAGGAGATCGACCGCTTCGTCCCGTATCCGCACAGCATGGACGCGCTGCTCGGCCTCGTGGCGCTGACCGTCTGGCTCTGCGCCGAGGGCTGGCGCCGCGAGCGCGATCTGCCGGCCCTGGCGTGGGCTGCGGCGGCCGGGCTGTGCCTGGGCGCGCCGTTCGCGCTCGCGCAGAGCGCCGAGCACGGTCATCCGCTGGCCGGCATCGGCTGGGCGGCGTGGATCGCTTTCATCGCGCTCGGCGCGCGCGCGCTGGTGTGTCTGCGCGACGCCCGCGCCGCGTCCGGCCTCGCCTTCGGTGGCTGGGGGTGGGCGTGGACGGCGCTGCTCGCCTGCCTGCTGCACGACGGCGCCGAATCCGCGCGGCTGGGCGACGGCTGGCGGGTGGCGGCGATCCTGCTGCCGCTGCTCGCGCACGCCACACTGTGGCTGCGCCGGCCGGGCTGGGTGCGGCCGCGGCCCGCCTCCGACTTCGCGCCTGCAGTGCCGACACTCGGTACCGTGGCGGCGGTCGGGCTGGTCCTGGCCTGGGGCCTGTCGCTGTTCGCCCGCGGCGGCAGTGGACCGCTGCCCTGGCTGCCGCTGCTCAATCCGCTGGAACTGGTGCAGCTCGCGGCGCTGGCGCTGGGGCTGTCCTGGTGGCGCGCGCATCGCACGCGCGCGGGGCTGGGCGCGCTGGCGGCGACGGCCTTCGTCTGGATCAGCTTCGCCACGCTGCGCGCAGCGCATCACTGGGGCGGCGCGCCCTGGTCGCCGTCGATGCTCGACGACACCGTGGTCCAGACGGCGTTCACCGTGGTCTGGAGCGTGCTCGGCGTGCTCGCCTGGGTGTTCGGCTCGCGCCGCGGCGACCGCGTGCTGTGGGCGGCCGGCGCGGCGCTGATGGGCGTGGTCCTGGTCAAGCTGATCCTGATTGATCGCGACAACCTCAGCGACATGTTGGGTATCGTGTCCTTCCTGGCTTACGGTCTGTTGTGCGCGGCGGTGGGGTATTTCGCGCCGGCGCCTCCGAAAGCCCCGACCAGCAAGCAGGAGGTCTCCGCGTGATCCCTCGCCCGTCTCGTTCCCCGTTGCGCGATGCCCTGGCCCGTCTTCGTTCCGATTCCGCCCGGCTCGCCACGGCGATCGCACGAGGCGCCTGGGTGCTGGCGCTCTGCGCCGGCGGTGCGGCGGCGCAGACCGCGCCTGCGCCATCGGTGCCGTCCACGCTCGATGCCTACGCCTGGCGCTGGCCGCTCAACACCGGCGGCGACAGCGCGGCCTGGCAGTTCGAACTCGCGCCCGAGGTCTACGCCGCGCTGGTCGACCCGCAGCAGCGCGATTTCGATGTGTTCGACGCCGAAGGCCGGCCGGTGCCGCTGGCGCGGATGACGGTCGACGCGGCGGCGCTGCCCGGGGTCACCGAGGTCGCTCTGCCGGTGTTCGCACTGCCGCGGCCCGCGCCCGACGCCGTCGGCGAGCAGGTCTCGGTGGCGCTGGAGCGCGACGACAACGGCCGGCTGTACCGCCTGCAGGCCGACGTCGGCCCGGCCGCGGTCGCCGCCGGCACCGCGATCGACTACATCCTCGACGCCGATGTCGGCCGCGACCCGCTGCGCCCGGCGTCGGTCGACCGTCTGGAACTGCGCTGGCCCGGGGCCGGCGATGTCCGCGCGCGTTTCTCGCTGGAGGGCAGCGACGACCTGGAGCGCTGGACCCTGCTCGTGCCCGGCGCCGCGGTGGTCTCGCTGCAGGGCGAAGGCGGCGCGCGTCTGCAGCGCCGCGACATCGTCATCACCCCGACCACGCTGCGCTACCTGCGCCTGCGCCAGCTCGACGGCACGCCGATCGTGGGCCTGAAGGTTCAGGCGCGCCGCAGCCGTGCCGGCGTCGTGCCGCCGCAGTGGCGGCGGGTGGAGGCCGAAGCCCTGGCCGCGGAAACCGATCCGACGACCGGCGAACACCTCTACCGCTACCGCCTGCCGGCGCCGCTGCCGGCAGGCCGGCTGGGCATCGCGCTGGGCCGCGACAACGCCACCGCCGAGGTCACCTTCGACGCGCAGCGCGGCGAGGTCTGGGTGCCGCAGGGCAGGGCGACGCTGTTCCGCCTGCGCGAGGGCGAAGTGCGGGTGGCCAACGAGGACGTCGTGCTCGGCGTGCCGGTCGCCGCGCGCGAGTGGCGGCTGCGCAGCAAGGTCGCGCTCACGCCTGCGCCCACGCTGGAAGCGGTGTATCTGCCCGAGCGCTATCTGTTCCTGGCGCAGGGGCCGGCCCCCTACGCGCTGGCCGCCGGCAGCCGCAGCGCGCGCCGCACCGAGCAGCCGGTCGAACAGGCGCTCGCCACCCTGCGCCGCAGTCTAGGACGCGACTGGATGCCGCCGATGGCCACCCTCGGCGCGCGCCTCACCTCGGGCGGCGAAGAGGCCTACGCCGAGCCCGAACGCGCCGTGGACTGGCGCGGCTGGCTGCTGTGGGGGCTGCTGATCGGCGGCGCCCTGGTGGTGGGCCTGTTCGCGCTGAGTCTGCTGCGCGCGCGCGGCGCGGCGCCGTCCTCCGGCGACGACGAAGGGACAGGCGCCTCCGCGGCGGGCGATCCCGGGGACGGCCCGCCGGTGCCGGTCCATGCGCGATTTGATGCCGGCCCGCGGCAACAGGGAGAATCTCCGTTTTCCTCTCCCACCGAGCCCGCCATGTCCATCCTCCGCATGACCGACCTCGACCTCGCCGGCAAGCGCGTGCTGATCCGCCAGGATCTCAACGTCCCTGTCGCCGACGGCAAGGTCACCTCCGACCAGCGCATCCTCGCCTCGCTGCCCACGCTCAAGCTCGCCCTGCAGAAGGGCGCGGCGGTGATGGTGATGTCGCACCTGGGCCGGCCGAAGGAAGGGCAGTGGAGCGAAGCCGATTCGCTGGCGCCGGTGGCCGCGCGCCTGAGTGAACTGCTCGGCCGCGACGTGCCGCTGGTCAAGGACTGGGTGGACGGCGTGGAAGTGGTCCCCGGCAGCCTGGTGCTGCTGGAGAACTGCCGCATGAACGTCGGCGAGGGCAAGGACGACGAAGCGTTGGCGCAGAAATACGCCGCGCTGTGCGACGTGTTCGTGATGGACGCCTTCGGCACCGCACACCGCGCGCAGGCCTCCACCCACGGCGTGATCAAATTCGCGAAGCGCGCTGCGGGCGGCCCGCTGCTGATGGCCGAACTCGACGCGCTGGCCAAGGCGCTGGAGCACCCCGCGCGGCCGCTGCTGGCCATCGTCGCCGGCAGCAAGGTCAGCACCAAGCTCGAACTGCTGTCCTCGCTGGTGGGCAAGGTGGACCAGCTGATCGTCGGGGGCGGCATCGCCAACACCTTCATCGCCGCGATGGGCCACGACGTGGGCAAGTCGCTGGTGGAGCGCGATCTCATCGACACCGCCAAACAGATCATGGCCGACGCCAAGGCGCGCGGCGCCGACATCCCGATCCCGACCGACGTGGTCGTGGCGCCGGAATTCAGCGCCGATGCGCCGGCCACGGTGAAGCCGGTCGATGCGGTGGGCGCCGACGAGATGATCCTCGACATCGGCCCGGAGACCGCGGCGCGCTATGCCGCGCTGATCCGCGATGCCGGCACCGTGGTCTGGAACGGGCCGGTGGGCGTGTTCGAGTTCGACGCCTTCGGCCACGGCACCGAAACCCTCGCCCGCGCCATCGCCGATAGCAGCGCGTTCTCGATTGCGGGCGGTGGCGACACCCTTGCTGCGGTCGACAAGTACGGCATCGCCGATGAGGTGTCCTACATCTCCACCGGCGGCGGCGCGTTCCTGGAATTCCTCGAAGGCAAGACCCTCCCGGCCGTGGCCGCGCTCCAGGCGCGGGCCGGTTGACGGCGGCACTGACGCGGTCCGCTCTATTCCGCTGTATAGGGAGTACCCTCGCGGAGCAGCGATGTCGCTGCATCCGCGAGGGAGTGCAGAAACATGAAAATCAAGATGCGTCATGCCGTTTCGACGGCCGTTCTGACCGCCGTGCTGATGCTGCCCGGCGTCGCCGGCGCGGACGGCGGCTGCCTGCAGGGCACTTGGCATTATTTCGACGCCGGCGGACGTCTGGTCGGCGAGCAGACTGTCGGCTGCGCTGAACTCGACGGCAGCTGGGGCAGCGTGACCGCCAACAGCGCCTTCAGCCAGGGCTGCGCCAGCAGCTTCTGACCCCGCTGCGACTCGGCGCCGGGTGTCCCGCGCGGGCGCCCGGCGCACGGCTTGGCGGCACGGTGTGACGTGCAGGCTCCAGCCCGAGCCAGATCGCGATGCCCGTCGCGAAATCCACACGGGTTCCTGGCCGGACTACCGGCCCGATCCCGAACAAGCTCTCGAATCGGCCCCCGAGTCGGCCCCCGAGTCGGCTCCCGAATCGGCTCCCGAATCGGCCCCCGAACCGGCTCCCGGCACTGCACGCAGTCTCGATCTCGATCGACAGGCGGTGATGCATCGCCGCAGTCTTCTGTGGCGATAGCGCGATCACACAAGAATGACTGCGTTCTCCGTTCGTGCACGAAGATGTGACGTCGTCCGCATTTCATCGGCATCGTATACGGTATACAACGCTGCCCCCGGCTACCGTTCTCCGGTCGCCTGCCCCCGATGCGTTCCAAGAGCGCATGGCGGCCGGATGGATCGTCCGGGCGGCTGCCCGGCGTGCGGCGACCTGCCGCACGCACCATCCCAAGGTTTTCTAAGGAGAGAAATCGATGAAGTATCCGCTGTCCCGGCGCGTTTCCAACGCGCGTCCCTTCACCGTCGCCCTTTGCCTCGCCGCCGCCGCCACCGCCGTGATCGGTTCCGCGTCCGCGCGCGAAGCGCGCAATCCCGAAGCCCGCCTGCGCGCACCGGTCGAGCAGGAGTTCCGTGTGCCGATGCGCCTGGATGCCTACCGCGGCAACTGGATCCGCGAGCTGGTGCAGCTGCGCGTGCTCGAGCAGAACCTGAAGTTCGCCGACGAGCCGATGACCGCCTTCGAGCAGGAGCAACTGTTCACGCCGAAGATCGTCGGCGGCACCACTGCCACCGCCAGCGACAACCCGTTCCAGGTCGCGCTGCTCACCAGGAGCATCAGCAACAACCGTTCCGCGCAGTTCTGCGGCGGCACGCTCTACAAGGCCAATGTGGTGGTGACAGCGGCGCACTGCGTCGAAGGCGTGAGCGCCAGCCAGATCCAGGTGTTGACCGGTACCCGCAATCTCGATGGCACGGGCACCCGCCGGAATGTTTCCAGCATCCGCATCCATCCCAGCTGGAACAACCGCACGTTCGACTACGATGTGGCGGTGCTGCGTCTGACCACTTCGGCCACCGGCATCCCGCTGGCCTCGCTGACCACCAGCGACGGCACGGTGGGCTCCGGTCTGCTGGTCACCGGCTGGGGCGCGCTCTCCGAAAGCGGCGGTTTCCCGATCAGCCTGCGCAAGGTGACCGTGCCGCTGGTGGATCGCACCAACTGCAACGACAGCAATTCCTACGCCGGCCAGATCAGCTCGCGCATGCTGTGCGCCGGCCGCGACAGCGGCGGCATCGACAGCTGCCAGGGCGACTCGGGTGGCCCCTTGACTCGCGGTAGTGCGCTGGTGGGCATCGTCAGCTGGGGCGAGGGCTGCGCCCGCGCCAACAAGTTCGGCGTGTACACGCGCGTGTCGAACAGCGTGATTCGCGATTTCATCGTCACCAACAGCCTGTAATCCACTCCCAGGCCACCGGCACGCCTCCGACGCAATGCGCGTCGGAGCAGCGATGCCCCCCGACACGCCGCGCCTCCGGGTGCGGCGTGTCGCTGTCCGGCGTCGCGAATTCGCCCGGCCGCCCATGGCCCGGCGCCACTCCTCCGGCGCGGTCGAGCCGTGCATAGGCCCGCCTCCGGGTGGCCGCGCGCCGTGTGTCGGAACCTCTGCCGGCTCGGGCACCGGTCGCAGCACGACGACGAAGGTCGTGGTATACGGATGACGCCTCGCGTCCTGCGCAGCCCGGCGAATCGCTCGCCGGCGCCTGCATCGCACCGCGAGGCACGGCGCGGTGTCCGCGCCGTGCCCGGCCAGCATGCCGCCAGCGATGGCGACAGGCCGGGATCCGCCATCGCATCTTCATCCGGAGGAAGACATGATCCACCCGTCCCAGCGCACCGCATCGACCCGCATCCGTCCTCTCGTGGTCGCCATGGCCGCACTCGCGGTCGCTGCCGTCGCCGGCAGCGTGTCCGCGCGCACGCTGCGCTCGCCCGAGGCACAGATCCAGGCCCCCCGCGGCGAACAGGCGTTCCGCGTCCCGATGCTGCGCACCGTGCACAAGAACTGGATGCGCGAGTACGTGCGTCTGCGCACCCTCAGCCAGAACCTGCGGTTCGCCAACGAGCCGATGACCGCGTACGAGCAGGAGCAGCTGATCACGCCGAAGATCGTCGGCGGCACCGTGGCCGGCGCAGGCGACAACCCGTTCCAGGTCGCGCTGCTCACCAAGAGCGTTGCGGACAATTTCAACGCCCAGTTCTGCGGCGGCACGCTGGTGGCACCGAACATGGTCGTCACCGCCGCGCATTGCAGCGATTTCACCACGGCCGGCCAGGTGCAGGTGCTCACCGGCACCCGCCTGCTCGATGGCAGCGGCGTGCGCCGCGACGTGACCCGGATCAGCATCCATCCGAACTGGAACAGCCGCACGTTCGATTACGACGTCGCGGTGTGGGAGCTGAGCACGTCGGCCTTCGGCAACGCCACCGCCACCCTCGCCGCCGCGACGCCGCCGGCCGGCACCAGCGCGCTGATCACAGGCTGGGGCGCGCTCACCGAAGGCGGCAGCTTCCCGATCGACCTGCGCCGCGCCATCGTGCCGCTGGTGGACAACACCACCTGCAACGGCCGCAAGTCCTACAACGGTGCGATCACCGCGCGCATGGTCTGCGCCGGCCTCGCCTCCGGCGGTGTCGACAGCTGCCAGGGCGACTCCGGCGGCCCGCTGACCACCGGCAGCGGCTTCGGCACGCTGACCGGCATCGTCAGCTGGGGCAACGGCTGCGCACGCCGCAACAAGTACGGCGTGTACACCCGCGTGTCCGATGCCTCGGTGCGCAGCTTCATCGTCGCCAACGCCGGGCTGTAAGCCTGTCCAGGCACACGTGAGGATCGGCGTGCCGGCATTCCGCACGCCGCCTGCCCCCGACGCCCCCGCCACTGCGGGGGCGTCGTCGTTCGGGGATGCGAGAATGCGCACCCTTGTCCTGTCCTGCCGGAGTCCGGTGTGCGCACGCTCTTCTTCGACCTCGACGGCACCCTGATCGACTCCGCCGTCGGCATCACCCGCTGCGTCGCGCATGCGCTGGACCGGATGGGGCATCCGCCGCTGCCGGAGGCCGAACTGCGCGGCTGGATCGGCCCGGCGCTGCGGGTGAGCTTCGGCCGGCTGTTCCCCGACCCCGACGACATCGAGCGCGCGGTCGCGCTGTACCGCGAGCGCTTCGAGATCGAAGGCTGGCGCGAGCATGCGGTGTATCCCGAGATCGGCGAGACCGTGGAGGCGCTGCACGCCGCCGGTCACCGGCTGGCGGTGGTCACCGCCAAGAACGAACCGCATGCGCGGCGCATCGTCGCCCACCTGCCGTTCGGTGCGCGCTTCGAGGACATCATCGGCGCCACCCCCTGCGGACGGCTCAGCCACAAGCCCGAGCTGATCGCCGAAGCCCTCTCGCGCCTGGGACTGCGTGCCGAAGACTGCGTGATGATCGGCGACCGGCACATGGACATCGACGGCGCCCGCCACCACGGCATGCCCGGTGTCGGCGTGCTCTGGGGCTTCGGCGATGCGGCCGAGCTGCGCGACGCAGGCGCGGATGCGCTGGTGGCCGAGCCCGGCCTGCTCTCGCGCCTGTCCCTCCTGAGACGCGCAGGGGATTGAGGCGCCCAGCCTGGCGGGGATGCGGTCGGCGTTCGCGACCGCCTCGCGTCGTTGCGTCGTCAAGGTCGCCCGGTTCGTCACCGACCACGCCGCCTGTGTTGCCACGGACGACCGTCGCAGGCAGTCGCCTCTTCGATCATCCAACTTGGATGATCCGTCTTCGATGATCCGTCTTTGATCATCTGGACCGTCGGCGCGTGCCGCTTCCGCGACAAGCCATCGCGTCTGTCGCGCGTGGCGCCCGGTCTGCGCACGCAGATGTTGGACGATCTGTTGACGAACATGGTCAACGGATTGCCGCGCGCACGCCGCGGCGTCAATAGCATTCCATACGGTCGCGGCGCCTGCGGCGTCCGGGCTTTCGTCTGCGGGCGAGTGCGTGGTGACGGCGGGCGGTGGCCGCGACCGTTGAACGCATGCGCGATGACGATGCCGCGCGTGCGAATCCCCCGATGTGTCATGGAGAACACGATGAAAATGAAGATTCGAACCCGCGCAGGACGCTGCGCGCGCCTGTCCCGCCAGATCGGCGCCGCGTCGCTTGTGCTCGGCATGGCGATGAGTACCGTCGCAATCGCGCGCGATGGCGGCAATGGTGGGCGTGGGGCATCCGTTCCAGGGTTTACGACTCTAGTGCTCGGCGGCACCCTCGCAGGGCCGAACGACAATCCGTTCACCGTCGCGATCGTGCTGGCCAATGAGCCGGACGACGCGATGGCCTATTTCTGCGAGGGCGTGCAGTACACGCCGACGGTCGTGATCACCTCGGCGTTCTGCATGGACGGGCGCGACCCGAAAGGCCTGCGGGTGCTGACCGGCACGCGCCGGCTGGACGGCAGCGGGACGCGCCGCGAAATCGCCGAGGTCAAGCTCCATCCGAAATGGAATCTGGATCTGGGTGCCGACTACGACATTGCGATCATCCGGCTGAAATCCCCTGTTCCCAACGCGCGCCTGGCGTCGCTGGCGTCGGTGGACCCTGCGGTGGGTACACCGCTGCTCTCCACCGGCTGGGGCCGGACCACGCTGGACGGCAGCAGCGGCGTCGCACTGACGAAGGCTCGGATTCCCGTTGTATCGAGAGCCAACTGCAACGACGCCAATTCCTACAACGGTGAAATCACCCAGCGCATGTTCTGCGCGGGATACGATTTTCAGAATATCGGCCCCTGTCTGGAAATCGGAAGCCCGCTCGCGCAGGGCACTACCCTGTTCGGCATCAACAGCGTGCAGGGCTTCTGCCCCGAACCGAACAAGGTCCCGGTCTTCACCCGCATCTCCAACCCCGAGATCCGCAATTTCATCTTGAACAACGACTGAGCCGGTCGCGCGGCCCACGCCGGATCGGGCGCATCGCGCCCGGTCCGGTCGTCATCGCCAGCGCCGCGGTGGAGCACGGCCGTGCCCCGCGGACGAAGCCCTCCGCATCGTGTAGCCTGTCCTGCGTGTGTCCTGCATCCAGGCAGGCGTCTCGTACAGGGGATTACCAAGCGATGTCATCCGTTTTCCGTACCATCTGCCACATGGCGGCGTCCCGGGCCATCGCCGCGCTGTTGCTTGTTTTGGCCTGTTCGGCCCATGCAGCCAACAGCAGTCACGAGCGCGACGGCATGCGCTTCGACACAGGCCCGCTGCCGGCCTTCGTGCTGGACCGGCCGTTGCCCGAGCGCTGGGATCCCAAGGCGCCCGGCGCCGACGACCGCAGCTGGCGGCACTGGCGGCTGGACCGCCAGGTGGACCGTCGCCAGGGCCGCGACATCGTCTACAGCGACTACGCCTACGAACCCAAGGCGCCCTCGCTGCTGGGCGAGGCCGGCAAGTTCGAGGTCGTGTTCAATCCCGAATTCCAGACCCTCACCCTGCACGCGGTGGAGGTGCGCCGCGACGGGCGCTGGCAGGATCGGCTGGTGCCGGAGAAGATCCAGCTCGCACGCCGCGAGGAAGAGTTCGAGCAGGACATGACCAACGGCAGCGTGAGCGCGCTGATCGTGCTGGAGGACGTGCGCGTCGACGACGTCGTGCGGATCCGTTACACCGTGACCGGCAGCAACCCGATCATGGGCGGCCAGCTCACCGAGTGGGCGCTGCTGGGCTGGCGCAACCCGCTGCTGCAGAGCGGAACCCGTGTGCTGTACGACCCCGGCACCGAGGTGGCCTTCCACCGCGAGAACACCGACATCACGCCCACCGTACGTCGCACTGCGGACGCGGTCGAGGTCACGGTGCGCGCCGACGCCTCTGCGCCGGTGGTCGACGAGAACGGTTATCCGGTGTGGTACCAGCCGTACCCGCGCGTGGAGATCGCGCCGAAGCGCAGTTGGTCTGATGTGGTCGACTGGGCCCTGCCGCTGTATCCGGAGCACACCGCGCCGTTCGATCCGGTGCTGGAGGCGAAGATCGCGCAGTGGCGCACGCTGCGCGACCCGGCCGCGCGGATGACCGCGGCACTGCGCGAAGTGCAGAACGAGGTGCGGTATTTCGGCGTGGAGATCGGCGACAACACCCATCGCCCGAACCCGCCCGACCAGGTCTGGCGCAAGCGCTACGGCGACTGCAAGGACAAGACCCTGCTGCTGGTGACCCTGCTGCGCCGGCTGGACATCGAGGCCGCGCCGGCGCTGGTGTCGGTGGGCCGCGGGCGCGCGATCGGCCAGTCGGTGCCCTCGGCCTCGGTCTTCGACCATGTGATCGTCCGCGCCCGCGTCGACGGCCGCACCTGGTGGCTGGACCCGACCATCGCCCAGCAGGGCGGCGACCCCCGCCAGGCTGATCTGAGCGACTACGGCCTGGTGCTGCCGGTGATCGCCGGCAGCGCCGCGCTGGAGCCGGTGGCCGCCCCCGCGGACGTCGCCACCGGGGTGGAGATGATCGAGCGCTTCGAGCCGGCCGCCGACGGCAACAGCGCCACCTTCACCGTCGAGACCATCTACACCGGTCTGGCGGCGGACCGCCAGCGGCGCAGCACCTTGGGCGAGCGCCGCGACGAGGTGTCGCGGCGCTATGCGGAGTTCTACCGCAAGCGCTACGGCGCGCTGGAGGTGCTGGACAGCCCGGCGATCGAGGACGACTTCGAACGCAACGTGGTGCGCATCCGCGAGCGCTACCGGCTCACTGCGCCGTTCGACGCCGCCAGCGGCGGCGTGCGTGCGCTGGAGGCCTACGCGGATGCCCTGCAGGGCAGCAGCACCCTGCCCGAACAGTACGCGCGCAGCGGCCCGCTGGCCTACGTCGAACCCGGCCGCTATCGGCACAGCGTGCGCGTGCGCGTGCCGGAGCGCTGGAAGCCCGCGTTCCGCACCGAGCGCGTCGACCGCAGCGGCCCCGCGTTCCGCTTCGAGCGCAAGGTCGAAGTGACCGGCGACGAGGTCCAACTGATCTACGACATGCAGGTGAAACAGGGCGACGTGGCCGCCGACCAGGTGGCCGCGCATCTCGATGCGCTGCGCAAGGTGCGCGACGAGCTCTCGGCCACGCTGCGCTTCAACATTCCGGCCTCGCTCGACGACGCCCAGCGCCAGCAGCGACTGCGTGCGCTGCTGCAGGACGTGATCGACGGTGAGCCGGCAGACAAGGGAGGCAAGGCCCCGTGATCGTTCGTTCTTCTCTCGCGGCCGCACTGGCGGCTGCGCTGTTCGCTCTCGCCATCCCGGCGCAGGCCCTGGCCGCCGACACGCCCGCCGACACGCCCGCGCAGGACGCGAAAGCCCCCGCCAGGCCGCAGGTGATCGATGTCGATCCCGCGAAGGACGTCGCCGGCGCCTGGAACACGTTCCTGGCCAAGGCCGAGTTCGAGCCCAGCTATGCGGCCTACGACGTGCTGGGTGCGGTCGGCTACGGCGCCGAGGGCGTGGACGCCGGCGCCTGCGCCGACCAGCGCGAAGCACTGGCCGCGGCGGTGCGCGCGGTGCCGGTGAGCATCGCGATCCGTCGCGCCGCGATGCTCTGCGCCGAAGCCAGCGGCGACGAGGCCGGCGCGGAACGCGCGCTGGTCGCGCTGGCCGCGCTCTCGAAACACGCGCTCGCCGAATACGGCGACGGCGCGGTGCGTCGCCCGATCCGCGTGGTGCAGCCCTGGGACATCTACGCCCTGCTGCACAGCCTCGGCTACGACTTCCAGTACGAGTACCACACCCAGGTGTTCCCTGCGCGGTATTTCCCGGTGACCGTGGCCGCGTGGGACGCGCAGCGCGAGGTCGAGCGCCATCTGCAGTTCGACTACATCGACACCACGGTGAGCATCGACCGCGCCAGCGAGAATGCCGGCTGGCCGGTGCTGCGCGACGAGAACGCGCTGGCCTACGCGCGCGGCCAGGCCCGCGGCGACGACGTGATCGGCATCGACGTGCTCGGCGTGTCCGAAGCGCTCGAGGCCGACTCCGATGCCGAGCGCGTGGCGCTGCTGCGCAAGACCGCCGAACGGGGTGGCCTGCAGGCGCTCGGGATGTGGGTGGCGACCTGCAGCGGCCCCGAGGCCGCCAAGGGCTGCACCGACGGCCTGATCGACACCCTGCTGCCCCTGGCCGAGCGCCGGCAGGCGCTGCCGATGGCGCTGCTGTCGCACGCGTATCGATCGGGCCTGGGCGTGAAGCGCGACATCGCCGCCGCCGACCAGCTGCTCGCGGCGGCCGACAAGCGCTGGCACCGCGGCGATGCCGGCGTGTATCTCACCTGGCTGATGCTGCAGCAGTCGCTGGGCGAACAGGCGCTGGCCTATCTTCCGCAGCTGCGCAAGGCGGCCGAGGCCGGCAACGCCGATGCGCGCTATCTGGTGCTGTTGTTCCGACAGGCCGAGGGGAAGGCGAGCTTCGATGCCGCGGACATCGCCTTCCTCGAAGACCCGGCCAACAACGGCACGGGCGCCGGGCATGCGCTGTTGGCGATGTATCACCATGCACGCGACGACATGCCGACGGCGATGCGCGGCTATGCGCGCGCCGCCGATGCAGGCAACGCGCGCGCGCAGTTCCTGACCGGAGGCGCACTGTGGACCGGCCAAGATGGCGTGAAGCACGACCCGGTCGAGGGCGAGCGCCTGCTGCGCCTGGCCGCGCACGGCGGCGAGGTCGGCGCGATGCGCAGCATGGCCTACGTCGAAGCCGAGCGCGGTGCCTGGGCCGATGCCGTGCGCTGGCTGCGGCCTGCGATCTCGCGCGGCGACGCCGACGCGGCGCTGACCCTCGCCGACTTCTACGCAGGGGGCGACGCCGAGCAGATGGGCGGTTCGCTGGAAGATGCGGTGCAGCTGTACGGTCTGCTCGACCAGCACTACGACATGGCCGATGCGCGGCGGCGGCTGGCGCGGCTGGCGATGGACGGCCGCGGCATGGACAAGGACCCGCGCAAGGCGCGCGCCCTGCTGGAACGGGACGCCGAACAGGACGACGTGGAGTCGCAGCTCATCCTCGGCCTGGCCCTGCTGACCGGCCGGCTCGGGCGCATCGACGAGAAGAACGGTGTGCGCTGGATGGAGCGCGCCATCGCCAAGGGCGGCCTGGACGCGCGCGCCAGCTACGGCAGCTGGCTCGTCGGTCGCCCCGACGCGGCCGCGCGGGGCCGCGGCGTCGCGATGCTCGAGGCCGTGCTGCAGGAAGAGAAGGAAGACACCGGCGCGCGCAACAACCTGGCCTGGGCGCGCTGCGTCTCCCCGTATGCCGACATCCGCGACCCTGCGAAAGGGCTGCAGCTGGCGCGACCGATGGAAGACAACCCCGCCACCAGCGGCGCCGAAATGGACACCGTGGCCGCCTGTCATGCCGCCACCGGCGATTTCGACAAGGCCGTTGCCCTGCAGCGTCGCGCGATGGAGATGGCCAAGGTCGACGAGACCGATGAAGAAAGCACCATGCCGGGGCGCCTGCGTCTGTATCAGGCGGGCAAGGCGTTCATCGACACGCCCTGAACGAGCGATTCGCAACCGCGTGCGTGTGCGCCCGCATGCGCACGCGCAGCGCCTGTGACCCGGCTGCCGAGGATGACGGGCATGCGGGCCGCGTTCTCGCCCGTCCGCGGGCAGAGCCGGCTCGCAGAGCGTGCCTGCAGGGCGTGCTCACAGCACGTACCCAAAGAACGGGCTCACAGAATGGACGCACGGCGCCGGCTGGCAGAGTCGGCTTTCAGAGCGGGCTGTGTGAACCGGTTGTCTGAACAGGTTGTGTGAACAGGCGGTCTGAGCATGCTGCCTGAGCATGTTGTGTGAACCGGCCGGCACAACCGCCTTGTGCAAACGGCTCAGCGCCTCGGCACCCGCACCACCCGCGTGCCGCTGGCGCGGTCGTGCCAGGTGCGGCGGTCGCGGTCGAACCAGGCCCACCAGAAGCCCAGCCCGCCGGCGAGCAGCGACAGCGTGCCGACGGCATAGCGGACCCACAGCGCGCGCGTCGGTACCGGCACGCGGGCAGCGTCCTGCGGTTCTGTCTCTGCGGCGGCCACCACCCGGATGCGCCAGGGCCGCATGCCCAGCGTCTGCCCGCCGCGGCCCCAGCTGTAGACCGCATACCAGCCGCTCACCGCCCAGCAGCAGGCCCAGAGCAATGCGCCGATCAGGCTGAGCGTCGCCAGGATTTCGCGTTCGCCGTGCCCGGCCAGGGCCCAGCCCACGTTGAACAGCAGCGAGATCAGCATCCACACCGCCAGCATCGGCCAGAAATCGTAGAACAGCGCCAGCCAGCGGCGCAGCAGCAGCGCCTGCGGGCGCGGCGGGCGGGTGGTGTCGGTGTCTGCCGCGGCGGGGTTCGATTCGGTCATGGTGCATAGGATACGGGGCACGGACTGCGCAGCCCACCGCGACGCTGGCGGGCCTGGCGCAGTCGATGCAGCGCCGATCATCGTCGCGCGATACCTGGCGATACCTGACCATGCTGCGAGCCCGGGTCTTGCGCATCCAAGGCCTTGCCCAATCCCTGTCGTCCCGAGCGTGGCGAGGGACCTGTTTGTCGATGCATGCAGCAGGCAGAAGCAGGTCCCTCGCTGCGCTCGGGATGACAAGGGGAGGGTGTCCCGGCACCTGATCGCTGCGCCCGCCGATCCACTGCAGTACGCTCCCACCCGCATCCGCATCCGCATCCGCATCCGCATCCGCATCCGCATCCGCATCCGCATCCGCATC
>ERZ1066122.50-NODE-50-length-137739-cov-15.562934_pt1 | contig 137739 bp, 132 predicted proteins | sample MGYA00382769_ERZ1066122 | MGnify/ENA primary metagenome ERZ1066122 (study PRJEB33369, sample SAMEA5778352) | biofilm metagenome | biome: Industrial cooling water; feature: Water cooling tower basin; material: Biofilm | place: United Arab Emirates | collected...
TGGTCGTGGTCGTGGTCGTGGTCGTGGTCGTGGTCGTGGTCGTGGTCGTGGTCGTGGTCGTAGTCGTGGTCGGCCTACCAGTACACTGACAGATCGTAGTAGCCCGCGCCGCCCTGCGAGTCGTCGATGCGGATGACCGCCGTGTAGTTGTTCCAGGCCGAGGGCTGCTGCACGACGCGCACACTGCCGCGGCCACTGAGGCGATCAACGTTCACGTTTACGCCGCGATTGGGCAGACCGTCACCGCGCACGCTCGACGAGACGTCGCTGGCACGCACGCCGCTGCGGGTGATGGTCTCCACGCGACGACCGTTGATGCGGATCTCCACCACATCGTCCACGCGGCCGCTCCAGCGCAGCATGCCGTCGTCCCGCCCGCGATCATCCCATCCGCCACGGTCGTTGCGATTGTTGCGATCGTTGCGGCCAGGAACCGGGAACGGCGGGCCCCAGCCACCGCCGCGGCCATTGGAGCCCTGACGATTCTCCCAGCGGTCGTCACGCCGGTCATCGCGTCGATCATCTCGCCGGTCGTCGCGTCGATCGTCACGTCGATCGTCACGTCGATCATCACGCCGGTCGTCGAAGCGATCATCGCCACTCCAGTACGCGATGAGCCGGTAGTTGTCGGCGCCACTGCGCGGATCGCGAATGCGGATGGTGGTGCTGTAACCGTTGCGCGCTGAGGGCTGCTCGATGACGTCCACATCGCCGCGGCCATCCTGCAGGCGCACGATCACATCACCGCGTCCACGCGGCAGCGCGCCACTCACCTGTGCGCGGTTGCCGAGTCGTGCGTCTTCACCTGAGGTGCGCAGATTGCGGTCACGCATGGTGATGTAAACCTCGCGATCGACGCGGCCACTCCAGGTAAAGAGCGTGCGGTCCACACGATCCACCCGGTGTGCGGTTTCCGTGGGCAGCGCCCGCGCGTCGCGCGCCGCGAACAGGCTGAGAGTGAGCGCACTCAGGACCGTGACCAGCGTCACGGTGCCAGCCGACGCGAGCGGCGAGCCATGCGATGAGCGGGTGATGGTCGCAACGCGCGACGGCGAGACAGAGCGACGACGGTTCGAACGATTCAGTGACATGCTGTCCTCTCGGGTGACTGACACCGGCGATACAGCGCATTCGGAGTGCCAGCACGCCGCGCGGCGCGCCGTGCATGTGGCCATTGTTGCGCAAGTGCTTGCTGCGTGATGTGTTGCCGTGCCTTGTGGGAACACGGTCCGGGCCCGTATGATGCCAGTGACACCTGTCCCGCTGTCCTTCATTGTGGACAGCCTGTGTGAACGCCTGCGGACGCTCATGACCACACCACTCCTTCTCATTCTCGTGGCAGCTGTGGCGTTCCTCGCCACCCACGTGGTGTACGAGTGGCTGGCCAAGCGGCTGCTGATTGTATCGGGCGCCGAATATCTGGTGCTGGGTGTGTTGCTCGGGCCTCAGGTCACCGGGCTGTTCACCCCGGCGGCCATCGAGGCCTTCCAGCCCATCATCATCCTCGGCATCGGATGGATGGGTGTTGCGGTGGCCATGCCGCTGCGTCTGCAACGGCTGGTGCGCATTCCGGCCGTGCCCTATCGCACGGCCCTGGTGGAGAGTCTGCTCACCTTTGGTGTGGTGACCGCGGGCGCGACGTCTGCCATTGCCTATGCCTATCAGGTGCCGTGGCGCGAGGTGCTGGCGGCTGGAGGCATTCTGGGCGCGATTGCCGTGGCCTCCACACCGGCCGGTCTCGACGTGGCCTTTGGTGAGCGCGGCAAGGATTCAGCGCGCGGTGCGCCGGTGCTGCTGCAGATCGAAGTGGCCAATCATCTCAATGCCGTGGTGAGTGTGGTGGCGTTCGGCATCATACTCGCTGTGATGCACGACACAGTGCCCCTGATGGTGCGTTCGCTGACCACCACGGAGTGGGTGGTGGTGACGCTGGGCATCGGTGTCGTGGGCGGCACGGTATTCCATCTGTTTCTGGGCGGCGAGCAGAGCGCCGACCGTCTGGTGATTTCGCTGGGTGGCGCCATCATTCTGGCCAGTGGCGCGGCGGCCTATCTGGAGCTTTCACCCACGCTGGCGCTGTTCGCGATGGGTGTGGTGCTGGTGAACAGCCTGCGCCACCCGGGGGCCGTGCAGGAGGTGCTGCGCTCCGGTGAGCGCCCGCTGTACTACGCCCTGCTGCTGCTGGCCGGCGCCTCATGGCGCCCCGACGCCAACATCGCGTGGTGGCTGGTGATCATGCACTACGTGGTGCTGCGCACGCTCACGAAGTTGTGGGGCACGGGCATCGTGACCTGGGTGAATGGCGCGCAGCGCGCGGTGGGTCTCGACTGGGGTCGGGCACTCATCGGGCAGGGCCGGCTGACCATTGCGCTGGCGTTCGACTACTCGCGGCGCGGCTTGCCGTACGGCGACGTGATCTTCACCTGCGCGGCGGTGTCGGTGCTGTTCACCGAATTCTTTGCGGCGCGTTTCGTGCGCGCGGCAGCCGCGCCGTTGCTTGCGCCGCTCGAACAGATTTCGGCCACCACCGGCGCCGTGCTGGATACGGTCACGGAAACCATGACTCATGCCTTGCCGGGCTTCCTGCAGCCGACCGACAGCGAGTCCCAGGAGCGGCCGGCGGACGTGCCACCCGAGACGAATCCTGCACCGCCGGGAGATCGCTGAATGCGACGTCTCGTCATTCTGCTGATCCTGTTTGCCGTGATGCGCGGCGTGTTCGTGCTGGGTGGCCCGACCAGCGGCATTCCCACGCTGATGCTGTTTGGCTTCCTCATTCTCGCCGCCTACAGCGTGGGCGAGTTGGTGAAGCCCTTCGGCATTCCGAAGATCGTGGGCTACCTGATTGCCGGCATCCTGTTCGGTCCGCCGGGTCTGGCCTACGTCAGCAAACCGGCGCTCACCGAGCTGACACCGGTGAGCAATCTGGCCATTGCGCTGATTGCCTTTCTGGCCGGCGCTGAGCTGCAGCTGTCGGAAATCCGCGAGCGTGGTGCGGCCATTCTCAAGATGGTCTCCAGCGAACTGGTGCTGACCTTTGTGGCCATCGCCGGCACGATGGTGCTGCTGCGCAGTCAGCTGCCCATTCTGGCCAATGCGCCGGCTGCGGAAGTGGTGGCCTTCTCCCTGTTGTTTGCGAGCGTGGCGGTGGTGCACTCACCGGCCGTGACCATGGCGCTGCTGACGGAAACGCGGGCCAATGGTCCGGTGGCTCGCTACACGCTCGGTGTGGTGCTGGTCATGGACGTGGCGGTGGTGCTGCTGTTCTCGCTGGTCCTGGCGGTGGCCCGCTCGCTGGCGCCGCCGGCCGGTGGCGCCGAGGGCGTGCAGGCGGGTGCCGTGCTGTGGGAGATTGGCGGATCGGTGCTGGTGGGCGCGGTGCTGGGCGCCTGCATCGCGCTCTATCTGCGCTTCATCAGTCGTGAGCTGTTCATCTTTGGTCTTCTGATGGCGCTGCTTGGCAGTGAGGTGGCGCGCATTCTGCACGTGGAGACGCTGCTCACGCTGCTCGTGGCGGGCTTCGTTGCGGAGAACGGCGGTGGTGGCCGCGGTGAGGACCTGCGGCACGCCATGGAGCGCGCGGCGGCCCCGGTGTTCGTGGTGTTCTTTGCGCTGGCCGGCGCCAAGATCGACCCCAAGGCGGTGGTGCCGCTCCTGCCCATCGTGGTGCCGGTGGTGCTCGTTCGCATGGCGGGCATCTGGGGTGGCATGCAGCTGGGCGGCAAATGGGCTGGTCTACCCACCAATGTCACCGGCAACGCGTGGATGGGCCTGGTGTCACAGGCGGGTGTGGCCATTGGTCTGGCCACGGTGGTGGCCGATGTGTATCCGTCGCGCGGTGCACCACTGCGCGCGCTGCTCATGGCCACCATTGCCGTGAACGAGACCATCGGCCCCATCCTGTTCCGGCTTGGCCTCAAGCGCGCGGGCGAACTGACACCAGCCAATGTAGACGCCGGCCCGTCGGTGGCAGCTGCCCCGACGGCCGGCGCGCATTGATTGCAGGGCGCTAATGCTCCTCTGCGCCCTCATTTCAACTCTGCGTGAGCTGTTCGCGATCTTGCGATGGCAACGAGTGTCGGTGCAGACGCCGGATCGTCAACCGCTCACGCAGAGAACTGCAGGAGAAAATCGGAGAACGCAGAGGAACAGATCGTTCTTGATGGATCCTCATTTCTGATCCGTGTGGTTTCCGCTCAATCCGCGTCATCCGCGTCAAGGCAGGTCGACTTTGACCGCCTTTCTCCGCGTGCTCTTTTCCTCTGCGTTCTCTGCGTGAGCTGTTAGCGAACGTTCGGATGCAACGAGTGCTGCTGCGGCGGCCGCACGAGCTGTCAGGCCATGACCTGCGGTTGCGTGTTGCGGCGCCCGAGTACGGCGCGGCCGATACGCTTCATCCATCCGCTGTGCTGCGGCGCGGGTGGTTCGAGCGGCTCGATGTCGTCGAACACACTGCGATAGGGCACGATGGCCGCTTCGGCATGCGCGATGACACTGCGCACCTGCTGCTCGGTGAGCGTTTCGAAGGGCTTGAAGTGGAAGGGATGCTGGCGTGCCGTTTCGGCAAAGGCGTGGATGGCCGGGAACTCGCGCGAGAGACGCGGCATGAGTTCGAGCACACTGGCCAGCAGCAGCTTGGGGCTGGGCTGCTCACCAAAGGAGTACTGCAGATAGCGGTCCTGTGCGAGTCGCCAGAAGGCGTCGGTGGCCTCGTTGATGCTCACCGCATCGTACTCGAGCGCGGTGCACATGAGGCCCCAGAGCACGTGCTGCTCGCGGCCCGACATGTTGCGCGTGGGCGACTCGGGTGCCTTGTGCCAGTGCCGCAGGAAGGCGTGGTCGAGGATGTAGCCGGTGGGGATGCCATGCCGCCACATGCGGAGGTTGAACTCCGTCCACTCGCCCCAGAACTGCCGGCGCGGATTGAAGCCGCCGATGTCGGCGAAGAGGCGGCGATAGCCCGCCACGAGCATGCCCTGCACGGGCATGTAGCGGATGCCGTCCACGTTCACATAGGGCGTGGACTCGCGCGGCTTGAAGCGGGTGTCGGTGTCCTCTTCGTACGACGGCAATCCGACGATGCCCATGGGATGCGCGCGCAGGGTCTGCTCGATGATCCCGAGGATGTCGCCGTGCAGCGTGAGATCGTCGTCGATGAAGGCCACGAGCGGCGTGCGGCACACCGAGAGTTGCACGCGCCGGCCCCCACCGATGGTGGGATCGGTGGCGTTCACATACACGCGGATGGGCAGCGAAGGCGCCAGGGCGCGGATGCGCGCCTCGACGGCCATGGGCTCCTCTTCGGTGGCCGTGTTGTACACGATGACCACCTCGAACGGCGTGCGCTTGGGCAACTCGGCCATGGACCGCAGCAGGCGGCCCAGGAACTCCACCCGTGAGGGGATGGTGAGCATGGTGAACGTCCAGCGCGGGGGCCCGGCCATACCGGCCTGGGACTGGGACGGCGTGGCGGCCGTCCTCATGAACGCGCCCCCGAAGCGCGCTGTGACAACAGATCGAGCATCTGCATCCAACCTCCTGGCCCTTCGGCCTCGAGGACGATGGCCTCGGGCAGGGCGGCAAGCGCCGGGTGTGGGCCCCGGTGCGGATTGCGAATCACGAAGCGCAGGTCGGCTTCAGCGAGCAGGGAGATGTCGTTCTCCTCGTTGCCGATCGCGGCAATCAGGGGAGATACCCCGTCCACGGTGAAATGGTGCCGCAGCGCACACAGCGCCGGTCCCTTTCCACCTGCTGATGTGAGGGTGAACCAACGGCCCCCGCGCCGAAGTTGCAAGCCTCGTTGCTCACTTGTTTCCCGAATATGGTCGAGTTCGCTTTCGGTGACCGCGAGTGGATCAACGAGTACGCTGTTGCGGCGGGCGTGCAGGGCTCGGCGTGCCGCGGCCGGCGTACGAAAGCCAAGTGCTCGAAGGGCGGTCATGGGGCGCTGCTGTGTGTCCGCCTTCGCGAACTGCTCAATATCCGCCATGTGCTTCCTTAGTGTTACTTCAGTGGCGGCAATATGGCGCGTTTCCATGTACCGTCGGCCATGCTGTTCGATATCCGGTCGGCCGACCAGATCGGCATGTGCTGCGCGGTCCACGGCCCACAGGGCCCCGTCCTCGGCAATGCAGGGCCCCGGAATGCCCAGCGCACGCTGCAGCACGGTGAGCTCCCGGAGTGTGCGGCTGGAGGCCAGACCGAGCTGCACGGGCGCGCCCCACTGCGCTTGGAGCTGAGCGAGGCCCTGACGCAGCGCAGCCGGGGTAACCGGCAGCCCCTCCTCCCCCAGCAGGGTGCCGTCAACGTCGCTGAGGATGAGGAGGGGGTGCCCCGCAGCGGGGTGGCGCGCTGTGCTGCGCGGCCCGGTCACGAGGCCGAGGGGAGGGCCGACGGCTGGGGTCGGCGGGCGAAGGAAAGCAGCAGGGCGCCGCCGATGCCGGTGATGAGCGAACCGCTGAGCACCCCGATCTTGGCGGCGTCGAGCTGCGCATTTTCGCCGAAGGCCAGGGCCGCAATGAACAGCGACATGGTGAAGCCGATGCCGCCCAGGGTGGCCACGCCGAACACGCGATACCAGTCGGCATCGTCGGGCAGGTCGGCCCAGCGCAGGCGCACGGCCAGCCAGGCGGCGCCAAAAATGCCGAGCGGCTTGCCGATTACCAGGCCAAGCGCTGCGGCGCTGACCGCGGGCTGCCGTGCAAAGCTGGCAATGTCATCGGGCAGGGTCACGCCGGCGTTGGCCAGCGCGAAGAGGGGCACGATGAGGTAGGTGACCGGCCAGTTCAGGTAGCCCTCGAGGCGCTCCTGTACGCAGTCGGGACCCTTGGACGGCACCGTGAAGGCCAGCAGTACGCCGGCGATGCTGGCGTGAATGCCGGAGCGGAACACGGCGAACCATAGGGCCATACCCAGCAAGGCGTAGGGCCAGATGGCCCCCACCCGGCGGCGATTGAGCTCGAGCAGGGCCAGCACCAGCAGCACCATGATGCCCAGGGCGCGGGCGTTCACACTGGGGGTGTAAAAGAAGGCAATGACGAGCACGGCGCCGATGTCATCGGCAATGGCCAGCGCCGCCAGAAAGATGCGCAGACCCGAAGGCACGCGGTTGCCCAGCAGGGCCACAATGCCAAGCGCAAAGGCAATGTCGGTGGCCATGGGAATGCCCCAGCCGGCATGCGCGTCGGTGCCGCCCGCCACCATGAGATAGATGCTGGCCGGCAATACCATGCCACCCACCGCACCCACCACCGGCAGCGCGGCCTTGCGCATGCTGGACAGGGCCCCGTCCTGGATCTCGTGTTTGATCTCGAGACCAACCACGAGGAAGAACAGGGCCATCAGGGCGTCATTGATGAAGTGCTGCAGCGACAGCCCGGCCACCGGCAGGTGATTGAGCGCGTGATACGCCTCACGCCAGGGCGAATTGGCCCAGATCAGCGCCAGCAGGGCGCAGCCCAGCAGCAGCAGGCCACTCAGGGCCTGGCTTGGCGGTGGGGCCTTTTCGTCGATCAGGCCGTCTTCGATTGGGTCGGCGTATTGTGGCGTATGTTCCATATTTGACGGATCACCCGGCGAAAGCGTGTAGTATGTAGGTAACCCCATGGCCGAGCGGATGCGACCGTTGCGCTTCGCGGAATGTGGGGTTTGACCGGACGTATCGAGGGCCGCAGGATGTCGTCGCCGTCTCCCACTCCACGCCGTGCCAACCGACGGATAACGCGTCGGGCGCTTTGGCTTGTGCCCCTGGTGGCCGGCAGTGTGGGGGCGGCGTTCGTGACGGGGCGCTGGTACGAGCGCCGCTTCGTGCAGGCGCGCAGCGAATGGGCCGGGGTGCAGCTGCTCTCGTCGGCGATCGATTCCGTGCGGGCCAACGCCCTCGATTCGCTGCCCAGCGATGAACTCATCCGGCGCGCGGTCACCGGCATGCTGCGCGAACTGCAGGACCCCTATGCGGCGCTGCTGCAGTCGGATGGCATGCAGCGGTACCGGGGGACGCTGCTTGGCGAAGGGCATGGGCTGGGTCTGACCATGCGCCGCCATGCCGAGGGGGCGAGCATAGCCCGCGTGGCCCTGGGGTCGCCTGCCATGTTGTCGGGTATCCGTGCCGGCGACCGTCTGCTGGCGGTGGACGGGGTACCGGTGGAGGCCGATGGCAGCTGGGGCCGTAAAAGCGACAGTACCGCAACACCTCCAGATCAACATCTCGTCACTTTGTGGCGTGCGCCGCTTGGCGATACGGTGCGGGTGGTCGTGCGGCGCAGCGCCTGGCGCATGCCGGCCGTTTCCGACGCCGCCCTGCTGAGCGACAGCCTGGGTTATCTGCGGCTGGCGTCCATGACCGCCCATTCGGCGGAGGAAGTGGAGCGCGCCGTGTCGGTGCTGGTGCAGCGTGGTGCGCGTGCCCTGGTGCTCGACCTGCGCGGCAATAACGGCGGGCTGTTCGAGGAGGGCGTCAAGGTGGCCTCGCTCTTCCTGCCACGTGGCGTGGTGGTGGCCTCGCTTTCGGGACGGGGTGGCGATGCGGTGCAGCCGCATGAGGCTCGCGGTTCGCGCTGGTCCAATCTTCCGCTCACCGTGCTCGTGGACCGGCAGACCGCCTCAGCCGCGGAGGTCATCGCGGCGGCGCTGCGGGAACACAACCGGGCGCTGCTGGTGGGTGAGCCGACCTATGGCAAAGGCGTGGTGCAGCGCGTGGTGAACCTGTCGCCGGACATTGCGCTGCGGCTGACCACGGCGCGCTGGCTGACGCCGTCGGGACGGGCGCTCGAACGGAAGCCGCTTCGTGGTGGCGGATTCAGCGGCGGGCTGATTCCCGATGTGATGGTGGACCAGCCCGGCCGTCGTGATCTGGCCGCCGTGCCGCGCGAGTGGACCGGCGAGGCGGCGCGTCGCATGGATCAGCTGGCGGACTCGATGGCCGTGCACGCGTTGCGGGCCGGATGGGCCACACGACCGCTTGCGGTGTTCGAGGCCAGGTTGCGGGCGTCGCTGGCGCAGCTCACACCGCGCGCGCTGTCGTCGCCCCTGCTGCGCGCCGACTGGGTGACGCAGGCCACGCGGCTGGCGCTGGTGCGTCATCTCGAAATCGAGGGGGAGCGTGAGACCATTCTGCGTTACGCGGTGCGCGATGACGCGGCGCTGCGGGCCGGTGTGGAGGTGCTGCTGCCCGGGGAAGATCTGGCCCAGGTGATTCCCGCGCCGCTGCCGGCGCTGCTGCCCGCATCGGTCGCGGTCCCCGCGTACTCGCCGTGAGCCAATTGTCGTGAGTCGATCGTCGTGAGTGGATCTTTGTGAGCCCGTTTGCGTGAGTCGATCTCCGTGAGTGGCCGGCGCCGCGGGTGGGTGTGGTGGGGACTGATCGCGCTGTGTGTGCTGCCCGTGGCCGGACGCGCGCAGCCCACGCCGCTCGACCGGTGGATCGTGCAGCGCTATCGGGGCGCGCAGCTGGTGCCGGATTCGCAGCCCCCTCGGGGCAGTGCGACCACGCCGGTGGCCCGCGTGGCGGCGGCCCCGCGCATCGAACAGACCCGGCGCGGCGCCACACGCGACACGCTGTGGGCGGTGCACTTTGCGGCCGGACCGGAACTGGCCGGCCTCGCGGTGGGTACGCGCACCACGCTGACGGGTCCCACCGGCACAATGACACCGGTGGTGGCGCGGGTGGTGGCCCGTCGGCCGTTCCGTGCGCCGCGCAGTCCCGGGTCGGCGCTTCGCCCTGACTCCAGTTGGCGTCATGCCTGGGCCTATCTTGTCGTGATGCCGCACCTCAACGAAACCGCCATTTCGCGCTACCGCGGCTGGCTGCTGGTGGAAACGCCCGACGGGCCAGGCCCGCGATGATCGCGGGCGTCAGGTTGTGGGCCACGCGGGCAACGCGTGGCGCCTTGCTGGTTGCGGCGTTGCTGGTTGGCGCCCCGCGGGCGGCCGACGCCCAGACGGCCGACGCGCCCACATCGACGTGGCGGCATCCCGGTGCGGACTCGCTGGTGTCACGCGCCATCGCGCGACGCGGGTTGCAGCTGGCCGACAGCACACTGCTCAGCTACTCGGCCAGTGCCCACGGCTTTCTGGCCTTTCTTGCACAGTTGGGCGAAGGTCAGGTCATTCCGCCGCGGGTGGTGCAGAGCGAAGAACTGGCGCTGCAGGTGTCGTGGTGGGCGCCGGGACGCAGTGCGCAGCGCTTGGTGGGTCGGCGCGACACCACGCTGCTGCCGGCCGACGTGGGCTACTATCGCGATCGCTATGGCGTCGTGCTCGACAACCTGCCCGATCGCATCCGGTTGGGTGACGGGCAGGATGTACGCGACGTGCCACATCCGCTCGCGGCCAATGCACTGTTGCTGTACGAGTATGCGCTCGGCCGTCCGCTGACCATTCGCATTCCGGGCCGCGAGATTCTGGTGGACGAGGTGAAGTTCCGTCCGCGTGATGCGCAGAAGCCCGGCGCGATTGGCTCGGTGTATCTCGATCATGAAAGCGGTGCGGTGGTGCGTCTGTCCATGACCTTCACGCGCGCGGCCATCATCGACAAGCGGATTGAAACGCTGGTGGTGACGCTCGAGAATGGGCTGGTGCAGGAGAAGTACTGGTTGCCGCGCCGGCAGGAGGTGGAGGTGTCGCGGGGCAGCACCTGGCTGGACCTGCCGGTGCGTGGCATCGTGCGCGGGCGATGGGAAATTGCGGGCTACACGGTGAATGAGCGACTGCCGGCGGCCACGATGCTGCTGCCGCGCTGGAGTTCGGCGCCGCGCGACTCGCTGCGCGCGCATGTGTTCGAGGGGCGCGTGGTGGATGTGCTGCCGCCCGAGATTCAGATGGCCAGCAGCGAAGACGTGGTGCAGGCGCGTGTGCAGGCGGAAGCCGCGGTACGCGCGGCCATGCTGGCGCGACCGGCCACGGCGTCGGTGACGGGGCGCGGCATCAGTGATCTGGCGCGGTTCACCCGCGCGGAAGGCTTGGCGCTGGGACTTGGTGCGTCGCATACGAGCAGTGCCGGCTTCGTGCTGCGGGCGCGGGCGCGTTACGGGTTTGCCGATGAAAAGATCAAGGCGCACGCCGCTGTCGGTCCGTCGCCGGCCTTTGGCCGTTCGCCCACGCTGCAGCTGTTTGCGGAGCGTGACTATCGCGACCTGGGCTTTGCCGAGCGGGCCGGTGTGACCAACTCGTTGAGTGCGGCCCTGTTTGGCAGTGACTTCACCACGTCGGTGGACACGCGCGCGGTGGGCGTGTTGTGGCGGCGCGCGCCCACGAGCGCGTTTGCGTGGCGCCTGGCCTATGAGCGGGACGATCCCGTGTTCACCGTGGGCCGTTCGCTGCGCGGCGTGTTGGAGCCATCGCTTGCCGCGTGGCGTGTGGAAGGTATGCGCGCTGAGTTGCGTGGCAGTGGCGGCTGGGTGCCGAGCGATGCCATGGCACGACGTGGTGTGTGGAACGTGACCGTGGATGCCGGCGCCATGCATGGGCGGGGGACACCGCCCACGGGCCTCAACGACATCGCGCTCGATACGCTGGGTGTGATGCTCAACGGTCCGCGGGTGCGACCGCTGAGTGCGCGGGTGCAGGCCCAGCTGCAGGTCACGCAACCGCTGGGCAACGATCGCGCGCTGCTGTGGCACACCGTGGCGGGTGTGGCCGGCGGTCGTGATGTGGCGCCGCAGGGTCTGGTGTTTGCCGGTGGTCCGTGGTCTGCTCCGGGGTATGCGTGGCATGCCTTTGCGTCCAAGGCACTGCTCTCAACGCGCCTCGAGTGGCGCACACCGCTGCCGGCGCCGTCCATGCCGCTTGGACGCTTTGGCAAGTCGCCTCCGCATATGACTCTGGCGCCGTACGTGCAGGCGCTGGCCACGGCGTCCGGCAGTGTACCGGAGTACGTGTTCGGACTGCGTGACGATGTGCCGGGTGCGCGCAATCGTTCGTTTGAGCGGCGCACGATTGGCGGTGTCTACCCCTCGGTGGGCACGGGCCTGCTGCTGTTTTATGATCTGCTGCGCGTGGATGTGGCCTACGGCCTGCGTCGAGATCGTTTCGCCCAGCCGGCTGGTGGCCAGTGGCGCTTCGCGATCGACATTGACCGGGCGTTCTGGGGCATGTTGTGAGCGGCCGATCACCCGAGCACTACGACAAGGCCTACTTCGACAAGTGGTATCGTCACCCGACGCACCGGGTGAAGTCGCCGGCCGAGCTGTCGCGTCAGGTGGCCTTTGTGCTGCGTGCGGCGGAGTTTGTGCTGGGGCGACCCGTGAGCACGGTGCTGGATGTGGGTTGCGGCGAAGGCAACTGGCGCGCGCCGCTCAAGGCGCTGCGGCCGCGCGTGGCCTACACGGGTGTGGATCCGAGCACCTACGCGGTGGAACGTTTTGGCGCGCGACGCGGGCTCATGCAGGGCAGCATTGACGCGCTCGATAGCTTGCCTTTGCGGTCAGCCTACGACCTGGTCGTGTGCTGTGGCATGCTCAACTATCTCGCGGCAGATGTGCTGGCGCGAGGGTTGACGCAGGTGGCGGCGCGCACGGGCGGTGTGGCGTATCTGGAGCTGTTCACGCGGGAAGACCGATTCGAGGGTGATACGCAGTGGCCGCCACCCCGGGCGGCCGCGTGGTATCGCGAGCGCATGCACGAGGCGGGACTGTGGCCCATCGGGATGCAGATGTACGTGACGACGGCGTCACGCGAGCGGGTGTCGGCGCTGGAGCGGCTGTAGCCCCCGCCGCGTCCGCGGAGGCATGGAGCGCGTTTCTGGACACGCTGCGCGCGCAGCGCCAGGCCGAAGACCGTTCGTACCCGCTGCGCAGTCAGGCCGAGGCGGTGGTGACGCGCCTGCTGGGGCTGCTGTTTCCCCCCTTTGCGAAGCAGCCCTGCAGTGGTCCCGCGGCCGTGGACGCCGAAGCCGCCGACCTGGTGGCGCTGCTGCGCGCGGCCCTTGAGCCGCTGGTGCCCAATGCCGACGACGTCGTGGCAACGCTCACGAGCCGTCTGCCGGCGGTGCAGACGGCGCTCAAGCTCGACGCGGAGACCATTGCCAGCGGCGATCCGGCGGCGGGCAGTGTGGAGGAGGTCATCGCCGCCTATCCGGGGTTTCTGGCCATGGCGGTGCATCGTGTGGCGCACGAACTCTATCTGCTCGGCGTGCCGATGTTCCCGCGCGTGCTTTCGGAGTGGGCACACCGAGAAACGGGCATCGACATTCATCCCGGTGCGCAGATTGGAGCGGCGTTTGCGATCGATCACGGCACGGGCGTGGTGATCGGGGAGACGAGCGTGATTGGCGATCGGGTGCGCATTTACCAGGGCGTGACCTTGGGCGCACTGGCGGTGAGCAAGAAGCTGGCCAACCGCAAGCGCCATCCCACCATCGGCAATGACGTGGTCATCTATGCCAACGCCACCATTCTCGGTGGCAACACGGTGGTGGGTGACGGATCGATCATCGGCGGCAACGTGTGGCTCACGTCCTCGGTGCCGCCACGTTCAGTGGTGCAGTTTGCCAGTCGTGTGGAGCAGCGCGGCGACGACGGCATCGAGTTCCATATCTGATACTGGTGCCCGGTTGGTCCGTCCGGGCATCGTCCTTGTTGCATAGCGGATCACATCACTGACTCGGGGGATTCATGCGTGCACGTTCCATTCTCGACACGATTGGACAGACCCCGCACGTGCAGCTCTCGCGCCTGTTCGGGTCGCGGCTGCAGGTGTGGATGAAACTCGAGCGCGCGAATCCCGGTGGCAGCATCAAGGATCGCATTGCGCTGGCCATGATCGAGGACGCCGAGTCGCGCGGTCTGCTGTCGAAGGACAGCGTGATCATCGAACCCACGTCGGGCAACACGGGCATCGGCTTGGCGATGGTGGCCGCCGTGAAGGGCTACAAGCTGGTGCTGGTGATGCCCGAGTCGATGTCGGTGGAGCGGCGGCGCATCATGGCGGCATATGGCGCGTCGTTTGATCTCACGCCACGCGAGATGGGCATGAAGGGTGCCATTGCGCGCGCCCAGGAACTCGTGGCCAGCACACCCGGCGCCTGGATGCCGTCGCAGTTCGACAATCCGGCCAACATCAGCGCCCATGTGCAGACGACGGCACGCGAGATTCTCGCCGACTTTCCCGAGGGCCTCGACGTGCTCATCACGGGTGTGGGCACGGGCGGGCACATCACGGCGGTGAGCGAGGTGCTCAAGGCGCAGTGGCCCGCGCTGCGTACCTATGCAGTGGAGCCGCTCAAGTCCCCGGTGATCGGCGGCGGCGCACCGAGTCCGCACAAGATTCAGGGCATCGGCGCGGGCTTCGTGCCGGCCAACCTGCATGTGGACACGCTCGACGGCACGATCGCGGTGAGCGAGGAAGATGCCTTTGCCTATGCACAGCGTTCGGCGCGTGAAGAAGGCATTTTCATTGGCATCTCGAGTGGCGCGTCGCTGGCGGCGGTGGCACAGAAGGCGCCGGAGTTGCCGGATGGGGCGCGCGTGCTGACGTTCTGCTATGACACGGGGGAGCGGTACCTGTCGATCGATGGGTTGTTCCCTTTGCCGTAGTTCTTGGTGTGGTCCGCTGGATCGTTGAACAGAAGGTGTGAGGATTGGAGGATCCGGGGATTGGAGGGGCGGGCCATGGAGGCACATCGAGCTCGAGTGCCTCCATGACCCGCCCTCTCTTATCCTCAGATCCTCCGATCCTCACACCTTCTGTTTCCAGCCATTCGATACAGTCCATGGACATCACTACGATCACGCAGATTCTCACCGCCTTCGGCGGCGGGGCACTCATCGCATGGCTCTGGCAGCAGCAGTTGCGTGCACGGGCGGAGCGCGAGGCCCGCGAGCGGGAGAGTGCGTTGCGCCAGCAGCTTGCCCGTCTCGAGGGCGAGGCTGCCGCACTGGGGCGTCAGGGTAATGTCGGCGAGTTGCTGGCACCCATTCGCGAGACACTTTCCCGAACCGATGCGGCGCTGACGCGCCTGGGTCACACGCAGGCCGAGGTGGCGGGCAAGATCGGTGAGCGGCTGGAGGCGGTACTCAAGGGCGGTGAGGCGCTGGTGCGCGAGACGCAGCAGCTTTCGCAGGCCCTGCGCGCGCCCGCCGTGCGCGGCCAGTGGGGCGAACTGCAGCTGCGCCGGGTGTGCGAGCTGGCGGGTATGCTGGCCTACTGTGATTTCGAGCCGCAGGTGACGGTGCGCGCGGGGCAATCAGTGCAGCGTCCCGATCTCGTGGTGCGACTGCCCGGTGAGCGGCGGCTGGTGGTGGACGCCAAGGCGCCGCTCACGGCCTGGCTCGAAGCGCTGAATGCTCCCGACGAACGCACGCGCAAGGCGCGCATGACCGAGCACGCGCAGCAGGTGAAGTCCCACGTGCAGCAGTTGTCGGCGCGTCGCTACTGGGCGCAGTTCGACGATGCGCCGGATTTTGTGGTGCTGTTTCTGCCTGGTGAGGCCTTCTTTGCGGCGGCGCTGGACGCTGATCCGTCGCTGCTCGAGTCCGCGCTCGAGGACAAGGTGCTGCTGGCCACGCCCACCACACTGATTGCGCTGCTCAAGGCGGCGGCCTACGGCTGGCGACAGGAGCGGGTGGCCGCCGATGCGCAGCAGGTGGCCTTGCTGGGCCGTGAGCTGCACGAGCGCCTGGCGGCCTTCGACGAGCAGCTCGGCGAAGTGGGGCGCCATGTGCAGCGGGCGGCGCAGGCCTACAATCGCGCGGTGGCCAGTCTCGACAGCCGCGTGCGGGTGAGTGCGCGGCGGCTCGGGGAGCACGTGGGGGTGGAGACGGGGGAGGGGGCGGCGCGAGTTGCTGAGGACGTCTCGTTGCCGCCAGATCGGTGAACAGAAGGTGTGAGGATCAGAGGATCTGGGGATAAGAGGGCGGGCCATGGAGGCACATCGTGTTGAGTGCCTCCATGGCCCGCCTCTCCAATCCTCGGATCCTCTGATCCTCACACCTTCAGTTCAACGATCTCGCCGCTTCACAAGGACCCCAGCAGATCATCGATGGCCTTCTTGTCCGCGTCCTCCAGCGACTCGGCACCATGGATAATGCGCTGCAGGATGTCCACCGCTTCCGCCGCGAGATCATCGGGATGCTTGCGGTCCTTCTCGAAGCGCACGATGTGACCGAGCAGGATGGTATCGAAGGGCGTCTCCTCCTCGTCGTCCTCGTCCTCATCGTCGTCGTCATCATCAGTGCCGAGTGCGGATTCGTAGCTGGGCACGCTGGCCTTCCAGGGCTCGGCGTTGTGGGCTTCTGCCTCCAGCAGGGCGCGCGGCACGAGGGCAAAGAGGCGGCACTGCAGGCCCGGTTCCTCTTCGTAGGCAAAGAGCCCGAGCGGCACCGGCTCCTCGAAGAGACGGAGGTCGATGAGGCGCGCGATGGCTTCGGCCGGCATGGCGCTGCGCGCGACCATGCGGCCGTCGATGTAGGCGGCCAGCGCGGAGGATTCCGGTGCGCGGGGATCGTCGAGCTGCGCGATCTGCACCGTCACCGGCTCCCGCGTGGTCACGAAGACGGCGGGCTTGGCCTCCCCGTCATCGGGCGCGGGGCTGTCGTCGGTCGGATCGAATTCGTCGGACATGATACTCGCAGGTTAGGCAAAAACCGCAGCCGCCGAAAGGGTTGCGGGGCCCGTTGCTCCGTCACAGTCGCCGTCAGGCCGTCCGCGTGCAATCAGAGCGAGGCGGCGACGTCGTTGACATCGGTGTTTTCGAACACGGTGCCCAGCCAACGCAGCACGGGCCAGAGTTCGATCGCAATGACGAGGCTGGCAAGTGCGGTGGCGAGCAGCAGGGACCAGCCGCCCCAGTCGTTGGTGAGCCAGAGCACGAGCAGCGCCGCGCCCACGGGAAACACCAGGGCCACCGCGGCCACGAAGGCGGTGGCGCCGGTGGTGAGCAGGTTCTGTCCCATGGTTTCGAAGCCGCGGGCTTCGGTGCCGAGTCGCACCCACGCAGGAAACAGCAGGGCCACGCCGTTGTGAATGGTGAACATCAGCGCGTTGAACGCCGGCACGCCCACGGCAATGGCCGCCAGAATGGGAATGGTGGCGCCGGTGGCTTCGAACAGCGAGGGGTCCTGCACAAGCAACACCAGTGGCACCACCATGAGGGACCACACGGTGATGGAGTGCAGCAGGGTCACGGCCGCAATCTGCGCGGTGACGATGCGCCAGCCGGCCAGCGGCATGGTCTTGAGCATGGCCAGACGCGGCAGGTCGAGACGCAGGTCGAAGCGCATCCAGAGGGGGCCAATGAAGAGCAGCATGGCCCCCCAGCCGATGGAAACCCCCACAAACATGTCGGCGGCGTTGCGCGAGGTGCTGCGCGCGAGGGTGGCGAGCAGCGAGAGGCCGACCACAAAGCTCACCAGCTGGGTCTTCCACGAGCCACCGCGCAGGGCGGCCACCACGTTCTTCCACGCGATCGCCATTTCGGGCCGGCCGGTGAGCGCGAGGCGCGGCACCTTGACCAGCTTGCCCTTCTTGCTGCGCGCTTCGCCCATTTGTGAGCTGCGGAAGCGCTGCATGACTTCGGCGCGGTAGCGCGTGTGGTCGAGGGCGGCTTCCTCGAACGCGGTGTCGAGACGCACGAGCCAGGCGTAATGCAGCAACAGTACGCCAACGGCCAGCAGGGCTTCGCGCAGCCACGCGGCGGTACCGGTGTGCAGCACCGGGGCAATGAGCACACGCACCGGCCAGAGTGCGGCGTGTGGCACCGGGGCTTCGAGCGCTGTGCTCATCGCGCGCAGAAAGGCCCGCAGGCCTTCATCGCTGGCGGCGCGCAGTTCCGGCAGGGCCGCGAGCAGGCCAAAGGCCACACCGGCAAACATGCCGCCAAATACCACACCGGACACCAGCACCCGTCGCCAACCGGCGCGGCCGTGTTCGATGGCGGCGCTGCGCACCATCGAGGCGCCCAACCGATGCATGGCGAGTGTGGAGAACAGGAGCCACCAGCCCGTGGCGCGCTGCCAGCTCACCAGCGAGGTGGCGTCGCCGCGGAAGATGATGGTGAAGACGAAGGTGTTGAGCAGAATGGCCAGCTGCATGCGCAGCAGCTTGGCGTGAATGAGTCCGCGGCGGCTGATGGGCGCCGGGAAGAGGAACTGCACTTCGGCCGGAGTGAAGGCCAGCGCACTGCGGTCGCTGCCAAAGAGCCACCAGCGTGCCGACGTAATGAGCAGCAGCGCGCTGGCAATGAGCAGCGTGGTGGGCGACTGCAGCAGGGTGGAGAAGGGCGCGTCGGCGCCGCGCGTGTTGCGGAACAGCGCCCACCAGAGATAGAACGCGCCGAGTGCCACGGCCACGAGATAACGCGGATTGCGGGCGCGCGCGGCCTGGGCACGCAGCCGATTGCGGAACGCGTGCCAGTAGAGGAACAGCATGGCCCGCAGCGGGGCCGGCATCTCGGTGGCGCTCACGCGTCAGCCCGTGAGCGCGATGAACATTTCCTCGAGCGTCTGTCCCTCGAGCTCGGGCCGCGCGCTCACGACGTCGTCGATGGTGCCGAAGGCCACGGCTTCTCCGCGGCGAATGACCAGCAGACGGGTGCAGAGTTCTTCCACCAGATGCAGCAGATGGGAGCTGAGGACCACGGCGGTGCCTTCACGCGCGCGCGCCTGAATGGTCTCCTTCATGCGCCGGATGCCCACCGGGTCGAGACCGGTGAGCGGTTCGTCGAGCAGGAGCACCCGCGGCTGATGCAGCAGGCCACAGGCGATGGCGAGCTTCTGCTTCATGCCGCGCGAAAGTTCGGTGGGCAGTGCATCGCGCTTGGCGGTGAGCTCCAGCTCTTCCAACAGACCCGGAATGCGCGACTCGGCATCGGCCACACCATACAGCCGGGCCACGAAGCGCAGATGCTCTTCGACCGTGAGGTAGTCGAAGAGTGCCGGTTCATCGGGAATGAAGGCGAGTTTGGACTTGGCGGCCACCGGGTCCTGCTGCATGTCGACGCCGGCAATGCGAATGCTGCCCGAGGTGGGCTGCAGAATGCCGGCCAGCGCGCGCAGGGTCGTGGTCTTGCCGGCGCCATTCGGGCCCACGAGACCCAGCACATCACCGGGCGCCACAGTAAAGGACAGTGATTTCACGGCGAGCGTGTCGCCGTACTGCTTGGAGTAGCCGGAGACTTCAATCACGGCGTCGCGGGTGAGAGCACGAGAGGGGCGGTGAGGGTGGCGCTGAGTGTGACGCCGGCGGGCAGGCAGCGTTCGGTGACCTTGTTGCGGGCGGCCGCTACCGTGCCGGCTGCTGCGCCACCGGCCGCACCGATGACGGTGCCGCGATTGCCGCCGCCAATGACACGACCCAGGATGGCGCCAATGACCGCTCCCGTGGCCACCTTGCCGGCGTCGCCACCCTTGGAGACCTGCTTCTCTGTCAGCGTCGCGCTGCCTACGTCCACCGTGCCCTGGGCCGGTATGAAGACCCCATCCCGCTGAATGCCACGCAGACGGAACGTGAAGACGCCCTCGGCGGTTGCCGAGGCCAGTTCCACCAGCACCGGGGTACCGGCCGGCAGCATGGCGCCGTCATTGCCCTGCACGGCCTGACCCAGCGAGACCACGAAGCGGTCGCCCGGCTTGTTGGCCAGCGAGCAGATCTCGGCGTTGGTGGCGCCGGCCAGAATGAGGCCCGTTCCCAGCGACGGGGCTCGGCCGGCCGGTCCGGATCCGGCGCCGGTGTTGGCCGGTGCAGTTTCCGGGCTCGCTGCGCTGCTGCTGCTGCTGGCGGGCGGGCCTGCTGGTGCGGGCGCTGGTGCTTCAGTGGCTGGTATTGGCGCTGCTGCCGGGTTGGTGCTGGGTTTAGGGCGCGATGATGTCGTACGAGGGGCGACCGTTTTGGTGGCCGTCGGGCGACTTGACGTTGGGGCGGACGCCGGCGCCGGCGTGGCCACCGGCTCTGGCGAGGCGAGGGCCGTGTCGGCGGGGATGGCCGTGGAGGTGGCGGACGACGCGAGGGTGAGGTCGCGGGCGAGGGCAGAGTCCACGGCTGCGGATTGCTTGCGGTCGCCGCCGCAGGCCAACAGGGCGGCAGCGCAGGCCAGCATGAGGCCGCGCGAGGTCCGGGATGTCCGCGCCGAACGAGTCCACTGAAGTTGCGCCATACGCTGGACGATAGTCGGAGAGAGGAGCGTCGTGCCACCCGGTGCGCCGCGCCACCCTGTTCCACGAATCGTACCGCCCGCTTCGGTCGGCGTTCCCCTGCCCGTTCGCCCTGCATGCCCGTTTCCGATGTCGACGTGACGCCGCCACCGACGGCGCAACACGTATTCATCGCTCGTCAGCCCATCTTCGACGCACGCAACAAGCGTGTGGCGTACGAGCTGTTGTACCGGGCCAATCAGGAGGCCACACACGCCGGCACGGATGTCTCGCCGGCCCTCATGTGTGGTGATACGGCGCTGCATGCGCTGCTGTCCATTGGCCTCGATCGACTCACGGGCGGCACGACCGCGTTTGTGAACGTGACCGAAGAACACCTCACGGGCGAGCTGTACAAGATCTTTGATCCGAAGGCGGTGGTGCTGGAACTGCTGGAGTCCATCGATGGCACGCCGGCGGTGGTGGACGCCTGCGCCCGTGCCGTGGCCGATGGCTATGTGCTGGCATTGGATGACTACGACGGGCGCGCATCGCTGGATGCGCTGCTGCCCTATGTGTCGATCGTGAAGGTGGACGTGCTGCCGGTGCCCGATGTGCGCGTGATGCGCGACATGGTGCAGCGCCTGCGCGCGCATGAGATAACGGTGCTGGCCGAGCGGGTGGAAACGCCCGAGGTGCTGCAGGCCGCACGTGAGGTGGGCTTCGAGCTGTTCCAGGGCTATGTGTTCAGCAAGCCGGAGACACTCGACGGCCGCGCGGTGAATGTGCAGCAGGCCACAGTGTTTCACATCATGGCGCTGCTCAATGAGCCCGATGCCACCGACACGATGGTGGAGGAAGCGTTCCGCAGCCATCCATCGCTGAGCCTGTCATTGCTTCGCATTGTGAACTCGGCCTCGTTCGGCGGGCGTGGTGTGGATTCCATTCCCTACGCCATTCGTCTGGTGGGACGTGAGGCGCTGTCGCGCTGGATGCTCATCATGCTGGTGGCCAGCGTGGGGTCGCGCAGCGCGGTGGCGCACGAGGCGGTGGTGGAAGCGCTGGTGCGTGGACGTTTCTGCGAGGTGGTCACGGCACATGGTGCGCATGGCGACCCGGCCGCACGCTTCCTGGTGGGCCTGCTCTCGCGCATGGACCGCCTGTTGGGCCTGCCCATGGACAAGGTGCTGGAGCGTTTGCCGGTGAGCGATGACGTACGCGACGCGCTGTTGCATGCGCGCGGGCCGCATGCGACGGTGCTGCTGCTGGCCGATGCGTACGAGAATGCCGACTGGCCGCTGGTGGACACGCTGTCGGGCAACATGGAGTTGCCGTCGCTGTATGCCGAGGCGGTGCAGTGGGCCAACACGCGACTGGCGGCGGTGACGGCGCGGTAGGAGCCGGCTTGAGTGGCACATACGGTCGCCAGCACGGCACTTTGATGCCGGTAAAGGGTATCGCCCACTCTGCGTCATCCGCGACAAAGCCGTATAACCTGGACTAATTCTCTCTGCGTTCTCCTTTCCTCCTCTTCTCTGCGTGAGCTGTTAGCGATCTCGCCGGAGTGACGAGTGTGGGTGAAGAAGCCGGATCGTCAACAGCTCACGCAGAGGAAAGGAGGGCGCAGAGTTCGCAGAGAACTGCAGATTGGGCTCAACCGCCTGGTCGCGAATGGCGCGGACTGGGCGGAACCTACCACAAACTCGGAAGAGTCTCAAAAGCAGACTCTCTCATTCGATCACATCGTGAATCGCTCCAATCGAATTCTACTTGCGGCTGCGATGCTTGCCTCAGTGTCTGCTGCCGAGGCTCAACCAGGCGGCGGGCTGGCTCTCGGCGTTGGCATGCATCGAACGCGCGGCGGAACGTTTGAGGATCCCAACGGCATTTTGTTGGACGTTCTCGCAACCCGCGGTATCGTTCGCAAGCAGAATGTGTCGCTGACTCTAGGCGCAGGAGGAACTCTGGTGTTCGGCGACACTGTTGACGAATGTATCGCCCCAACTGGTGCCGACTGCGCCCCAGACGGCGATACCCGCGGTCTCAACGCGCTACTAGGCTTGGCTGCCTTCGCCGGGCCAACAGAGATCAACGTCGCCGTAGGCCCCGCGTGGTACTGGAACGACGGCGCGGCGCAGCGCGGCTCTCAATTCCGGTTTGACGTCCTGGACAAGGATGAGAAGATCGCGCTCGGCGCCATGGCGCGTGTGACGCTCATTCCCAGGAGTCAGGGTGTCCGCCGTGACATGTACGCCTTCGGGCTGTACCTGCGGTTCAGGTAACCCGCTTCAGTACCCTTTCCGCAGCGGCTGGGCGATGTTGGCGATGAGCGAATCAGCCTTCTGCGCCGCGAGGGACTCCGCGTTGGGCGCCGTTTCCGGCGTGGCAGTGAAGGGCAGCAGAATGGAGATACGCCGGTTGGCGGCGGCCATGGGGTCATTGAGCACGCGCGGCTTGGTGTCGGCATAGCCACGTACTTCCACCACGCGATTGGCCGCCACGCCGGTGCTCTGCAGCACGCGCCGCGCCGCATTGGCACGGTCGGCGGACAGCTCCCAGTTGCCGTACGCACCGTCGCTGCCATACCGAGCCCCGTCGGTGTGGCCTTCCAGCACGATCTTGTTCTCCATCTCGCGCAGCTCGGCGCCCACCAGCTGCAGGGTGAGCATGGTGGCGGCGTTCATCTTGGCCGAACCAATGGGAAAGTACACGTCGCCCTTGCCCGACTCGATGAGCTCAATGCGCAGCCCTTCGTTGGTGACCTGCACATCCACCACCGCATTGAGCTTCTTCAGCGAATCGTTCTCGGCCAGCTTGTCGAGAATGCTGCGGCGCAGCGTCTCGAAGGTGCGCTGCTCGGTGGTGCGCACGATCATGCGCATGGGTGTCTTCTGGATGGCCGACGGCGAGCTGCCGCTGGACAGCGGGCTCGAACCGGCGCCAAAGCCCTTCTTGTAGCCCACGGGATTGGCGAAGTAGCCCTCGATGGCCTGCTTGGTCTTGTCGTCCATGCCGAGGATCCACATCACCATGAAGAAGGCCATCATGGCCGTCACGAAGTCGGCGTAGGCCACCTTCCAGGAGCCACCATGATGGCCCCCGCCGCCCACGATCTTCTTCTTGACGATGACGACCTTCTTGCCGCCGCGAGCCGCCATGGCTTAGGCCGCCTTCTTGCGCGTGAGTTCCTCGAGCTCGCTGAAGCTCGGACGCTCGTGCGGCTCGATGTTGCGGCGCGAGAACTCCACGGCCGTCATGGGTGCATCACCACGCGCAAACGACAGCAGCGCGGTGCGGATGCAGAGCATGTAGTCGTGTTCGGCGTGCAGACGGGTCTCCATGGCCTTGGCCAGAGGACCGAACACGCCATAGGCGAGCAAAATGCCGAGGAAGGTGCCGACGAGGGCGGCAGCCACCTTTTCGCCGATTTCGGAGGCTGCGCCACCGATCGAGCCCATGGTGATGATCACGCCGAGCACGGCGGCCACGATGCCGAAACCGGGCATGGCGTCACCCACCGTGGTGATGGCGTGCGGCGCCAGCATGGCCTCGTGGTGGTGCTTCTCGAGATCGACATCGAGGATGTCGGCCAGATTGTGGTCTTCCACCGTGCCGGTGAGCAGCACCTTGAGCGTGTCGCAGAGCAGCGAGACGGCGTGGTGGTTGGCCATGAACGACGGGTACTTCTGGAAGATGTCGCTGGACTCGGGATTCTCGATGTGCGCCTCGAGGCCCACGAGGCCGTCCTTGCGGGCCTTCTGGAAGACCTCGTAGAGTACCTGCAGCAGTTCGGCGTAGGCCTTGGCCCCGTAGGGGTTGGGCTTGAGCAGGCCGAGCATCTGACTCACACAGGCCTTCAGCACCGCCGGCGGATTGGCGATGATGAGCGTGCCCAGGGCCGCGCCGCCGAGGATAATGAACTCGTTCGGCTGGATGAGCACGGCGATCTTGCCATGGTGCATGACATAGCCACCGATGACAGATCCAAAGACGACGACGAGGCCGATGATGACAAACACGCGAGAGGATCCCGGGTGCGGGTGAACGAATCAGTGAGTGCCGATGCGGCGCGTGGCGCGCAGGGCGGCTTCGCGAGGCAAAGCCGCACCACGGCGGCCGGCGTGCGTCGCTGGCTCTCCGTGCATGACGAGTTGCTGCGTGGTGTGGCACATACCCTCAGCAACCGGCTGGGCACCCTCGAGGCGCTCATCGGCCTGCTGGATGCAGGTATCATGCCGGACCAGCGACTGGTGGGCGGTCTGCGCGACGACGCCGCGCAACTCGACGGCCTGCTCCAGACCCTGCGGCAGCTTCCCCAGCGAGACGAAGCCGGTGTGGAGCCCATGCTGCTCGGTGATGCCGTCGATCTCGCCCGGCATCTGGTGCGGGAACATCCGCGTTTCCGGCCCGGCGACCTGCATGGGGAGTTGCGTGTCGAGACCCGTGGTGACGTGCTGCCCGTACGTGCCGACCCGCAGGCGGTCGCTCATGCCGCGGTTGTTGCCGTGCTGGCGGCAGGACGTGCCGGGGGACCGGTCGTGGTGACGCTCGAAACGGTCGGCGACACGGTGCAACTGCGTGTCGACATCGGGGCAATTCCGGAGCACACGCAAGACGGCCTCGAGCGGGCTGAGCCCGATATCGAGACCGAGGCCGAGACTGGAATCGAAGCCGATGTCGCGGCGATCGCGTGGCTGCTGGAGTCCAGCAACGGGCAGGTCCTGCACGAGGGCAGGATGTTGGGTTTCGCGCTCCCGACCCTGGCGGCCAGTCGACGCGCCCGCTGAGGGCTCCGGCATCATCAGGCGCTCGGCTTGACGGGTGCGCCGAGGCCGAGCGACGCCATGAGCTCGGGGCTCACCGGCGCCGTGGCGGCCCGCTGGTTCTCCTTGGCCACCTGATCGGCGATCTCGCCACGCAGGATCTTGACCGACCCCGGCGCTTCGATGCCGATGCGCACGCCGCCGCGGTCGCAGGAGACCACGACAATGCGAATGCCGCCGTCGATGAGAATGGATTCGCCTTCGCGGCGTCCGAGAATGAGCATCGCGATCAGACCAGGTTGAGCAGCGTGTCGAGCATTTCTTCGGCGGCCTTGATGAGCTTCGTGGCCGCCTGATAGGACTGCTGCACGCGCAGCATGTTGACCAATTCTTCGTCGGTGCTGACGCCGCTGACGGACTGGCGGCGGCGTTCCGCCTGTTCCATGAGCGTGGAGGTCACACCCGCCTGATCGGTGGCCGACTGGGCCTGGATGCCGACCCGCGTGACGAGGCCGCGGAAGAAGGTCGAGAAGGAACCGGTTTCGGTGGCGCCGTTCGGACCCGTGTAGGTGACCGTGTTCGGGCTGATGCGCAGCGACGCGAGGCCCTGCGCGATCGAGTTGTCCGACGGACCGTTGACGGAGCCGCTGGCCGAGATGTTGCGCGGGTCGGCGAGGATGTCCGCGTGCAGGCGCAGGTTGGACGCGCGGACCGGCACCGCCGCCGTGGCCGGCTGAAAGAAGTTGCCGGCGGCACTGCCCGGCACCGTGCCCGCGGGAAACACATAGCCCGTACTGTGCACGTTGTTCACGGCCGTCACGAGCTGCTCGGCCATGGCATCGAGCCGCGTGCGCGAGGCCGGGATCTCGGTGTTGAGGAAATCGACCATCGCGCCCAGTTCACCGCTCAGTGGCGCGAGCCGATCCGGATTGGTGCCCAGTCGGATGCGCACCGGCACGTCGGTGACCGGGAAGGTCGGCGTCGGCGTGATGGTCTCGAAGTTCACCGACAGCGGCGTGGCCGTGTCGCCTTCGACCAGCACTGAATTGCCGATCTGCACCGTGACACTGCCGTTGGCCTGATTGATGACCCGCGTGCCGGCCACGCGCGAGAGCTCGTCGAGCTTGAGATCGCGCATGTCGCGGAGGTCGTTGGCCATGTTGCCATTCGACTCCGACGCGATGATGCGCACGTTGAGCTCAGCCACCTGATTGGCCAGCGAGTTGATGTTGCCGACCGCGTTGCCGAGTCGCTCGAGGTTCGACGTGCGCAGCGTGGTGAGCTGCGTGTCGAAATCATTGAACATCTGCGAGAGCTGCCGGCCACGCTGCTGCACCACGGCGCGCGCGGCCAGACTGCCGGGCTGCGCCGACAGGTCGCTCCAGCTGTTCCAGAACTGATCGAGCGCGTTGGCCATGCCCGCGTCATTGGGCTCGCCGAAGACGGCCTCGAGCTGCGAGAGCAGATCGCGGCGCATGCCGGCGTCGCCGTCGAGTCCCGCCGCCGAGCGGAAGGAGTCGTCGAGCAGGATGTCGCGCTTGCGGATGATGTTGGTGACACTCACGCCGGTGCCAACGGCCCCGTACGTGAAATTGACCGGGGTGTTGGCAGCGAGCTGCGCTTCCTGGCGCGAGTAGCCCGGCGTCTCCGCGTTGGCGATGTTCTGCGAGATCGTCTGGAGCGCGGTCTGATGCACGAGCAGGGCCGAGCGCGCGACGCTGAACACTCCGGCGTTCATGTCACACCGCCCGGTTGAAGAGCACGCCGCGCGGCGCGCCCGGCGTCGTCGGGGCAAGCCCCTCGGCGCCATAGGTGGAGGGCGCCACGGGAGCGCCCACGAGCGTGCGCACGTGCTGGTCCGTGTTGGACAGCGCTTCGCGCAGCAGCTTGCGGTTCATGCCCACTTCACGCGTGAGCACGTCGGCGGCCTGCTGGAGGCGCACGCGGGCGTCGCGGAAGCGATCGTCCACCTGCTCGCCGAGCAGCTCTTCGAGCTCGCGCAGCGTGCAGTCTTCACTGCCACCCAGGAGCACGTTGAGCTGACGGCGGCGCTGACGCGCCTGGCCGAGAGTCGCGAGGATGCGATGCGTGGCAAAGGTGCTGTCGTCGACACCCTGGATGTCGTCGCTGGCCACGGCGGCGCGCTGGCGGCGCATCTGGGCGATGAGATCGTCGAGCAGTCGCCGCTCGCTGACGAGTGCATCGTGGAGCGTGTCGAGCAACGTCGTGGATGGCACGGCGGGGCGGGACACGGATTCGGGAGCGTACAGTGTCGTCGGCGACATCAGCGGGATTCGGAAACGGGGGGCGACACGGTGGACGAAGCGGCCGGCAGGCGGCCGCGCAACTGACGGTACAGCGCCTCCGCCAGGCCGCCCTCCCACTGTGTGGGAGTTTCGGCAGCTAGGTGCTGATCCATGAGGCTCGTGAACATCTCTTCGCCGGCCCCGCCTGAAACGATTCCTTCCTGCTGCGGAACGGTTTCACGCATGACCTTGAACAGTTGCTGCACGAAGAGCCCTTCGAGCTGCTTCGCGGACTCGCGGAGCTTCTCGTCGTCGCTCTGGACCGGACCGGCCTTGGCGCCGGAAATCGGGCCGGCCACCAGTCGGTTGGCGATGGGGGAGATCACCGGACGATGACCTCGGCGGTGATGGCGCCCACTTCGCGCAGCGCGGCGAAGATGGCGGCAATCTCGTTGGCGGGCGTCTGCACGGCGTGCAGGGCAGTGGCGACGCGCTGCACTGGAATGCCGGCGGGCAGGCGCACGCTGCCGGGAATGGCGGCGGTGTCGTCGTCTGCCAGCTTGCCGATGGACAGCGTGATGGCGCCGTGGCTCACGGTGGCCGCGCCGACGATCATGTCGCCGCCAGCCACCACGGTGCCGTCCTTGCCATCGATGATGAGACGGGCGCGCGATTCCGGCGCAATGCCGAGGTCGCGAATGCGGGCCATGGCCACGGGCTTCTGCACCGAGTCGGCCAGCGTCACGAGCACCGAGCCTTCGTCTTCCACCACCGCGGTCTTCTCGCCCATGGTGGCGTTGATGGCGGTGGCAATCTTGGTGGCCGTGCCCAGGTCCGGCTCCCGCAGGAACAGACGCGAGGTGGCGGCCATGGTGGGGCGCGGCAGATCGGCCTCGAGCACACCACCCGTGGGGATGCGGCCGTTGGTTTCGTGCGAGGGCATGTAGCGCGTGGCCGTGCCACCGTCGCTGATCATGAGTGTGCCCTGGGCGCTGGCGAGTGCCGGCCCATTGGGGTCGGCCACCAGCGGCGTCATGAACAGCTGGCCGCCACGCAGTGAACGCGCGTCGCCGATGCTGGAGACATGCACTTCAAAGCGGCCACCCGGACGCAGATAGGGCGAGACCTCGGCGGTGACGAGCACCGCGGCCACGTTGCGCATGCGGATGAGGTCGGCCGGTACTTCAATATTGAAGCGACGGAGAATGTTGACCACGCTCTGCACCGTGGGCCCCGCGGACTGGCCGCCGATGGCGCGGTCGCCGGTGTTGTCGAGACCAATGGCGAGCCCGTAGCCCACGAGGCGCACCGGCAGTGCTCCCTCGGGCGAGGTGAGATCGCGGATCTTGACGTCGTTCTGCGCGAACGAGGTGGTGGGCAGCAGGAGCAGCAGCAGGGCGGCGATGGCGAGGGCGCGCATCACCGGTGCCGTGATCTTGTGCGTGATCGATTGTGCAATCGATGGCGATGTCGCGTTCACGGCCAGATCGCTCCGATGATCTTGGTGATGAGGCCCTGCTTGGGCTTGCCCAGCGGGCCGGGTGAGGCGTAGCCGAGCTGCGCGTCGGCCACGCGGCTCGACTCGATGACGTTGGTGACGGACACGTCCTGTGCGCGGACCCAGCCGGTGAAAACGATGTCTTGCTTGGCCTTGTCGACGTCGATGATCTTGGTGCCCTTGATCTGCAGCAGGCCGTTCTGGCCGAGGGCCACGATGCGCACGCTCATTTCGTTCTGGAAACGATTCTCGCGGCGCGCCTGGCCACGCTGCTGCTGATCGGCGGTGTTGCGCGTGTCGAGGCCGATGCTCTGCGACTCGCCGGGCATGCGGGCATTGGCGCCGAGGCCGCGCGTGCGGCTGTCGGTGGCAATGTTCTCCTTGACGGCGGTGGAGATGGTGTAGTCGTCGATGAGCACGGTGATGATGTCGCCCACCGCGAACTGCCTGCGATCGGACACCCAGGAGGTGCGGGCGGGCGCGGCCGGCGTGGTGGCGCTGCTGTTGGCCGCGCTCTGCTGCGCGCCCTGCTGCGTACCGGTGGCGGGTTGCGCGGGCAGCCAGCTCGGCGTGGCCAGCACGGCGGCCATGCCCATGAGCCAGAGGGCGGCACCGGCGAGCAGCGGTCGGGAAGTGGATGCGGACATCATAGGTGAACTCTCGAGTGGAGACTCAGCGGAGGCGAACGAGATTGGGACCCACGGCCACACCATCGAGGCGACGGCTGCGATCGATGCGTACACCCACGGCGCCGCCGAGGGCGGCGGTGTTGGTGGCCACGCCCGTGAGCACGAGGCGCAGGGCGCCGTCCTGCCAGATGGCGGTGACGGGCTGGCCGCCGGTGATGGCCGCTGGCGGCGATACGGCGGGCGCGCGCAGCACTTCGCCCATGGCGATGGGACGGCGCGTCACCCAGCCCGGCTGCGCCGGTGTGGTGTCGGGTGCCGCATTCCAGCGCCAGGTGATGACGGTGTCGAGCCGCGCGATGTCCTCGGCGCGCAGGGCTTCCCCGCGGGCAATCGCGCGCGTGGCCACCGTGTAGGTGACGCGGCGCTGATCGCGGGCCAGAGGTGCGCTGTCGCGAACGCTGTCGCCGGCGGCTGCCGTCGGATTCTGCGCGCGCAGCACCGCCGCGCTGCCGAGCAGCAGCGCGAGCAGGATGAACGAACGGGAAGCCAGGCGCAGCACGGGCGACATGATGGCGGGACTCAGCGGGTGATGTTGTTGGCGATCTGGCCCATCTCGTCGGCCGTCTTGATGGCCTTCGAGTTGATTTCGTAGGCGCGCATGGCGGCGATCATCTCCACCATTTCCTGCACGATTTCGACGTTCGAGCCTTCGAGGCTGCCCTGCTGCAGGCGGCCCATGCCGTCTTCATTGGGGAAGCCGATGACCGGCTGACCCGAGGCGGTGGTGGGCGCGAGCAGGTTCTGCCCGAGGTTGAGCATGCCCGACGGATTCGCGAAGCGGGCGAGCTCGATGCGGCCAAGTTCCGTGGGCTGGATGTCGGTGCCGCGACGCACACTCACCACACCGGAGACGGAGATGGTGAGTTCGGACGCGTCGACGGGAATGCGGATGGGCGGCTGCACCGTCTGGCCGCCGCTGGTGACGAGCACACCCTGGTCGGAGATCTGCAGGCTGCCGTCACGCGTGTAGGCCAGCTGTCCGGTGGGCAGCTGCACCTGCAGAAAGCCGTCGCCTTCGATGGCGATGTCGAGATTGCGGCCCGTCTGCTCGATGGGCCCCTGCTCGTGCAGACGCTGCACACTGGAGAGGCGCGTGCCGCGACCCACCTGAATGGCGGGCAGCGTTTCGGTTTCCACGCCCCCGATGATCTGCGTGCCCTGCACGGTCTGATACAACAGATCCTCGAAGTGCGCCCGGCTGCGCTTGAAGCCGGACGTGTTCACGTTGGCGAGGTTGTTGGCGATGATTTCGGTGCGGGTCTGCTGCGCCATCATGCCGGTGGCGGCGGCGCGAAGTGCTGGATCCATGGTCGGGTCTCCTGTTGGCCTTAGACGGGGCGAGCGAGGTCGGTCACGGCGATTTCGCGCGCCGCGTCGAGGTTGGTCAGCACCTTCTGCGCGGCGCTGTAGCGGTGCAGCACGCTGATCATGTCGGTCATGGCGGACAGCGTGTTGACATTCGATTCCTCGACGAAGCCCTGCTTGACCTGGCGTTCGTTGGGGGGCACGACCTGGCGCGAGGCGTCGGGCACGAAGTGCGTGCCGCCCTCGTGCTGGAGGTCGCTGCCGGGCGCGACCCGCTCGACCTTGAGGCGTTGCAGGGGCTTTCCATTCACACTCACCTGGCCGCTGGCGTCGATTTCGAGCTGGCCGGCGGGGATGGTGATGCCGTTGCCGTCTTCGCCGAGCACGAGGTTGCCCTTGGCATCCACGAGCTGGCGATCGGCGTTGAGCTGGAAGGTGCCGTTGCGCACGAAGCGCTCACCGCCGGGGGTGCGGACCACAAAGAACCCGTCGCCCTCGATGGCGAGGTCGAGCGGATTGTGGGTCTGCGTGTAGGAGCCCGCCTCGAGATTGACGGCGGTGTCGGTGGCGGCGAGGGCGTTGTCCATGAGCCGCGCAAACGCCACCTCGGCCTTGAAGCCGCGGGTGGAGGCGTTGGCGAGGTTGTTGGCGAGCACGGCCTGGCGGCGTTCCAGCATCTGGAGCGCGGCGGCGGCGGAACTCATACCGTTGGATTGGACGGGACCTGGCATGTCGGGACCGGAAAAGGGACACGAACTCGCCAGCGATAAAAGCATTGGTCGTGCCACGGCGGCGCGGCGCGCTTCGAACTTCACAAAGTGTTATATTTCAACGACTTGGACTTCCAGGCGGCAATTCGTGCCTGCCTCGGTGGACCGGCAATTGGCGGAAAATGATGCCGGGCAGGGGGGTGGGCGGTCGGAGTTGCCGCGAGTGCTCGCGTTCGGATTCTGTGATGTGAGTTTCATGAATAGGGAGAACACCCTATTGCCCCCCCCCCTACGTGAGTTCACAAAATGGAAACCGCGAGTGGCTGGGAGTGGGGACGTGGTACGCGTCAGGATAACCCGACTGCTGAGCGCAACCGATGCCCGGTTGCGCCCAATCATTTACCAAAGGAGGCGGCACATGGCTTGGAAAAAACTCATCGTCCTCGCCGTGGGACTGATGGTGGTTTCGACATTCGACCCAATCACCGAAGTGATCACACGGGGTACTGCGCTTATCGCCCAAGAACTCCCCTGTACGGGATCCTGCGAGGAACAGGAGGAGACAGGCGATTGTGAGCAAACATGCTCGCCGATGCCTGCGAGCTGCAACGGGGGCGAGTACGTCTGCGGGGAACTGCCGGGATGTACCGTCTGTGTGTGCAGCATGCGCGACGAAAACAGACGTTGCACAGTTTGGACCCCGCAAACAAACACGCCAAAGCAGAAGACCAGATCCTAGTACTGCTTCTCCCACTCCAAACCACTCTGAAGATTCATGCACGCACGTTTGACCATGGCACTGCTGCTCAGTCTCTGTGGCTGTGTAGCTAACGAAAATCCGTCCAAGTCCGGCCTGGGAGACAGTGAACTCCGACCAATATGGACAGTCGACCTGACCACTGCTGAAACGTCAGCAGATCTGGACGACATCTTCATTGAGCGTGACAGAGTTCTCACTGTTCAAGCAAACGATGCGTCAGTGATGGCGTTCGATAGGAGCAGCGGGAGAAAGGTGTGGGAGAAGCGTACCCGTGGTGCTGGTCCCGGTGAATTCCTTTCTCCACGCCAACTCTTCGGATTCGGCGAAGGCTTGGTGGGAGTTGTAGATAACCGTCAGGGACGGATCACCGTTCTCAAGACGGACGGCAACGTCGATCGGATACTCGGTGGTGAACGGACGGCCGGCGACCTGACCAACGTGTGTGGAACCTATGATGGCCATCTGCTCGCGGTCAGACTACCACTCTTTGAGATAATCCGGATCAATGATGAGCCGGAAGCACAAAGTCTTTTCCGACTGAATTGGCCTACCCCCATCTTCAATGAGAGTCCTATGCTTCAGCAGGGACTCTTTGCGAAGGACCACGCAGGGCGTTGCGTAGTTTACCAGCCACGCGGTGACTTCTTCTTTGAGCTGCTTGCAGACTCGCTCAGTGCGGGGCAGTTCAGAACGTACGCGCAGTCGTATCCACCACAGAAGATTGATCGGACAAAGCAGTTTCCGCGGGTCTCGCCAGGCGGGATTGCAGCAGCGTATGCCGTGGTAAAGCACGATACTGTATTCGTCCTTCGGGGCGGTATCAACAAGTCCGATGAGGGTGTTGTCGATGCCTACCTGCTTGCTACCGGGCAGCGCGTCTCCCAATTCCAGCTTCCGACGACGACGTACAAGTTTGACATGCTGGACGATCATGTCCTCGTGTTGGAAACCAGCGACGAAGGCTCCATCCTGAGGCTATACGCTCGATGACCGGCTTCCGAAGTTCGGTGTTTGCATGTTTCGCCGCGGCATTCACACTGAGCGTCGCATGCACTGAACGGCGGAGCGATGCACCTGCTCCCGCTTCAGTTGTATTGCCGGTGTCAGCCATCGAAGACAGTTTGCTTGCCATTCCGGTTGTCGGTGGATTGCGACCTCGTGCTGTGCTCTTTGTTGATGCATCGTGCCCAAACTCGATGTACGCCTTGGAGCAGGCAATGGCCGACCGCAGTGTGGCTTCACAGCTCGCGATAAGCTACTATCCACAGGTAGTCAGGGATCCTGTGGCACGGTTTGAAACGACGGCGCTCGAATGTGCGCGGCAACTCGGCGCACTCTCGCAGTACGTCACCCAACGGCTAGATGACGCAGGTCGAGGCGGGCGTGCCGTAGAGCTATCTGCCGGTGCTGTCGGCATCGACACCGCTCGCTTCATGCAATGTGTCGCTGATCCGCGAACCGAATCCGTCATTGACCGCCACCAAGCCTTCGCAGAGCGGTACGGTGTTTCTGTATTGCCTCTTCTTGTGCATCAAGACGCAAGCACAGTCGGACGCGACAGCGTGATCGAGGCATTCACACGGCTTAAGTAGCTCCTCTGCGCGACCCTTGCGGCATTCGCGTACCGCGTGGGAAAGGCGATCCCGCATGGTGATGTCAGGGCGTCACCGTGATCAATCCATCCAGAATGCCCGACTTGTCGAGGTCGACGTAGGCGTTCTCGCTGATCTCACGGGTCTCCTCAACCTCAGCGTCCGAAAACTCGAGCAGCGCCGTGCCGGTATCTTTGAAGTACTTGACATTCATGGCTCGAACCCGCAATGAAAGAAGGCGTTGTGCACCGTGAGCGCAATAGGAAGTAGCACCACGCGAAGGTACCTCCCCACCTCTGGAATGTAGGCCCATCGGCAAATCCGGCCGTCCCCAGCGTGGCGCGCTCAGCGCGCCGCCACCGCCGGGCCACCCAGTTCGAGCAGCATGGCCACCGCATCCACCGGCAGGCCCGTCTTCCAGGCGATTTCCGTGGGCTCGGCACCAGCCGCCGCAAGCGCCTGCACCGCACGCGGCGTGCGCGCGGCGCGTCCGGTCATTTTCACGGCCGGCAGGTTTCCGGTCACGGGACGCGTCGCCAGCGACGAGCGGGTGCTGCGGGCGCGACGCGCCGTGATGGCACGCGACACCGCGCGCACCCCGAGGCTCAACACCCAGAGCAACAGGCCCGCCGCCACCGCGGCGCCGGCATACAGCTTGTACATGAGGGGCACGGCCGGCGAGACCGCCGCAGCGCCCACCACCAGACCCACCAGCGTCACCAGCAGACTGAGGGCCACGAGCTTGAACGTCTCCCGCATGCTCAGGCCACCTGATCGCGCAGGGGCTTGAGCTCCACGCGCAACTTGCTGAGAGCCTTGCTGCGAATCTGCGACACGCGCGACTCGGTGAGCTCGAGCACCTTGGCAATCTCGTGCAGCTTGAGCTCTTCGAAGTAGTACAGCGACAGCACCACGCGCTCCTGCTCCTTGAGACGCAGAATGGCGTCCTTGAGGTGCGACACTTCCTGCTCGTGCGTGAGGCTGTCCTCGACACCCTGCTCGTCGTGCGACGTGAGCGTTTCCGCCGGCACGGGGGTGGTGTTCTCGCGCTCGCCCGGCGCGCGGTCGAGCGGAATGTGATGCGCGCCTTCCACGTCGGCCTGCCAACGCCACAGCGTGCCCATGTCCACCCCCAACTGCTCGGCCAGCTCACGGTCTTCCGGCGCGCGGCCATGCAGACGCTGGAAGCTCTCGCGTGCGGCACCAATTTCGCGCGTCTTGCGGCGAATGCTGCGCGGCACGTGATCCTGCTTGCGCAGCTCGTCGAGAATGGCGCCACGAATGCGCGGGGCGGCGAACGTACTGAAGGCCAGGCCGCGTGAGGCATCGAAGCCCTCGAGCGCCGTCATGAGGCCGATCGTGCCGGCACTCACCAGCTCGTCGAAGTCGGCCCGCACGGCCAGGGTGCGCGAAACCTGTCGCGCCACGTGATGCACCAGTCCGAGATGCTCCTCGAGGAGACGGTCACGGGCCATCTGATTGCCGGCCTGATACGATTGCCAGAGCTTCGCATGCATGGCGGATCCTGCAGAGGTCGCGAGAGTCACGATCAGACACCAGAACGGGAGGGGGAGCGAACAGACAGGGCGCGCATCACGACATCGTGAGCAGCAAGCGCCGCTGGGGAACCGGCCGCTGCGTCGGGGAAGGGCATGCCCCGGCGAAGTGCGGCGTCGAGCGTAGGATCGGCCGGAATGGCGCCGGCCAGGCGCAACGAAAGTCCAAGGAACTGACGGGCACCGGCATCGATGGCGTCGAAGCAGCGCGCTGCTTCACTCCCCTCATGCCGATTGACGAGCACGTCCACCGGAAGGGCACGGTGCCGGGTGTGCACCGCCTTGCAGAGGGCGTAGGTGGCGGCCAGGGCCACCGGGTCACTGCCGGCCGAAACGGCCACGAGGCGTTCGTTGGCGTGCGGCGTGATGGAGGCGAGGACGGGATCGAGGCGCGCGCCACAGTCCACCACCACCAGATCGGCCTGCTCCGCCAGCGGTGACAGACGACGCATGCAGGCGCGGCGCTCGGCGGCCGTGATGGCCACGGCGGTTGCGCCCTCGGCGTCACCGCTGTGGCGCGGGGCACCACCAGCCACCAGCGTAAGGGTGCTGCTGACCGGCGTGGCCACCTGCGACGGAGTCACGCGGCCGCCGCGCAGGTCCGTCCAGCTGGCCTGGGGTGTCACACCCAGGGTCAGGGCGAGCGGTCCCACAAAGTCATCGGCGTCCACGAGCAGCACACGCACGCCGTCACCGGCGGCGGCCACGGCCAGCAGCGCCGAAAGCAGCGTGGTGCCCGAGCCACCGCGGCCACTGGCCACGAGCAGCGTGGGCGTGCCGCCGGCAGACGGACTGGCGGCAGCAATCCCGTCGCGGCCCACAGCATCACGCAGGCCATCTGCCTGCGACGGAGACGCCGGCACGGTACCGCGCGGAGGGCTCATGAGTGAGGTGACCATCAGGCGGGCGTCCAGTCAGGCTCGGCGTCGGCCGAGAGACCCCAGGCGCGCAGCAGACGCTGCACACCGGGCTTGAGGTCGGCCGGCACGTCCTGTCCATCGGCCACCCAGCGCGTGGGCATTTCGAGCGAGAGCGCGAGATCGGTGATGCCGGTTTCGCGCGGCACCTCGTCGAGTTTGGAGAGCACGAGGTGCGTGGCGCCGCAGTGCGTGCGTGTGGCGCGATAGGCGCGGCCGATGTCGATGGCGAGATCGGCGCGCAGCGAGGCCGGCAGCACGAGATGCACTTCGTCGGGCGCGATGGCGTCGAGCAATGTGCGCCAGCGCTCGGTGAGCTCGGCGCTGGCCGGGCTGCGACCCGGCGTGTCGATGATGACGACATCGCAGTCGGCCGAGAGGCGCTTGATGGCGGCATCGACTTCGCGCGCGTCGTACACCACTTCGAACGGGACGTCGGCGAGTTCGGCGTAGGTGGCGAGCTGCTCCATGCCGCCCACGCGATAGGTGTCGATGGTAAGCAGACCAGGACGCGCGGCGCCAAACATGCCGCGACGCACCGCAAGCTTGGCGGCCGTGGTGGTCTTGCCGGCACCCGTGGGGCCGACGAGGGCAATGCAGTAGGGTCGTCCGTCGGCCTTGCGCAGCACACGCGGCAGCGGCGCGGGCTCGAGACGTGCGCGCACGCGTTCCACGGTGGTGCTGGGTGCAGCCATGACTTCCACCATGGGCACGCCGGCATCACGCACGGTGCGCGTGTGCAGAATCATGACGTCGTCGCCGAGGGTGCGACGCGCGCGATCGGCGACATGCGACAGGTCGGCGCCGCGGAAGCGCTCGAGAGCGGGATAGTTGGTGTACTCAGGCATTCGGCATCTCCCACGTGGCGACGCTGCTCAGGGTGATCTGGGCGGGCAGCTCGGCCAACGAGACCACGGGCAGGCTGGGCAACACCGGTTCGATCAGGCGTCGCACACCCACGCGCAGTGAGGGCGGTGTGATGAGCGGCAGCGGACGACCATCCACCGCATAGGTGGTGGCGAGGTTGTTGAGATCGCGCAGCATGCCGGCGAGAGACTCCGGCGTGAGCACGGGTGCGGCGGGGTTTGCGCTGCGCGGCGAGAAGAGGCCCACGAGCGCACTCTCGAGCCGTGCCCCGATGGTGATGCCCCGCACGGTGCCGGTGTTGTCGGCGAAGAGTCGCGCGATGACGTTGGTGAGCGCCTTGCGCACCACCTCGGTGAGCGCTTCGGGGTCCTTGGTGCTTTCGGCACCATCGCCCAGGGCTTCGAGAATGGTGACGAGGTCGCGAATGGGTACGCGCTCGCGCAGCAGGCGCTGCAGCACACGGTGCAGCACACTGAGCGACACCTTGCCCGGGATGATCTCTTCCACGAGCGCGGGGTGCGACTTCTTGAGCGTCTCCACCATCTCCTGCACTTCCTGACGGCCGAGCAGTTCGGCCGCGCTGCCCTTGAGCGTTTCGAGCAGATGCGTGGCGACGACGGTGGTTGGTTCGACCACGACGTACCCGAGCGCTTCGGCCTCGCTGCGGCGTGCGGCGGCCACCCAACGTGCGGGCATGCCGAAGGACGGGTCCACGGTTTCCATGCCGTCGATTTCCGCGACCACACCGCCGGTGTTGAGCGCCATGAGGAAGCGCGGCAGCACTTCGGCGCGCGCCACTTCACTGCCACGCAGCTTGATGACGTACTCGTTGGCCGGCAGACGGATGTCGTCGCGAATGCGAATGGGTGGCACGAGGATGCCGAGTTCGAGCGCGGCCTGCTTGCGCAGCAGCGAGATGCGCTCGAGCAGGTCGCCGCCCTGGCCCTCGTCAACAAGCGGAATGAGCGCGTAGCCCACTTCGAGTTCGATGGGGTCGATCTGCAGGAGGTCCTGCATGGGATCGGGCGCGGCGGGCGCGTCGGCCACTTCGGTGTCGGTGGGCACGGTGAGCAGCGCCAGTTCATTGCGGCGCTTCTCGGCCTTGCCCGCCACCTGCGCCACGTAGGCGGCCACGGCCGCCATGGCGAGGAAGGGGAAGGTGGGCAGCGCGGGAATGAGGCCGAAGGCGGCAAGCACACCGGCCACGATCCACATGGAGCGCGGATGCGCGCCGAGCTGCTTGCTGAGCACCGCGCCCATCTTGTCGGTGCTCGTGGCCGCGGTGACCATGAGGCCGGCCGCGGTGGAGATGATGAGCGCGGGCACCTGCGACACCAGGCCGTCACCGACGGTGAGGATGGTGTAGGTGCTGGCGGCCTTGCCGATGTCCATGCCGCGCTGGATGACACCGATGAAGATGCCACCGACGACATTGATGATGACGACGAGAATGCCAAGGATGGCGTCGCCCTTTACATACTTGGAGGCACCGTCCATGGCGCCGTAGAAGTCGGCGGTGCGCGCGATTTCATCGCGGCGCTGGCGCGCTTCCTTCTCGTCGATGAGGCCGGCCGAGAGGTCGGCGTCGATGGCCATCTGCTTGCCCGGCATCGCATCGAGGGTGAAGCGCGCCGCGACTTCGGCGATGCGCCCCGCACCCTTGGTGATGACGATGAAGTTGATGCCGATGAGAATCAGGAAGATGACGACGCCGACGGCGTAGTTGCCGCCGATGACGAACTTGCCAAAAGCCTCGATGACCTTGCCCGCGTGCGCTTCGGTGAGGATGAGGCGCGTGGACGAAACATTGAGGCCGATGCGGAACAGCGTCAGCAGCAGGATGAGCGCCGGGAAGCTGCTGAAGTCGAGCGGGTTGGTGGTGTAGAGCGCCACCAGCAGCACGGCCAGCGAGATGCCGATGCTGGCGGCGAGGCAGAGATCGAGCAGTGGTGCGGGCAGCGGCACCACGATGAGTGCCAGGATGAGCACGACGACCACGGCCACGCCGATTTCGGCGAGGCGGGCCTTGTTGGCACTGCCGGGCAGGGGAAGCGCGGCGCTGGTCACAGTTCAGTCCTCATGCCGCCGCCGTTCCGCGCCAGCTGTTGCCGAAGCGCTGGCGCTGCCGGAGCACGAAGGCCAGCACTTCGGCCACCGCCAGATACATCTCCACCGGAATCATGGTGCCCACCTTGGCCACCTTGATGAGGGCGCGGGCCACCGGCTTGTTCTCGATGACGGGCACGCCGTGCTTGAAGGCGAGTTCCTTGATGCGCTGCGCGATCTTGCGTTCGCCAAGGGCCACCACGTAGGGCGCCGGCGCGACGTCGGGATCGTACTTGATGGCGATGGCGATGTGCGTCGGGTTGACGATGACCACGTCGGCCTTGGGCACGGCGGCGAACATCGCGCGACGGATGCGCTCGCGCGCGATCTGCCGGCGGCGACCCTTCATTTCGCCGTTGCCTTCCTGCTGCTTGTGCTCATCCTTGACCTCCTGCTTCGTCATCTTGAGGTCTTCATTGGTCTTCCAGCGCTGGAAGCCGTAGTCGGCAGCAGCCAGCACGAGGAACATGATGCCGGCATTCTTGAGAATGGCCATGCCGTAGCGGCCCACCACATCCAGCAGCGCCGTGGGCGAAGACTCGAGCGCGAGCGCCTGAATGTCTGGCCAGGCGTTTTCGAGCGTGGCGTACACGGCGTAGCCCACGATGCCCATCTTGGCCAGCGACTTGACGAGCTCCACCCACGACTGCTTGCCGAGAATCTGGCCGGCGTTCGACAGTGGATTGAGGCGCGAGAACTTGGGCTCGAGGGTCTTGAGCGTGAACAGGCCGCCGGTCTGCGCTGCCTGAATGGCCACACCAATCACCGCCATGGCGCAGGTGACGCCGAGCATGGCCACGATGGTGCGGAAGCTGATGGTCTGCAGGTGCGTGATCAGACCTTCGCCGCGATGTGCCTGGTCGCCGCTGGTGGCGAGCGTCTGGCCCATGGTGCCGACGAGGAACTGCCAGAGCTGCGGACCGGCAAAGCTGAATACGAGAATGAAGCCCAGGAGAAAGGCCGCCGTGGCGAACTCGGGGCTCTTGGCGATCTGGCCCTTCTCACGCGCTTCCTCGAGCCGTTTACCAGTCGGTTCTTCGGTCTTTTCGCCGGATTCGTTTTCGGCCATGGTCAGCGCCTCCCCGCCGGCACGGGCACAGTGGCGGGAGCCATCTGCGCGGCGCGTGCAAAGGAGTCCATGGTGCGCGCGAACGGCTGCTGCCAGCCGCTGAGCGCATGGGCGATGATGCCGACGGAGCCGGCAAACACGAACAGACCCAGTCCGATCTGGAGCGGGAAGGCGATGCTCATGACCTGCAGCTTGGGCGCGGCGCGACCCAGCACGGCCAGGGCGATGTTGGCCAGCAGCACGGCGGCAATGACAGGCGCGGCAAACTGCACACCGGCCGAGAAGATCTGCGAGGCCGCCTTGACCAGCACGAGAAAGCCCTGGTCGAGGGCCACCGGCGCGCCGAGCGGCAGCGCCACGAAGCTCGAGGCCACGGCCTTGAGCATGAGAATGTGTCCGCCGCTGATGAGCAGCAGCGTGAGGGCCATCAACTGCATGAAGGGCCCGAAGATGGAGCCCTGTGTGTTGTTGATGGGATCGAAGATGGCGGCGCCGGAGAGACCGATGGTGGTGGTCATGAGCTCACCGGCGAATTCCGCGCCCGCCACCACGAGTGCGGCGGCGTAGCCGAGCGCAAAACCCATCGCGGTTTCGGCGAGGAAGGTGGCCGGCGTGATGCGCAGCGTGGCGGTATCGGTCGTGGCCAGCGCCGACGGCAGCAGGATGACGGCAAACACCACGAGCAGCGCGGTGCGCAGCTGCATGGGCACGGTCTTGGCCGACCACGCCGGGGCGATGAGCAGCAGCCCGCCCACGCGCAGCGCGGTGAGCACGAAGGCCGTGGCCACGCCGGGGGCGAAGAAGTCGGGGAGACCGAAGAGGAGGCTGCCGTCGTTCACGGGGCGGTGTCCGGTCGGCGGCTCAGGCGACCATCGCGGGAATGCCGCGGATGATCTGGGTGGTGAACTTGATGAGGATCTGGAGCAGCCAGGGCATGCCGACGATGAAGGCACCGCCGACGAGCACGAGCTTGGGGACGAAGGAGAGCGTCTGCTCCTGGATCTGCGTGACCGACTGGATGATGGAGACCAGCAACCCGATGCCCAGCGCGATGAGCAGCAGGGGCGCGGCGACCATGAGGGCGGTCAGGATCGCGTCGCGGGTGAGGTCGATGACGAGTTGGTGAGACATCCGGTCGGTCTGAGAGAGGTGTGACGGGTCGACCGGACATAGAGCAGGGACTGTGCCAGCTTCTTCTGGTCTTGATTCGATTGGCTAAGTTGTTGAAACGGTTTGCTTTGAGCTTTGAACTCAGGTCTTGAGTCCTGGGTTGCCCGGTCAGGCAGGCGGCACGAATTGCCGGGGCAGATTGTCGGCGGGATCACCAAGTTGGTGGCCGGCAAGAATTGCATGGTCTTGATCAGTCGCCACCAGCCACCCCTTTGACACGGCAAGTGAGGCGCTGCTATCATTGTCTGGAGAAGGGGAGTAGCGCCGCTTGCGGACTGGTCGTCTGCAAGTGCAACGAGTCCGTCAAGACTGCGCTTGCGGGAGCGCACGGACCGTTCGAGATCTGATGTACCGGATCGTGCGAGACCTTCGCGACCGTCTGATGTGCCGCGCACGACTGTGCGAGGGCAGTCGGCGGGTCATCGCGAAGCGCTCGCACTTCGCGCATCCGATCATCAAACCATGACACGAAGCGTCGTAATGCCGCGTTGGGTTGTGCGCGCAGCTTTCCGCCCGATTGGCGTACTGCTTTGTACCGTTCCGGTGTTCACTGCCTGCGCCACTATTCGACAAGATGAAATCGGGGTGAAGACCCGATTCGGTCGGATCGCCAGTGGCCCGCTGCAACCCGGCGCCCAATTCGTCCTTCCCGGAGTGAATTCGGTGCTGCGTGTGCCGGCCCGGGTGGTGAACCGTGAGGTCCGGCTGGAGATGCCGTCCAAGGAAGGCCTCAATGTGGCGGCCGAGGTTTCCATTCTGTATCGCGCGAAGACCGAGAACATCCGGCAGATCCTCGAATCCAGCGGGACGAGTTACGAGGAGGATGTGATCATTCCTGTTTTTCGATCGGCCGCTGCCGACGTTTCGGCGCGCTACATGGCGAAGGACATGCACAGCGGTACGCGCACCGGGATCGAGCAAGCTATTCGCAGCCAGATGATGGAGACGCTTGGTGCCAAGGGCTTCGTCGTGGAGAACGTGCTGCTGAAGAGCATCCGGTTGCCGGCGGATCTTGCGCGTGCCATCGAGGAGAAACTCGAGGCGGAGCAGCGGGCCGAGCAAATGCGCTTCGTCCTCGACCGCGAAAAACAAGAGGCGGAGCGTCGGACGATCGAGGCGCAGGGCATTCGCGATTCGTGGGCGATCATCGCGCAGGGGCTCACGCCGGCGATCATTTCGTATCAGTCCATCGAAGCCTTCCGCGAACTGGCGCGTAGTCCGAACGCGAAGGTGATCGTGACGGACGGCAAGGCTCCGATGCTGCTCACCAACGAGACGAACGTGGATCCGCGCCCTGCCACCGCGTCACCGACCGAAGGGACGCCGCCGCGCCGCCCGGTGGGATCTGGCGGATCCTCGCAGACCGTGCTGCCGCCATCGCGCACACCGTGAGGCCAACATGAAATCTGCTACTCGCGTTTCGCTGAGTCTCCTGCTGTTCGGGCTACTGGCCGTGCCGGCGCACTTCGCCGGCGCGCAGTGGTCCGTTCGGCCAACGGCAGGGGTGGGTGCGGCAGTGCCAGGTCCCGCCTTGCACGATGTCGTGGCCGAAGGGGCAACGGCAAAGGTCGGAGTGTGGATGCGGGCTCCGCGCGTGCCTGTCGGCCTGACCGCCGAAGCGATGTACACGCACCTTCGCGGCGGACGAACCGTTCCGCGGAGCGGCAGTCTGCCGGTGGCTTCGCTGTCGGCGAACGTCACCACCCGCCGCCATGAAGGGCGGTTGGATTTCTACGGCACACTGGGGGCGGGCTGGTACTGGCACGGGGATCCCGACGATCGGTTTCTGGACGGGAGCGCGCCCGGTTTCAATGTCGGGATAGGTGAAGTGGTGGCGGTCAACGGCCGGGATGTTTTCGTCGAACTCCGCCTGCACGCCATACGGACGTCCAACGAAGGCGGTCCAGCGTGGACGACGTTCATGCCTCTGATGCTGGGCGTGCGGTTCTGATGCGTCACGGGCTGCTCGGTGCCACCCCATCGAGCGGCCCGAACGCGGATCGGTCGTTGCGCTCGCCTGACGTCATCGCGCCGATTCGCCGAGCGGCAGGTGCAGCTGCGCGGCGGCGGCCCAACGACGACGTACCCGCAGTTTCTCGAGGATGCTGTGCACATGGTGCTTCACTGTGGCCACGCTGATGTGCAGTGCGGCGCCGATTTCCTTGTTGCTCAGGCCGCGGTCAACCAGGGCAAGGACCTGACGTTCGCGTGCGGTCAGGCGCGTGGGCGTCGTTGGCGCGGTGTCGGCGGCATTGGCCTCGGCCGAGGATAATGGTCGCGCGTGGGCGGCCACCTGTGCGGCGCGACGGAACAGCGCCGCGGCTACGCGAGGTGAGCAGATCAGCTCGTCGCGGATGACGCTGTTGATCGCGAGGCGCAGGTCGGCCGGACCGCTCTCGCGAACGAGATAGCCGGCTGCGCCAGCTTCTGCGCACGCCAATACCTCAGCTTCGTCGTCGTCCACGCCAAAGGCAATGATGCGGGCGCGCGGAAACTGCGCCGACATTTGGCGCATACGGTCGAGCATGCGCGGGCTGCTGATGTCAGCAAGCACCACATCCGGCCCGATGTCCGTCCAGTCGTCGGGCAACATCGACGGTGAGGCGAAGCGCACGAAGGTGTAGCCCTCATCATCAAGCGCGCTGGCCATGGCATCGCGCAGCAGACGCACGCCACTCAATACCAGAATGCGAGGTGACGCGGTCCGCTCCAGTTCGGCATCTCGGGCAACAGCCATCGGCATACCCATGTAGCGTGCGCCGTATTGCGCAGCATTGTGCGCCTCGCACGTGTCAGGCATTGACTCATGCGCGTTCCCGCGCGCCCCAAGATAGCGCGGGCCTTTGGTCACGCCAGTCAACAATGCGTCACATATCACAACACTGGTGCAGATCTGAAGCTGGGAGGATCTACACCTTCGGTGCCGTCTGGTCTGTCGATCCAATTTGGTGCTTTCGGTTCATGGTCACGCTGCAGTGAAAGGCGAATGTTGTCGGCCCACTCAACTTCCATTGGAGGCAGGATGGCCACTACCACTCGATCTGCGCGTACACACGAGGCTGTGAACTCCAATACCGTCGCGGAAGACGACGGCGGATCTGCCTTTGTCGGTACCGCAACGGCAACCGCAACCGCACCTTCGCTTGGCACGCCCACCAATCGACTGTCGACGACCTTCGCGCAGATGACCGGTGAAACCGCTGAGGAGATTACCGGCAGCTATACGCCGCCGTCTGTCGAGTCCGGTGCAAAGACCGTTGATGACCTCGCCGCGCACCGCCCGGTGTCAGGGACCGGCAACGCCACGGAATTCGAGCCTGCACCAACCTCCACCGAATCGATGGGTGAGGAGTCGGGCCTGGAATCGGTGGAGGGCGTCGATGCGCGCGCGGCCATTGAATCACGCGTCATGGACGAGAGCGCAATCCCCGACGCCTTCACCGCGGATGCCGCGCTCGATGACAAGGAGTTCCTTCCCATTCTGACCAAGCTCGCACCCGTGTTGTTGTCTACGGTGCTGCCGGTCATCAAGAAGCGCGTGCTCAATCGCCGCACGCTAGGTCGTGTGGCCTCCGTGGTTGGCACGGCCACGAAGCTGCTGGGCGGCAAGTCGCAGGAAAGCGAAGCGGTGGAGTCGGATGAGGACCTCGAAGCGGAGATGGAAGCGGCCGCCGAACAGCTCGAGGTCATCATCGGCACCGACGATCGCACCCGCATTCGCAACACCACCGACATTCCGTGGCGGCGCATCTGCCACCTCACGATCCGCGCGCGCAACGGCTCGCAATATGTGGGCACCGGCTTCATGTGTGCAAGTACACCCAAAGTCCCGCATCTGATGAACAGGCAAATCCCCGCGGTCGCCTGGGGTTAGTTGGAGCGGGGGCTGTCCGCTCGGGGGCCCTCCTTGGTAGGGCTAAGCAGGGCGCCGAGTTCACGGAGCCGGTAGCTCTGGCCGTCGATGTGAATGACCGCGACGTGATGGAGTAAGCGGTCAAGGATGGCAGTGGTCAGGATTTCGTCACCGGCAAAGATCTCCGGCCAGTCCCGCACATGCTTGTTGGAGGTCAGCAGGATCGAGCCGCGCTCGTAGCGGGTCGAGACGAGGCGGAAGAAGAGATTCGCCTCCATGCGGTCGAGTGGACGGAAGCCGACTTCGTCGATGATGAGCAAGCCGCAGTTGAAGTAGCGCCGGGCCCGTAGGCGGGCGGGTGGGGTCGTCGCGTCCGCCTTCAGCACGTGCATGAGATCATCGAGCACGAAGTGCGCGACGCTGAAGCCGTTCTTGATCGCGTTGACGCCGAGCGCGGCGGCCAAGATGCTTCTATGTCTGTCAAGAGGGCATCACACTGCGCTCGAGCAGCCGGAACAGCCGTCGCGCGAGGAAGCGCTTCAGGCAGCGCTTGATCTCGCGCGGGCTGCAGCCTTCCTCCGTACGACGCGCCAGATACGTGCGGGTTTCCTCGTGGTGAATGCTGCGCGCCAGCACGATTTGGTGGAGGGCGCAGTTGACGTGGCGATCCCCACAGCGGTTGAGTCGGTGGCGCGTCACTTGACCGGACGAGGCCGGAATGGGGGCGACCCCGGCCAGCTGGGCAAACGCCGCCTCGGAGCGCAGGCGCCCCGGATGCGACCATGCGATCAAGAGCTCCGCGGCCGTGAGCGGGCCGACGCCAGGCTCATCGAGCAGCGCGGGCGCGAGCTCGCGGACGATCAACTCGATGGCCGACGCGTGATCCTCGGCTTCGGCCTCGAGCATCAGGATGCGGCGGGCGGTGGCGCGCAGCGCGTGGACCGTCGCCCGGTGCTCGGGCGTCTGCGTCAGGGTCGTCCGCAGGCGACCGCAGGTCGGCGCGAGCTTCGCGTCGGACAGCCGGCGGAGCTGCTCCCGCAGCGGGCCCGGTGCGGTCACGATCAGCGACTTGAGATGGCAGATGGCGATGCTCTTGGCGCGGACGGCGGTCGTGCGGGTGCGGGCATGCACGCGTAGCGCCTCGCGCAGGCCGCGCCGGCGCGGCTGCGCAACATGCTGCCGGGCGAGCGCTTCGCGTGCGGCGCGCGTGGCATCGAGGAGGTCGGTCTTGGCGCCGTTGCGGCGGGCGGGGCGCGCCGGGCGATCAATCTCGGCGACCGCTTCGCCCTGCTCCAGCAGAAAGGTCGTCAGGACTCGCCCAAAGCTGCCGGTGCCTTCGATGGCCCAAAGCCGGCGGCCCGCGCCGACGCGCTGGGCAAACGCCAGGAGCTTCTTGTGTCCAAACGCATCCGAGGGGACCGTGAGCGTTTCCACCTCCGCTCCGCCCGCAGTGACGACGGCGGCGGAATACGACGCCTTGTGGGTGTCCACCCCGATCACGAACTCCGTGCCCACCAGGTGGGATGCCAGCGTGCTTGTCATCGGCTTCTCCGAAAGGGGACAACGCTTCCCGGCCAGCCTTCGACGTGACGGCACGACTGTAATGGGTCACGCCCCCGATGACTGGTGGGCGGACAAGCTTCTCATCAAGCCAGCCCCAGCGAATGCAGCCGGTGGCGCGGCGGACGGGAGACATATCTCAGGCAAAGGCACGCGCGCCTACCGCATGGCCGATGAGTCTTCGGGTCATCCCGCCCGCCGCTCCCTCCACGATAGCCTCCACGTGCTACGCACGTGAGAGGCACATGGGAATACTTACAGTGCGATTTGCCGACACCCGGTGGGCCGAGAAACAGCACGTTGGTCTTGTCGCGCAGGTACTGACACGTCGCGAGCAGATCGATCTGGCGACGATCCGCCTTCGGTTGAAAGCCCCAGTCAAAGCCCTCGAGCGTCTTGCCGGGCGGGAGCCCGGAGAGCTTGAGCATCGTCGCGATGCGCCGCTCGTCTTTGCGCTCGAGCTGACTCGTGAGCAGCAGATCGAGGAAGGTGAGCGGACTGAGATCGTCGCGGGCCGCCTGCTCGATCAGCTCGGGCAGTACCGCCGCCGGATGATCGAGGCCCAGGGTGGTGAGCTTGGTGATGACCGGATCGAGCCCGGTCTGCGGCGCGGCTGGCCGTACGGGGCGCTTGGCGAAGGCCATCACCGGCCTCCGGTGAGCGCCGCCAGCAGCGCGGTGTACTGCGCCATTGGCCGCGTGATCGCCTCGGGGGCGGGCAGGCGCTCCGCATGCGGGACCGTCGCGAGCTGCTGCCGCGCGCGCTGGCCGAGTGGCGTCGGCGCTAGCACCGTGGCGGTGCTCGCCCCGAGGTAGTGGCGCTCGTCAATCACGAGGCGCTCCACGGTGTGCCGCGGAGGCTGGGCAATGACCTGCCCCTCGGCCCACACCACGACCTGCTGCGTGGTGCCGCGCACTTCGACGGTGCGCCCCACCCACGCAAAGGGCACCGAGTAACGCCGCCCCTCGAAGCTCACGAGGCCATCGCGACTGACGGGCCGCGCGACCACGCAGTCGAACAACTCGTGCAGCGTCGGCAGCGGCCGTAACTGCGCCTGCTCCGCTTGAAAGGCCTCGGCGATGAGCGTGCCCGTGATCGGACAGCGTCGCGTCGCATGCCACTCGGCACAGCGCTCGTCGAGTGCCGCCTGCAGCGGGGCGAGCTCCGGCCAGTCGTAGGCGAACAGATCGGCGCAGTCCACGCGGCTCGTGCGCACGCTCCGCTCCGTCTTCCCCTTATCGCTGCCCGTCGCCGCGCGACACGGATCGACCGCGAAGCCGCACGCGCGCGCGAACGTCGTGAAGGCGGGATTCAACACGGCCGTCGGCCCCGCGCCCGAGGCCACCGCGGTCTTCAGGTTATCGACGCGAATCCAGCGCGGCACGCCGCCGTACCGCGTGAACAACGCCAGGTGGCCCGTCTGCCACGCCAACTGATCCATGACAGGACTCAGCCACACGAACCGGGCGCGCGAGTGCGACAGCGTACCGATCAAGCCATGCAGCGGCCGGCGCGTGCCGCCGATGCGCACGACGACATCGAACCAATCGTGCTGGGCCTGCATGCCAGGCGGCGTCTCGACCCGCCGCACGGCCCGGGTCGGCCGCGCCGGGTAGTGCCGCGTCAGATGGCGGCGTACCGACTGATAGCTGCCCGTGAATCCGAACTCGCGGCGTAGCACGCCGTGCACCACCGAGGCCTCGATCCGGTCCATCGCCTCGCCACCCACGCGCGGATCGTCGAATCGCTGCAGTACCGCCGTAATCCGCTCCCCCCAGCCATCGAGGACGGACGCGCGCGCTCGGCGCCCATCGGGCGCGTCCTCGGGCCGCGCCAAGTGATAGCGCAGCGTCGACTCATCGACGCCCAGATCTCGCGCGACCTGCCGAACCGGGACGTCCCGGCCGACCATCTCTCGTGCCACCATCCGGTGCTCCTGCCGCAGCCGCGCCATCGTCTCCTCCGTGCCGGGGGCGTCGGGCTGCGTCGAGCCCGGTCACGAAGGGGGGCCACCGGTGGCGGCCCCGTCAATGGCGGCTGCGGGAATTTGCCTGTTCATCCCTGCGGGAATTTGGGTGTTCTTCTACATCATGATCGGCAAACGCACGGTCATCACGGCCGGGCACTGCGTATACATCCACTCGGCGGGTGGCTGGCCCTCGTACATCGACGTGGCCCCCGGACGCAATGGCGGACTGCGCCCGTACGGTTCGGTTCGTGCGGTGACCTTCCGGTCGGTGACCGGCTGGGTAAGCAACTCCAGCCGCAGCCACGACTACGGCGCCATCATTCTGCCGCCCAACACACCGGCGCCGATCCAGGCGCTTGGTGGATTCGGTTTCGCGCACTGGGGCGACCCGCAACTGCTCAATCGCATGGTGAACCTCTCGGGGTATCCCGGCGATGGTGGCAAGCTCGGCCCCGAGCGTGAGACCGGCAGCCAGTGGTGGATGGCGCGTGCCATCAAGTCGGTATCGGCACGCAGCTTCGCCTATGACATCGACACCGTTGGCGGACAGAGTGGGTCGCCGGTGTGGACGGTCATCAACGGACAGCGCATTGCGCTCGGCATCCACACCAACGGCTACGTTGGCGGCAACTCCGCCACGCGCATCACGCAGCCGGTGTTCGAGAATCTCAAGGCCTGGCGGACACAGGGCGGATCGTGAGCGATCCGGCATCAGCGGCGCTGATGGACGACTCGCAACGAGCCGGCATGGTCATTGGCCGCGTATTGGCTGATGGCCATGCCGCCGTGGAGGCGACGGTGATGATCATTGAAGGCGACGTACCACATCCGGACATTGCGTCCATCACCGACACGTCCGGCGCATTTCAACTCGGTGGTCTTTCGCCCGGTTGGTACAATCTCGAGGCGCGGATCGGGCCGCGCACGGCGCGGCGCAGCGTGCAGCTCAGCGCCGGCGAGTCGGCGTGGGTGGAATTCGACCTGGGCTGATTGCGCTGGTTCGCCGCGCTACTTGAAGCTTTGCACCAGACTGGTGATGGTCAGACTCCAACCGTCCACCAGGACAAAGAGCAGCAACTTGAAGGGCAGGGAGATCATCGCGGGCGGCAGCATGAACATGCCCATGCTCATGAGCACCGAGGCAACGACCGCGTCGATGATGATGAAGGGCAGGTAGATGGCGAAGCCGATCTGAAAGGCGGTGCGCAGTTCGCTGGCGACGAAGGCCGACATGAGCACATGCAGGGGCACGTCGTCCACCGTGGCGGGTCGCGGCATGCGGCTCATCTCGATGAAGGTCTTGAGATCCGACTCGCGCGTCTGCTTGAGCATGAAGGCCCTGAGCGGCTGCACGCCGGTCTTCATCATCTCCACCTGGGTCATCTGCCCGTCGAGCCAGGGCGTGACGGCCGTGCGATTCACTTCGGCCAGTGTCGGACCCATGACAAAACCCGTGAGCAGCAGCGCCATGCCGGCCAGCAACTGCCCCGGCGGCGCCGTCTGTGTGCCCATGGCCTGCTTGAGGAAGTGCAGTACGATGAGGATGCGGGTGAAACCCGTCATCATCAGGATCAGGGTGGGGAGCAGCGTGAGCAGCCCCATCATGACCACGATGCCCACCGTGCCGTTGAGGCGCAGGCCTTCGCCCTCGCCGCTGCCACCCAGCTTGATGTCCATCTGCGGCATCATGCGCATGACGGCATCATCGGCGGCAATGGGCGCCGGAGTGGCCGCCGCGGCGTTGCCGTTGGGCGCAGCCGCCGGCGTGGTGACCATGTTGTTGCCGGGCCGCGTGCTGGCGGTGCCCTGATTGCCAACGGTGGCGCCGTTGCCGGTGCGCGGCGGCTGGGTCTGCGCCGCGTTCTGTGCTGCGCCAGGCGCGGAGGCGGCGCGGGCCGGTGTGGCGGCACGCAGGGTCTGACGACCGGCCGCGGCCGGAATGTTCGGGGCTGCAGGGGCGACGGGCGGCTGCAGTGCCGTCTGGGTCGCGGTCTGGGTCGCGGTCTGGGTCGTGGTCGGTGTTGCGGCCTGTGTCGCGGCCTGCGCGCTGAGGGCCGGCGCGGCGCTGAGCACCATGGCGCCCACGAGCACGGCCAGCCTGGTGGCGCCACTCAGGGAGACGCCCATCATGCTGCGGAAGTCGCGCTCGTTTGAACTGCGGGTCGGGGCAGTGAGGAACCGAGGGATCTCGGCGTCTACGGGACTGCAAACTGCGGCAGCCGTGACGGCAGAAGCCGGTGCGACGGAAGCCATTGGGGCAGCAGCCGGTGCACTGCGGACTGCAGTCGGGGTCGGAGTCGGGGTCAGAGTCGGGGTCGGAGTCGGGGTCTGGGCAGACATCCCCAGTTCCCTGCGCAGCGACTGGCCGAGCATCGCGCCGAAGTTCGTCGCAAACCCCGCGGGGGCGATGGGCGCAAACGCGGCCGAGGCCTCGGCGCTCGGCTCGAGCGGCATCGGCACCAGGCTCGTGGCAATCACACGCTGCCGATCGGCTTCATCCAACTCGAACAACGGACGCACACCGCCGTCCCCCACGCTGAGCGCCATCACCTTCTCGCCCACGCGCACCACCGCAAGGCCCGTCTTGGGTCCGAGGGGCACACGCTGCACGACTTCCACCGGCACTCGCGTACGCGCGCGCAACGGCCCGGCCCCCCAGCGCTTGAGACCCCAGAGGCACAAGGCCCCGAGCCCCAGCACAAAGGCCAGCGCAGCAACGACTCCGAGTCCGGCGATGAACATGCGTGTGAGATCCGTGGATCAGGTGGTGGGCGGGACGTAGTCGCTGACGGCTTCGCCAAGGAAGGCAGTCATGCGCGTCACGCCGCGTTGGCCGCGCCAGCGGCCGCAGGATTGGCCAGCACACGCGTGATGCGCACGCCGAAATGCTCGCCGAGCACCACCACTTCGCCTTCCGCGAAGCGACGATCGCCGACGTAGATGTCGATGGGCTCACCGGCGAGGCGATCGAGCTGAATGACCGAGCCGCGGCCGAGGCGCAGGATTTCCTGCACCGTCATGCTGGTGCGCCCGAGTTCGATGGACACGGGCAGCGTGAGATCGAGCAGCATGCCGATGGGCACCTCGGTGCTGCCGAGCATGGTCTGCTCGAAGTCGGTGAGCTGCGGCGCGCGGGCCGTGGAGGCCGAGAGCGTGGAAGCCGATTCGTCCTTGAGCGACGAGAGCGGCTGACCGGCAGCCTTGGCCGCCTGCGCGCTGGCCACCAGCGCGTCGATTTCAGCGGGATTCATGCGGAGGTCCGGGGGTCGGGGGTCGAAGCCGTGGGCAGGGCATCGACGATGCGCACTGCCAGGTTGCCGTTCACGCGGCCGGCGTGGCCGATGAAGCGTTCCTGCAGACCGGCACGCACGAGGACGCGGGCGTCCTTGGGAATGCCGGTGGGAATGATGCTGCCCTCGGCGATGTTCGCGAGGTCACGCATGGAGAGCTGGAAGTCGGGGAGGCGCGCGGTGAGCGGCACCTTGGTGGCGCGCAGCGCGGCTTCACTGCGCAGGCGCGTCGTTTCGCGCTCCTGCTCGTTGGTGGTGAGCAGCGCCAGACGCTGCTGACCACTCGAGGTGAAGAACTTGTCGAGCACCGAGAAGGGCAGGCAGAGCAGCAGCAGGCTGCTCACGTTGCCCGTGCTGAACTCCACGTTGGCCACCAGCACCGGATCTTCACGGTTGACGACCTGGAGGATTTCCGGCGACGATTCGAAGCCCGTGATGTTGATATCCATGGGCACGTGGTCCTGCCAGATTTCCTGCAGCAGCGCGGCAACCTTGTCGGCCACGCTGCGCACGGCCATGCGCTCGATGGGCGTGAGGGCGCGCGTGAGGGCGCTGCCACCGCCTTCGCCACCGAAGAGCCGGTCCACGATGTAGGTGCTGAACTCGGGACCCACGTCGATGACGCCCTTCTGCCCCGTGCCCGCAATGTCGAAGATGAAGGACGAGCAGGGCATGGGCAGCGAGAGCGTGAACTCACCGAAGGAGAACTGCTCCACGCTCTGCAGGCGCACTTCGATCTGTCCGCGCACGCGCGAGATGAGCCAGGCCTCGAGGCCCTTCACCAGACGCTCGTACATGGCTTCCAGCGTGCGCAGGCGCTCCTTGGAGACGCGGTGCGGACGCCGGAAGTCGTAGACCTGCACATCGAGGCCCTGCGTGGCGAACGACGCCGGGTTGCGCGACGTGCCGCCGCCGCCGAGCAGGCGGTCGATGTCGGTTTGTGAGAGGGTTTCCGAGCTCATCGCGGTATCGGGAGGAAGGGCCGCTTACTGAACGACGAACTGCGGGAAGTAGAGGCTCTTGACGGCCTTCTTGCCGAAGCGGGCGGTCACGGCCGTGTGCAATTCCTTCTTGAAGGCCTCACGCCGCGAGATGTCGGTGAGTTCGTCCACCGACTTGGTGCCCAGCGAGGTGAGGATGATGTCGCGCAATTCGGCGTCGCGATTCTTGAAGTCCTCGGCGGACTTGGCCGAGCCGACTTCCATGGCCACGGTGAGCAGCAGGAAGCGGCTGCCGCCCGAACCGGCCGGGTTGAGCACCAGATTCTCGAGCAGGTGCACCGGGGTGGCGGCGCCTTCCGCGGTGGAGTCTTCTGCCGCCGCCTCGTCTTCGGCGCCGGCGGAATCGGCATGCGCGACCACGGGGGTGACTTCCTTGCCGAGCTTCTTGGCCACCATGGGGCCCAGGAAGGCGGCGCCGGTGCCACCACCGACGGCCAGGCCCACGGCCACCATGCCGATGAGCAGGGGCAGCTTGGGCTTGCTGGCGGGGGCGGCTTCTTCAGCGACCTGAGCGTCTTCGTTGGCCATGGGAACGTTCGGAAAAAGGGTGATCCTGACGTTCCCCCATAAAGCAGCCCCCGTGCCAGCGTGGAGCCGGCCCGGGGGCGAGATGTATAAGCTATTGAAATTGAACGCTTTAGCGCAACTTCCGGAGGGCGGTTTGGCGAGGGAACCTCCGGCCGGACACCCGGCAAAACCGGGCAGGTCTGGCGCGGTGCGGCACCTTTTGCCTAGTCGCCCTCAGTCCTTAGCGCTTGATCTGCATCAGCTCCTGCAGGATTTCGTCGGAGGTGGAGACCACCTTGCCGTTGGCCTGGAAGCCGCGCTGGGCCACGATCATGTTCGTGAATTCCTGCGCCAGGTCCACGTTCGACATTTCCAGGGCGCCGCTGGTCATCTGCGACTGGGAGCCTTCGAGGGCGAAGCCGAGCACGGCGCCGCCGGAGTTGGCCGACTCCTGGTACATGTTGTCGCCGATGCGCTGGAGACCGGACGGGTTGTTGAAGTCGGCGAGCACGATGCGGGCCAGCGGCGAGGTGGTGCCGTTGGTGAAGAAGCCCGTGATCAGACCGAAACGGTCGATGGAGAAGTTCTGCAGCGTACCGGCCGTGAAGCCGTTCTGGTCGCGCAGCACGGCGGTGGAGGCCGTGGAGGCGAACTGCGTCAGACCGTTCACGCCGCCGCCGAGCTTGAGGTCGATGCGCACGGCATTGGCACCCGGCACGGCGAAGTTCAGCGTGGCCGAGATGTTGGTGTTGAGGATACCGGCGTTGTCGAACGTGAACGTGCCGCTGTTCTCGCTGGCCGTGGCCGTGTCCGGGCTCATGAAGTAGCCGACCTTGATCTGCGAGTTGATCGGCATGTTGGCCGTGAACGTGATCTCGCCCGATCCCGGATCGAAGGTGAAGTCGGCCGGTGAGTTGTACTCAACGCCCGTGGTGCTGTACACCTTCACGTTGGCGGGCAGGATTTCGTAGCCGGCCGGCGGCGTGGGCAGCGCGATGTTGCTCGGCGGCGAGTTGCCGTCGGTCTGCACGTCGAACTGCTGCGACGACGCGATGGGATCAATGCGCCAGTCCCAGGAGTTCGGGCCGGTCTTCCACATCTGCAGCTTGATGTCGTGCTTGGTGCCCTGCGAGTCGTAGACGGCAATCTGCGATTCCGTCCAGGCCTTCTCGTTGATGGGCAGCGCGCGATCAAGCGGGTCGTTGAAGTCACCCTGGAAGATGGGCGCCGAGGCGTTCAGGTTGCCGGCGAGCGTCGCTTCCGTGGTGGGGTTGGCGGAGACCTTCTGGCCGAAGGGCAGCTTGATGTCCTGGATGCCGTCCTGGATCTGGCCGTTGTCGTACATGCGGCCCTGGACGATGAAGCCGTTGGCCGGCGAGACCAGCTGGCCGAGCGCGTCCACCTGGAAGTTGCCGGCGCGCGTGTAGAACGACTGGTTGCCCTTGCGCACGACGAAGAACGAGTCGCCCTGAATGGCGATGTCCGTGTTGAGACCGGTGGTCTCGAGATTGCCCTGGTTGAAGATCTGGTCGATGGACCCGATCTGCATGCCGAGACCGATCTGGATGGGGTTGATACCACCCTGATCGCCGGGCGGACGGCTGGCGCCCTGCAGGAGCTGGGCGAAGCCTTCCTTGAAGGTCACGCGGCCGGCCTTGAAGGCCACCGTGTTGACGTTGGCGATGTTGTTACCGATCACGTCCATGCGCACCTGGTTGTTGCGCAGGCCGGACACACCGGCGTAGAGGGAACGAAGCATGTTGTGGTCCTCGGGTCAGGCGCGATCAGGCGCGGATCTGAGTGAGTCGGGACATCGGAACCGACACCTTGTCGCCGATGGTCAGGATGGGGTTACCGTCTTGGTAGCGCATGCCGGTAATCCGTCCGGCGGTGTACGTCGTGGTTTCCGACCACGGGCCGCCATCCTTTGCGACCTGGAACTTGTAGGTGTAGGTGCCGGGCTCGAGCTTCGGGTCCCAGACATAGTCGCCCAGCTTGAACGAATGCTGCCCCGCCTTGATGTCACCCACGATGGCCATCCCGACGGTTTCGCCCTTGTCATTGGTCATCACGATGCGGCCCGTGCCGCTGCGTCCTGCGGTGTCAATGAAGATCTCGCCATTGCCTTCCTTGTCGACGAAGGCGTTGTTGCCGGGCGTGACGCCCACCTTGCCGACGGTGGCCATGGCCATCTGGCCTTCGATGAGCTGCGCGAGTTCATCGGCCCGCTCGTTCTGCGTTTCCTCGAGCGATTCGATGGCATCGGTCATCGCCGCCTGCGCCGCCTTTGTCTCATCCATGGTCTTGTTCATGGCGATGAGCTGCTCGACGGTGGAGAACTGCGCGAGCTGCGCCGCCATGTCCTTGCCGTCCATGGGGTTGAGCGGGTCCTGATTCTTCAGCTGCGCCACCAGCATCTTGAGGAACTCATCGCGCCCCATGGTGCCGTTGGTGGGCAGCGAGGTGCGCGGCGCGGAGGGCTCGGCCGGTCCCTTGGGGGGCTCGGCGCCGGGCACCGGCGACTGCGTCTGCTGCTTGTCGGTCTCCTCGTTGGCCGTGGTGTTGTAGGCCGGCGTGGAGAACATGCTGCGGACAGCGGTGATCATCACTCGTTTCCGAAGAGGGTGAACGCGGGACGCGGCGCTCCCTGCCGCTGCTGCTGCTCCTGTCGATCATCACGGGCACGCGACGACGAATCGCGGCGGGCCTCGTCCTGGTACTCCCGGGCGGGTGTGCGCTCGCGCGCACTGTTGCCCGACTGCTGATCCGGCGTGCTGCTCTGGCCGGTGTGCCCAACCCGCTGCGCCTCACGCTCGCCGGAAACGGCGCGCGAGAGCTCCACGGAGTCGGTGCTGCCATTGCTGCGAATGCGCAGGCGATCACTCTCGAGGCCGTGACGGCCCAGAGCATCCTGCAGGTCGGCGGTGCGCAGCCGCATGCGGTCGGCCGTGCTCGCGTCAGTGGTGATCTGCGTCTGCACCGTGTTGCCGCGCACATCGATGGTGATGCGCTCCTCGATGCCGGGCGCGCTCTCCACGTTGAGCGTCATGCGATTGAGTGGCGTGGCCGGGGCATCCGCGCGCATCTGCTGGATGTCGGAGACGCGCTCGGCCTGCGTAGACGCAGAGCTGCCACCCACCTGCGCGGCGCGGTCGGCGCCGGTCACGCCTGTGTGTCCGGGTGTGCCGGAAGGTCCGCCAAAGGCGCCGAAGGCTGCCTGGTCATTGCCGCGGCCTTCGCCAAGTTGTGCGTCCTTGCCCAGCGCCTTGCCGTTGTTGAGCGGCTTGCCCGATTCATCGCGCTCACCGCGGCCAAAGGCATGACCGTGACCCTGATGACCACTTGAGGAGGCTGCCTGCAGCGTGGCCGTGCCCGAGGCAAACGCCTCCGCGCCCGACGCCGGTGCGGCGCCCTGATCGGCCACCCGCGCCACGCCAGCGACACCGGCCACGCGGGCCACCGAGGCCACGCCGCGGCCATTGGCCGTGTCCTGCGGAATGCGCGCGTCGACCTTCGCACGCGCTTCCGCGGCGCGATCCACCGGCGAGGAGGCCGAAGGCAACTCGAGATGCCCGGGGTCCTTCATGCCCAGCGTGCGCAGCCCTTCCTCACGCGCGATGCGCTGGAGGCGGGCAAAGCCGGCGGCGTTGTCCCACGAGCCATCGATCATGACGTCCACCGCTTCGCCGCGCGTATGCGCCGAGTCGCGGGTCCAGGTCACCACCGGACCGGAACGCGTGCGGCCCTGCGCAAACAGCCAGTCCTGTCGCTCCTGCGACCGGGTGGTTTCCACGAGCGTCACGTCGTGTCCGTATTCGTTCTTCATGCGCTCCATGACCCGCTCCACGCGCGCGCGCAGCTCGGGGCTCAGGCCCTCTAGTGAGCGGTCGGCGGTGGTCACGTCGAGCGATGTGACTTCGGCCGTCGCATCGGCGCGCAGGATGCCGTTGCGCAGGGCGGCGGCGCGGCTGCCGCCCACGGCCGACATGGCGCCAGCCGCCGGGTCGAGCGCGCCTGAGGCTTCGTTCATGAGCGCCCGAGCCGCCAGACGTGCACCTTCGGGCGTACCGGCCTTGGCAATGAGGGCATCGAGCTGCGCGCGCGTGTTTGCGCCGCGTGTGTCACCGAGTGCGAGCAGCTGTTCAAGCGAGCTGCCGCGGCGCGAGGCGACGCGCGAGAGCACCTCGAGCGCCTTCTCGTTGTCCATGCCCTGCAGGCGCGAGGCCGCACGGGCCAATCCATCGAGTGAACCCTGCACGCCGTCGCGCGACTCGCCTGCGCGTGTTTCGCGGGCGCGAGCGTAGGCCGGCAGGTCCACAACATCCGTATCGGGTTGCGAATCGCTCTGCTTCTGCAGGAGACCGTAGCGCATGGCATCGCTGGCCTCGCCCGCACCATTCGATGCGTCGCCGGTGGGTTGCGCGGCCTGCATGGTCACAGGCGACGCGACATCCTCGGCCGGCAGGTTGCCGGCGGCTTCCTCGAGGAGACGATCCACCAGGGACGCGCTCTCGTCGGGCAGCTGCTGCAGGAACTCGTTGCGCACCTGCTGCCCGGCACCGGCCAGCAGCGCCAGCAGGGCGGCAAACTCGGGGCTCTTGCTGCGAATGCGACGATCACTGCCGTCTTCGCGCTCGCGTTCGTCGATGCGGGAGTCCGTCCCGACGTCGTCGTTGGATCGCACGTCGCCGGCTCGGCCGCCAATGTCACGCATGCGTGCGTTGCGTGGAGCGGCGGCGCGCGCCGACTCGGCGTTGCTGCGTGTGGCGGTGAAGATGTTCATGGCGCTCACGGCTTGGCCACTCCCGATGCCTTCACGGCACCCTTGGTGATGGCCGCTGCGCGCGCCGCCGGAAAGGCTGCGAGAATGGCGGCGGCCTGCCGGTCATTCATCATGGCCAGGATGGCCCGCACGTCACTGTCGGTCATCTGATCGAGGACCTTGGCGGCGTCCTTGGCATTCATGGCGCCGAAGATCTTGGCCAGACGCTGCTCGGGCAGGGCGGTCTGCAGTGCGGCATCCCGCGCGTCCTTGACCAGCGTGGCGGCCTGCGTGGTGGAAGCGGCCGACGCGGTGGTGTTGCCAGGCACCGCTGCCGGCGTGCTGGTCGTCGCCGGCGTGGGCGTGGCGTTGCCAGCCGCCTTTGCGGCCGCCATACCCTGCGCCACGGTGTTGGGTGCCGGCTTTGCGCTGGCGTCCGGCTTGGCGCCGGCGTTCTTGAGGGCCGCGCGGGCTTCGGCCAGCGCACGGAGTGAATCGGCCGGGGTCAGGGGCAGCGCGGCATGGGCGCTGTCGACCGCGGTGGAGTCTGTTGCCGTGCTGTCGGCCTGCGCGGCGTTATCGTGCGCGGCCTCCGCATCGGCCGCCTTGGCCAGGGAATCGGCCGGCAAGGTCTTCAGGCTGTCGGCAATTCGCGCCGAGTCGGCGGCGTACTTTGCCGAGGCCCGCATATACGCGTAGCCCGACCCGCCGCCAAGGCCGGCCAGCACTCCGATGACAATGGGGATGAGCAACTGCTTCATCGCGCGGTTCCATCACGGGGGTTCGTGCCCTCGGCGGAATTGCCGGTGGGCGCGTCCTTCGTTTCGAGCTTGCGAGCGAACTGCGTCAGGGCGACTTCGTCCATTCGCACGCGATCCTTCTGTGCCTCGTCCGATCGCCAGGCCTCGGCGTGCCGTTCGCGGAGGCGATCAAGCACGCGGCGATCGCGTGCGGCCTCCTCCAGCAACGACTTGGCCTGGTGCACACCGGCGTCCGCGTGTTTCACCACGTCGTCGGCGACAATCAGTCGTTCATCGAGAGAAGCGAGAACCGTGCCAAGCTGGTGGAGGTGCCCGATGCGGGGCGCGGCACGCGTTGTGGAATGCAGCTGGGCCTGCGAGTCGGCGCGCAGCGCGGCGATGGCGTCCTTGGCGCGCTGGGCCTCATCCGCGGCGGCCTGGGCGGCCGCCAGCTCGCGCGCCTTGGCCTGCTCGTGCTGCTCCCGCAGCTCGAGAATGCGCTGCAGGCGGAACTTGAAGCTCACGGACGTCTCCGTACGGCCGACTCGATCTGCTCGGCGATCTGAGCCAGCGCCTGGTAGGTGTCACCGTAGTGCGTGATCTCATCCGGCCGCTGCTGCAGGAACTCCAGCACCTGCTGGCGATGCACGATGGCGGCGTCCACGTAGGGATCACTCCCCCGCTGATAGGCGCCCACCATGATGAGATCTTCCTTCTCGCGATAGGCCGCCTCGAGCCGCAGCATGGCACTGCCGGCGCGCTTCTGGATCTCGTTGGTGATGAGATCCTTCACGCGGCTCTTGGAATCGAGCACGTCGATGGCGGGGAAGTGATTCTGCGCCGCCAGGCGGCGCGTGAGCACGATGTGCCCGTCGAGAATGGAGCGGGTGGCGTCGGCCACGGGCTCGTTGAAGTCGTCACCGTCCACGAGCACGGTGTAGATGCCCGTGATGCCGCCGCGCTCGCCGTTGCCGGCGCGTTCGAGCAGGCGTGGCAGATTGGCAAACACCGAAGGCGGATAGCCCTTGGTGGTGGGCGGCTCACCGGTGGCGAGACCGATTTCACGCCAGGCCATGGCGACACGCGTCACCGAGTCCACCATGAGCAGCACCTGCTTGCCCTGATCACGGAAGTACTCGGCAATGGCCGTGGCCACGAGGGCGCCGCGCGCGCGCACGAGCGCCGCCTGATCGCCGGTGGCCACAATGACCACCGAACGGGCCAAACCTTCCGGACCCAGTGAATGCTCAAGGAACTCGCGCACTTCACGACCACGCTCACCGAGCAGCGCGATGACGTTCACGTCGGCCTGCGCGTGACGCGCAATCATGCCGAGCATGGTGGACTTGCCCACGCCGGATCCGGCGAAGATACCGACACGCTGTCCGCGACCGATGGTGAGCAGGCCGTCGATGGCGCGCACGCCGGTTTCGAGCGGGCGGTCGATGGTTTCGCGTACAAGTGGATTGGGCGGCTCGGCGCTGAGCGGCACCCGCTCGACGGTGTCCACCTTGCCCTTACCATCGATGGGGTGGCCGAGGCCATTGAGCACGCGGCCCAGGAGGCCGGGGCCCACATCCACACCAAAGGTGCGGCCCAGCGGCTGGACACTGGCGCCCGCGTGCAGGCCATCGAGTTCGCCGAGCGGCATGAGCAGCACGTGGCGCTCGTTGAAGCCCACGACCTCGGCGAGTACGGAGCGATCGCGCGAGTGACTGGTGATGCGGCAGAGCGAGCCGAGGCCCACATCGATGCCGGTGGCTTCGACGACGAGGCCCACCACGCGGGTGACCTTGCCGTAGCTGCCGAATCGTTCGGTGCGCGCGAGGCGCTCGCTGAGTTCGTCGAGCGCGCTGGGTTCGCCGCGCAGATAGCTGGCAAAGGCGGCTGACATCAGGCCTGAATTCCGCCGAGGCTGCGGTAGGCGCGCTCGAGGGCCGTGTCCACCCGGCCGTCGATGATGCGCTCACGGCCTTCGGTGAGACAGCCACCGCGGGCCACGTTGACATCGGCCATCCAGCGCAGACCGCGCTGCGTGCCGAATTCCTGTTCGATCACGCGGCGGCAGGCCGCAAAGTCGTCGGGATGCAGCCGGATGGTGATTTCCTGATCGATGGGATACTGCTGCACGGCGTGTGACACGAGGTCGGCCACGAGCGAGGCATCGGCCTCGATTTCGCGCTGCAGCACGTGCTGCGCCACAATGACTGCAAGCGCGGCAATGTTCTCTTCGATGTTCGAGACCCAGCGCGCTTCGTGCATGGCAATCGACTCGGCCGCTTCGCGCACCGCCTGCAGGGCGGCGCTGATGGTGGGCTCGAGCGACGCGTGCGCGGCCCGTTCGCCGTCGGCACGGCCACGCGCGTAGGCCTCGGCCTCGATGCGTGTGCGCTCGGCGGCCATGCGCATGGCGAAGCCGGCTTCGATGGCCTCGAGTGAAACCTGCGGGGCGGGGGCCGGTGCCTCGGGGGCCGGAGCGTCCGGCCCGCCGAAGTACACGTCGGCCGCAAACTCGTCGAGCGACCAGGGCGAAGCGTTGGCTGCAGCAGACGGCATGCGTGGCGGCTCAGATGATGACATCGTCGGTGCCGGCGCTCAACACGATCTCGCCGGTTTCCTCGAGGGCGCGCACCTTGGACACGATGTCCGTCTGCGCCGCTTCGACGTCGCGCATCTTGACCGGGCCCAGGAACTCCATCTCCTCCTTGAGGCCGGCCACCGCACGCTGCGACATGGTGGCCATGATCTTCTGCTTGAGCTCCGGGCTGGCCGCCTTGAGCGCCAGCGCGAGCTGCTTGACGTCCACCTCGCGCAGCAGGCGCTGCAACGACTTGTCGTCGAGCGAGGTGAGATCCTCGAAGACGAACATGAGGTTCTTGATCTGATCGCTGAGGTGCGGATCCTTCTCGGCCACCAGGTCGAGCACTTCCTTCTCGAGCGAGGAGCTGACGAGGTTGAGCACCGCGGCCACGGCCGCCGGACCGCCCACGCTGGACATGCCCTGCGAGAAGGCAAGGTCCGCTTCGTTGCCGATGGCGCGCTCCACGAGCGAGATCATCTCGGGCGACACCTTCTCCATGCGCGCAATACGGAACATCACCTCACCACCGAGTTCGGGTTCGAACTCACGGATGATGGCGGCCACGTGCGACGGATCGAGATGGGCGAGAATGAGTGCAATGGTCTGCGGATGTTCGCCGCGCAGCGTGTTGCCCAGCTGCTGCGGGTCGGCGCGGCGCAGACGGCCAAAGCGATCGCTGTCGGCCAGCTGGCCCTGGATGCGCTTGAGGATCTGCTGCGCCTTGGCGGGCCCGAAGGCCTTTTCCAGGACGTCCTTGGCGAACTCCACACCACCGGTGCTGATGGAGTCCACACCAAGCGTGGTCTCCAGCCAGTCGGCGAGCACCGCGTCCACCGTGGAGGGCGGCACGCGATCGAGCTGCGCCATTTCGAGGGCGACGATTTCCGCTTCTTCCGGATGCAGACCCGAGGTGAGCTTGGCCGCGTGTTCGGCGCCGATGGCCATGCAGAGGATGGCGACCTTCTGGCGTCCGGTGAGACGCTCAGGGGCCCAGCGATCGGCGTTGGCGTTCTTGGCGAGGGCGATCATGCTCATTACTGACGCAGCCAGTTACGTGTCACCCGCAGCGCCGCATCAGGACGCTGCTCCACGGTGGCGATGGCCTGCTCCCGTTCGGGTGTGGTCGGTGGGGGCGGCAGACGGACGGCGCGGCGCTGCTCCTCGACGTAGGCGTTTTCGTCCATCAGGTCGGCCTCGTTGTTCATGCCGGCCGGCAGGCCCTGCATGGCGGCCTGCATCTGCGTGCTGGCCGGCAACTCGGCGTACTGCGGACCGGCGGGCAGCGTGGCGGCATTGGCGGCGGCGAGCTGCCTGGACTTCTTGGGGCGGAGCACCAGGACCATGACCAGCGCCACGAGCACGAGCCCGGCGATGGCGGCAATGGCCACGACGGGCTTGGGGTTGGCCTGGATGCGTCCCAGCATGTCCTGCGGCGCCGGCGTGCTGTCCACGCGCGCCACGACCGTCTTGGGCATGTCGAAGGGCGCGCTCACCACCGACACCATGTCACCGCGGGCGGAATCGACACCAAGTGCGGTGCGCACCAGGGCTTCGATCTGCGCGAGCTCTTCCGGTGTGCGCGGCGTGAACACCGGCTCGGCGTTGGCCGAGGTGTCGGCCGCGTTGCGCGCCATCTTGTCGGCCACGAGCACGGCGACAGTGAGCTTCTGTACGTTGCCGATGGCGCCGCTGAAGGTCTCGACGCTCTTGGTGTTCTCGTAGCTGAGCGCCGACTGCGTGTAGCCGGCGCCCTGCTGCGGCGTGCTGGGCGTCACTTCCGACTTCTGCTCGGTGGCAATGGCCTGGCGATCGGGATCGACGGCCTGCACGGTGCGCTCGATCTTGTCGAAGTTGATGGAGGCGGAAACCTGCACGCGCGCATTGCCCGAGCCCACGAGGCTCGAGAGCAAGTCGGCGGCCTTCGACTCCATGTGATCTTCGACTTCCTTTTGCACGGCCAGCTGGCGGCTGGTGAGTCCCGCCACCGAGCCCTCGTCCTGCATGGTGAGGGCGCGACCACGCTCGTCCACCACGGTGACGTGTTCCGGCGTGAGCCCACCCACCGAGGAAGCTACGAGGCTGGCAATACCCTGCACGGTTTCGGCGGCCGGCGGATTGCCGTTGCTCATGCTGAGCGTGACCGATGCCTTGCTGGGGCGCTGATTCTGCGTGAAGAGCTGCTCGTCCTCGAGCGCGAGGTGCACCTGCACCGCCTTCACATTCTGCATCTTGCCGATGGTGCGCTCGAGTTCGCCCTCGAGTGCGCGGCGGTAGTTGACCTTCTGCGTGAAGTCCGTCATGCCCCAGGAGGGCTTGTCGAACAGCTCGAGACCCGGGCGGCCACCACCGGGCAGTTCGCCGGCGGCGAGATCCACCCGCGCGCGCGCCACGTCCTGGCTCTGCACGAGAATGGTGGTGCCGGAGGCGTCGAGCTCGTGCGCGATGCCTGCCTCCACCAGTTTGTCGGTCATGGCCTTCACGCTCTCCACCGGAATGTTGGCGAAGAGCGGGACCATGACGGGGCGCGTGGCCCACTGCGACACATAGTACACACCGGCCGCGATGACGAGACCTATGGCAATGATGGCGGTCTGGCGCGGGCCGCCGAAGCGGCTGGTGATCGACTCGAGGAGGGGATTCATCGCGGGTGGCTCAGGACTGCATGCTGATCACGGAGCGATAGGCCTCGACAACCTTGTTGCGCAGCTCAATGAGCATGTCGAGGGCGACGCCGGCTTCTTCGCTGGCGGCCATGACCTGGTGCAGCTCCACGTTTTCGCCATTGGCGAAGCGCTGCACGAGGTCGCCGGCATTGTCGCGCGTGTCGGAGACTTCGTTGATGACGCGGGTGAGCGTCTTGCCGAACGAGTTGTCGCTCGTGCCGGTGACCGGCACCTGCACACTCTGGCCGCGATCCTGCCCGAATTCGGGGAGGCTGCGGGTCAGGAGATCGAGACGGGTCTGCATGGTCGGGTCGAGGAAACGCGTGAGCGGCGGAGAATCAGGCGCGGACGTCGAGACGGATGCCGCGGGCGGCGGGCGGAGCGGGCGGTTCGGCCGTGGCGGCCTTGTAGCGACCGTAGGTGAGCGGGCCCATGCTCGCCGTCTTGGCGAAGAAGTTCCGCTCCTCGGTGGTGAGCACGCTCCAGAAGGCGGGGTCGGTGCCGGCCGGCGCTTCCGCCGACACGGGTGACTGCGTGGCCTGCTGACCGGCGATGGGTGTCTGCGGCTTGAGCGCGTTGGCGTTGGCCTGTGCGTTCGCGCGCGCGAGAACCTGCTGCGTGGCGAGGGCTGCACGATCCAATCCCTGACCATTCGCCGCGCCGCTGCGCGCGGCATCGCTGCGCGTGGCGCCGAGGTTGGGAAGCAGCGGGGAGTTGTTGATGCCGTTGATGCTCATGGGATCGTGACGTGTCGAAGCGAGAAGGAGACGTGTGGCGGACCGGGGACCGAAGTGCTGTCGGAGAGGAGGAGGAGGAAGTGACCCCACATCGATCCCCGGACCCGCTGCACGTGTCTACATCAGTGGAAGGGCGATCAGATATCGAGAGCGGCGCGAAGCATCGACTTGGCGGTCTGGAAGACGGCCGCGTTGGCTTCGTAGATGCGCTTGGCATCCATGAGCTTCACGAGCTCCTGCGTGGTGTCGATGTCGGGGTAGCGCACGTAGCCGTTGGCGTCGGCGTCGGGATGACCGGGCTCGTAGACGAGGCGGCCTTCGCCCTGGTCTTCGGCCACGCCAGCCACGCGCACGCCGTACTCGCCGCCGAAGGCACCGGGCCCTGTGCCGCCCGTGGTGGGCAGCACCGGCACTTCAATGGCACGCGGCGCATCACCGGTGAGCGCGGCCGCGCCGCTGCCCACGACCCGACCCGCGCCGCCCGGCGCCGTGGCGTCCGGCAGGCCGAGGTCGAAGGTGGCGTTCTGCGCGGTGGCCGCTTCGAGCACCACCTCGCGCCGCTTGTAGGGCTGACCATCGGCGCCGCGGGTGACGTCGGCGTTGGCGATGTTCTGGGCAATCGTTTCCATGCGCTGCCGCTGGGCGCTGAGGCCGCTGGCGGCGATGCCCATGCTGCGGAACATCGGGCGCATGACGGGCTGATTGGGCACCGGGAGCAGGCCGGGCGCCTTGATGGGTTCGATCGGCATCAGCCGCCACCTCCGCCGCCCTTGATGGCGGTGCGCAGGCTGGCATAGGTCTTTTCGAGCAGGCGCGACGTCGCGAGGAAGCGCAACTGTTCGTCGGCCAGCGCGACCATCTCGTCTTCCACATTGACCTGATTGGCCGCAGTGGTGCCGTTGCCGGTGCGGGCTTCGAGAGCGAAGCCGTCACCATTCTGCAGCGTCGCCTTGGAGACGCGATCGGCGATGCCCCGCGAGCGTTCGACGCTCTGGTCGAGCGCCGACTTCAGCGAGGTCGCGCGGGTGGTGCGATCGATGAGTCCGAAGAGCATTGGCAGGTCCGGGTGAAAGAGCGAGGGAATCCGGACCTCTCAAAAGCAAACCCCAGGCCAAAGTACGGCGGCTTGGAGTATTGAGTGTTGAGGTTTGAGTTAAGTTGTTGTTTTTGTTGGGGTTGGGGTTTTGGTCGGGGTTGGGGTTGGGGGTGTTCCGGGGGTCAGGGGGCACGACAAAAACCGGCCGGCAGGAATTTTCTGCCGGTCGGTTGGTGACCCAAGTTGCCGATGGAGCCTGTTGTGGTGATGCGGATCGCGGCCACGTACCACCGCCGCCAGGTGGCGGTCGGTGAGGGCCGATCAGGACGACGGACTATTCGTCGTCGCTGTCCTTGCCTGGCCCATTGAGCTTGTTGCGCAGGGTGCGCACGCTGATGCCCAGCAGTTCGGCGGCCTTCGTGCGGTTATTATCGGCAGCTGCCAGCGCATGCTGAATAAGCACCCGCTCGGCATCGGCCACATTGAGCGACTCGAGGGCAATGGCGCCTGACGCCGGCGTGGCCGTGCCGGCCGGGGACGCCGCCACGCCGGGTGCACCAGGTGCAGCCGCCGCCCCGCTGACCGCCAGCACCGGCGCTGCGCCCTGACCTGGCGTGGCAAAGGCCCGGGGGCGCATGTTGGCCGACCCCAGGGAGTGGGCCAGACCGAAGCGCGTGCCCTCGAGGCAGTGCGGCTGAATGATGGGGTCGGGGGTCAGGATGACCGCCCGTTCAATGACATGCTGCAGCTCGCGCACATTGCCGGGCCAGGGGTAGCTCTGGAGTGCGGCCAGGGCGTCCGGCGAGAGCCCTTCAATCTTCTTGCCCATTTCCGCGGCCACCCGCATGGCGAAGCGCAGGGCCAGCAGCGGGATGTCCTCCGGCCGCTCCCGAAGCGGCGGAATGAGGACCGGGATGGTGGACAACCTATAGTAGAGGTCCTGCCGGAACGTCCCGTGATCGGCCTCCATGGCCAGATCGCGGTTCGTGGTGGCAATGATACGGACATCCACCTTGATGGGTGCCGTTCCACCAACGCGTTCAAATTCCTGTTCCTGCAACACGCGCAGCAGCTTGGCCTGCAGGTCGAGCCGCATCTCGGAGATTTCGTCCAGCAGGAGCGTGCCTCGGTTGGCCCGCTCAAAAGCGCCTTCCACCCGCTTGATGGCACCGGTGAACGCGCCCTTCTCGTGACCAAAGAGGGCCGATTCCACGAGGCCCTCCGGCAGCGCCGCACAGTTGAGCTTGATGAAGGGCTTGTCGCGGCGTTCCGACTGATCGTGAATGGCCCGGGCAAAGAGCTCCTTGCCGGTGCCGGATTCACCCTGCAGCAGCACCGTGGCCCGGGTGGGCGCGGCCATGGACACGGTCTGCAGGATGCGCCGGATGGCGGCCGAATCGCCGAGAATCTGGCGTTCGTTGCGGAACTGCATGACCTCCTTGCGGAGGGCCTCGTTCTCGCGGCGCAGGCGAACAAACTCGAGGGCCTGGTCCACGGCCAGTTCGAGCTGCTGCGGGCGGACCGGCTTCGTGATGTAGTCAATCGCGCCGGCTTTGATGGAGGCCACGGCGTGCTCGATGCTGGCGTGTCCCGTCAGCATGATGAGCGGGATGTCGTAGCCTTCGCGGGTCAGGAGCTGAATGAACTCCAGGCCCGTGAGTCCCGGCATGCGGTAGTCGGAGATGATGAGGTCAACTCCGCCTCGCTCAAGGACTTGCAGCGCCTCGGGCACCGAGCGCGCCCCCACGGCGGTATGTCCGGCCTGCGCCAGCGAATCCTCGAGGATGAGGCCTACCGCTGGTTCGTCGTCGACGTACAGGATCGTGGCCATGCGCGGCGAATGGGGACGTTTTTGCCGAGCAGCCGACGGGCGGCAGGGACGGTCCCTGGCCCGTAGCGCTGCGCGTGAGGGCGGTGCCGGCGTCGTGACGTTGGCGCCGGTCGTGCGTCACTGCGATAGGAGTGCCAGCGTCGCACCCGGCAAAATTAGCCGCTTTACCTGAAAAACGCGAAAGGGTCGTCCTGATTGGTCGCCCGCGCCGTGTCTTTATGGTAGAGACCGCTAAAGGGGGACGCGCGGCATCCGATACTCTGCAGCAGCGAGACGGTCTTGCGGGGTGCCTCGACGGGGGCATACCGGGACCGATCCACCCGGGGTCGTATGCGCGTCACCAATTCCACCATCACCCGCACCAGTCAGCTTCGCTTGCAGCAGGGTCTGCAGGGGATCGACCGAGTGCGCGACGACATCGCCACCGGCATTCGGGTTCGGCGCATGTCCGACGATGCCACGGCCGGCGGCGAGCTGGTGCGCATTGGCAGCTCCATGCGCGCGCTCAATCAGTTCCGGCGCAATGCGCAGATGGGCTTTGCCCGCGCGACCGCCGAAGAAACCGTGCTCGGGCAGTTCTCCGACACGCTGACCCGCGCCGCCGAGCTGGGAGTCACTGCTGCCAACGGCACCACGGACAACTCCACGCGTCAGGTCATCAAGGCCGAGATCGATCAGCTGCTCGATCTGTCCGCGCGACTCGGCAACACGCGCTTTGGCGACGAGTATCTGTTTGGCGGCACCCGCTCCACCGAGAAGCCCTTCACCGAACCGCCGCCCGCCACCGGCTCCTTCTCGGCGCTGATGTTGGCCGGCAATCCCGTGGATCCGAGCGGCAACACGACGCTCGAAATCGGCGACAACAAGTTCGTCACGCCGAACCACAACGGTACGCAGGTGTTTCTCGACACGGACGCCCTGGCCGCGCTGCGCGAGATGTCCGACGCGATCGGTGCCAACGACGTCCCGCGCATCACCGCGGCCACGCAGCGCCTGCGCAATGCCCACTCGAGCGTGCAGGCGCTAATCGGTACGCAGGGCGCGCGCATCAACGAGATGGAAGATGCGCTGGTGAACATCGAAAACACCGAGTTCGACCTCAAGGCCTTCCGCTCCGACCTGCGGGATACGGAAGTGGACAAGGCCATGGTGGAGCTCGTGGGCAAGCAGACTCTGTATCAGGCCGCCATGAGTGCCACGTCGCGCATTCTCGGGCTCAGCCTCGCCAATTACCTGTAAGGACATGGAATCCGCCGTCATGGTCGCTCCGCAGGATCTGGTCGCCATCGCGCACCCCTTCGGCACGATCGAAGTTTCCCGTGACGCCCTCATGACCTTCCCGGTCGGTGGGATGTTCGGCTTCGAGAAGCTCACCACATTCGCGCTGGTCCCCGCCGCCCGTCAGGGGCTGTGGTGGCTGATGTCGCCCACTTCGCCGCCGACGACCTTCGTACTGGCCGACCCCTTCGTCTGCTTTCCCGACTACGCCCTCGACCTCGGCGATCTCGAGAAGTCGCAGCTCGAGATCGAGCGACCGGAGGATGTGCTGGCGCTGGTGATGCTCACCATTCCCGAGGGCGGCGCGCCCATCACGGCCAACCTGCGCGCACCCATCGTGTTCAATGTGACGCGGCGTCTGGCGGCCCAGGTGGTGAGCCGCGACGAGTCGCATGGGCTGGCCACCGCCATCGACCTCACGGTCTATCCGCGCAGCACCAACGGTCTGGACATGACCTGAAGTCGGGTCCCGGATGTAGATTTGCGCCAACGCGCGTCCACCTCCGTCCCGCCGTCATGTCCGACACACTCCCGCCCCGACGCGAAGACTTCCGGGCACCCGATGCCCGTCTGGATGGTGCCAGCCTGCTGATCACCGGCGGCACCGGGTCGTTCGGGGTGCAGTTTCTGCGCACGGTGCTCACGCGCTATGCGCCGCGCCGCGTAATCGTGTACAGCCGCGATGAGCTCAAGCAGTACATGATGCAGCAGGCCGAGCCCTTCAAGTCGCGGGCGTCCATCATGCGCTGGTTCATCGGTGACGTGCGCGATGCGGACCGTCTGCGCCGCGCCATGGAGGATGTGGACGTGGTGGTGCACGCCGCGGCGCTCAAGCAGGTGCCGGCCGCCGAGTACAATCCCTTCGAGGCCGTGAAGACCAACGTGCTGGGTGCCCAGCATGTCATTGACGCCTCGCTCGAGGCGCAGGTGTCACGGGTGGTGGCGCTGAGCACGGACAAGGCGGCCGCGCCCATCAATCTCTATGGCGCCACCAAGCTCGTGTCCGACAAGCTGTTCGTGGCCGCCAACAACTATCGCGGCAAGCGTCCGAGTCGTTTCTCGGTGGTGCGCTACGGCAACGTGATGGGCAGCCGGGGCTCGGTCATACCGCATTTTCTCGCGCAGCGCGCGAGCGGTGTGCTGCCGGTGACCCACGAGGACATGACACGCTTCAGTATCTCGCTGCAGGAGGGCGTGGAGTACGTGCTGTACGCCCTCGCGCGCGCCTGGGGTGGTGAGGTCTTCGTGCCCAAAATTCCGAGCTATCGCATTCTGGATGTGGCACGTGCCATTGCGCCCGAGGCTCGGGTGGAAATCGTGGGCATCCGGCCGGGCGAAAAGCTGCACGAGGAGATGATCACGGCAACGGACGCGATCTCCACACTCGAGTTCAATCGTCATTTCGTGATCCTGCCTTCCACGCAGCTCTGGGATGTGGAGCAGTATCGGCGCGAAGGTGATACCCAGCCCGGTCGCTGGTGCCCTCCGGGATTCAGTTACAACAGCGGCACGAACGATCGCTTTCTGACCGTCGATGAGTTGCGGGCGCAGATCCTGACGGCCACCTCCGACTGACGGACATGTCGTCGTCCTTCGTGCCTTACGGTCGTCAGATCGTTGACGACGACGACATCGCCGCCGTGGTCGAGGCGCTGCGCGGCGACTGGCTCACCTCAGGCCCCGCAGTTGGGCGGTTCGAGGCGGCGTTTGCGGAATTCGTGGGCGCGGCGCACGCTGTGGCAGTGAGCAATGGCACGGCCGCGCTGCATCTGGCCATGCTGGCCGCTGACATCGGCCCGGGCGACGAGGTCATCGTGCCGGCGCTGACTTTTGCCGCCAGCGCCAACTGTGTGCGCTATGTGGGCGGGCGCGTGGTGTTCGCCGATGTGGACACGGAGACACTGACCATCGACGTGGCCCACGCGGCGTCGCTCATCACGCCACGAACCCGCGCGATCGTGGCGGTGGACTACGCCGGCCTGCCGGCCGATCTCACGGCACTGCGCGCTCTTGCCGACCGTCACGGGCTGCATTTCGTGGAGGATGCCTGTCATGCGCCCGGTGCGACCTGTGATGGGCGGACGGTTGGCAGTGTGGCCGATGCCAGCACCTTCAGCTTTCATCCGGTGAAACACATCACCACCGGGGAAGGCGGCATGATCACCACGTCCAGCGCTGCTCTGGCTGCGCGCTGTCGCACGCTGCGCAATCACGGCATTGCAACAGACGCCCGGTCGCGTGAGGCCAGCGGCACCTGGGCCTACGACATGGTGGAGCTGGGCTACAACTATCGACTCACCGATCTGCAGTGTGTGCTCGGTCTGAGTCAGCTGCGCAAGCTGCCGGCATGGCTCGAGCGACGACGCGCCATTGCTGCCCGCTACGATGCCGCCTTTGCCAGCGAACCTCGGCTGCGCCGGCAGCATGTGCCGGCGAATCGCACGCACGCCTGGCATCTCTATCCGGTTCGTGTGTGCACACGTGATGCAGCGGGCGCGCGTCAGGCGGTGCACGCAGCGCTTCGTGCGGCCGGCATCCATGCCAACGTGCACTATCGACCAGTCTATCTGCACAGCGCCTATCGAAGCCTGGGATACGAGCCCGGGCTCTGTCCGGTGGCGGAGTCAGCCTATGATGCGCTGCTCTCCCTCCCCATGTGGCCCGGGCTTGCGGAATCGGACCAGGACCGCGTGATCGACATCGTCTGCAGCGAGCTGTCGCGTCATGTCTGAGTCGCCGGTGACCATCGTGATTCCCGCGCGCGGGGGCAGCAAACGCATTCCGCGCAAGAACATCAAGCCCTTTCTCGGGGTGCCGCTGCTCGCGCGCACCATCGCACTGCTGCGTGAGCTCCCCCTGGCCGCGCGCATTCTGGTCTCCACCGATGACGACGAGATCGCGGACATCGCGAAGACCGCCGGCGCCGAGGTGCCGTTTCGCCGGCCCGCCGACCTCGCCAATGACGAAGCCTCCACGGTGCCGGTCATCCGGCATGCCGTCGAGTATCTGCAGCGCGAGGGGCAGGCAGTCGAGGTGGTCTGCGCCGTCTATCCGGCAGCGGTATTGCTGGATCCGCCGCTGCTCGTCGAAGCCATCGCCACGCTCGAGCGTGACCCTGATCTGGACTACGTGCTGCCCGTGACCACCTTCGGTTCGCCCATCCAGCGCGCGCTGCGTCGCACCCCACAACAGCGCATGGTGATGTTTCAGCCGGAACACTACGAGAGCCGTTCGCAGGAGCTCGAGCCGGCGTATCACGACGCCGGACAGTTCTATGTGGGTCGCGCATCCAGCTGGCTCAGCGAACGGCCGCTCTTCGGCGCGCGGAGCGCATCGGTTCTCGTGCCGCGCTGGCGCGTGCAGGACATCGACACACCGGAGGACTGGGTGCGTGCGGAACAGATTGCCACCCTCCTGCAGCGGGATGGTCAACCATGAGTGCCGTACTGGTGGTGGTGGCTCATCCTGACGATGAGGTGCTGGGGTGTGGCGGCACCATGGCCCGGTTGGCCCAGGAGGGCCGGTCGGTGCACCTGCTTGTGCTGGCGGACGGCGTCGGTGCGCGCCATGTGGACGGTCACACCGACGCCCGCGTGATGGACGAGCAGCGCCGTCGCCGCGCGGCGCTCACGGCCGCGTCGCAGGTGCTGGGTGTGCAGAGCGTGGATACCGCCGACTTCCCCGACAATCGCATGGATACCGTGGCCGTGCTCGATGTCGCGCGACGCGTGGAGCAGTCGATTGCCGCCCATCGTCCAACGATGGTGCTCACGCATCACGCGGGTGATGTCAATCAGGATCATCGTCGTACTCACGAGGCAGTGATCGCCGCCTGCCGGCCGCAGCCTGGCCATCCGGTGGATACGCTGCTCTTCTTCGAAGTGGCGTCGAGTACCGAATGGCAGGTGCCGGGTGCCGCGCCGGTCTTCCAGCCGTCGTGGTTCGTGGACACCTCGAGCACGATCACGAAGCAGTTGGAGGCGCTGTCCTGCTACGCCGAGGAACTGCGCCCATGGCCGCACCCGCGATCTGCCGAGGCGCTGCGCGCCCGCGCCGCCTGGCGTGGGGCCACGGTGGGAGTGGAAGCCGCCGAGGCCTTCATGTTGGGTCGCCGTCTTGTTCGGGGATGATGTGCCGTCCGCGTCAGCAGGCGCCGTGCTGCCGGCGGGCACCGCGCCGCTGCGCGTGCTCTTCCGCGTGGATGCCTCCACGGAGATCGGGGCGGGGCACGCCATGCGCTGCCTCGCGCTCGCACAGGTAATGCGTCAGGCCGGTCACGTGGCGTGGCTGCTGGCGCGGCAGATGCCGGACGCCATCGCGCAGCGCTTCGCAGGAAGCGGGGTGACGCGCCTCTTTCCAGTCCGTTTGTCGGACGACGATGGCCGGATTGGTTCGGCGTCCGATGCGCGGGAAACTGCCGCCGTCGCCGAATCCGTTGGTGCGCAGTGGGTGGTTGCCGACGGCTACGAACTGCAACTCACCTGGCAGCGGCAGCTTGCCCAGCTGCTGGCGCAGTCGCGGTCCCAGTCCCGTTCGTCGTCCGGGTCTCAACTGGCTCGTGAATCTGCCGCGCGCCTTGCGCTGCTGGATGACGAAGCGCGAGCCGAGGCGTGGGAGGCCGACCTCATCGTGAACCAGAATCTGGGCGCAAGCGCTGCGCGCTACGAAGGGCGCGTGGGTGAAGCGCTGGTTCTGGCCGGTGCGTCCTACGCGTTGCTGCGCGACGAGCTGCGCCGCCACCTGCCCGTACGGCGGGAGACAGCATCGATTGCCACACGCCTGCTCATCACCATGGGTGGCTCCGATCCGGGCAACGTCACCACGCGCTGCGTCGAAGCCCTCGCGGCCCTGGAGCCTCGTCCGCTTGCGGTGCGTGTCGTGGTGGGTGGCGCCAATCCGCACGGCGCGAAAATCCTGGCGGCGGCTCGTGCACTGCCGCATGGCATGACGGCCGACGTGCTGACGAGCGTGACGGACATGGCCCCGCATTTTCTGTGGGCGGACCTGGCGCTATGTGCCGGCGGCAGCACGCTCTGGGAGTTGGCCGCCTTCGGGCTGCCGGCGTTGGCGGTCGTGCTGGCCGAGAATCAGCAGGGCGGTGTGTCGGCCTGCGAAATGGCTGGCAGTGTGGTGTCACTTGGCTGCGCTGACGGTCTCTCGCACACGGCCGTGGCGTCGCAGCTGGCCACGCTGCTCGACGATGCCGCGCGTCGCCAGGCCATGACAAATGCCGGCCTGCGACTTGTGGACGGTGACGGCGCACGACGTGTGATGCAGGCCATGTGGCAGCTCACGTACGGGCAGGCCGCATGAGTCGCCATCAGACCTTCGATGCCGTCGTGGACTGCGGTGCCGGTCGCCAGCTCAGGGTTGGCGCCCCCTGCTTCGTGGCGGCGGAAATCGGCATCAATCACAACGGGGATCTCACGCTGGCGCGGGAGATGATTCGGGCGGCCGCGCGCGCGGGTGCTGACGGGGTCAAGTTCCAGAACTACCGCACGGAAGACTTTCTGTCGGATCACCAGCTGCGCTACCGCTACGAGCAGAACGGCGTGCAGCACGATGTGTCGCAGTTCGAGATGTTCAAGCGCTGTGAACTGGACGAAGCGGCGCTCGCGCAACTGGCCGGCTGGTGCCGCGAGGAGGGGGTGGTCTTCTTCTCCACGCCCACCAGTGACAGCACACTCCAGGAAGCCGTGCGCGCCGGTGCCTCGCTCATCAAGAACGGCTCGGACTATCTCACGCACCTGCCGCTCATTCGCGCCATGGCGCGAACCGGATTGCCCACGGTGCTGTCCACCGGCATGGCGACCGCTGGGGAAATCGATGGCGCGGTCGCCGCGTTTGCCGAGGCTGGTGGTCATGCGCTCGTGCTGCTGCACTGCACGTCGGCGTATCCGACACCGGATCACGAGGTGAATCTCGCGCGCATTCCGGCGCTGGCTGCGCGATACGGATGCCTCGTGGGCTTCTCCGACCATACCTGGGGAATCGAAGCAGCCATGGGCGCGGTGGCGCTGGGCGCCGTGTTCGTGGAGAAGCATTTCACCATCGACAAGCAATTGCCGGGGCCGGATCAGGCGTTCTCGTCGGATGAGGCCGAGCTGCGTGCGCTTGTGGAGGGCATTCGGCGCTTCGAGCGACAGCGCGGCTCCTCGGCGCCCGGTCCAACCCCATCGGAGCAGGAGGGACGGCAGCAGTTCCGTCTGTCCTGTGTGGCGGCGCGAGACCTGCCCGCCGGTCATCTGCTCACGCTGGATGACATTGCCTTTCGTCGTCCCGGTGATGGACTGCCACCACGTGAGGCGCCCTCGCTGGTTGGACGGCGACTGCGGCAGGCACTCTCGCGTGGCGATCGTTTGGTCGAGGCGCAGCTGCAATGAGCGACGAGCGCACACACGCACTGTGGGAAGACAAGTACCAGGCCGGACACCGGGAGCGCTATCCCTGGGACGTGGTGGTCTCCTTCCTGTTCCGTCATGCGCCGCCGCGACCACGGGCAGACGTGCAGGTGCTCGAAGTGGGTTTTGGGACTGCCAACAATCTCTGGTGCGCGGCGCGTGAAGGGTTCGCCGTGTCGGGGGTGGAGCACAGTGCGACGGCGGTGGAAATAGCCCGGGCGCGGTTTGCCGATGAACGTCTCGTTGGCGACCTGCGCTGCGGCGATTTCACGGTTCTGCCGTTTGCGTCCGACCAGTTCGATCTGGCCATCGATCGCGCTGCCATCACCTGTGCCAGCTCGGCGGACGCAGCACGTGCCATGCATGAACTCCGGCGTGTGCTGCGGCCCGGTGGGCGTCTGCTCTCCTGCCTCTATTCGTCCCGGTGTACGAGTGCCACCAGCGGGACCTTGCACGCCGACGGTCGTCGTCACGACATCAGCGTCGGATCACTGACTGGGGTCGGGCCTCTGCGTTTCTACACAGAGGAGGATGTGCGGCAGCTGTTTGCCGGATGGACCGTGCATCAGCTGCAGCATGTGGAACGGCGCGATGTTGTGTCGGCCGAACCCGTCGTGCACGCCGAATGGGTGGTGATCGCGGAGAAGCCGCAGGCGATTGTATGAAGGTGGCGTTCCTGGGCAACCACACGGTGGGTCTCGTGGCGCTGCAGACCCTGCACCAGATCGCGGAGGTCGTGGCCGTCGTGGCCCATCCCGCTGATCCCGAAGACGGTGTGCGCTATGCCTCGGTGTATGACTGGGCCATGCAACAGAGCCTCCCGGTGTACCGGGGCAAGCCCAGCGATGCAGGGATCGCGCGGCTTCTGGCTGACGCGCATCCCGATCTGCTTTGGGTGACGGACTATCGCTACCTCCTGCCCACAACGCTTTGGCAGGCCGCGCCATTGGGAGCCATCAATCTGCACCCGTCGCTCCTGCCGGCGTATCGCGGGCGCGCGCCGCTCAACTGGGCGCTGATTCATGGGGAGACAGAGGTGGGGCTGACCGCGCACTACATCACCGAGGCCATGGACGCCGGGGATATCGTGGCGCAGGTGCGCATTCCAGTTGGACCGGACGACGACATCGGCACGGTGCTCGACGCGCTCATGCCGCACTATGCCGCCCTGCCTCGGCAGATTGTCTCGTCGATCGAGGCAGGCACGCTGTCGCGCCGCCCGCAGGACCATGCGCTGGCCACCAGTTTCCCACGTCGCACGCCGGACGATGGGCGCATCAGCTGGCAGGCGTCGGCGCGCGCCGTGCACAATCTCGTGCGCGCCGTGACGGCGCCCTATCCTGGGGCCTTCAGCTTCCTGGGTGACACGCCGGTGCACGTCTGGCGCACACAAGTCAGTACAAGGCAGCCCGATGTGGGCACACAGCCGGGGACCATCGTGTTGGTGGACGCCGAGGGACCTCACGTGGCTTGCGGCCCGAGCGATAATCCCGAGGCCATTGTCCTGCGGCATGTCACCGTGGCCGGAGCAACGGTGGACGCCGGCACCTGGCAGGTTGGAGCACACTTCTCATGAGCGATCCGCGCCATGCTCCCGATGGACCTTCGCAGCCTGCCCCACGGATGACGGAGGCCGAGGCGCGCGTGGTGGCGCACTATCGTGAGCTCTGGCTGCAGCATGGTGATGCGCCCCAGTCGCTCGACTGGTCCGGCGCCATGACGCAGCAGCGGCGCTTTGCCGTGCTGGCCGACGGGTTGGACCTGCACGGACGACGTGTCCTCGACGTAGGCTGCGGCCTGGGGCATCTCGCCGACTGGCTGCAGCAGTCCGGCGTGGAGGCACAGTACACGGGGCTCGACCTCACGCCGGACTTGCTGTCGGCGGCATCCCGGCGACATCCGCAACATCGCTTTGTGCTCGGCAGCGTGCTCGATGCGGGCGTGCTGCGCGGCGAGCGCTTTGATGTCGTGCTGTCGAGTGGCCTGTTCTACACTTACCCCGAAGGCGGCATGGCCTGGCTGCAAAGCGCGGTGGCGCGCATGTGGTCGTGGACCGATCAGGTGCTGGCCTTCAACTCGCTCAGCACCTGGGCGTCCCGACGGGAAGCCGGGGAGTTTCAGGCAGACCCGACGGAGGTGCTGCGTTGGTGTGGCACCCTCAGCACCCGGCTTCTGCTCCGTCACGACTATCACGACGGTGACTTCACGGTGCAGATGTTTCGCGGCGCAGCGGCGGACCGACGATGATCGTGTCCATCATGCAGCCCGCCTATCTGCCGTGGCTCGGATACTTCGACCGGCTGCTGCGCAGTGATCTGCACATTGTTCTGGACAACGTGCCGCTGGGCACGCCGAACAAGAACAACTTCATCACCCGCAATCGCATCCGTCGCGCACGTGGTCGGTCGGATACGACCTGGCTCAGTATTCCCGTGGCGGCAGGCCAGCACCGCACACCCATTCATGAAGTGATGCTGGCCGAGACCGTGCAGTGGCCCGCGCGCCACGCGGACACGCTGTGGCATGCCTATGCGCGCGCGGCCTGGTCGGGAGAGGTGAGAGAACTGGCTGCGCACATCCGTCAGCTGGCCAATGCCTCGGAGCCCGCGAGACTTGCGCCGGTTCTGCAGCGCACCACGCAGTGGTTGCGCGACCGACTGGACATTGCCACGCCCACGGTGCAGTCCTCGACGCTCGATGTGCAGGGCGCGAAGGGTGACCTCATTCTGGCGCTCTGTCAGCATGTGGGAGCAAGCACCTACCTGTCCGGTCCCTTTGGCCGGGACTATCTCGATCATGCTGCGTTCGCCAGAGCCGGCATTGCGCTGGCGTTTCACGACTATGCGCATCCTGTGTACTCACAGGACGGGCAGAGCTTTCTGCCATTCCTGAGTGTTGTGGATCTGTTGGCGCACTGTGGTCCGGCAAGTCGTGATGTGCTGCGCGGTGCGCATGCGCAGAGCGCCGGAGCACCATGAGCGGCACGCCGGCAGATCCTGCGCCCAGGGTGCTGGTGGTGGGTGGCGGATTCACGGGCTGCCTGACCGCACTGCGTCTTGCATCGGCCGGCGTGGAGGTTCATCTCGTGGAAGCGCAGCGGCAGCTGGGCGGCGTGCTGCGCGATGAGGAGGCGGTGGGGCGGCACTGGCAGCGCGGCTGCCAATACGCAGACGCTGACGCAGCGTGGCGGACCTTGCTGGACGAGCAGGTCCTGGCGCAGCTCGAGGACGTGCCTCACAGCATGGGCAGTCTCACCGTCGATGACGGCGACATGCTCGTGGCAAACGACCTGGCCGTGCCGACGCTTCGCGGCGCGCTGCCGACTGGCGTTCGAGATGCTGGCTCCGACGCGGTGGGGCAGGGTGAATTGTCGACGCACACGCTGGCGTCACGATTTGCCGAGTATGGTGCGTGGGCGCCGCGTCTGGCCGCGTTCGCTGCCCGCACGGGGTTTGAGCCCGGCATGCTGTCGGACCGGGCGGCCTTCGGTCTGCAGATGAGCCGCGTGGCGGCTGCCGACGTGTCACCGGAGGCGGTTCTTGCCGCACGGTCCGACTCGGTCTGGGCCGACACACATCTGGCGGTGTCTCGCGCCGCGCGCGGGCTGCCAATGGCCAGAGCCCTGGTGCCAGGGGCCGGGTGGAGTGCCTTCTTCGACGCCCTGCATCAGCAACTGATCGTGCGTGGTGTGTCCGTGTCACTCGGTCGCGCCGTGCGTGTGTCTGCCGCGGATGGCAGGCTCACGGTGACGGCACCAGGCGACAGCGAGGCGCGTCAGCGCGAGGCCGTGGTGGTATGGGCGGCCAACCCGGTGCCGCTTTACACAACCTGGGCGCGCGCACAGAGCGCCAGGTCTCTGCCGCGACTCGACAACCTCGCCATGCATGCCGTGCATGTGCACGCCGACGTGACCGCGTGGCAGGGGCCGGTGCCCCACTATGTGCAGTGCTTTGCTCCGGATTCGCCCCTGCTGCGCGTGTATGTGTACCAACACGGTGGCCGGCTCCAGGCCTGCCTCGAGTGTGTGGGACCACTCGATGCCGCCGCCGTGGTGCGTGTGGCGCAGGAAGCGGCCCGTGGTTGCACCACCATGGGATACGGACCGCCGGCCGGTGGCCTCGGCTTCTCGCCGCAGGCGGCGGTGGCCCTGCGCCTGCATCATCTGCAATCGGCAGCTGACGTGACTAGACTCGCGCATTTTGAGGCGCAGCTGGCTGCGCCGGGTCCGCAGCGTATCGTGCCCGGTGGGTGGTTGTCCTATGCGCGCGACGACAAGCTGCGCGACATTGTCCGCGGACTAGGCCTGCACGGGGTGGCGTGCACCTGACGCCGCCCGATGGAAGTGCCGCTCGGTTTCCGTATCACGCGGCGTGACCGGATCGGGCCCCGGGCAGACCGGCGCGGCATCGAGCAGCACCGATACGGCATGATCGAGTCCGGCATCCCGCCCGGGCTTGAGCTCGTCCAAGGCCGTGTACGCGAGACCGGCGGAGGAGAAGTCGCGCTGCGGCACCAGCGGGAAGGGCAGCATGTAGCGGTACATGGCGAGATAGGCGAAGCGCCACGCGCGGGTGCGGCGGTTGATCACCGCCTCTTCCGCTTCCGGTGCCACGCAGAACCGGTCGAGCATCGCGGCGTACTCCGCCACCGACTGCACATCATCGGTGAAGCCGTAGCCGCCGATGTACGATGACGCGCCCATGATGGCCGGTTTGCCGCGACACGCCGCCTCGAGCCCGGTGGTGCTGAGGTAGGACAGTGTCACGTCGGCCATGTCCATCAGCGTGTAGGTGCTGATGTCGTCATCGGGCCAGACGAAGCGCACGGACGCTGGGGTGGTCGTGGCAAAGTGCTGCAGCCAGGCCAGCTGCTCCGCGTTGCGTCCGGTGGACTGCTTGCCGCCCGTGTTGGGATGCACGCGAATGACGAGGTCCACCTCGGGGTGCGACGCAGCCCAGGCGGCCGTGGCCTCGAGCCAACTGCTCTGCGCGCCGAACACGCTTTGGCGTTCACGATTGCCCGCCACCTCATCTTCGGAGGAGGTGAAGAGCACATACAGTGGTGCACCTTCGCGTAGCGCGAGGCGGCGGCGCAATTCGTCTTCCGAGCCCGGTGGCGGCGAGAACTGCCGCCAGTTGAGGTTGCGCCCGTAGGCGCGGTCCAGCAGCCAGCTCTGCGTTTGCTGCAGCTCGCTGTCGGTCAGCGGCGTGGTCTCCCAGCGCGACCAGGCCTCGCGCAGGGGCGCGAGAGACAGGCAGTCGGCGTTCTCCGCCAGATACAGTGTGCCGGCGGTCCAGCCGCGTTCGTGGGTGACCACGCGGATGTTGGCGGCGCGCGCCAGTTCGAAGGCCACGCGGAGCACACCCATGCGTCCATTGAACAGCAGCAACACGTCCGGCTGCCAGCTGTCGATGATCTGCTGCATGGCAAAGGCCGTGAGCAGGCCGGCCTCGAGATGCGCGCGCAGCACTCGCTCGTGATCGGGGTTGGCCGGATCAACGACGTTGGTGCGGAACTGACTGTGAATGGATGAGACAATCCAGGACCCGATGTCCCAGTCCTGCCAGCGGGCACGGGTCAGTTCGGCGGCCGGCAGTGTGGAGGACCAGCGCGCGGCCTCCGTACGCTGCACCGCGGTGACCAGGGTGGTGAGCCACTCATAGGGCGTGAGCAGGCCGCGCGCCGTGCGCAGCTGCTGCGCCATGCACGACGCGCAGGACGCGGCGTCGCGCGGACGCACCGCTTCCCAGTGCATGTCGCAGGAGCGGAAGGCGCCGTCGCACATGACGTAGCGCACCTGGGCCCCCCGCCATCTGGCCCCATGCAGAATGGTCTGTTCATGCTGCGCGTGCAGCGTCCACTGGCCGTAGGGCATCCAGCACAGCACGCGCGGGCCATCCGGCGACGGCGTTGGCAGTGCTGCGACCAGCGACGTGTCCGGCGTCGTTTCCAATGCCGCCTCGCTGCCGGTCTGCTCCAGCAGTCGCGCCAGTCGCGCATTGCCCCAGGCCAGCAGCAGCATGGCCTGTCCGTCGGCCATCTGTCCCGCCTCGAGATAAAGCGCGCCAAGACGCTGCGTGCCCTCGATGCTGATGCGGCCGGCCTTCACCTGCGCGAGGAGCCGCGGCAGCACCACCGAGACCGAACCGTCCTGCACACAGCGCGTTGCCCAGGCCATGGCCTCGGCGGCTGCATCCTTCGCGGCCGTCAACAGTCCCACCCGCAGGATCTCATCGAGCCCCTCCCACACATCCAGCGGCGCGATGGGTTCGTCGGCCAGCAGGCGACGCGCCACGTCGTGCGTGACCAGCGTGTACCACGTGGGGTTGTTCTGCACGATGGATGCACGCAGCGCGAGGTCGCGTGCATGCGTGGAGGCAAAGACCCCGTGCTCGAGTTCGCGATAGTTGAAGAACGGATACGGGAGACGCCGGCCACGGTAACCCAGCGACGCGGCGGCCAGCCAGAAATCCCAGTCTTCGTAGCCGCGCACATTGGTGCGATAGCCGCCGCTGCGTTCCCAGATCTCGCGGCGGAAGGCCGTCACGCAGGGGCAGAGATTCTGCTGGGCCAGCTGTTGCGGCGCCCAATCATGACTCGACCACATCCGCATGTGGCCCGACTCGGTGAAGCCGAGGATGTCGGGGTACACCAGACCCAGCCCCGGATCCTCCGCGAACGCCTGTTCGATGGCCTGCAGATAGAGCGGGGCGAGCAGGTCGTCCGCGTCGAGACAGATGATGACATCGGCCGTGGTGTGCGGGATGCCGGCATTGCGCGCGTGCGCGGGTTGACCACTGTTGGCCTGTCGAACCACACGCACCGCGAGTTCCGGATGACGAAGGGCAAACTGCTCGGCCACCTCGGCCGAGTCGTCCGTGCTGCCATCGTCCACGACCACCACGGCATCGGGACGGCGCGTCTGCGCAGCAAGCGAGGCCAGTGCCGCCCCGATGTAGGGCCCCTTGTTGTACGCGGTGACCACCACGGCGATCGTGACCGACGCCCCAGGTCCGGAGTGCACGGCGTGGGCCAGCATCAGGCCCGAACGGGCAGCGGGGCGGTGCCCGTCGTGAGGATGGACTCGAAGTAGGCGATCGTGCGGCTCAGTCCTTCGTTGAGCGCGATCTGCGGTTCCCATTTCAGGGCTTCGCGCGCCAGCGTGATGTCGGGGCGGCGCTGCTTCGGATCGTCCGAGGGCAGCGGGCGGAAGACCAGTCTGGACCGCGAGCCGGTGAGGGCGATGACCTGTTCCGCCAGTTCACGGATGGTGAACTCGCCGGGGTTGCCCAGGTTGACGGGGCCGGTGAACTCGTCGCCCGTGTTCATGGCGGACACCATGCCGCGAATGAGGTCGTCGACGTAGCAGAAGGAGCGCGTCTGCGATCCATCACCAAAGAGCGTGATGTCCTCGCCGCGCAGGGCCTGCATGACGAAGTTGGAGACCACGCGCCCGTCGTGCGGGTGCATGCGCGGTCCGTAGGTATTGAAGATGCGGATGACCTTGATGCGCTGCCTGTGCTGGCGATGGTAGTCGAAGAACAGCGTCTCCGCGCAGCGCTTGCCCTCGTCATAGCAGGAGCGGATGCCGATGGGATTCACATTGCCCCAATAGGACTCCACCTGCGGATGCACGTCGGGATCTCCGTACACCTCCGACGTGGAGGCCTGCAGGATGCGCGCCCGAAGACGCTTGGCCAGTCCCAGCATGTTGATGGCGCCGTGGACGCTGGTCTTGGTGGTCTGCACGGGGTCGTGCTGGTAATGCACCGGTGAGGCGGGGCAGGCGAGGTTGTAGATCTCGTCCACTTCCACGAACAGCGGGAAGGTCACGTCATGCCGCATCAGCTCGAAGCGCGGATGGTCGAGCAGGTGCTCCACGTTGCGTCGTGTGCTGCTGAAGAAATTGTCGACGCAGAGCACCTCGTGACCCTGCGTGAGCAGGGTCTCGCAGAGATGCGAGCCGAGGAAACCGGCACCGCCAGTGACAAGAATGCGTCGACCGATTGCAGGTACAGCAGCCATGCGGGAGCTCCGTGGAGAACAGGCCAGGCGGTGTCACGCACCGCGCCATCGGCACACGGGAAAGCAGGAATCGTGCCGGTCGTAAGTTGTTGTCCTGTAAGCTTATCACAAAAACTGGCCACCGGCTGATCGTCATGGCCCGGCAAGTCCTGCCGGGTTGGCGGTCACAGCGTATCTTGCACCATCCCCCACGTATCGAGGCCCTGTGACCACATCCCGCATCCCCTCCGCCCAGGTCAACGCCGACGGCCAGCCGCGCTTCCACCTGCCGGCGCCCACTGCCACGGATGGCTGGGCCGACGCCGTGGCCGAGGAGGCCGACGGAGGCGTGGCCGCCGACATTCGCATTTTCCTCGATGCGCAGCTGGGCGAGGGTGACGTGTTGGTGGATCTCGACCCGGGCTTCGGATTTGTGGCGCTTGGCGCCGCGACCGCGCCCGGTGGCCTGCCCACGGTGCTGGTGCGGACAGCCGACAGCGATCGGCTGACGCAGTTGCGGGCTGCGGCGGACGAGGTGGCGGCGGTGATCGAGGACGCGCCGGCCGATCGGGCCGCGCTCGTGAAGCTGGTGGACACGCGGCTCGACGAGCAGGGCCGATTGTTTGTGCATGTCAACAGCGACGAGGCGGCATCCACGCTGACCACCTTCCGCGAGCACGCCGAGAGCGGCCGGCTGGTGGCGCTGTGCATCGGCGACGCGCACCGCAGCCCGTCGTGGGCGAACGCGCGGCAGGCACTCACAAAGGCCGGCTATGTCGCCTGCGGTATCGTGGAACAGCAGGGGCAGGCCGTGCTCACGCCGCAGGGTGATCGACCCACGGCGCCGGTCATTGCGCTGCCGTCGGAACTCGTGAATGGCGGCTGAGGCGGACGTGCTGGCGCGCCGGACGCCCGGCGTGTCGTTCTGTCTGATCACGGATGGCCGGCGACCCGCAATGCTTGCCGAGGCCATCGCCAGCATTCGGGCGCTGGAGCTGCCGAAGTACGAGGTGCTGGTGGCCGGCAATGTCCCGGAGGGTCTCGGTGATGACGTTCGCGTGCTCATGGCCCCGGCGCTTGCTGCCGAAGGCAAGCTGGGCGCCATGCGTAATCTCGCAAGCCGTGCCGCAGGCTTCGATCAGCTCGTGGTGAGCGACGATGACATGCTGTTTCATCCCGAAATGACCGTCGTTCTGCGCGAGCGCGATCCGGCCGTCGATGTGCTCTGCGTGCGCTTGCTCAATCCCGATGGCACGCGCTACTGGGACTGGGCCACGCATGGCGGGCCTTCGGGGCATCGACTGCTCGAGTACGATGAAGTGGACGACCACATCTACGTGACGGGTGGTCTCGCCATCCTCTGGGCGCGTGTGCACGACCAGGTGCCGTGGGACGACGCACGTGGCTTCTACCAGGGGGAGGACCTCGATTGGTCGGCGCGTGTGCGTGCGGCCGGCTTCCGCATTGGTCTCGATACGCGCGGTCGCGTGACACATCGTGACGCGCGCTACACGCGTGAAGGCAGCCATCTGGTGTTTCGCCAGGACTTGAGTGCGCGCGAACGCCTGGCGCCCGACATCGAAGTCACCGGCGTGTTTCGTGAGGATGCGGGCGGACAGCGCGGCTGCAAGTGGATGAGTACCCAGGCTGAAGTGCACGCGCCGCCCCGAACTACGGATCGTCAGGTGTTGCAGTTCGTGGTCTCGTCACTGGCCCCCGGCCTCACGGACACGCCGTTCGGTGTGCTGGTCGAGGTGAACGGGCAGGTGCAGGGGGTGCTGACCTTCTCCGGCGCACAGTCCGCGCCGGTGCGCATCGCATTGCGGGACGATCAGCCCACGGTCGTACGCCTGACGAGCGAAAAGGGCGTGGCGGCCACCGCTGTGGGCATTCCCGATCCGCGACCGGCGAGTGTTCTGCTGCACGACGCGTCGTTCACGGCGCGCTGAACTCTGCGGACGGCGGTGGTGCCGCGCGCCGTATCTCGCGCAGCGCAGCGGGTGAGACTGGCGACACCACCGGCACGCCAACCGCAGCGGCGCGGGCGTGCGTGGCGACATCCCGCGGCGCCACCAGCACCCGATCCGCTGCCCGCAGCAGCGAGGCGATGACCGCCTCGTCGAGCAGGTCCGGCACCAGCAACACGTCCATGGCGTCGGCGTCGGCGAGGCCGAGCTCCGTTCTGAGAGCGGCGAGTTCTTGCCCCACACGGTCGGCCGCAAACCCCTGCGCCGGATCGAGCGCGAGCACCAGCGAAACGTCGTCCGACTGGCGATAGGTCTGCAGACAGGCGCGCAGCACATCGCGCCACTCGTCGCTGTGCCACTGCGGCTGAAAGAACAGCACCGTGCCGCGCGGCTGATCGAGTGGAAAGACCGGGCCGTCCTTGGAGAATGCGGAAGAAGCGGCAAAGCGTGCGGGGGCGTGTCCCGTCAGTGCCCTGACATGCTGCTGCACCGCCCGCGCGCTGTGATCGTAGCTGAAATGGTCCACGATCCGTTGCCGCGCCCGCGCGCCCGTGGCCCGGGCTTCGTCAGGCGACGCCACCAGCTCGCGCATGTGGCGTGCGAGGACCTCGGTGTCCGGCTCCGCCCACCAGAACGGCGCCAGGCCCGGCTCGGCGCCGACAATGTGCGCCGGCACCTCCGCGCGCGTGTACGGAATGAAGCGGGCCGTGTGCTCGTCACAGAGGTCGAGCATGGGCCCCACCTGCGTGACAATGACCGGCAGGCCGCTGGCCATGGCTTCGGCAATCGGCAGGCCAAATCCCTCACCGCGAAACGGCGCCACGAACACATCGCACGCGCGATACAGCGCCGCCACCGCGTCGTCATCGAGCGTGTCCCCGATGAACTCGATTTCGGGTCCACCGGTGGCCGCGACCAGCGCCGGCAGTTCGGCAAAGTCCTTCTGCCCCTGATTGCCGTGATACGCCCAGCGCGCGCTCAAGCCCTTGATGACCAGGCACACATCATCAGCCTGCGTGAATGTGCGCAGGTACGTTTGCACGAGGACATCCATGCCCTTGCGCGGGATGATGCCGCCCACGGCCAGCAATTTCGTGCGCTTGCGCGTCTGCAGCGGAAAGCGCGGACCGTCCGGAGTGAAGCGCTGGCTGTCCACACCGAGCGGCACCACCTGCACCTTCTCTGGCGGCACGCCGCTCTCAATGGCATACTCGCGCTGCCAGGAGCAGTACACCCAGAGCGCATCCGCCTGATCGCGCAGCACCGGAATCCACTCGCCGGGCAGGCCAGCGTATTCCCAGGGTTGCATGAGCACCCACGCGCCCTCGCTTGGCGCGTGCAGCACGGGAGGCCATTGATGCGCCACATGCACATCGGCGGGGCGCGGAGCCGGTGCTCCCATGCGGGCCGCGAGTGCCGCATGCGCCGAGGTCGGCGCGATGTCGGGCAGAAAGTCGTGGCGATACGTCGGGCGTGGTACGAGAGTCATGCCGCCCTGTCGCAACAGGGCCGACCCGATCTCGCGATTGACCACCCCAAGACTCGAGTGCGTGAAGAATGGGCCTTCCCAGCGTACCACGGGGCCCGTGGACGCGGCTGGCAGAGTGGCCAGGGCACGTTGCGGCGTGCGGGCTGCGGCCAGGCTGGGGCGTGCCGACAGCTCCACCAACCGCTCCTGCACTGCCGCTCCCACCCGATCCCAGGTCCACTGCGTGGTCATGTCTTCACGCGCCTGACGGCCAAGTCGCGCGGCACGTTCCGGATCATCCACCACGACCCGCAGCAAGGCGCTCAGGTGTCGCGCATCGGGTCTCGCCCAACGCTGGCCGGACAGATCGCCGACAAAGGGATCCACGGCGGGCACCATGCGCTCGACCTCGCACAACAGACTGTTCTCGTCGTGCATGAACTCGAGGTGGGCACTCCAGCGTGTGGCGATGGTGGGCAGACCCGCGGCCATCGCCTCCATGTAGGGATAGCCCCAGCCTTCGCCGCTGGTGGCCGCGACATAGGCGTGAGCCGCCGCGTAGAGCCGCGGCATGTCGCTCTCCGGCAGCGCGTGGCCAATCACGAGAATGGGGGCCAGCTCGCGCCGTGCGCGGCCCATGGACGCCAGAAACTCGTCGATGTCGTGATTGATGGCCGGCCCGTGATCGCGCTCGCTGCTGCCGGGCACCGAACTGCGGAACACCAGGCACACATCGTCCTGGGCGGTGAAGGCGTCGGCCCAGGCGCGGAGCAGCGTCTGCCACTCCTTGCGCGGCTTCCACTCGATGGTGGACAGGAACACGGTGCGGCGGGCGTCGGCAATTTCGAGCGGCGCCACGGGGGTGCTGAAGCGCGTCGTGTCGATGGCGCCGGGAATGCGAACCAGTCGCGCCCGCACACCCGCCTTGCGAAACGTCTGCTCGTTGAAGGATGACGGCACCCAGATCTCGTCCATCTGATTGCAGCGCGCCACCATGCTCGCCGGCAAGCCATCGGTCTCGAACATCGTGCGCGCGACCATGTAGTCGGCGGCCGTGAGGCGCTCGAGAAACATCGGCGGCAGGTGCAGCACCCCAATGCAGCGCTCCGGGTCGGGCAGGGCCAGCAAGTGGTCGACGCGGTCGCGCAGCACGGCCGGCCAGGCTGCGCGAAACCGTTCGGAGTGGTTGCCCACGCGGCGCAGCAGCGGGGCGATGCCACGCTGCTCGATTGCGCGCACGAACCCGCGTGCTTCCGTCCCGTAGCCGCTCGGATCGTAGAACGCACCCGCCCACAGCACCGGCGCAACGGACGGCGCGTCCACCATCCCGACTGGCGCATCGGCCGTCAGAGTCGTCGGCTCGATCCCGGGCAGATCGTCAAGCGGAGGCGCCGCCGGCATCGCGCGAATGGCAAACTCACGCGTCGTGCGCGCGGCTCGCTCGCCTTCCCGGGGCGTCGCAGCACGCGACGGCGTTGTATCGATCTGCTTGTCGATCTGCTTGATGACCAGCGCATCCGCCAACGGGTAGGCGTGCGCCCATCCGGCCGCCTCGAGCGCGTACAGCAGCAGCTGCAGTGCCGCCTCGTCGCCCAGTGGGGCGGCGCCCTCCGGCAACTGCCATGCATCAACGGGCAACTGCTGCCGCAGCGCCTGCAGCAAACCGGCGCGCAATGCGAGTGGCGCGAACTCGCCAATCAGTGATGGCAGCTGACGAAACCGTCGTTCGGTCCACAGGCGAGGTGGAAACGAGGCCTGGGGCCACGAGGGCGTGCGTGGTTCGGTGAGGCAGGCCCCGAAGGTGACCCACACATCGGGCTGTTCGCCAAAGACGTGTGCGAGCCGCGTGAGCACGCCGGCATGGGCCAGTCGTTCCTGCACGCCGAGCGGAATCACAATGTCGTCGGCGCCCAGTTGCAGGGCCGCGTGTCGCGCGAGCGGTGAGCCGGCGAGATCGGGGAGAAGATTCCGCGTGGCGCCTGCCTCACGTGCCCCCGCGCCGCGATGCAGCCGCACACGTGCATCCTGTTCGGCGGCCTTGCTCAGCGCCCGGCGCAGCTTGTCGTTGCTGGAGTGGTCGTCGAGCAGCAACAGGGCATTGCCGTATCGCTGCTCGCGAAAGGCATTCAAAAATGCGGCCAGCTGCGGCTGATCGTCGTCCTCCACTCGCGTCACGATGACAAAGCGTTCGCGCCAGCTGCCTCCCTGCGCGGCATTGCGTGGCGAGTGCTGGCCCGGGCCGCGGCAGATGACCACCAGCGTATCGTCGATCGCGCCCTGCACCGGATGCCGCGACCAGTACTCGCGGTCCTCGTTGGGCGGTTCTCCCCACGTGGGCGTGAGCGTTTCGCGTCGCGCCATGGTGCCCTGCGGCAGGGGATGATGTGCGGCACTCGGCCGGCCGGTGCAGTCTGGTCCGGCCATGCCGCAGGTCTGAATCCGGCACCGGACCGACTGCAGACCAAGATCGAGCGCGCCGGCGAGCTTCTCGATGTAGTCGGGGGCGTAGTCGTCGTCGTCGTCCACGAAGGCCACATAGTCACCCGTGGCCATACGAAGCCCGTGATTGCGCGCGGCGCCCTGGCGACCGGTGGTGCAACTGGTGACCCGGATGCGCGGATCCGTGGGCAGCGCCGCGCGCACTGCGTCCTCGGCGCCTGCAGCGGGGTCGTTGTTCACCACAATCAGCTCGAACGGCGGGCGCGTCTGGCCGGTGGTCAGCTGACGCACCGTCTCCGGCAGGCAGTGCAGCCGTCGGAAGGTGGCCATGATCAGGCTGACTCGGCCCGGCCCGTTCGACAGGGCCGGCGCGGGAGGCGTGGGAGCGGTGGGCGAGGTGGGCGTCACGGCAAACCGGCGTGATGGGGGGACGGCGGGCTCAGTGCCCCGTCGTTGGGCCGTAAGCAAACAGGGTCTTGCGGCGCCACAAGGCCAGCAGCTCCTGAACTCGTGCCGCAACCGCTGGCCAGCTGGCGGGTGTGGACTCCCGCAGCAGCCGCATCGAGGGGTACCAGGCCGACCGCTCGCCGGATGGTCCCCAGCGCCAGTCGGGCGTGTAGGGCAGCAGCACCAGGGTTGGAAGGCCAAGCGCCCCGGCCAGATGGGCCCCACCCGTGTCTACCGAAACCACCCCATCCAGTTGCGACATCAAAACGGCGGTATCAAGCCAGCTATAGGACAACTGTGGCACATCAAGCGAAACACCGGCGATTGGCGGCTTGTCTGGCAGCAGCCAGGTCCACTGCACATCGGGCAGCTCGAGCAGTGCCGCCAGAGCCGGTTGGTCCAGGTCCCGGAGGTTGGTGGCCAGAAAATCCGGATTTCCTGAGGGAATGAGGCCGAGGCGCAGCGGGCGATTCTCCGCCGGGCCATGCTCACCCGAGGTTTTGTGGGGTGCGTCGTTGAGGGAGGTCCGCAGATAGGGGACCCGCCCGGCCAGGGTCTCTCCCTCGGTTCCCAGCCGTAACGGCAGGGAGAGCAGCGGCACCGCGAGCTCGGTGGCCGGCCCCGCTCCGGGGGCAAACGCCGGAAGTCCCGAGGCCTGCAACAGGGACAGCGTGGATTCCGGCGCCTCGAGCACGACCTCGCCCGCACCGCGTTCGACCAGCAGCGGCACGAATCGCACAAAATGAAAGAGGTCTCCCACCCCCTGCTCCATGAGCACGCGGATGGAGCGGCCCGCGAGCGCCTCGCCGCGCCACCAGCTGCAACCAGATGGAAGCGGGGGCACCCCGCGGTGCTCAAAGTCCTCCCAGCCGTGACGGGTGGGACCCTGAATGAGCCGGGTGAGGGCGCGCTGCATTCGGGTCGGGCCGTGCAGCGGCCGCACGGCCTCCGCCTTCTTGAGCCAGGCCAGTGCCTCATCGAATCGCAGCTGGGCGTGACGCACCTGCGCGGCCGTCAGCAGCAGCGCCGGATTCTTCCTGTCCTTGGCCACTGCCTGCTCAGCCAGTCGCCACGCCTGGTCCAGCGCGCCAAGTGCGCGATGGGCCGATGCCATGGCGCCCAGCATCGCCGGATGCCCGGGGCGACTGCGCGCCACCACCTCCAGCAGGGTCAGGGCCTCGGCGGGTGCGCCCACATCCAGGCAAAGGGCCGCGAGTTCGTAAGCGACGGTGTCCGTCGTGGCGGCAAGATTGGCCACCGCCAGGGATCGCTGCAGCACGGCGCGCGCGCGCGCGCGGCGACCTGCCAGTTGCCAGGCCGCTGCCGCCAGACGGGCCACGCCGAGGTCCTGCGGCAGCAGGTTGGATACGGTCTCGAAAGCCCGCGCTGCGTCCTGATGGCGGCCGGCGCTCATGGCCGATTCGCCCGCCGCCAGCTGCGCGGCAAGCTCCGGTGGGCTGGCGGCCGCGGTGCTCATGGCCACCGGCGTAATGGACCGGGCCACCGGCGGCAGGACGGTGCCGACGGTGTGAGGGAAAGGGCCGGAACAACCGGAAAAAAGCGGAGCGCTCTCAAGTTCTGCGGGCCTCGGACGACACTGAAAACCGACCGCGATTCGATAGTCGGATCCGGAGAGGCACGGATGCCTCAGATATCAACATCACGGAGGATAGACTCATGCGTATCAACACCAACGTCGGCGCCCTCACGGCTTCCCGCAACGCGTTCGTGAACAACATGGCCACCGAGAGCAGCATGCGTAAGCTGAGCTCGGGTCTGCGCATCAGCCGTGCGGCTGACGACGCGGCCGGTCTGGCCATCGCGAACAAGCTGCGCGCGCAGCACCGTGGTCTTTCGGCCGCGGCGACGAACGCCGAGCAGGGCAACGCCATGTTGCAGATCGCCGAAGGTGCCGCCCAGACCATCGAGCGCATCATCGAGCGTCAGAAGGAACTGCTCGTGCAGGCGGCTTCGGGCCAGAACGCTTCGGTGTCTTCGACGCTGACCACGGAGGTCTCGACCCTCTCGGACGAAATCACGCGTATCCGTGGTGCCGCCACGTTCCAGGGCACCAACGTGTTCGCCAGCGTTTCGCTCGCCGTGGATGACACGGGCGCGACGTTCTCGGTGAACGCCTCGCTGGGCGCGACGGCCAACCCGACCACGGTGGCCAACGCCGACACGAACCTGACCACGGTCAACACCACGCTGGCCGCGATCGGTGCCGGTCAGAACCGTCTCGACTACACGGTGCAGAACCTCAAGTCGGCGATCGTGAATGTGAAGGCGGCCGAGTCGACCATCCGTGACGTCGACATGGCTGAGGAAATGGCCAACTTCACGAAGAACAACATCCTCACGCAGGCGGCGCAGGCCATGCTGTCGCAGGCGAACCAGGGTGCCCAGAGCGTGCTCAGCATCCTCCGCTAATCGCGGAAACACGCACTGAATCGTGATGGACCCCGGGGTCGGCGTAACAGCCGGCCCCGGGGATTGGCCATAGCAGGGCCTTACGCGTCACCAGGAAGGAACCATGACCACCCCGCTCAATTTCGGTGGACTCAGCAGCGGCGTTCAGTGGAACGACATCGTCGATACGACGATCAAGGCCCTGGAAGCCCGCACGGTCACACCGATCACCGATCGGATCACGCTCCGGAACAAGCAGAAGGACGCGTGGACCAAGCTGCAATCGCTCGTCGAAACGCTCAACAGCGCCGCCCTCGGTGTCCGACGGGCGGGTTTTGGCGGTTATGCGGCCACCGTCCCGACCAGCGCCACCAGCGGACGCAGTCTGCTGACGGCGGCGGCCAGCGCCTCGGCCACACCGGGCCGCTATCGCGTGGAAGTGGTGCAGCTGGCCGATACGGCCAAGCTCTCCGGCGCCTCGGTGGCCGACACCTCGGCTGCTCGCAATCTGAGTGGCACCTTCGCCATCAACGGTGTCAATGTCAGCATTGACGCGGCGGATTCGCTGGCCGGCATCCGTGACAAGATCAATGCGGCCAATGCCGGCGTCACCGCTTCCGTGGTGTCGGAAGGCGGCACGGCCGGTCGCCTCGTGCTCACGGCCAACACCGCGGGGTCCACGGGCCTCACGGTCACCGATGGCACCGGGGCCCTGGGCCGTGAACTCGGTTTCCTCGATTCCCGATCCAAGCCCATCTCCTCGGCCACGGTGGCGGCGGCTGCCGCGCTCGGGCTGGCCGTTTCCCCACCGCCCGCGACCATTCGCGTGGGCAACGTGGTCATCACGGCGGATCTCCAGAACGAATCCATTGCCACCATTGCTGCCAAGATCAACGCGGCCGGTGGCTCGGCGTCGGTGGAGCAGGAACAGTACGGCGACGAAACGCGCTACCGCCTCGTGACCGACGGCAACGTGCGGGCGGTGGACGGCGACGCCAATTCGCAGGCCGTCATTGATGCGCTGGGCATGGCGGCGGGCGCCTATGGTTCCATCCGGCAGACGGTGCAGTCGGCGGCGTTCACCGATGGCGCAGACGCAGCCGTCACCTCGGCCACGTCGCTCACGGCCCTCAAGGTGAACGGCGTCTCGGCAGGTCTCGCGGCCGGCGATGCCATCAACATCCGCGGCACACGCGGGGACGGCACGGCCGTCACCTACGGTCTGGTCATCCAGCCCGGTGACACCATGCAGACCCTGCTCGATCGCATCAACGATGCCACGAGCGGCTTTGGCTCGGGCACGCGCACCGCCACGGCCGGCCTCGGCCCCGATGGACGCATCCGTCTCACGGACGATACCGGCGGCACCTCGCGTCTGTCCCTGTCGCTCTCGGTAACCAAGGCGGATGGTTCGACCGCCACACTGGGCACCAGCAGCACCGCCGTCGCGGGCCGCACCCGTGAAGCACAGCAGGGCCGCGACGCCGTCATTCGCGTGGACGGCCAGGAGTACACGCGCACCAGCAACAGCATCACGGATGCAATTGCGGGCGTCACGCTCACGCTGCAGAACTCCGAGCCGGGCACCTTCATCGACGTGGAGGTGGCGCGCGATGAGAAGGGCGCCGTGGACGCGGCCAAGAAGCTGGTGGACGGCTACAATGCCATCAAGGATTTCTTCGACGAGCAGCGGGTGCCCGACGCACCGCTGTACGCCGACGGGTCGCTGCGCCGCGTCATGAATTCCTTCACCGACGCCCTGCGGACCCAGGCGTCCGGCAACGGCACCTACACCAGCGCCACGCTGGCGGGTCTGGTGCTCGATCGCACCGGCAAGCTGACCTTCAACGAAGACACCTTCAAGAAGGCCTACACCGAGAAGCCGGCGGAAATCGAAACGCTCTTCGGCATCGGCGGACTGGGCACCGCCTTCGTGACCGCCACCGACAACGCCACCCGCTTCGGCGAAGGCGCGATCAGCGTCAACATCCAGAACATCATCGAGAACGTCGCGTCGCTGAAGGACAGGGAAGTACTGGCGACCCGCCGCCTGGATGACCGGCGCCTGCGTCTCATCGAGCAGTACACGCGCATGGAAGAGGCGATGTCCCGCCTGCAGTCCCAGAGCAATTCGCTGATTGCCAGTGTACAGGGACTTCAGGGCGGCCAGCGCTAGCCGATACTAGAAGGGGAAGGGCAGCTCGCCCACCGTCGTTTCACCTTGCTTCCGCCACGCGTCACATGTCATACGGCACCATGCAGGCGAACTACCGCGAGATGGAGATTCACGCCGCCTCGCCCGAGAAGTTGCTCTGCATCGTCTTCGAACAGCTGGTCGTGAACCTCGAGCGCGCGCGCATCGCCATCGAGCGCAAGGACATCGAATTGCGGGTGGTGTCGTTGCGCCGCGCCCGCGAACTGGTGACCGAGCTCCTTACCACACTCGACGTGGAGAAGGGTGGCCAGTTGGGTGTGGATCTCGCCGGGATCTACCAGGTCATGCTCTACGAGCTGGTGGACGTGGGCATCCGCGGCGACCTCAAGGTCATGAAGCAGCTCATCAACATTGCCACGGCGTTGCGCGACGGGTTCACCGGCGCCGCGCAGCAACTGGCAGCGCAGCGGCTCAAGACGGCCTGATGCGCCCCGACTTTCAGCAGGCCCTGCTGGCCATGCAAAGCGCCCGTAACGCCAGTCCGGCGGCCTCGCGTCGCAGGGAGGCCGCGCGCGAGGCGCTGGCCCTTTGCGCCGGTGCCGACGCGCTGGCGCGGGAGGCGGCCGCCACGGCGCTGGCTGATGAACACCGTCTGCTGGCCCTGCTCGAGCAGCGTGAGGAAATGCTGCAGGATCTGGCCGAGCAATTGCTCATCCTGCGCACGGAACGCCCCACGGCCGACAGCGTGCTCTTCGCCGCCACCGAACGGGTGGTGGACGATGCCGACGCGCTGGTCGCGGAGGTGTGCTCGGCGTTGACCGCCTCACACCAGCTCACGCTGGACCTGGCGGCGAAGGTGGCCCGCCGGACCGAAGAAATCCGGGCCGAGCTGGATGCCGTGCAACGCACATCGGTGGCCAGTGTGGGCTACGGCGTGATGAACGGCCCGCGTCTCGTGGATCGGTTTCGCTGAGCCCTCAGCCTGCGGGGCCAGCCTCTCCTCCTTCCCCGAGGCCGGTCCCCACGATGGAGATGCGACCATGACCCACGATCCGGACGTCTTCGGACAGCTGTTGCAGGAGAAACTGCAGGAACTCGACGCGGCGGCGGCCGAAGAGGCGGCGCTGGAGATCGATGAAGTGGAGCAGTTGCGCTTGCAGGCCGCGCACCTCGTGACCGGGGTGACCGGTCATCCGTGGCCCACCGGGGCCCCGGTGCAGTACCAGCAGGACCCGGGGGCGCCCACCGTGGCGCCGCCAACCCTCGATATCCGGTGGCCGGCCCGCTCCCCGCGATCGCGGTGACGGGCCGGTGGTGTCGAGACCTCGTCGGGCGACAGGGACGTCGCGTTCCGCACAACGGAAAACTGGTTCAGGGTAAAGTTACGGACCGACGCTGCCGATAGTCCCCAGTGAGGAGGAGGAACCCCTATGAAGATCAACAGCTATACCGACTCTCTGCGCATCACGCCGACGAGCTCTCCGGCCGTCCAGCGTCCCGCCCAGGAAGTCCAGCAGGTGCCGGCCACGCGGCCGGTGAAGTCGGACTCGGTCCAGATCTCGGACGAAGCGCGGCGCATGAGCGCGGCGCCACGCGAGTCGCTCGATCCCGAGCGCATCGCCGAGCTTCGGCAGAAAGTCTATTCGGGCGCCTACAACACCCTGGATGTGGTGGACCAGGTGGCCCGACGCATCCTGACCCGCGGCGATCTCTAACGCCGCTCCCTTGATTCCGGCGACCCCAGGAGATTGGCGGTTATGAAGTTCCTCGTCGTGGACGACTCGGCGACCATGCGTCGCATCGTCATCAACTCGCTGCAGCGCATCGGCTACAACGACACCGTCGAAGCCGGCGACGGTCAGGAAGCCCTGGCCAAGTTCGACTCGTCCATCGCGTTCGTCATTACCGACTGGAACATGCCGAACATGAGCGGCACCGAATTCACCAAGGTGCTGCGTTCGCGGGACGATGGACGTTCGGTGCCCGTGTTGATGGTGACGGCCCGCTCGGTCAAGGAGGACATCCTCACGGCCATGGAAGCGGGCGTCAACAACTACATCGTCAAGCCCTTCACGCCGCAGGTGCTCAAGGAGAAGATCGACGCGCTCCTGCCTGCTGCGGCCGCCTGAGGACCGATCAATGTCCAGTTCCCGCGCCCATGAAGTGCTGTACGAATCGGAGGCGGCGCTCCGCCTCGTCGATCAGGAATTGAGCGGTATGCACGATGCGCGCGACGCCGCGCCGCCGCCAGCTCCCACCATTTCGCTTTCGGACTTGCCCAACATCCTGGAGCAGGCCAACGCGCAGATTCTGAATGTGCTCGCCCGTCTCCGGGAGAGCCGCGCGGCCCTGCAAACGACCGCGCTCGAGCGGCTGCAGACCACCCACGAGAAGATCCGCGAAGTCACCTCGGCCACCGAGGACGCCGCGATCAACATCATGGACGCCTGCGACCGGGCGACGCAGATGGTGGACGAACTGGACACCATCGATCAGGCGGAGACTCCTGATCGCGAGAAGGCCACCGGCATTCGCGCCAACCTGCGCGATGAGCTGTTCCTCATGATGGGCGCGCTGCAGTTCCAGGACATCACGTCCCAGCAGCTGGCGCATGCGTCCTCGGTGCTGGTGGACATGGAACAGCGTCTGCTCGACGTGGCCCGTCTGTTCGACCACAACGTGGATGCCGGCCGCATCACGCTGCGCAAGGACGCGGTGGATGAAGCCACCTTCGATCCGAACGCGACCACGCGCAACGCCGAAGGGCGTCAGGCGCTGGCCGACGAGATCTTCACGGCAGTGAAGGCCCCCGCGGCGTGATCCCCCCGGTCATGCCCGGGTGACACGGCCCGCATTCCTCACGGAGTGCGGGCCGTTCACTTTGTACGCGCTGTCCGTCCAGTTATTGGACGGTAAACCTGTGCGGGGGCGCGACCGATACTGTGACCAGAGACGCCGCGTCCGAATGGACGTCGGCACGGCCCCCTTTGCAGGCAAGCGTCCGTGTCCCCACTGAATCTCGATGATGCCGCCACGCTGCTGATGCAGCTGGAGGCAACCGACACCGCCGATCTCGCAGTCCTGCGTGATGCGCTCACCGATCTCGCCTTCGAGAATCGTGTGCCGCTGCGCGCGCAACCGCATGTGGCCAAGGCCGCGCGCGTCCTGGGCACGATCGTGAACGGCACCGCGGCCGATGTGCAGGCGGCCTTCGCCGAGGTCGGGCAGTCGATTGAAGAAGCCATGAAGATCTGCGACGCGGCGACCCCGCCGGCTGCGGTGGGCGCAGTGCCGGTGGCGCAGGCGCTGGCGGGCACGGTCAACGGGGCGACGGCGATTGCGGTGGCGTCGGGGGCGCTCGCAAAGCAACAGCAAACAGCGGGAGCCCAAACGGCAGAAGCCACAGTGGCGGAAGCCCGGGCGGCGGAAGCCGTGCTCCCGCCTCCTGCGGTTGAGGCTCCTGTTGTTCCGGCTGCTGCGGTTGCGGCTGCCGTCGTGGCTGCTCCCGCCGTTCCAAAGGTCCAGCCGCCTGCACATAGCCAGACCGAGCGTCTGCCCGACGATGCCGATCGCGACCTGCTGCCGGACTTCATCACCGAAAGCACCGAATGTGTCGCGGCCTCCGAGGCCGCCCTGCTGCAGCTCGAGGAGAACCCGAGCGACGAGGAGGCGGTCAACACCGTCTTCCGCGCCTTCCACACCGTAAAGGGCACCTCGGCCTTCCTCGGCCTCACGCGCATCGCCGAATTCGCCCACGAGGCGGAGTCACTGCTGAGCCGCGTGCGCGACAAGGAGATCGCCTACACCCAGGGCTGCGCGGATCTCTCGCTGCGCTCGGTGGACATGCTGAAGGACCTGCTGGATGTGGTGGAGAAGGCGCTGTCTGGAGACGGCCGCCTGCCCCTGCCGGCCGGCTATCACGAGCTGCATCACGCGCTCGCGAACTACGATCCCTCGCGAGACGCCAACGGCGTGACGCTGACCATCGCGCCGGCCGCCGAGGACATTTTCCCGGCGCCCTCCGACGCGGCGTCCGCCGACAGCGGCAGCACGGCCTCCGCGCGCGCCGAGTCCGGACAGGCGGCCTCGCGCAAGGCGGGGGAGTCGAATGCCGATGCCACCATCCGTGTGCGCACCGATCGCCTCGATCGCCTCATCGACATGGTGGGCGAGCTGGTCATCGCGCAGTCCATGATCGCGGGTGACGAGACCATTGACGCCAGCACGCAGTACGAGCTGCAGCGCAAGGTCACGCACGCCGGCAAGATCGTGCGCGAGCTGCAGGATCTCTCCATGTCCATGCGCATGGTGCCCCTGCGTCCAACCTTCCAGAAGCTTGCCCGCGTGGTGCGCGATACCGCCACCAAGGCCGGCAAGACGGTGCAGTTCACCACGGAAGGCGACGACGTCGAAATCGATCGCAACATGGTGGACCGCCTCGGTGATCCGCTGGTGCACATGGTGCGCAACGCCGTTGATCACGGCGTGGAGCCGCCGCACGAGCGCACGGCCAACGGCAAGAACGGCCTCGGCCAGGTGCGCCTGCACGCCTATCATGCCTCCGGCAACGTGGTGGTCGAGCTCATCGACGACGGCCGCGGCCTGCATCGCGACAAGATCGTCAAGAAGGCCATCGAGAAGGGCCTGATCGAGTCCGACAAGGGCATGACCGACAGCGACGTGTTCAATCTCATCTTCGCGCCCGGGTTCTCGACGGCCGAGAAGATCACGGACATCTCCGGCCGTGGTGTGGGCATGGACGTGGTGCGCCGGAATCTCGAGGCCATTCGCGGCCGCATCGACATCGCCTCGGCGCCCGGCAAGGGCACCACCTTCTCCATCCGTCTGCCGCTCACGCTGGCCGTGACCGACGGCATGCTGGTGCGCGTGGGCAGCGAGCGCTTCATCATCCCGCTCACGCACATCCACATGTCGTTCCGCCCCGAGCCCAGCATGCTGAGCACGGTGGTGGGCAAGGGCGAGATGGTGCTGCTGCGCGGCGAGCTGATGCCCGTCGTGCGCCTGCACCGGCTCTTCGATGTGCCGGATGCCGTGGAAAGCCCGCTCGAGGGGCTGCTCATGATCGTGGGCGATGGCAACAAGCGCACCGCCCTGCTCGTGGATGACCTGCTCGGACAGCAGCAGGTGGTGGCCAAGGCCATCGGTGACGGCCTCGGCAAGGTGCCGGGCGTGAGTGGTGGCGCCATTCTCGGCGATGGCCGGGTGGGTCTCATCCTCGACGTCAACGAGACCGTGGCCCTGGCGCAGAGCAGCGACACGAGCGCGCCGCTTTCACGCAGCGCGGCGGCCTGAGTCCCGCGGCCTGAGTCCCGCGGCCTGCGCGCCACGGACTCCGCGCCGCAACCGGCGGGCCAATCTGCACACGAATACCCCGCATCTGTCACACGTACTGCAGCTCCGCCGACGGGGCGCCGATACCTCCTTTGAACGGGTCACGCGACCCGGCGACCCACTCAACCCATCGAGCGAGCCATGAGCACGCACAACGATTCCACGACCCTGACCCAGTCCCGCGCGGGCAAGTATCTCACGTTCTTCCTCGCGGGTGAGGAGTACGGTCTCGAGATTCTCAAGGTCAGCGAGATCATCGGCCTGCAGCCCATCACGCGCGTGCCCCGCATGCCGGAGTTCGTGCGCGGCGTGATCAACCTGCGTGGCAAGGTCATTCCCATCACGGATCTGCGCCGCAAGTTCGGCATGGCGGCCGAGGACTCCGAGGACAGCTGCATCATCGTTGTGCAGATGAAGGGCATCCAGACGGGCATCGTCGTGGATCGGGTGAGCGAAGTGGTGGCGGTGGCGGAAGGCGACATCGAAGATGCGCCGAGCTTCGGCGCCGGCATCCGCACCGAGTTCCTGCTCGGCATCGGCAAGGCGGGCGGCCGCGTGAAGCTGCTGCTCGACATCGACAAGGTGCTGGCGACGAGCGAAATCGAGGCGCTGCAGGCCGCGCAGCAGGCGGCCTGATTCGCTGCGCCTGACACCCGGCGGCTCCGGTCGCCGGGTGTCTTCAGCGCCCCACATGCGACGCAGCGATGACGCTGCCCGATGTCTGCGCGACTGCCCCAGTAGTCCCGTCCAATGACTGCCCCCGGAACCAGCGCCCTGTTCGCCGAATGCGAACTGACGGCGACGCAGTTCGCGCGCATCACGCGCCTTCTCCACGACCATGCGGGCATCCGCATGCGCGAGGGGAAGGAAGGCCTGGTGCGTGCGCGACTCACCAAGCGGCTGCGTAAACTCGGGTTGTCCGATTTCGATGCCTATCTGACGTTTGTCGAGCAGGAGCCGTCGCGCCGCGAGTTTGCGGAAATGATCGACGCGCTGACGACGAACAAGACGAGCTTTCTGCGCGAGGCCACGCACTTCGACTATCTGCGTGACGCGGTGTTCCCCCATCTCGACGGCCCCGTGCGCATCTGGAGCGCCGGCTGCTCGAGCGGGGAGGAGCCCTACACGCTGGCCATGCTCTGCCAGGAGACGTTTGGCGGCAGCAGTGCGCGGGACGTGAAGATCCTCGCCACCGACATCTCGCATCGCGTGCTCGCGACGGCCAAGGCCGGCGTGTATCCGGTGGACGGGATGCAGGACGTCCCCGCCGCGTGGCTGCAGAAGTACTGGGCCAAACGCAGCGAGGCCACGGGGCGCGCCGTGTACAAGGCGCAGCCGGCCCTCCGCCGCCTGGTGCACTTCGCCAAGCTCAACCTGATGGAGCAGTGGCCCATGCGCGGGCCCTTCGATGCGATTCTGTGCCGCAATGTCATGATCTACTTCGACAAGGCCACCCAGCAGCAGCTCGTCGAGCGCTACTGGGCCCTGCTGCGGCCCGGTGGGCATCTGTTCGTCGGGCACTCGGAGAGTCTCACCGGTCTCACGCACCGCTTCCGGTACGTGCAGCCCGCCGTCTACGTGAAGTAGCCATGGGGACCGCCGCGCCCGTGCGTCCCACGGAAAAGGTGGTCGGTGTGGCCGACCTCAAGGTATCGAACGTGCCGGGTGAGCGTCTTATCACATATGCCCTCGGCAGTTGCCTGGGCATCGTGGTGCACGACCCGGTGGCCGGTGTGGCCGGTATGCTGCATGTGATGCTCCCCACGGGGACCATCGATCCGGCGAAGATGGCGGACAAGCCCGCCATGTTCGTGGACAGCGGTGTGCCGATGCTCTTCAAGGAATGCTACAAGCTGGGCGCCAGGAAGGAGCGCATGCAGGTGAAGGTGGCCGGCGGAGCCCATGCCGGCGCGCGCGAAGAAGACGACAGGTTCCAGATCGGCAAGCTCAACATGATCGCGCTGCGCAAGCTGCTCTGGAAGAACGGCGTGATGATTCACGCGAACGACACGGGCGGCGTTCAGACGTCGCGCACGATGTGGGTGGACGTGACCACCGGTGAGGTCACGCTCAAGATCAACGGCACCGAAAGCACGCTCTGACACGCGGACCGACACATGGCATTCAACGTACTGGTGGTGGACGACAGCGCCGTGATGCGGCAGATGGTCGTCCGGACGCTCAGGATGAGCGGCCTCCCGCTGGGCACGGTCCACGAGGCCGGCAACGGGGAGGAGGGGCTGTTCATCCTGCAGGAGCAGTGGGTCGACCTGCTGCTGCTCGACATCAACATGCCCGTCATGAACGGCGAGGAGATGCTGCGGCGTCTGCGCGCCAATCCCGAAACGGAGCAGCTGCCGGTCATTGTGGTGTCGACCGAAGGCAGTGAAACGCGATTGCAGGCGCTGCAGGAGCTGGGCGCGTCGATCGTTCGCAAGCCATTCGCGCCGGAGACCCTGCGCGAGACCATCCTGCGCATGACCGGAGTCACCGATGTCGAATACTATGGTTCAGTCCCTGTCGCGAGCGACGACAGCGACTTTTGAGGAGCTCGCGCTCCTCTTTCCGGAGCTCGATCTCTCCCCCGAACAGGCCGCGGCCCCACTCGATGTGGCGGTCTCGGTGGACTTTCGCGGCCCCCTGACCGGCCGCCTGGTCGTGCGCGCCTCGCACGGCATCCTGCCGGCCATCACCGCCAACATGCTGGGCGCGGAAGAGTCGGAAAAGCTTCCGCTGCAGCGTGATGCGCTGGGTGAAGTCGCGAACGTGATCTGCGGGCATGTGGTGCCGCTCATCGCCGGCGCCGATGCGGTGGTCAATCTCAGTGCCCCGCGCGTGCACGATGGGGGCGAACTCCCCTCGCGCGACGAAGACGAACCGTCGGCACGCGTCCAGGTGGGCCTCGAAGACGGCCGCGCCGAAACTGTTCTCTATCTCTTCCACACCGCTGGAGCCGCGTAAACCGCGTGAGCACTCTGCTGGCCTCCCCGAGCGGGGGTTCTCCCCGAGGGGACTCCCCCTCCGGCGCGACGGGCGCCGCAGTCCCCGGGCGCACGCCCGGCGTGATTCGCGTGCTCGTCGTCGACGACTCGGCGCTTGTCAGGCGCATCCTCACCGATGCATTGTCGAAGCACGAGGACATCGAGGTCGTGGGCACGGCCACTGATCCCTACGTGGCGCGCGAGCGCATTGCGCAACTGCGTCCCGACGTGATCACGCTCGACATCGAAATGCCGCGCATGGACGGCCTGTCGTTCCTGTCCAAGCTCATGCGGCACTTCCCGTTGCCGGTGGTGGTGTGCAGCTCGCTCACGCCGCAGAACAGCGAGACGGCGCTGCGTGCGCTCTCGCTGGGCGCGGTGGAGGTCATTGCCAAGCCCGGGTCGTCTCTGGCAGCTGGTGATGTGGCGGAGGAACTCGCGCGGGCCGTGCGTGCGGCGTCACACGCGCGCGTCACCAAGCGGGTCGATGCACCAGAGCCCCCCGCGGTGCTGCGCCCTGCCATTGCCACGATCGACTCCACCAACAAGCTCATCGCACTCGGTGCGTCAACCGGTGGCACACAGGCGCTCGAAGTGGTGCTGCGCCGCTTCCCCGTTGATGCACCAGGCACGGTGATCGTGCAGCACATGCCCGAGCATTTCACGGCGTCGTTCGCGAAGCGACTGGACAGTGTGTGTCAGATGCGCGTGCAGGAGGCCAGGGACGGCGACTACGTCGTGCCGGGGCTCGCGCTGGTGGCGCCTGGTGGCAAGCACCTGGTGGTGCAGGCCAGCGGTGCACGCTGGGTGGCACGTGTGAAAGACGGACCCAAGGTGCATCACCAGCGGCCGGCCGTGGATGTGCTCTTCCAGAGTGTGGCGCGCAGTGCGGGCCGCAATGCGGTGGGTGCGATTCTCACCGGCATGGGCGCCGATGGAGCCAAGGGCATGCTGGCCATGCGCGAGGCGGGCGCGTACACGGTCGCGCAGAATGAGGAGACCTGCGTGGTCTACGGCATGCCGCGGGAAGCGGTCAAGCTGGGGGCGGCCGTGGATGTGCTGGCGCTCGAGCGGATAGCGGAAGCGTTGCTTACGCACACGCATTCATCCGTCCATGCGCTCGCGCCCTGACTCACGTCTGAGAGCTGGGATCCCGGATGTGGGATCTGGGAAATGAGAGGATGAGACAGAAATAGATCAATGAGAGATGAGCAACCAATGAATTGAGAGACGGGAAGTGCCTCGGCGGGGACTGCGGTCGGGGTCGGGGTCGGGGTCGGGGTCGGGGTTTGGGTCGGGGTCGGGGTCGGGGTTTGGGTCGGGGTCGAACAGCGGTCGGGGCGCGCGGGATGGGGCCTCAGCCCGACGCCGGTGGCGACACGGGGAGCGTGAGGCGAACGCGGGTCTCGCCGTCGCTGCGTTCGACGTCCAATGCCCCGCCAAGTGCCAGCGCAAACGCGTTGGTGAGCGCGAGGCCGAGTCCCGCGCCGCGCACGCCGTTCTTGGACGTGACAAACGGCTCGCCCACCACGCTCAGCGATGCCGGGAAGCCCGGACCCTGGTCGCAGACCACGATCGCCACCGCGTCGCCCGCACGGACCAGGCGCACGGCAACCGGCGATCCCGCCGGAGCGGCCTCGTTGGCGTTGCTCAGCAACTCCGAAATCACCTCCCGGAACCACACGGGATCGGCCTGCACCTCGGCCTTGGCCAGTGCGGCTGCACCGTCCACGGCCATGGGCCGCTCGGGCAGCTCGCGAGCCATGGCGTCCACAGCCTCCGTCACAGCGTGGTCCACCGGCACCGCCACGCGCTTCATGCTGCCGGCCCGCGCAAATCGCGTGACCCGCTGCAGATACTGCACCATGCTTTCGGCGGCGCGCTGAATTTCCGCCACGTCGGCGTGCGTGGGGGAGTCCGCGGGCAGCTCGGAGAGCAGCAGCTCGCTGTACGTGCGCACGACCGTGGAGAAGTTGTTCAGGTCGTGCGAGATCCGGCGGGCAAACCGGATGAGGGTCTCGTCGGCAACCGCTGGTGTCGTGTCTGGCATGGGAGGGGTAGAATATGGACACGCTAGCTGCAGCCGGTCGCCTGCACCATAGGGCGAACGCCCGAGTCCGCTTTCCCTGTCCTTCCGTTACACCACCCGCCCTTCATCCTTCCGGAGTTGTCGATGCCCACCCGTCTTTCCAGTTTTGGACTCGTGGTTCTAGCAGCGGCCTTGGCGTTGCCCATGCCGTTGTCCGCCCAGGCGGTCCTCCCGGTGGACCAGCAACTCGCGTCGGCTGTCCTGCCCCTGCCGGCGGAAATGCGCGAGGGAGCCGGGGTCATGGGCTACAAGGCCCCCGGCAAGCTCGAACTCCTGCGGCCCGTGAAGAACGGCATGCTCTGCCTGGCCGATGATCCGACCGACGACCGCTTTCACGTGGCCTGCTACGCTGACACCATCGACCCGTTCATGGAGCGCGGACGCGAGTTGCGCCGCCAGGGGGTGACCGGTGCCAAGGTGGACACGATGCGCTTCGCCGACATCCGCAGCGGCAAGCTCAAGATGCCGGAGAAGCCGGCGGCGCTGTATCAGATCACCGCGCCGAAGAACGGCTACAACCCCACCACGCGCAGCATCACCGGCGGCACCTCGAGCATGGTGGTGTACGTGCCCTTTGCGACCGGGGAATCGACGGGACTCAGCACGAAGCCGTCGAACACCTCGCCCTGGCTGATGCTGCCCGGCACGCCCAAGGCACACATCATGTTCACGGCCACCATGTGATGCCAAAGCCGGCGCGCGTACGACTCACGCGCCGATTGCTCGATCAGGCGCAGAACGAACTGGCGGCGGCCGATGCGAAAATGGCCGCCGTCATCGAGCAGGTGGGACCCTGCACCATGCTGCCGCGACGTGAAGGCACGCATTTCGGGCATCTGGTGCGCAACATCGTCTATCAGCAGCTCTCGGGCGGCGCCGCGGCCACCATTCACGGCCGCTTCGCCGAACGACTTGGCGGCGACCCACAGGCGCCGCACCCGGATGCCGTGCTGGCGCTCGACGAGGCCAGCATGCGCGCCTGCGGCTTGAGCAGTGCCAAGGCGCGCGCCATTCGTGATCTGGCGCAGCATGTGGTGGACGGCCGTCTGCCCATCGAATCGCTCGACACACTCGACGATCAGGCAGTCATCGACGCGCTCGTGCCCGTGCGTGGCATCGGACCGTGGACGGCGCAGATGTTTCTCATGTTCCGTCTCGGTCGCCCCGATGTGCTGCCCGTGCTCGATCTCGGCGTGCGGAAGGGCGCGCAGCGCATCTATCGCACGCGTGCGCTGCCCGACGCCGCGCGACTCGAGAAGATCGCGCGGAACTGGCGTCCCTGGGCCAGCGTTGCCAGTTGGTACTGCTGGCGGGTGCTGGATCTCGACGACGCGGGCGGCTGGTAGGATCGCAATCGCATCGCAGTCGCATCGCGATCGCATCACAACCGCGGCGTGACAGCCTCCCGCGAATACCTGCGGCCATCGCATTGCCCGGACCCATCATGCACGAGTTCTCCCAGCGCTCCACGTATCCCGTCCCGGTCGAGGCGCTGTTTGCCTGGCATGAGCAACCGGGCGCGTTTCTGCGTCTCTCTCCGCCGTGGGACGCGCCCGAGGTGCTGCGGCAGGAAGGTGGCATTCGCGACGGTGCGCAGGTTGTGGTGCGCGTGCACGCCGGGCCGGTGCCCACCACCTGGCACATCGAGCATCGCGACTACATCGCCAACCGGCAGTTCCGCGATGTGCAGCGCGAGGGGCCCTTTGCGCAATGGGTGCACACCCACCGCTTCGAAGCCCTGGAGCCTTCGGTCAGTGCACTCGAGGACCACATTGCCTACGCGCTGCCGCTCGGCGCGCTCGGCGACACCTTCGGCAGGAACTTCGTGCACGACACGCTCGTGCGGGTGTTCCGCTACCGGCACGCGGTGCTGGCTGGTGACATCGCGCGGCACGCCGCGTACGCCAACCGCCCCAGACTCACGGTGGCCATCACCGGCGCGAGCGGTTTCATCGGCCGGCAGCTGGCGGCCTTTCTCTCCACGGGTGGACATCGTGTGCTGCGCATCGGGCGTGGTCCCGTGGTGCCCGGTCACACGGACATCTCCTGGAATCCGGACCGCGGGCAGCTCGATGCGTCCGCGCTCGAGGGCGTGGATGCGGTCGTGCATCTGGCCGGCGCGTCGATTGCCGAACGCTGGACGAGCGCGCATCGCGCCGCCATCAAGACCAGTCGCGTGGAAAGCACGTCGCTGCTCGCGCACACGCTGGCCAAACTTTCGCGCAAACCGCGGGTGCTGCTGAGCGGTTCCGCGATCGGCATCTACGGTGCGCAGCGCGACGAGGAACTCACGGAACGCAGTGCGCTGGGCAGCGACTATCTGGCCGACGTGGGCAAGGCCTGGGAGGGAGCCACGGAGCCGGCCTCGCGCGCCGGCATCCGGGTGGTGCATCTGCGCACGGGCATCGTGCAGGGCGCGGCGGGTGGGGCGCTGGCCAAGCAGTTGCCACTCTTCAAGTACGGCGCCGGCGGGCCGCTGGGTGACGGCACCCAGTGGCTGAGTCCCATCGCGCTCGATGACCACATCGGTGCCATGCATTTCTGCCTCTGGCAGGACACGGTGCAGGGCCCGGTGAATCTCGTGGCCCCCACACCGGTGACCAACGCGGAGTTCACGCGCACGCTCGCGGATGTGCTCGATCGTCCGGCGGTGCTGCCGGCACCGGCCTTCGCGCTGCGGCTGGCACTTGGGCGCGAGATGGCGGACAGCACCGTGCTGGCCAGTCAGCGCGTCGTGCCGGCCGTACTGCAGGCGGCGGGCTTTACGTGGCGACATCCGACGCTGGCGGACATGCTGCGCTTCGAGCTTGGCCTGGCTTGATGCAGTTGCCCGACACAGGTACTCGTGTTGCGGCCAGATCGTCAACAGCTCACGCAGAGGGGCAGAGAACCGCAGAGCTCGCAGAGAGGCGCGGTCGGGGTTGAACAACCTTGTCGCGGATTGCGCGGATGGGGCGGAAACAGCACGGATCGAAAACTTCATTCTCTTATCCGTGTTGTTTCCGCCCCATCCGTGTCATCCGCGAAACGAACCATGGCCAGGACCAGGACCGCCTCTCTCAGCGCCCTCTGCGGTTCTCTGCCCCTCTGCGTGAGCTGTTAACGAGCCTCAAGCACGCACCACAGCCTGCGGTCCCAAAAAACCGCCCCGGCCTGACACTTCCGCGCGGCTCGTCCCGTAGGGATCATCAAGACCATGACCGTCATCATCATCGAAAGCGTCCTGTTCATCGCCCTGCTGGCGGTGGGGGGCGCTTTTGTCGCCACGGCCTTCGGCATCACACCGTGGGGGCGGCGCCTGCGGCAAACGGCCAATCGCCGGCGCATCGATAAGCAGGCCGAGCTCACCTGTCCCCTTCACGGGCTGCAGCGCGAGGAAGACCTCGTGCGGCTGCCCACGGGTGAGCCCTTGTGTCCAAAGTGTTACGAGGAGGCAGTCCATGGCCACATCGGTTGACGCCACCATCGAGGGGCTGCGCAGTGCCATGCGCAACTCCATGAGTGGCAGCGGGCGCGGCGGCGGAGTGAGCGGCGGTGGCGGCGGCGGGCTGTTTGGTCGGCTCGGCCTCGCCATGGTCGCCATCGTGGCGCTGCTCCTGCTGCTGCGTCCCACCGTGGCCTACATCGAACCCGGTCACGTGGGCATCGTCATCAATCGCGCGGGGGGCGGTGTTTCACCGCAGCCTCTCGGTCCTGGCTTCCATCTGCGCAATCCGCTGTTCACGCAGATCCAGGAGTATCCCACGTTCATGCAGACGCTGGTGCTCACCCGTGACATCACGGCGGGCAGCGGGCGCAACGACGAAATCAACGTGAACTCGGTGGAAGGGCAGCCGCTGTCACTCGATGTCTCCATGTCTTTCGAGCTCGACGGCGCCAAGGTGCCGGCGCTGTATCAGACGTTCCGCACCGATGTGCAGACCATCGCGCAGGGCTTCATCAAGCAGGCCATCCGGCAGTCGCTGCAGGAAGTGGTGGGGCAGGAGGAGATCGCCGCCATTCTCGGTCCCAAGAAGGCCGAGGTGGTGACGCAGACGCAGGTGCAGCTGCAGAAGCGGCTCGATCCCTATGGCATCAGCGTGAAGCAGTTCACACTGAACGAGTTCCGTGCGCCGCAGGCGGTCATGGACGCGATCTCGCTCAAGAACGTCATGCAGCAGCAGGCGCTCACCGCGCAGAACGAGCTGCAGAAGAACACCTTCCAGGCGCAAGGCGACAGCATCAAGGCGGCGGGACGCGCCAAGGCCATCCTCACGGAGGCCGAGGCGCAGGCCAAGGCCAACGAACTCCTCTCGCGCAGCATCACCAGCAACTTGGTGCAGTACGAAATGGCCAAGCGCTGGAACGGCCAGATGCCGCAGGTCACCGGCGGCGGTCTGCCCATGCTGCAGTTGCCCGGCAGCAGCAAGACGCCCTAAGCTTCGGCATGCCGACTGTATCGTTTGACACGCTGCCGGACTCGGCGCGGGTGTGGGTGTTCGGCGCGGCGTCTCCCGTCACGGGGGACGCCGCGTCGCGTGTACTGCAGACCGTAGATGCGCATCTGGGCGTGTGGCGTGCGCACGGCGTACCGCTGGTGTGTGCGCGCGACTGGCGCGACGACCGCTTTCTGGCGGTCGCGGTGGATGAACAGGCCAGTCAGGCGTCCGGCTGTTCGATCGATGCACTGTTCCGGCAGTTGCAGACGGTGGAAGCCGAACTGTCGGTGTCGCTGGTGCCGAGCGGACTGGTGTACTGGCGCCGGCCCGACGGGGCCATTGTTGCTGCCGATCGTGCGGCGTTCCGCGCGGCCATTGCGGCCGGTGAGGCTGGTCCGGACACGGCCGTGTTCGACACCCTCATCACCACCGTGGGCGAGTGGCGTACCCAGTTCGAGCGGCCGGCGCGGGATTCCTGGCACAGGCGCTGGCTTGCCTGATCGTTTGGGAGAACGGCGGTCGGGGTTCAACAGCCCTGTCGCGGATGACGCGGATTGGACGGAAACGACACGGATCAACTGCAGCGTGCGCCGTGGCGCGAACGTTGTTCATTGTTGTTTATCCGTGCTGTTTCCGCCAAATCCGTGTCATCCGCGACAAGGTTGTTGAAAAATCCTTCTGCCACACCAGCACTCGTCGTGTGGCCGGATCGTCAACAGCTCACGCAGAGAACAGGAGGCCGCTGAGGGCGCAGAGCACTGCAGTCAGAGCTGTCGCGAATGATGCCTCTCAGGCCAACCACGCATCCCGGTGCTCGGCCACAAAGTCATCATCGACGAGGTCCGGATACTGCGCCGACAGTCGTGCGATGGCCTCCGCCTGGCCGGGCGAGAGACGTTCGTGTGTGTCAAACGTCCAGCAGCCGCGCACCAGACCCTGCAGACGCAGCACTTCGAGAATGCCCGGCAGACAGCCCGTGTAGCCATGCGCGGCATCGAAGATCACGGCGTTGGCCATGGTCAGCGCTGCGCCCCGCGTGAGCCACTCGCGCGGGACGGCAGTGGCACCGGATGCGCGCCAGGCCTGCACCTCGCGCAGCATCGTCACCGCTGACTGCGTCCACACCGCCCACTGGCCCAGCAGGCCACCCACGAAATGCCGCGTGTACGCGCGGCCGCCACTCGTCACCGGCACGTCGGTCACCAGGTCGGGCACGATGGCATCGTCGTTGCCCGTGTACAGCGCGATGTCGTCGCGGCCGGCGTCGGCCAGCGCGCGCACCACATCGAGTGTGGCGTAGCGATCGAAGGGCGCAACCTTGATGGCCACCACCTGCGGAATCTCCGCGAACTCGCGCCAGAACGCGTACGAAAGTCGTCGACCACCCACGGCCGGCTGCAGGTAGAAACCAAAGAGTGGGATCGCTTCGGCCACACGCTGGCAATGCGCGAGGATGGCCGCATCGGTGGCGTCGCGCCAGGCACCCAGCGACAGCAGGCCGCAGTGATAGCCCAAGGCGAGCGCCACCTGGGCTTCGCGCAGCGCCTGGGCTGTGTCGCCCAGCAGACCGGCCACTCGCACAAAGGGCCGAGGGGACGAGGCCAGCGCCGCCGACGCCGTCTCGGCCGCAAGCTCGAGCACCGGTCGATACAGTCCGATCTTGTCGTCGTGAATGGGGAAGCCGGTCGTGTGCACGCCCACCGCCATGCCACCGGCGCCGGCGGCCACGTAGTAGCGTGTGAGCGCGCGCTGGTGACGCTCGTCCATGTTGCGGGTGGGCGTGAGCGCCAGCGGATGCGCGGGAATCACGAGGCCCGCCTGCAGGGCCGCGCGCGTGTTGAACCGGCCCGCCTGCTCAGAAGCGGCCATCGCGCACCTCGAACTTCGTGGGCTTGTCCAGCACACGACCGTTGGCGCGCAGCCAATCGACGACCCAGGTGCAGAGTGTCTCCAGCGGCAGCGCAGTGTACGGGAGCTCGTCGTCCAGGCGATGCACGTTGGCCACCAGCGCCTCCTCCGATTCGCGGCCCGCGAAACGCGGCGACACCCCCGCGTACAATGCACAGCGCTCGGCGATTTCGCGCACGCGCACCATGGGGCCCGTCACGTTGAGGGCCGTGGCCGGCACGCTGGCCGCCGTGAGACCGCGCAGCGCGAGGCGGTTGGCGTCGCCCTGCCAGATGACATTCACCCACCCGGTGCTCAGGTCGACCGGCTCGCCGTGCAGCACCTTGCGGGCAATTTCGGTGACCACGCCATAGCGCAGGTCGCAGGCGTAGAAGAGCCGATACAGCAGCAGCGGTGAACCCTGCGTCGGGCCACGCTTTCGAACACCCGCTCGCGGCCAATCGTGCTGGCGGCGTACTCGCCATCGGGGAGCAGCGCATCACCCTCCTGCGAGCCACCCCGCGCCACGGCGCTCCGTCCATACACGTTGCCCGTGGAGAAGCACACGATGCGCGCACCCGCATAGTGTTCCGCGGCGTGCACGCTGGCCACGACGTTCTGCGTCCAGGTGCCCACCGGATCGCCGGTGGTGCCGAACTTCTGGCCTGCCATCCACAGCACATTGGCGGCGTGGGGCAGGGCCGTCACCTGCCGCGGGTCTGCAAGATCCGCACGCAGCACCTCGACATCAGCGGCTTCAAGTGCAGAGACCACGGCGCCGTCGCTGAAACGCGAAACGGCCAGTACCCGCCGCGCGCTGTTGCCCAATGCCCTTCGCGCCATGCGGGCCAGTGTGGGCCCCATCTTGCCGCCGGCGCCGAGCACGATGACGTCGCCGTCGAGGGCCGCGAGTGCAGCAATCGTTTCCTGGTCGGGACGCGAGAGGCGCTCCTCGAGCACCTCGTCGCTGGCCGGGAACTGGTCGTGCGCCATGCTCACACGCTCGCTTCGGTGGGTTTCAAGAACTGATTACCACGGATCCCTCGGACAACAACGGAAACAACAGGATTGGCACGTCAAGATTCCTGCATCCTGTAGTTTCCTTGTTGTCCGTGAAATCCGTGGTAATCCGTTACACGCCGGCCGGTTCGGCCAATTCGCTGGTCAGCATGGAGATTCCCAGCTCGGCCGCCAGGGCACGGCGACCGGCTTCGATGCGCTCACGAGTCATGGCCTTGAGCGTCGGGATGTCGTTCAGCGTCATGCCGGTGGTGTCGATGGGCTCGAGCACCTGGGCCATGGCACGCGCACGCAGAAACTTGAACGTGCCCTTGGCCATCGCGTTGCGTGTGCCGGCCACGGCAATGGGCAGCACGGGGGCCTGGGCTTCGATGGCCAGACGGAAGGCGCCGTCCTTGAAGGGCAGCATCTCCTGCGTGCGCGAGCGCGTGCCTTCGGGGAAGATCATGACGCTCACGCGCTTGGCCAGCCGATCACGGCACTGCGCAATGGCGTTGATGGTGCTGTCCCGATCGCCGCGCACGAGCTTGATGTCGCCGGCCATCTGCATCATCCAGCCCATACAGGGGATCTTGAACATCGTGTCCTTGCTCAGCCACTTCATTTCCCACGGAAAGAAGCTGATGAGGAAGACATCGGCGTAGGATTCGTGGTTGGCCACCACCACGTAGGGCCGACGCGGGTCGGCGAGGCGACCACGCACACGAAAGGACCAGAGCCCGTTGATGCGCGTGGCACACACCGCTACCAACCGGAAGGCGCGACCCGCCGCGTACCGCCCCTTGTCGAAGGGTGCGGTGAACGCGTACACGAGGGCCACGATTGGCGTCCCGACGATGACGCAGAGCACGGTCTCCGTCCACGCCCACCAGTTGAGCAGCGTGCCGATCATGGGCCGTCAGCCCTGCGGCAGGGCCGGGTTGTCCATCGGGTCGGCCGGATCGATGAAGCCCAGCTCCTTGTGCGATCCATCGCAGAACGGCTTGACCTTGGAAGCGCCGCAGCGGCACAGCGACATCGGACGACCTTCAGCGCGGGGCGGAATGACCTGACCCTCGTGGTCAAGCAGGACAATCTGTGCTGCGTCCTCGGCGTTGATGCCGAGTGAACCGTTCTTGCGGACCGTGATGGTGATGGGCATGCGGGTGTCGAAAGGAGATGGAGTCGCGGTTGGCCGGTGCGGAGCGCGGCTGATGTCGGCTCAGGCGGCGAAACGCTTGAGGCGCTGGATCATGGCGTTGAGGCCCGCCTCGCGGGCACCCAGACCAATGTCGTTCATGAGCTGCCGCACAATGTCCGGGGGCAGCGACAGCGTGACCGATGGGGGCTGGTCGTTGACGGCGGCAAACACAATGGCCAGAATGGCGGCCACCGTGGGCGACTGTCGGGCGTTGACGTCGGCATAGAAGTGCAGCGTGCCGTCGTCCCGGTGCTCCGGAAAGATGTCCACACGCGTCTGGCACTCGTGCACCGTGAACGCTTCGCGGTCCAGCGCGGCGAAACGTTCCGGCAGGGGCTCGAGCTTGCGTGACCACGCCAGCAGGGCCTGCATCTTGTCGTCACGACTGAGCAGTCGAAACTGGCGCAGGGTCTTGGCGAGGGCCGGCGGCATGCTGCCGCCGTCGATCGTGCTGGCATCGGACATTCCTGAAAGATAGCGGGTTGGCCCACCCGCACAGACCCGCTTGTCCGACCCGTTTGACGTGGACGCGCCGGCGAGTGACGATTGGAGAACCCTGCATTTTCAGGCCATTTCACACCCAGCTGGACATTCCGTGCCCGATTCCACCCTGCTCGTGCTTCGTCGCCGGTGGCTCCCACTGGTGTTCCTGCTGGGTCTTGACGCCTGCCGGACGGCGGCGGACGACGGCACGGTGGTTGGCACGCTCGAGCAGGTGGAGGTGGACGTCGGACCGCTGCAGCCGGCGCGGGCCCTGCGTGTGCTGGTGGACGAGGGGGACGCGGTTTCGATCGGCGACACGCTGGTGGTGTTCAGCACGCCCACGCTGGCGGCCACGGGTGAACAGTTGGAAGCGCGGGCCGTGGCGGCGGCGCGCGCCGCCGAGGAACTCTCGCGTGGTGCGCGCCCGGCCGAAATCGCCCGCGCCAGAGCGGAGGCTGAGGCCGCGGCGGCCGAAGCCGAGCGGGCGGCGGCCGATCTTGCACGGCTCGAGCCCCTGGCGGCTCGTGGTGACATCAGCCGCCAGCAACTGGGAACCGCCCGGGCCGCCGTGCAGGTGACGACGGCGCGACGCGACGCGGCGCGGGAAGCCCTGCGTCTGGTGGAGGAAGGGGCGCGGCGCGAACGACGCGAGGCCGCGACGGCCGAGGCCCAGAGTGCGCGGGCCGCCGTGGACGCCTGGCGTGCCACAGCCGGTGATCTCGTATTGCGCGCACCGGTGGACGGCGTGGTGACCAGTCGGCATGTCGAGCCGGGCGAGGTGCTGGGCGCGGGGCAGAGTGCGATATCGGTCGGGCAGCCCACGCGGCCCTGGGCTCGCGTGTACGTGTCGCCGGCCGTGCTGTCCCGACTCAAGATCGGCGATTCGGTGACGGCATGGCTGGACGGTGACACGGCGAGTTTTGTGGGGCGGGTGACGTCGATCAGCACCCGCGCCGAGTTCACACCGCGTGTGGCGCTCACCGAGCAGGAGCGCGCGGATCTGCTCTTTGGCGTCCGGATCGAGTTCACGGCGCCCGTCGGCGGCGCCGGGACGCGTCTGCGCGCGGGGTTGCCCATCACGGTTCGTTTGCCTGCGGCGTCCGCGCCGTGAGTGACACGGCGACAGGCGATCCCTTGACCACCGGCGCGGTGTGGAGTGCTGTGCCGGCACCGGTGGTGCGCACGCGGGCCCTGCGCAAGCAGTTCGGGGCGCTGGTGGCCGTGCATGGACTCGATCTCGAGATCCCACGCGGCCAGGTCTTCGGCCTGCTCGGCCCCAATGGCTCCGGAAAGACGACGACCATTCGCATGCTTTGCGGCCTCGTGTTGCCGACCAGCGGTTCGGCAACGGTGGCGGGGTTTGACATCGGCACCCAATCGGAGCAGGTGCGGCGGCGCATCGGCTACATGTCGCAGCGTTACGGTCTGTACGACGAACTGACGGTGCAGGAGAACCTGCGCTTCTACGCGTCGGTGTACGGGCTGGTGGGGCGCATACGGGATCAGCGTCTCGCGGATCACGTGGCGCGCCTTGGACTCGGTGCGCGACTGCGGCAGCGCGCCGGCACCCTGAGTGGCGGATGGAAGCAGCGGCTCGCGCTGGCCTGCGCCACGGCGCATCACCCCGATCTGGTGTTTCTCGACGAACCCACCGCAGGGGTGGACCCGGCGGCGCGTCGCACGTTCTGGGACACGATCTACGAACTGGCGGCCAGCGGCACGACGGTGCTGGTGACCACGCACTACATGGACGAAGCCGAACGCTGTGAGCGGCTGGCCTTTCTGTCGCGTGGGCATCTGATCGGCGTGGGCACGCCGGCGGAAATCGTGCAGCAGTTCGGCGCGCGCAGTGTGGAGGACGTCTTTGTCATGCTGCAGCAGCGCGATGAGCAGGAGGCGCGGCCATGATGGGCGCGGACATGACGGGCGCCGCGGATGCCGGGTGGGTGTCGCGCGTGCGTCGCTGGACGCTGTGGCCGATGTTGTGGAAGGAGTTCCTGCAGCTGCGGCGTGACCGGCTCACCTTTGCGCTCATGACGGGCTTGCCGGCCATCCAGCTGGTGCTCTTCGGGTACGCCATCCAGACGGAAGTCCGTCGCCTGCCCACGGTGGTGGTGGATGCCTCGCGCACGCGTGAGAGTCGTGCGCTCATTCAGGTGCTGCAGAACACGGACAACTTCAGGGTGGTGGCCGCGGTGTCCGGGCGCGAGGAGGCGCGGCGCTGGATCGAGCGTGGCGCGGCGCGTGTGGCATTGGTCATTCCCCCGGAGTTCCAGCGCGACATCCGGCGCGGCCACACCGGCACGGCGCAACTGCTCATTGATGCCGCCGATCCGCAGTCGAGCGGCGCGGCCATTGCCGGCGCGCAGCTGGCGGCGCAGGCCCGCAGCGCACAACTCCTGGCCGAACGCGTGGCGCTGCGGCCCCCGGTGGATATCCGGGTGCGGCCCTGGTACAACCCCGCGCAGAAGAGCGCCACGTTCATCGTGCCGGGCATCGTGGGCATTCTGCTCACCATCACCATGACGCTCATCACCAGCACGGCCATTGTGCGGGAGCGCGAACGCGGCACACTGGAACAGCTCATCGTCACGCCCATTGGCAAGACGAGTCTGATGCTCGGCAAGCTCGTGCCCTTTGTGCTGGTGGGCTACGTGCAGATGTCGGTCGTGCTGCTGCTGGGTGTGCTGGTCTTCGACGTGCCGCTGCGCGGCAATGTGCTGCTGCTTTACGCGATGGCGCTGGTGTTCATCGTGGCCTCGCTGGGTGTGGGGCTGCTCATCAGCACCTTTGCGCGCAGTCAGGCGCAGGCCATGCAACTCAGCTTCTTCTTCATGCTGCCCAACATTCTGCTGTCGGGCTACATCTTCCCGCGGGCGGCCATGCCGGAGCCGGCCCAGTGGATCGGTCTGGCGCTGCCGCTGACCTACTTCCTGGATGTGCTGCGCGGGGTGCTGCTCAAGGGCGTGGGGCTGCGCGATCTGCTGCCGCAGCTCGGCGCGCTGACAGCGCTGGGGACGGTGCTGCTGGCCGGCAGTGTGCGGCGATTCTCGAAGACGCTGGATTAGCGGTTGTGCGGCCCAATCCGCTGCGGCCGGGAACCCAGGTCTCTCCCAAGCGCTAGTATTGTAGATCGTCCCTCTTTCCCGACCGACTCATGCTCATTCGCCGCCCCGACGACATCCCGTCCTCCGAGATTACCCCGGAAGGCCTGTACCAGAACCGCCGCGCCTTCATCGGCACTGCCGGCGCCCTGGCACTCGGTGCCCTCGTCGCGCCTGCCAACATGGGCGCAGCAGAACGTCAGAAAGACGACATTACGCCGGAAAAGGACGCGACCACCTACAACAACTTCTACGAGTTCGGCACCAGCAAGGAAGATCCGGCGGAGAACGCCAAGGATTTCCGGACCACGCCGTGGACCGTCAATGTCGAAGGCCTGGTCAAGAACCCGCGGCCCTACGACATCAACGAGCTGCTGGGTCGGCTGACCGTCTACGACCGCACCTATCGCATGCGCTGCGTCGAGGCCTGGTCGATGGTGATTCCCTGGCAGGGCATTCAGCTTCGGGACCTCATCAACCGGCTCGAGCCCCTGCCCAGCGCCAAGTTCATCGAGTTCACCACGCTGCTCGATCCGCGCCGCATGCCGGGACAGCGCTCCGGTGTGCTGCCCTGGCCGTACAAGGAGGCCCTGCGCATGGACGAAGCCATGCACCCGCTCACCCTCTTTGCCACGGGCATGTACGGCAAGCCGCTGCCCAACCAGAACGGCGCTCCGCTGCGCCTGGTGGTGCCCTGGAAGTACGGCTTCAAGGGCATCAAGAGCATCGTCAAGATCCGCTTCACCGAGGCCATGCCCAACACCACCTGGTCGGACGCGAATCCGCGGGAGTATGGGTTCTACGCCAACGTGAACCCCGCCGTCGATCACCCGCGCTGGAGCCAGGCCAAGGAACGCCGCATTGGCGAGTTCCTCAAGCGCAATACGCTGCCCTTCAACGGCTACGCCGACCAGGTCGCCTCGCTCTACGCCGGCATGGACCTGCGCAAGTTCTATTGAGCGCCGGACGGTGAGTGCCGGAGCCACTGCCGCCCCCGCCCGGGCAGGCCTGATCGCGCGCGCCGAACCCATCGTTCGGCGCGTGCTGCGTCCCACCCTGTGGGCCGTCGTGCTGTTCCCACTTCCCTGGATGGTGGGGCGGCTCCTGCTCGATCAACTGGGTGCCGACCCCATCGACAAGCTGGAGCGGGAGTCCGGAGCCTGGGCGCTGCGCTTCCTCATTGCCAGCCTCGCCGTCACCCCGCTCATGCGCCTCACCGGCTGGGGATGGCTCGTGGCCCAGCGACGGTTTCTCGGGCTTGCCGCCTTCTTCTGGACGGCTGCGCACTTGTCGGTGTACACGGTCCTCGACTGGTTCTTCGACTGGGGAGAGATCATCAAGGACATCACCGAGCATCTCTACATCACCCTCGGCATGGGCGCCTTCACGCTCATGATTCCCCTGGCGCTCACGTCCACCAAGGCCAGTATCAGGCGCCTCGGTGGGTCAAGATGGAACAAGCTTCATGCATTGGTATACGTTTCGGTCATATTGGCCTGTTTCCATTTTGCATGGGCAGTAAAGAAGGATCTGACGCAGCCGATGCTCTATGGAGCACTTGCTGCCGGCCTGCTGCTGTTCCGCGTCTTCTGGCGGACCAGAACGCGTGACAGCCGGCGGACGAGTGCTCTGGTTCAGTCCCCGAAGGAGGGGTAAGGGCGGCCACACGGGAACGTGACCGCCACCTCGCCTCCGCCGTGGGGCGAGTTCGCGTCCTTCCCTTCCGCTCATGACCACTGTCGACGACGCCGAGCGGCGTCGCACCGATCGTCTCCGTGCCATCGCCGACCGCAGCCTCCCCATGGGAGTGCCTGCGGTGCCGACGTTGGTATTCGGCCCCATGCGCGACCGCCTCGTCATGGCGGCCATCGGGCTGTATGCCCTCGCGGTGGTGGTCATGGGATTCACGCAGGGTGCGGTGGATCGGGTGCTCACGCTGCGGCTTGGTGTGCTGGTGCCCCTGGCCGTGGCCGCCGCCGTGCTGGCCGCGAAGGCCAGCCGTGAGTTGGCGCTCGATCTGGGGACGCGTCGGTTCTGGCGCTACAGCTCGGCGGCGATCCTGCTCATGCCCGTGCAGTTGTGGCTGGGCGCCATCACCGTGCGCATACCGCACTGGCCGGGCTACGTGGGCAGCGTGCTGCTGGCCACGGTGGTGCCGGCAATGCTCTTCGCGGCGCTGCTCCAGCTGCCCAGCGCGCCGCGCAACAACGTGGATCGCGCCAAGCTCTGGCTCGATGTGGCCACCGTGGTGGTGGGTGGGGCACTCGTTGCCTGGTACGACTTTGTCACCACGGGATTCGGCAACGATCCGGTGCGCCGGGTGCAGGCCACGCGACTGTATGTGCAGGGCGTGCTCGACATCGGGCTGCTGCTCGTGGCCTCCAACCTCTGGCGACGGGCGGTGCTGCGGCATCGCGCGTCCATGCTGGCCATCTTCGGCGCCACGCTGCTGGTGCTGTTCCTCGGCCACACGGCCGCTATCGTGCTGCTGCACCGTGGCATGCGGGTGCCGGGCCTGCTGTACATCGTCGCGCCGTTCGTGTTTGTGGGGCTCGCTGCGTCCGCGTGGCTGAGCTGCGCCACCACGCTGCACCGCGAAGTCCGGCCGCAGCGCGAGAAAACCAGCCGCTCGGCGTCCATCATTCCGTATGCCGCCGTGCTGCCCGGCTTCGCGCTGCTGCTGCGCGTGGCCTTCGAGCAGGACACCCAGCCCCTCATCGGTCTCGTCATCGGTGCGGTGCTGCTCACGGCGCTTGCCTTTGCGCGGCAGTTTGCCGCCACCCGCGAGGCCGTGCACCTGCTCGCGGAGTCGGCGGCACGCGACAACGAGGCGCGCTTCCGCGCACTCGTGCAGCATTCGAGCGACGTGATCATGATCGTGGATCCGGACGGCACCATCCGCTATGCCAGTCCGTCCATGACCACGGTCTTCGGACACGACGCGTCGCGGCTCGTGGGCACCAATCTCATGTCGCTGCTGCATGACGATGACAAGGGTGCGTCGGGCGCGTTCCTCGAAGAGCTGGCCCGCACCACCACGCGCACCGGCACCACCGGCGCCTCGCCCGGGGTGCTCAAGTGCGAGTGGCGTCTCGCGCATGCCAACGGCGCCTGGATGACCGTGGACAACGTGGGCACCAATCTGCTGCGCGAGCCCGTCATCGGTGGCCTCGTGCTCAACACGCGTGACGTGACGGAGCAGAGTGTCATCAAGCAGCAGTACATGCATCAGGCGTTTCACGATCCGCTCACCGATCTCGCCAACCGCTCGCTCTTCCTGTATCAGGTGGGACATGCGCTGGCGCGCGGCTCGCGGCAGAGCCATCCGGTCACGGTGCTCTTCCTCGACCTCGACAACTTCAAGACCGTCAACGATTCGCTGGGCCATGCGGCCGGCGATCGCCTGCTCGTCGAGGCCGCGCGACGTCTGGCCACCTGTGTGCGCGAGGCCGATCTCATTGCCCGCCTTGGCGGCGACGAGTTTGCGGTACTGGTCGAGGATGCCGAAACGGTGGAGGACGTGTTCATCGTGGCCGATCGCATCGGCGAGGCGCTCACACGTCCCTTCCTGCTCGGTGGCAAGGAAGTGTTCGTCAACGCCAGCATCGGCATCGCCCGTTCCTCGCGCGGCGAGAGCTCCGATGATCTGGTGCGCAACGCCGACGTGGCCATGTATGTGGCCAAGACCCGCGGCAAGGGGCAGCACGTGCTCTTCGAGCCGGAGATGCACCGCGCGGCACTGGAGCGTCTCGTGGTGGAAGCCGATCTCCGCCGCGCCATCGATCGCGAGGAGTTCTTCCTGGCCTATCAGCCCATTGTCCGGCTCGAATCGGGCGACGTGATCGGCGCCGAGGCGCTGGTGCGCTGGATGTGCCGGGATCGCGGCACGGTGCCGCCCGGCGTGTTCATTCCCATTGCCGAGGAAACCGGCCTGATCGTGCCCATCGGGCGATGGGTGCTGCGGCGGGCCTGCCGCGAGGCCCAGCGCTGGACCCGCGAGCGAGGGATGCCCGTGCGCATCACGGTCAACCTCTCCGGCCGACAGCTGCAGGACGCCGGGGTGGTGGACGATGTGCGCGCCGCCCTCGACGAATCGGGTCTCGACGCCTCGCAGCTGGTGCTGGAGATCACCGAGAGCATGCTCATGCAGAACACCGATGTGTCCATGGAGCGGCTCAACGCCCTCCAGGCCCTCGGCGTGTCGCTGGCCATCGACGACTTCGGAACCGGTTATTCTTCCCTCAGCTACCTGCAACGCTATCCGATCGACATTCTGAAGATCGACAAGGCGTTCGTGGATGTCATCGACAAGGGAGGCGAGGGGCCGGTGTTGGCGCAGGCGATCGTGGCACTTGGAGAAACGCTGCAGATGAACACCGTGGCCGAAGGCATCGAGACGGAGGCCCAGCGCGGGCAGCTGCTCGAACTCGGCTGCGAGCTCGGACAGGGCTACCTGTTCGCGCCGCCGCTTGATGCGGAGGACTTCTGGCAGCTGCTCCTGGCCCGTGGCGCCCGTGTGCCATACCTCGGCGGCCGGCGTCGTCGCGTGCGTGAGCAGCAAGCGGCCTGATCTCCCCTCTCCCCGGCTCGATGTGTTTGCGGTGGCGGCGCCTGGCGTTGCCCCGCTGCTCGCGCAGGAGTGTCTGGCCCTCGGCTTCACGCCCACCGAGGTGACCGACGCCGGTGTCGCCCTGTCGCTGACATCGGAGGAGTTGTTCACGCTCAACTGCCACAGCCGCCTCGCGACGCGGATTCTGCGCCGGCTCGCGCAGTTCGGGGCGCGTGACTTTGCCACGCTCGAGAAACAGGCGGCACGGGTACCCTGGGGGCTTGTCGTTGCCGCGGGCACCCGGGTGCGCCTGCGGGTCACCTGCCGCAAGTCCCGTCTCTATCACTCCGACGCGGTGGCGGAGCGGATTGCGCGCGGGATAACCGCGGCGGTGCCCGGGGTGCAGGTCGAGCTGCGCGCCCGCGACGATGAGGACGCGGATGCGGGCCAGGCCGATACAGCGGAGACGTCGGCGCCCTCGCAGCTGTTTGTCGTGCGTCTCGATCACGATCACTGCACGATCAGCGCCGACAGTTCAGGCGCGCTGCTGCATCGTCGCGGGTGGCGTCAGGCGGTGGCCAAGGCTCCGCTTCGCGAGACGCTCGCAGCCATGCTGCTGGCCGTGTTCGAGTGGGATGGCGACATGCCATTGGTCGATCCGTTCTGCGGTTCGGGCACCATTGGCATTGAAGCGGCGCTGCGGGCGCGACGTATCGCGCCGGGACTGCAGCGCCAGTTTGCCATGGAGCACTGGCCTGGCGCGGACACGGCGGCCCATGCCGCCCTGCGCGCGCGGGCGCGCGCGATGGTGCAGCCCAGGCTCACCGTCCCCATCGTACTGCGCGACCGCGATGCCGGCGCCATTGCCGCCGCGCGCGCCAACGCCGAACGCGCCGGCGTGCTGGACGATCTCGATATCGCGCAGGGCGCCCTGTCGTCGCTTGATCTGTCGGCGTACGGATCGGCCGGGCTGCTGCTCACCAATCCGCCCTACGGCCATCGCGTGAGCGAGGGCGCAGATCTGCGCGGACTTTACGCCCGACTCGGCGAGGTACTGCGCAGCGGAGGCCGAGCCTGGCAGCTCGGCCTCTTCATGCCCAATGACCGTGTGCTGCTGGGTCAGCTGCGTCTGCGCGTGACCTCACGACTGCGTACCAGCAACGGCGGCCTGCCCGTGGAGGTCTGGGCCACCCAGCCCCCGCGCGCTGCGCGCAATGGTGAGGCTGACGTTCAGACGCGGAAGTAGTCCGCGCGCCAGTCGCGAATGGCGGCCTTGATGGCCTTCGGTTCCATGGACGGATTGGCCAGCACCTGCTCAACGAGCGTCGGCAATTCCGCGTCGCTGGCGAAACGCAGGGCGATGTAATGCCGAGGGCGCAGCGTGGCTTCGGCGCGCGCCGCGAGCTCCGCGGTGAGCAGGCGGCGGTGCCGCAGCTGCTCTTCGAGCCGGATGAGCCGATCCTGCACCCGCAGCGGCGAGAGGCGCGACACCATGGTCACGCCCAGCAGGGCCAGGGCGCCCACCAGGAAGTAGCCCGTGTCTGCAGACGGCGACTGCACAAAACGCACGATGGTCCACACTGCAAAGATCAGGGCGAGCGGACTCGCGAAGAAGTGATAGACCGGCGTGTACTGCGCGTGATTGGCGAAGGACTGCGGAGTGGTGGCCATGGTGGCTGAACTCGGGTGGAGGTCAACTACGTGTTCAGGGACAACAAGTGATCGATGCTTCGTATTGCCAACGCGCGGCGCTCAGACCAGGTGCCATGAATGCGCGTGAACGTGGCGTCGATGCGCGTCAGCGTGTCGACGAAGAGCTGCTGCATCTCCGCGCGGCGATCGCCACGATCACGAACGCCGTCAGGCACCCAGGGCACGTCAATATCGAGCAGCAGGTAGTGGTCGGGACGTCGGGCGCGCACGAGCTGTTCCACCGCGTCCGGTGCTCCTCCAAAATAGTGCTGCGCGTAGGCCAGTGTGCTGAGCGGGTCGGTGTCGTGCACCACCAGCGCGCTGCCGGCGGCGCGGGCTGCGGCCAGGTGCTCGTCTTCGAGTGCGGCCTGCTCGGTGGCAATGATCAGCAGGTCGTCGTAGGCAATGGGGCGGGCAATGCGCTGCGCGTAGCCACGCACAAACTCCGGCACCACCGGCGCGCGGTAGTGCGCACCGAGTTCGGCCGCGAGTGTGGTTTTGCCCACGCTCTCTGATCCGGTCAGCACGACGCGCAGTGGTTGCTGCGTGCTGCGCGGCGTGTGCGTTGATGGTGTGGGTCTAGGCATGGACATCGCGTCTCCAGCTCAGGTGGCCGCGCACGGCCAGCAAGAGAAAGAGAAAGTACAACACGGCCGTGAGCGAGAGTCCACGCCACAGAAAGAGCCCCACGTAGCTGGCGTCGATGACGATCCAGAGCAGCCAGCACTCGAGCAGTTTGCGGGTCATCATCCACTGCGCCACGAGGCTGCCGGCCACCAGCAGCGCATCGGCCCAGGGCAGGGCGGCGCCCGGAATGCGGGTGGTGATGAGGGCCAGTGCAACCCACAGGCTGATCAGGATGAGCGACAGCGGCAGCAGCTGCCTGCGCGGCACGCGGGTCACGCGCAGGGGTGACTGATCGGGCGCTCCGCGCCACCAGTGCCACCACCCGTACACCGACAACAGGAGATACACCACCTGCAGTCCGGTGTCGGAGTAGAGACCGGCGCGGGCAAACACCACGGTGTACACGGCGGCGTTCACGATGCCCACCGGCCAGCTCCAGAGGCTCTGCCGCGTGACCAGCCAGACGTTGAGCACGCCGGTCACGAAGCCCAGCATCTCGAAGCACGAGGTACCACGTGCCGCGAGCCAGCCGCACAGCGGATCGAGGATCGGGGCCAGGGCACTGGTCATGGCTGGCAAAGCTAATTAGCGTACGCGCACATGACCGGGGTGCCTGGGCCGCTGGTGCGCACAGGCTGAGAGAGTCCCGCAGAACCTGATCCGGTTCGTACCGGCGTAGGGAGTCCAAACATGACACGTGGTTCCGCCACGCGCGCAGCGCGCGTGCGGCGACCGGCGTGCGATCGCGACACGCGATCGACGACCGGCGTCGCCCAGTCCTTCGGTGTTCCGCCCTTCGGGGCCCGGCCTTCCAGGGCCAAGCCCATCAGGGCCCTCCTCGTTTCCACCGTGATGGCCGCGTTCGTGCCGGCCTCCACGCCCCTTCTGGCTCAGGCCCGACAGGACAGCGCCGCGGTCGATTCGGCGGCGCGACGGATAGAAGGGGTATCCGTGCAGGCCATCCGCGCCGGCAGCGCGGCCCCCATCGCACAAAAGACCATCGAACGCGAGGCGCTCACACAGCGGCACTTCGGGCAGGACGTGCCCATGCTGCTCATGAACGCCTCGCCATCGCTGGTGTCGCACAACGAAACCGGCACGCAGTGGGGCTACAGCTATCTGCGTCTGCGCGGTCTCGATCAGACCCGCATCAACATCACGATCGACGGTGTGCCGCTCAACGACATGGAGGATCAGGTCCTCTATTTCGCCAACTTTGCGGACCTGCTCTCGAACGTGCAGAGCGTGCAGGTGCAGCGAGGCGTGGGCACGAGCACGGCGGGCACCGCGTCGTACGCCGGTTCGATCAACTTCGAGACGGTGCCGGTGGCGCGCCGGGATGCGGCCGGAGATGTGCAGCTGCAGATGGGGTCCTTTGGCGCGCAGCGTGCCACGGTGGGCTTCAATACCGGACTCACCGCCGGCGGGTTTGCCGCGTATGGCCGGGTGAGTGGTCTGCGCACCAATGGCTACCGCGATCACAGTGGCGTGATGGGCCGATCGGCCTTCCTCGGTGCCGGCTGGTTCGGGCAGCGTGACGTGGTCAAGCTCACCGCGCTGGTGGGGCTGCTGGCCGACACCCTGTCGTACACCGGCGCCACGCTGGCGGAACTGGCGCAGAATCGCCGCTTCAATCCGCTCAACCCGGGCGAACGCGACAAGTTCGGTCAGCAGATGGTGGCGCTGGCCTGGTCGCGCGCGCTGTCCAACGGCGGCACGGTCAACACCACCGTGTACCGCAACTCGGCCAGCGGCAACTACGACTACTTCGACCTGCCGGACAAGTACCGCTACAACCTGGCGCACACCTGGTATGGCGCCACCAGTGTGTACAACGTCGAGCGCGGTGCACTGCGCTTCAACACCGGCGTGAACGCCAACACCTATCAGCGGGCGCATCGCGCCTACTTCCAGCCGTCCACCGAGTTGTACGACAACACGGGACACAAGCAGGACGCGAGCGGCTTCGTGAAGCTGTCCTACACGGCGGGACGCGCGACCTGGTTTGGTGACGTGCAGGGCCGCTGGGCGCGCTTCCGCTACCAGCCGTCGGAGAATGCCGGTATCACGGAGCGCTCCATCGACTGGACGTTCGTCAATCCCAAGGCGGGTGTCACGTACCAGTTGGCGCAGGGGCTCTCGGCGTTCGCGAGCTATGGCATCACCAGCCGCGAGCCGGCGCGCAACGACCTGTTTGGCGGAGAGGACGACCTCAATGCCGACAACGTGGCGGACTTCGGCGACTTCACCCGGGTCAAGCCGGAGCGGCTGCACGACACCGAACTGGGGCTCAACTACACCCGCCCCACGCTCGACCTCTCGGCCAATCTGTACAGCATGGACTTCCGCAACGACATCGCGCGCATCGGTGCGCCCACGGCGTCCGGGTCCATTCTGCGGCGCAACGTGGGCAGCAGCTACCGGCGTGGACTCGAGGTGGATGTGGCGTGGCGCGGCATCAACCGGGTGGTGCTGGCCGGAAACGCCACGTGGAGCACGAACCGCATCCGGCAGTTCACCGATTCCTCGCGCGGCACGCCGGTGCTGCGCCGCAACGTGGAGCCGCTGCTCACGCCGCGCTTCATTTCGTCGCATCGCGTGGAAGTCACGCCGCGCCGCGGACTGATGATCGGGCTGGAAGGCCGGTACCAGAGCCGTGCATTCCTCGACAACACGTCGAGCCCGGACCGCGTGCTGCCGGACTACTACACGGTGGACGCCACGGCGCGTCTGGCACTCGGCCGCAGTTCCCTCACGCTGCGTGGGCAGAACCTCGGCGATACGCAGAAGTTCGGCTCGGGCTCGGTGTCAGGTTCCGGCACCGTACGCTACTTCGTGCTGCCGGCGCGGGCGCTGTTCGCCACCCTGGCGTACGAGTTCTGAGGTATTGAGTCCGGCAACGGTGTTGGCGCGGACGGCGCAAGACACCGGCTTTGGTCATGCTGCGAGATCGTTAACAGCTCACGCAGAGAAAAGGAGTTCGCAGAGGGCGCGGAGGGGTTCAGTCAGGCTGAAAAGGTCTGGATGCGTTTGCCGCTGTTGATCCGTGCGGTTTCCGCCCCATCCGCGTCATCCGCGACAAGGCCGTTCAACCACGACCGCTGTTCTCTGCGTACTCAGCGACCGATGATCGTGAGCGCACGCTCGTTCCGCACCGGCTGTCCGCCCGGAACGCGCGCCTCGACCACCACCCGGTATTCGCCGGGTTCGAGGTCACCCAGGTCGAGCGTGATGGCGCGCGGCATGATGCTGGGACCATCGCTGATGGTGGTGCGCGTGTCCGGGTCGCGCCAGGCAATACCGAGCGCCCGCATCGGCACATCGCGCAGGCGTGTCACTTCGCCCAGGCGCTGGAGCAGACCCGTGCGCGTGGTGCGCTCGATGGCCACACGGAACTGCACCGAGTCGCCCGGTGTGACGCCGTAGGTTTCCCAGAAGATGCCGATGCGATCACCCTGCCGGAGCGTGGTGGTGGCCAGCATGTGCGGAAACATGCCCGGCGCGTCAGGTGGGGTACCGCCGCGCAACGCGTCGTAGAACACCGGCGCGGAGACGTCGATCTGCCCCTTGGTCAGTGCGGAGAGCACAGCGGGTGGCCTGACACCGAAGCGCGAACGACCGAACAGATTGCGGAGGCGTGGATGACGCGCCTCGACGCTCACCACCGCCGGCTCGGGCGGAATGAGCGCCGAGGTGAACAGCGACCCGCCCGGGTGCACGCGCCCGCTGCCCAGTGTGTGCATGGTGTCGGGGGCCGGCGAAACCACCAGCACCGCCTCTGCGGAATCCCGCCGCAGGTTGGTCAATACCGTGTCCGGGCGGGCGAAGAGGTTGTGCGTCACCGCCAGCGTGATCCCGGTGTAGCGCCGCAGCATGGCCACCTGACCCAGCGGCATCTCGGCGATGCGTCCGTTGAAGGCCATGTGCTCATGCGGCCACCAGATCAGACCCTGGGTCATCGCATCGTGTGTGCTGTCGCGCTGATGCAACTGCCAGCTGCTGTCGCCGGCCGTGTAGGGGCTGTACACCGCCGACAGGGAGGGCGTGAAGGATTGACGGCCCGAGGTGTATTCCATGGTGGTGTAAGGGCCGGCATGCAGCTCGCCGACATGCTGATCATGCAGCCGGTCCTCCTTCTCGCCAATCCAGAGCGCGGCACTTGGCGGGCCGTAGCGTGTGATGAGCTCCTCCACGGCATCCCCGCCGTAGTCCTTGCGCCAGTCGTGTCGCTGATCGCGATCCATGGCCGAATGCAGGCCAAACCATACCCGGCGGGCGAAGTGTGCGGCGCGTCGTTCATTGCCGGCCACCGAGAAGAGTGGATCGCTGAGCCACCAGAACATGCGCGCGATCTTGCGACGCTCCCTGCACGGGGTGAAGAGATACTCGTCGCGTGGGCTGTCTGATGGCGGATCGGGCAGCAGCTGCCGGAGATCGATCCAGGAGCATTCGGCCAACTCGTCCAGGCGTGTGGTCGCCTCGACGAACAGCGAGTCGGCCCGCCGGAGGTCGCCGCGTTCGTGCGCCACGTAGCCGCGCAGCGACAGGCAGGCGAAGCTCTCGCCGCAGGCATCGAGAGCCCGTTCTGCCCGGTCATAGCGATGTGCGTCCACCAGAAAACGCACGCGCTGCGTGCGAAGCCAGCCGTCCTCAGGAAGCAGGTCCTGAAACCCGTCCAGAGAGCGAATGAGGTCCTCGCGCATCTGCCGGATGTGTACGGAGTCCCCCGTGCGAATGGCGGCATCGACGTAGCGCGCCTCATCCATCTCGCGATGCATGCTGCCCAGCAGCCAGCTGGGGCAGAGCGCGTAGGCCGAGTTGTAGCTGAGAATGGGGGTGAACACCGTGTCGGGCGTTCCCCACACCGGGATCATTGCCCGGCCGTCCGAGCGCCCGTATACGTAGTCGCAGTGACCATAGGTGGTGCGCATGGCGCGCACCTTCTTGTCCGTCTCGCCCGGCACCACGTTGATGTCACTGCGGATCCACGCCTGCTGCCATCGGGCCTGAAACAGCGCGATGCGCTGCCTGGCGGTGTTGAGGATGGTGGCCGTGTCTACCGGGGCCGACCCTGGCGAGGATTGGGCGGAGGCAATGATTGGGAAGCATGCGGCAGCGGAAAGCGCCACCGCGTACAGCGTCAGGAGGGAGGGACGCGACATGCTGAGATGTACTCCACAGCCGCTGGAGGTTCCATGGGCCGCGCCCCTCGACCTGCCTAGCGGGCCACCCAGGCCCGCTCCAGCGTGGACTTGTTGAAGCTCCGCACATGATTGAGGTACAGCATGCCGTCGGGGCCGAAGCCCAGCAGGGTGCGTCCCTGCGGGAGCTGCACCCGCTCGACGAGCCGGCCCTCCCGATCGACGACATCGTACAGCAATCCGGCCTTGGCGTCCTTCGACGTGGCAGGCAGAATCCAGATCCGACCCGACGGATCGGCGCGCACCTGGCCCTGTCGCACGGCGGGGTAGAAGTCCGGCAGATCCTCGGCGGGCACCGGGTCCATGCGGAAGCGCGGAAAAGCCGGCATACCCGGTGGGGGCGGCGGTGGCGGAGGCAACTTGGCCTGACGTTCGTCTTCCTGCCGCTTGAGCGAATCGACAATGGCCTGCTTTTCCTCACGCGTGATGCGCTTCCAATCGAACGGAAGCCGCGGGCCGGTCGTCATGCGCCCATCAGGTTCGAGAATGTCCACGTGGTAGTCATGCCCTCGCACGATGGCGATGGCGCCGTCGGGCAGCATGGTCCATTCATCAGTTTGCGGCAGGGGGTTTGTGAGCGGAAAGACGGTGCCGAAGTTGGGGCCCCGGATGTGGACCTCTTTCTGCGGGGCCACCTTGATGAGGGCAACGGTATCCACCGTGCGCCGATCAAAATCCATGCGCATGAGCGGAGCCGAGTCGGGCTGCGACATGATGGTTCGTGTCTCCGCTGCGGGTGCGGCTCCAGACATCACCATCATGTTGTTCGGATTGCGTCGCACAGAGCGATACCAGAGACGTCCCTGAGGATCAAACGCCGCACTGCCCGTGCTGCCCGCGCCGATGTAGAACAGGTCACTGGCACGCACCGGAGCCATCACCCGCGCGAAGGCGCCATGTTCGTCAATGACGAGAAAGGCCTGCGAGTCGAAGTCCATGAACAGCGTGGAATCGCCCCGATACGGAATGAGCGATGCGCCCGTGATGCGCAGCCCGTAGGGATTGGGCGAATTGCTGCTGGTATCGGCAATTACCCGCGGGTTGGTCAGCGCCGAGTCGAAGACGACCAGTTGCTTCTTGCGCGTGTCGTTGACGATGACACCGCCGCCGGGGAGGTGGCGTACCGCCGACGCGTCCATGAGGATGCTGCTGTCGCTGGCGATCACCCGGGCCAGTTGGCGAATGGGGACGGTGACCCGCGTGTTGCTTCGTACGCTGTCGGGCGTTTGCGCGGCCTGCGTGGTGGGCGCCGCCTGCGCGCCGATGGCTGCCGTGGCGCACAGACACAACGATGCGATGCGACGGACTGCGGCCATGCCATGGCGGAGCGCATGGCCGCGAACGGTGCCGATGAGATGCGTCATGATCGGCCTCAGAAGAAAAAGAAGAACTCGCCGCCCACCTGGCCGGCACGGAGCAACTCGAGGTAACGCGGCTCGAGCTGCTGCACGATGGAGTTGTCCATCACCCGCAACTGTCCCTTGGTGAGCAGGCGGCGCACGTTGGGCACGGCGGTGATGAGGTAGCTGATGGCCACCTCGCGTGCCTCCACCAGGCGACGCTGGGCCTCGCGCTTGTCGTAGTCCTTGGGCAGGGACGCGAGGTGCTTGGCTGCCGGCGTCCACACCGAGTCCACCAGTCGCGTGTAGCGCCGGCTCATGGTGGCCAGACTGTCGGCCTGCACCCGTGTGAGATGAATGCGCTCGCCCACTTGCAGCAGGCGCGCCATGACATTGGGGAAGATCTGCGGCGACATCTGACGCACCGAGGCCTCGGTCATCTTGGTGCCCGCCCGGGTGCGGCCACGCGCCAGCTGCTGGTCGAGGTTCTGCCAGTCACGCGTGGGCGCGAGATTGACACTCATCTGCAGCGTGAGCACGGCCGGCGCGCGTGAAGCCACCTGCTGAACCCGTGTGGCGCCGAAGCGCTGATTGACGTCGTAGCGGAAGCGCTGCGTGCTCTGATCGAAGCCGCGCACGAACAGCAGCGACTGATCGATGATGGGCGGCTGGCCCCAGCCGCGCAGTCCGTTTTCGCCGTTGAGGAGCAGGTCGGCGGCGGCCAGCGGATTGCTGAGGGTGAGCGTGAGGGTGGTGCGCTGCGGCAGTCGCACCCTCGACGGATTGGGGACGATGCGCAGCTGCGAACTGGCCGCCGTCCACGGGCCCGTGCAGGAATGGCGATCGGCCAGACGGCCCAACTGGTTGCGCAGACAGCGACGCACGAAGGGCGAACCCTGGTCGAGCAACTGCTGCATGGCGGTGCCAAGCGCCGGGTCCGAGGACGCGCCCGGCGCAAACACGAAGGCACGGTCGTTGGCGCGGCCGTCGCCGTTCACATCGTGCGAGATCATGGGAGTGAAGCGCTGCCCCGACTGCAGGCGGCCGTTCCAGCTGAACGTCACGGCGTTGCCCAGCGTATAGCTGAGCGTGTAGCCGATGTCGTGACGCGGCTGCGCCGCGGTGTTCCACGCGATCGCAAAGGGATCGCCAGCCGTGTTGCTGAAGCCGCGATACTCCTGCGTGAGATACAAGTAGTTGTAGTTGACCGACCAGCGGAATCGGCGGTCGGCGAAGGAGAAGGGTGACAGCGATACCGTGAGCTGCGCGCTGCGTGACTGCAAGTCGCTGCGCTGTTCCTGCACGCTGGTGAAGGCCGTGCTGCGCCGCGCCGCGCGTGAGGCAATGAGTCCGCTGGCCGCGTCGATGTTGCCCGGCGCCACATACACAGGACGCCCGGCCTCGTCTGCCAGAGTGAACACCTGCCCGTCGCGGAAGTTGCGGTCCACGAAGTCGGGCTGCGAAAAGTTGAGCGCGCCCTGCAGATTGAGCGTGAGATTGTAACGATTGTCGAAGGCGAGTCCGGTCCACCCCAGGTTGCTGCGCAGGCTGCGTTCCTGCACAAAGCCCGGCGCAAACATCGTGATGGACGGTGTGTTGTTGGCGAACAGTGTGGCCCCGCTGCCGTCGGCACAGGCGCCGGGCACGAGGCCCTGACCAAGCAGTACGTCCCAGTCAGCGCCCGGTGTGGCGGCGCCCGTGCAGGTGAGCTGCTGCTGTGCGCTGGCCAGGCCGGTATTCGCCAGTGCGTTGCTCACGAGATCCGGACCGCGGACATTCTGAAACAGGCCAATCCCGCCACGAATGGTGGCACGGGGGCCTCTCGCAAAGCCCTCACCGAACGGAATCTGCGCCGCCGTGCCATAGAGCCAGGAGAAGCCGAGGCGCGGGCTGAGGTACACACGATTGGGCACCGGCGTGTTGCGCAGGCCAAGCAGGGAATCGAGCGCCGCATTCAGCGCCGGGCGATCCAGAAAGTGGTTGCCGTCGGCACGGACACCGTACTGCACCTGCACGTTGGCGGTGGGACGCCACGCATCACCCAGCGCCACGGCTCCCACCAGTGCCCGACCGGACTGCTGTACGGTGTTGAGGTTGCGGCTGTAGGAGGACGGTACGCCGGCTTCGAGGTCGGCGAGCGACTGATAGGTGAACCGGCCGCGCAGATTGAAGGCCCGGTCGGACGCGGACTCCTCGAGACGGGCCTCCGTGATGAGCTTGAGGCGGTGTTTGTTGTTGGTGCTCACCCAGGACAGCATGTTCCGGGCGCTGTAGCTGGTGCCTGAAGTGGTGCCCGCATTGAGTCCGCCGCCAAACGTCAGCGAGCGTGTCGCGTTGCTGCCGTCGGGCAGCGTGGAGGTGACCAGTACCGTGCCGCCGGCGGCATCCAGATACGGCGCGTTCTCGCTCCGGTTGTACGACGCGCTCACCATGGACTCCGTGAGGACGCCGTTGTTGAAGTAGTTGGTGTGGCGGAGTTGCGCCCCAAGACTGGTGGACTGCGATTCCGACAGGGCCGTGGGGGTCTGCGTGGTGGCCTGAAACTGCGGCCCCGCGTTGCTGAAGCTGCCGTTCACTGACAGGGTGAAGGCATGCCCACTGGTCGGGCTCTTGGGCGCCCAGTCGAACGCGCCGAGCAGCGAGGCGTTGGTGCGCGGCGAGGTGCGCCCGAGTCCGCCGGCTGTGAGTGGAATGCGCTGGTTGCCCAGAATCTGTCGCAGGCGCTGGGCCGAATCGGCGGAAACGCCGGCGCTCTGGAACAACGTGGGCACACTCGAGAGCAGCGTGGGCAGTCGCTGATCACGCTGGTCGAACTGGAAGGAGACGTTGTAGAAGTCCTTGTCCATCACAATGGGGCCGGAGGCCCGTCCACCAATGGAGATGAAGCGGTACGCACTCGCCATGCCCACGGCATCGTTGAACTGTGCCTGCGGCGCGTTGAACACGCTGCTCAGGTTGCGCGCGATGTAGTTGGTGCCGGATTGAGTGGTGACGGCGATTTGTCCGCCGCTGAAACCACCGTTGGCCACGTCGTATCCGGCGCGCAGCTGCGTATTCACGGCGGCATCGCGCGGCAGGTTCGACAAACCCGACTGCTGGCCGTTGAGGGTGGCGTTGTTCTGGTTCGGGTCGAGCCCGAACATGGAGAAGCGGTCGGGATTGCCGTCCACACCGGGAATGAGCTGCACCCCCGGAGTGCCTGCCGCCATGGCGGCCAGATTGCCGGCCTGATCGGGCGACAAGCCCTGCGTGCCAAGAAAGCGGTCGGCGCCGGAGATGTCGGACTGGAACGTGTTCTCCGAGCGTGGAGGCGGAGTGCGTGCGGCGTTGGCCGTGGTCGTCACGGTCTGCAGCATTTGCGCGGCCGACAGTTTGATGTCGGCCACCAGCACCTCCTCGTCTGCGTTGCGACGCACCTGGATGCGCTGCGCCGTGTAACCGATGGCGGCAAAGGATATCCAGTAGTCGCCTTCGCCGTTGGGATAGGTGAGCGAGTAGCGGCCGTCGCGGTTGGTCCGGGTCTCCTTGGTGATGCCGCCAAAGTAGGACACCGCCGTGACACGCACGCCCACGATGGGCTGCCCCTCGCTGCTGGTGACCCGCCCCCGGATGACATCAGCGGCAACCTGGGCGTGGAGGCCGGTGGCCATCAGCAACATGCCAATGACCGGGCACAACAGGGCGTACGTGCCCCGTGCAAATGCAGTGAACGTCATGGGAGAGAACAGAAAAGTCTTGATACCATTCATCACCGGGCATCGGTGAGGAGCGCCCCGAAACTGCGGGCCGATTGGAAAGTGCGCAAGAGCGGTGCAAGCTTACATCATGCCCCACTCCCGCGATTCGGCCGACCAACCGGCCCTGCCCGACGACCTGCTCTACTCCGACTATCGCAAGACGGAAGAGCTGCACACACTGCGTGAGGTGGCGCGGGCGCTGGCGGCGGAAACGAGTGCGGCCAGTGTGCTGAGCACACTCTGCGATCTCAGCATGGTGCAGGGCAGCGCCAGCGGAGCTGCCGTGGCGCAGATTCATGCCGACAGCGGACTCTACGTCGCCACGTCGGGTCGTGCGCTGGCGCTGATGGGCATGAGCTTCCCGCTGGCCGGCACCTTTACGGGACGTGTTGCAGCCGAACACCGCACGCTCGCGCTCGAATCGCCGGCCTCCTCCACGCCCTTCTTCGCGGCGCTGCTGCCCTCGCTTGGCGTGGGGCCCATCATGCTCATTCCCCTGCTGGCCAATCAGCAGCTCTTTGGCGTGCTGTCGGTGGTGCGTGATATCGGGCATCCGGTGTTCGACGCGCAGGACGAGGAACGGCTCGGCGTGCTGGCCGATCTGGCGGCGCTGGCGCTCTGGAAGGCCCGGCTGCTCGAGGATGCACAGTCGGCCGACGCCGCCAAAACCAGTCTGCTGGCCACGCTCTCCCACGAATTGCGCACACCGCTTGCCGCGCTCGAGGGCTACAGCGAACTGCTGGAAGACCAGATCCTCGGTCCGCTCAGCGACGAGCAGCGTGATGTCGTGGTGCGTCTGCGCACCGTGGGCCGGCATCTCGGTGCACTCATCGAGGACATTCTCACCTACGCCTCGCTCGAGGCCGATCGCGTGTCGCTGCGCGAGGGGCCGGTGCGGTTGCCCGAGCTGTTCGACTCACTGCATCCATTTCTCGAGCCGCTGGCGCGCGAAAAGGGACTCGATCTCGACTTCGACATCGAAGCATCGCTGCCGCAGCTGCACACCGACGAAGCCCGTGTGCGGCAGATCCTGCTCAACCTCTGCCAGAACGCCATCAAGTTCACCGAGCACGGCGGGGTGCAGATCAAGGCCTCGCGAGGTTCGGCCACACTGGGCAGTGCGCAGCCCACGGTGCGGCTGGCGGTCAAGGACACGGGCATCGGCATCGCGGCGGCCGACCTGTCACGACTCTTCCGGCCGTTCTCCCAGCTGGCCGACGTGCAGTCGCGCCGGCATCGCGGCACCGGCCTGGGCCTCTACATCTCACGCCGTCTGGCCGGCATGCTCGGCGGCCGCATCGAAGTCGTGTCGCGACCGGGCGAGGGGTCGGTGTTCACGCTCGTGCTGCCCATGCCGCCAGGCAACTGATTATCACGGATTCCACGGAAACAATGGACAACTACAGGAAAAGCCTTGTCGCGGATGACACGGATGTCGCGGAAACAGCACGGATCAAACAGTTGGTGCCTGAGTTTTTCCTGTTGTTGTCCTTTGTTTCCGTGGAATCCGTGATAATCTGTTTGGTGTTTGTTCGGTAGGTGTATGTGTGCGATAAGAGTAACCGGCGTGATGCCATTTGCCGGCGTGAAAGCTCCGGTTTCCGGACAGCCCCTCACTAGATTTCATGGTTATGCCAGCCATCACGAGCGTTTTCAACGACGGCATCTTTGCCGAGCAGTTCGAGCGGTACCGCCGCGACCCCTCGAGCGTCGACGAGACGTGGCGCCAGTATTTCCGCATCGCCGAGTCCCTCTTCGGGACCGCTGCGGCACCCGCCCCCGGCGTGACCGCCGGCACCGACGTGTCCCTGCTGGCCAAGGTGGCGGCTGCCGCCTCGCTGCAGCAGGCCATCCGCATGTTCGGGCACTACGCCGTGCAGCTCGACCCGCTTGGCACGCCGCCGGCTGGCGCCGATGAGCTGACCCCGGAATTCCACGGCCTCACCGAAGCCGACCTGGCGCGGATCCCGGGTGCGGCTCTTGGGGACGAGCGCTTCGCCACCGCCAAGGACGTCATCGATCGCAAGCGCGCGGTCTACCAGAACCGCATCGGCTACGAGGTCTGGCACCTCGAGGTCAACGAAGAGCGCAACTGGTTCCGTCGCGCCTTCCGTGATGGCATCCTCACGCGCCCGCTCACGGTGGACGAGAAGAAGCAGGTGCTGCGTCGCCTCAATGAAGTCGACGGCCTCGAGCGCTTCCTCGGCCGCGCCTATCAGGGCTACAAGCGCTTCTCCGTCGAGGGCACGGACACGCTCATTCCCATGCTCGACGCCATGGTGGATGCGCTGGGGCGTGAGGGCGCAGATGAGATCGTGATTGGCATGGCGCATCGCGGCCGTCTCAACGTGCTCACCAACGTGATGGGCAAGCCCTTCGAGGCGCTCTTTGCCGAGTTCGAGGGACATCACGACGCGGCCATTGAGAGCGGCACCGGCGACGTGAAGTACCACATGGGCTACAACGGCGTGCGCAGCGTGGAAGGCCGTGAGGTCAAGCTGCGTCTCGTGCCCAACCCGTCGCATCTCGAAGTGGTGAATCCCGTCGTGGAAGGCGTGGTGCGCGCTCTGCAGCGCGACGCGGCGCATCCGGGAACGCGTGACGAGCATCGTGTGGTGCCCGTCGCCATTCACGGTGACGCGGCCTTCCCCGGTGAAGGCATTGTGGCCGAGACGCTCAACATCTCGCACCTCAACGCTTATCGCACCGGCGGCACGATTCACATCATCGTGAACAATCAGGTGGGCTTCACCACCGATCCGTCGGACGCGCGTTCCACGTACTACGCCTCGGATCTCGCCAAGGGCTTCGAGATGCCGATCTTCCACGTCAATGCCGACGACGCGGAAGCCTGCATCCAGGCCATGCGTCTGGCCTGCGCGTATCGCGCGGCCTTCAAGAAGGACGTACTCATCGACCTCGTGGGTTACCGTCGTCACGGGCACAACGAGGGCGACGAGCCCATGTACACGCAGCCCACGCGCACGGCGGCCATTCGTCAGCACCCCACGGTGCCACAGGTCTGGGCCAAGCGCATTGTGAGCGAGGGTGTGCTCACGGCGGACGAAGCGGCGGCCGTGGAGAAGGACGTGGCGCAGCGCTACGCGGACATTCATGCGCGCTTCAAGCAGTCGCTGCTTGGCAGCGAGAAGCACGCACCCTGGCCGGCGGAAGGCGCTCCGACGCCGCGCCCGGTGAGCACCGTGGTGCCGGCTGAACGTCTGCAGTTCATCAACGAATCGCTGCTGCAGTGGCCGCAGGATCTCACCCCGAATCCGCGACTCGCCAAGCAGCTCGAGCGTCGTCGTGAGGCCATGGGTGAGCAGGGGGGCATCGAGTGGGGCCACGCCGAGGCCCTGGCCTTCGGCTCGCTGCTGCTCGACGGCATGTCGGTGCGCCTCACCGGTCAGGATGCGGAGCGTGGCACGTTCTCGCATCGTCACTCGGTGCTCAACGACGCGAACACCGGCCGCAAGTACGCGCCGCTGGCCAATCTGCCGGGTGCGCGTGGCAGCTTCGAGGTCTACAACTCGGCGCTCAGCGAAACGGCCATCCTGGCCTTCGAGTACGGCTACAGTGTGGTGGCCACCGATACGCTGACGCTGTGGGAAGCGCAGTTCGGTGACTTCGTGAACGTGGCGCAGCCCATCATCGACCAGTTCATCGTGGC